>Ga0326728_10000623_pt1 | contig 136474 bp, 139 predicted proteins | sample MB3enrmetagenome_FD_207602 | JGI IMG/M metagenome (GOLD analysis project Ga0326728, IMG submission 207602) | Lab enriched peat soil microbial communities from McLean, Ithaca, NY, United States - MB31MN | ecosystem: Environmental > Terrestrial > Soil > Wetlands > Peat | place: USA: New York...
ACAGCGTGGCATGTTTCGGGCCATTGGTGGTGTTTGTTTGGCGTTTGGTGAAACACATTTCGATATGTTGTGTGGCGTCGTTGATTGTTTGTCCTATGCATGGTGTCATTTTGATCTTCGCGCGTGTTTTGGCGAAGTCAGTTCACCCTTCACTCCTCATCGATGCGGTGGGGAGTTGCATCTTGTTGATGGTATAACCCATATTGCTGAATTGCATTAGAAGCGGATTTCACTGATATAAGGATTACGTTGAAGGATAATAAGGTTTGTTGAACAGCGGTTTTTTGCGTCTATGTCATTTTTGAGCTATTTAGGCTCAAGTTCACGTCTTCACGCGGCATGGGTAGTTGCCGAGTTGCATCGGAAGTACGATTGAGGCGGGTTTTAGGCAAATAAGTTTGGCGGCAATCTGGAACATAAGGGTTGCATTGTGTACCAATTAAGACAGTTTGTAGCTATTATGCTAGCGCAATCAGTTGTAAATATTAGTCTCTCTCCCCTCTGTGAAAAACGTTTTTTGGGTTGCCTTTTTGGTTTAGGGCTTGAATTGGTTGCAGGTTGTGGGAAAAAATGGGATTTTATGGGAAATTTTGGGAAAATCTGGGAAAAAAAGGGACCGAACGATACTTCAGGATCGTGCTAAAATTTAAGTTGGCGGTATTCTTTGTCTATTTTTTGTAGAAGTTGTTTAATCGAGCGTTTTAGAGGCGGTATGTTCTCTTTTACAGCCTTCCACAGTACCTGCATGTTTACGCCGAAGTATTCATGAATCAGTTTATCCCGGGTGCCCGCCATCATTTTCCAAGGGATTTGAGGATACTTATCTTTGGTTTCTAAAGGGATACGTTTTGTTGCTTCACCGATAATCTCAAAGTTTCTGACTATCGCATCAACCGTTTTACTATCTTCCGAAAACTGCTCAAAAGTGAGCCCTTCAACATAATTTTCTATCTTTTCTACGGCATCCACGATATCGTCAAGATATAGACGAGAGTCTCTTTTCAAACGTAAATTGCCTCGTTTAATATGCTGTCCTTTATTCGGGGCTTAAGAGCATCTCGCATAACCAAATCAACTTTAACGCCAAGCTGCTGGCTCAGAAAATCTTCAAGCTCAACAAACCTGAAAAGACTTATCGGTTCATAAAAATCAACCAAAATATCAAGATCACTTGTATCTTTTTGTTCTCCTTTGACATATGATCCAAAAAGACCCATGCTTTTCACTTTGAACTTTTCTTCAACTTCAGGCTTCAACAATTCTAATCTACTTTTAAGGGAATCAAAATTCAAAGGAGTCATGCATAGAAGTATGCAGTTGGTCATATTTAGTTTTTTTGAGTTATTCTCAAACGAATGTCGCCTCACAATTGCCATAGGAACTGTTGCGAATTATGGGGAAAAGACCCTAAAAAATGTAGGATTGAATCAGGGTGGGCTCTTAGTAGCGACGGCGTTTGGCGACAGCACACGTGGCCACTCAAAGGCAAAGCCATTATCGAAACAACTGACCCCAGAACTCTGTATTACGGAGTTGTACTCGGAGATAAAGAAGCCATCAATTTCTGGTGGCAGAATCAATAACCGCAAATGATCTTATTTAGTGGGTCTTCAGGCAGAAATTTCACAAGGAGACAAACAAAAAACGCTTACATATCTTGATAGCTGAAATAATGTTCCCAACACGCCAAAAACAAAAATGAATTCTATAAATTCCGACTTTTCATTTTTCTCTTAAAAGCTCTAATTTCGCCATCTGATTTAATTTTTCCTTCCTTAATGAGTGTCTCACACTGTTTTCTGAGTGTTTCGTCTGAAAAATCCATTAATTCTCGATATTTTGACCAGTTGATGCGATCATCTAATTCACTTACGCTTTTGTACTTTTTAAAAAATCTAAAAATATATCTTAATTCAGACTCTGATATTCCGAGATCTCGCTGGAGAGCTTCAGTATAGTTCACTAGCACTATACCGAGATTCTTTGAATTTGAATTCAGAAAAGTATTTATTTCCTGTGCCAATAGCCATCGTAGTTTTGCATTTGGTCTTCCTTCATGAGTCTTAGTTTTGGCGATAATACTTTTACATTGCGTCAAAAGTAAAAGGTACTGTTTTTCAACGTTGGCTAAACGATTCTTGATGTCAGGGGTCGAAAGTACTCCCTCGAGGAAGGCGATTGCACCTAATCTTGATACCCCATCTGGATCTGTAATTTTTCGTATTTCTATCGGAATTTGACTTGTCATAACATCTTTCTTCTTAAAGAGTACTCCATCTTAAATAGAATTCTCTTAGTTTCACAAGAGTTTCATTGAAATTTTGTGGGGGGTTATATTCCAGCAAAGTAAAGAATACGCAACGTAAAATATGTTGACTCTCTGCAGCGTGGCCTATTATCGAACACTTGGCAAAGATGGGGTTACCTGTATTCACTACTATCGCCTCAGAAGTTAACCATGATTCCTTGGGATTTTTAGGATCTTCTTTCAAATTTATCGCAATTCCATGCCGAACTTGGCGAATCACAGGAATGGCATTTTTAGATCCATTTTCAGACTCCACCAAACCTTTACCGTTCTCTGGTCCTATTACTTCGACCCCATTACCTGTGCCTTCACTCCCTAATGTTCCCTCGGTTAATTGTGAGCCAGGAACTTCCTCCGCTTTCATGCATCCCGCCGGCGACTCGACCAATGTTGTTCCATGCTGAGTTTTTAGAAAAGGATTGAACCCGACAAAAGCGGGGTCTTTAAGCAACTTATTGATGTCGCTTTCTAAACTCTTACAGACCGATTCGAGTTTAGGGTCTGTTTCAGTTACCGGTTTATCTTCCAATGCATCGATACTTTCTAGCCAGTCACCAAATGTATCATACGCTTTTTGTCTGAATGAACCCCAAAGACGAATGTTAGTTTGATAGCGAAAATCACATTTATTTGTAGTAAGCAAGGAAGATAAGCCATCTGCAAGTATTTGTCCAGTTATTCTTTTTCGAAGAGCCGGCTTGACAAGATAGTCAAAATCGAACCATTGTCTGGCTTTTATTAGCTTGCCAAATACAACTATTTCAAGACCTTGTTTTTCTGTTAAATCGTTTTTAGCTAGCTCGAAATAGCATTTAAATTCCATTTTTCCAATTTTGAAGATTTTAGGGGAAATAGTCTCCTTGATATACCTAGTCTTCCAAGGACTTATTTGTTTGCCGGAATAAGAAATAACCGTATTTCTATATCTTCCGAGAAGAATGGCGTTATAGTATGTCTGAATTATGCGAATAATCCGTTCCTTGCTCAACATCGCAGCGTCTTTTCTATTTAGCCTAACTTCAAATAGAGTTCCGGTATGAGCCAAGCTCTTTTTGGTGATATAAGTCCATTTAGGCGCGTTACTTATTACCGTAATTTGACTTGCGCCATGAAAATCTTTAGACTTAGTCTCCGTAACAATGCTTTCTCCTGCCGCTAAGAAAATTAGATATAACTTAGAACCAACTCCTGCAAAACCTATTCCTTCGCCTTTTGTTTTTGATGAAATTGACAGCGCATGATAGTGTTCTTCAAAAACACTCTTGCTCATGCCTTCTCCATTATCAACGACTCTAAAGATTTTTCGGCCTTTATCATCTGAGAATACACAAATATCTATATGACTAGCAGCTGCATCAAGAGAATTTGCGATAGCCTCAAGAACGAGAATTTCTGCAGCAGAATACGGATACATCTCAACAAAATTCTGAATGACTTTTAAAATATCAACTTTTAAGTCCGCCCAGCCGCTCATCCGCAATACCCCCAAGCGATTGTGCTATCATTTATGACTATCTTTCTTCAAAATCTTTCGGTTTTATTCAACCTAATGCTGTAAATGCGCATGTATATTTGTGGTTCAAATGCAGTTCTGACCTAACGCCATTTTATTCGAACCTTTTTGAACTTTACACATAGAATTCTGAAAAAGCTTAAACGCAGTTCAAGCACTAAGTGAAAGAGGGGAAAAGTATGATAAAATGTCTCTCCTCGAAAAAGCGCTCGGCGGGTAATAGAGATTATTGGTGGTATAACCTAAGCAGCCCTGAAGATTGGATGACAAAAGAGTCAAAAATAACCTTTATTTTAAATGATAAAAATAAAGAGGACAGAATCGGATCGATTGAGTTAAGACTGAATGCAAATAATTGGTACAACCGAATAATAAGCGCAAACTCTCAACTTTATAAGAGGAGAAAAATAATAAAAGTGCATATAGTAAAGGAAAATAAAAGCAATAAATTCATAATTTATTTTGGACAAGTGGGAGATGGAATCTACCCAGTTTTTCTTAAAAGAGAATAATCGGAGGGCGCTTCGGACGCTGACTCGCAGATAGCTGGAAATAGGTATTAACTTTTAATCGTGTAAGTTTTGTTTGATGGTATAATCTGGGCGTGTGCCTCGATAGCTCAGCCCAGTAGAGCCGCGCCTTGTAGACATTGAATAGACAATTTCGTTTAAACAAGTTTTATCAGAATAATCAAGCAATACGACAAATAAAAGTGGAGAGGGGAGGTTAGGGTGAAGGTTCTTTCTTGTAGAAGTCATTTGGATTGTAATAGGGAGTGTTGGTGGTTTAATCTTATTAGCCCTGAAAATTGGCTGGAAAGAGAGCCTTTTTTAACTTTGATTTTAAATGGCAAGGATGCCACTGAGAGGGTTGGCTCAATTGTCATACCGCTGAACGGTGAGTGGCGTGAGCGTATTCTTAAGGCGTCGTCTGGTTTTTTAAAGGGAATGAAGGCCATAAAAGCGCATGTGTACAAGGTAAGGCAAAGCGGCGAATATTGGATTTATTTTGGGAAAGTAAGCGACGGAGTTTACCTTGTTAAGCTCCAAGAAGAGTGACGTTTGCAGGGAATTTATTTTTTATGTTCGGCTATGTATTTCTTAATCCAAGTCCAATCTGGGTTGTAGTGGTTGAAGAAGGTTGCGAAGTTATCTTTTAGCCATTCGTAGTAATCGTCTTCTGTAAACTGGCAGAATGCTTCGACGAGCTCTTTCTTCTTGATGGATTTAGGTATAGGTATACCCTCGAGCTTATAGTTAAGAAACTCTTTCACAACTTGTCTATCCAGCAAAGTTTTGTTCTCCTGAAAGCCTTTTTTCTAACGTGCTATCTCATACGGCTCTAATTTCCTCCGGTGTAGGAGTTTGTAATAAACTTAACGCCATTCGTATGTTCGCTAAAATGACTGAGGTAAACAAGGCAGGATAAAAGAGTAAAGCTATTTTTCAGTAGTAACTTTTATTTGGATAGGTTTTTATGTGTTGGTGTAATCTGAAATTGAGGATTTTAACAGTTTTAAGGTTTGTACTAGGAAAAAAGGAGAGAAGAAAGAGCTAAAAAACCTAAGTACTCCAAGAAAGTTGACAATAAAAACTCGTCGGACGAGGAGTTACTGGAATCTGGAAGCGCAATATTAATAAAGTCCACGGAAAGATTACATCATGCTACTTCCTAGTGTGGATGGCATTCCGCGAAACGGAGTTTTAGGGGAGCACAAACTATGTCACAAAATAATATAGCTAGTCAATTAGTCCTTAAAGGAACAACTACGATAGGCGTCGTCTGCAAAGATGGCGTAATATTAGCCTCAGACACAAGGGTAACCATGGGTTTCTACGTTGCCCATAAATTCGGGAAAAAAGTTTACAAAATCGATGATCATTTAGGCATGACCATCGCTGGAACTGTGGCGGACGCTCAAAGAGTCGTGGATATACTTACGGCTAACGCGCAGCTGTACAAGATAAACATGAACAGGCCAATGCCGGTTAGTGCGGCAGCGAGGCTTGTTGCTAACTTGTTGTTTTCTGCACGTTACATGCCTTTAGCGACGCAGGTTCTAATAGGAGGCTTAGATGACACTGGACCACACGTTTACAATCTGGACCCGTATGGAAGCTTAACTGAGGAAAAATCGGTTTCAACAGGTTCCGGTTCACCAATCGCTTATGGTATACTTGAGGATAGCTACCATGAAGGCATGAGTATTACTGAGTTGTTACCCGTAATTGTCAGGGCTGTCAATGCAGCCATGAAGCGGGATGTTGCAAGCGGCGACAGCTACAATATCACTGTAATCGACAAAAACGGTTACCGTGAATTACCAGAAAGTGAAAAAAAAGCACTTCTTAAAGCAGGAAGCTAAAATACTGTGGCGCGAAATCAAGAAAAAGATAGAGAAAAAATAGAAATCAGCCAGTACATTTTGGAGAAAGTTCCCAGAGAAGCAGAGGTAACCAGAATTGAATATGAAGGACCCATGCTTGCGGTTTACACCAAGAAACCTGAGATTTTGGTTGATCAAAGCAGCATAGTGGCTGAAATCGTAGGGGTAATTCGCAAAAGAATAGTTATACGCCCTGACCCATCGGTTAGAATGCCGGAGGTTGAGGCAGAAAAAATCGCTCGAGAACTAATCGATCCTGAAGCTGAAATTACCGATATAAACTTTGATCCGAGCCTCGGCGAAATAATAATTGAAACAAAAAAACCCGGCTTGGTGATTGGAAGAAACGGGACTGTTCTGCAGGAAATTATAAAGAAGACAAAGTGGCGCCCACATGTTCTGCGAAGCCCCCCGATTAAATCCAAGATTGTTACTCACATGCGCCATTACCTGCATTCTGAGAGCAAAGAGAGGGAAAGAATCCTCCGAACTGTTGGCGAGAGAATTTTTAGACCAAAAAGTTACGAGGTCGGCGACTTACGCATGACGGTTCTCGGTGGAGCACAAGAAGTTGGACGTTCAGCCTTCCTGATTAAAACTCGAGAAAGCAGTGTACTGTTAGACTGCGGCATTAACCCTGGTTCAAATCGGTCTTTTGAAGCGTTTCCAAGGTTTGATTGCCCAGAATTCCAGATAGATTCCTTGGATGCCGTGGTTATTAGCCATGCTCACCTTGACCACTGCGGTTTAGCGCCGTTCCTATACAAGTATGGCTATGACGGACCGATTTATTGCACTGGACCAACTTCAAACTTGATGACCATGCTTCAACTGGATTATTTGGACGTATCCAGCAAGCAGGGTGTCACACCGCATTATGACCAAAAAGATGTACGCGAATGCGTTTTGCACACGATTCCACTCAGGTACGGTGTGGTCACCGACATCGCGCCTGATATTCGTTTGACCCTTCATAATTCGGGTCACATTTTGGGCGGGGCCATGGTTCACTTGCACATCGGCGAAGGCCTACATAACATTGTTTACACAAGCGACTACAAGTTTGCCCGAACGATGCTGTTGGAAGCTGCAGCGACCGAGTTTCCGCGCATTGAGACTGTGATTACTGAGAGCACTTATGGCGGGGCAGATGATATTATGCCTTCCAGGGTTGAAGCCGAAGAAACTATGACACGCGTCATAAATCAAACTTTGGAACGCAAAGGCAAAGTCCTAATCCCAGTACCAGCAGTCGGCAGAGCCCAAGAAATCATGCTCATAATCGACGGCTACATGAAACGCGGTCTCATGAAAGAAGCACCAGTTTTCATCGAAGGCATGATCAGCGAAGCAACAGCCATCCACACAGCCTACCCAGAATACCTAGGCAGAGAAGTCCGACACAGCATCCTACATGAAGGAATCAACCCATTCCAAAGCGACTACTTCACCATCGTGGAGCATCCAAGCGTTAGACAAAGCATCATGGAAGGAGAACCATGCATTGTTTTGGCGACTTCAGGCATGCTTGAAGGCGGACCAGTAATTGAGTACTTCAAGAACTGGGCGGGCGATGAGAGAAACACGATAATCTTCGTCAGTTACCAAATTGAAGGCACCATGGGCAGAAGAGTCCAAAAAGGCGTAGGCGAAGTAACCATGATGGACAACGAAGGCAAAATGGTAGCACTACAGGTTAAAATGCAGGTAGAATCAATAGAAGGATTCTCAGGTCACTCGGATAGGCGGCAACTAGTCAATTATTTGACCCATCTTACGCCTAAACCCGAGCGAATATTTGTTGTCCACGGAGAAAAACAGAAAACCATGAGCTTTGCAAACTATTTAGATAACAAAGTAGGCATAAACACCGTTGTTCCAGCAATACTAGAAACATTTAGGCTGCTGTAGGCAAAGCCTCATTAGAAACTGACTCATTAGAAACCGGCGTTTTTTCGCGCCAAATCCTGATATTTTTTGGACAAATAACCACTCGTTCTTCTCCCAAGCGTGCAATGTCGCCGCCTATGGATTCGGCGAATTCGTAGAGCTGGTTTACGGCGTTCTTTACGTCGTCGATGCTTTTGTTTGCAAGAGGCGTAACCCGTAAAATGATAATATTTCCGTTTTTAACCTCATTTTTTACGTTATCAATGTCGGTTAATTCTTTAAGAGGCATCGCTTTGAGGTAAGTTTTGTTTATAGTTTCAGCAGCTTCTTGTTTTTTTGGCTCTTGCGAAGGAGCAACGGTTTCTTGTGCTGGTGCAGGTTGCTGAGACACGGTTGCTTCTTGTTTCGGTTCTTCGGAGGCAGCGGCTGTTTCTCCTGTGGGTTCTTCTTGAGTCGCGGCTGTATTTTCGGGTTCGGATTGCTGTTTGGATTTACGGAATAGGTTAAATTTCATTTTCCTCTCTCAACCTCATAGTATTAAGAGTTGCAACAGTTAAGCGTTTCTTATTTTTAATCTGAATTCTAATTATAATACGCTTTAATATTTTATTTATGTTTTACTAATCTTTATTGCAAATCATCGGGTTAAATAGGAAGTAAAAGGTCAAGTTATGCCCTATCCTTCTGCTCACGCCAAGAGGATTAAAAGGTTATTTGCAACTACTATAACCATAAATACTATGATGCCGGCATAAGCAATTTTTAAGAATTTATAAGAATATTTGAAGGCTCTGCCGTTTTTGTTCGGCGTTTTCGTCAAGGTTCTGTTTGCTAAAAAATAGGTAAACGCTATGAGTACGGTAGCTGCAATTTTGACGACTAAAAAGGCTCCAATGTTTGTGTTAACTATGCCCGCCATGATTGGGTTTAACTCGGTAGCTCCATAGTATAGAACGCCTATAACGGTGGTTAAGCAGTCTATGAAGCCCATTAAAATAAGAAGAAAACATGGGATTGCCTCTGTTTTTAACATGGGGTTGCCTTCTCGCTTTCTCTCAAGAATACTGATTTAAATTCAAGTATTTATGAATGAGCTTACCAATCTCGATATATTCCAAATTGAGAAATAAGTTTTGCACGGTTTGATTATTGAAATGCTGGAGTTTGAGAGTCATTGAAGGCAAAAAGAAACTGTTTAATGCACATAACCCTTATATTTTAAGTGTTAAACCTTTTTGCTGGAAGGATTCAGGCATGCATAAGAAACTCTTGATTCCTGGCCCGACGGAAGTCAGCCAAGAAATACTCAACGAGCAAACTCACCCTCTTATTAGTCACAGAGGGAAAGAGTTTTCAGACCTGTATGAGGGAGTAACCGCTAAACTGAGCAGGTACTTCGAGTTAACTGCAGATGTCAAGCCTACAGTTACAACTTCATCAGGCACACTTTGGTTTGACATAATCGGCAGAAGCATAGTTAAACAGAAAGCACTCGCATGTGTAAACGGCGCTTTTTCCCAACGATGTGCTGAAACCCTGCGTGCATGCGGCAAAAACACTGATTTTCTAGAGGTTGAATGGGGCAAAGCGGTCAAACCAGAAATGGTAGCTGAAAAACTTGACAGCGGTGAATATGACACATTAACGGTTTGCCACAATGAATCCTCTACAGGTGTAAGAAACCCAATAAGCGAAATAGGCAAACTCGTACGCAAAAAATACCCAAACATAATTTACGCAATCGACGCGGTTTCCTCGATGGCAGGAGACAAAACCTTACCTAAAGAAATCGGCTGTGACATCATTTTCGCTTCAACCCAAAAATGCTTCGCTCTACCACCAGGATTAACGGTTGCGTTAGTCAACGACCAAGCAATCGAAAGAGCACGTCAAGTAACGAACAGAGGCACATACACGGATATGGTTGAAATCTTCGAGTTTGAGAAAAAACACCAAACACCTTTTACTCCATGCATACCCTTAATCTACGCTTTGAATAAACGCATGGACCTTTTGCTGGAAGAAACATACGACAAAGTTTACCAGCGTCACATGGAAATGGCTCAATACACGCAGCAGTGGGCAAAAAAACATTTTGAAATGTTCTCTGAACCAGGCTATGAATCGATAACTGTTAGCTGCATAAAAAACACTCTTGGCAAAAGCGTTAAGGAACTCAACCAGAAGCTCGGCGAGAAAGGCTACATGATATCTAACGGTTACGGCAAACTATCTGAGAAGACCTTCCGCATCGGACACATGGGTGAATGGAACCTACTTGGAATCAAAGAAGTCATAAGCATAATTGATTCTATTTGGGGATTAACGTGACAATCAAAATTCTCATAAGCGACAAAATATTCGAGGAAGGCATAAGACTTCTCGAAGAAAAAGGCTATCAAGTAACGCGGGCATGGGATATGCCGAAAACTGAACTTCCCAAGATAATAGCTGACTATGACGTATTAATCGTAAGGTCAGCAACCAAAGTTAAAGGAGAACTTTTGGATAATGCGAAAAAACTCAAATTAATCGGACGCGCAGGTGAAGGCTTAGACAACATTGACTTTGAAAAAGCCAAAAAACTCGGCATCGCCTTGGTGAACACGCCGCATGTTTCCTACATGAGCGTTGCAGAATTGACAATAGGTCACTTGCTGGCGCTTGCAAGAGGCATCGTACAAGGAACTATAAGTTTGCGTGAGGGGAAATGGGAAAAAGAAAGATTGATTGGCACAGAAGTCAACGGCAAAACGCTGGGTGTAATCGGTTGCGGCTACATTGGAAAAACAGTTGAACGCTTAGCCATATCCCTAGGCATGAAGGTACTTCCCGTCGAAGAATGCGTCCACGACCGATTTGTGCCCTTAGCTGAAATGCTGCCCCAAGCAGACTTTATCACAATCCACACGCCATTAACGCTCCACACCAAACACATGATTTCTACAAAAGAGTTTAACATGATGAAGGACGGCGTAATGCTAATTGACTGTTCCCGCGGCGGAGTCGTAGATCAAGATGCACTCTACGAAGCATTAGTATCAGGAAAAGTTAAAGGCGCAGCATTGGACGTTTTTGAGGAAGAACCGCCAAAAAACAGCAAACTCTTAACATTAAACAACGTGATTGCCACACCACATGTCGGGGCTCAAACAAATGAAGCGCAGTTAAGGGCAAGTGTGCAAATAGCTAAAGCCGTTATAGAAGCGCTGGAAAAAACATCGTGAGCTGAAACGTTTGGTTGACATTAGACCCTTCAAAGCCATACGGTACACTCAAAAAGCAGGTGCCTTAGAGAACCTCATAACTCAACCATACGATAAAATAGATTCGGAACAGCAAAAAGAATACTACTGGAGATCACCATACAATTATTGCCGACTGATTCTGCCGATGGAAGAAAACAAGTACCAAATGGCGCAGCAGCGGATTGAGCAGTGGCTAAAAGAAGGCATATTGGCTGAGGAAAAAGAACCTGCAGTTTTCGTTTCACGCCAAGAATTCACTTTAGATAACAAAAAATACGAGCGCACAGGATTAATCGCTGCCCTTCGCCTTTACGAGTACAGCGAAAACAGGGTGTTCCCCCATGAAACAACGTACAAAGCTCCAAAAGCTGACCGGTTAAGCATGCTGCGCACCGTCCGAAAAGACCTTGAACCAGTGTTTCTAATTTATTCTGACCCAGAACGAAAAACCATCGCTTTCCTGCAGGAAGTGGCGAAAACTAAACCGATAATCCAAGTTACTGACTCATTGCAAGTTAAACATACCGTTTGGAGAGTTACTGACCCACAAAAAATAAAGCAGTTGCAAGCAGACCTAAGCGGCAAAACCATGGTGATAACTGATGGACACCACAGATACGAGAGCGCATTGGCTTACCGAGACGAAATGCGCAGCAAAGGAAATTGGACAGCGGATTCAGCGTTTAATTTTCACATGAGCTACATGGTGCCAGTTCAAGAAGAAGGGCTTGTTGTTTTGCCCACTCACAGGCTTCTTAAGGAATTTAAGTTAACTGATGAAGTTTTTCAAGAGTTAAAACGCTTATTTGACATTTCAGAAATTGACCCAACTGTGAAAGACCTCGAGGATTTTTTGAAAAGTCATGCCAATGAGCACGCTTTCTGCATTTATGACGGATCGAAAGCCTACGGTTTATCCTTGAAGCATGACAAAGACGTTTATGATTTTGTGAAGGCTAACGTTTCTAAAGAAACAAAAATTTTCGACGTGATCATACTTCGAGACATCGTTTTCAAGCATATCCTCAAAACAGGCGAATTAAACATGGATGAAAACATCATCCACGTGCGGTGGACAAAGGCAGCGGTGGATAAAGTTAACTCTGGAGAAGCCAGCATCGCATTTCTGGTTAACCCGATAAGCGCCCAAGCAGTTGCTGAGATAGCGCAGCAACAAGAACTTTTGCCTGAAAAAAGCACAGATTTTTACCCCAAGATGGTTTCGGGACTTATGATGATGGATATTTCAGCAAGCGAGAAACTTTAGGGCTTTTCTCCATGGAAACCGTTATAAGCGCTAACTTAGAAAACAGAAAGCTAAACCTGAAAAAAAGGGGAATAAAATGGGCGAAGTAGAAAAAAAGATGACAGAAATATCAAACCCACCAGGGGCAACACCTCAAATAAATCCTACAAAAAAATACATCGCTGAACTCATTGGAACTATGGTGCTAGTGCTGATCGGCTGCGGCGGCGCAGTTATTGCGGGCAAGTATGTTGGAAACGTGGGGATTGCTTTTTGTTTCGGTCTTGCTGTGCTAGCTATGGTTTACGCGATAGGCAGCGTTTCGGGTTGTCATATAAACCCCGCCATTTCAATATCAATGTTGGCTGCTGGAAAACTAAGCGTAAAAGACACAATATTCTACGTTATTTTTCAGTGCGTGGGCGCAATAATTGGCGCAGGCATACTTTACGCGATAGCAACAGGAAATCCATCGTATAGTTTAGCCGTTAACGGTTTAGGCGCAAACCAGTATTCCACTTATTCTTTGGCATCTGTGTTCCTTGCTGAAGTAGTTTTAACATTCTTATTCGTTCTTGTCGTTCACGGCTCAACCCATGAAAGGGCACCTAAAGGATTCGCGGGAATAGCTATCGGTTTAACCTTAGTGATGATTCACCTTGTCGCAATACCTATTGATGGCACTTCAGTAAACCCTGCAAGAAGCTTAGGACCAGCAGTTTTTGTCGGCGGTACAGCGTTAAATCAACTTTGGGTCTTCTGGGTCGCTCCCATAATTGGCGGACTCATATCTGCTGTTGTATGGAAACTCTTCAAATAAACCTAAAAAAACAACCAATCCCTTTCTTTTTTTTGGTTAAAGCAAAATATTATTTGACGAATTTTGTGGCATGTCTCTTGAACCGTTTCTTGCAAACAAGACTGCAGAAATGGTAGGTTTCACCCTCATAAGTAATTTTGAATTTAGCAGTATCCTCGTTAAGAACCATGCCGCAAACTGGATCTCTAAACGTCATTATTTTTTTTTAAGCCTCATGCAATCATTCTACTTTCTGCCTTTTATGGTTAATGGTAGAATAAGCCTAAAACAGCCCTTATTCTAATGATAGGATCAAAATTCATCAAAACATAATTTTGCAACGTCAATAGTTACAAGTTTGCCACTAAAAAGGATAAACCGTAAGGTTCTTGAAGTATAGTTCAGCTGGTTGGTTAATCTTCTTCGCTGTCTTCTTTGGCCAATTCAACCGAAACTGAGTCATCGTGGCTGACGGCGTTTTTGCGTGTTTGTTTTTTGCTTGGCGGTTCCTGTTCTTGTCCTTCCATGAAGCCTTCTTCAGCAGCGGTGATTTCATCGTCATCCAGCATTTCTTCTCTTTCCTCGGTATCATAGATGTCCTCTTCATCTTCTTCCTTTTCTTCTTTACTTAAAGGAGGACCTTCGTAAAAGTATGACGACGGCTTTTTTTTGGCTTTTGCTTTACTCATTTTTTTACTCTCCCAGATTTTAAACGTTCAAGCACTCTGTATGTTGAAACAGAGTATAATATAATTGCTTTTATGATTATGTGACTGAGCCCTGACAATCACAAGTTAAAAACTGTCATTTAGAAGAGTAGAGTACTGTTTTTTACAAAAACCTATTTTTTATACGTATCCAATTGCCTGAAATCATGCTAAACGTTTTTATATGCCAAACCCGACTTTTTGATTGTCACATTAACTCATGTATCACCACAAAGCTCCTGAAGCTTTTAGAGAAAGCATGAAAAAGTTCTGTGGCAGGAGAAAAAATAGTATATATGCAAATTCAATCGTTCAAGGACTTACCTTTAACTAGTGAAGTCCTTAGAAGTATAGAAGAACTCGGGTTTGAGAGTCTTTTTCCAATTCAAGCCCAAGCAATAATACCCCTGCTCGAAGGCAAAGATGTTATCGGGCAGGCACAAACTGGAACAGGAAAAACAGCTGCTTTTGGCATTCCCATGGTTCAACGGCTAAACCGTGAAATTCGCGGTGTTCAAGGCTTGATTTTAGTGCCGACACGCGAGTTAGCCGTGCAAGTAGCCGAAAACATGGCGCTTTTTGCGAAATACGCTAGACTGAAAGTTTTGGCTGTTTACGGTGGAGAATCAATCAACAAGCAAGTACATGCTTTAGCAAGCGGTGTCCACATTGTTGTCGGCACGCCTGGCAGATTAATCGACCTGATGGAAAGGCGAGTGCTGAACCTTGGGTCTGTTAAAATTGTGGTTCTTGATGAAGCCGACAGAATGCTTGACATGGGCTTTATAGAAGACATCGAATTTATTCTCTCAAAAACACCCTATGATAGGCAAACCAGTCTTTTTTCAGCGACAATTGACCAGTCAGTTATGAAAGTCTGCAACAAGTACATGAAGAACCCGCAGAAAATCCTCGTCAGCAAAGACGAGATTGCATTAACGCAGATGAAGCAGTTTTACACAGTCGTTAATCAACATGGCAAATTTGAGGCTCTGTGCGATATAATCCGCAACGAACAGGTGAATAAAGCTATAATTTTCTGTAGAACACGCAGGGAAACAAGCAGACTTTCAGAGCAACTGTACAGGAAAGGTTTCCGAGTACAAGCACTGCACGCTGGTTTTACCCAAGCGCAAAGAGACCGCGCAATCAACGACTTCCGCTCGAATCGACTCAGCTTACTCGTGGCAACGGACGTTGCGGCAAGAGGCTTAGACATCGAGGGAATAACGCACATAATCAACTATGATGTGCCTATGGATTCACTGGTATATTTCCATCGCATAGGAAGAACAGCCCGCAAAGGAGAAGAAGGGACAGCCATAACACTGGTAAGCTACGGTGAAATGTCAGACTTCAACAACATCAAAGCTTTAACAAAAACGAAAATCCAAGAAATAAAATCTGCAGTCGTCGATGATGATTCGCCCATAAAAAGTTTCTACTAAGAAACCTAAGAAACCAAGCGCTTAACCTCCTTGGTTCCTTTTTTTATTTTTAACTTATGTAGTCTTTTTTGGCTGATTGTGGCTTCAAGCTCATTAAGCTTGAATCTCTACGAATTGAATTCCAACGAGTTCGGTGTGTTCATGACCTTTCGGGCCTTCAACTTCCAAACAAGTCTGGATAGCTTCCTTGATTCTTCTCATAACTTCGTCCAGTGTTTTGGCTTGGGTGTGGCAGCCAGGTAACTCTGGAATAGAAGCAACATAGTAGCCATCTTCATCTTTTTCAACTACTACACCGAATTTCATTTTATCGCCAAATAGCAGTGTGAATGATAAAGTATTACTAAAGACTTTTTACGAGAGTTATTTCCAATTGAAACCTTTCAGACCAAGCGCACTATCACGAAACATGGCGGACGGGGAAGATTTGAACCCTGGCTTTGCTTAGCAAGGTCGATACTCGTGCTCCGTTGAAAAAAGGGTTTGTCCGCACATAATTTATAGTACTTAGCAAACTAATTATTATCAGTCTTTTGCGGGTGCTCAAAGATGAATGCGAAAAATGTGCTCGAACTCATCGGCAACACTCCTATGGTTGAGATAAGACGCTTGAATCCTAACCCTAACGTTCAGATGTACGTAAAGTTGGAGAAATGCAACCCGGGCGGGTCGGTTAAGGATCGAATCGCCAAGTACATGATTGAGGAGGCTGAAAAATCGGGGCAGCTGACAGCCGCCAAAACGGTGATTGAACCCACGAGTGGAAACACGGGCATCGGGTTGGCTTTAGTCTGCCGTGCCAAGGGGTACGACTTGGTGCTGGTTATGCCTGAGACCATGACGTTAGAGAGGCGTCAGATTCTAATTTCGTTGGGGGCGAAGATTCTGCTCAGCGATGGGTCCAAGGGAATGGATGGAGCTGAAGACTTAGCGCATGAAATAGTCAAACGTAACCCAGACAAGTACTTCATGCCCAACCAGTTTGCAAACGAAGCAAATGTCATGGCACATTACCAAACGACGGGTGAGGAGATATGGCGAGACACCGACGGGCGAATCACACACTTCGTGGCTGGCATCGGAACCACAGGCACGTTAATGGGCGTCTCGAAACGGCTCAAGGAACACAACCCCAACGTGAAGGTCATCGGGATTCAACCTGAACCTGGCACAGCGATTCAAGGCTTAAAGGACCTAAAGACCCAGTACATACCAGCAATCTGGAACCCAACGTTGGTCGACGAAATCTATTACGTGAACCCCAAGGACGCTGAGGAAGCTTCTCGGCTTCTTACCTTGCAGGAAGGAATTTTTGTAGGCCCAAGTTCAGGAGCCATTTTCCACATTGCGGTAGCCAAGGCAAGGGAAATCGAAAAAGGCGTGATAGTTGCCATTGCTCCGGACGGCGGCGAAAAATACTTGAGCACCACCCTATGCGACCCCATTCTCTGTTTAGAGTGTGTGAAGAAGTATGGACTTCAATGTTCATACAGGGATGGTCGTCCGATTGTGAAAGGGGACACATCCGCCTTCGGGTCAATTTCCCCATAAGTTAGTATGTTGTGTCGGGCGGGAAAAGGTTTAAGCCTGCTTTTGAACCCCCGGCTATGAATTGAAGTTATAGATTCATAAAAAATAGGTAGCTTGGTGCACCGAGATTTAAACCCAAATTAATTTTGAACTTGATAAACGGAGTATCGCTGTCATAAAAGCTAATAGTTAGTTTCAAGCTGCTTAATCAGAGAATATGACTGCTAAAATTCGAAGTTTTAAAGAATCTGATCTTCCATTCCTCTTTGAACTGCTTAAAGAGCCAAATGACGACCAAAGACTTCTCTACATGCACTATTGTAACGGCAACCTTCTTTCTTGGATTCAAGAACGTAGGCTTGAGGTTCTGATAGCTGAGGACAATGGCAGAATTATCGGGTCAACGGCGTACCAGGATGGGCATTGGGGGGAAGAAATCGAATGGATCGTTGTTAGCAAAAACGCAGATAAAAAACTTGTTGAGGACATGCTCGTCAAAGAAGCGGAGAAGCATGTAAAGAAAGGCGCGGTTTTTACTTCGGTAAACGCCAGAAGCCCAAAGATCGAAGAATGGGCGCAACGAGGTTATTATCCGAATGGAGGATTGTATTATATGCTTACGAGACTTACAGGGTTGAAAACCATCCCTAAAATCCCTGAGGGCGTACTTCTGCGAAGCCTAAAGTCAGAGGAAGAGAACGAGTTTGTCCAACTTGTTAACACTGGATTTGAGTTCGAAAGAGTCAAGCTGGGTGACATTCAAAAGTGGAAGACAGAGAGCCCGCCTTTCGACGAAGAATGGATTCATATTGCTGAGAGTAATGGAAAACTTGTTTCAGTTGTTGTAGCAAAACCTGATGCAGGCTATAACAAATTCTTCAATGCAAATAGAGGTTATTTGGGTCCAGCAGCGACGCTCCATGAGTATCGAGGGAAGAATCTGGCGTCCGCACTTGCAGTGCATGCAATGAATTCGCTATTTGAGCAAGGAATGGATTCTGCGTGTTTATTCACTCTTGAAACAAACGTTCCATCTGTAACATTGCTGCGGAAAATCGGTTTTGAAGTTGGATACAGCTGGAAGTTCATGCATAAACATTTTGATAGCCAGTGATTTTGTTTATCCTACGATTATCGCTCGTGAAGGCTTGCTTGCAACGCTTTTGATGAGAGCACGTTAAGAGAGCAGAATAATAATTCAAAACCTGTTGGGTTAATATTATTGATGTGACTTTAGCCAAGTGAACTTTTTCGGTTTTTCTTTGAGTTTTTTACGTCAGGCTTGTTTCTTGGATTGCAGTTCTTTTGCTACGCTGTCGATTGCGTTGATTGCTTTTTCGATGTGAACTTTTTCTATCCCGCGATGCGTCACCATTCTTATGCTGTTCTTGGCCATGGTTGAGACTAAAACGCCATTTTCCTTGAGCTTTAGAACGAACAGGTCATCTGAGGCTCCTAAACCGCTCGTATCGAAACGAACCATGTTTGTCTGCACCGCATCTAAATTAACTTTGATCCCGTTTATCTTTGCTATTCCTTCTGCTAAGCGCCTGGCATTTTTGTGGTCTTCTTCCAGTCTGTCAATCATCGTTTCAAGGGCAACAATGCCTGCCGCAGCTATTATGCCCGCTTGGCGCATTCCACCGCCCAAAACTTTCCGGGTTTTTCTGGCTTTCTCGACGAATTGTTGAGTGCCAACGACCACTGAGCCCACTGGGCAGCTTAGGCTTTTAGATAGGCAGAACATCAGGTTGTCCACATGCTTTGTAAACTCTTTTACGTCAACCTTTAAGGCTACGGAGGCGTTGAATATTCTTGCGCCATCCATGTAGAATTTCATGTCATGTTTTTTGGCCACTTCGCTTATCGCTCGCATTTGATCAGGAGTAACTATTGTTCCCCCATGTCTATTGTGAGTATTTTCAATGCATATCAGAGAGGGCACTGGAAAATGGAGGTTCTTCGGTCTTATTGCTGCTTCAATGTCTTTCGGATCAATCGCTCCCAAGTCACTCTTTATTAGCCACGGTAGTAGTCCAGCAATCCCAGATATCCCTCCTCCTTCATACCAGTAAATATGAGATTCAGCTTCCAAGAATACTAGTTCTCCACGTTTTGCATTGTTCATCAAAGAAACCAGGTTTGCTTGCGTGCCGCTTGTGACTAAAAGAGCAGCTTCTTTCCCCATCTTTTCGGCTGCCATTTCTTCAAGCTTTTTAACCGTTGGGTCTTCCCCGTAAACATCGTCTCCCAGTTCTGCGTGTCGAATTGCCTCCAGCATCTCCTCTGTGGGCAATGTCACTGTGTCGCTTCGCAAATCAATTATTTCTTTGCTTGTCAGCCCCATCTAATTTTTCTCCTTAAGTGAACAATCTCTCTTGAAAAAACAATGGCTTCTTGCTTTAAAGCCTTTTTACCAGGTGTGGGAAAGAAAACATAAGATGCAATGCATGAACCTTAAAGTCGCCCAGCAGTCGCTGTTTGATAGGTCGGATGCTTGTTATTTCCTTGTGATGAGAAGAACACCTGTGAAGATTAAGAGCCCTCCGACCAAGAGCGGCAGAGTGATGTTTTCTCCGATGAAAACTGTTGCAAACAAAACTGTTACTAACGGTTCTGCAAAGAGAAAAGAACTGGTGACCGCGGCCTTTACCCTGCTCATAACGTGGAACCAGATAAAATACCCCACGAACGAACACGTGACCGCTAGGTACAGAATTGCCTCCCATGCTTGGAGACTCAAGGTTAGTATTCCTTGGAGAGAGTTTTCGGCCAAAGAGAACGGAATTAAGAAAAGTCCGCCTATAATGCTTACGTACGCTACTACGAGGAAAGGACTGTACTTCTCGATCAATCTTTTTCCGCCAAGAGTGTATGAAGCCCAAAGAATAGGTGTAAGCAGAAGGATTAAGCTTCCAAAGAGGAACGTGGGATTGCTGCTTCCAAAATCCATTGTGCCTCCAGTGATGACGAGCAAAGTGCCAATTCCCGCGACAGCAAGTCCCAAGAACTGCTTTTTCTTTAGGGATTCATTAAAAATCCGCATTGAAAGTAAGGCGATGAGTATGGGTGAAAGGAAGCAAACTAAAATCGCGGCAACAGAGGCGTCTGCCAACTCGATGCCTACGTATTGAACAATGAAGAAGAAAGTGACGCCTACGAGAGATAAACCTACGAACACCAGAGTGTCTTTACCTTCAAAAACCACTACACTAAGTGGCCTCCTAACCTTCATTACCACAAGAGCGACTAGAAACAACACGCCTGCAACCAGAAACCTGAATGTAGCGATAGCGATAGGAGTCAATCCTTGCAAAAGCAATGCTTTCACAACAACAAATGAGCTACCCCAAAAAATAATCAGGCATAACATCAAGAAAAAGTCAAATGAACCGATTTTGTTGTTTGCCATTTTCCCACATTTTCATATAAACAACAATGGGCGGATTAAACCGTGTAGGTGGATTTTAGTGTGAGAGGAGGCAATCTAATTTTTAGAGTCTGTCGTTTGCGCTGATAATTTTTCATCGTGCGGTGCATAGAGGAAGCAGGAGACTGACCGATTAGCATATTGGTACATTTTAGGATCTTGGTATTGACTGAGCTCTAGCTTGACGCCCTCTTCAGATTCGCTTAATTTATCTATTGCAGTAAGACTTCTTGTCTTTTCCTTTTCCAAGTTGAGCAGTTCATTCATTTTACTCATGTTGACGTTTCTAATCATTACGTTAGCATTTCCATTTGTGGAAATAACGGTTTCTTCTTTGAACATGTCTGCATACTTATCCTCAATGAGGTATTTCAGATCCGCAGCTACGTCGTCAGCAGTCCAGCCGCACATGTTGAAGGCTACTGGGCATCTAGGGTGAAAAGAGCACCCTGGTGGCGGCTCCACTAAGTTTGGAGTGTCTCCCTTCAATATTATCTTGTTTCCCTTGACTTTCTTCCCTGGAACAGCCGATATAAGCGCCACGTTATACGGATGGATTGGGCTTAATATTACGTCTGTCTTCAGCCCGCTTTCCACTATTTTGCCAGCGTACATGACGTTTACCTGGTCTGCCATGTAGGAGATCACGGCTATATTGTGGGTTATGAGGATCATTCCTATGTTATACTTCTCCCTTATTTTGCGCAAAAGTGCTAGTACCTGAGCTTGGACCGAAACGTCCAGCGCACTGGTCGGCTCGTCTAATACCAAGAATTTGGGCAGGGTGGCTATTCCCCTAGCTAGGGCAACCCTCTGTTTCTGGCCACCGGAAAGTTCATGAGGGTACCTATAGGCGAAATCTTTTGGAAGGTTAACTTCGTCCAAGAGCTCCATGCATCTATTGAACGCTTCCTTCGGCCGCATATAACCTGTAGCTATGATGGGTTCCATTATGATGTCCAAGATGTTCAGCCGAGGATCCAATGATGAATGTGGGTCCTGAAAGACAATGTTCGTATTCTTCCTGATCTCATTTTGCCTACCTCGCTTTTTGCTGAAGACAGAGTATTCTTTTTCAATGTCAACTGCTTTCTTCAACTCATTATTTGCTACATAATCATCGTACTTTTGTAAGATATCGTCCGGTATATCAAAGAAGACTTGACCAGATGTTGGCTTTAGGAGGCCTAGAAGCATCCTTCCGAGCGTGCTCTTCCCTGAGCCGCTCTCCCCCACTACGCCTACAACCTCGCCCTCTTTCACCTCTATATTCACGCCGTCAACGGCTTTGAGCATAAGTGGTTTCCCGAGTACGCTACTGCCTTTGATCGGGAAGTGTTTAACCAGTTGTCTTGTCGCTATTAACATTCTTCATCACCGTGTAGGGAAGCAGGCGACAAAATGGCCTTCTTCGACTTCCACCATTTCTGGGTTCATAGTTCTGCATTTATCCGTCGCATCTGGGCATCTAGGGTTAAAAGAGCAACCTAGTGGCACGTTCCTCATGTCTGGTACAGCGCCGCCTATGCCTTGGATTTCATTACCGTCAATTGTGGGGATGGCTTTTATGAGCATCTTCGTATATGGATGAAGAGGATTGTTGAAGACTTCTTCTGTAGGTGCCACCTCAACTATTTTGCCGGCGTACATTATGCCGATTCTATCGCACACTTCTGCTAAGACAGAAAGGTCATGAGATATGAATATAAACGAGGTGTTGAACCTTTGTTTAAGATGCCTTGCAAGCTCGAGTATTTGAGCCTGCACAGTTACATCTAGCGCACTTGTCGGCTCGTCCAATATGACCAATTCAGGGTTGTTCGCAAGCGCGATAGCTATCACTATCCTCTGCCTCATGCCACCTGACAGCTCATGGGGATACATCTTTACCACTTTGTCCGGGTTGGGGACCTCAAGCATTGAAAGAAGTTCGATTGCCTTTGTGTATCCTTCTTTTAATAGGACGCTCTTAACTGCCCTGCTTAGGCCCGGAATCTTCATCCAGCCTCCTACGTTCTTTCTTTTTTCTATATCCTGCATGACTATCTTTTCAAATGACCCTAACTTCTCCGAATGGAGCGACATAATAATTTTCCCTTTCTTGGCCTCCCCAAGATCGGTTCTCCTCCATACATTGAGGACTTGGTCCTGAATCCCGTTTAGCCCCTTCGATTCAGCATATGCGTTGATAGCTGATTCGTCTGCCCCTTCCTTCAGTAGTTTCATTATCTGCTCAATATCATCCCCTGTTGCTTTTGCCCTAGCAAGCTTCCTCTCTGCGAGCAAAGTTGGCTGATGCGTAATAACAGTCTCTGCTACTTGGAAACCGATCTGAAGAACAGGGTTAAGGCTCGTCATCGGGTCTTGAAAGACCATGGATATCCTGCTGCCCCGGACGTCGGCCAATTCCTTGTTTAGGCTTTTCATGGCCTTCTCGCTCTGTCTTAAGTTGTACTTTTCCGGTCCTTTTGATGTAACTTTCTTCGGAGAGGCTATCAGGTTTCTCTCACCGAGGAGGATGACTTCCCCTCCCGTCACTGTCGCGTTCAACGGCAGAAGGCCTATTATCGTTAGTCCCAGCGTAGTCTTGCCGCATCCGCTCTCTCCTGCTACGCCGAATACTTCACCCTGCTTAAGGTAGAGATCAACGCCGTTAATGGCCTTATAGATACCTCTCCTAGTGTAGAACTGTACATTTAAATTTGAAACATTTAACGTGTTCTCCAAATCAACTTCTCCTCCTTGGGTCTATTACATCTCTTAACCCATCGCCGACTAGGTTGACCGCCAGAGCAAACAAGGTGATAGCCACTCCCGGAAAGATCACCGCCCAAGGAGCGGTCTGAACATAGCTGAGGCCCAAGCTTGTGAGGTAACCTAGCTCTGGCACGCTTGCGTTAGCTATGAAACCTATGAAAGCAAGAGTGGAGAAGATAACCATTATTGAGCCCAAGTCCAAGGATATCTGAATAAATACGGGGGGCAGCGAGTTTGGAAGTATATGTTTAAACATGATTTTTAGCCTGCTGACTCCGGAGGCTTTGGCCGCTTCAACGAACGTAAACTCTTTAGTGCTTAGCGTCTGACTCCTCGTGTACCTCGCGTATAGAGGCCACCACACTATTGCAAGGGCGAGGGACATGTTTAGCAGACTTCTGCCGAGGATAAAGCCGACGGCCAATGCAAGTATAAGATAGGGTATGCTAAAGAAAATGTCGGTTATCCTCATCACGATTTCATCCATCATACCACCGACAGTGGCTGAGATAACGCCTATTATGGATCCGAGTGCCGCGCCTATAGCCACAACAAGCACTGAATAGAACAAGTCTATCCTTATCGCCTTAATCATGCTGGTAAATAGATCTATCCCTGGATACGTCGTGCCAAACGGGTGTGCATATGAAGGTGGCGCGGGCGCTGTGTTGAAAAAGTTTGGAACAAGCACACCTGCGTTAGTGATGCCGATGAGCTGTGGGTACAACTGCACAATCAGCGCGTCTACTACATATATCATGACTATGACAAGACCGACGACTGCAGCTTTGTTTGTGAAAAAGACGGATAGTGACAGCTTAGTGTTGTCCCATTTTCTTGCTCTTAGCTCTGCTTCAGACATCTTTTTGCTTCCTAATATCTTATCCTCGGATCTATAAACGCATATACTAGGTCTACTATCAGGTTGGCAGCCACAAGAATTAAACCGAAGAGCAACGCAGAGGCCATGATGCCTCCGACATCGCTGACGAGAAGAGCTTGTGTAGTCCAGTAGCCTATTCCTGGGTAATCAAATATAGTCTCCACCACCACAGCTCCGCCTAGGAGACCAGCCACGGTATAGCCGAAAAGTGTAACTACTGGCAGTAGCGCGTTCTTGCGCGCATGCAGGTTAATTACCGATCGTTCAGACGTACCTTTTGACCTTGCCAGCCTAATGTAATCCTGATCTAATACTTCAAGCATTGAAGACCTCAGTATCCTGATCATGCTCGCAACTATGGCGAGCGCGAGCGTGACCGAAGGCAAGATAAGATGTAGGAACGCATCCCAAGCTACCGCCCATGAGCCATGTACAATCGCGTCTATGAGAATTATGTGCGTGGGGTATGAGATTCCGTTGACATACCATGGTAGAGCTGAAACTAAGACTGGATTTACGACGCCTGAGAACGGAAGTATTTTTAGGTAAACGCCTACCAGGAGGATCAGGACTACGCCTATAAGGTATATAGGCATTGCATACAGGGTGAAGGATCCGACGCGTAGCGTGTGGTCACCAGCGGAGTCCCTGTTAACAGCGGAGTAAACGCCTAAGGGAACGCCTATCACCCATATCAGAATAGACGCTACTACTGATATCATAATTGTGTTCGGAAGGAAGAGCGCTATGGCCGTGGTTACTTGACCGCTGAATATAGGCGTGTTAGTGATGCCCCAATTGCCTTGCAGCATTTGGTATAGCCAGTAAAAATATTGAATATAGATTGGTTGGTTGAGGTGGAATTCGGTTGTCAGCTTTTGAATAAGCAATGTCCTTGCAATCCCAGTCAGTCTGGGGTTGATATACTCAGATAATATTATGTTTGTCCCACTTACATGGGAAAGAATAAAAACTATAAAAGTAAGGCCGATCAGCGTCGGAATAAGGAGAAGCAACCGCCTGACTACGTATACCCAAAGGCGCATAGATAAATCATCTCAGAAAAAAAAGTGGAGCGCACGAAGCGCTTATCCTTTGACCCACCAATAGTAAGTCGAGTCCAATGCTCCGCCAATCAGCGGGTTTTCTTGAGCTTGTATTCCATTGTAGCCTGTCATGTATGGCTTCACTATCCAGAATGCGTTTTCGTCAATCGTGTATATGTACAAGTACATGTTTATGGCATCCTGTTCTGACTCCTTGTAGAGTGGACCTGCCGTTGACGCGCTGGTTGCGGAGTTTGCCTGCTGAAGCACCGTGTTAAGCTGCTGATACTGAGCTGCCTCCGTAGTGTATCCGGTTGAATTTAAGTAGGCAACTGTTAAGCCGTCCCCAGATGGATAGGTACCGCCTTGAAGATACAGGGCATTCATGTTGTCGGCCGCAGCCGGATAGTCAGAGATCCACGCTAGAGAGTATATCGGCATGGGATTAGCGCCGGGCACTGTTTGACCTACCTCGGTTGAAAACGGTTGATATACAACGGTTATAACTATGTTGGGATCCATCGTGTGCACAGCAGCTGCAAGCATTTCGGCGGCAGCATAGTTGACTGTATCACCTGATCCAACTACGAAAGGCATGCTGACCTTTGTGTTGTATTGTCCTGATTGCTGCATAAGCGTCGTGGCGTAAGTTAGGTTGTAGCTTGGAACGTTCAGGAGCTGGCTCGGTGGCACATAGTATGGCAAGCCTTTGATGATGGCGCCTGCGTAGGTGAACCCGAAGTTTTCGCCGTACACATTGTTGCCCACTATTTCATTTATGTAATTGGTGTAGTTGAAAGCGTAAGTGAAGGCCTCCCTCACAAGTGTATTAGCGAAGTAGTTAGCAGGCACGTTGTAGCCGCTGCCGAATGTTGAATGCATTAACGTTTCGGCTATGTTTTCGTTGAAGACATAGAACCCGCACGCCAAGGTTGGAAACGCATAGAGGGAACTCGTTCCAGCTGATACCTGATCCTTGATCAGCGGCATATAGGTCGTTGGCAAGGCAGTAACGATGTCAGCTGCTCCGCTTGTGTACAAGAGATACGCTGTTTCAGCGTCCTTGACCCACTGTATCGATATCTTATTGGTGACGGCTGGTATCCCTGGTACGCCCGTGAACCCGGGGTTCGGGGCTAAGACGATCGACTGGCCTGGGACATAGCTCTGTATTTCGTATGGACCTGATGCAACAGGGCTAAACTGCACTTGTGTGTTGTAGCTGCCTTCGTTGGCTTGACTCTGGTAATTGTAGAAGCCTGCTGGGGTAAATGTTATGCCTGCACCAACGCTCTGAAGCCAAGTCGCATCTAATACTCCTGACCCGAGTGAGTCAGCCACTGCGGTGAAAAATATTTGCGGAGTCGTAGGCGTAATGAGGTTAAATGTTACTGTGTTGCCACTTGATGTGACTGCGTTCGTTATTGCGGTGTAATCATTCGTGTCAGTAGCGTTCTTCATTAATGAAACTCCTATACTGGCTCCTGGAACCAAGTATTGAGACAGGATCCAGTCAGGCGTGCCTGGGGTTCCACCCTCGAATAGCATGTTCCTGATCATCGAATAATAGACGTCGTATGCGGTAATCGGATCGCCGTTGGAGAACTTTAGGCCACTCCTTATTGTAAAGGTGAAAACCGTATCAGCCGAGTTTATTCCGTTCCCAACTGTGGGAATCGATGCAGCTAACATTGGTAAGAATGTGGTTGTCGATGATCCATCGTATACAAGAAGCGTACCCATAGTATTGAGAATTACCTCGTAGCCAACGCTTTCGTAATCTAACTGCGGGTCAAATGAGTACGGACCAGCCGCGACCATTTCAGCGACGTTTATCACTCCAGGGTTAGGTACTTTGCTAGAAGCAACGGCTACCGCAAATGGCTGAGCAGAAGAACTCACTGCTATAGTCCGCACGACGGTAGTATCGTAGGTCTGCAGGGTAACCGAATTTTCCGTTACCAGGGTCAGGCTTACTGGATAGAGACCTGTCTGTGTGTAAGTTGCGTTGACGGGATTTACATTTGGATCCATCGTGTTACTGTTTGCTTGTACCGTTTCGTTAACGCCGTTAGCGAAGTTCCAGATGTACTCAGATATAATCATATTTGGACCTGTAGGCGCTTCAAGATAACCGCCACTGAAAATTACAGGCGTATTAGCAGCCACTACTGGCTCGTTTGGATTTGTCGTTGAATTTAGGGAGATTACAGGGATTGATATCAATGGAGCGTTGGTTGAGCTCACGGTTGGTGTTATCTGGACCGTCGTCAGAGCGTTGTTTGTAGACGATACTGCGTCAGTTTCCTGCGCCGTTACTAAATACGTACCTGCAAATTCATAGGTATGAGTTGTCGTAGGTGAGCTAGAGGTGAGACCTGTAGCCGTCTGTCCATCTCCGAAGTTAACAGTGGCTTTTCCGTTTGATGCCAAATTAGCAACTGTGAAGGTAATAGCTGTTCCCTGCGTTGTCGCCAGTGTGGAGGCGGATAGAGAAATCTGTGTGGTTGTCCTTGTTGCCATATAAGAATACACGGATCCTACTATTGCTACTACTAGGATAACTACTATTATAATTGCCCATATTGTTCTACTTAATGCTCTATTTGACGTATGTTTCAATTCTCCTTCCCCATTTTTTCGTAAAAGTTACTGTTGATTTAAGCCATCAATATTTAAGCTCTCAGTATTTAACTTTTGCGATAAAAAGCACTTGCCCAGCTAAATATAAATCTGGTTATTATTTGTTCATAATTTTTTATAAAGCGTACACAAGTTTAGATAAAAACAGAAAATTTATGCGCAATAAAACATTAAATACTTTTAAGATTAAACAAAAAAACCGAGTGAAAAGAAAAACACAAAAAGCTAAAAAAATGAAAACTGCATACTCCTAAGCACCCAACCAGACCTATTTCAGGGAAAAATAAAATTAAATTTTCCAGCTCTGTATCCCCTGTGTATTAATTAAGTAGTCGCAATCTTTGACTGTTCAAATTGCAGTTTTTTGCTAATCCGTTCCAACTGTCTAACGCGCGATTTTTGTTTGAGCTGGCAAAGACAGCTCTAGATAATTAATCTCCATTCAAAAAACAGGTTTTTTTGACTGCTGGTGGAGTGTTGGTGAAAGACTGAGAAAACCTTAAAGTTGCAGTTGCCGAAAACCATTTCTAGCCAGTTGACCCTTGCTCTGGCATAAAGAAGCAAATTAAGCCGAAAATCAGGCTGGTTTAAGTGTTCAACACCTACAGAGGAATGTCGAAAGAGGCAAAATACCTAATCTACTCGTCAGTGCTGCCTTCCGCAGCTTACGGCATGTTCTACACTGACATAGCCTATTTTCTTACGACAGTGCAGGGGTTATCTTTCAACCTCATGGGACTGATCATTACGCTCATGGGCGTATCCACTTTTGTAACCAGCATCCCCATGGGAATTGCAGCAGACAAATACGGCAGAAAACGAGTACTCATACTAGGCAATATAATAGCAAGCGTCATCATCGCGGTTTTCGCTTTAACCACAAACCCGGCACTGTTAATAATTGCGGCCATTTTCGAAGGGGTTTCAGAGGCAGCTTCTTCAGCGTCAAGCAGTGCATTGCTTGCAGAAAAAGCTGAAGGAGCAAAGAGAAACAGCGCCTTTTCCATGTTTGGCTTTGCTCAAAGCACAGCCTTCGGCCTTGGCGCTGTTGCAATCTTGGCGACATCGACGATGAGTGGATTTTCGGATAAGGAAAGCCACGTTCTTCTCTACGTAATCCTTGCCGTTTTGAGTTTGGCTTCTACACTTATAATGTTAAAGGTTAGCGAATCAAAAAGCAGGAAAGCTAATGCAACCCTGAGTGAGCTGCTTCCAAGAAAGTCTAAAGATGTTTTGGTGAAATATGTCTTCACGGGTGCGATAATTGCCTTCGGCGCAGGTATGGTTATTCCTTTGATGACTGCCTGGATGAAGGCACAATACGGTATACCCGACTCGTTAAGCGGTCCAATTTTGGGCATTTCAAGCATCGTAATAGGTGTATCTACGCTTGCTGCTCCTTGGCTTGCGAAAAGATTTGGAGTGGTTAACGCTATAGTCATAACAGAGGGTATTTCAACCATTTTTATGTTTATAACGCCACTGTCACCAAATTACATAGTGGCCAGCATCGTTTACACGTCAAGGGCCTTTCTTATGAACATGTCAAGTCCGCTTGCGCAGTCGATGATAATGGGGCTGGTGCCGGAAGATGAGCGCGGTGCGGCTTCAGGCGTAAGCGCTGCTCTTTGGAGATTACCCAACGCATTGAGCTCATTCATCGGTGCTTGGCTGATTGGCAGGGGATTTTTGGCAGCACCATTCTTCTTGGCCGCCCTATTCTACATGGTCTCCATTAGCCTGTTTTGGTACTATTTCCGAAACACGAAAATGCCCGAAGAAAAAGTTACTTGAAGAATTGCTGATTGCCTATCTGCTTTTCGATTGGTTTTTTAATTTTCTTGGCTTCCCTTTTTTTGTTTTTTCTTAAGTTGACGGAACAGTTGATAGGCTGATTCAAGCAGAAAATCTTTGTAATGTTTGCTTAGATTTAGTTGGCGTGATAGGAGACTAGTACTATGGCTATTATTATGAGTAGAGCTCCGGAGATCATGACCATAGTTAATATCTCGTTTAGTAGAAGGAAGGAAATTGCTGTGGCTACTAATATTTCTGTTAGAAGCAGGATCGTGGATGTTGAGGCTGTGATGTGTTTTAAGCCTTCAAGCCATAAGTAATAAGGAATGATCCAGCAAACTACGGCTGTGTAAATTATGGCGAGCCAAGCTTGAGCTGGAAGCGCAGGGATCTGGCTTGCGGAGGAGAAGACGAAGGGCACCATCGGGAGCAGCGTCAAGGGCAAGATCCACGTTAAAGATTGAAGTATACCGTTGCTTGTCATTACAAGGTTTTTATTGTATATTATGAAGAATGCCCAAATGACTCCTGAGGCGATTAGTAACAAATCCCCGATCAATTGCCCTCCGCTTAACATCGAGAAATCCAAGTTAGTCGTCACAAATATGACGCCGGTTAGAGCAGCTAAAACACCCAATATTTTTCTTCTCCCCAAGGTTTCTCCTTGCAGCTTTGGGCTTAGTAATGCAACCCAGACCGCGCTTAAGTTTACGAAGAGCGCTGCTTCTGCTGCTGAAGTAGAGGTCATTCCGACGTACTGTGATAGGTATGCAGCTCCATTGGTGACGCCTAGGAAGAGAATTAGTTTCTTCTGTTTTATTGGATAAGTGAGCTTCTTTGTAGAAAGCATTATCACGAACATCAGTGCTGATGCTAAAAGAAATCTTAAGAAAACAAATGTGTAGGGGTTAACGTAGTTCAGACCGATTTTTATGGCGGGAAAAGAGGTCCCCCACAAGACACCAGCTAAGATAGTGAGAAAAACGGCTTTTGCCTTCTTTCCTCTCCAATCTGGCGCCTGCATGAATTTTTCTCCTTCCCAGAATTTTATGTGAGCTTTTTCTTAAGGGTTGTGATGATGACTGATGCTTTGAAGTTTCAATTCCCTCCTTTTTTGCCGCTTAAGGTCTATTCGGCAATAAGTTTTTAGGCAAAATGAACAAATATATCCTTCTAAACCTAAAAAGAGTAGATATCTGTAGAAGTGAGGCAGTTCTTGTTGACAAAAATGTTGTTTTTAGACGACAGTTACCTTAAAGAGTGCAACGCTGTTGTAGTTTCCGTTAAGGACCAAAAATACGTAGTGCTTGATCAAACCATTTTTTATCCCAAAGGAGGAGGTCAACCGTGGGATACTGGAAAAATCGTCAAAGACAATGAAACTTACAATGTGGTTTATGTGGGAAAATTTTCAGGAGAAATTTCTCATGAGGTGGATCGAGCAGGTCTTAAAGAAGGAGATAGGGTTCACTGTGTCCTAGACTGGGAGCGAAGGTATAAACTTATGCGGAGCCATACGGCAGCACACTTGTTCGCTTCACTCTTATGTGTGGGAACTGGAGCTCTCGTTACTGGCAATCAGCTTGAGGAAGACTATGTCCGTTTTGATTTCAACTTCGAAAATTTCGACAGGGAAATCTTAGATCAATACGTCGCTAAGGCGAATGAACTCTTCAGTAAGGATATTCCTGTAAAATGGTATGAGTTGCCGAAAGAGGAAACGATGAAAATCCCAGGTATAGTTAAGATGGCGGAAGCCCTGCCGCCTGACATACCTGTACTTCGCATCGTAGAAATAGAAGGCGTAGATAGACAAGCCGATGGAGGTACACATGTGCACAATCTGCGGGAAGTGGGTAGAATAGAACTGATTAAAGCTGAAAGCAAAGGAAAAAACAACAAACGCGTCTACTTCAAAATCGCATAATTCAGCGCGGATCTTGTTCTAAGGCAGGCTAGAATTCATTTAAAAAGAGCAAGTGGAAAACGCAAAATTTTGTCAGCTTTTCTCAAAATTCTACCTCAAGCAGATGGGCTCACAAACTCACAAACGTGGACAAGCAGGGTCGCTAAATCATCGGGCAGAAGGAATTGGTGGGTTATACTTCTTGAACCAGTTGAATCCCGATTCCTCCATGATTTTGAGATACTGGTCGTTTCCTTCAGGCATAAGGTCAGCTCTGTAGTGCAGTCCAAAATAATGTTGCGCTCTGTTCACAAATCCATCTGTTTTCATCCTTTCAGCGCACTTTTCTTCAAATTCTCGTCCGTGAACACTTCGACAGACCTGAAGTATTTTTTCCATTCTTTCATCTGTCAATTGCAATTTTTCGTCTTTGTACTTTTTGCTGTAAGCCGACAGGAGCTGTTGATCCTCCATCTGGCTGTAGTATTCTGAGTGAACTACCACGTCAGGGCCCAGCTTATTGGCTGGTTTCGGTCTCACCTTAGGATATCCCAGGCACAATAGGACGACGGGAAAAACGCCTTTCGGCAGTTTGAACATCCTCTCAATATCTGCTGGATAATCGATCACGGTGCCAATGTACACTGATCCGAGTCCCATTGAATCGGCAGCCGTACAGATATTCTGTGCGCAGATAATCGTGTCCTGAAAAGATACCCAAAAATGACGAAAGGAACTTGTCGCCGTGAAGGGCGCGACCTCAAGCTTCGCCCATTGTTCGTTGCGGTGAAGATCGAGGCAGAACAGCAGAAGCACTGGAGCTTTCCCTATGAAACTCTGCCCACACATCTCTGCTAGTTTCAACCTGTTCTCAAGGTTTTCGATTTTTATGATGGAATATGGTTGAAGGTTTCCTGCACTGGCTGAATGAGTCCCTGCTTCAAGAACCGCGTTTAGGACTTCTTGCGGAATTGTCTTGTCTAGAAAACTCCGACAGCTTGATCGTTCAAAAAGCAGCCTCATGGTCTCATTTGCATAGGGCTTTTGATTGCTGTTAAATTTTCCATCTGGCATTTGGCTCACCTTAAGTTGACGTTTTCATATTCAACAGTCTGCCTTCAAGGCAGATAAACTTACGCGCTACCTTCTAAGGATCCAATGCCAACCAGGGACATTCTGCAATCATGCAAGTTCTCGGCCATAATTATGTTGCCAGAATTGCACATTCAGAAGCGGAAACGTGCCAACTAATTGAAGCAGGCTTTGAATTTGCATGATACTTTGGAGCCAAAAGTTTTCAGAAAGCGCAAGTAAAATCGCTCAAAACGGGCGGGAATTGTCCGTGGCGGGCGGGGATAGCGTTGAGCCCTCGTTTGAACCCTCGGGTTATCATGACTAATCAAGCCTAAGTAGCAAGACCCGACTTACTCCAACGGGTAAAAACTTTTCTAATCGGTGATTTTTCCGTACCAGATTCTGGTAATATACTCAAATCTGACTTTGCCTTCCACTCGGCATCTTTCGAAAATTTCTTTTAGCTCTTTATTGAAGCTTGGCTGCAAATTAAGCTCTAAAGGGAAAAATGAAGAGGACATCAGCCGACCTTTAAAGCCTTCAAGGTCTAAGCTCTGATAATTATCAAAGTACTTCTTGCCTACCCTTTCGTTTCCATAAAAATCAGTGATTTCTTTTTCGCTGACCTCTTGATGAGTTTGTTCCTTGTAGTTGGGAGCGTATTTGAGCAACAAACTTTCATATTCTTGCATGAAGCCATCTGTTTTCTTGCGGTCATTGTAAACCAAAATGACATTGCCGTTGGGTTTAAGTATCCTTTTGAATTCCTGCCGTGTCAATCCTTTGTCAAACCAGTGAAAGGCTTGGGCGACAGTCACAAAATCGATTCTGTGCTCAGCAAGCGTGGTGCGCTCTGCCGTTCCATCGACACTGTGAAAATTTGGGTTTTGATCAAATATAGATTCAGCTCCCTGCCTCATTTCCCTGTTAGGCTCCACTGCATAAACAACATTTCCATTATCAAGAAACAGTTTGGAAAGAAGCCCAGTCCCAGAGCCCACATCCGCAATTATATTTAAAGGACGCAGGTTCAACTCATCCCTCAAAAATGAGATCAACTCTTTCGGGTACCCTGGTCTGTAGTTAGCGTATAACTTAGCTCTGTTTGAAAACCTTTTTGTCGGATCCATTTTTTCGTCCATTTTGGGCTCGTTCCCGCGTCAGATGATTGACTCCTTAAAGATAAACTTTAGACGTTTCTTAGCTAGTTCTGGGTCAAGGATATCCAACTGTACTTCACAGCCGCGCTGCGCTTGCCGGCCCGAGACAGGCGTTTCAGAACAAAAGTGAAAGAGACATGGGCCAAGTTACTCGAAACATTATTGAAAGTATTACTTGAACCCATGGTAAAGGCACCACCACGAGAACGGTGAGGTCTAAACGTTAAAGCAAGTGTTAACAATAGTGCAGGCGCGAAAGCAAAAGTTAGCTCTAAAATAAGCCCGAATTGTTAAAAGCGGGCGGGAGGGATTTGAACCTCAGACGCAGTGGGAGATTCACCCGCATTTTCCCTTTTTTACACCTATTTAAGAAGTGAACTGAGGATGGGATTTGAACCCACGAGCACCTGCGGATGGCCGCCGATACAAACATAAAGGATAAAACGATCCACAAATTAGGAGTTCTTCTCATAAAAGATTTACATTCGTTCATCGATAAATACAAACGGGCGCTTGAATGGCTGAAAAGTTTTCGGTTTCAACGCTAAAGCTTAGCGGTAGGAAAAATCAAAAGGCGATGATTGAGCCTTGACAGAACCAAAATCCCAGAGGAACAAGGGGCCTCTTCGGGTGCTTCGAAACCGCAACTTTACGCTTCTCTTCTATGCGGGCGCCGCTTCAACCGGAGGCTTTTCCCTTGGACAGGTGGCCCTCACTTGGCTGGTGTACGTTACGACTCATTCAGCGCTTGACATCGCCTACGTCGCCCTTTCAAGTACAGTCGCATCTGTTCTACTAAGCGTGATCGGCGGCACACTGGTTGATAGGCAGAACCGTCAATGGCTAATGATACTCTCTGATTTGCTAAGAGCCCTAGGGCTAGCAGTACTTGCGGCATATCTGTCTTTTGCAGGATTCAGCTTGCCCCTTGTACTGGGAGTCTCCTTTATTCTGGGCACTTTCTCAACAATTTTTAACCCAGCTCAGAGAGCAGTGATCCCATCGATTCTTAACTCTGATGAAGTTGCTGACGCTAATGGTCTAGTCCAGGTTGCAACTTCGGTCTTCCAATCTGTAGCAAGCGCGGCTGGCGGTGCTATAGTGGCGATAATAGGTGCTGTTGCCGCTTTAGGGATTAACGCCACAACATTCGCCATCTCTGCGGTGCTTACTATGTCTATGACTCTTGGTGCTCTTGCGAAACCCAGTCTGACAGCGGTCAATGGAGAAGTTCGCAAAGGTTTTGTTTCTGACGCCGCCGACGGAGTCAAATACATAACTTCCAAAAAGGGACTGCTGTACCTGACTGTTTCAGCCGGATTTATCAACCTATTCTTCGCCATGATAATGCCATTTGTTGTAGTCTACGCCGCCAATATGCTGAACGGTGGGGCGGCTGTTTATGGCTCCTTGCTTGCTGCCTTCGCTATAGGGATGGCGCCTGGCGCGCTTCTTGTGGGAAGAACCAAGGCGGTTGCTCACGCGGGCATTGTCTGGGGAACCACCGGACTCTTGGCAGGAACGGCAATGCTTTTGTCAGCGTTTACTCGAAGTTTCATCGTTGCGTTTGTGCTATTTCTCGCCGTCGGGGTCATTTCTGGATATGCGAACGTAACTTGGCTCTCTGCAGTTCAGCTCATTGTGCCCTCAGAGATGCAGGGCAGGTACTTCGGTGTTGACCAACTGGGAAGTTTTGCGGTTATGCCATTCGGGCAAGTTTTGGGTGCCTTTATAATCCAAAGCGTGAGTGTTCAGACCGACTTTCTAGTCGCTGCAGTAGGGACATGCGTGATTTCCCTTGTGTTCCTCTTCTCGAAGGATATGCGGGCGGTTGGCTATTCAGCAGAGAAACATAAAAAAAGCTAATGATTTGAATGATTGGTGCGGAGGCGCGTGCTTATACCTTAACGTTTTTTTTGGCATGCAATTTTTTCGTGCAAACTTATCGCTTTCAAGCTACAAAACCCACGACTCCTGCAAATCAGCTTCCACACTTTCCGTCACTGGAAAGCAACCATGGAATACCACAAAACCAGAGACATCTTACACGTCATGCAGCTCTTAGGCCACAAAAACATCAGAAACACCCTTGTTTACACGCAACTGGTAGAATTCAAGGAAGACGATTACACCGCTCGAGTAGCGCACTCAGAAGAGGAAGCCTGCCAACTCATCGAAGCTGGATTTGAATTCGTATGCGACTTCGGTAGCAACCGAATTTTCAGAAAACGCAAGTAAGCCTTCTCCCGCGCCTAAAACGGGCGGGGTTCATCCGTGGCGGGCGGGGAGGGTGCGCTTAATTATCTAAGCGAATCCCTTGTACAATAGTTAAAATTTATTCGGTGAAGCCGTCGGAATGCACCACTCCGAGGAGAATTAAACCTAACAACTTCCTCTTTCTTAACTATCAAATGGTAACGGTCTAACGAGAATTGCCCATAAAGTTGTTTAAAGAATTCGGTTTACTTTGGGGATCTTTCTAACTAAGTAGGCAACGACAAAGCAAAGGGCCACTCCGATTGGCGCAACAGTCACAAACTTGAGGACGAGAGGCATTTCTATGCTCGCCAACCCTAACGCTAAACCCACAAGTATGGGTGCCTGCAAGACGTAGGCGGCATAGGAGTTTTCTGATAACGTCTTGGTGAAGCGGTTTTGGGTATTCAGTTTCTCCCTAAACCAGACGATTAAGCCGATTGATATGGACACTGCGAAAGCCTGCTCCCAAAACGCGTAGACGGCAGTTTGCCAGTTAAACCCCCCAAAAAATAAGCCGACAGTTCCAGTCACCGCAGCAAAAGAGAGAAGTGCCAGAAAGACGACAATTAGAATTACTGCAAGCCGCAACCAAAGAGTTCCAGTTTTTGCTGGCACTGTCAAAAGCCAGTTGCCTCTAAAAGCAATCACGCCCAAAATGAAAAAGGCTATGTACTGTGGGAAAAACGGCAACTGGAAACCAAAAGGATTCAGAACATAGCCTATTGGAAGCCAAATACGCACTAGAAAGCTAACTGCACCCAACGATATGGCAAAAAGGGCGATTGTTAAGTTTCTTGGAATTGAACGAGTTTTGCTTGGCCTTTTTGATATCAGTCGCCAACCCGCATAGATCAGTGTGAAAAAGAATAATGCTTCTATAAACCACAGTGGGCCAAAGCCTAATCCGTTAAGTGGATTGGTGAAAAGTCCCAGAATAGCCTGAGTTGTCATCGGCAGGCCAGTTGGGGAAGGTAACACACCAGCTGAAATTAAGGCGTATTGGATGAATGGGTCGATTAGGAAAATGAAAACTCCAACTGGAAGCCACAGCCTTGTTAGCCGGTCGAGTGTGAATTGTACTGATCCTTTACGATCATACGATGATGGTGTAAAGTAGCCTGCTAAAAGAAACAGCAGCCCCATGAAGAACGCTTGACACAGGCAAGTGAAGGCGAGAAAAATGTAGTATTGTGGACCTGTCAATTGTCCCTCTTTATAGTACCATAAGCCTGAAGCGCCATAGGTTATAGCTATGTGTACTAAGAAGACTAGTATTATTGCGAGGGTTCGTAGGTTGTCAACGAAGAGCAACCGTGGCTTTGGCGCTTGCATAACTCGATTTTTATGGCTAAGTGCCCTTATGTAGTTTACCGTCAATTGGTTGGGCACAAACAAACTGGATTAAAGCTATTCTGGAGTGCGGGCACGCTGAGATTTGAACCAGATTCTTTGGCTTCAAAGGCCAATTGCCTTGATCCGTACTAGAGGAGGGCTAGTACTGTCAAAAGCGCGATGATGCCGACGATGTCTGCGACGTAATGCGTTGTCCAAGTGACGGCAAGGTTCTTCGTCTTGGCGAAAATGATGCCGAAGAATATGCCATCCAACATCACGCCTGCAACGTCAAGCACGACGAGCGGTAGAATGCCTGTTGCACCGACTCCGTGAGCGAGACCAAAGACAATGGAATCCGCGCCTTTGATTTAGAAAAAAGCTGGAAATCTGAGCCGTCTTCAAATTCAAGTGCTCTTGGAAGGCGTCAAATTCGTTTGCAAGCTTCAGAATAAATAATTGTTGGCGACCTCGCTTAGTGGTTGGCGTAGTAGTCGGCTACGGCTTTGAAGGATTCTTTGGGTTCCCAGGGCATGTCTGGGTAGGTACTTCCGTGTCTGCCGATGACGCTGGCGAATTTGTCTGACAGGTCAGGCGCTGCATCTATGCCGAGTTCCTTCGCCTGTTTCGCGCTCTCTGCAACAATCTGCCTGAATGTGTCCCTCTCAGGGTAGCTTTTCACGAGGCTGAAGCTGCCTAAATCCAAATCGAACCTTGGGTCATCGTTGTAGGCGGATGTTGGCGAAATAAACGTGAAGACGAACGCGCCCTCCATGCCCGCTACGTCGAATACAGTGAGTTGCTCGATGATTTCTTTCGCTTGCAAACTTTCGCTTCGGACATAATGCCCGTCTACCTTCGGGATGACCTTGAGCATTTGTGCAAACGGCGAGGGAACCGCTATTTTTCCCCCAAGATAATCATTCATCATGCCAAATACCACGATGAAGCCGCTTCCTCCCAGCAAATCCGCTCCCATGTAATTGCAGCAACCGAACTCGCCAATTATAACAGGTTTTTTGTAAACATGGTAAGCCTTGACCATTTTATCAAAAATACTCTTTATCCTGACGTCTCGGTATAGGTCAACGCCGACAAAATCGAAGAGACCCCAATCAACCTTTTCAAACGGAACTGAAAAATACGTTACTTCACCCTTGAAGTTTTGCCTGACAGCACGGCATGCTTTAGACAGAAATGCGTTGAGGGGTTCATTGTGTTTCCCCGCTTGGATGTTCGTCCAAAACGAAGGATTGCTCATTCTCTGCATGAAATTCTCGCCTTCAACGATGCCCTGCATGAACAGCGTCGCCTCCGAGCCAACGCTCAAAACTACTCTGCCCAGGAATCGCTGCCTCAGGGCTTCCGCAACTTCCGCTGCATTCTTGAGGTACGTGAGGGTTTCTTCTTGGTTTCTGTCCCACATCTCAGGCGACAGCCAAACCTCTAGGCCCTGAGTCAGCGCGTCCTCCGCTGCAGTTTCAAGGCGCTTTAAGTCTAAGCCACAGATCCTGACTGTGTTACAGTGCAGGTCGTTCTTAATTATTTCAAGTTCACGGTGTACTTGTTTGGGATCAAATTTGGGGCGCCATTGGCTTCCCATCATCACCCGTCCAACATCATAGCAAACTCCTTTTCGATTCATTTTTTTGTACTCTCCTTGATTTTCAGGTTTAAGCATTCGCAGGATTATTTCGGCGTCTGGGAAGTGGTTTCTGGCGTCATTCGGGTCAAGCATAGTGGCTCTTTTCATTAAACCATTAAAACAAGCTAGCAATGCAACCATAAGCTCGTCTGGATCGTCTTTGACGATTTCGCCTGTTGCCTGCCCCTCGACGATTAGTTGACGCATACCATCTTGTATGGCTTTGACGTTCTTTAGAACTAGATCTTTAAGGTCGCTGGGTGCAGTTTCATCTTCCAAGACATTATGCATGATTTGAGACATGCCGGGGGTTTGACGAATGCCTTCCAAGATGTATGTGATTAAAAGTGAAAGTCGCGTGCCTGGAGTGCCTTGAACTTGGCTGATACGTTCGACTGGTCCGCCTCCTGCTTCCACAGTTTGCTTTATCAGGGTTGCGAAGATTTCGTCTTTACTCTTAAAGTAATGGTAGGCTAATCCTTGGCTGACTCCTGCCTTAGCAGCAATGTCAGCCATAGTTGCAGAGCTACCCTTAGCTGCAAAGACAGCTACAGCACCTTCCAAGATTTTTTGTGTCGTCTTCTTTCTTAACTTCTCGTTTGCTTCTTTATTTCTAGGTATGTTTCCTCGCCATTATTGATTGAATGAATTAATCAACCAGTTAATAAGGCTTGTTCAAAAGTGTGAAGGAATTTTTGGAAAACAAGCGGCTCGACAACGGATCAGTTGTTAAATTGGCCTCGATGACCTATTCACCAGTGTTTCAACTTGATTTCTAGATTCGTTTAATAAATTAAGCGAATCACATGGCGGGCGGGGAGGGATTTGAACCCTCGACCCCCAACTTAGGAGGCTGGTGCTCTATCCGTACTGAGCTACTCGCCCAAGCTTCATTTAAAATGTCGCTTGATTTGCCTATACTAGTTGCTTCGGTGCTTCTTGGTGTGGATAAGAAACTTTACCACTTGATAAGTTTTGTTGATTGACTTTCTAGGTTATGGTCGCCCGTTTTTTTACGCTAAATTGTGCTTGTGGCGCAGTAACCACATATGTTTAAAAAAGTAAGTTGGCGTGGATATTTTGGTTTTTTTGGAGGTGAAGTGAGTGGTTGAAACGCAAACAAGCCAGTCTAAGCCAGAAACAGAGAAAACACCAACAAATATTGACGTAATCAAGATAATAAACAGGGTAAGAGGTTTTATCTATAACATCAGAGAGAATTCTGGCAAATCCATGGATGTTAGCGTAGATAGCTTTAATTTTTCAGTCAGCAAAATGAACGGAGAACTTAATCTAAGCTTGAACACGAAAATAGCAATTAAACCTAAGGAAGATTAATGCAAGTTTTCGCTTTATGTTTTTCGTTTTATGCGGAAGTTGGACAATGCTCAGATCCTACTGCTGCCGCCTCCTTCAGAAGCCGCACTATTTCAGGTTTCATTTTATCAAAATGGCTTACTGTTATGTGTCTGACGTTGTCTGATTTTTCCGTTTCTCCTCTGCTTTTCAGCAGGTCTGAGTCAAGGCTTGAGCCCATAAAAAACTCCAAGTCCACGTGGTCTTGGTAGTGGCTTATCCAAACAAAGTCTTTATCATTTAACTTGTAAGCGATTTTTCCTTGTCTAACTATTTCAACGGCTTCTGGAACAGCACTTTTGATTAATGCCCGAAGTTTTTGTACGGTTTCCTTCTGAGCAGGTTCAAGGCTTCCTAAAATTTCATCAATCGTTCTTTGTTGTTTTATCATAAATAGAATTTTGTTTTGCAGATTTTTATTGTTTCCTACTCCTAAGCAGGTTCATTTTGAAAAAATCACGGAAAGCACTTAAGTTTTAACCAAGGTTTCTTCACTAAGCAATTCTTCACTAGTTAATCGGGGTTTTTTAGGTGTTAAGTTCCCAAAGTTTTAAACCATTGGAGCCAAATTAGATGTTTGCAAGTCAACAGTGGTTAGTTTGACACTAAATTACCATTATATGCAGCTTCCTCGTGAAGTTATTGTTGGAAAAGGAACCTTGCAATGTGTTCCTGAAGTCGCAAAACGGCTAGGCCTCAGAGGGAAAGCACTGGTAATCGCAGGATCAAAAAGTTACGATATCGCTGGAAGAACCATTTGCGGCCTGCTTGAAAAGGCAGGATTACAGGTTGATGTTTTACAAATAAAAGCAATGACAATCAAAGACATGATAACTATTGAAGAGCGGATAGAAGCTTCAAAGCCGCAAGTACTCCTCGGCGTTGGCGGCGGAACAATAATTGACGCTGCAAAAATAAGTTCAGGAAGCCAAAACATTCCCTTCATCAGCGTGCCCACAACCGTTTCTCATGACGGCATCGCAAGCCCCTTAGCTTCAATTAAAGGCTCAGACAAGCCTTACTCAATACTGGCACAAGCGCCACTGGCGATAATTGCTGACACAGAAGTTATTGCTCAAGCACCCTGGCGCTTTGTAATAAGCGGCTGCGGAGATGTGATTGCCAAAATTACAGCTGTTAAAGACTGGAAACTGGCACATCTGGAACAAAACGAGTATTACGGCGAATACGCAGCCAGTTTAGCCTTAATGAGTGCAAAACTGGTTATTGAAAACGCTGAGTTAATCGTCTCCCGCAAAGATGAAGGACTACACGCACTTCTTGAGGCTTTGATAAGCTGCGGCGTTGCCATGAGCATCGCTGGAAGCAGTCGCCCATGCAGCGGTTCAGAACATTTGTTTAGCCACGCCCTAGACATGTTTAATTCGCACCATGCCATGCATGGCGAACAATGCGGTGTAGGCTCAATATTGACGGCTTATCTTTACAGGGCAAACTGGCAAAGAATAAGAAATACGCTCAAGCAGATTGGAGCACCAACAACTGCTAGCGAATTAGGCGTTAAAGATGTTGATGTGGTTAAAGCGTTGGAGGCAGCAGCGAAAATTAGACCTGAACGCTACACAATCCTTCAAAAGTTAAATCTTAATTTCGAAGCATGTGAGAAAACAGCAAAGGCAACAGGAGTAATCGATTAAACACTTGAATTCTAAACGCGCAACGGCTCAATAAGCGCAAACTTGTTTCCTTCAGGGTCTTCTGCCGCAGCTATCCAACCAACATTAGGAACTTCCTGTTTGGGCGAGATCACTTTGCCACCAAGCTTTTGAATTTTAACTAAGTAATCGTTAATAGATTCAACAGCAAAATAGTTGATAGGTAATATTCCAGGCTGTTGCTTTCTAAACATGCCACCGTTTACTCCTTGCCGCAGTGGCGTACCGTTTGAGTCGACAGGAACAGTTTGTATAACCCAGTATTCTTCCGGTGAAGGATACTGAATTATTTTCCAGCCGAAAACCTCTTCATAGAACTGCTTCAATTTTTCTACATCTTTGGCTGGGATTTCAAAGTGAACTATTGTATGATCCATCTCTGCTTTTTCACCTCCTCCCTACGAACATGTAAGCGAGAATAATATTGAACGTGAATGCTTGTACATTATAATTAGCGGCATGACGGATTTAACTTTATTCTTGGCTCAGAACAGAAGTAAAATTTGTTTAATAAAAGATAGAATGTTGACTAACGCTTTTTTAAGGCGCTTTAGCTGGTGCTTCGGGCGCTGGCGCTTCTGGTGCAGGTGCAGGTGTCGGTGCTGGCGCTTCTGATGCAGGTTTGGGTTCAGCTTTGAATGCTTCAACGAATTTTGTCTCAGCCAAGTCAGGGATGAATTTCTGAATGTCTAGGGCAATGCCGCGTTTGGCAATTTGAATGCCTTCGATATAGAAAGCTACCTCTGGCATGTCAATAGTTAAGCTTTTGTCTTGTATGGTCAGTGTGAACTTGTTTTCTTCTACCACAGGTACTCTACGGTGGATAAGAGCGCCGATTTTTTCCTCGTTGCTTTCAAGTTTCTTGCTGACTGTGACATCGTAAATTAAGGTTTTTCCAGCTAATGGAGGGTTGAAGTCTAAAAGTACTCTTCCCGCGCCCATTGAACGCACAACCGCATCTTTCCCTTGAAATTCTATCTGCCCTCCAACAATTGGGTTAATGTCTTTTGCCAGCAATTGTTTAAGTGGCACGCGCCTCATTTTTGCGGGATCTCTTTGCCCGAAGCCTTTGTCAGGTGGAATTTCGACAGTTGCAGGTTTGTTTATCTCCATTGTTGTTAAACTGTCATCTAGGGCTTTGAGAACCCAGCTTTCGCCTACAACTACCAGTTTAGGCTCATACATTTTCCCTTCTTTATAGAGATGCTCTTTCTTGGCTACATCTTCGTATGTTGTGTCGAAAACTTCGTTTGTTTCCTTAACTTTTGCTGTATAAGTGATTAGTATGAAATCTCCTTTTTGTAGGGTCATCTTGAATCATCCTTTGTCTTAACGGTCGAAGTTAAGTTTCAAACGCGAATAAAAACTTTGTCTAACAAAAAACCGTTACTCTCAGAACTATGGATATAATTAAAAATTAAGGCTTCTAGAAAAAATAAGTTTTAACTATCTATTGTTATATCGGTTATTAATTGAATTTCATAATGCATAAACAATCGCCTTAAAGCGTCCTTAACAATTTCTGCTTGGCTCTCATAGAGTCCATCTTTCATTAAGAGTTCCATCCCCTCTAAGTAAGGATTAGCCATCGTCACTTCAACTCTTTTCTTTTACGCTAACCCAACAATTATCCCCGTCCCGATTACTGCCCATTTGCTTTACTTGGTAATTCTAAAAGCTCAATAATTTTGAAAAGGCTTGTTTTGGTCTCCATTAATATAATTTTGTGGAAAAGCTTATGCTTTGTTCTAGAATAATTATTAAATAGTTCGAGGAGAAAGGTGTGAGTAGGAAAGGAGAGAGGCATTGCAGGGTACTAACGATTCGCCTCAAGTGTCTGTTGATGCGTCTGTTGAGAGCAGGATTAAAGCGCAGAAGGAATTAGTTGAGAAACTTAAAGCTGAATGGAAGCTTTTGTGGAGCGAACGCTTCAACGACAAAGAAAGAGCAGAAGGCATCTCAATCAGCGACTACGCAGCGTTGTACGTGGAACGCGGCACCATAATCCACGCAACCAGAGACTACAAAGCCTTAAACTTTAAAGAAATCCTCGAACAACACATAACAGAAGACACAGACCGCTTCATCCAACCAAACGCAGATGAAGGCGGCTGGAACAAATTCGTAAAAACCAAAATCACCAGCCCGCCCCAGAGAAAAAAACGTACTTTAGCGGACAATCCTAAGAAACATGAAACCCAACAGTCAAAGAAAGGCGGGCGCGGTTGGCTTCACGCTACCTAACGTTTGCTTATTCTAATTGCTGATTATGGCAACTTACCGAGAAATCCAATATTACGTTGAAAGAACATATGGCTTTGTACCGCATCCTTGCTGGATTGCAGAAGTCAAAGAACTACACAAAATTTTTCTCGTAAGAAATCAGTCTAAGCATATCGGAAAAAAAGAGTTAATCAGTGTCCAAAAGCAAAAATTGCCATTATTGAAAAAGCCCTAAAACACTTTGACATGATTTAATACTGCTAAGTCACAGTTGCCGATAAACTTTAGTAATAAGATATAACTTAGCGGCTGGTAGGGGCTGTAAAGTTCAAACACAGTTTCTCCGAATCCCCAACCTTCTCCTCATAGAAGTAAGCCAACAGCCTCCTTAACCTTCTATCTTATCACCCGATAGTTGACACTTGTTTTTGAGAATACAGAATTATCACCCGAATCTTAACAGGTAGTTTTATCGCATGAAGTTATCAGAACCCTATTCCGATAAAGCTTTAAATTCTGCTTAAGTCAGAGAAAGGTTGCGAACCAGCTTCAATGCCTGTTGATTTCATTTATGCCGGGGTCTCCTAGCCAGGCAGGGAGCAAGCCTGGAGATGTTTGCCTTAGGCAAGCACTAAGCAGCTTGTGGCCTCTCGGGGCCGCGGGGGTTCAAATCCCCCTCCCGGCGCTTTTTTTAAGGCTGTTTTTGAGTTTATTTTACTAAAATAAGCTATAATTGCGCTTATTTGTCAAAACCTCTGGAATTAGTGTAAAAATTTTTACTGGTAAAAATAAACGAGAGCGGGTCCCCTGGGATTCGCTTAATTATTTAAGCGAATCCTAACGTGAATAGCTCGGCGCGCGGGTTCGTGGGTTCAAATCCCACCCTCCCACTTAAATTCAGGCTTATTCTAAGCTTAATTTGACAAAATAAACTCAATTTACAGTTTTATTTGGGTAAGTTAAATTTTGAACGCTAGTTTACCTGTAAAAATGGTTGCCCTCTGCTGAGCTACAGCGCCGAAACCACAGGTCAATCTATGAGAATAAGCTTCTAACGGTTACACAGGCAATGCCTTGATTCTCAAGCTATGTGCAGATTATGCCTTTCGATCCGTCAATAGTCACTTTTTGGCCGTTGCAGAGAAGTTGGCAAGCGTTTTGAATGTTTGTCACGGCGGGAATTCCGTATTCTCTGGACACCACCGCGCCATGCGACAAGATTCCGCCCGTCTCAGTGATTAGACCACCGATTTTGCTGAACACGGGAGTCCATCCTGGGTCAGTTCTGGGAACAACAAGTATTTCGCCAGTTTGCACATCGCCTATGTCTTCAATGCGGTTCAAAACTCGGATGGTTCCGGTTAGCCTGCCTTGGCTGGCGGGGATTCCATGCAAGACAAGGGCGGTGTTTTTTTCTGGCTCAAATAACTCCCTGGAACCTTGGAGGAACTTGGCTGGAGTCACGTTTTCGTATTTTAGGAACTCTGCCTTGCGTCTCGAAACTGCTTGGAGGGTTCTGACTCGGTCTTCATGTGTCCTATTTCCAGCGACTACGGATCGCACTTCGTTTTTCGTTAGGAAAAACACGTCTGAAGCCTCTTCTAAGACTCTTTGTTTTTGCAGGTTTCTTCCTATATCCATGTAGATCCTGCGGTTCATGGTGATCCATCTGTCCAGGTTGAAGCGCTGGTTTTCTCTGAAAATTATGTACTTTCTTGCGTATCCAAGAATTATCGATAGCAGTTGCCATTCGAACCAGCCAAGAAGTCGCCTCTTTATTCTGCGTTCGATTTTACTTGTTTGCAGTTTTTGCTCGATTTTTTGTTCTTTTTTTACGGGGGGTTCATCTTGGACTAGCGATTTCAAGATGTCGAAAACGTATTCGGGCGCTTCGTTCCAGCGCGGATAATATGGTTCTCGCGTGAAGCCTCGGACTCCGAAGTCGCGCATAAACAATTCCAGTTCACGCTTGAACTCTTTTAACTGCGGGTTATCATCTGCCTTTAGTAACTGGTAAATCTGACCTGAGGGTGTATCAAGGATCAGCGATTTTGCAGAAGTCGAAGATTGAATGACGCTTGCCAATCTCAGGATTCTATCATTCATCTCGCTCGTTTTGTGCTCGAGTCCCGATATCAGAACAGGGTAGATTTCGGCTGCTTCCGCACCTACGAAGCGTCCCAACAGGTACTGCGCGATCAGGTTCATGCCGATGTTGTGCACGGGAATTCCGTATCTTACTAGGCGGAAATGCCCAATCATCAGGCGATCCAGTTCTCTAGCCAGTTCCAGTAAGGCTGATTGGTCGCCTTCCAAGTTAATCTTTGATATTCGTGAATCAAAACTTTGACAAAACGGATCGAACTTCTCCCTGTTCCATTTTTCATACGCCGAGTTTGTCTTCGTTATTGACCCTTCGCCGTCGTAGAGCGTCACGCGGATTTCAGCCATTACCCTCTTGCTCAGTTTGAAGGGCTGCTTTTTCATGGTTTGCTTGCCGTACGGTCCGCTGCCTTCCATGAAGTAGTTGAGGATGTCATCATTGCGAACGAACGGCGGGATCTCGTACTCAACCTTGCGTTTGAGAACTTCAAGGTTAAAGTATGCGTGACCATGATAAAGCCTCAATAGCTTGTCAGTTTTTCCATCGCCTTGGGAAGAGTAACCCATGATTCCGTTGAGTTCAACATTAACGATTTGTGTCAACTGATCCCCAAGCAACTCGAAAAACAGTGGAGAAACGGGGTCGTTCCAGTAATCGTCTGAATAACCCCTTGTCCAAATAACTTTATTCTCAGCGCTAGCCGAGTCGTCCATTGCCTTTTCCCCTCTTACCTCGCAGCATGAGAGCGGTATCATGTTTGAGGCATTACGTATTTAAGCCTAAGTGGAAAATCGCGCAAATCAGATTTCAATGTGATGTGCGTTTCGCCCGTAGTGTTTCAAACGTTCCGTAACCGCCAGAAACGCCGTCCATTTCGAAAGTCCCGAAAGACTGAGTAAGAATGGAAGTTTGTCCTTTTTCATCGCTAAAAGGAATTGGAACCGCGGGGCCCGCCTTCCCACTTATGATATGTGTGCAGCCGTCCACGTCGAGAAGTTCCAGTTTTGAGCTGACAGGGAAGATTTCGCCGCTGAACTGCTGGTCCAAAACCTTAATCTTCGTAATCGGGATGTTCCTTCCGTTTTCAAAAATGAACCCGCCAGTTGACACTTTCCCATCGTCAGAGATGATTGCCGCCGGGTTCGCAGCGAGTTTTTCTGAAAACCAGACAACGTAATAAAGCCAGCTTCCGATTCCAGTCCAGTCGCGGAGGCCGTGAGTGTGGTCCCTCTGCCCGAGAACGTTAAGCAGTTTGAATGAGTGGTCACCAAGGGCAACGTCACCCTTCACTTTGGCGATCTGTTCCCAGTGAGCATCGCCCGCTTTTTTCCCGAGTTCACGGCTTTCCGCGGTCATGTGGCTGCTGTACTCGTAAACGCTGTTTATCGGCGTGAACTTCAGGTTCATTTCGGCTTTCTGCACGCTAGAAATCAGTGTTGGCTGCTCTCGAATTCTGAGCAAGTCGTGCGGGTTCTTAAGGAGCATCATGTTGCCACTAAAACGATAATTCCACGAGCCATCCTCGTTCCTGCAGTGCACCATGCCGTTAACGCGAGGCTCCTTCGGGTAGTTGGAGCTTCCGATTTTTTCCGTAGCTTGATGTACAGCCACTGATCCATCAGGCAGAAAGATCAGGAAAAATGTCATGCCCTCATTCTTGTTCGGCTTAAAGCCCAGTCTTGTGACGGCTCCGAACTCTTGCTCTTTCGAGTAGAAAGCAAAGTAATACGATTCATTCCATTCCACGTGAGACCCCGGAGAGTGGCTTAACGGTTCAGCATCAAGGTTGAAGCCAAGGTTTCTTCCCATTTTCATTCCTTCACGCATTTTATTTCCAGTTTTGGCGTTACCCAATTTTTAAATACCAAGACAGACGTAACTGATTTACTATTAACTTTCAGGCTTAAGTGATTTTGCAATGTGTAAGTGGTGCATGAAACACGGGGCAGGCGGAAAATGGTACCTTAACGCCAAGAACTACTCCAACGAGCTTGCAGAGAGGGAGAATCTTGAAGCTTACCTCGAGGAGCAATGGAGAAACTTTGAGACAGTCTACATCCGAAAGATCATGGGTACCTCATCCATAGGCTTGGGCTACAAGCTTAAAATGCCCATCGTCGGACGCGTAGTCCGCTGGAAAGCCGAAAGCATGATTCACTCTGAGAGCAAGAATCGGAATCCAGTCAGAGCCGACGGGCATTTCGGGCAGGTGATCCCTATCGAAGAAGCAAAACTCATCATGATGAACCTGGCTGCTGAGCCTATAGCTCAGAACTACTGCATGTGCAGGATGATGCAACGAGGGGTCAAGGATGTCTGCTGCATCAACTTCGGCTGCTTATCAAACGTAATCGAGAAGTTGCCAAGGTTTATTCCTGAAAAAAGCAAGTTCAAGTTGGGCAGGGAGGAGGCTGTTGCAGCTTTAGAAGAGCAGAATAAGAAAGGAAGAATCGCAACCGTGTGGTTCCAACCCGTGCCTTACGTTAACGCGATCTGTTCATGCGAGGTTCCGCAGTGCGGAGGGCTTAGGCTTCGAACGGACTTTGGGTTGAACTCGATCTACAAGGCAGAATACGTCGCCACCGTCGACCCTGATCTGTGTCAAGGTTGCAAGTCCTGCGTTTCACAGTGCCAATTCGGTGCCATAAGGTTTTCACCCACGCTGGGCAGAGTGCTAATTGACCAAAACAAATGCTTCGGCTGCGGGCTTTGCCGAGATCGATGCAAATTCAAGGCGTTAACGCTGATTCCCAGAGAAAACGTTCAAGGAATCGCCAACATGTACTAGCCAAAAAAGGGGTATAGCAATAAAGAAAACCAAGATTAAGATTGACTATGCAAAGTGTGGAAACGCGACTGGCGGAATCGACCCGAGAGAATGCAGCGTCTGCCTAAAGGTCTGCGACCCAGCAGTTTTTCTTCGCCACGAGACCATTGGAGCTAAGGAGGCAAACCGCAATGACCCGCAACTATGGCAAATAACGGCGGTGTGGCTTGATTTGTGTACTCGTTGCGGAAAATGCGTTGCGGCTTGTCCACAGAAAGCCATAACAGTATCCTAGGAAGTTCAAGAACAGCATTCCGGCTTCTTAAATTCCTGACATGTTTTTTCGTGCCTTTACACGGGCAAATAAGTCATTCTCGTTGACTATGGCTTAGAGTGGGTGAAGAGGAATTCGATCAGTCCCGTTCCTTTTTCCCCTGTTGCGGTTGACTCGTGTTGTGCCATCCCTTCGAAGAGTTCCGTGGTTCCTTTGGGGAAGCTTCTGGAGAAATTGACGAAGCTCTTGGGAGAAATCAGCTTTGAAACGATTGTCTCAGATTTTCCGTCTGCGTAGCGTATTGTCGTCGAAGCTCCAGTCGGAGTCTTTCTGTCTTCGCCGCAGATCTGAACATCCACTTGCGAGGCAGCCACATGTTTTCTCGCAGAGGACAAGCCGCCCGAGACGTAAGAGGAGCCACTCACAGTATCCTTTCTTAAGCCCACGGCGTACGCTTGAAACTGAGCGTGGAGCGCGAACCATTCCTCAATGTGCCAGTCTCGAACTCCCCAGCTTTTGTCACGCTGGCTGAACCCGCTGAACCTGATTTTTCTTCCGTCGGCAAAGGCTGCTTCTCCCTCGACTACGCCCGACTGCTCAAAGTGCCCTTTCCAAGAGGTTCTGCTGCCTTCGCCAAAATCAAACGGCGGGAAACGGGCTTTCCATGTGAAGTGCGTGTTGAGGTTTTCGTTGGCGGCGCTGATCTCCCATTTCCGCATGAGTTCGACTAGCCTGTAAGTTAGTGTTCCATCTGAGATGCAGCTTGATGATTGCTCGTTTAAGAGGGCTTGCTCTTTGTAGTAAACTGCTTGCTTGTCATCGTAAAACAGAGCCATGATGAATTCTCCCCTCTTCAGCTTAGGCAGAATGCCGATGGTGGTGAACCCAGAGGTTCTGCTTTCAGCATCAACAAAATTGAAGTAGTAACTCTCCCGCCAATCCGCCTTATCTTCTGGGCTGTGGAGAAAATCGTCGGTTTTCTTAATCGAAGACATCTGTGTAGTCCCCTGCTTCACGCTATTTCGGCAAGAGATACATTATCGGGTCCTTTTCTTTTATGAACGGCAACGTTTTCATCTTGATGATTTTCCTTTTTATTCTTGAGAAGGCAGGGTCCTCGTTGACTTTCATGAAGGTGGGCAGATACTCGTCGAGAACTGGTTTGGCGAGGCTCCATTGGATTTTGTCTGTGACATCGACGCAGTCTGTGTACCTGGCGAAACATCTCCAGTAGGCGGTGGCTCCTGAGATGAGCAGCTGCGACCTATCCATCTGCGCGAATTTCATGTAGAGTTCAGCTTGAGCGTTGTCCGCGGCTTCAGCGTAAGCTGGCAGCTCGTCAAGTCCGACGGTAACTATCTTGTCTCCGCTTTTCTTGTACGCCGCGATCTTGCTTACAAGTTTTGAGTATTCTCCTGGATCCACTGTCATGGTTCCGATGTCGTTAAAAGTGGTCTTAGCGTTCCTAAGCGTCATAGCCACACCTAAGGTTGAGGAGGGAAGTTTAGCCTCGGTCGCTGACCATGGAAGCCACACCCTTCCGCCGTCGTAAAGGTTTGTGTACTCCATGAGCACTAGGTTTTCACCGTTCTCAAGCGGGTAGGGACCGTGATTCACGATTTTGGCTCTGGCTTCACATTCATCTATGAAAGAGTAAAGGTCAACTGAGCCGAGGATCCGCCTCACCTTCTTCGATTGTTCCAAGGTAACTGGCTGAAGGTGATCTTTAACCCAGCCGATCGCATCCGCGCCAAGCCCAATGTTTTTCGCGCCGGAAGCCGCAACAGTCGGCTTTCCAGATGCAAAATAGCTTGTTGCCAAGCTATACCATTTTTCAAGCATCCATTTCCATTGCTCTCTTTTTTCAGCGGGCTCTTTGCGAGGGTCACCTTCACATTTGTTGTAGATCGTGCCCATCCGCGCGAGTGAGTAGTACATCCAAAGGTAAGAGATCGAGAGCACCTGTACGGGTGAAAGCAAGCCTCGGTTTTTCTTAGCCAGCTCTTCAGGCGTGATTGTGTCCCAAACCTGCTTCATGACGCCATAAAGTTCATGGTATGTCTGGTAAAATCCTAGACTTATGTATGCATTAACGGGAAACATTTTCGACTCGAGAAGGCTTCTTTCCAGAACTATGTTCGAGAAGACCTTGCTCAAGTGAGTTATAAGCTCGTTGATCTCTTCAATCTTCATGCCCTTTGCCTCCGCCTGAACCTCATATTTAGGCTTGATGTAAATAAGATTTGGCATCGGCACCATTCTCAAGCAAATCTAATATTCAACTTCGGCTGATTAGGAGGCTACCGATTCGTGGAGAATTGGGCATGAAAGTTATAGGCAGCGGAAGGATCACGCTGAACGTCGCGGCTGAAGGCGAGCTTCGAATGGTTACGTCAATTCAGGACGTGATCAACCTCTGGAAGGAGGGAGCCGACGGGAAAATCGTCATTGTCGAAGACGCGGGAACGACAACTCTTGGACCGATTCTTCCTAAGCTTGCAGGGGTAGTCTGCAAAACAGGCGGCGTAGGGTCACATTTGGCGATTGTTTCGCGGGAGTTCTCTATACCCGCCCTGATGGGGACAAAAATCGTGACGGATGAGCCCTTGGACAAGCGGAAAGCGGTGATTCAACCCAACGGAAGCAGAGAGGGGCTGCTGATACTCTCCGATATTTGATTTTCACCTCGGGTGCATACAACTTTCCCCCTGTTTGTGGTTACTCTTTTATTTCCCAGATATAGTAATATGTGACCTAAAGGGTGTAGCTGTGGGCAAAATCAGCGGTTTCCTTCGACTGATAAGACCAGTGAACTGCATAGTCATGAGCTTCGCCATACTCGTGGGAGCCAGCCTAACAGGTCTTAACAACCTGCATTGGCTAAACGTGCTTTTCGGCGCAATAACAGCCTTCACGTTAACAGCAGCCGCGATGGCTGTCAACGACTACTACGATTTTGACATTGACAAGATAAACGAGCCGAAGCGTCCGATCCCCAACGGCGACATCTCCAAGAAAGCTGCATTGCTAATCACAGTCATCCTGACGGCTATAGGCTTGCTTTTCGCCTATATCATCAGCCTCTATTGCCTTCTGTTCGCGATAGGAGCATGGGCAATTATGTTTGCTTACTCAACCTTTGGGAAGCGAAGCGGATTCGCTGGCAACCTGCTGGTCAGCACTTGCGTCGCCGCGCCTTTCCTATATGGAAGCTTGGTGGCAGTCAATGCGATCAGAGCAAACATCCTGCTTTTTGCATCCATGGCTTTCCTTTCAAACACGGGACGAGAAGTCACCAAAGGCATCGTTGACGTTCAAGGCGACGGCGCTCACGGCATCAGAACTCTCGCCGTAAGATTTGGAGAAAGAAAAGCGGCTCTGGCAGCAGCTGTCTTATTTATCCTTGCAGTGTGCCTGTCGCCTTTGCCGGTGATTTTCAATTTGGTTTCTTTCTGGTTTGTGCCCTTTGTACTGGTGACTGACGCTGGGTTGGTATGGTGTTCTGCGTCGCTTATTGTGAATCCTTCAAGGAGCAATGCTCGCCAGATAAAAAAGATCGTTCTCTTCCTATTCGTCTTCGGTTTATTATCGTTCATCTTCGGAATGTTCAGGTGACCAGCAAAGATGCCTGAGTCTCAGTTACTTTTTAACATAGGATTGCTCGGCTCATGCTACCTATACATAATCGCTATAATCCTGATAGCTAGCAAGATCAGAGACCGTCTGCCCACAAATCTCTCCCGCAAATTCCTACACATAATGATAGGCAACTTCATTTTCATCATCCCCTTCTTCACCCTCGCAACGTTACCGCTAAACTTTCCCTTGTTCGTGGCTTCGCCATTCATCCTACTTACCTTCCTATTTTCGCCCTTATCACCAGTTGACTTAAGCCAAAAAATCAGCGGGCTCGCTGAAATCACAGGCGGAGGCCACAAGTACGGGCTAGTCTTGTACGCGATTTCATACAGCATCCTAGCCCTATTCTTCTCAACTAAACCCTACATTATTTCAGCAGGCATCTTGCCGATGGCTTACGGTGACGCCGCGGCATCCTTGATTGGACAAAAATTTGGGCGGCATAAATACAACATTTTCGGCACGAAGAGTCTTGAGGGATCAGGGGCAATGTTCACGGTTTGCATTTGTGGTCTAATGGCATGCTTACTATTCTTCTCACACCTTTACCCAATCTCAATCTCGACCTTCGCGCTGGCTTCTTTAGGTGCAGCTGCAGTGGCAACTGTCTGCGAAGCGCTTACTCCAAAAGGCTTTGACAATTTAACCGTTCCCTTGCTCAGCGCCATCGTTTTCCTGCTCTTGATAGGAGGCGCGTAGTTGGAGCTAGTAATCATTGACGGCTTAGACGGCTGCGGAAAAAGCACGCAGGCTCACCTCATGATGCAGTCACTGAAAAGCATGCGTAAAACAGCCTGTTTACGTGTGCATCCTGAAACTGACAACTGGTTCGGTCTTAGGGCACGCGTCTACCTGTACTCAAAGGGCAAGAGCGCCCATTTCGCTTCAGCCCTGTTCTACATGGTGGACGTCATTCGCTCCATCCTCCTCTTCTCGTGGAGGCGGGAAGACTTCGTCATATTCGTCAGATACCTCATGGGAACGGCTTACTTGCCGTCGCCTCTAGACACAGTTGCCTACAACTTCTTTTCATCGACTGTTCCCAAGTCAAGAAACATGTTCTTCTTGGACGTCAGCCCCGCCGAAGCTGCAGCCCGCATCGCAGAAAACCGGACAGAAACTGAAATGTTTGAAAGTTTGGAGGCTTTAAGAAAGGTTAGAGAGAAAGCGCTTTCACTGACCCGTTTTGACGAGTGGACAATTATCGACTCAAACAAGCCCGTGAATGAAGTGGCTTCAGCGTTAAGAAAGAACATGTTCAGCGAGTAAATAGGCAAAAAATCAGATTGAATAACCATCGTCGCGACTGTTTTCATTCGAGGTTTTTCAAGCGTAAGCAATCGCGAGTGACCAAGTTCACAGTCTGCATCCGCGCGCGCTTAAAATATTTTTTACCGGTAAAATAAGATGGGGATCCCACCCTCCGCACTTTGCCCCTTTTGCAAAATAAAGCCTAATTATTGGCTATTTGTGCAAATGATGGCGAAAAAATGAATTTTATTAACCAGCAGACTTGTTAGAAGAGAAAAAAATGCTTCCATGGCCTTTAGCGCATGCGCTAACCGAAGAAGTACCAGAACCTTATTTTAATACCAATATTAATTTTATCTTTATTTAGTAATGTCTTCAAAAATGTTTTTACTGGTAAATTGGGGCTGGGATCCCCCTCCCGGCGCTTTTTTTAAGGCTGTTTTTGAGCTTATTTTACTAAAATAAGCTATTGCGCTTATTTGTCAAAACCTCTGGAATTAGCGTAAAAATTTTTACTGGTAAAAATAAACGAGAGCGGGGTCCGCTGGGACTCGCTTAATATTCTAAGCGAATCCTTTTTATCAAGTTCGTGGAAACATGTCAAGGAACTGATGGTGCCAAGGTCCTACTCAGCATAAATCTTAAAGCGCAAGCTAACTGAGATTAGTCAAAAACCCAGAGGAAAGAAAAACGGCTATACAAAAAATGGCTGAGGTGTGTAAAAAGAAACTTTCCCCAAACTTTCTGGTTGCTCATGGTTTTTCCAAAGAATCGGAATGGCTTAATTTCTCAGAAAATCAAGAAATTCAAATAATAACACTTGAAGTTATTGAAAAGATTGGCTGAAGTCTCCTTGACCACCATTAAACGCTATTGCTTTTGCAACGGAATTGAACGTTAACTCAGTTAGTAATTTCTAATTTAAGAAAAGGAAAATGGTTAGAGTTTTTCAGGGGCGCAGAGGTTTTCTGCTTTGGCAGCTGTACGCATGCATCCTTTGCAGATGTACTTTGCGTCTTTCACTAATGGCTTTATCTTTTCTATTGGTACTTTGTCCTCTACCATTTTGCAGAGGTGTTTTTCATGACCCGGGTGAGGCTGGGCTTTTGACATAACTTACACCTATTTGGAGTGGAACACTCTGAAATATAAGAATTATCTTCTTTCTAAAAGCCTAAATACCCGAATCGGGCTTAAACGAGATTGTAGCATTTCCCTTTTAAAGAAGGGAGGTGAAATTTTATGGCTGATATAGTTGATACAGCAATTGCAGCAGGCAATTTCAAAACACTTGTCGCCGCCGTCCAAGCTGCTGGCCTAGTTGATACTTTAAAAGGTGAAGGCCCATTCACAGTTTTTGCTCCAACAGATGATGCTTTCGCAAAACTTCCAAAAGGAACTGTTGAAGGACTCCTTAAAGACAAACCGAAACTAACGGCAGTTCTAACCTATCACGTTGTTAACGGTGCAATCAAAGCAGCAGACCTTGTAGTGCACAAAAACATAACAACTCTACAAGGACAAGACCTAAAGATAGACGCAGCAAGATGGCATCTTCATAAAACCGTTAAAGTTAACGACGCCGACATAATAAAAGCCGATATTGAAGCAGACAACGGAGTAATTCACGTGATCGATAAGGTGCTGATGCCAAAGTAGAAACGAACTAAATATATTCCTCCTATTTTTTTCCATTTCATTTCTTAAATGCGTACTCAAACCAAGAAGTGACGGTTAATTTAATTAATTTATAATACTGAAGTAGAAGGAGGAATAAGTATAAACTACAAAGAAAGACAGGAAATAATAGCTAAATCGCCAATATCCTTCGGCTATTTAAAAAGATTCAATATTGGTGCAGGTATTATGCAACTAATAAACGGCATTGCGATTTTGTCGCTGACATTTTCTATTAAAATGGCCCGTCGGACAAAACATCTACACCTTCTATCTCCAATTCCAACATGTTAGTCCAACAAATCCCGCAATTACAGCATTCCCAAACCCGCAAGTGCTCTTCACAATCAGTCATTTGGGGTTGCTTCTGGCAGCTTTTCCATTAATCTCCGCGATTGACCACTTTCTAGTCGCCTTTCTTAGAAACCAATCATACAATGAAAACCTAAGAAAAGGGATGAATCCCTACAGATGGTTCGAATATGCGTTTTCCAATTCAATAATGATCTGGGTTATCTCGACTTTCGTGGGAATCTGGGACTTCTGGTCCTTAGCAATGATATTTGTCTTGAATGCGCTGATGATAATGTTCGGCTACTTGATGGAGACCATAAATCAGAAAACTGAGACAACAAACTGGTCAGCTTTCATTTTAGGCAGCATCTCAGGAGCTTTCCCGTGGGTGGTGCTTTTTGCGTATTTTACTGGGGACATCATAGCCAGCGATAATAGTGTACCAAAATTCGTCTACGTAATATTCATCATATACCTGATTCTGTTCATGAGCTTCGCAATCAGTATGGTTCTGCAGTACAAAGGCGTCGGACGCTGGAAAGATTACTTGTACGGCGAGAGAGCATACATCATATTGAGCTTCGTCGCAAAAACGTTTCTGGTTTGGTTAGTGTTCGTAGGTTTATTCAGACCATTCTAGCCATCAAAACACACCCCTCCCTTTTTTAGAGAGAAAATAACGCGCAAAAAAATTAAAGAAAGAACATGTCGAAATAAGTGTGAGAGTATGGTTGAAACAATAAAGTATGAAGTCATCCATGAAATAGGCAAAGTTGAGATACGCAGCTACCCCAAAATTGTCGTAGCCAGAGTGGAAGACTCGTCAGACGCTTTCAATCTGCTCTACCGGTTCATAACGGGAGAAAACAGGCAAAAAGCGAAAGTGAAAATGACTTCTCCGGTAGTTTCCCAACAAGTTGAAATGACTTCGCCTGTCCTTTCAGAAACAGGCACAATGGCATTTGTAATGCCTAAAGAATACACTCTTGAAACCACCCCCGAACCTTTGAACAGCCATGTGAAAATTGCGGAGATTCCAGCAAGACTGATTGCTGCTCTATGTTTTTCCGGTGGTTGGTCAGAGCCCATTTTGAAAAAGAAACACAAGAACTATTGAAAATATTATCCGAAGCAAAAATCAAAACAAAAAGCAACGTATTCACAATGCTCTACAACCCCCCATTCATCCCAGGATTCCTGAGAAGAAACGAGGTCGCAGTCGAAATAGAACAAACCACATGAAGCCTTTAAGAATAAAAAAACGATCCCCGCGCGCTGAGCCTTTTAGAAGAATAAAGGTCACAGCTTGCATGCTTAAAGTAGCGCCGTGCAGGCCTAAAGCTTTCTTTTTCTATTCTGAAGGTAAACCAAGCATGTTTTCCGTCTTTTTCCACAAGCGTTTCTGCAGTTCTTCATCATATGACTTGGAGCAAGTCATTACTTCCTTTTTTTAGCGAAGCATTTTCCTGTTATATCCTTTACGTCGCCTGAGGAGGCTAAGTAAACAGATGTTTCTGCTCCTTTCTTTGGACTTACCTGCATCGGGCGAACCATCGTGAACATGAGGTATGAACTTAGGCTGCCGCTGTTTTTTCCAAGATTGGTCGCGACAAAACCAGGCATAAGCACATTTACAGTGACTCCGGTACCTTTTAATCGCCTCGATAGTTCATACGTAAACATCATTACCATTAGTTTAGTGTTAGCGTAAACAGGTGCTCGGACTTGAGAATACGGTTTCGTTCCTTCGTAATTTTTCTCGCTTTGAAGATCATCAAGATCTACCTTGCCATTCTTGGCAAGTCCCGAGCTTACGTTGATTATTCTGGAAGGAGCGCTAAATTTTAGCAAATCCAGCAGCTCATGCGTCAGCAGAAACGGCCCCAGATAATTGACAGCTAGGGTACGCTCAAAACCTTCCGGTGTAACCTCTCGCTTATTGAATAACGCTCCAGCGTTGTTTATCAACACGTCGAGTTGGTCATATTTCTTTTTGAATTCCTTAGCGAAACGTCGGATTGAATCCATCGAAGACAAGTCGCAGAACATTAGGTCGAGAGTTGTTTCCGGTTTGTCTGACTATTTCTGTTCGAGCTTTCTCGCCTCGCTCTTGATCGCGTACGACCATGACAACGGTTGCACCCATCTTCGCTAAACTTAATGTAGTTTCTTTCCCAATTCCAGAGTTACTACCCGTTATGGTACATATCTTTCCTTTCATCTCGCTCATGAGCACACTTCCTGCAAAACAAGCAAGAACAATCACAAATAAGTCGAAACTTGTTTCTCAAATACTTTTGGCTTCTTTTATTTTTTCCACTGACCATAGAATTATGGCGCTTTGAAGTTTCGATGGTTTTAAATATCAACTAAACGATAAATTGAATGAGGGATTCTGGTGGCCAATAGCGGTTCCAGCCTTCTAAGATATGCAAACATAATATTTTTCGCCTTAACTGTGGTAGTTAACAGTTTAGCAGGTAGCACAAATATCATCGGCGGCAGGAACACTGCTGATGTCTCGAATGCGAACCCGACTTTGATAACTCCTGCTGGCTACGTTTTCTCCATCTGGGGAGTCATCTATATTCTCTTAGGAGTTTTCGTGGTTTATCAAGCGTTACCCAGCGAGCAGGGAAAAGATTATCAAAGAAAAATCAGTTGGCTCTTTGTTTTAAGCAGTTTGGTGAATATAACCTGGCTTTTCCTTTGGCAGTCTGAGTACCTCAGCCTGTCTGTTGTACTTATCTTTGTGCTTCTTGCGACGTTGATTTTGATTTACCTGCGCCTCGGCATAGGCAAGTCGAATGTTAAACTGCGCGAAAAACTCGCAGTTCATCTTCCTTTCAGCGTTTATTTAGGCTGGATTACTGTTGCGTCCATAGCCGACGTAGCCGCCACTTTGGTTCATTACAATTGGAACGGCTTTGGAATTAGTCCACAGACTTGGGCTATTTTAGTTGTAGCGGTGGTTCTGATAATCACTATACTCATGCTGGCTACTAGGAAGGACATAGCATACGCTCTCGTGATTATCTGGGCTTTAGTTGGCATCGGCATGAACCACAGTGAGAATCAAACGATCGTAACGCTGACCGAGACAGGCGCTGTAATCGTAGCCGTCGCTTTAATAGTAGTAGCCCTTGTTACCAAACTGAGAAAAAAGTGAACAAACAGTGCGCGCCGCGCTCACTCTAAGTGTCTTTTACCAGTAAATTGGGGATAGAATCCCTACTTAGCACCAATTGAGGAAAAAGATTTTGAACCCTTTTGGGTATGGGGACGGGCAGCCCTGCGAGGTTTTTACTGGTAAAAAGGTGCTGGGATCCCCCTCCCGGCGCCAACTTTTTAAGCTGTTTTCGAGCTTATTGTGACGAAATAGGCGTGATTATTGCCTATTCAATTTTTGGTCTGAAAGCAATATGTAAATTTTACTGGTAAAAAATTAATTTTTTTTGCAGATTGCGGTCGTAATGTATTTCGATGTGAAAATCTGGCTGACTATGTGTTAAAAGCTAAGAATCTTTCCGTTATTTTAACATATACAAGATAGAGAAACAAAGAATAAAAGCGCCAACCAATGCACTTCTAGCGGTCAGAACAATTGGAATCCATGCTTCTACCAGAGCCAGCAATGGTAGGCAGAGAAAAGGAACTCGAAGAGCTGCAACGCTACTTGGCGTTAGCTAAAGAGGGCAAGGGCAAAACAATCTTCATTTCTGCAGAGGCCGGAGTCGGGAAAACAAGGTTGATGCGTGAGTTTCTGAATTCAGTTAAGCAAGAAAAAACCATAGTGACCCTTTCCGGCTGGTGCCTCTTCAACGCAGAAATCCCATACTTTCCATTCATCGAAGCCTTCAACAGCTACTATTCTTCACTAGGCGAAAGAAGCAGTAAAGAAGAGTTGGAAATCAGCTCTTGGCTAAAAGAACCAGCCAAAACGGGATTATCTAACAAACTTGAGTATCTTTCGCCTCAAGCTCTCAAAGATCAAACTTTCGCCGCCGTGGCAAAGACAATTCACTCGATAGCGACAGAAAAACCCGTCATCTTACTTATTGAAGATGTCCATTGGGCAGACTCAGCGTCCTTGGCACTGCTTCACTACATCGCAAGGACAATTAATGGTTCGGAAAAAGTTATTGTTTTAGCAACCTTCAGAAGCGAAGAACTCACCAACGACTCTGAAGGGTACCCGCATCAATTAGTTGAAACATTGGCCTTGATGCGGCGCGAGGACCTGTTCATTCAAATTAATTTGCCATGTTTGAGCGAAAGTTGCGTGGCTAAAATCGCTGAAAGTATGCTTGGGGGATGCATCGAGCATCGTTTGGCTGAGAGGCTTGCGGCTGAAAGTGAGGGCAATCCGCTTTTCGTCGTTGAGTCGTTGCGGATGCTGAATGAGCGCAACGGCCTTGCAAAAGAAAATAATGAGTGGCGGCTGGCAGTCGATCAGCTGGGGATTCCTTCCAAATTCAAGGACATAATGCTGCAGCGGCTCGCCTGTCTGAACCATGCTCAGAGGAGGCTTCTTGACGCCGCATCTGTCATAGGTGAAGAATTCGAAGTTGGACTCTTGAGCGCCGTGGTTGAAGAGGACAGCTTAGAGATTATGGAAACGCTAAATGTAATCGCTAGTTCTACTTCGCTTGTTCGCCCAGATGAAAACCACTACAGGTTTGATCACGCAAGGTCACGTGAAATAATTTATGAAGCACTTGCCCAACCGCTCAAACGTGGATATCACGGTAAAGTTGCACGGACGCTTGAAAGCGCGAAAAGTTCCGTTCCACTTCTTGGTGACTTGGCTTACCATTATGCTCAAGCTGGAAACAAGGAAAAAGCCATAAAGTTTGCTTTGGCTGCCGCGAAAGATGAGCTGGCGAAATGGAGCAACGCTCAAGCCATCAGACATTTCCAGTATGTGCTTCAGAACTTGGATGAGGGTCAAACTGAAGAGAAGAGAACAGCGTTGGAGGGATTGGGCGACGCGTACGCTGCCAACTCCAGGTATAACGAAGCAATAAAGACTTTTGACGAGCTAGCAGCTTCTGAAAAGGGCAGGGTGCGGCTGCGGGCCCTCAGAAAAGCGATGGACGCAGCTTATGCTCAAGGCGACGAACCTGATCTTCTGCTAGAGTACGTGAGGAAAGCTGAAGAGTTGGGCGTGAATGACCGCTTAGAGATGGCTCGAGTTCTGAGCAACAGGTCAAAAGCTTTCGGTTGGTCAGGACGTGGAGACGTAAAATTAGATTTAACAGACAACAACGCGGCTTTGCAAGTGTTTGAGGAAGAAAACTCCATCGCCGACGTCAGTGAAACAATGTGTAGAAGTGGCTCAATAAGTGCCATATTCTTTGAAGAGTTGCAAAAAGAAGGTTTAGGTAAACTTTTGAGGTCGGTAGCCATTTTAGGAGAACTCGGCGACGTTAGCCGTGAAATAGAAGCGACACGTTGGACAGGCACATCGTTCTATAGTGTCGGTCTCTTTTCAGAGGCAAGGCTGCAACATGCCAATGTTCTCAGAAAAGGCGAGAAATCTGGTCTTTTTATCGAATTAGCTCTAGCGAGTATGTATATTGGCGAAATTGATGAGCTCCAAGGAAAGCTTACAGTGGCTTTGTCTCAGACTTTGAAAGGTTTAGAGTACAGCGAGAAGACGGATGCCAAATGGATACAAGGAATTGCTTATGCATTTCTTACGCGGCAGTACAGCTTGCTGGGCGATTTGAAACATGCAGATGAGTATTTTGAAAAGATGAGTAAACTGCCTTCGGAAGTTCTCTCGAATTTGAATCTTGCGTTGACATGTCCGATGGCTAAGGGAGTTTATCTTGCAGCCAAGGCTCGATGGAAAGAATCTAATGAGTCTTTTGAAGAACTTCTAGCAGTTTTAGAAAAATACAGAATGCGGGGTTTTGAACTAGTTGCTAGGCGAAATTATGCTTGGGCTCTTGAAAGGCAAGGTCGTTTTGAGGATGCGAAAGTTCAGAGGGATAGAACTCTAAGCCTTTCGAAAGGGGCTGAGGGGAAGTTTGAACACGCAGACGTTCAATTAAGTGTTTTAGTCCCAAGAAAAGTCCAGGTTGGAGAAGAATTCGAGATGCGTATTGACTTGGTCAACGTTGCAAAAAATGAAGGCACACTTTTGAGAGTTGATGGCTTGGTTCCGAGTGGATCGAAAGTAACCAATTCATCCCCCATCTGTCAAATAGAAAACGATTCCATCAACTTTAACAAAAAAAGGATAGGGGCATTTCAAGTTGAAACAGTCAAACTGAAAATGGTATTCCCAAAAGAAGGAGATTACAAATTGGAGCCACTCTTGTCTTTCACCGACGACTTAAATGAGACAAGAGAGACTGAAGGCGAACCAATCATCATGACGGTCCGAAAAAATTCGTCCAAAAGCAAACTTGAATCTATCGCCAAACCTCAGACAGGCAGCTTTGAATTCGAATCAGAGTCTGCAGAGAGAGCCTTCAATTTCTTGTCCAAAGCTTTTGAGGAGGCCCATATAGGCCGTCGGACACCAGCGGAGAAGTCCGGTTGGCGAACGTTGACTGAAATCAGTGCTGAAGCAAAGATATCGGCGTACAGTTTGTATGGACTGCGGGGTAGAGGTGGGAAGGCACTCGCTGAGTTGAAGAATTCCGGTTTGGTTGAATCCCGAATTTTCCTTGGAGAAAGAGGTCGAGGCGGTCAAGTCCTAAAGCTGAAAATCCGCAGCGAGTAAGCAGCAAAACGCCTGATTGAAAAAAGAACCATCTGGAAAAGTTTAGCAGCTAACTTGAATGAGACTCAGTTTGGATTTTTTCAGAATAATCGATAAAAATGATTTTGTATCTTTTCCAGGTTTTTAGAAAGCCTGCAGAGGTCTCTTATCTGTAATGGAGGTGAAAAAAGTGAAGAAAATGACTATGTTTGTTCCAATTGTAGCTGTGCTGGTGATACTTGCTGTTGCACCTATGGTGGCTTCCGCGAAAGCATGTTGTTTGGTTCCAGCTTCAGCAACATCTATTCCGATCGCGTATCCGGGAAGCCCATATCCTGCTCCAACCGTTCCAACCATCTCAACCCCAAACCCCAATATAATTATAATTAAAGATATGCCCGCATACTACTCCCATGCTTTGGCGATCAATGGTAAAACCTACACTGGAATTTCCTGCGACGCCTACAATGCTGTTGGAAACTTCAAGACTGAAGTATTCACTATTTATTCCAAAGAAACATGGTATTTCGGCGCTTTTGGCAACTTAGCTAATGGATTTAAAGGTAACACTGAACTGACGTTATTTGGTTGGACTGGTGATGATACTTTTACCTCTGTAGAGGTTCATGCGGTGCTTCAAGGCTTCGGAAGCTTTTCGGGACAAACACTAATGTTATCTTATGAAGGACCCTCTTTGGCTGCCCCGTGGACAGGATACGATCTAATGACATAAAAGCGCGCGCTCAAAAGTGCGCGGCCAAGACATGCTGTCAGAAGCGTGCGCTTGCGCATCACTGAGATAGATTGCAGCGATTTCCAAGTTATCGTTGAAGACACTTACTTTCGAGATGCGGGCTGTCCTTCCTTCTTTTTCCCTCCTTCGAAGATTTAATCCCAAGCATTTTGCTGGTAAAATGGTGCTGGGATTCCCCTCCCGGCGCCAATTTTTAAAGACTCTTCTGAGCCTATTTCAGGCAAATAGCCTTATTTCTAGCCTATTTAGTTTTGGCTCGCAAATTAAGGGACAAGTTTTTACTGGTAAAAATTCGAAGATCTTTCAGGGCGCTGCCAGATAACGCCATCATGTTTAAAAATGAGCTGACCACGTTGAAAAGAGCAAATAAAAAGATTTTTCGATCACTTCGGGTATATATGATACAGAAAGAAAGAATAAAAGCTACAAATAACCCATTTCTATGGTCAGACAGGTTGGAATCTAAGGTTTTAGCCGAGCCTGTTCTGGTGGGCAGAGAACAAGAACTCGCAGAGCTTCAGCGTTACTTAGAGTTAGCCAAAGAAGGAAAAGGAACAACCGTCTTCGTTTCAGGCGAAGCAGGAAGTGGAAAAACACGGCTTATCTCCGAGTTCTTGGACTTGGTCAAGAAGGAAAACGTGCTGATCCTTGCAGGCTGGTGCCTTAGCAACGCTGCCCAGCCCTATTTTCCATTCGTCGAGGCTTTCGAATCCTACTCGCCTACAGTTGGTTCTAGTCTTGCACAGCAACAGGAACTGAAATCCTGGCTTGTCGGACATGGACAAGCTGAAGGTACCGAAATCACTCCTCAAGTGTGGAAAGACCAGACCTTCGCGTCCATAACCAAGGAACTTCTCTACATGTCAACCAACAAGCCCATCATTCTGTTTATCGACGACCTGCACTGGGCAGACTCAGCCTCGCTCGCTTTGCTACACTACATCGCACGCGCCATAATCTCCGAAAGACTTCTTATCATAGCAACTTTCCGAAGCGAAGAAATAACTGCCAAGCTCGAAGGACACATGCACCCACTTGCAGAAGTTTTACGGCTCATGGCCCGTGAAGGTCTCTTCGCAGAAATCAAACTGCAAAACTTACACAAAGACAGCGTTGGCAAGATCGCCGAAAACATGCTAGGAGGAAGCTTAGACCCAAATTTCGTCAGTAGACTCTTAGAGGAAAGTCACGGCAATCCACTCTTTGTAGTTGAGGCTTTAAGAATGATTTACAGCCAGGGTGGTCTCTTGCGAGAACATGATCAATGGTGTCTCACAGACAGAAGCATCGGAATCCCGGAAAAGGTTAAGGATGTCATAATGCGAAGGATTGACCTGTTAAAGCCGAACCAGAGAAGAATCATGAACGCCGCCTCTGTGATAGGGGAAAAGTTTGATCCTAAGCTGATTGCCGAATTGTTATCTCGGGATAGCATAAAAGTTCTTGAAGATTTAGACGATATTGCAAAGTCTACTCTTCTGGTTTTTTGCGATGGTAATGAGTACCAGTTTAAGCATGCAAAAATCCAAGAGATGGTATACGACCAGATTCCGCTACCCCTGAAAATTGAGTACCATTCAAGAATTGCGGTAATCATTGAAGGCAAAAGTCAGAACGTTGAGCCATTTCCTTCCGATGATCTTGCTTATCACTTTGTTCAAGCGGGCAACAGAAGGAAAGCAATCAAGTACTCTTTGCAAGCAGGCAATACGGCACTCGTGCGGTTTAGCAATCTGCAGGCAATTCAACACTTCACATATGTGGTAAAAGCGACTGAAAATGACAAAGAGCTAATTAACGAAAGGATTAGTGCCCTCGAAGGGTTAGGCGAAGCGTTCTACGCCAACAGTATGCTTGAAGAGGCGATTGAGATATTTGAGCGCCTAAGTGATGTTGGAACTGAGGCCGTGAGACTGCGCGCTTTGAGAAAGGCTATGGACTCGGCTTTCCAATGTGGAGACAGACAACGCTTAACTGAGCTTTTGAAGAAAACTGAGCAGTATGTTGCCGCTGATCGATTGGAGAACGCAAGAGTGCTTTTTGCCAAGGGACTAACTTTTGCGCTTCAAACAAACATGCCTGCCGCAATCGAAAACTACGAAGCCGCTTTGAAAGTTTTTCAAGAAGAGTACTCTCTTTGGGACACTGGTGCAGCTTTGATAGGTTTAGGAGGTTGCCAAGCTAAAAGTGGAATGCTAAAACAAGGAATCGCTAAATGCTTATGCGCAATCGCTCTGGCCGAAGAATTATGTATTTTCCATTCGCAGATGGACGCGTGCTATACTACAGGTTTTACATTTGGTGACTGTTTGCTTGAAGATGAAGCATTGGTAATGTTTGCAAAGGTCAATGAAATTGACGAAAAAATGAAAATGAACGATTATCTTCGATTGTTTTTTGCAAATGCACTTTCGTCCAAGTTGTTTGAGCAGAAAGGTGATCTTAAGGAGGCGTTATCCTTCAGCCTAAAAGCTCTTAAATTGGCTCAAAAAACAGAGTCTACCACAGCTCACGGAGTAATTTACTCTATTCTAACAAGGCAATACGCCCGACTCGGAGATGAGAAACTTTCGGATAAGTACTTTGAGAAATTCATGAAGTTGCCGCCGGAAATTTTCAGCAATCCATATGTGGAGGCATCGTTGGCTGAGGCAGTTTTTAACGTAGGTCAGGGTAAGTTTGAAGAATCAAATCAGAAGTTCAAAAGGTACTTAGAGACGCTAACACATGGACTTGGTGGACTTGATGGCTACATTATTCGAGCTAAACTAGATTATGCTTGGGCTTTGAAGAAGCAAGGGCTGCTTGAAGAAGCAAAGGCAGAAGTTGACGACGTCCAAAGAATGCGCCTAGAGGCAAAAGAAAGGTTTGAGCATGTGGATTTGCAACCGAATTTGATGGCTAGAAGGCAGATTTGTGTTGGCGAGGAGCTTGAGATACGCTTATACCTCGTCAACGTCGCCAAAACCTCAGGCAAGTTGCTCAGAGTCGAAGGCTTAATTCCTTTAAACTCCAAATTGACTTCAATGCCATCATATTGCAAGGTAAAAAGCAATTCAATCGAGATGAACGAGAAAGAAATAAGCCCTTTCCAAGTTGAGACCATCAAACTGAATGTAATATTTACAGAGGACAGAGTTTACAAGCTTGAGCCGAGTGTGTTTTATCTTGACGATTTAGGCAAGATCAGAAAGACTAAAGCTGAAGCAGTTACCATAACTGCCCAACTTAAACCTTTGAAGGGCAAACGGGAAGACGTAGCCGAACCAGTTCAGGACAAAATCGAGTTCAAATTCGAAGCTGCTGAGAAAGCTTTCAATTTTCTAGTTAGCGCTTTCAAAGAAGATTACGTTGGCCGCAGGTTGCCACTGGAGAAGTCTGGTTGGAGAACCCTGATGGAAATCGCAAAAAAAGCGGAGATAACCACGTATAGCATGTACGGTCGATATGGTCAAGGCGGAAAAGCGGCATGGGAGTTGGAGCATCTCGGACTTGTCGAATCACGGTTTTTCCTCGGAGAAAGAGGACGGGGAGGTCGAGTTATTAAGCTAAGAATCTGCTGCGAAAAGGAATACGTAAAACGACGAATTGGTGTACTAAGATAACACAATAGTTAAAGGAACTGAGCATTTGTTGAAATGCCCGTTTTTCGCAAAATAGTGCAAAATAATGCATGAAAATGCTCATGTATTTTTTTGACAATAAAAAAGATCGCAGAAACGAGGCACAACCTTGATAGGAGGTGAAAAAATGAAAGGAAAAGCTATCCTCTTCTCCACGCTTGCGATTGTGATACTATTTACAGCAGCTGCACCAGTGTTTGCCTGCACACCTAAATGCGTCAGCTTTACCGTATATGTAATTGCTCCCCCTAACCCAAGCGTCCCAGGCACTACAGTTCCCACAAAGGATGGCATACTTAGTATCGGTACGGGGTCAATTGATCATGAGTATTCAACCTTGTTCGGTTCCCAAGTAGCATATGAAAAGGATTGGTTTTACCTTAACACCGACTCCTCTTCGCCAGATTTCCTTACTGGCTATGGAGTAGCTACAGCTGTGTCATCAAGCTTCGTAGAGCATGATGCATACAAGCTTAATGGCTTGGGTCTGTACACCTACGTGGGACCAACCGTCACTGATGGAATCACAACGATAACCAGCGGAGAAGCACTATTCGGCATCCTATTATCTGGAATTGGTGCAATTCAGTTTACATCAGGACCTTATACTGGTCAAACCGCTATGGGTACATGGTCAGGAGTCACGGTCACAACTAGCGAGGGCTCTACCTACATAGGATCTGGAACGTGGTTTATGCGTTAACGAAGTGAAGTGAAAACAAGATCGCATAAAAATTTCCATTTTTGTTTTTTCATTAAGACCGTCCTTGATATTTCTCCATTCTAGGCACCGCAGGAGATCTTCATTACTTTCATTCAGCTTATTCGCATGTGCTAATTTTACTGGTAAATTGGTGCTGGAATCCCCCTCCCGGCGCCATTTTACCATTTACAGTTGTTTTTTGAAGCTATTCTGATTAAATGAATGCATTTGTGGCAGATTTGTCCATTACTTTTAAGTCTGGAACAGAATTTTTGCCAAAAAAGGCTGTAGGGTAGCCCATATTTGAATTCATTCTAACTCGTATGGAGTAGACGTATCATATTTCTATAGCGAGGAGAAATACAGCTAAGATAAAAATATAACCTGTTAGTTGGTAGTGAATGCCCAAAGACGAATAGACTGGACGACAACAACTATGAAGGTTGAAAAAATGAAGGTTCTGGCAATTAACGGAAGCCCGAGAAAAACGTGGAACACGGCGACTCTGCTCAACAAGGCACTCGAAGGCGCAGCCTCTGAAGGAGCCGAAACAGAAATCATCCATTTGTATGACCTTAACTTTAAAGGCTGTACGAGCTGTTTTGCCTGTAAGTTAAAAGGCGGAAAAAGCTACGGAAACTGCGCCTATAAAGATGAGCTGACGCCGGTTCTCAAAAATGTGCGAGAAGTCGATGCTCTTATCCTCGGCTCACCCATATATATAGGTACTGTGTCCGGCGAAATGAAGTCATTTCTTGAACGCTTGATCTTCCCGTACTTGGTCTATGATGCCGAACATTCCTCCTTGTTCCCAAAGAAGATACAAGTCGGATTCATTTACACCATGGGAGCGGGCGAAACCCGTATGAGAGAGATAGGTATAGACCGGCACATTCGATTAAACGAGATGCTATTGGGCAGAATCTTCGGGGCATCAGAGTCAATAGTCGTTACCGATACTTACCAGTTCGAGGACTACTCAAAATACGTGTCTTCATTCAACGTGGAAGAAAAAGCAAGGAGACGCAAGGAAGTGTTCCCCATCGACTGCGAAAAATCGTACAAGATGGGCGTAAGGTTCGCAAAAAAGGCCAGAGAGAAGTCGCGAGATTGAAAGAGAAAACGGAGGAAAGAAGAATAGTAGAGCCTTAAAGTAGTGAGTTGGGGATTAAGTTTTAATCTACGAACTAAAAAACCTATATTGTTAAATGAAATTGTCAGGTGATTTTGTCTAGTATGGCTGAAGAGAAATGTGTTTTCTGCAGAATCGCTCGAGGGGAACTGCCCTCTTGGAGGATCATCGAAAATGATGCTGTGATTGGTATTCTGGACACGAACCCAATCGCTGAGGGGCACTGCTTGATAATCCCCAAGAGGCATGTGCGCTACTGGCATGACCTGAGCGATGCTGAGATTGCTGCTGTCTTCAATAGTGCGAAGGCGGTTGCCCGGAAGATAAAGCAGGAGTATGTGCCTGACTTCGTCTGCGTTTTCATCCGCGGTGGACGAGTGAAGCATACGCACGTTGTGCTTTTTCCATCTAATGAAGGCGATAAGCTAAGTGGTTTCCCCCAGTCTGTCCTAGGCAAAGCTAACATTAGCTTCGAAAAAGTGCAAGAGAAGCTGAAAATTAATGACGCCGTCTAATCAAATCAATACGAAGAAGTGCATTTCTCTCGCAGACAACCCCGCTACAACATGATTCAAGATTGAGCACGCATCAAGATTAATTCCTTTGATACATCATTTAGGATTCCTGCTTTTTGGCAGTATCTTCTTCGGTAGTTTTGCGACAACAGTAAACAGGGGATCGACAATTTGGGCGATTCTCGCTTCTGCCGCTAAGCTTAGAAACATGTAGGCATCGTAGCGTTCAAAACCGTAGTCTGTCTCTAACCACTTTATCAGTTCGAGAAAAGCTAATCTAACTGCATCCTCAAGTGGTTTGGCACTGCAGATAGACATGATTTCGTCTTTTGATTCGACGCGTGGCCAGTCTAACTTTTTGTTTTTTTCCAACTCGACCTTTAATGTAACATTTGAGGAAACTTCCATCGCAGTTCCACAGATTTCTCCGTCTCCTTGAACTGCGTGAACATCACCTAACCCAAGAAGTGCTCCATCGACTGCCACGGGAAGGTATAGCGTGCTACCAACGCAGATGTCGGGAACATCCATATTTCCTCCGTGTCTTCCTGGAACAACAGTGGAGACAGCCTCAAATTCTGGTGAAACGCCAATCGTTCCAATGAAGGGTTTGGCTGGAATTTCAATTGTCCTCCCGTCATTCAACGCGTAAATGATCTTTCCGCCACTGATTTTTGAAAACTTTGTGACAGATGGAGATAATTGAAGCCAACCCTCAAGCCCGCCAAACCCAGGAATAACAGCGGTCCAACCAACGTCTGGAATCCTGATGTTGATTATCTCGATCTTCAGAGCATCTCCTGACTCAGCGTCTTCAACGTAGATGGGACCTGTGATAGGATTTGCATAGCGTTGAATACCTTTCTGAAACGCATCTTCCAGAGTTTGACCAGGCCTCACGATATTACCCCTAGCATCCCACGTTTCCACTTCAACCGTTTCACCGGGCATTATCGTTGCAATGGGTTTGTTTAATGATCCCAGTGTGCAATTTCTTGTTAATGACATTTTTTTCTGGGGAGTTCTTCTTATTCTTCTAGCCAAAGCGCTTTCCTCGTTTCGATCTCATACAGAATTCACTTATAGCTCAGCGGAGGCGTTTAATCTTTTGCCTATGTTGAGACCGTTAAGTCTTCTGTTGTGGCGCTACCTTTAAGCCCTAATACGATTCGTATTAATATTCGAACAGCGGTTTAGAAGATTACGTCCTTTAAACTTAGATTTTATAGTATTCGCGGCATTAGAATTCTCATTTTAGCTTACACTGTTTAACCATAGATTATTAATTAGAGCTTGCGTGACTTTTACTGTTAAATTGGGGCTAGAATCCTCCTCCCGGCGCTTTTTCAATTTTGCTTTTGAATTAGCGTTAGTTTGGTTGTGGAACAATCTTCCACCTGAATTTTTATAAGGCTAACAACGAAACATTGCTTAATAGAGCCGACACTAAAACAGTAATTGTAATTATAGTTTGGAGAAACCATAGATTATTGCGCTTTTGTTGCGGTTGAAAAAAGGTTATAACTAAAATCGTGTAAAACATGTAGAAGGAAGATAAGCATGAAACTTGTTAAAACAGGAATCGCAGGCCTCGACGAATTCTTAACTGGAGGTCTACCGCCTAAAATATTACTTCTAACAGGCTTACCAGGCTCGGGGAATGAAGTCTTCGCCAGACAAATCGCCTACGCGCGAGCAAAACAGATCGGGGTAACATACTTTACAGTAAATGCAACCCCTGATAACGTGAAAGAAGATATGGCCGCCTACAATTGGGATATCGCACCGCTAGAAGCGGCTGGAAACTGGAAGTTTGAAACCTTAGCAAAAGCCGATAATCTGGTAGAAACTGTAATTGAAGAAATGAAGGGACATCGAACTATTATTTTAGATTCACTTTCCGAAGTACTCTTAACCCGGAAGATCGAAGAAGCCATCAACCTGCTTACGGCAATGTCTCGTCAAAACAGAGGCAGTGAAGAATACCACTTGCTTCTCTTGACTGAAGGAATGCAAGATCAAAAAGCTGAAACCGCAATGCAACACTTCGCCGACGGCGTAATATTATTCAACACAGTGTGGACAACAGATGCTACACATCGAGATATCATGGTGAAGAAGATGAAAGGCACCTTTGTTCCTTCAAGAAGCCTGCCGTACACAATCGGCAAAAGAGGATTCCTCATAGAAACAGCAACTAGAATAACCTAATAAACCTGTCTTTAAAGCGCAAAATGCAAGATACCTACAGTCATCAGCATAGGGCCATTTCTCATCATTTTAAAACATGCTGGATTCAGCATTTCTCATCTACGCATTGTGTGCTTTGACTGGAAATCATTAAGGCAGATAACTTCACACGGAAAGTTTAAAAACAACTTCAAGCATATTACCGTATAGATTCATCTGGCAGACAAACGGTAACTGTTTGTACAACCGATGAAGCTAAATGATCCTCCAAGCGGTGGAGTGCTTGAAAAGAACCTTAATTTTTGAGAATAGAAGAAATCATTTGCAAGTCTTATACGACATTCTTGAGCTATGTAAAATGCCTCAGGCAAAAACCTACATTTTACGCAACACAAACACAAGTTTCAAGTTGCTTGAGAGCTACCTGCTACAACTTCAAACATCAGATTTTCTGGAACTGCAACCTAAAACAAAAAAGTACATTACAACCGAGGAAGGGCAAAAATTTATTGACGCATGGATAATGCTTAAAACAATGCTTTATCCCCAAGAAGTCCCAGTTCTCAGCAGAAATAAAAAATGCACCATACACAACAATCACTTCATCGCAGTACCCGCTAATAATACCAATTACGTGACCATTGAAAAAGAAAAAACGCCTACTTCATTTTCATAGTTTCATGAATGGGCAAGCGTTAAGCATGAATTGATGATGGCTACCAGGTTGAACTGGAGTCTAAAGTCCAAGCTTATACTCCTAACCGAGATAGTAACCTAATGGAGCAGAAAAAAAAATTTATTGGAGGGTTTTTTGGTGCTGCCCCTTGACTGCGTCGTATACTTTTTTGGTTGTGTAGCCTGAGAAACTTAACAGGTTAGCGGTTGAAGCATAAAGCATTAGCAGGTATTTTTTCGCGTCTGGGTTTACGTCTTTCTCGATAAGCTGCAAAGCTTTTACTCTGCGCTCATACCGTTTATCTTCAGAGTGTGTGAAAAGGAATTTCACGTTGTTGCCAGCATGAACTTCCACGCCTTGCTTAATTAACTGCTGAGCTACGATGACTTGGCTAACATGCTGTTTATAGTTTTTCGGCTGTTTAGACAGATGCTTAGTAACTATTAGGTCACATACGGGAACTTCGCCATCAAGTAACCGTTGCCTATAAGCTTTTAAAACTTTTAATGCCTCAGGAATTTTCCGGTGAAGTTCCACTGAATTATTCGCCGAGGCTAATACGTTGATCATTTCGGTTTGGGCGTCAAAAATAAACCTTGAAGTATCCCTACGCCGTACTTCTAAGCCTCTAATCTTAACCTTACCGTTCTCCATGACTCCGAAGTAACGGTTTAAAACACTAATACGCGGGTGCAGCTTGGAAGGCAGAAAAGCCACCCATTTGTAGCGGCCCTCAAAGTTTATTGGAACACCTATTTCCTTAGTAATTACTCGGCATAAGTCATGGTATTCTTCTATGGTTGCGTCTTTCTTTTTGAGCCACAACGAATCGACAATGCCGTGAACAACCTCAAAACCTTGATCTTCAGCAATGTGCGCTGCCTTAAGAAAAGCTTCTCTGCCAAAAGCGCAAACGCCAATGTGGCCGTCAACGGTGCCGAATTTTGAGTTTTTAAAGCCTAAGTAGCCGAAGCATGTGACTAAAATCCATTTTAACGCTGTCTGGCGCATATCGTAGGCTTGTTTTAGCTGTTTGTCGCCTGTTTCGTCTCTTAGGCGTTTGTAATGCAGCCGCTTGGTTAAGGCTAAATTGATAGTTTTAGGTACTATTCCAACCCGTTTTGTACAGATATGATAATTCAAGTCTGGAATCCGCAGTGGCGAATCAGGGCAGCATTTGCAAAGCACTGTTTCAGCTGAAATATTGTTTTTAGCCATTAGGCTTGGGTACATGGAAGAAAAGTCTAATTCACCTATCGAATCATGTACTCCTAGACGGGGCTCAAAAATTAAGCCTCCACGGTCACCAACGAGCAAGTCAAAGGCTGATTTGAAGGCTTCGGGAATCCTTTTGTTTCGGGGCACAAGGATGTCATCTTTTATGGCTTGGTAGAGCTGCATAGAAGACATGCTTGAGCCTATCGAGAATCGGGCAGCCGTGTGTAGGGGTACTCTGCAGGTTCGTGCTATCTCGATGAAGCCTTCGAAACCTGCTTCTTTTATGATGAAAGTGTTGTTTTCATCGATGTGTATTCTTCCATATAACCGCATGGTGCCTGCCCTGTAAAATGTGCGACCATAGGAAAAGTAGGTGTTGCCCGCTGAAATTTTACTGTTAAAAGGCTTGTTATCTCTGCTTAAGAGGAACTTGTCTAAAAGGTTGTTTACGGTTGCTCTGTAGATTAAGTAGGGAAAAAGGTAGGCGTCACCGGTGTTTGTTAAGATTATGTCAGGGTCTAACTCGTTTATTGCGTAAACAAGCTGTAGCAGTTTTGTGGCTTCGTCACCGTAATCAATGGCAATCTCCTCTTTGCCCTCTTGCTTTAAACATATTTTATCGATGGCATCATCGAAATTAGCAATAATTCCCCTCTGAGCAACCTTCGCTTCAAGCTTTATTACCCGCAATTTAGGAATAACGTAGTCTGTGCTTTCAACCGAATCCAAAAGCGTGTAATCCAAGCCTGATTTTGTCACTTTTAACTCCACAAATGCAAGCGGAAACAAGTCACGGCTAAAAAGGTATGAACGGTCATTCTGCATGTCGCAATTGTGAATTTCATAACGCAAGAAATCGCCGATTCTTAAAATTTCAAGCGTTAAAGAAGGAATTTGCCTGCAATCCTTAACAGTTATTTCCAGTACCCTTGACTTTTCAGTATCTGTAGCTTGAGCATATTTTTGCACGAATTTTAATGAAGCGATTTTTTGATTGCGAAATAGTCGGCTGATTAAGCGTTCAAGGTCGTCTTGTTTGCCCGAGATGTAAATGCAGGGTTGAAACGTGTCAGTGAACTTGATTCTTTCGCCTTTTTCGCTTATCACCCAAACCGCGATTTTGCCGACGTCAGAAGGGTAAACATCAAGTAGCCATCCTTTAACGCAGTTAGGAGCCGCCGAGCTGCTGCTTTTGCTTGATGCCATCTAATTCCTTCTGCAGCCGTTGCAAGCGGATTTGCTGTGAGACCAGCATTGACATTAGCATTGGTTCAAAAGGTAACGGTTGAGTGGCGTTGCTTCCTGCTGACGCGTAGCTTCTGCATGCATCTATCAGTATGTCGAAGGCTTCTCTGTCTTCTTTGCGGAGTGCTTTTGCGAAACCGTTCCAGCGGCGTATCTCGTCTTCAATTGCCATGCGGTATGATTCAACTGTTTTACCCACGTCAAGCGCCCATGAAGTCAGTTAGTGTCAGGTTTTCGGATGGAAGTTCAGCGGTGCCTAAAACGAAAAATGGATGCTTCTCCAATGTTACCTCGCGTGTGTAAGTGGTTTTGCTGAAGGATAATACTGCGTTTGCTTTTGAGCAGGTTATTTCTTGAAGTAAACTGTTTCTCCGGTTGTCAGAGTAGGGAAGGTAAGTGGCGATTAGGACGATTTGGTGTTTTCTCGCAAAGCTTGAAAGGTAACCAACGACTTGGCTGTAGACTCTTTGGGCTTCTTCATGTGGAATGTCACTGTCTAAAAACAACCCTGCTATGTCTGAAATAACCACGAGTTTGGCATCGCAGTTTTTTATGGTTTCTTCCAGTTTATCGAGTATAAGAGAAGTTAATTGGTAAGCTGTGAATGCTCTTGAAATAAAGATGCGTTCAAGCACTTGCCTTGGGTTAAGCTGGTGAAGTTGGGCTAAACGGGCGATTTTGTAGAGTCTAAACGTGTTTCCGCCGTCAATAAAGACAACGTTGCTTCCTAAACCTCCAAGCTGCACTGGCAACTGCGCTCTTATGCAGAGTAGAGAAGTTAATGAAATAACTGATGGTGACCCATAGAGCACGGCGAAGTCGCCTGGTGCAAATCCGGGAAAAAGCTCGTCTACACCTGGCATGTTTAAAGAAAATAGTGGCTGAGCCATTGTAGGTTTGACAATTAAATTTTGAGACATTCTATTTGCTCTCCCTGTTCATAGACGAAGCAGCATGTACGCTTCTAACCCTTTTTAAAGCATCGTAGAAACGACATTGCGGAACAGGGGAGGGGGGAGTGAAAGTGAAAAACGTTAAGTTTTAGGCAGTTGGCTTAGTTTCTTTTTGTTGCCTTAGAATTTGGGTTGCCAGTGTCATTAGGAAGATTACTGAGAACACCATTGCGGCAATGCCAACCTTGTACATGATGCCTATGTCAACATAGAAAAGCCCAAAAACAGCCACAATCATTAACGCTAAAACTAACACTTCTTGAATACCACTAAAAACTTTTGTTCCAAAACTCAATTACGTCACCAATTTTTCCTAAATCTTAGGCACATGCGCCTAATATTAATTTTCTGTTTATAGTTTTCAGTAATCCCCTGTTAAACAATTCAAAAGAGAGCGCCCTTTTTCGCCATTGCCCTATAACTACACAAGGATGACGACAACTTTCATCAGAGACTCAAAATGGTTTTCCCAATGAATAGTATAAACCCCGACATAATGCTATAAGCTTTTATACGTATGTTGATGAGATGTTAAAATAATATAATATAGACTGCATGCCGTGAGGATAAAGGCTAAATGCCCTACATAAAAAAAATCGAGTTAAAAGGGTTCAAGTCTTTTGGGCCACAGACCATCAAGGTAACTTTAGATAAAGGCTTCACAGCCATAACTGGCCCAAACGGAAGTGGAAAAACCAACATTATGGATGCAGTGCTTTTCTCGCTTGGGGAACTGAGCACAAGAAGGCTCCGCGCTGAAAACGCAGCTAAACTGATTTTTCACGGTTCAGAAAAACCTGGGCAAGAAAAAGTCAAGATGGCTAAGGTTGTCATCCAATTTGATAATTCTGATGGCGTAATGCCGGTTGACACAACCACCGTTACGATTTCACGTGAAGTTTACCGAAATGGGCAGAGTGTTTACCGCTTAAACGGAAGAAGAATGTCGCGCGGGCACATTATAGAAACTCTTTCTATGGCTTCAATAAGCAGCATGAGCCAGAACATTATTCCTCAAGGCACAATAACCAGGTTAACAGAAATTACTCCGATTGAACGCAGAAAAATCATCGAAGACCTAGTTGGAATAGCCCAGTATGACTCGGAGAAGGCCGATGCAGAAGAAAAACTGCGAACTGCTGACATTTCAATCCGCACAGCCATGGGCAGAATAGATGAGGTACAGAAGCGCCTTGATGATTTGGAACGTGAACGCAATCAACTTTTACGCTATAATTTCATTCAGAGTGAAACTAAAAAGTTCCAAGCAGTTAAAATCTCAAACGACATAACGCAATTAAACGGCAAAATTGATGAAGCGACCAGCCAAACTGAAAAAGTTAAAGCCAGAGTTGACAAATTAAAAGAACAACGTGAAATGCGCAGATCAAAACGGCATGGTATTGAAAGCGAATGGCGAAAACTCAGCGGCGAAAACCTTGAAGCAGGCGGCTCAGAAGTTCTTAAGGTTCAAATAACTATTGGCGAGCTAAAATCTAAGCTAACTGAGTTATCCTCAAAAATAAGTTCTGGGCAAGCTAGCTTTGAAAGCTTAAAACGCGTAAGAGAAAACAATCTTGCTCAGCAAGAAAGCATAAGAAACGAGATACGGGAAAACCGTTTAAAAATTCGAGCTTTCCGCAGTCAACATGAGAAAATCAAGGAGCAAATGGCTCAAAAAGAGCTGGAACACGATGCACTGGCAAAGGAAACCGCCGAGCTTTGGGAAGGACTTAGCGGTAACAACCAGCAAATCCAAGCGATGGAAGCCGAAATCGGTAATAATGTTAAACGACTTGCGTATTTACGCACAGAATACACAAAAGACAAAGCGGCACTGAGGCTCTGCACTGGAAGAATCAAAAACTTAAACGTGCGAAAAGAAAGATTCCTCACGAGCCTACTCGAAATCGAAAAGTCACTATCTGAGCTGGAGCAGGTTCAAAAGAACCAAAAAAACCAGCTTAAAAATCTTGAACACACCATCGAACGCAAAAAAATTCAAAAAGAAACGGTTGAAAAAGAAATCACGGAAGCAGAAAGAATAGCTAGTTCAGCTAAAGACGCCGTAATTGAATTTGCTACTCAAAGAGACCTTGCTGCAACCATAGCTGCTGGAGAAAAAGCTCTAAGAAGCATAGAGGAAATGGGCAATGTCGGCGCAATAACGGGTATCCACGGTAGATTACGCAATCTAATAAAAATCGATAAAAACTACAAGAAAGCCATAGAAGCAGCGGCATCAGGTTGGCTTGATGCTTTAGTTGTAGCCGACATAGACGCAGCCTTCACATGTACCGAAACGCTTAGACGCATGAAACTGGGAAGAATCAAAATTATTCCGCTTCAAGGCGCAATCAACCTTAAAAACAAGGAAACGCCCAGCCGGGAAGACGTAGTAGGCGCCCTTTCAAGCTTCATGACATATGAAAGCGCCTTTGAATTGGCTGTTAACTATGTTTTCGGAGACACAGTAGTGGTTTCATCCGATAAAACAGCCTTTGCCCTTTCAAACGAAGGCTACCGCGCGGTTACAGTTAACGGTGACTTGTATGAGCCCGGTGCTTTTGAAAGCGGCTATTACCGTGCGCCAATAGATTTTTCAACAATTATTCCAAGCGAAAACGCATTAAAAAGTTTAGACGAAGCAGTAAAGGCACTTCAGACGCACCTCACTCAAAGAGGAACTGACATTACGGGTATTGAAGAAGAAATTGAGCGAAGCAAAATAGAAATTACGCGGCTTTCAGAATTCATCTCCACTTTAGACAGGGAAATAGTGAGAATTAAACGAGGCATTAAAAGAACACAATTCAACATTCGGCATACGGAAAAATACGGCGGCAAACTTGACCGCGAAGCTGCAGCTTACAAAGGCCGCATGAGCATGTACATGAATGAGCGGAATTCTATCCAAAAAACGCTCCAGAAACTCCATACAGACATAGCCAATTTAAGATTGAAAACTGATGTGACACACATTCAAGAGCTCGAAGTTCAACGGGAAAAACTTGGGGAAGAAGTAAACACGCTTCGCCAAAACTCAGGCTCTACTCAAACGGAAATTTCAACCTACCAATCACAATTCGACAGAGTCCTTAGAAACGGCTATAAAAATATCAAGATACAGATAGCTAAGGTTGAGCAACAGCAAAGAAAAATAGAGAAAGAAGTTGCCGAAGCGCAAGCGGAACGCGAATCAATCAGGAAAGAACTGGATGAGCAAGAAAAAAGCCGTGTGGAACTTTCAAAGGCTATTTTTTCTGCACGTGAAGAATCCAAAAAGTTCACTTCACAAATAGATGCAATTGATGCGGAGATGCGGTTGCTTGATTCAGAATATGAACAGGCCGAAGGACTTCAGAACCAGCTGCAGCTGGGCATGGAAACTAGCCAACTTCGTCTTCAGCAACTTCAAAGCCAACTTCGCCAGTTTGGCTATGAACAACCTTTTGAAACAAACCAGAAGCAGGTTGAGGAAGCAGAAACAACCATACGCATGATGCAGTTTGAACTTGAGAGAATAGGCGCCATAAACCAGCTTGCACTTTCCCATTACTCAGACCAGATTTCACGGTACAGAGAGTTATCTGTTCGTTTAAATGAGTTGGAAAGAGAAAAACAAGCCATTGTACAGTTCATGGATGATATTGAAGCTAAAAAACGCAAGGTTTTCATGACTGCTTTCGAAAAAATCAACAGTAGCCTCAAGGTTTACTTTTCCAAACTAACCGGTGGAGGAGAAGCCACACTTATGCTTGAAAATCCCGATGAACCCTTTGCTGGCGGCATAGATATGGTTGTGCAGTTCCCGAATAAGCCCTCGATTATTGTGAGCGGGGCAAGCGGCGGAGAACGTTCAGTTTCAGCAGTCAGCTTCATATTTTCATTAAAAGAGTTTACGCCTGCATCATTCTACATTCTCGATGAAGTAGATGCACACTTAGATGCTTTCCATACTGCAAAGCTTGCAGAAGTGCTGCTTGAGGAGGCTGGAAAAATCCAGTTTATAGTAATCAGCTTGCGGCCTGAAATGGTTAACAAAGCACAGAAAGTCTATGGAGTCTACGAACTCAACGGAGTCTCCAATGTTGTGACCGCCAAGTTCCCAGCGGAGGCACCGAGCTAAATGTCCTCCACAACGCCTATCAGAAGACCCTTTTACCTTCGACCGCCGTGGAACATTCTGTTTGAATTAAATAAACTTGAGAAGCTTACTCCGTGGAACGTTAACATAGCTTACCTTCTAAGGTCTTTTCTCACCGAAATGGAGAGGACAGACAAAATTGATTTCCGAGCCTCAGGCGTCGCGTTGGATTCTTCCGCTTTAATTTACTTAATGAAATCTAAACTGCTGCTTACCTTGCAAGAGGCGCCTGTGCCGCCTAAAGGTCCGCAGGATTTTGTTCCTCCGCCCTTGTTCTTGCCGTTGAGGCATGAGTTAACCTCAACAACCATTCAGCATTTGCTTGAAGTATTAGACGACGTGTTGAAGGGTGAAAAAATGCTTCATCTTGACCATGTTGTTGAGCAACACCCTGTTCTTCCATCAGTTTCAGATTTGATGCCGCAGTTCGACAAGTTTATCGCTGAGCTTGAGTTGCAGATCGATAAGCTGTACGCAATTTTATGCGAGAAAGTGAAGGGTGCAGGCATAATCGATTTCTCAACGCTCTCGAAAGACACATCTAGAATTGAAGCATTAAGAATGTTTATTTACCTCTTGTTTTTAGCACAGGATAACAAAGTAAGTTTATGGCAGAACGAAGAAACAGAAGAACTATACATCGCCGTGGGGAAACTCAACGTTGGAAAAGCCGAAGGAACAAACAGATAATTCAAACCCTGATGCAGAGCAAGCGCAGGATGCCGAACGGAAAGCTCATTGCTTAGCACTGCTAGAGGCTGCACTGTACGTGGCTGGTCGCCCATTAGACCTCAACGAGTTATGCCAAGTCATAGGCAGCCGCTCAAAGAAGAAAGCCCAAAAATACGCTGACACACTAATACAAGAATATGCTGCAAGGAATACGGCGCTTGAAATTTTAGCGTTAAAAGATGAACGTTATGTTCTGCAGGTAAAAGCAGACTTCACACCGTTGATTAAGAAACTCGTGAACAGACCCCTGCTGTCTTCCGGACCCTTAAAAACGCTTTCATACATCGCTTACAGGCAGCCTGTTTCTCAGAAACGCGTGATTGATGTCAGAGGACAACACGCTTACGGTCACGTGAAGTTGCTGAAGGATATGGGGTTGATTGCGGCTGAAAGAAGCGGACGTTCAATGGCTTTGAGAACTACTGACTATTTTGCAGATTACTTCGGGTTAACGCATGACTCGAGCATGATGAAGAAAGAGTTAAAACGCATTTTCGGCGACGCATTAAAAGACTATCAAGAAACATAGATTAGAAGAAGCGTCCAAGCTGTATTAAACACCGTATTGATTTTCATTAAAGAATGGCTTAGAGCTCACCGGATTCGTATCGCCAGCTTACTCCATTTCTTCTCCAAAGATTTATGTTGTTGGGTTCTGGATTTTGACGTTGTATCCTTCGAGTTTTTTGAAATGTTCTTCGTCAATGGTGTATATCAATTGGGCGTGTTCAATCATGTTTGCAGCTATTATGGCGTCGTTTACTGGGATGTTCTTTTCTTTTGCCCATTGCACAGAGTTTTGGCAATCTTCCTTTGAGATTGATAGGAATCCGAGGCGTCTTGAACGAAGAAGAGCGCTTACCTTATATTCTGCTTCGTTGCAGTTTAAGAGTTTTTTTAGAACCGAAAAAATCTCAACTATAATTATTGGATTGACCGTTAGAATATAGTTTAATTCTCCTCTGAGACCTCTATCCAAAAGAGCAAGACATTTTTCATGCTGTATCTTGTCTGGGTAATCCTTAATCATTGCATAAACCATGACGTTTGAATCAACTATCGCAAGAGGTTTCGATTCTACAGTGCTTATTCTTGCCAAATCTCTTCCTCCATTATCTTTTCGAGTTTTTCTGGAGGAATGTACTTTCTAAGTTTAGCTGGTTTATGAATCGCCTGCCATGCGGGGTCGTCCTCAAGCTTCTCTGATGTGAAATCTAAAACGTTGACTTTAAAACTGTGATCATCAAGCGGCTCAATGACTACTATGTCTCCTGCTTTGATGTGAGTTTTTGCTCTAGTTTTTTTATCAATAACTATTCTATGCCTTTGATCAACTCTTGATGTTGACATGTTTTTCCCACATAAATATCCCACAACATTCTAATAAAACTTGCCACATCACTTTAATAACGCCTCCAGAGAAACTGATCGACAAAAAGATTAAGAAGCGAAAATTTTGCTAAAGAAGAGCAAACTTAAAACGGATACGTTTATATGGAAACTAACGGTTTTACTGACTACTCGAATTAGATATTGAATAAGGGAAATGTAGATTATGTCTTGGCATAGCAGTTTACGCAAAAGAAAACTCACAGGCGGCAAAAAAAGAGCCTACAGATCAAAGAAAAAGTATGAGCAAGGCGGGTACCCTGCGGAAACAATTCTCGGTGAACCCAGAAGGAAAATTTCCAGAGGCTTAGGCGGCAACACAAAAGTCAAGGTTTTAAGCGATAAATATGCTTCAGTAACCGATCCCAAAAGCGGCAAAACACAAAAAACCGAAATCACCCGTGTAGTACGCAACGGTGCCAACGTTGATTATAACCGAAGAGGCGTTATAACTAAAGGTGCAGAAATAGAAACCACATTGGGGCTTGCAAAAGTTACCAGCCGCCCAGGCAACGACGGCATAATCAACGCTGTCTTAATGGCTGCTAAAGAGAAAAGCTAAACTTTACTGCGGTTTTGCAGGCGCGCTTTTAATCTTCACTAATTGTTTTGCAATTTTCTGTATTATCTTTTCTTTTGCTTCTTTCTTTTCAACAAGCAACATTCCAGTCTTAGCCCAATGCGTTTTGGGAAAATGAGCTTCAAGGTTAACTTCGTTCTTTAAGCCTAATTTATCCGCTGCTTCTTTGACTTCGGCGATTTTTGGAGATTGCACTGCCAAGTTTTTTGGGACGCGGCGTCCTTTTTTTCTGGTTTTAGAAGCGTCAAAGTAGATTGGCCAAATTATTGCTTTATCGAGTTTTCTCATGTTTTTCATCTCTTATTTGTGAGCGTAATAAGCTGTTAGTTTCTGGTCTACTTCGTTTATGCGTGTGAATCCGAAGCGTTCAAACTGTATTATAGCGTCTGGCTTTAACTTTTTGCAGGCACTCTCAGCAAATCCCTCGGTAACTGAGGCGTCTGGCATGACCACTTGGCAGGGAAACTCCTCGCCTTTAGGTATCCACTGGATAAGCTGGACTTTAATTTTCCTAACGTCTTCATAGGATTCGCTTGAGAACGTTGCAGTCACCGAGTTGCCTGTTTTGCTGTCGATTTTGACGTTGAAGAGTTCCATGAGCCTAACTACTTTTTCTGGTTCCAGCGCTTCAGCATCTCTTCTTGAAACCCAAAAACTCACCGCTTTCTCTTCATCTTTCGGAGTCACCGTGTATTCCCTAAACCCCCGCTCAGGCTCGTCCGGATGCAAAGGAAGTTTTGCATGGAAAGTTTTCGGCACTCTCAAAACTTTAAGTTCCATAGGCTCGGGCACAAAGAAGTACCTGTTGCTTGTGGCGTCGAGGATTTTGCGGTTGTACGAGTACAGGTTCTCCCAGCTTAAGGTCACATCGTTTGATTTTATTCCTACATCGATTATCATTTTCCTGATGGCTTCAGGCGTGATTCCCCGTTTTCTTAGTGCAGCAAATGTTCCTAGGCGTGGATCGTCAAAGCCTGCGTAGATGCCGTCTTTTACGCCTTGAATAATTTTTGATTTGCTCAGGAAGGTGCCTGTGATTTTTAGTCTGCCGTAGTGTATGGCTTCGGGGTAATTCCAGCCTAAATATTCATACATGTACCTTTGGCGAACCATGTTGGTGTAGTGTTCTTTGCCGCGGATGATGTGTGTCACGCCCATTAAATGGTCGTCTAAGCCGGCGGCTAAATTGTAGAGGGGCCAAACGATGAATTTGCTTCCAACCCGTGGATGCGGATACTTCTTTGTATCAATAACCCTTAGGGCTGGCCAGTCTCTGACCGCTGGGTTGGGATGTTCCAGTTCAGTTTTAACGCGAACCACTGCTTGCCCCTCCGTGTAACCGCCACTTAGCATGCGGTTCCAACGTTCCAAGTTCTCGGCTGCTGACAGAATTCGGCATGGGCAGAATTCTTTAGCTAAGGTTTTTTTCTTGAATTCTTCAGGTGGGCACTCGCAAACGTACGCGTTTCCATCCCGTATCAGCCGTTCGGTGTAGTCGTAGTAAATTGGCAATCGGTCGCTTTGGATGTATTCCTCGTCAACCTTGCAGCCTAGCCACTTCAAATCCTGCCGGATGCTATCGTAAAATATCAGCGACGGCCTTTTCACTTTTGGGTCGGTGTCTTCGAAGCGCAAAATGAACTTGCCGTTGTACATGCGGGCGTACTCGTGGCTCAAGATTATGGCTCTTGCTGAACCCAAATGCAGGACACAGTCAGGGTTAGGGGAGAACCGCGTCACTATCTGAGGATACTTATCCGCGTTAGGCAATGGCGAAAGTCGTTTTTCTTCAGCCTTCTCTTTCCTTTGAGTTTCAGGCCAATTTTTCTCCACAATAGCTTTTTGCTCTGCAATGGAGAGGCTGTTTACTTCATTTACGATTGTGCTGATTATGCTTGAAAGCTCTTTTACCTTGGTTCGCAGGTCTTGTCTTTCGCCGAGAATTTTACCTGTCATGGCGCCTGCTTGAGCTTTGCCATCATGCGAAACCGCATTAAGCAGAGCAGCTTTGCGAATAAGCTCTTTAAGTTGGGTGTCATTTTCAAGTGTCAAATTTTTTACGCTCGCTGAAATGTTACTTGTTTCTTTTTATCAAGAATTCGGCGAACTGTTTTAATTTTTCCTTAGCTTCAGGTGTCGGTAAAAGCTTTTCAGCTTCACTCCAGCTTTCTTCGACAATCCGCTCTGCTGTATGCTTAACATGTTCTACGGCATTGTATTTCTGCATTAAGGCTATTGCTTCATCTCTTAAGGCTTGGTCGGAAGTGTGCATATTGAGAATTTCGATAAGCCGATTCTTGTCAGCGCTATTCGCTTTTTTCAGCGTATAAATAACCATTAAGCTTCTTTTGCCCTCAGTAATGTCTTGCCCAACGCCGCCTTTCGTCTTGGCGAACTCCACTCCAGTCACATCTAAAATATCATCCTGCATTTGAAAGGCAATACCTATACTTTCAGCGAACCGTCCAAGTTTTTCCACCAGCAGCTTGTCGGCGCCTGATAGCACAGCCGCCATTTTGGCTGCCATACGGGCAAGAGTGCCTGTTTTGTAAGCACACATCTGCAGGTAATCCTCTTCATCTAACTTATCCGCGTTTGCGATGCCTCTGTGCCAAGCAATGTCCATGGCTTGCCCCATGCTGAGGTTAATCATTTCCTGCACGTAAACCTCGTAAACGTCCCGTTCCATTTCAGGCGTAAGCTTTGCTTTTTGCGCCATTAACGGAAGAAGCGGCAGATAATACATCGCGTTTCCAGCGTTAACAGCGATATCAATTTGGAAGATTTTGTATGTGCATGGTTTGCCTCGACGCAGTTTGGAGGAATCTTCGATGTCGTCGATGATCAGCGTTCCATTATGGATAACTTCGGGGATGATGGAGAAGTCTATACAGCAATCGGAATCTTTACCTAACGCTTCGCAAATCAGCAGAAAAAGCGCTGGGCGCCACCTTTTTCCGCCACGGTCCAGCATGTCCCAGATGGGCTCTGCAATTGCCTTGTTTAAGGGTTCTAAATTGTAACTGTACATTGGCGGATTAACCTTGAAAAGAACCGCGTCTTTAGTGAATTTTCTCGGAATGTACTTTTCAATAGCTTTGTCGATTAGGGGTGCTTTTTCTTCAAGAAACTTTTCAATATTCAAATGTTAACGTGCTCCTCTGCGCATACATCACCGTGTCGAAACCTCTGATGTTCAGCCACTCCGCAGTTTTGCCAGCAACCACCACAGGCACTTTCGCTAAGGATTCAAGGTTCTCAGCGCCCACAAGAAACATGACATTACGCAACTCATCGATTAAACATGAAAGCAATTCCTCTGTTTTCTTTGTTCTTTTAACTGCCGCTTCAAGTACAGGCTGAGAAATACTGGCTAAATTTGCGTTTAACGCTAAAGATTTAGCTATGTCTAAGCCGCTTCGGACGCCGCCGGAAGCAATCACTGGAATCTTTATGGTCTGAGTCGTTTCTATGAGGCTTACGACTGTGGGGATGCCCCAGTCCCAGAAAAGTTCACCCATGTTGTTTGGGCTAGTTGAACGGTAATATTCGACTGCTGCAAAACTTGTTCCGCCGACACCGCCGATGTCGATGGCTTTTACGCCTGCAGCTTCAAGCGCTTTTGCATCTTCCGCTGAAATACCGCAGCCGGTTTCTTTAACAATCACAGGCAGGTCAAGTTCACCTGCGATCTCGCTGATTTTGGCTAAGACGCCTTTGAAGTTGGTTTGTCCTTCAGGCTGAACTGCTTCCTGCACCGCGTTAAGATGGACGGCAACTGCGTCAGCATCTATCATTTCCACGGCTTTCTTGACTTCTTTTAAGCCGTATCCATGAGCAAACTGTACGCCGCCTATGTTGGCGATTAAAAAGGCATTTGGCGCTTTTTTGCGCACTATCGAATAAGTCTTCTCAAGTTTTTGGTCTTCGATGGCTGCTCTTTGACTTCCCACACCCATGCCTAAACCAAGTTTTTCCACGGCTTCGGCGATTGAAGCATTTATTTTTGTTGCTTCCTCTGTCCCGCCTGTCATGGCGCCAACAATTAAGGGCGCGGAGAGTTTTTCGCCTAAGAAAGAGGTGGATAGGCTGATTTTTTGTCTGTCAACTTCTGGCAGTGCTCGATGGATCAGTTGGATATCTTCGAATCCTGTGGTGGCTTTTCGCGCTTGGGCTTTTTGTTCCAAGATGATTTTTATGTGCTCTGCTTTTCGTTTCTCGGTTTCAGTCATCTTACGCCTTCTCGATTTCAGTGCCTAATACACTTTGGTCTGTTAGTGCTCTGTAAATAGATAACCCTTTTGTGGCGCCGGTAACGGTGACGCGAACACCTTGTTCAATCGCTGGGATAAGCTCTGCTATTTTGCCTGCCATGCCGCCTGTAACGTCTGTGCCAGCTGCCTTGCCGAGTTTAGGCTGAATCTGCTTGAGTTCTGCCAAGGTTAAGTGCTTGTATGGTTTAGCGTTGGGGTTAGTTTTCGGGTCAGCGTCAAACAAGCCGTCTGTGTCAACACCAAGGACGATTTTTGAAGCCTTATACTTGATTGCCAAATAAGCAACAAGCTGGTCGCCAGAGAGAATTGTGAAACCTAATTTATCGTCTAAAACTGCGTCGCCATACATGACAGGGGTAAACATTATTTTCTGCATAGCTTTAAGCACGGTTTCGTCAAAACATTTGATCTTGCCGTTCTCCGTTATGATGCAGGATGACGGGGCTATGCTTACGGCTGGAATTTCATGCCAAATAAGCGCATCCATAACTAACCCGTTCAGCACCGTCATTACATGGTGAGTTTCTGCGAACCCGAGTTTTTGCGTTGGCTCATTTTTGTAGCCGTCTTTGATGCCGTACTTCGCTGCAGTCGGGTGACCAAAGCTGCCGCCGCCATGCACAATAATCAAGTTATCAAGATCCGCCCGCTTGATTTCCTCCGCTAAGCGGTTTATGATTTCTGTTTTTGCGGCTAATTCCCCTGTTTTGTCGGTGATGGCTGAGCCGCCGATTTTAAGGATTACTGGTTTCGCCTCGTTCAATTTCTTTGCACCTTCACCTATGATATTTTGGCACTCATTGAAAAGCATTACCGAGAAAACACAGAGGCTTCTTTATCCGCTAAACGGCAAGGTATAATAAATTTATTAAATTTAATCTTATTATTTGGTTATGAAACAAATCATGGATAAATTGAAGAAAGCGGATACTGCTAAACTTTTCTGGATAGTCATCTTAGGAATTGTTCTCTATGCAATACTCGATGTGATAGCTCAAGCCTTGCCGCCGCACTACAGCCCAATAAGCCAAGCAGAAAGCGATCTTGCAGTAGGCAAGTTTGGGTTTATCATGACTGTAAACTTCCTTAATCGGGGAGTACTTTCGCTCTTGTTTATTTTTGCTTTCCTGCGGACTTTGGACGTGAAAGGAGTTGCCAGATTACCATTTCGAACTGGAGCGTATTTACTCGGCGTATGGGCAGTTGGAGCAATCCTCCTTGCAATATTCCCGACCGATGTACCAGCCACACCTGTATCGTGGCATGGGGCAATTCATCTTGTTGTCGCCATAATCGCTTTCATCGGCGGCGCATTTGGAACACTTGCAATCTCACTGAAATTAGGACAAAATCGATTGTTTGAGGGTCTAAAACGTATCGCTCTGCCATTGTCGATAATTGTCATAATTTTCTGGGCGATTGAGTTCGGATTACCATTTGTTTTACCGCATCTGAATGCGCACATAGGTGGACTGACTGAACGGCTGTTTCTTGGTTCAGTTCTTTTCTGGATAGGGGTCGTTTCTGCCTACCTTGCCACGCACATGCAGCCTGCCAAAGCGGTGTCCAACCAGACGAAATCATAGGTTTTGGTGGTATTGTTTTAAAAGTGACTTGACGAGTTAAGGCCACTATATCTTAATAAATTGCCAATTTATAATAAAATGACTGAGCCGTTTTCTATTTGGATTTTGTCACCCATTTTGATTTTTGAGAAGTCAATTTTGTCTACGCATGGGATTTCGCTTATTATGGCTCCTACGGCGACGACGGTTTCGCATTCCTTGTTAATCATGCCTGCTGGAGCCGTACCGTTCTTCTTCATACGATACAGCGTGTATGAGCCGACGGTTGAGCCTTTGCCAGTTGGGAACACAAGGATTTTGCCCTTGACGCTTTGCCCTTGAAGCTCGTGTCCTTTTTCGATGACGACGCCCGTGTTTGGGTCTACTCCGCCATAGAATGATATGGGCTGGGAAGTTACGAGGGCTTCTCCTTCGGCTTTGCCTTTTGAGATTAATCTGCCCTTTAACTGCTCCATTTTCCAGTCACCGCTGCTTGTACGCATTCTTCTATGCTGCCCATTTTCGTTTTCATGCCGTTCTGCCTTGAATAATAGCAGCCTTTCGCCGAGGTTGTTGCCAACGACTTAAACCTGCCCTTCAACGGCGCAACTGCCATGCATGTGTCGCAGGCAAACTTGGCGCCAGCCGCCTCGATTGCCTCGGTGTAGCCGCGTTTGTCGGCTAGTTGTTTGGCTGTTCTTGAAGTGGCAACCCAAAACTCCGTGCCCTCAGCCATCTTTTTGCCCTCAACCAACTCGGCGACTTTGGCGATTTCGTTGATTGAACAATGCGGGCAACCAACACATACCAATTCAATGTCTGTTACTTCGTCGTTGATGTTGTCGTAAGCGTTTTTGATGTCGGCTTGCTCAATGCTAACGGTTTCTTTTGGTTGAGTTTGCTGCTCTGACGAGGGCGTTATGCCTTTAATGTAGAAAAGCGGTTTTGCACCGTAAGTCACCACGGAAGCGCAGAATGATTTGAGCTCATCTAAATCAGCCGTTTTAACGCCTGTTATGTAGGGAATTTTGTTTTCGGCTTTTTTGCCAATCGCGTAGCCCAGAGCCCCCCAATCCGAGAGCTTCGATAATTCCGCCTTCACTTGCACATGAACGTCAGGCACCCTGTTTTCATCCAAATGCAACCCATAACATGGCGTCTTGCCGACAAACGCTGCCGCCAACGCGGATGGCCCGCCTTCTTTGTTTGTTTTCGCTCCAATCACCGAGTTCGCAAAGGTGACGGCTGAGCTTTCAGACCATGCGACGTGCTCGCCGTAAAGCGGCAAATTACCAATCAAGTAGGGTGTGCAGGTGCAGCTTACAAGTATACCCATACGTTGGAAGGCGTCTATCACAAGGTTTTGTTTCTCAGCAAACTCTGGGCTTATCCCAAGGTTGCGCCAGTTTTCCAGGTCCATTCCCGCCGGGTTCAGAGTGGTGAGAACTTTGACTTTGCCGTCTTTTGCCAACTCGTTTAAAAATTCTAGGCCTGCATCGCCAAGGTTGCTGTAGGATACACCTGCCACTTGGACGCTGCCAACTTTGATCAGGCTTTTTGCCCCATAAATGTCGCCGAGGGCAACGAGGATTTCCATGCTTTTACGTACAGCGTAGCCTTCAGCGCCATCCAGCATTTTCTGTTCTTGCTTTGTCAACTGCATAATTGTCACAGGTACCTGTTCAAGTCCACTTTAGTGTATTCTTCTTTTTTGAAGCCTTTGCCCGTTGTCACCAGCGGAACAGTCGCATCTAAACCAGCTTTAGCAGTAGTGGCTTTCTTGCCTTCTGTTAAGTCGGCTGATGGATCAAGCGAAGAGCCAGGCTGGTTAGAAAGAATAACCGCGTTTTTGTCCGCTTGGAACCTTGTCGCGATAGCCCATTCAACATCCTGAGGGGAATAAATGTCAATGTCCTCATCCACCACGACGCAGTGCTTGAGCGACCTGTGTCCTTCAAAAGCTGCCGCAATTGCCTTTTTGCCATCGTCAGCGTTTTGCTTTTTAATTTGCACAACAGCGTGGAGCCAACTGCATCCTCCGGGTGTGATGTAGACGTCTAGGCATTTGCAGACCTTGTTGACTTCGTTGAAGATTGTGGGTTCTTTCGGCATGCCCATGAGGAACTTGTGCTCTTTTTTGCCTGCAAGTATGGTTTGGTAGATGGGGTTCTTTCGGTGAGTTATGCATTTAATTTCGATGATTGGCTGCTGCCGCACCCGGTCAATAACGCCTGTTAAATCGAGAAATGGACCTTCAGAAGCTTTCTCCTTTGTAATGCGCCCTTCGAGAACGAACTCGCAGTCCGCTGGAACTTCCAAATCAACGGTTTTGCACTTTACCAGTTCCGTTTTTTCCAGGGCGTTAGCCATTCCCAGTTCGTCTACGCCTTTCGGCAGCGAAGTTGCGGCTGAGAGCAGTACAGCGGTTGAGTTTCCGATGCATATGGCTATGTCAAGTTCGCCGCCTGTTTTTTTGAGCGCCGTGTCTGTGCCGCGGTCTTCCACGATGCGGGCGACGAAGTGGTTTTTGTCTTTAAGCATTAAACGGTGAAAGCACATGTTTCTGCCCAGTTGTGGGTCTTTGATGATGGTTACTGCTGAAGCAATGTATTTTCCGCCGTCCTTTTCCGTGTAATGCATTATCGGAAGCTTTGTTAAGTCCACGTCGGTTTCCACGATTTCTTGGCATACGCCTTTTTCAGCTGCTTGCGGAGGCACAGGATGTTCTATTGCGTTAGATAATTTGGGAAGCAACTGTTCTTTTTGTATGCCTAACGACCGCGCAATCAATCCTTTGGAAGATACGAGCCCTGCCACAACGGGATAACTTGACTCTTTAATTTTCTTAAAATAAACCGGGTTCTCGCCAAGAGCACTTATTATGCCAGCCAACTCATATTCAGTTGACACTTCCTTGCGTATTCTAATTAACTCACCGTTTTTATCCAACTCTTTTATGAAGTTTCTAAAACCCAATTTGCATCCACCTAGTATTTTTCAACGCCTATCTTTGTACTGAGCACTTCAAAGCCTAAGCTTTTAATGGCGCTTAGAACTTTGCCCTGCAAATCCTTTCCAGGTGTCAGCGCTACCATGCATCCTCCGCCGCCTCCGCCCGTGAGTTTTGCGCCAAAAGCCCCTTGTTTTCTGGCTAAATCGACCAGCATGTCGAGTTCTTTGCTGGATACGCCGATTTCTTGGAGCAAGCGGTGGTTTTCATTCATGAGTTCGCCGACTTTTTTAAGGTCATAATTTTCCAAAGCCTTCCGCCCTGCGAAAACTACGTTTTCAGCTTGCTTAAAGATTGGGTCGTATTTTGCAGGGTTTTTCTTTTTGCGTTCGGCGACGCCTTCCACCATGGCTTTGGTATTTGCGACCTTGCCCGTGCTGCCGATGACTATTTCGATTGGTCTGCGCAAATGAAGCTTTTCAATTTTATCTGGTCCGCCCATCATATCTTTTTTAAACCACATTAAGCCGCCGTAAGTTGCAGCGGTGTTGTCGATGCCTGAGGGGTTGCCAGCATACGCTTTCTCCGCCTCATAGGAGATTTGATTAATTTTTTCATCGGAAATTTGCATGTTAAGCTCTTGCGCGATGGCTCTTGCGATGGCAACGCTGCTTGCTGCAGAAGCACCCAACCCACTAAACCCCGGTAGAGTCCCGCCTATCCAAATGTCCAGTCCAATTTTGGGGTCGAGACTCATGGCTCTTAGCATTCTCTCGATTGATTCGATTTGCTGGAGCCTTTTTTCTTCGCTGTAACCTTTAGCAGTTTTTCTCTCATCTTTAACGTTGATTCCTTTTGATGCTTTTTTTACTTCCACATCAGTTGTGAAATCAATCGCGGAAACAATGCCTGGGACGCCATAAACAATGAAGTGTTCGCCGAACAAAATTACTTTTCCGTAACCTGACCCTTTACCCATTACTGTAGCACCTTGAAAGGTAGCTATTACACCAACCAGATAAAAACATTCTTTTGCCGTGATAGACAATACAAGCCTTGAGGTTTTTGTTAATGGGCAAAATTAATGTTAGGCAGGTCAAGCCATGCGCTAATAACTGGATAAGGCATAGAAAGATAGTGGGCAAGACACCTTATCTTATATTAGCAGCCAGACCGCCCAACTTGTGGCAACTCTCGGCATTCCTTCTCGCTTAAAAGATTACGTGGTAATAAAATATAAGACAATGTTGGTAACAAAATGAAGCAACAATCGCTCTTAATTAGATAGGAACTTTCCGCTTGATTGCATTTTGCATTTTGTATAACCGACTCAGGGTATGCATGTAATCGAGAGCACAAGTTTAAAGGTAAGATTGAAGTGATACTTGAAAAGTCTTTTATGACGTTAAGCAGTATAGAACATGCAGGCAGGCATATTCGTAAATGGGATGGTCGAGGTTTCCAAGGTATGAGTGAAGAAATAGACATTTTGATTGAGAGGAAAGAAGCTGAGCTTTTGCTTCTTCGCTCACGCATGGAAGAACTCAAAATAGAATTTACTAAAGAAACAGTAGACTTTGCGTTTATATGGTACAGAAGAACTGCCAAAGAATACGTCACGAAATATCCTGAAATCACTTTAAAGATGAGTGAAGAAAAAATAGCTAATATGAAAGCGACAGTCAACGAATTGGTTAAAAACACTGAAAAAATAGTCCGAGACGAGTTTGATAATCCTGCATTGTGGTGGCATCAAAAACCGAATTTGCATGATCCTATTGATAAATATAAGCAAGTAGCTGACAAGTATCCAGAAGCCCTTGACCACGCAGTAAGACATATACTGGGACATTTGGGCTTGGTGCTGGCAGAATTTGGATTTCATGTTACCACCAGCGGCAACACAGGCACATTCCAAGAATTCTGGTTTGAATACCTACAAGACGGTAAGCAAACAGTTCCCTGTTATCCGCATCTCCTCAGTTGGAGCGAAGAAATGCAAGACGTCATGAGAGAATACGATGCACAATTCACACAGGCAATCATGTTATTCAATGAAATACAGCAACTTAAAGAAGAAAAGAAACGGCAAGAAGCTCTCACACGATGGGACTCAATATAAACATTAACTTTTGATTTAGATAGCCTAATTTTTTTTAAGCGTCTACTTTCTGAAGCTTACAGCTGCATATCCCACTACGCTTGAATAGTCGCCTGTTACGTCGCCGCTGTTGTGGTAGCTTAAGAGTTCAGCTTCTTTCGCGTTGACTCCTTTCGCGTAAGTGATTAGGGCTGTTATTGGCGCGTAACCGCAAGCTGTGATGTTTCGTGTTTCGACTGTTTCATAGAAGCGTCTTGCGTCCATGTTTGTGACTGCTTTAAGTGCAGCTTGATCTTTTGCGGCTGCTGTTTTTGCTGGTTCATAATGCGTCATGTCAGAAGAAGCGATAACTACGGTGTTTGTGCCATCTAAAGCTTCCGCAAGCGCCCTTCCGACCTCAACTGCAGAATCATAATCTTGCATCAGGAAACAGATTGGCACAATCTTGAATGTATTGCCGTAGAGGAACTGCAAAAAGGGCAACTGAACCTCGATAGAGTGTTCGTAGCGGTGTGCGAGTTCATCTACGTCGATGACGGTGGTTTCGTGGGTTATTTTGTTTGCCATTTCTGTGTTGATTTCTATGTCGCCAAGCGGTGTACGCCAAACGCCTTCACGCATCAGGCTCAAAGCACTGCCGTAACCAGTATGGTTTGGACCCATAAGCACTACTGTGTCTGGTTTGCCATCTAAGGCTAACTCGTAAAAAGCTGATGCTGCCACAGGGCCAGAATACATGTAGCCTGCGTGGGGGCAAATCAAGCCGACTATGTTTCTGGGATGAATATCCAAATTTACATTGGGAAGTTTTTTTGGACCGAGCTCATTGAGGAAACAGTTTTTAATTTGTGCTCTAAGCGCTTCAGCGTCGCCTTCATAAAATTGACCTGCCACGGTTGGACGCCGAATCGTCGGCAACGGCTCAGGGTTCCTCCTCTTCTTCCCGTGTGACCTTCGCTTCGAAATCCTCTATGGTTGCTGCTGGGTCTTTGTCTGCGGCTAATTCGCCTCTTTCACGAAGGACCTGTCTTGCTAGAAGCCAGAATATGACGGCTAATGCTCTTCTGCCCTTGTTGTTTGTGGGGATAACTAAGTCTACGCCTGCGAACTCGTTGTCTGTGCTGCATAATGCAACGATTGGAATGCCAACTTTTGAGGCTTCTTTTACTGCCTGTGCGTCTGCTCTTGGGTCTGAAACAAGTATGACTTCAGGGTCAATTCTGCCTGGATACTGCGGATTGGACAGCTGCCCAGGGATGAAACGACCGATTAGCGGTGTTGAACCTGTTAACTCGCAGAATTTTTTGACTGGTTCTTGAGCATACAGCCTTGTTGCCGCTACTGCTACTTTTGCGTGCTCGTAGCGTGAGAGGAATTTTGCGGTGACTCTTATTCGGTCGTCTGTTTTTTTAACGTCAAGTACGAATAATCCGTCTGGTCTAACCCGGTAGATGAAGGGTTCCATGTCAAGGGTTTTCGTTCTTGTTCCAATGTGAATACCTGCGGAAAGCAGGGTGTCTCTTGGTAAGAGGAGCTCCTCTGCAGGTGGGGCTTCCTTAGAAATCTCATCTGCTACTGCTGGTTGTTCCTCTACGGAGGGGTCCTCTTGGTTTTCCTCTTCTGGTTGATTCTCTTTTATTTCGTCTTCCGACATTTTTTTCATCTTCTGTTTAGCGTATTTTTAAATCCGCCATTTTGGCTCTGTTACCAAGGAAATGCTCAATCCTTATCAGCTCGTTAAGTTTGGCTATGCGTGCGCCCTCAACTACACCTGTCTTGATTAGGGGGCACTTGTAAGCCACAGCCAAATGAGCTATGTGCCAATCGCATGTGTCTCCTGAACGATGCGACATAACTGGGTCGTAGCCATATCGCTGGGCAGTTTCAATCGTTTGAACTGCATCGGACAGGGTACCTATCTGGTTGACTTTTATTATGATGGCGTTTCCAGCGTTAATCTTTATTCCATTATTTAACCTTTCAGTATTTGTTGTGAACAAATCATCCCCACAAATCAAACAGTTTTTAGCTTTCCGAGTTAGCGCAGCGAAGCTTTCAAAGTCTTCCTCGTTAAAGGGGTCTTCAACGTAGGCAAGATGATATTTCTCGATTAATTCAAGCATGAACTCAAGCTGTTCAGATGTGTCACGCTTTTTACCTTCACAGTTGTAAACGTATTTTTCTTCTTTAGGCTTCCAAAGCGTGGAAGCAGCAACATCAATGCCAAAGCCGCATTCAAAATCCAACTCGTTACCAACCTCTTCACACGCCTTAGCGATGACGTCGAACGCGTCAACGGTGTCTATGTTGGCTATCCATGCGCCTTCGTCGCTTTTTCCACCGTTAAACTGGCTATTTTTCTTTTTTAAAGCATCGCCGATTTTGCGGTGAATCTGAGTGTTGGCTGTTTGGGCTTCAAGAAAAGTTTCAGCACCATGCGGCAACGCCAAATACTCTTGAATGTCAGGCGCTTTCCCCCTTGCATGTTCACCGCCGCTTATGCAGTTGCCAAGAGGATAAGGCAGCGTTGTTGCGGCGTTTCCGCCCAGGAACTGGAATAAGAGTAAACCATGAGAGTTTGCCGCTGCTTCAGCATTGGCTAAAGAGATGGCGCATGCGGTGTTTCCGCCGATGTTCTTGAAGTCGGTGGTGCCGTCCAGCTCATGCAGCGTGTTGTCAATTTCTTCTTGAAAATCAGAGTTTAATCCTGCAAGTTCAGGAGCGATTAAATCATCAACTTTTTTTACGGCTTGCTCAACCCCACCCTGCGGGTAATAAGTTACTTCGGTTTTTCCGCGGCTTTTTCCTGCAGGAGCAGATGCTCTTCCGAAACCACCAGTGGTGATTACGTCAACTTCTATTGTTTCTTCTCCGCGATTGTTGAAGATTTTTCTTGCAATGAGGTCCTCGATAATGGATGACACGTTTTAAACCTCAAATGGCTATAGTTTTGTCCGAGCTTATTTTAGGTTTCGGAACCACAAAAATAAGCATTCAGGAACCAAGAGCCGAAAAAATTGTCCATCCGGCATCTATATCGAGCCATTAGCAGCCTACTGCCGTAAAGAAAACAACGTTTTTCCTGGTCTTGGTCGAAGGAGTCACTGTCGCGCCGAATTGGGATCCTGATCTGCTTGCTTCCTGGTGACTTCTATGGCACTGCACACCCATCGTCTTCTTGTCCTGCGAGACCCAAACAACAGAACCTATGGTTTCACATTCAGGACACTTTCTATGGTCACCGACATTAACCATAAATTGAGTCCCCCGTTTTCGCTACTTGTTCTTTGCGAGAACTTTCTCGCTTATTTTCTTTCTGAGCCGATGCTCCGCTCTTAACATACATGTTTTTTTCCTTCTTGTACTGTATTCGAAAAGAATCAGTGACTCAACAGGGTTAAGCCCAGAGAACAAAAGAAGCTCTTCAGCTACATTAAGAAGCCTCACGCTTATAAAGGCAAGCAAAAAACGCATTTCTAAGCTGACAATCTAAAACTTTTTGCAGCTTTGTTCAAGCAAACATAAATTTTTTGGGTGCGGAAATAAAGGATTAAAGCGCTAAAATTCTTTTAGCAGATTGTCAAAAAGAGCTTTGCTTTTTGTGATTTCTTCCATAGATGTTTTGTGGTCTAGTTCGAGCGTTATTGGACCGTCATAGCCGTAACCGTGCAGTTTAGTTAGGAACGACGTGAGTTCTGGTTTTGCTTCAGTGAATGGCACATGCGATTTGTTTGCCATGTGAACGTTGCAGACACGTGACCCGTATTTTTCGAGCAAGCTGTCTGTTTCTTTGGTTTCCAATGCATGACACAAATCGAATGTTATTCCCATCTCGCCTTCCTTGTCTATGACGTTTAGCACTTCCTCAAGCTGTTCAACGTTTTTTCCAAACCCTGTTGAAGTGTAAGAAAGATTCTCCAAAGCCAACTTAATGCCCAAGCTTTTAGCAAACGGCCTGATTTCATCGTTGAAAATTTCGGTTAAACATCTTTCTCGAAAGAACTGCGGCAGCTTCTTAGAAACATTCGAATGCACAACCATCAACGAAACACCCAGCGCCCGGGCGCACTCCAGAGAAATTTTCCCGTAGTAGACAGCCTGATGAACCTCAATTGGGTCTTTGACATGTAGAATGGCTGAGTGGAGCGTTAAGCACTTAAGCCCAGAGGCGGCAAGGGCTTTTTGTTCCCGATAAACGTCGGTATCACGCTCTTTCCTTATGGATTTCATGTTAAATTCGATGTTCTCAAAACCAAGCTGCTTAACAGCGGCAAAGTTTCCATCTAAGCTTAGTTTGCTAAAAATCCCGTTAGACAAACTCAACTTCATTCGCCAAAGCCTTCCGCCTTATTTGTCTCCACGTATGTTAAAATCTTTCTTTCTAAAATTCTTACTTCTTTCTTCATTCGCTTTTTATCAGAAGAGGGGTAATAGTTAATTTCCACAATTTTCCTATAAATAACTTGACGGTGCCAAACAGTGGAAGTTAAAGTTCGCTTCTTCACTAACCTAAGAGAAATCGTGAACAAAAGAGAACAAACCTTAACGTTTACTGAGGGGGAGAAGGTTACTGTTGACTTGGTTCTTAAAACGCTATCTCAAAAATACGGAACCCCCTTCACGGAATACGTTTACAACGGCAAAACAGGACAACCTAAAAATTTCCTTCAATTTCTCATTAACGGAACCAGCACATCAACACAAAACGGGTTAGAAACAGAACTCAAAGACGGCGACGTTTTAGCTATCCTTCCCCCTGTAGGCGGCGGCTAAGAAAATTACTCTTTCACCAGATGACTTTCAAATACTTGAGCATCAACCCAAGCCCAAATTAAAGCCTAAACCAAAAAAACCAAAACAATCTCTCCAAAGGGGAGAAGGGAGTCAATTTAGCTGATAGATTTCATCAACAAAAACTAGTTAGCTGCTAAACTCCGCCCCAAAACAGCGTCTTCTTTCGCATAAGCGCTATGTATTCTTTCAGCACTTCTTGCTCTTCAGCCGTTAAATCGTCTGAATGCGTCGTCAACAGTGCTTTCGCATCCTTCTCGGGCACCTTTACATACAATATGTCTTTTTCAAACACGTGCCTGCCCACAATCGGTTTATCCATCGAAATTGCCACCTGCATGCCAACCTTAGCCTCTGGCACGGCTTTGCCTTGGTCTTGAATCTGGTCAACTTCGCCTAAATCGCTGCTGTCCATAGCTCGCATAAGCCCATACTTTGGCTTTAATCGGCCGCCCAGCACTTCCACGCCAAAAATCGCTGGTTTAGCCCTGCGGAAAATGCAGTTGGGCAAAACCGTAACTTTGCCAGGCTTTACAAGCGCCTCAAATTCTGCCTCGCTTTTTGTTTCACGCTTGTTTTTAGCCCACTGCAAATAGGCGTCAATTAAATTGTAGATGATTGGCTGGTTAAAAATCGGGATACTGTTTGCTGTAGCTTCTTCTTCTGCGTCAGGCAAAGTTTTGACGCCAAACGCCAAGATAGCGCCAACCAGCGGTTCACGCGTCTTAACTACAGACGCCTCAATCACGTCACGCTTACTAATGTCGCCGACATCAGCGATGCGCACTTGCACATTGTTAGCCTTCAAAATTTCAGCCATCGCCTCCAACGAGCCAAGCGTGTCAGCCTTAACAATAACACCGTCAATCTCCTTAGTAATCCTGATTCTGCCTATCTCTTCAGTGATAAGCTTAGCATACTTTGCAGGGTCTTCACCAGCTGGCACAGCGAACAACGGCGCACCAGCCAAAGCACCCTCCAAACCAGTCGCAACCACCTTAACACCTGCACTGGCAAAAACACAATCAACCGAAGTAAACTTGTCCCTCGGATCCCTCATCTCATCCAACGGTTTAGGCACCAAAATCGCTCGTACTCGAGCCGAAATCGCCCCTTCTCGCCCACCCACAACAATCAAATCATCCTTACGTAACGTGCCATCGTAAACAATCGTGTTCAACGTTAAACCTAAACCAGGCTCCTCCTTCACCTCTAACACCGTGCCCTTAGCCGCACCCTCAGTTGTCTGCAAACGCTTCTTAAGGAACTGCTGACTTAACCCAACCAAAACCATAACCAGCTCCGATAAGCCTTCGCCGGTTTTTGCACTAGTCGGCACCAAAGCCACGTTAACCGTGAAATCCCGAATATGGTCAAACCGGTCAGTTTTAAAACCTAAACGGCTGAACTCGCCCATAATGTGGTACAAACGGTTATCCAGTTCTTCACGTACAAAACTTGACTGGGAATCATAAGACCTCAAAAAAGGCGCTCCCTGCTGAGCCGTCCACCCTGGAATACGGTCGATTTTGTTAGCTGCAACGATAAAGGGGGTTTTGCGAGCTTTCAGAATTTCTATGCACTCAAAAGTTTGAGCTTCAAAACCCTTCAGGACATCTATTACAAGAATCGCTATGTCGGCGACGCTTCCGCCTCTGCGCCGAAGATTCGTGAATACTTCGTGCCCAGGTGTATCCACGATCAGTAAGCCTGGGATTTCTATGCCGGTTTTAAAGTTGGAGAGCCCTGGCCCAATGAGTTGTTTGAGTGTTTCAACGGGAAAGAAGCTTGCGCCAATATGCTGGGTCATTCCTCCCGCTTCACGCGCTTGAACGCTGGTTTTTCTCAGCTCGTCGAGGAGCGAGGTTTTTCCTGCATCTACGTGTCCTAATACACATACTATTGGTTGGCGTGTGGGCATAAATGAATTCACTTTCCGCTATAAGTTACCTATCTATGTGTGTAATGATTTTTTGGTTTATAAATGCTGGTGGCACGTTTTTTTATTGCCTTGGTCGCGGCCTCTTGGCGGAGGGTTTGTTGCTAATTATTTCTTGTGGTTGATAGAAAAGAGTAAAAGCGTTATTCAGATGCTCTCACGAGAAGTAGGAAAAGACCGATGATCAGCATGATTACGCTCAGGATGCCGAAGAATAAGCTGAATGCGCCAAGTGCGCTCGTACTCACCGTAAGGTAGATCATTATTGCCCCGATTATAACTAAGAGTAATCCTAAGAATTTCTCGGCAAGGTTTACAAAGAATGTGTCTCCTTCTTCGCTCACAGTTGTTTTCGCTCCGTCTCTCCGTGTTAATGGCTACATTAAACAAGAGGGGTAATTTAAATTATTTGTTGTTAGACATGATTCGGGTGGTTGCTAACGTAGGGTTGATTAAGTTTTTGTTGCCGCAAATGCTTGGACTAACTGCTGACGCAATTGTTGCCACATATCTGCAGGAGAATTAATGTTGCTCAATAACATCTTGGCTATCAAGTTTTAGATGATCAGTTTTTCACAGTAGCAGGATTCGGCATGTACATTTTTTTTGACATCAAGGACTTAATTTTCGTCGCGATAGAGTGTGTTGATGTAAGGGCACAGTCACATAGACATAAATCATTTTATCGGTTTTTATGCAATGGTGTTTTTAATGGAAAAGAAAGAAATGTTAGCTGAAATAAAAGAGAAAACCAACGCTGTAGTCATAAAAGAATTCAGTCCAGATGGCGCAACGATACAGTACAATTCAAGTGGCGAAGTTAAAGGAAAATACCATGCAAATCACGTTGAAACGACTGATGTCAAGATGAAGATGGATGGCAAAAACGAGTGGGAAACCCGAGCGTTGGAAATGACCAAAGAAGGCGATGTAATCATGTTAACTGGCAAAGGCACCGGACAACAAAACAACTTCATGGGCGAATTCACATACATGACAAACTCAGCAAAGCTCAGCTGGCTAAACAACACTAAAGCCACAGTTGAAGGCACAACTGACATGAAAAACAATGAAGCAACAATAAAAATTTACCCAGAAAAACAGCCCGAAAAACAGCCCGAAAAACAGGCGACAGTTTCAGTGCCAATGATGTAGTTACTAGCTTTTGAGTTTCGTAGGCAAATATTCATCGACAATGTAGGTTAAACCATATCGGCTGAAAGCTTCTTGCTCAGCCTTCCTCTTTATTTTTAGAAAGAGCTTTATCTCTCTTTGCCACAGGGGGTCATTTTGGTACCTTGGATCCTTCTGCAACTCGTATAAACGTTTAATGTCCACTTCGTCCAAGGGGTCAGTCGGCAGTTTGTATTCAATTATGTCGCTTGCCCAGACTCCGCTCCAAACAGCGTCAGGCGTGTTTAGCTCTCTTAGGTGCGCAGCATTCGCCGAGCCAGAAATAATGACTTGAGCGATGTGCATTCCCCATGGATCACCATCAGTCAGAATATACACTGGCAGATTCAACTCGTCATGCAGACGACGGATGAAACTTCGGGTTTGTCTTGGCGCTTGTCCACCGCACGAAATCAACAAAGCCTTATGCTTGTTGTGCACGTTTTCTTCGATGAATCTGGTAAACAGGGCGCCCTTCTCTATGGCGATGACTTTGTCGGCTTTTGTGTCCGTGAATTCGGCTGAAGTTAAAGCTGGACCAATCAACACGCCGTCTGGGTGGCTGGTTAAATTCAACGTTTTACCTTCATAACCGGGAACGGTGTAGCCGATGGTTAAGTCGCCGAAAATTGCGCTGCGTTCTTCTGGGAAAATGTTGAAGTCTTCTCTGGCAAACCCTGTTAATGTTTCTAGGTCGGTGATGATGTTGTTGCTTTCCTGCTGGTCTGTGAAGGTCATCTCGTAGGCTTGCGCCGAGTAATAAACATCTCTGAGCGTGCTGGTTTTGCGTTGGCTTGTGAGCTCGTTGCTAAACATTGCCGCCCAAGCAAGCTGTGTGAACGGTTTGATATGTCGGATGTTGCGGGCGCTGCGGCTAACACTTTTCTCCCCAAGAATAAATTGGCGGAGCGCAGGGTCGTAGTTGATGTTTTCAGTGGATCGGCTTGGCATGTTGATGGTTGGGAAAACGCCTTGGTCTAGCTGATTGTAGATTTGGGTGCCAAAAGCGTGAAGCCCATTGATAACCTCGTTTCTTTTTTCAAGTATCTTAACTTTCTTCTGCTCCATACTTCTGCACACTCTTCAATAACTTATCTATATCTGGCACACGTTCTTGCCCCGCCAGCGTTGTCGAGAACTGAGCGATTTTGGGCAGGTACTTGCCGAAAATTCCCAGCCGCTTCTTCTCCATATGCACGTGCTCTTGTCGAGAAAGAAAATGCTGCAATTGACGCGCAACTTCACGCAGAGCATTTGCAATTTCACGGCGTACTTCAGGTCGGTCAGCGATGAATTCTTTCCCCACTGTCTTAAACGGCACTTTTGTGCTGCAGATGTGCACGGCGATGGCGATGGGCATGTCAGGTGCCACCTTGTAGCGTCGCCAGTTCATAGCAGAGATTACCCGGTAAGAAACGTCGCTTGCTTCATCATACAACAGGGGGATTTTGTTGGCGAAGCGGTAAATAACAAAGCAGCCGCGTTTAGGCACTCCGCCGCCGTATGCGATTGCCATTTCAATTATGAAGGGGTGACCCGCATAAGTGGATGGTTTACGCTGGTGAACAACAAGGTACTCGGGGTTTAACTCTTTCATAATGCCCGCTTTAAGCAGTTCCTCGCCTAAGGGTGAAAGGCAACTGGCGTCTGGAGGCAAGAAATCCTTGTACTTCTTAAGGTTCTGCATCAACCGAACGATTTCTTCATGAGAAAGCTTCTTTGGGTTCTTGCTTGGGTTTAGCTGGCTGAATTCTAGGAATTTTTGGGCTGTAATTTCCCCGACGCGGTGAAAATGCCCCTTCAAAAACTCAAGCATGTTGTTGTAACTTGTAATTTGGATAAGACGTTGTAGCAGTTCCACGTCTACGCCGTATGGATGTGGACACGTTTCTTTTGGAGGTTCAGGCATCTCGGTGGTGCCACGGATAAACTTGTAGAGCCTGCCTTTGGGGTCAACAAATGTTAAGTTAGCGTATGGGTTGACCATGGCGGTTTGCTTGAAGTAATCAAGAATTTTCGGCATTGCCCTAAGATAATCGCCTTCCAGAGTAAACTCGACGATGGTTCCACGCCAATTATCGTTGTTGATCAGGACTTTGCGGTCTAAAATTATCGGGCGGTTTCTTTGGATGTCGATCATTAATTTGAAACTGTAAATTTTCGCTTGTCCCGTACAAGAGGTCACGTAGGCTGGCTGATGCGTTGTGATTTGTCCGTAAAGAACAGCCATTTTTCCGCCTAAACCGAATGTGCCACGCGTTTGTTTCAGCTTGTATTTGCTGCCGAAGAGGACTTGCCCGAAAGCTGAGGGAATAAACCGAGGCTGAATTCCGCTACCATTGTCTTCTACACGGAGCTTGTAAATTTGTGTATCTTGGCTGGCTTCTCCCTCGAAAGATAAGCGTACATAAATCTCCGGCGGGATTTTTTGGCTTTCAGCAGCATCCAAAGAGTTCTCTACTAACTCACGGATTGCCGCGAATATTGCCCTGGACGGGTTTGTGAAGCCTGCGATGTCTCTATTGCGATAGAAAAAATCAGATGCGCTGATCTCTTCAAAGGTTGCTTGAGCCACTTCCTGCTTGCACCACTTATCCTTGTTTTATTATTGCAGATTGCTTAGTATATTTGCTTCTTGTTCTTTAAGTTAACTGCACTGCGCGAAGAAAAGCCTTGATTCTGGAAGGGGCTGAAGTTTGGGAAATGGTGACTTTTGCTTTAAACTTGTATAAATAGAAAAAATTTGACTTTCTGGTGATGGAAATAAGATTAATTTATTTTAATGACTGCTTTTGTATTTACGTGGCCGCTTTTACCGTTTGAAAAGGTAATAGTCTTTAAGGTTTGTAAGGTGCTTTCAAAAACAATTAAAAAAAGGGAAATATGGGATGCGTCTTTACTTTGTTTTAGTTTCTTGTGTCTTAGGCGCAATTGAGTTCAGCTTAACAGCGTAGTTCGTTGTATTTTTCACTGGAACGGATGCGGGTGTTGACGGATTGTAGTCTGTGGCGCTGGCTTTGATTGAGTAATCTCCTTTTTGCACGTTGCTGAAAACGATTTGTCCATTGCTCCCCGTAGTGCCTGACAAAGTTTTCGGTCCGCTGGCTGAAACGGTTGCTCCAGAAATCGGCGAAAGCGTTTGTGAATCTTGCACCGTCACCGTAAGCTTGGGGCGGCGTCTGTACCATGCGAGGAGTATTAGGATCAACGCTATGATGACGACGATGACCACTATGAGCCAGTACCAGTCAGATGTACTGAAAACGAATGCTGCTGCTGTTGCTGTTGGCACTGGCGTAGATGTTGGTGTAGATGTTGGGGTAGATATCGATGTAGGCGTAGGCGTCGGAGACGATGAAGTAACCGTCAACGTTACTATGTTCGAGACTGCGACGAACCCGTTTGCATCAAAGACTATCACGAAGTATTTGTAGGTGCCAGAAGCTGTCTGTGAGGCCTTCAGTGTAGAAGACGTCCCCCCGATAACATAGCTGTTTAATGAGCTAGTCGGAGATACATACAAAACCCACTGGTAACTGTATGGCGATGTTCCACCTGAAACAATAGCCTCAAGGGTCACCGAATTTCCAGCTCCAACTGAAACTGATACTCCCGATGGCGATTTTGCTCTAACAGAAAGTGGTGAAGGCGTAGGTGCTGGTGTAGATGAAGGCGCAATTGAAACCAGGTTAACAACCTCGGTCGTGTTACTTGTCACTGAAACGGATACGGGTAGTGAAGTTTTGTAGCCTGTGGCGCTGGCGCTGATTGCGTAATTGCCTGCTTGCACGTTGCTAAAAACGATTTGCCCATTGCTCCCCGTAGTGCCTGACAAAGTATTCGGACCACTAGCTAAAACAGTTGCTCCAGAAATCGGCGCTAGCGTTTGTGAATCGTGCACCGTCACCGTAAGCTTAAACAGAGTTGCAATGTTGACCACATAAGGCTCCAGAATCAGAACAGCCATTGCAGTAGTTAAGGGCGTTGAATAATAGCCGTCGGCTCCGCCAGCCCAAGCCACCCATCCACCGTTAATCCAATCTCCATCAGTCTGTTGATTAGCGACGATCTGGTCAGCATATTCTCCTGTGCCGTTATACCATTCAACACCGTTAGTGCCGTTAAAGTATGAAATGTACTTAATTGGCGGTACAGCTTCTCTGCAGGCTTTCATGACATTATACATGGCGTACAAGTTGCCCATGTTAACGTTCCAAGAACCATAGCCACCGTTGTAAGTCCACATCTGGTTAATATTGCCTTCAGCCGCAATTATACTGGAATTCGTTGAGAGCGCACCTAACAAAGTCAATTCTTCAATTCCTACCGCAGTTTCTGAAACCTGCCCAAGAATTTCATCTGCCCCTTCGTAGCCAAATGAACCGTAGAGAGTAGTCGTAGTCTGGCTTGAGGTTAGATCTTGATCGTGGACGACCCAGTTGCTAAGTTCGTGTAGCACCCAGGATGGTGGATATATTCCCCATAATTCAGCCCCGGCCAAGGCAAACACTGGCCAACCAGAATTTGATTGATCAGATCCAGTCGTGTAGCTGTTGTTGTCGTTGGGTTGATAGCTCCATCCTCCTGCATCAGGATTAGTATTCACCCCATCGTTTAACACCGGGTCGGTTTGAGCCCAACAAATAAAGTCCACCGTGTCTTTTGCGATAGCTAAGTACGAACGAACGCCTAATGGTCCTTCTAGTGTCATGTTTGTTTGCGCGTCAGAGCCGATTATAGCTAAGAGAGCCATCGAAGTTTCATAGGTGGGGTAGCCGTCACCGTACCATCCTATGCCAACTCCAGATCCACTGGTGTCTGGATTGCCTGCGGTTTGCCCGTCAAGAGTCACGTTTTGTCCCTGTGAAATGATCCAATTCAAGCCATTTTGAACATCACTGCTGAAAGGATCAGACGTATTCCAACCGAAGTGACCAGCATTTTCGAAAGCCAGAACTGCCATTGCTGTGGCAGCCACCGGATATGAGTCACTGCTCCATTCTCCGTTTGTTGCCTGGGTACTGTTCAAGTACATAAGCCCCTTAAGGATTGAAGCGCTAATCTCTGCTTGTGTAGCACCGCTGCTAGTAGAGGTCGTATACAACGCAATTGTAAAGAATGTAGCTGCTGCTAGTAAAACTATTATGAAAATTGCCCATATTTTTTTACTTGAAAGCTTTATCATCTTTTTCCTTCTCCTTTAAAATATTTACAACTCAGTTGTTTTCAAGAGATTATAACTGTTTGTGGTAGTGCCCTAGCAGTCACAAGCAGCCAAGCACTTGCCTGACAAGATTAAGCTATTAATAACGGAGCTATAGTCTTAGTAAAACCTGCAGAGATGCTGTACCGACCATTCAACACCGTTAGTGCCGTTAAAGTATGAAATGTACTGAATTGGTCCCCTTTAATTCAACCATAATCAAGTTTGCTAAAACCAATCTATAACTATTCTGTCGACCTTTCTGAAAATTCACAAACACGGCAAGAAAATATCAAAAACTGCGCTAAGGCAGGGAAATTACCGAAACCGTCATGCGGCAATCTGCCGGACCAAAATGGCAAAAATAACAAAAAAGCCTCCAAGGTCTACCCTCTCCATTAACCAAAACTTGAAAGATTACTTCAGTTCACCAACTTTACTTTCAGCTTCATTTAGAAAAAACTGGAATTAAGGCAGTGACCGCATGAAAAGGCTCGAAGAAGTCAAATTGTAGGAAACCTCATTCGGCGGAGCAGATGCGATTACGTTTCTAATATGCAAAACATTAAACGGTATAGTGGCATCGGAAAATATGCTAAACGAAGAGACGCCGCTGTTTGGAACAACATAAACAATAGCCCAAAGGTCAGAGTTTGCCTTAGCAGAAGCAGTAATATTCTCTATAAAGGCAGTTGTGCCATTGAACCAGCTAAAATCAGACAAATTGTTAGCCGCAACGGATGGAATCGAAACACTTTGAATAGTGGCATTAACAACCCGCACCGTAAAATTCGGTACAACATTCACGCTTCCTGCATCATAGAGATACAAATTAACCTGAAGCACTCCGTCAACACCAACATAAGTGGGTCCAGATAAATAATAATCGACTTTAGCATAGTTGAAGTATTCATCGATAAAAAAAACCGCAAAAGCAACAACCAAAACAACGATCAAAATGCCCGTGAGCACTTTCTTCCTAAGGGTCATTGAAAATAAATGCTCCTAAGTTTTTGTCTCAGTTATGAGATCCGCCTTCTTAAAAGGTTTATGTCAAACGCTTTGACGCACACTGAAACCTGAAAAATCCTTCTCCGAGCCAAAGTTCCGTCCTAAACAACGACTTAAAGCCTATATGATGAGGCCCAGAAAACAAACCACACCAGCAATCAGTATCTCAGTCAGTTATGAAACGACCCAAGTTTCCTGCATTATTCGCGCAAATCTCCTTTCATGGCATGAATCAAATAATAGCTTTTAGTGTTTAAGCTAAAAAACAACATGAAATCCCGATTAACACAACTCTCCCCCCACAGAATATCTCTAAACAGCATATGTCAATTGGAGACCCCGGAAAGCCGCACAAAAAATGCAATAAGTTTATATTTTAGCGTGAGGGGATAAAATTAAGATGGATTTTTTAGGTCGAAAGCATGGCTCAAGAAAAATCACCGAACAAGTCGCGCCGACTCAGATTGTATGTAATAGCGATTGTTTTCATAGGCATAATTCTTTTCGCCGCCGTCTTCCATTTTGCCACACAAAAGGGACCGAGCAGTAACCCAAACATAAACGTTCTTTCTGATACCCCAGCGACGCAGATCATACTTTACGAAGGTGAAATAAACGCGACAACTTATGGGTTCGGAACCAGCCCCACCGATTTGACTTCTCCAGGACCACAACTAGACCTGCTACAAAACAAGGCATACACGGTAACCGTATACAATATAGGAACAGAGCCTCACAACTGGGCAATTATAGGAGCTCAATGGGCGCCAGTCATAACCAACGGTGCGCTCTCGCCCCTAAAGCCTATTGCAACAACCTTCGTCCAATTCGGCGCCCAAATAGGCTCCACCGTCGACCCAATTCAGCCAGGATCCAATGGAACAGTGACTTTTATAATCACTCCGGATGACGTTAACCAGTACCCATCACTGACCTACGCCTACTGTAGCCAAGTTTCCCAAGATGCAAACACTTTCAACATGTGGGGACCAATAGAAGTATACTCAGCCTAATCTCAACCAAAACGCGCGTCACTTTACAACGTTCTGCTGTTATACTGCAACAGCAATAAATCTTGTTAATGGGTGTCCGCACGCGCTAAGAAGGATGCTTGAGCATATATTTCCACTCAGGGTCTATGGCTCCAAAATATGCTTGTTCTTTAAGGTAACCGCACTTTGGGGGAAAAGCTATGATTCTGGAATAGGCTGAAGTTTGGGAAATGGTGACTTGTGCTTTAAACTTGTATAAATAGTGGAGGTTAGTTTTCCGAGATGCGAAATAACATTAATTTATTTTTTAGTTGTTTCGGGCTTCATTTTTGTATAGTAGTATTCGCCGATTCCTTTCTGGAACTTGTCCATTTGCGAGTCTTCTTTGTTTACTCTGGGTCGCATGGTGATTGAGTCCCTGCGGAAGGTGATGTTCATTTCTTTGAGGAAGGTGTTCATGCCTTTTCTTAGGCTGGTTGGCGGATTAGCTAAGCCGCTTACGCCTGGTTCGCCGTTGAAGACCATTAGGCGGTCGGCTATGAAGTCTTGGGTGACAACGTCGTGTTCAACTACGAATGCTGGTATTCCATGCGCTTCAACAACCCGCCGCAATGTTTTAGCCATGTTAAGGCGTTCTTCAACGTCCAAGTATGCGCTTGGTTCGTCAAGAAGATATAGATCGGGTTTGCGGCTTAGGCAGGCGGCAATGGCAACTTTCTGCAGTTCTCCACCGCTAAGCTCCATCACATTTCGATCCATCAAAACCTGAAGCCGTAGTGGCTGGGCAATCTCGGTTTTGTACCAGCTGGATGTAAAGTTTTCTTTAGCCACACTCATAAGCAGTTCTTGAACCGTTCCCGCATAGTCAGATGCAATGTACTGGGGCTTGTAGCTGACGGTTAACTCGCCAAGCTTCTGTTTCTCATCAGTCTCTTCAAGCCCAGCCAAAATTTTTATAAAAGTGGTTTTTCCGATACCGTTGGCTCCTAGGATGCCGACGATTTCGCCTATTTTAATCTCTCCCGGTTCAATGGTAAGTTTGAAGCCCTTGAAAGTTTTAGTCATCCTGTCCCATTTCAGCAGCGGTGTGCTCAGGTTGGTTCCTGTGGTCGGCGGCTTCTCGTGGAAAACGATGGATTCCCTGCGGAACATTATGTTCTCGTCGGGGATGTAGCCTTGCAAGTAAATGTTGATGCCTGTTCTGACGCCATGCACATGTGAGACAACACCGTAGACGCCGGGTTCACCGTAGAAGATGCAGATCTGGTCGGACAGGTAATCAATGATGGCTAAGTCATGTTCAGCTACAACTATGGTTTTTTGCTGCTCTTTTAGGCTGCGTATGGTTTTTGCGACAACAAGCCTCTGCTTCACGTCCAAGTAGCTTGATGGCTCATCGAAAAGGTAAACATCTGCTTCGCGGCTAAGCGCTGCAGCAACTGCCACACGCTGAAGTTCCCCACCGCTGAGCACTTCTAATGGTCTATCCCAAACTGTTTTGAGCTCAAGCTGCTCTGAAAGCGCATCAAGCTGCTTTCTCTCATCAACCTTTTCTAGCAAATCGCCGACTTTTCCGCTGATTGCTTTGGGAAGTTTATCCACGTACTGGGGTTTGCTGCTGACCCTGAGTTTTTTTTCACTCATTTTCTGGAAGTAATCTTGAAGGCTTGATCCTCGATAGTACTGGATAATCTCAGGCCAATCAGGCGGATTATCGTATTTGCCAAGGTTGGGTTTGATTTCGCCTGAAAAAACCTTCAGCGTAGTGGTTTTGCCGATGCCGTTTTGCCCGATCAAACCCAGCACCGTTCCAGGTGAAGGCATGGGTAAACGGAAAAGTTTGAAGCTGTTTTCGCTGAAACGGTGGCTGCAATCTTTCTCCAACTCGTCTGGCAGGTTGACGATGCTGATGGCTTTGAAGGGACATTTTTTGACGCATATTCCGCAGCCGCTGCAGAGCGTTTCGGATATGACTGCTTTGTTTCCTTCAACTCTGATGGCTTCCACTCTGCTGCGAACCATAGGGCAAAAGCTAACGCAGACCTGGTTGCATTTTTTAACTTTGCATTTATCTTGGTTAAGTACAGCGATTCGTGTCATGACTAACGCCATAATGAATTAAACTAGTAAGTTATAAATTTAAAACCCAAAAAGAAATGATTACACGTAATCCTTAAGGTGTAGCGCTCTAAACCGCCTCTTTGCTTTTTCGCAAAAGCTTTGTATCAAAGTTTGTCTAACGGAAAACATTGAAGAACAAAGATTTTTCATCGGTTTTTTCAAAAAGTTAACCTCAAAAATCAGACTAAATTTAACTTAAAAGAAAAATTAAAAATTTTGGTTTAGGGGGTTGTGTTTACCATTCTTCTTCTTCCCATTCTTCATCTTCGCCTTCTTCCCATTCATCTTCTTCTTCGAATATCATGTCTCTTTTTCACCTCGCATAAGACGTTTAAAACTACCCTATCCCTGCTGCAGTTTAAACATTTAGATTCGTCAAATGTCGTTAATCTTAAGCAATGTACCCAGAATCAAACATGCTTCATGCACCTTTTTTGTACTAATCTTTCCTGTGTGCACAATAATAGCTAGTTCACCTGTCATTGTGCAGTTCAGACCTAAAATTTCGGAGCCTAAAACGATGGTAAGTTCGATGATAAGGAAGCAGGCAGAAATTCGTGGCGGACCCCCAACAAAATAGATAAATTCTCCAAAGACCCATTTAAATCTCGGGATGATGTGAGGCGACGGCTTCGAGCCCTAAGCTGTGAGAAATCGTCAAATATCGCTGACCCACAAAAAACCGCAATTTTCTGCAGCCTTAATTTTTATTCTTCTCGGAGTTTTTTCTGGCATTTAACGGGGTTTTTGAAGATGCCTTTTCCAAGCCCCTTCTTCTCAGCTAAGCAAGCCCTCTTCTGGATACTGCTAAGTCTTTTGTCATGCTTGATTGTGACTATTTTATGTTTGTTAAGTATTATAAGGTAAAGCAAAAATAACCTGTCTGCATCTTCCATTCTGTGGGAGCTTGGTATGATTAATGACTTTAACCTTTTAGCTACAACTTCACGAGGCAACGAACGGCCAATGTGCAATGAACTGCTCTATCTGCTTAAAGAAGAGTTAGGCGATGCCCAAGCAGAAACCAGCAAAACCAAAATCAGAGGCTTAATCGTTGCCAAGACCTCATTGGATCCATGCGCCGTGATAGAAAAATTCCGCGGTATCCTCAAAGAGCGCCCATACGAGTTCCGCTACGCCTTGAGAATTTTGCCCATCGAAAGGGTTGTGCCGACGGATTTGGATGAGATTAAACGTGTAACTGCTGAGTTAGCGGCCAGAATCGGCGAGAACGAGACTTTCAGGGTTACGGTTGAAAAACGCTTCACTACGCTTCACTCAAAAGACTTCATCGAGGCAGCGGCATCGGATATCAAGCGCAAAGCAAACCTTGAGAACCCAGACCGCATATTGCTTATTGAGGTTCTTGGAGCTTTAACGGGCGTGTCACTGCTTAAACCCAGCGACATCTTAGCGGTTGTTAAAGAGAAGATGCTTTAACTCAGAGTTGAGTTGCCAGCAGAGCTACTTGCTCGATAACCAGGTTAACCACTGCCTCTTCACGGTTTCCGTTTTTCATGACAGACTTTAGCTCTTCGTCTGTAATCTGAAAGGTCTCGATAATTTTATGTTCCTTAAAATTTGACATTTCCAGTACTTTCTCGTCAGGTTCCACGCCAACGCAGGTGCTGATTGCCTGAAGCGTGGTTTTGAGTTGGGGTGGGTCTTCGCCGATTATTATAACTGCCATACTTGTGGTTTCAGGCTTGATGCCGCAGCGTTGGATAGCTTTTTGTATTTGCCGTTGCGCGGAAGCATAAAGCATTGTTTCCATGGCTGGGCTTTTAGAAATATTGGTTTTGTTATGGAAAGCTTGCAACGCGTTTAGGGCTGCAAAGTACAGGTGCTCTTGCGTAGCGATTAATTGCGCATCGAAAAATTGTACATCAACGTTTTCTTGGGTTTCTTTTCGATTTGCCTTCAGGAACTCTTCTGCCCTGGCGAATTTTATGTTTCTGTACCCTGTTATCTCAGTGTATTTACCGTACTCTTTTAGGTAATACAGCATTATTGGCTCCTGTTGCATTCTTTGAGCAATTTTTCAGCCAACTGTTTTGGCAAGCCTGCTTTCACAAGGTTTGTGATTTCCTTGCTTGTGGCGCGTTTGCCATCCGTTTTTTGCATTATTCTCGCCATCGTTTCTTTAGCTTCCCATGGAAAAACTATCCAGTGGCTTGTTTCTTTTTCAAAATAATCCGGCATGGTTATGGTCCCGGGTTTGCAGTATATAGTAGCTATCTTGATTTCCTTTGCACCCTGTTCTTGCAAATGTTTTTTCGCAAGCTGCAAGCTCCTGCCACCGTCAGAAACATCATCTACCAACAGGACCTTTTTGTCCGGCAGTTGAGTGTGGAGGCATTGCTTTAAAACTGGTTCTTTGCTTTTCTGGGCGATGCCAACGTAATATTCTATTGTGATTATTGCGAAATCCCTGGTTTCCAGTAGGTCTGCCAAGATACGCGATGGAACTAACCCGCCCCTTGCGATGCCGACGATAATGTCTGGTTTGTAGCCGTCGCTTTGGATTTTTTGGGCTTGGGCAAGCAGCATATCGTATATTTGATTCCATGTTGGGACTTCATATTGGATGTTGGCGGCCACTTTTTAGCCTCTTTTTAAATTGGTGATTTGTCAACTTTATAGTTAAGTTAGTTTGTTAAGTCTTTTGTTTTCGAAAACGTAAAAACGCTTTAAAGCGGGTTGTCAGAAAACGCTTTTAATTTTATTTGCCCCGCATTTAATTTTTAAAAAATTGCATAGCATTATTGATTTTAAAACCATTTTTAAGGCATATTGCTTATTTTTCCAACCCGTTTATTGCAGGCGCGGTATTATTTATAAAGGAGTTGTTAATAATTGATTTCGGGAGATAGGCGTCTGCAGATATGTTTCGTGATTCGTAATATGGTTTAAAAGCTTAGACGCCAACCTTGGTTAACAACAAAAGAAAGGTGTTTAAAAATGGCAAAGAACAACGACGAAAAGATTAAGCATGTACTAACCGACCCAAAATTATCCCCTATCAAAGCGATGCTTGAGAAAGATCACGCTATTGACTGCCTGCTACTGCTTCATGCAGGCCGCGGCAAATGGAAAGATGCCAAAGATTTTATGCATAAAAATAAACTCACACTGAGCGACGGCACCTTCAGGGCTAGAATGATCGAGATTGAATCTTTAGGTTTAGCTAAGAGCGAACGCATCGATCCGCTCAAGAAGTATTACGTCAAAACCGAAGCCGGCGAAAAACTAGCAAAGCTTCTTCTCGACCTCTTCGATCAGCTTGGAGCTTAAAAACTCCGTTTCCATCAGTTTTTTTATCTTAACTTCTTTATTTTTTAATTATATTCGGGGTTATGTCTTGCTGTAGTTGTGTTGAACAGATACATAATACTGTGTATTAAGTCATAATATTTATTAAGCTAAAAAGGGGAAATACATTCAGCAAACCAAAATGGAGAGAAAAAAAATAAATGAATTTCAGAAAATTTAGAAAGTTTAAGAAAAACGCAAAAGCCCTAAGCCCCGTAATCGCAACAATCATACTCATCGCAGTCACAGTCGCAGTCAGCGTCGTCGTAGCCGCATGGATGGGAGCACTCACCTTAGGATTCATGGGAAACGCAGAACAATGTACAGTTTCAAATCCGACATACGTTAGTAACCACGCTGTATTAGTTACGGTTCAGAACACAGGCAGTGCTACAGTGACTTTAAGCACTGCAAATATCGATGGAAATGCTGCTACAATAGGTAACGAAACTGTAAATAGCGTAACTCAGAATACAGGACCATGGACCATCGCAAAAGGAACGACTGCAACCTTTGATATCGCATTTACTAGTACCTCAATGACTTTCACAACCACTGCTCAATACACAATAAATGTGGTAACTGCTAAAGGCAACACTGAAGCCACCACCTACACATACATAGGCGCACCATCCGCTTAAATTTCCACAATCTTTAGACTTTGAATTCGGGGGTAAGGCGAAAACGAACCATCAATCTTCCCTTTCTCTTATTTCCTCTTTTGGAGGTGCAAAATCATGGTAACACAATTAAAAGAATATACGTCGGCACAGTCAATAGCTGACGACTTAGACAAGGATTTATCCGAAACCAAAAGCTTGCTGGGCGAATATCTGCGTCGTTTGGACGAAATTCGCACTTTAGCGGAAAAATCAAAAAAAGTCCGCGAAGTTATAATGAAGTTGGCAGGGAAAAAAACCAGTTCAGCAGAAAGCCCAGGTGAAATAACAGTTGGTACACTAAACATCATCTTGGACGCTAATGCGTTCCATGAGTTAACAGCCATAGAAGCCGTCGTGCGGAGCCATCAAGAACGGCTGTTGGTCTTACAGAAAGTGCGCGACGCATTAAAATGGCTAGATCAACTTGGCGACACCGAAGGCCTCAAGTACCTAGTGCTGGAAGACGAAGGCATTCCACAGCGCATCCTATTCAAAATATCCTAAACCGCCGGCTGGCAGGACCAAAAAGCGTGACCGAAAACTATTCAGTTGCACTGCAAACAATCATAAATGAATTCAAAAACATAACCCCAGAAATAACTAACACTTTTATATTCAAAAAGAACGGCGAAATCATAGCCAGCACCGAAACCACCACTGAAGACCAAAACAAAAAACTGATCGCCGCCTTCAACGATCTGACTGATCAAGCTGAAACCATCGGAGGCATAGAAGCCTTAAGCATTCAGGGTGCAGATGGCCAATTAAGCATTACATCGATGAACAATCGTTACTTAGTAAATGTTTCTTCACGTGCGGCAGACGAAAAAATGGTTAAAATGTTAACCAGTATTATTGTTCCAACTGTTGTGAAGCTTGTAGATCAAATTTCTGAACTATCAGGCAGCGAGTCACCCCAAGCCAAAAAGCCTGAAGTTAAACCGTTTGAAGAAATAGTTCTGCCCGATAAGCAAACAACGCAAAGTGAATCAATCCCCGACATGTCGGCATCGTTCAGATCTGAACCGATGCTTCCGGAACCGCCCGTGAACCAGTTCATGATAGAAAAAATCGGGGGCTTACTAGTTCCCTCTGACCTTGTGCGGGTAGATGGCGAAGTAATCGCAAAATGGCACGATATCTACGGTGACAAGGAAATCACGCAGGTACACATCGAAACCTTAGAGGGCAAAGCAATCATATGTGGATTCAAACCCATAAAAGAAACAAACCATAACGCCAAAGGCATAATACAATTTCCAGAAAAAGTACTTCAAGCCCTGCAAACTAGCAAAGGCAAACTCGTAATAGTTAAACCAGTAATCACAAGCCAAGGAGATAAAATTAATGCAGCAAAAAACAAGCGCCACCGCAGCTGAAACCACGTTAACCAACCAAGTTGACGTAGCAACCGTTGATGGTGAAAACTCTGCTTTCGCGAGCCTAAGCGCGAGCCTTGCTGAAATACGTAAACTTAAGGGTGTCACAGGCTACATTCTGAGAAGCAACATCTCAGCCATACTAGACTTTTCCGAACCCGACAAAATTACTGAAAATGCTATTTTATCATCTCAAATCCATGATTCTTGCCAGGAAATCGGAAAACAATTCAATCTTGGCGAAATGGAAAGCGTGCTTATTGAAGGCGAAAAAGTTAAAGTACTTTGCATGAGCATTGGCGAAAACAATATAAGCGTATTCATGGAAAAAAGCGCCACTCACTCAGGGATAATTAAAAGAATTTTAATGTAAAAATTAAGCTTAAACTTGGATAGTTTTCAAGCTACCCGTTCTCTACTAGCCCCTCACTCGGACTAGTGAAGATATAAAAATTACCATGTTGTTAATGTTAACAAAGCTGCAATGAACTCTGAACTCTGACGAAACTTAACAAAAAATTGTTCTAAGAAACGAAGATTCTCGATTAAGCTCGTTCATAACGTTGCAGCTTAAAAACGGTTTCTCAAAGAAAGGAGAAAAACCATTTTTGCAGAGGGCACAAATTTTTCCAAGTTTGTTTCTAATCTTTATGGGCTCCATGGATTGCTTAACTACGGTTATAGGAACACTATACTATGACACACGGGAACTCAACCCCGTGTTAGCAGGCTTAGTCAGCTCAAACCTTCCAGCTTTTGTAACTGTAAAATTAACGGCAACCGTTGCTGTGGGCTTGATTTTTATTTTAGCACAAAAAACGCTCATGAGAACTCCAAACAAAAATTCGGCATCGTTCAAAATTGCGCTTCAAATACTAAGAATTGCCTATTTTAGCATAATATTATTCCTTGCCATAGTCGTGACAAACAACCTCTTAGTCCTAATCAACAGTCTACTGTAAAAATTTTTAATGCTTGAACAGATTTAGTTGGAAAGCGCTTTAAGGAAAGTTCGCATAGAACTAAACTGTGACCGTCTTGCCTAGAGAATTTATCTTGTTCTCACGTTTGGGAAAAACCAACTCAGCATTCAGCAACCTGCACGACGCAGGAAGATTAGACATCGTCTACGAATGTATAGTTACCAGCCTTTTCCTTTCACATGGCATACGCAGAGACGTAACTTTTCACGCCATTTTAAACGGACCCCCAAATCCTCCCTTACACATACAAATCGACGGCAGCAGCCTCTATGACGTGAGAACGGACGTGGATACATGGCAGCAAATTCTGAAAAAAGTCATCGCAGGCCAGTCCCACCCGGGCATCAGCGTTGACAAGACAAGTTTTGAAGCATTACTTAAAAAACAGGCTCAAAGCCACAGCGTGTACGTTTTGGAAGAAGGCGGAAAAAACATAGCTGAAACAGAACTTGCTGAGAACGCTATCTTTGTGCTGGGTGACCATGTGGGTTTGCCTAAAAAAGCAGAGGTGTTCGCTCTGAGGTACGGCGAAAAAATCAGTTTAGGCAAACAGCCCTACTTAGCGGCTTCATGCATAACAATAATCAATTACTTGCTGGACTGCCAAGCTAAATCTTACTCTTAAAGTGCTCCCAGCCGCGGGCTTCAATGACACGTTTCTTTCCGTCAACGTCCAAAAGCATCTGGGTGTCCTTTGTGACTTTTCCAATGGGCAAAATGCGTCCGCCGACCGCTTCAACCGCGGCTTCGGCGTCAATCCACCCTTTAGACTTAATTGTAACAACAAGCTCGTATTCTTCCCCGCCGTAAAGCGCCAGCTCCAAAGGGTCAAGATGATTGAACTCGGCAAATCGTCTAACTTCATCAGCAACAGGAACACTGTTAACTAGAAAGCCGACGCCGCTCATTTTTCCAATTTCATGCAGACTCCAAGCTAAACCGTCACTGGAATCAATGGAAGCCGACGCTGCGCCCGAGCGGCTGAGTGCTAAGCCTTCCTTTAGCCTGGCTTTAGGCATGCAAACTGCACCCGACAACACGTCGCGCAGGTCTGCTGAAGCTGAATAGTTATCCATAAGCAAGCGTAAGCCAGCAGTGGATTTGCCGAAGAAACCTGTAACAGCTAAGATATCGCCTGGTTTAGCTCCATTACGCAGCATTAATGCTGTTTTTTCGGCTGTGCCGTATAGCGAAACTGAAATGATTAAGTCTGAGGCTTCACCCGTGTCGCCTCCAATAACGTAAGCGCCGTATTCTCGTGCTCCCGCATTGAGTCCACGGGCAATTTCTTCGATGTCTTTTCGCATAAGACCTCTGGGTAACCCAAGCGACACAAGAGCTGCTGTGGGCTGGACGCCTTTAGAAGCAAAATCGCTTATGTTCATAACTATCGCTTTGCGCGCGGCTTGCCAGAGGCTCATGTTTGGAGGCACGTCGGTTTTGCCTACAAGCATGTCTGTTTTCAATACTGCGACTTGTTTTTCCTCCAAGTTGACAGCGGCAACGTCGTCTCCGAAAGGCACGGGTGAATTAGGCATAACTTCAAGGTGGTGGGCGATGATTTCGATTATTTTTCGTTCACCTATGTCCGTGCTTGTTTTTTTCGGATAGCCGCCTGTTTTATCGTTACCCATACAGTCATCTCTCCGCTAAAACTACAGGTTAAAACATTAGGTTGCTTAAGCCTTTTAAAACTGACGCTTACCTGGGCATTTAGTTTGGCGTCTAGCCTTTGATTTGTGTGCGAAAGACAATTTATGAGTGAATGCTGGAGAGGTGTGTTGCTTTTTACTTGGAGGGTTGGTTGTAAATAGTATAGAGGAGGGGAGGATGCTTATGCTGTGATAAGCAAATCAGAAAGGGAAGGGCTAAATTTTTGATGCTTAAATGGAGCGGTCTTACTAACATTTAAAAACTTGGGTTTCACTGATTAGCAAATGTGGTATGCCTCGATGGCTCAGCCTGGTAGAGCGGCTGCCTCGTAAGCAGCAGGCCGCGGGATCAAAGCCCGCTCGAGGCTCCAACATTATTCAAACAAGCGAGCTAAGTTGGCTGCATCTCTTTTATGTGGATACCACACCTACATTTCTTAATCAAATCAACATCTTCGGTAACTAACTTCAAATCCTCTCTTTCGGCGAGGTAAGCGTATGAGGCATCGTAAAAGGTAAGGTTTCTTTCCAGTGCTATTACCAAAATATCGTCTATACTGCCGATGCCGATTTTCTTTAGTTCTAAAAAAGCGTCCGAAAAAGTTTGTGCTGCCAGCTTGAAGTCGATTCTCTTTCTTCTAGTTTCTTTCCAAAGTACGTTGCCTATTTCATATTCTGTCAGGGTACTTACCGCACATTGCTCAAGGTCGAAGGCTTCTCCAGAAAGCAGTAGGGGGTACAATGAGGATGCGTCTAGTAGGTATTTACATTTCTTGCCTTGTCTCTTTGACGTCTTTTACCCACTCCTCCACTGTGACGTTTCCCATAGCGCGACGAAGCTCCTCCGCACGTCTTTTGGCTTTGGCTTTCTTTTCGGCTACCAGTTCCTCAAGGAGTTCTTCTACGGCGGCTTTTACATCAATGCCCATCTTTTCAGCCTCGTCTTTGAGACTTTTCTTGACTCTTATGGACAAAACCTCTGTTTCCAAACAACTCGCCCCGTATACAATTACCAAAATATGTATACAGGGGATATAAGGTTACCGACCACAAATATGCTATTTAGTTAACTATCCTATGAAAAAAGGTAGCTTTTCAGACAGTTATCTTCACCAGCTCTCTTTTTCGCTTAAGCTGGTCATTGGTGAGTTGATAGTGGCTTGAGGTTTTGGCTTTTTGCTGTAGTTTTGTTGTTCTGTTATGCAGCGCAAGGTATTGTGCGGAAAGGTTTATTAAATATTGCTACACTCGATTATAACAAATACGGGAGGCGACTGAAACATGCAGCTCTTCCACGGACACGAAGAAAAACTCAAATGCCCCTACAAGGGATGCGAAAAACAATTCGATAAACCAACCGTTATTACAGACACATCCGTGATTCCCAGACAAACCCATTACGCCTGCCCCTTCTGCATGTCCAAACTTGAAATAGCCACCCTAAACGAAAAAATAATCAGCGTCAAACCAACCGAATACCCCATAGTCTTCGATTCACCAGCCAAATGCGCACACTTCAGCGGACTCCTACACGCACCAGGAGAAACCATGCTAACACAAGAAGAATGCCTAATCTGCCCAAAAGTGCTCCAATGCGACAAACGCAAAAAATAAGCATCAAAATTCATATGAGGGAGATTGCTTCTCCGTAACTTCCACGTGTTCTATCACAATCACCGCTCCAATAACTACTCGGTGATCAACATCGCCAGTTATTGAGACTCCAAGTTGATCTCTTACAGATCCCCATTTCTTGTGGACAGAAGCAACCGCAACCCCAGCCACCTCCATTTGATACTCGTGCTCTGTGAAGTTTCCGTAGATGCGCATGAAATCTTCGCCGTTTTTTTCCACCCAGAATTCTTCCCCAAGCAGCTTGACTATCTTCTTTATTGTTCCCAGCGCCTCATCGGCTGAATCGTAAAAAGCAAACTCATTATGCTGCGAGAACTCTCTCCCCTGCAAATACATAACCTCAAAGCCATAGTTATCCTTGATATCAAACTTGGGCGGAAGCTGAACGAGGTTGCCCTCTGCTTCGCCTAATTTGTTGCCCTGCAAATCTTCGAAGTCGTAGTGTTCGCGTTCTGAGGGGATTTTCTTTTTTATAATGAAATCGTTGGCTTCAAGCAAGCTCATACAGGTCACAAGTGAACGTGAGGCGATTTTATCCTAAAAAGCCTTCGCACCCACTCAAAGACGACTCCGAAGTTTTCTCCGCAATGCTTAAAGGTAATACGCTACTAAAAGTAATACGGCGATAAAAGTTGGAAACCGAAGTTGTGGAAAATAAAGCCGAGGAAGCTGAAGTTGTCGTCACCAAAAAAGGCCAAACAACCATTCCTGTGAAGCTGCGCAGAAAATACAAAATAGAAGAAGGCACTAAACTTGCAGTAATCGACACAAAAGAAGGCATACTGCTTAAACCTAAAAAGACAATTTGGGACATGATAGGCGCCTATTCAGACCCTGTTACCGCGGATAAGATAGATAAATTACTTTACGATCTCAGGCACGAAGAAGAAGATGAATAAAGCAGCAGTTTATGACACCAGATTCTTCACTGAGCTTTACAGGTCCAACGATGATGAAAGGCGCAGAAAAATAAGAGCCGAAATGATAAGAAAAGAAAAATATGTATCGTCAGTGGTGATTCATGAGTTATACCACACCTCTATAGCTGCTGAGGGACGGGAAACCGCAAAAAATAAAGTAGCTTATGTTAAAGAAGGATTTGAAATCATCCCAGTTGATACACAACTAGCGGAAATCTCTGCTGAGCTACGCCACAAGTACCGTATCCCGATGTGTGACAGCATGATTGCCGCCACAGCACTTATGCTTAAGGCAGTCTGCATCACAGACGACCCACATTTCAAACAAATCAAAGAAATCCAAACCACATGGATCTAAAAAGGCACCCAACCTGTGTAATTTAAATTTGTATAATTGAAAATATACAGATGAGCCAATGAACGGCAGCAGTCAGCAAACGCCATAAACCCAAAATCAAAAAAACAACCCGAAACAAGCCCTGACCTTAAACCACCCACCTTTAGACCTACCCTACTATTTGTGGCAAAAGACAACCATAAAAAGCAACCAGAAACCACTTAAACCCCCAACACGAAGCAAAACCACACAAATTCTAAGCTAAATGTTTATATTTCCGTGCGTTTTTTGCTTATTTCCGAAAATAAAGTAAAGTTCTAGTAAAGTAGGGATAACATATGGCGTATTTAACAACAACAGGTTCAGGACAGCCGGTGTTGATTCTTAAAGAAGGAACAACCCGGAGCAGGGGTAAAGAAGCCCAGAGAAACAACATAATGGCCGCACAAGTAATCGGCGAAGTACTCAAAACCACACTAGGCCCAAGAGGCATGGACAAAATGCTCGTCGACAGCCTAGGCGACATAACAATAACAAACGACGGTGCAGCAATCCTAAAAGAAATAGACGTTGAACACCCAGCAGCAAAAATGATGGTTGAAATCGCCAAAACACAAGATGACATGGTTGGCGACGGAACCACAACCGCAGTCGTCCTCGCAAGCGAACTGCTTAAAAAAGCAGAAGAACTGCTCGACCAAAACATTCACCCAATAATTCTAGTAAGCGGCTACCGAAAAGCATCGCAGAAAGCCATCGAAATCATGAATAAAATAGCTATTCCACTTGACATAAACGACCGCAAAACACTTCTCAAAGTCGCTTTAACTTCAATGAGCAGCAAATCAGTAGGCTCAGCAAGGGAGCACCTTGCAGAAATATCCATCGACGCAGTCAAGCAGATTGCAGAGCAACGCGGCGACAAAACTATAGCCGACATAGACAACATCCAACTCGTCAAGAAAACAGGCAAAAGCCTCCTTGAAACCCAACTTATCAGAGGAATAATCATTGACAAAGAAGTCGTTAATCCAGGAATGCCGAAGACAAAAGAAAAGGCAAAGATCCTCCTCTTAGATGAAGCACTAGAGATAGAGAAAACAGAAATGAGCGCTGAAATCCGCATCAAAGACCCATCGCAAATGAAAGCATTCCTTGACCAAGAAAACGACATGATGGAGAAGATGGTGACAAAAGTAAAAGCCTCAGGTGCAGACGTTGTTTTCTGCCAAAAAGGCATCGACGACATGGTTCAACACTTCCTAGCCAAAGCAGGCATAATGGCAGCACGACGCGTAAAAGAGTCAGACATGGAAAAACTCGCAAGAGCAACAGGCGCAAGAATAATCAGCGACCTTGACGACCTCAAAGCCGCAGACCTTGGCTTTGCAGGCTTAGTGGACGAACGCAAAATCGGCGACGACAAAATGATATTCGTCGAAAAATGCAAAGACCCACACAGCGTAGCCATACTCATCCGCGCAGGACTCGAACGCATGGTTGATGAAGCGGAAAGAGCCATAACCGACTCACTCTCAGTAGTTTCAGACGTAATCGAGAACAACAAAATCGTTGCAGGCGGCGGAGCAGTAGAGATCGAAGTAGCCAAAGAACTACGCAATTACGCAACCAAAGTCGGCGGAAGAGAACAATTAGCCGTTGAAGCATTCGCAGACGCAGTGGAAGTAATACCCCGTACACTCGCAGAAAACGCAGGTCTCCAACCTATAGATATCCTTGTCGAACTACGCTCAAAACACGATGCACCAGAAGGCAAAAACGTTGGGATCAACGTTTTCACAGGTAAACTGCAAAACAGCGTCGAAGAAGGAGTCATAGAACCACTCGTAGTCAAAGAACAAGCCATCAAATCCGCAGCTGAATCAGCAGCCATGATACTACGCATAGACGACGTCATAACAGCCAAATCACCAAAAGGCGGCCCAGGCGGCGGCGGAATGCCTGGCGGACCTGAAGGCGAAGAATAAACCCCTTCTACTTTTTCTTTTTTAATTTTTATTTTCGGTTTGGTTTTTTCTGGTTTTTTTAAGTTGCACCTTTCCGGTTTTGTTTAGTCGCGACTTTTTGGGTTTGGGTGTTGCATCTAAAATTCGAGAAGCGGTTGCTGTCAAACGCTAAGTGGTTTAGCTAAGGTTTTTATGATGCATTGGAAATTATCTTTCACTGCAACATCTTGGGGCTGTCGGCTAGCTTGGTCTAGGCTTGTAGACTTGGGCTCTATAGACTCCGGTTCAAATCCGGGCAGCCCCATTAATGGTTCAGAACCCGTTCGGATTCAACTGTTCTTTTAGCTGACCTTTGCACGCTAATGGCTCTTGTTCAATCCGTCGAACCAGTTTTAAATTATATTCTTTAGATTTTGCAAAACAACTTTAAGGCATCATCAATTCATTTTCTTGACAACCAAAAGTGTTGTCTGTACGAGCGTTACCTGAAATGTAAAAAAGCTTGAGTCGCGCTAAAAAACGCGGGACTGTTATTCTTGGAGTTCTTTTTGGATGGCATCGATTTTTTTCGCAAGATCATTAACCACCGACTTTATCTCCGTAAGCTCTGTCGACATTTGTGCCAACGTTTTGGTTGAGGGCCTCTCCTTGTCCATTTTCGTTTGGAAATATTCAAGCCCGAAACCCACTAGAATTGTCATGACGAAGGCAATTATAACAAGTAATGCGACGGCTATGTCTGTGCCCCAGTATACACCTCCAACAAAGATGTAGGAGGCAGCTATTACCATGACGGCGAGCCAAGTAAACCCGATTATTACTGCTCTAGTATCCATTGTTTTCCACCTCCCTTCTGAGGATTTGTGGAGAAATGTGAACGTCAAAGTCTTGGAGCTTATAGTAACGAAGCGCTTTAGCCTCTCCTTCAACCAGTTCCACTCTACTTTTTACTAAACCCGCTTTCTCGAGTTTCTTAAGGTGCACCTTTGCCAATGCTCTATTTACACCCAAGCTAATCGCAATTTCATTCAAATACATCTCTTTACTTGAAAGCAAAGAAACAATTCTAATCCTCAGAGGATGACCCAAGGCATCCAAAATGTTTGCCAGGTCATTAATTTTAGACGTGTCCCATGCATCCTCCGAATTTCTTTGGCCTTACCGCCATCAGCTAGCCTCAACTAAAACTGGTTTCTGATCCTTTACACCCTTAACCAAAAGCCACAAACTAAGTGAACCTTCCGCAACAAAGCCAACCGCGTAACCTGGGTAAGATATTGCTCCGTAGCTAGGGAAAAGGAAAAACTGAAAAAACCATATCAGAATGCCAAAACAATCAATCATTAATAGTATGCCCAAAATTCTGGGAAGAAAACGTGACTTGAAAACCAAATAGCCGAGAGGAAGTAACCAAGCGCCAAAAAATATCTGGGCGATCATAAACCCATTTGTGTATGAATTGAGAAATGACATTGCCAGAGCTTGCAGTTGACCTGTTTGAAATACGTTTAAGTAATTAGCGCTGCTCAAAAGCTGGAGGGCAGAAAATAGATTGAGCGTGTTGATACATTCTACAGCGACACCGCCCAAGTTTAATAATAAGAACAGTAAAGCCAGATTTTTATTAACCGGTTTTAATAACGCGTATAAAGTCCACGCCGCCAAAAGAAAAAACACTGCAGATACTAACTCACTCACAAAACCGATACGGAAAAGCAACTCAGAACCCATAATATTGTTGGCTGTTGTTGCAGGATTTCCGAATACTATAAGTCTGGAGCGAATTAGGCTACTGAAGATAAGGGTTACTATAAAAATAAGGTAAAGTAACCCAGCCATTCTTGCAGTCTTTTGAGTTGAATTCAATCTTTTATCTCCTTTGTACTAAACAATTACATGTAATCAAAATGTTACATATAAGGATTACGCACTAAAACAACATTTCGAAGAATTTTAAGTTTCAACGATAAATATCCATTCAAATTCAGAAGATGCAAGTCATGGTAACACGCCAAACAGAAAAACTAGAAAAAATAAAACTGTGGTCATTTGAAGTAACATGCTTTGAACCCATTTAGGTATGGTGACGGGCAGCCCCATACAATCATTCTGAACCCGTTAGGTATGGAACCTTTTCTGCACAGCACTCCTGTTTACTCTTAAAACAAACATTTTAAGAGGACAAAAAAGGCTATGAATCGTGCCTTACCGCAGATGAATTCGCAAACAATAGAAAAAATTAATTATCAGCGTGAACAAGTAGGGTATGATGAGTTTCCGTCAGATTTTAGGGAATCTTTGGGTTTCAACCAAAAAAGATATTCTTGGTCTTTTAAAAAGAAAGCCTGAATTTAACGCCGACGTTTTTATTGACCCTGGTAAATATGCGCGGCCATTACCTATTGAGAAAATTGTTGCTGATTCGAAGGTTTCAAGGGATGGAGTAGAATTCTACAAGAAAAAGATAGCAAACAACGAAAAAATAAATCCCATAATTGTCGTTAAACATCCCCGAAGGGACCTATACGCTGTTTTGGATGGTCACCATAGATATTGGGCTTGTCGTGAAATGGGCAAAAAAATTATTGTCTCCGCTATAGCGGGCGATTATTCAAGCGTTAACTTTTATCTGACGGAACATGGCTATTTCCAACCGAGTTCAGAAACAACAGAGAAGCTTAGAGAGCCCGCAAAAAAGATGCATGAAAACCTCAAACAATTTTTAGATGAATTCATAAATGAAGAAAATATAAGAAAAGAAAATTTAAGAAGAGAAATCGAAAAGAAGAGAAACGAAAAAGAAGAAAGTAAACCTTGAATTTCACTGTCTATTTTCTCCCTTTGCCGCACCTGAAGGCATGTTGATGGAGAATTCTATGTTATGTTCGGTCATCAGGTCTTAATTGTGATTATTCTGTGGGTATATCTGATTTGGATATGTGTCAGCTGCTGAAATAACTGATTTATTAATATATGCGATTCTTCTCAGGCAGGGACGCCAAATGAGCACAAAAAAAATCGATTTGCTTGAACTCTCAGATTCTGAGAGGATGAAAATAATCAAAGAAGCCAAGGCGAGCTTGCTTCGACAAGTAGAAGAAGCAAGATTGTACCAGTCGTTTGCCCAAGTTTCTGATTGCAAATTCTAAAAACCTTCAGTCAAAAAGCAAAAGACGATTCGATTTTTCGATTATTCTTTGTCAAGATAAAGCTAGCATTGCCTTAGGTGCCATTGCATTCACACCTGAGGGATGCGAGGGGAGAACTGCATTATATGTTCGGTCATTGTTTTTCCCAAGAAAACACATCTATGCTGCTCAACTTTGTGTATTTTTGTTGTACACATCTACAAGTTGGATTAGAAGTCCAGAACGTTTATTATTGATTCTTTCCTTGAAAATCATATGCAGCAAATTCAGCTCAAAAAAACAGAAGTAAATTTCAAGCAGTTGTTGTCCACCGTTGGCTGCTCCGAAAAAGCTGCAGATGAACTCTGGAAATGGTATGACCCTTCTAAAAAGAAGGGCGTGGCAAGTTTCTAATTTTATAATTTCTAAATTAAATCAAAAATAAAAAGTTACGTTGTATTTTCTAAAATTTATCTCTTTTAGAAATATAATTTAGAAAGTCAACCTTTCAATTTTCTTGCGGCGCTTCTACTTCTCTTTTAATTTGGGGATTATCTTGGTTGCCCATTCAATTCTAGTGGAGTAGATTTCACGCAATTTTGGGGAAGTATTGGGTTCTTTAGCCTTTGCAAGCATACGACGTTTGGATCGATTAGTAGCGCTATTTCGTTTGGGTTGCCCCTTCCTTTTCGTTTTATAATTTTCAGGGTTCATATTCAATCGCTGCTAGTTCAAACTTGATACCTAACATATAGGAGTTTGCCCCCTTTTTTTGATTTAGGTGTTTATCGCCATTAAGAAAAATTGATTCCTCTTGGAAACGCGTCAGGTCTGCGTGTTGAATAGGGGACTGGAGATGATCATGTCTGCTGTTGCTCTGTTACAGGCAGTTGGAATATTGTACAGTACTGCCATTCTAAGAAGAGCTTTAACATCAACATCATGAGGCAGAGACTCCAAAGGATCCCAAAAAAATATCAGAATATCAAGTTTCTTATTCGCAATCAAAGCTCCAATCTCCATATCTCCACCATAAGGCCCGCTTTTTAACAGATTTATCGGCAATCCTGTTTTCTCAAGTATCTGCTCCCCTGTAGTTCCTGTTGCGTACAGGTAATATTGAGACAATGTTCCTTTGTTGAAATCACACCACTCAACCATATCCTTTTTCTTGTTATCATGTGCTACAAGAGCAATGGTTCTCATATTGTTCCATCCCAAGTGTAACTAAGTCTAAGGGCTCATCGAATAAAAACATACAGTGGGATTAAGTCACGTTTTATTGAAGCCTGTTATATTTGTAAAGGAAAAAAGAAATTATAGCAGCACGAGCAAGCCGTTTCTAACCGACCCCAGCACGCCAGAGGGCTCTAAAAATAGGAACTGTTTGGAGAAATGTCTTTCTTGGGGGTATCTAGCTATATAGGTATCGGTGTATTAGTATATGATTGTGGGATTATTCGAGAAAGAGTACAGCCTGCGCCCAAGAACATACTTTTTCAAGATAATTTCTGGCAAACAATCATGAGGGGAAAATTTGAATCGAAAAAAGACAACGGTAATGGAGTACCTCGCTTTTCTTTCCGTAAAACAAGGTATCTACCTTGCAGAACTTTATCAAGCCATGGTTGTTGCCAGAGAAAAAGGAAAAACCACATGCCAAGAGCTACTGGTTGAATACCGTTGCAGCCTAAAAGGCGAGGCCGTCTTTCTGATTACCAAAGACACCAAAGTAATAGTGCAGTTTCGAGTTGCAGAAGAACTTCTCTGTAGAAAAGACATCTGCTTTGAAAACTGGATGGACACCGACAAAATACGCAGACAAATAAACAGACAAAATACGTCGCCTAAACTGTCCACTCTGGTTCAGGACCTGCGGTATGGAATGAAAAAAGTTAACATAGAAGCTAAAGTTCTCGAGACGCCAACGCCCTCAACAGTCCAAACACGATACGGAAACAGCGCCAAAGTGACCAATGCTTGGATAGCGGACGAGACAGGAAAAATCAAGCTTTGCCTCTGGAATGAACAAGTTGACTTTGTTACTGTGGGCGACACCGTTCAGATCAAGAACGCTTCAGTTTCCACGTTTAAAGGTGAAAGGCAACTGCGGCTTGGAAAAACCGGAACCGTCAGCGTACTGCAAAACCGGGTCGATTAAATAAAAAGACCCAGAAGCAGCCGCGAAAAACAGAATCTACACTTAAGCTACCAATTTTGGTAAGCATTCATCTGCTGCCTTTGTTCTTATTCGGTTAATCTTTATTTTTCGCCGATGTTGCTGTTCATCTTGCGGTTAGAAATTCAGCTTGTTTTAAATGACTACTCTTGGGTAGAGTTTAGCTCCGATTAGCACCAAAGCTACCATGACTACGAAGAGCACAAGCACGTCAAAGCCAACACCATAAGTGCTTACTCCACCCGTTATCATAAGTCCGCGCATGGCATCCACTGCGTACGTGAGGGGATTAACTTCCGCAACTATTTGCAGCCAACGAGGCATCATTGATAATGGGTAAATGGCGTTGCTTGCAAAGAACAAAGGCATGGTCAATATTTGACCTACACCCATGAAGCGTTCACGCGTCTTCACCAGAGAAGCTATTATGAGTGAAAATGTTGAGAACAAAGCCGAAGCTAAAATTGCAACAACCACCACCAACGATAGGTTTATGGGATTCCAGTTTATGCCTACGCCGATCAACACCGCGAGTATAAAGATGATTACAACTTGAGAAAGTGCCCGGACCCCTGCTGACAATGCTTTACCGAGAACCAACGCTTGCCGCGGTGTGGGACTAACCAGAAACTTATGAAGAATGCCTAAGTCTCGTTCCCAGATGACAGCGATACCGTAGAAGATAGCTATAAAGAGCACGCTTTGAGCCAGAATTCCAGGCGCTAAAAAGGATATGTAAGAAAGATTGCCAGTGGATATAATATGCACCCTTGTGAAGACTTCCCCGAAGACCAGCAACCATAGCGCGGGTTGTACAGCACGGGTAATCAGCTCGGTTGGGTCATGGCGAAGTTTCCGTACCTCCATCTCTGCTACGCTAAACGTCTTATTGAAGAAGGAAACAACCGAATTAACCGCATTTTTCACATTATCCACGATCATTTTAGCCGAGCCTCCTCGCCGTGCGCCTTGTCATGGTCGCTTCCTTATAGCTCCCTCCGCTCTCGAGTACTCCCCCAGTGTAGTATACGAACACGTCATCGAGCGTTACACCATCACCGTTTAAAGATGCCTTCAAATCAGCAGGTACACCAATGACAGCCAATTTCCCCAAATGCATGATCGCCACCCTGTGGCATAGCTTGTCTGCTTCTTCCATGTAGTGCGTGGTAAGAAAGATGGTTGTGCCGTAGTCAGCTTGCAGTTTTTGGATATGATCCCAGACTGCTTTGCGTCCTACTGGATCAAGACCGATGGTGGGTTCATCTAAGAACAGAACCTTGGGGTGATGCAGCATGGCTTGGGCTATTTCTAAGCGTCTAATCATGCCGCCCGAATAATTTTTCACAAGCTTATCACAGGCGTCGGTGAGACCCATGAACTCCAGTGACCCATCGATTCGTGTGTTGCGTTCACTTTTAGGGATATCATAAAGTTTGGAGAAAATCATCAGGTTCTCGCGACCCGTGAGGGTACTGTCAGCGGAGAGGAGTTGAGGCACGTAGCCAATCAGTCTTCTTACGTTGCTTGCGTTATGCACAACGTCGAAGCCTCCAATCGTTGCACTTCCAGCAGTCAGAGGTAACAGGGTGGTTAACATTTTGATGGCGGTCGATTTGCCTGCACCGTTGGGACCGAGAAGACCGAAGATTTCGCCTTCATCCACCGATATGCTCAAGTCATCAACCGCCGTTAGCTGCCCGAAACGGCGAGTGAGGTGTTCTGTTGTGAGGATAGGCATAATGTTACTTCACCAATGCTTGTGTTTGTGTGCCGCTTATGAAGACAGAGCGCATAGCTTTCATGGCTTTGACAATGACTTCCCTGTCCTCAACACTGAGGCTGGAGATTTTGTCCGCCAGATAAGCTAATGTGCCTCTGCGTGAGGTCTTCAAAATCGTTAATCCATGATTCGTAACGCCTAATTTTACAAGTCGTCTGTCAACTGGATTATCTTCTCTTGTTAACATGCCGCGGGCGATAAGGCCATCCACAAGCCTAGATGTTGAGGGCAGGGTCAATCCCATATGATTTGCCACTGTTGAGAGCGAAGCGCCTTTATTGCGGTCCACAAAGGCTAAGGTGCGGAACTGAGGAACGGTTAAATCAGGTGACCTTCGATTGCGCATCTCAGATCGGATGTCCTTCATGATGACTGGAACTACATCGAGCAGCTCACGGGCTGCCTCGTCTGAATCAACTACCATATTAATTACCTTTTCTAATGATTAGAAAAGCTAACTATTCAGTCTCGCTTAAATATATTCCCCAAACATTCAAAAAAATTTGTCAAACCCAGATCCTTCAATCAATTTCACAGTCGCTATTTAGCTTGTGAGATGGCGTTTGGCTGTTTAATCCATACTTTGACTCTGCTTTGCACTCTTATTCTTGCCTCTGTCTGCATCAGCTTGATTTGCGCTTGAATAAATCTGTCGTCTTTGCAGTTGAATTCTTTTCTTAGGGCATCCTCCAGCTTCGGCAATGAAATATGTTCAACCGAGCCAACTTGGTTCCAGAAGCGGTTTTGTACGTTTTCTCGTTTCTTAAACGCTTCCTTCTCTGAATAAGCCGTCATCATAATCGTTGGAAACGCTTTAGAAACCGAACGATATCAACTTTGCGGGCTCCAAAAATTCCAAATTTAACTTTCTCTTGCGCAAAACGGCAATTCATTCTTCTCCTTATGATGCTTAACGCATTCCTCACAGTTGCTGTGGCGGGGGCAATCTCTTTTGGGGCAAGGACAATTAGGAGCAGACATTATGTAGAGAATCTCAAACATTCCATATAATTGTTGCTAACGTTAAAAGAAGAACAAAATCCAGTATTTGCTGAACGTTCAAACAGACATCACGCAGGATATAGAACTCACGTATCATAGCTTGGAAACATTAAAAAGCAGTGATGTCATGAATTTTGTCTATTCTGTCAATATACCTTCTACTCGGTTAGCAGAACAGAAGACTTGCCATGAAATCCGAAGAGCCAAAAAACCTGTCTGAACAAGAAACTCCATTTTCAGAATATGCCAAGACTGGGCTATCTTCAGAAGAAGTGGCGAAAAGGCTTCAACAGTATGGTCCTAATGAAATTCCTGAAAAGAAAGTTAGTCCATACCGCAAGTTTTTGGGTTATTTCTGGGGGCCTATCCCTTGGATGATAGAAATTGCTGCAGTATTGTCCATAATCATACAACACTACGAAGATTTTGCGCTAATTTTCACGCTGTTAATTGTGAATGCAGTGGTGGGATTCTGGCAGGAACGGAAAGCAGACAATGCTATAGAGTTGTTGAAGAAGCGGCTTGCACCGAAAGCCCGGGTGCTAAGAGACGGGACATGGCATGAAATACCTTCAAAGGAACTCGTCCCAGGGGACATCGTACGTGTCCGCTTAGGCGACATCGTTCCTGCTGACGTTAAACTTATGAAAGGCGACTACTTGCTCGTCGATGAATCCGCGTTAACTGGAGAATCCTTGCCCGTGGAAAAGCACGTTTCTGATGTTGCTTATTCAGGGGCCATCGTTAGGCAGGGTGAGATGGATGCTTATGTCGTGGCAACAGGAATAAGCAGTTTCTTCGGCAAAACTGCCAAACTGGTGGAAGAAGCCAAAACCGTAAGCCACTTCCAAAAAGCCGTCATAAGAATAGGAAATTATCTGATCATCCTCGCGGCAATAATGGTTTCAGCCGTGTTTATCGTAGAGCTCTTTCGACATGCCAATCCATTAGCTATTCTCCAGTTTGTGCTGGTTTTGGTTGTGGCTTCGATACCTGTGGCTTTGCCTGCCGTTTTGACAGTCACCATGGCTGTTGGAGCAATCGCTCTTGCCAAAAAAGAAGCTATCGTGAGCAAACTGGTTTCGATTGAAGAAATGGCCGGAGTTGATGTGTTATGCTCGGACAAGACTGGCACGATCACGAAGAATGAGCTTACTGTTGCAGAAGCGCAAGCCTTTGGAAAATTCGAAATCGATGACGCTCTCTTGTATGGAACGTTGGCTTCCAGGGCAGAAAATCATGATCCCATCGATGATGCCGTCATAGCTAAAGCCAGGTCGGTCAGTGTAGTTGTCGATGTTCTTGGTCAATATAGCGTGGTTGATTTTAAGCCGTTTGACCCTGTTTTAAAGAGGACAGAAGCCACGGTGGAGAGCCAGGATGGCGAGCGCTTCAGAGTAGCCAAGGGTGCGCCGCAGGTTGTTTTGTCTCTTGTTTCCAACAAGACAGAAATCGAAGATAGAGTTAACGAAATTGTAAACGCTTTTGCAAGCAAAGGTCAGCGAGCGTTAGGCGTGATTAAGGGAGATGAAGAGGGCAACTGGCAATTTGTTGGGCTTCTTGCAATTTATGACCCGCCGCGCGAAGACTCTGCTGAGACAATAAAAACAGCTCAGGAGATGGGCTTAAACGTTAAGATGGTCACAGGCGACCATATTGCCATCGCTAAGGAGATTGCTCAAGAAGTTAATCTGGGCACAAACATAATACCGGCTTCCGCTTTCATAGACAAGCCAGACAGCGAAGCGCAAGGCATTATTGAAAACGCAGATGGTTTTGCCCAAGTTTTTCCCGAGCATAAGTACCACATTGTGGAGTTGCTCCAAGAAAAAGGCCATATTGTCGGCATGACAGGTGATGGAGTTAACGATGCTCCTGCATTGAAGAAAGCGGATGCAGGGGTTGCCGTTGACGGAGCTACAGACGCTGCTAAATCCGCAGCGGATGTGGTGCTAACGAAGCCGGGACTTTCCGTAATCATCGACGCGATAAAAGAAAGCCGCAAGATTTTCGAACGCATGACCAATTACGCCATCTACCGCATCGCCGAGACTACTCGAGTGTTAATTTTCATTGCTCTTTCAATTCTTGTCTTCAATTTCTATCCGGTAACGGCAGTTATGATAGTCATTCTTGCATTGCTTAATGACATACCCATCATGACCATTGCATACGATAATGTGAGGGTGCAAGAAAAACCCGTTCGCTGGAACATGCGTGGCGTATTGACTGTAGCTTCTCTTCTTGGCACAACAGGTGTCGTTTCAAGCTTCTTGCTCTTAATAATTGGCTTAGACGTGTTCCACTTAAGCTTAAGCACTCTGCAGACGCTAATTTTCCTTAAAATGGCTGTTGCGGGACACCTGACCATTTATTTGGCGCGCACTGGAGTGCGCCACTTCTGGAAACGTCCACTTCCAGCCAGTATTCTCTTTGTAGCCACAGAGGGGACTCAAGTTGTTGGCACGTTGTTCGCTGTCTACGGTGTATTTATGCATCCTCTCGGCTGGGGATTAGCTGCTTTCGTCTGGGGCTATGCGTTGCTTAGTTTCCTGATAACCGACCAGCTGAAGGTTCACTTCTTCAAATTCATGGGACCTGAAGAAGCTTTGCCTAACGTACGACAACCTTATGTTGCTTCACCGTCATTTCCTCATATTACCTCATCCCTTTTCAAAAATTTAAAAAAGCCTTCCAGTGCTAAAAATGAAGACAGCTGAAAAGAAAAGTTACACCTCGTATAGGATTTCTTGAAGAAAAGAATTAGCAAATAGCCACTGGTCGCAGTATATTTGCCAGTTGCGGGGGATTGTTAGCAGCCTCCTCCCAGCTGCACTTTGTTTGCGGTATTCAGCTTTATTGAAATAAAAAAGAATTCTAGTCTAATCAGTACTGACATGATTATAGAAGCGAGTGAAGGTTTGCTTTGAATTTTATTACTTAAGGTGTTTCAAGGGCGGCCTGTCTTTTTCAAGATTTTACTGAGTCGCTTCTTTGGAAGTTTAGGTTTCTTATTTCTTTTCTCTTCGACCAAAACATATTCCCACATCTTCATTGTTTCCACCTTCTTTTAAGGTTGGTGCCAGTCCATTTAATCCATATGTAAACGTGCGAGATTGAGGTAAATGAAGGTCAGGTCGAAGATGTTCGTTACCACTAACTATTTCTTGATTGCGATTAAGGGCTTGCCTGCTTCAGAGTCGTAAAAGCGGAGCTAAGTCTGAAAAACTATTAATTAGTCGTCATCCTACTGGATATTGAGGTTTTAAAAATGGTATCAGAGAAAGTACTGCATTTTCAAGGAAAAAACAAGGATTTGAGCCAGTTATCGCAGCAAATCGTTCAGCAACTATCATCTGAAGGCTACAAAACACAGTCAACCACCGCGCCTTTGGGAATAATCATACAAGCGCAGAAGGCCGGGGTCCTGCGGGACATCATCACTGCGGACAGAGCGTTCACCATCCTCGTAGCGGGGCAGCCCAATGACTTTACAATCCGTGTAGGCATAGGCAAATGGGTCCAGAACATAACAGTAGCAGCAGTCGAAACTCTCCTCGTAACCTGGCTGTTTCTCTTCGTTGACGTGCCCGAAATGCTGTGGACTCGTGAAGTAGAAAAAGGAATCATCAAAGAAATAACGCAGATCGTAGGTTAAACCGAAAAGAGCAGCCCATTTTTTTCTCTCCTCTCTTTTTTTGTACCAAAATTAACCCAAGCTAAATTTACATTTTGTCTCGCTCACGATCACGCATTCGCATTTGCGGTTCATTTTTTATTCGACGCTTCCTGAAAGTTTAACCTCTTCCAGTTCTGACATAATCTCTACGTTGTAGACACGCCAAATGTCTTCGCGCGTGATTATGCCTATCAGCTTCGTGTTGTCTCCTGGCTCAACAACTGGCAGGCGTCCAACCTGGTTACTCGTCATCTTGCCAAAAGCAGTATAGAGACTTTCATCAGGCATCGTTGTGATCAGCTCTTTCGTCATTACTGAGCTTGCCATTGTCTTAGCTCTCTGCTCTGGATTAACTTTAAGAACATCCGTAAGGGTAACCATACCCACAAGTCTGCCGTTATCATCCAAAACTGGCATACCTTTCATTGTATTCTTAGCCATTATCTCAGCGATCTCGGAAAGCGGTGTGTTTAGGGTGGCTGTGATGACTTTTTTGGTCATTGCGTCTTTGACAAAGAGCTTCTGCATTAGAGGAGTAGAGTATTCACTTCTGTGGGCTGGCGAATCAGCTCTTGATTGAACTTGACTTCTATAGATCGTGTACTTTCCAGCGATTACATATGCAATTGCAGTGGCTATCATTGAGGGAACCAGCAGAGCAAATCCTCCTGTCATTTCGCTGACCATAAGTATGACGGCGATAGGCACTTTGCCTACGCCTCCGAAGAACGCCATCATTCCCACTATGACAAATGCGGCAATGACAGGACCGAAGTTTGGAAAAAGCCCGTTTAGAAGTATCCACAGTGTTGCTCCTAGAAAGCCGCCTATCACCAAGGCTGGTGCGAAGACTCCTCCGCTTCCTCCTGAACCAACTGTGAGAGAAGTCGCAAGTA
>Ga0326728_10000625_pt1 | contig 136026 bp, 103 predicted proteins | sample MB3enrmetagenome_FD_207602 | JGI IMG/M metagenome (GOLD analysis project Ga0326728, IMG submission 207602) | Lab enriched peat soil microbial communities from McLean, Ithaca, NY, United States - MB31MN | ecosystem: Environmental > Terrestrial > Soil > Wetlands > Peat | place: USA: New York...
CCGGCCATATCGAGATTCACCCAGATTTTCAGGCTCATCCCGCGTTGGAATCAAACAGCGGTTTCAGGCTCACCTCGCACTGGAATCAATTCCCGATTTCAGGCTCATTTCTGGATTGGAAAATGCTTACTTGGGCGAGACGCAACCGTCGATGAACCGGCTTACCAGGCGCATCCTCTTTACCGTCGCCGCCATCGTCGCCACCCTGGCGATCGGCACCACGGGGTTCACCCTCATCGACCATTACCCGCCCTTCGATGCCTTCTACATGACCCTCATCACCATGACCACCGTGGGGTACGGCGAAATCCATCCGCTCTCCCAAGCCGGGCGCGTCTTCAATTCCTTCCTCATCATCTTCGGGGTCACCACCATCTTCATGGCCATCGGCGCCATGACCCAAACCATCATCGAACTGGAATTCGGCGATGCCTTCGCCAGGCGGCGCAATAGACGTATGATCGACCAGCTCAAGAACCATTTCATCATCTGCGGATACGGACGCGTCGGCCGCGGCGCCGCCGAGGAGCTGTTGCACTCCGGCGTGCCGTTCGTGGTCGTCGATCAATCTCCGGAGCGCGCCGAACGCGCCATGGCCTCCGGCATGCTCGCCGTGGCCGCCGACGCCACGCGCGATGAGACGCTCCACCAGGTGGGCATCGAACGCGCCCGCGGCCTCGTCGCCGCCTTGGCCACCGATGCCGATAACCTTTTCGTTCTGCTCTCCGCCAAAGGCCTCAACCCGCGCATCTACGTGGCTATCCGCGCCGCCGAGGAAGGCGCCGAGGAAAAGATGCGGCGCGCCGGCGCCGATTCCGTGTTCGCGCCCTACGCCCTCACCGGACACCGGCTGGCACAGGCTCTGCTGCGCCCCCACGTGGTGCAGTTCCTGGATTTCACCACCAAAGACATCGGGCAGGATATCGCCATCGAACAGATCTCCGTGGCGCCCTCGAGCGAGGCCGTCTCCCGCACCTTGAAGGACATGCAACTCGGCCGCGACTTGGGCGTCATCGTCATGGCCATCCGCGGCCGCGACGGCCAAATGCAATTCAATCCGCCCGCCGATACGGCCATTCGCGGCGGCGATTACCTGATCGTCATGGGAAGCCAGGAGAGCCTGCGCACTCTCGAAACCCTGGTGGCCGCGCCCCACGCCTCCCGCTAACGGCCTAAACACCGTCCGCCGGGCTATAATGAACGGCAGACTTTGTTTACCATGGGAAAGCTGCGGAAATTCTTCGATTCGGTGGTCTATAGGGGTTTGAAGCCCGTAGACCCGCTCTATCTGTCCAATCGCTCGGTGATGCAGAGGCTTCGAGTTGCCATTTACGTGGCCGTGCCCTGCATGCTGCTGATCGCGGTTCTCGCCCTCACCCTGACCGGCTATTTTCGCGGTAAGCTATCCGCGCCGCCCAGCGGGAGGACCGCTCCGCTGACCCCCAAACTACTGGCGAATGTCGATATGAACCTCCCGATTCCGGCCGATCACAGCCTGGATCTATTGGAGGTCCGCATCGACCATGGGAATGGCACCAGCCTGTCGGGCAGGGTCAGAAACAAGACGGACCACACCATCACCGGCGCCGAAGTGATCTTCGATCTTACCGATGCGGGTGGTGCCAGATTGGGAGCCGTCACCGCCAGAATCGGCTCCGTGGAGCCGCGCGGCACCGCCTCTTTTGAACTCCCCATCGCGCAGGAAACTGCCGCCGCGGCCATCGTCCGCGAGATTCACGCGCAGTAGCCGCGTTGGGGCCGCTCACTTCCCCATTGTCGGCGGATCGAAAAACGTTACGGGTTCGATCCCCACGATGCGCCATTGTTTCTTGCGGCGCGCTACCTGGCAAACCACCCGGCCGGTCCGTTCGAACACCTGGATATCGGTGATCGCGTGCAATACCTCGATGGTCCAGGTTCCCTCGATCGTCCGGTTGGCGTCGTCGCCCTGGTTGTCGATCAGGTCGATGTATGCGCGCAGTTCCCCCATAGCCAGCAAGGTCCGGACGTCCGCGCGGAGCCGCTCGAGACCCGGCATGGCCGGATCGAAATCCGGGACTCCCCCCTGTATCCACGCCGAAATCGCGGACTGCAACACCGACCACGCGCCGTCCACGTCGGGCGGCGCCAGCACTGCCAAGGGCTCCAAGGAGCGGATGCGCGTTTTGCCGCCCTCGGAGACCAGCCGGCAGGTCACATGGCCGCTGCGCACGGTGGTCGCGGGAAGGCCCGCTTCTTGGACTATCCGCACCCGCCAATTCATTTCCAGAGTGCGCGCGCCACCCTCGGCCGTCTCCCGCGGAAATTCGATGGAGAGCACTTCCACCGGCGTGGTGGGGTCGGAAACGTAGCTCCGCAAACGCGCCAATTCCGGCATGGAGGGATCGAATGCGGCCAGAAAGGCCGCCGTATCTCCGCTACTCAGCGCGGCGGCGGCATCCGCGATGAATGCGGAATCCGCGGACATGACCGCGAGCATTGTCAACGTTATCAGGCCCATGTCTCACGTCCGGTAGCTGGCGTTAATGCGGATATACCCTTCGGTAAGATCGCATGTCCAGAACCTTGCCGAGCCCTTGCCCTTGCCGCGAATCGTTACGCGGATCGCGCATTCCTTCGCGTCCAGCTTGGCTTTCAGCTCCGGTTCCGAAAAGGGCGACGCCAACCCGCCGCGGCATACCGCGACACCTTGCATGTGGATATCGGTCTTGGCCGGGTCGAACGCCACACCCGCGTAGCCGGCGGCCGAGAGAATGCGGCCCCAGTTGGCGTCCGAGCCGGCAATGGCGGTCTTCACCAGGGGCGAATTAGCGATGGCGCGCGCCATGCGCGCCGCCGCTTCGTTCGTGGGCGCTCCCGCCACGTCGATGGTGATGAACTTGGTGGCGCCTTCCCCATCGCGCGCAATGGCCTGCGCCATGCGCTCCAGCACGCTCGCGATCGCTTCTTCCACTTTCGGCATTTCTTTCGGATCGGGACGCACTCCCGAAGCGCCGTTGGCCAGCAGGATCACCGTGTCGTTGGTGGAAGTGTCGCCGTCCACGGTCAGCCGGTGATAGCTCTGTTCCACGCCCCGTTCGAGCATGCCGCGCAGTTGCGCCACCGGAATTTCCGCATCCGTCATCACAAAACCGAGAGTCGTGGCCATCCGCGGGTGGATCATCCCCGATCCCTTGGTCATGCCCGCGATGTGTACCGCGCCGCGGCGCAGCTTTACCGAACCGTGGGCCGTCTTCATAGCCAGGTCGGTGGTCATGATGGCGCGGGCGACGTCCTCGAAACGCGTGGGCGACAGCGCCGCCGTCAAGCGAGGCAGCGCGTTGACGATTTTCGAGGCATCCAGTTCCACGCCGATCACGCCAGTCGAAGCCGGCAGCACCTGCGGCACCGCGAGTTTCAGGGTTTTGGCCGCGGCCCGGGCCGTAGCCAGCGCTACCGCGTCCGCCGTGGGCGTGGCGCAGTTGGCGTTGCCCGCGTTGACCAGGATGGCTCCCACCGACCCTTTGGACAATTTCAAATGGCGGCGGCACAGTTTCACCGGGGCGGCCTGGACGCGGTTTTCCGTAAACACGCCGGCGGCGTTGGCGGCCAGACCGCTGACGATCAGTCCCAGGTCGTCGCGTTCGTCCTTCCGGATGCCTGCATATACCGCGGAATAGGCGTAGCCGAGCGGGAGTTGGCTCAAATTCTCTCCTCTCCTAATACTTCATTTTCCGCCAGCCGCTGGCCGTTGACGAAATCGGCCGCAGCCATCCGTTTGCGCCCTTCCAGTTGCACTTCGAGGAGTTCGAGCGCCTCGCCGCCGCACGCCACCAATAGCGGGCGGGTGCGGACGATTGTGCCGGGGGGCTCGGATACCGATTTCGCCGGCCGCGACTTCCACACGTTGAGCGTCTGCCCGCGAAACCCCGTGTGCGCGCCGGGCCAAGGCTGGAAGCCGCGCACCCGGTTGTGAATCGCCGCCGCCGGCGAACGCCAATCGATCCGCCCGTCTTCCTTCTTCAATATGGGTGCGTATGTGGCCTGCGAGTTGTCTTGCTTTTCCGGGACGATCTCGCCGGCAGCCCACTTATCCAGAGCATTCACCAGCAGCGACGCACCCATCGCCGCCAAACGCTCCCCCAGCTCGATGGCGTTTTCTTCGGAAAGAACGGCGGTCTCTTCGGTGAGCAGCACGTCGCCCGTATCGAGCCCGGCATCGATGCGCATAATGGTGACGCCGGTGCGCGTCTCGCCCCTGGCGATGGCCCACTGGATCGGCGCCGCTCCGCGGTACTTCGGCAGTAGCGAAGCGTGTACGTTCAGAATGCCGAGCCGCGGAATGTCGATAATCGATTGCGGAACGATCTGCCCGTATCCCACCACCACCATGGCGTCCGGCGCCAGGTTCCGCAGCAATTCCACGGCTTCCGGACGGCGTACGCGCTCCGGCTGAAACACCGGCAGCCCCAGCCGCGCCGCGGCCGCTTTCACCGGAGGCGCCACGGCATTCCGCCCGCGGCCGCGCGGCCGGTCGGGTTGGGTGATCGCGGCTGCCACTTCATACCCGCGCCGCACCATGGCCTCGAGCGTGGGCACCGCGAAAAGCGGCGTCCCCAGGAACACCACGCGCAGCGGCGGCCCTGTCATGCGATTAGCCCCACTCGCCCGCCCGCTGCAGCTTCTTGATTTTGCGTTTCATCAGATCGCGCTTCAGCGCGCTGATGTGGGTGATGTAGAGCCGCCCGTAAAGATGCTCGGTCTCATGCAGGAAAGCGCGCGCCAGCAGGTCTTCGCCGGTCATTTCGAACGACTCGCCTTTGGCATTCTGCGCCCGCAGAATGACGCGCTTGGCGCGGCGCACCTGTTCGCGGAAACCGGGAATGCTAAGGCAGCCTTCCTCGCCCTCCTGTTTGCCTTCCACCTTGACGATGGTGGGGTTGATGATCACCAGCTTGTCTTCCGGCCGTTCGCCGTTGGACACGTCGATGACCGCGATCTTCCTTGCAAAGCCGATTTGCGGCGCCGCCAGCCCGACCCCCTTGGCCGCGTACATCGATTCGAACATGTCGTCCACAAACCGATGCAGTTCGGGTGTATCGAACTCGCTGACGGTTTCCGCCTCGTGTTCGAGCACCGGGTCGCCGAATTTCACAATCGGATACACCATATCTAGTAGTTTCTTACCTGTTCCCGATATCCCTCGTAATTGCGCCGCGTTTCCGCCAGGCAATCGCCGCCGAACTTCTCCAAAAACGCCTGCGCCAGAACCAATGCCACCATGGCCTCGCCAATCACGCCGGCGGCCGGCACCACGCACACGTCGGACCGCTCATAGGCCGCCGCCGCGGGCTCGCGCGTCTCTAAATCCACCGATTCGAGCGGCCGCCGCAGCGTGGAAATCGGTTTCAGAAATCCGCGCACCAGCACATCCTCTCCGTTCGTAATGCCGCCTTCCAGGCCTCCCGCGCGATTGGAGCCGCGCGTAAAACGCCGCTCCGCGGCATCGTAGTGGATGGTATCCTGCACCTTCGATCCGAAACTGGCCGCACCCTCAACGGCGAATCCCACCTCCACGCCCTTCACCGCTTGAATGGAGACGATGGCCTGCGCCAGGCGGCCGTCGAGCCGCGTGTCCCAACTCGTGTGCGAACCCAGTCCGGCCGGCACGCCGTGTGCCACCACTTCGAAAACGCCGCCCACCGTATCGCCGGTGCGGTACGCTTCGTCCACTACTTCTTTCATGCGGGCTTCCACCGCGGGGTCCACCGCTCCCAACAGGATTTCCTCGCGGCGGCTGAGCGCCGTTAGTTCTTCCCACTGCGCGGCGCGTTCCAGGCGCACCGGACCCACAGCCACCACGTGGCTCAGAACCTCAATATGGAACTGGGCCAGCAGCGCTTTGGCGACGGAGCCCAGGGCCACCCGCGCGGCCGTCTCGCGGGCGCTGGCGCGCTCCAGGATGTAGCGCGCATCGTGGAAGTCGTATTTCAGGCACCCCGCCAGATCGGCGTGTCCCGGGCGGGGACGCGTGACCGGCTTTTTCGCCGCCTGGCCGCCAGCGGAATCCTCCACCGCCAGCACCTCGCTCCAGTTCCGCCAGTCGTTGTTGCGAATCAGAATGGCCACCGGCGAACCGATCGTCGCCGAATGCCGCACGCCGGCCACAATTTCGGCGCGATCGGTTTCGATCTTCATGCGCCCGCCGCGCCCGTAGCCTTGCTGACGTCGCCACAACTCGCGGTTGACTGCTTCCAGGGATATCGGTATGCCGGCTGGGAGTCCCGTCAACGTGGCCACCAGGCACTCGCCGTGGGACTCTCCGGCGGTCTCGAATCGCAACATTACAGAGTTTTTATGGTAACAGGAAAGCAAATTGCGGAACTAATGCCGGCCTCTCGGCGTACCAGAAAACGAGCGGATCGGACATGGTGAAATTTCTACTCTGGTGTATCTTATTGATATTCTGCTGGCCGCTGGCATTGTTGGCTTTAGTGCTCTATCCGGTGGTTTGGCTCCTGTTGCTGCCTTTTCGAATCGTGGGAATTGCCGTCGAAGGGGCTCTTTCGCTCATTTGGGCGGTGATAACGTTGCCCGCTCGCCTGCTGCGCGCCATCTGACCGATACCGCTATCGAAACGCTTCAGAATCAGCTTGGTAGCCGTTGCTCGCCACCGCTGTGAACCGGCGGCTGGGCAGCTTGCTGGAAAGTCCGTCCTTGCGTCCGGAATTCATACCGCTCGATGGCCACGGCGGCACCCTTCTCGTTGCTGCGCACGACGCATCCATAGATCATCAGCTTCATGGGACACGAATCGTTGAGCAGGACGGGCCAAGTCATGGAAAGCTCGATCGGCATTCCAGTCGTCAGCATGTTTTCCGTGGTAAACCAGATTCCCCCGCTCGAAATGTTCAAGCTCTTGCCCGCGCCCGTCTCGGCGATGCGCTGGCCGTAGAGCATTTTATAGCGAACATCCTGTTCAATCTGAAAGCGGCGTTTTAGCCGCCGTTCACGCTCGCCGGATTGCAGAACTCGTTCTTCTTGTATCTCAATCACCAGGCACCACCTTCTCTTTCAAAAAGTTAACTGTTTCAGGATCAATCGCTCAATATCTCTTTAGTTATTCAGCGCCCAGTAGCTATCCCCTTCCGGCCCGCGGCGGAAGATCTAACTATCTGTTTATCAATGTGTTGCGGAGGTGTGGGGTTATAGTACTGAAAGCGGTTTGCCGGTCTTGAGGCATTTCTGGACACACGCCGACACTTCCTCCCGGCGGGCAGTACGTATCGGTACTAATAAGGCTGGAACGAAATTCGGAAGAACGGGTCAAAAAAACTGTATCAACATACTAGACAACCGGGTCTGAAACTGTTACTATCATTTCAACACAGACAGCATCCCTGGCGGCGAGTCCCCTCCCGCCGCCAACCCCTCTGAGTGCAGGCCCCGAGATACCCAGCTCGGGGCCTTTTTCATTTTCTACTAATGCAAAGGTTCCAGTACCCGCGCAAGTTCTCATATTTTTCCAAGATAATGCTGGACAATCAGGTCCTATATTGCTACCATCATTTCAATACAGACAGCATCCCTGGCGGCGCGTCCCCTCCCGCCGCCACTCTCTGAGTGCAGGCCCCGAGATACCCAGCTCGGGGCCATTACTTTTTTGGGGCCATTTTCCAGGCGCGCAGCCTAGAACATCCGGTCTTGCTTCTTCAGATTCCCCGTTGTTCCCACGTTGGCGATCGAAAAAGCAATCGAGATGCTGGGGCGGCTCGGAATCCCCGAACCCACGTTGAATATCCGGTATTGCACGCTGATTCCGCAACAGTCCGTGTTGTATGTAACCTGGCTCGTCATGTATTGCAGCACGCCCTGCCGCACGTCGTACACGGCATCGAAACCGGCGTTCACCCCGCGCTTGTTGGTCTCGCCGTAGCGCAGGCCGGCGCGGTACTGGTTTCCAGGGGGGATCACTCCGGGGATTACCTGCGGGTTGAGATGCACTTCGTTATTGCCGGCCGACACTCCATAGAGCTTCCACCGGTACTCGATCGAGAGGCTGCTGTCCACGATCCCGTGATAGCGGGGATCGTAATCGGCCTGCCAGTTGATCGTCAAACCGTTAATCGGCCGCGCCCGTACAATCGAGACCACCGGGGAAGAACTGCGCGGCCCCACCAGAAACGAATAGGCCATCAGATCGGCCGTGGCGGCAAATACATTGGCTTGGCCCGGAATCAGCGCTCCCCCGAAAGTGGGGTCGAAATAACGCTGTTGTTTGAGTTCCCAGGTCAGAATCTCCTGCACCGAGTCGCCGCGCTTGGCGTACAAACGGTTGGTGAGCGAAATCTCCAGGTTGTTGGTATCGGAAACCAGGTCGGTCTCGTCGAAACGGATAAACCGGTCGAAATCGCTGGCCATGCCGGTGGCGCTGTCATACATTCCGATCCCGGACACGTAGTGGTAGCTGACGCGCGGCTCGATCACATGCTTCAGCTTGTCGCCGAAGATCGTTTTCTTATTGAAGACCCGCGCCAGGGAGGGAAGGATCACGTCCATCGAAAAGTTGCGCGTACTGCGGATAAGATCCGTTCCCACCTCGCCATACGCGGTATAGCCCACTTGCTGCGAGACCTGCGCGGGAGCCAGCGCCTGGCTCGCCCCATAGTAAGTCTCCTCGATTCCGAAGCTCGGCACAAAGTCGATGTGCCACAGGTGCAGCGCGCTGGTAATCTGCGGCGCGAACGTCGCGCGCGGCGTGAATTGCGGTGTCGCGAAATTCGCTATCAGGTTGGTGTTGGTGGGATCGTAGAGCGGTTCGGAACGATAGAGAACTCCCCCGGCCGAATAGAAGGAAACCCACAACGGAATGTTTTTCCAGATCTGCCGGTCGCGGCCCGAGAACTCCAGTTCCGGCAGCTTGTGAATCAGCACCGCATCGCGCGTGTAGGTGGGCTTCCAACACGCCACGCACTGATCGGGTGTTTCCCCCGCCGGTGGCAGGGTTGCGCTCGCCACGATCTTCTCGATTTCGGAAGTCTGGTAATTCTCCAGGCGGGCCGTCACCACATCCAATGTGTAAACCGACCAGTCCTTGTTCAAATAACCGGTGGAATGGACCTCCGAGCCGATGGCTTCGTTGAATGACGACGTCCATTCCTGGCGGAATCGGAAGGTATTGATGTAATTCACGTTCCCCACCGCCGTCCACCCGTTGCCCAAATCCGAGTGTCCCAGAAAATAGACGTTGTACCCGCTGTATTTCTCGTTCCCGTCCAGGCCGGCCGGTGTGTCGATCGGCGACCCGGGTTGGCCCTGGTTGTCCTCGACACCGAAAACCACCAGGTCGAAATCGGTGCCCGCGGCCGGTTTTCCGCGAAAATCCAGGTGGTGGGCCCAGGCGCTGGTGTTGTAGTCCAGAAACTTGTAGGCGACATCGTAACTGCGGTTGATGGCCCAGAAATAGCCGGCTCCCATCATGAAACCGCGCCGCGAAAACGGCACCGGATCCTGAATCAACAGCCCGCTGTGGCGGGCCTCCTTTTCGAGCGAATGATAAAAGTACGGCGAATAAAACAAAGGTATTTTGCGCAACAGGAAGGTGCTGCGATAGGCCTTCACGCGGTCGCCGGGTATGATGTCGAATTTCGGACCGCGCATCTCCCACCAGGGCCCCGGCATTTTGCAGTTGGTGACCCACCCGTTGTACAGCACGTATTTCGCGCCGATACGCTCCGCCCATTCCCCTTCAAAATGAAACGGGGCGTTGGGAGCCGTTAGCACCCCCCGGCGCGCCACCGCCTTGGGCATAGTCTGGCCGCGCACATCGTAAAACTTCCCTTTTTCGGTCTCGGTGTTGTACTCCAGGTGGTCGCACCACAACTGTTCGTTCTTTTCGAAGCCGTGGAAATAAACGTGGCCGCGCGCCATCACGTCGTGCGTATCTTCATGGTATTCAATATAGTCGGCGCGGATCAGGCGAAACTGGTCTTCCACTTCGGCATTCCCCTCGAGAATCTTAATAGGACCGTGCGAATCCTGATGGGTGGCGCGGATGTAGATCCAATTCCGTCCCAGCGTCCTGGGATCGGGAAGGGGCGCGCGCGCCGTCTCGACGGCTCCGCCCGGTTTCGGCTCGGCGGGTGTCTTAGAACTTTGGTCCTGGGCGATGGCGCATGGTCCTAAACTCAGCAAGCCCAACACGCTAACCAGAAAAATATACGTATTACTAGAAGATTTTTCGTGACAAAGTACTACGGTTGTGTTATGAGTGCTAAGAGTGGTACTTGGGAAGAGGTTCAAGCCGCAAAGGTAACACACTTTCTAAAGAACCGGTCCAAGTGCCGATATGGCAATTTAGGGCTATAAAACCGATGACCTGCAGCTACTGTGGCACTCGCAACAGCGAGGGCGAGCATCGTTGTCGCCTTTGTGGGCGTAAGCCTGGCGACACATTGAATGGCGAATTCACCCTGGTCAGCACGGATGGGGCATTGGCCACGCAAATGCGGCCCATGGTCCGGCCATTGCCTGCCGTAAAAGCGCCCAAGCCGCCCAACCTGGCGCGGGCCGTGCAGACCTCTCTGTTTGAGGAGCGGGTATCGAAAGTGGTTCCCATAGCGCCTCCCCAACCACGCGCGCCCAAGCCGGGCGCTGTCAAGACCGCGCCCCGCCGCGCGCGGCGCCCCGTTCCGGAAGGCCAGGGCACGCTCGATTTTCTGCCGGCGCAACCGCCGCAGCCCCGGACGCTCGGTACGGCGGCGGAAGCGGTGATCCGCTGCGATGAGTCGCCGGCAACCCCGCTGCACCGCGCCGTGGCGGCAGCCATCGATTGGAGCATGGTGCTCATCGCCTACGGACTGTTTCTGCTGGCTTTTCGTATATTCGGCGGTCAATTCGCTCTCAACAAGATCAACCTGATGGTTTTTGGCGGCGCCCTGGTGCTCATCGCGCTGAGCTACGGACTGATTTGGACGATTAGCGGAACTGAAACCGCGGGTATGTACTGGACATACCTGCGGCTGGTATCGTTCGAGGGCTTTCCGCCCGATTCCCGGCACCGCCTCATGCGGTTCCTGGGCTCTTGTCTCAGTGTCTCCACCGTGCTGGGGCTCCTGTGGTCGCTGGTGGATGAAGAATCGCTCACCTGGCAGGACCACATCTCGCGCACTTTTCCCACCCCGCGCCATTTGGAAACGCAGGTTTTTCGCCGCGGCTGATAACTTCTTGGTTTGTCATGGGTTTTGTGGCATCGCGCTAGGGGCAACCCGCTCGCGATAGAATCAGAACTAACCCATGAACATACATTTTGACGAAACGAACCTCCTGGCCGACGTCGTCGGCAAAGCCAATGGCCTGAGCCGCGCCGAGGTGGAACGCGCACAATCGAAAGCGCGCAAGGCCCTCACCGGTTTTCGCAAGAAGAGCGATGCCGGGCTCTACGGATTTCCTAACCTTCCGTTGCAGACCCCGGTCATCCGCTCGATTCGCGAGTTCGCGGCCGCGGTCCGCGGCACTTACGATACGGTCTCGGTGGTCGGCATAGGCGGCAGCGCGCTGGGATCGTGGGCCCTCGATTGCGGAATCCGCGGGCCGCACCCGGTGCAAGGCGCTTTCACCACCGACCATCCGCGGCTGGTGATCCTCGATAACGTCGATCCCGATTTCACCGCGGCGGCGCTCGATTCGATGGATCCGAATCGCACTATCGTGGTGGTGATCGCCAAGTCCGGCGGCACGGCCGAGACTGTGGCGACGTTTCTGATTGTCCGCGAATGGCTGCTGGCGGCCCTGGGCGGCCGCGCGGCCAGCCGCATCGTGGCCGTCACCACCCAAGGCAAGGGCGACTTGTTCGAATTGGCCCGCGGCGAAGAATATCGCACGTTCGCCATCCCGGAGAACGTGGGCGGGCGCTTCAGCGTGCTGTCTCCCGTGGGCCTCGTACCGGCCGCGTTGATCGGTATCGATATCGGCAGGCTCTGCCGCGGCGCCTCCAACATGACGGATCTGTGCTGGCAGCCCGACCTGGCGGAAAACACCGCTCTCCGCGCCGCTCTCTACCACTGGCTGATCTGGACGCGCAAGAATAAACCGATCCAGGTGGCTTTCCCCTATTCCAATCACTTGTGGGGCACCGCCTTCTGGTTCCGCCAGCTATGGGCCGAATCGCTGGGCAAAGCGCAGAACCGCAAAGGTGAAATCGTCCACACCGGGCAGACCCCGGTGGCCGCCCTGGGCACCACCGACCAGCACTCCCAGGTGCAGTTGTACATCGAGGGACCCAACGACAAGGTTTTCACATTCTGGGCGTTGGACCGTTTCGCGCATCCTGGTAAGATCCCCCAGGCAAAGCTCCATCTGCCGGCTTTCGATGCCTTGGACGGCCAGACCTTAACTGAATTGATTGACGCCGAGCGCCGCTCGACCGCCGCCGCCATGGCCGAAAACGGGCGCCCCAACTGCACCTTCTCGTTAGGACGAATGGATGCGGAGCACCTGGGCGCGTTCCTGCAACTACTGGAATTCGAGACGGCCTTCGTGGGCGAATTGCTCGATATCGACGCCTTCAACCAGGAAGGGGTGGAACTAGGCAAGAAATTCACCTTCGGGCTGATGGGCCGCAAGGGCTTCGAGCAATACCGCAAGTCTTTCGCGGCCTATGAAAAGAAGCGCGCGGCAGCCAAGTAGGCGCGCCAATTGAGAGCCCGAACTCCGAATCGCTGTTATTCTGGAGTCAGCAGATGAACTGTCTTAAGGGAGCTCTGGGTGTGTTCCTGCTGCTCCTGGCCGGTCCGGCTGGCGCTTTCTCGCCGGGAGAGCCCGCTCTACAGGTTACCGTCGTTGACGCCTCCCACTTACCGATTCCGGGCGTGCATCTCGACTTGCACCTCGGCCCGCTAATTGCCGCTTCGGCCGAGACCGATATTCACGGCCGCGCGGAGTTCCATAATCTCGGACCCGCCAAATATCTGCTGACCGCCACGCGCGACGGTCTGGAGACACTCGAAAGGGCCAACGTGGACGTGACTCCCGGCACCGGCGCTTCTATCGAGCTGACCATGACCCCCGCGCTCCATCATGAGAACGTGGATGTCGAAGAATCGATTACGCCCGTCGAGCAGGGCGCCTCCATGCCAACGCGCCTGCCGCCGGATGCCGTCAAGGAACTGCCCACCCGGCCCGCCACCGTGGCCGAAGCGCTGCCGCTGGTCCCGGGCGTGGTCCGCAAGCAGGATGGCGGCCTCCAGATTTCCGGCTCGGCCGAGCATCGCAGCTCTTTAATCGTAAACTCGGCGGACGTCACCGACCCCGCCACGGGCCAGTTCGGGCTGACCGTCCCGATCGATAGCGTGGAAACCCTGAACGTCTATCAAACCCCGTATATGGCCGAGTACGGCCGGTTCACCGCCGGCCTGGTTTCGGTGGAAACGCGGCGCGGCGGCGAAAAGTGGAACTGGGAGCTGAACGACCCCTTCCCCGATTTCTACATACGCAGTTGGCACATGGACGGCCTGCGCGACGCCACGCCGCGCCTTAACCTGGAAGGGCCCGTCATTCCCGGCAAGCTCTATTTCTCCGAGGGCGTGGAGTATGAGTTTCGCAAGACCGAAATCTACACGCTGCCCTTCTCCGAACAAAAGAAGACCGAGGGCGTCAACTCCTTCGCCCAGCTCGATTGGGTGCTTTCCGACAAACACATGCTCACCGGCACCGTTCACCTGGCGCCGCAACACCTCGACAATATCAACCTGGATTACTTCGACCCCATCTCAACCGTTCCGGATGCTTCCACCAAGAATTACACCGAAACCCTCAACGACCGGTACAGTCTGGCGGGCGGACTCCTCGATAACACGCTCTCGGTGACGCGCTTCGACGCCGACGTCTGGGGCCACGGTTCGGACCCGCTGGAGATCATGCCCCAGGTGCGCGCCGGGAATTATTTCGCCAACCAGAACCGCCAGGCCACGCGCCTCAGTTGGCTTCCCATCTTCACGTTCGGACAGTGGAAAGGCTGGGGTTCGCACGATTTCAAGATCGGCTCCTACATCGCGCGCAGCTCCGATAGCGGCGAGATGTTCGAACACGAGATCGACATCCGCAACGCCTCCGCTCTCCTGCTCGAAAGCATTACCTTCGTGGGCGGTAAGCCCTATTCGATGGACGATACCGAGTATGCGTTCTTCGGGCAGGACCACTGGATTCTTTCGCCGCGCCTGGCCGTGGACCTGGGCGTGCGCACGGAATCGCAGGAGGTCACCGCCAGTTTCCGCATGGCGCCGCGCGTGGGCGTGGCCTGGACCCCGCTGGCCAGCACCGGGACGGTCATACGCTTCGGTTCGGGCATATTTTTCGACCACGTTCCGCTGAACGTGTACGCCTTTAACCTGTACCCCAGGGAGTGGCAGACGTTTTACGGACCCGATGGCGCAATCGTCGCCGGACCGTACTACTTCGGCAATGCGCTGAGCGAGGTGAACGTCAAGGTCCCCTTTGTTTTCCGGCATCAGGGTCCGGGCAACTTTTCGCCCATGAGTATCAACGGCAGCCTGGATCTCGAACAGCCCCTCACCAAGTTCGTGAAGTTGCGCCTCGCCTATATCGAGAGCCAGGCGAACGGCCTGGTGCTCATGGAACAGCAGCCGCCCGATCCCGCCAACAACGTGGGGGCGAACACGCTATCCGGTTCGGGCGCGTCGCGCTATCGCCAGTTCGAGGTCACCACCCGCCTGCGGCTGGGCGGCAACCGCCAGTTATTCTTTTCCTACGTGCGTAGCCGTTCGCGCGGCGATTTGAACGACTTCAATAACTACCTGGGCAGTTTTCCCCTGGCCGTCCTGCGGCCGAATGTATCCGGCAACCTTCCGGGCGATCTGCCCAACCGTTTCGTGGCCTGGGGATTGCTGCAAGTGCCGCATGGATTTCGTATCGCGCCCACGGCCGAGATCAGGAATGGCTTTCCGTATTACACGCTGGACGCGCTCCAGAACTACGTGGGAGTCCCCAATCGAAACCGTTACCCGAGTTTTTTCTCGCTCGATGCGCGCGTTTCCAAAGATTTCAAGGTGAGTCCCAAGTACTCGTTGCGTCCCTCGGTGAGCGGGTTCAATTTAAGCGACCATTTCAACCCCGAAGCGTTTCACAATAACGTGGGCGACCCGGTATTCGGGGTGTTCTTCGGCGAGCGGCGGCGCAGGCTCACTGCGGATTTCGACGTGATCTTCTGAACTCGCGGGCCGCTTCAGTCGGTCTTCTTGAGTCGCAGCGCGGTTACCTGCCGCACCCACCGCGCGGCTCTCTTCTCCCCGGGAACCACCAAGCGAAACGGTCCATCGTCTTCGGCGAGCGGCTTGCCGTCTCTTTTCACGGCCACGAAAACAGTTTTGTCCATGAACGTGGGATCGAGCTCCGCCCAAGCAAATACGGCGCGATAGCCGTCTTTGGCTTCGGCCGACAGGTAGTAGGAAGCCGCCGTTTTGTGAAACTTCTCGCCCGCCGGTAAATCGACCTTCGCCAGCAAAGTGGAAAGCGGAACGCCCTCATACGTGTGGGTAGCCCCGTGCTCGGCTGCTTCGATCGTCTGTTGCGGTAATTTCAAGAGATCCGCGAGGGTGACGCTAACCCTGGCTCCATTCACGCCTTCGATGGTCAACGCCGGCTGGCCTTGGCCGAGGGCCAGGGAGACGAAGAGGCCCAGGGTTGCGATCGGTAAGGTGGCGATCATGCTTCCTATTTTGCATCAGGTGTCGCGTACCGGGGGGGCAGCAGGAGGCTGCCCCGATGATCCCTGTGCCCGGCCTGCGTGGCGTCAGTGCTACGGGTAGGACGTGATTCGGCCAAGTGGTCTGCGACGCAGATCGGGTGGAGGGAGATGCAGCGAGCGTATAAGACGGTATGATTAACTAGAGTGTCTATTTTCGATCTCCGTTCGTTGGGTGTTTCAGTCGGCCCGAACATCCGTGCCTTGGTTCGCTAAACCTCCATGCCATCGAATGCACTAGATTACGTGACAATCAGGGGCTTTAAGAGTATCGCTTCGCTGGAGAAGTTGGAGCTTAGGCCGATCAATATCCTGATCGGCCCAAACGGTTCTGGCAAATCAAATTTCATTGGCGTGTTCTCTTTTCTCCACGCAATTCGCGAAGGGCGGCTGCAGGATTACGTGACTGCGGCGGGCGGCGCCGAAAAACTGCTGCACTTTGGTTCAAAAACGACAAGGGAAATGTCGTTCCACCTCTCGTTTGTCGGCCAAGTTAATCAGTACGAGCTGAAGCTCTCTCCGACCGAAGATGACAGTCTGTTCCCATCCGAAGAGACCGCCTTCTACTGGAATAAGACGTACCCTCGACCGTATTCCACCGCGCTCTCGCCAAGACAACGCCGACTTGAAGCCGGCATTAGCAGCCCAGAGCTTGACGGCACGGCCAAATGGGTGCGTGATCGCCTCGGAGGCTGGCGCTTGTATCATGTGCACGACACGAGTTCCACTTCGCCGATGCGAAAGACGGCGAAGGTGGACGATAACGAATTCCTGCACGCGGACGGATCAAATTTGGCAGCCTTCTTGTACTATCTCCGTGAGAAACATCCGGATTCCTATGGTCTGATCCAACGCACGATACAACGTGTAGCTCCATTTTTCGATGATTTTCGTCTGAAGCCTCTCAGGCTCAAGCGTGACGACATAAAGCTGGAATGGCGGCACAAGAACTCGGACCAGTACTTCGATGCGTCGTCCCTTTCTGACGGTACTCTTCGTTTTATTGCCCTTGCTACGCTCTTCCTTCAGCCGGAAAGCTACCGACCATCGGCCATTCTCGTGGATGAGCCCGAGCTAGGCTTGCACCCCTACGCGATCGGTATGCTCGCCTCTCTTATCCGGCAGGCCTCCCTAGACACCCAGGTGATCGTCTCGACGCAGTCGTCTCTTCTGTTGGATCATTTTCAAGCAGAAGATGTGTTGGTTGCTAACCGCGCCGAAGGTGGGACGGAGGTCACACGTCCCGAATCGACGCAGTTGGCTACATGGCTTGAAGAATACAGCCTCGGCCAACTCTGGGAAAAGAATGAGCTTGGGGGGCGACCCGTTAGGGATTAAGGACGATGGCTCGCCTGTTGGTTCATTTGGAGGGTCAGACCGAGGAAGACTTCGTCAATGAGGTTCTTCGGGATTATTTGCTAGCGCGAGGCTACGATGTCGTTAGCGCCCGGATTGTTGGCAATGCTCGGCTACGGCATCGCCGCGGTGGGATCAGGCCTTGGCCGTCCGTCAGGAAGGACATTGTCAATCACCTCAAGGAAGACTCCGCCTGCATCGCGACTACTATGGTTGATTACTATGGCCTGCCGCAGGAGGGAGAAGGGGCTTGGCCTGGACGAAAGAAGGCGGCGGGATTGAAGAGCGGAGAGAAGGCACCTTGCATAGAGCACGCCCTGCTGGCTGACGTCATCGCGCAAATGGGTAAGAGCTTCAACCCTCGGCGATTCGTACCCTTTGTCGTAATGCATGAATTTGAAGGGTTGCTTTTCAGTGATTGTGCTGGTTTCAGTCGCGGTATAGGGCGGTCGGGTCTGGAAGCGGCTTTCAAGGCTATTCGAGACCAGTTTCCGACACCAGAAGATATCAACGATTCGCCGGTGACTGCGCCATCGAAACGCGTCAAAGATCTCGTTCCAGGGTACGAGAAGCCGCTCCTGGGGTCGCTGGCCGCCCTTGAGATCGGGCTAAACTCCATTCGGCACGAGTGCCCGCACTTTAATGGATGGCTGGTGCAACTCGAATCCCGCAGCAGTGAATAGGCCTCGCATTGGCAGTCGAAGCCCCCGGCGCCACTTGGACGTATAAGCCCCCAACTCGTTGAAGCGGCTATCGAGGGCGCTGCTCGCGCAGCTCGGGTGAGGTCCCATGCCCTAGGCAGGACTCGAACCTGAGCTTAGAGGAGTTAAGACTGGCGAGTGTTTGGAAGCCCCAATGTTATCAGCAGTAGAACTCGCCAACCCGCCCGGGAGATTACGATGAGTTGGGTGAGTTGGATTGACAAACTCGACCGAGCTGGATACAGTCGAGGGAGTGCGCTAACAGGGCGTCTCCTACCCGCGGCAAGGGAAGCATCCCACCTGTTTTGGTTTCAGTTGCCGTTACCTTCTTTCAGCCTGGTATCAGCGGGACACCGGCAAATATGAAAGGAGGTCTTGTGACCCCATCGAAGTTCTTACGCTCTCACTCATCCTTTGAGTCCATCCGCAAGCAGGCAAAAAAACTAGCCCGCCGGTTCGCCGCCGGCGACCCCGATGCTCTGGCCCGTGTCCACACCCAACTGCCGGCTCCGGTCCTTCCTTTATCGCTGCGAGACGCCCAGCTTGTGCTGGCCCGGGAATACGGCTTCGCAGGCTGGCAGGATCTTCGCGCGGCGGTGATCCGCCTGGAAGGCAAGGGCCTGGAATGGGCCGCCGCCGAGGCGGAGCGCGCCATTCACGGCAACCACGTCGAACGATTGGCGCAACTGATTCGGGAGTATCCCGCGCTGCTATCCTGGCGCGGCGATTGCGGAGAATCCTTGCTCGGGTTTGCCACCGGCTCGTTCGGCGATAGCGGCGATCCTTACCGGGAGCGGATGTTCACGCGCCTCGAATGCGCCGAGTTTCTCCTGGACGCCGGCGCCATCGCGAACCCGGCGATAGGGGAGGACGCAATTCGCGCTCGCGCCAAGGGAGTGTTGCAGCTCCTTTCGCGCAAGGGGGTCCTGCCGCGTAATCTCGATACTCTGGCGGCACTGGGTGACTACGACGGTGTGCGCGATTGCCTGGACGCATCGAGGGCCCGCGCCAGCGGTAACGCCGCGGTAACGCAAGCATTCCTCATTGCCTGCGTGTTCGACCATCGGGCGGTCGCCGCTCTCATTCTCGACCGTTCGATCGAGCTCGACCCCGCGCTCGGCGAGCGCGTGGAGAAATGGCGTGGACGAAGCGGCTTGGTCGACTATCTGGCCGAACATGCGTCGCAGCGCGGACACTCCTGGCAGACCGCCGTCAGCCCTTGGCAGACGGTTGTTATGAACGAGCTTCTCAAGGCAATCGATGAGGACAACCTCCCAGAGTTCACCCGGTGGCTGCGGCAGGAGCCGGATCTGCTCGGCGAATCGCAAGCCGCCCGGCAGGTGGAACTATTAGAGCATGCGGTATTGAAAGATCGCGGGCCCTTCATTACGCGGCTGTTGGAGTTCGCTCCAGCGCTAGCGATGAGGCGCCCTCCTTCGTCCGCGCTGGTGTTCGCTCTGGAATATGGGAAGGCGCATCTCATTCCTCTGTTGACCCCGATTTGGCCGTTACCGAACGATCTCTGTCACGCGGCCGGCGTGGGAGACTTCTCGCGAGTGCGGGCTTGGTTCGATGAGGTTGGCCGTCCGAGGTTGGGAAGCCTCAGTCAGCATTACCCCACCAACGACCCCTCTGTTTTGCGGAATCTGCACTGGACTCCCGCCAATGCGCAACAAATTCTGGACGCCGCGCTGGCATGGGCGTGCATGAACCGCCAGTTTGAGATTGCGTCTTTCCTGCTGGAGCGCGGGGCCAATATCGACACCGACTGGAGCACGCACGAGCCAGCCAGCATGCTGCACGAGTGCGCCATCCGTGGGAACTATGAAACAGCACAATTCCTGATCGACCGCGGTATCGATATGACCGTTCGCGATCGTCGCTGGAATGCGACCGCGGAAGGGTGGGCGTACCACGCCGCCAAGGACCAGAACATGGGGGAGTTCCTAGCGCGTGCCGAGAGCGCTCGGAAAGCCGCACAATCCCTTTGAAAGGGGCACGGTCGCCCTCCCCGCGCTGCCCAAATGCCTCCCGGTCGTCGCCCCCATCTGCCGTTCCGGGCCGAAGCCAGCCAAGAAAGCCTAAAAGTTTCCGCCGATTCGACCGATATGTAACGTATGGTGGTCGGTCCGGAAACGACTATTAAGGCACCTCGGTAGCGAATGTGGGGGATCTCCTGATGTCCAGATCGCGTCCAGTTCGGCTGTCTGCGTCCTGGGTCTCCGCGATGCTGCTGTGTACAGTCGCGCAGTGCGAGGCCACGGCCGCCACGCCGCCGATTGCCAACCTGCTCCGCACCGTCTATGGCTCCGAGGAAGGATTACCGCAGAACACCGTTCAGTCTTTGGCCCACACCACCGACGGATACCTGTGGCTGGCCACTCAAGCCGGCGTCTCGCGATTCGATGGAGTGCGATTCCGGACTTTTCAGGTACGGAATGAGCCCGGCCTTATCCAAGACAATATCCACGTGGTCGCGGCGGGACGCGACGATTCCCTCTGGATAGGCACCTACACACAAGGAGTCGTCCGCTACCGGAACGGTGTATTCACTCCGCTCCCGGGAGTATCCACGGAAGCCATTAACACCATTCTGGAGGATCGCGATGGCGCCGCTTGGATCGGAACGGGACGGGGCTTGCTTGTCTGGAAAGACGGCATTTTGTCTTCGTTTACCTCCTCCAACGGATTGGCCGGACAGAACGTCTTGGCATTGGCGCAGGACCGTCAGGGACGGGTATGGGTGGGCACCGATGGCGGCCTGAACCTGTTCGATCGGGGTCACTTGCGGCCGTTTGCCGCCGCGGCGGCTCTGGCTGGCCTGCCCGTCCGTTGCCTTTCCGTCGATGCGGAGGACAACTTGTGGGCGGGCGCCGGCCCGACTTTGGTGCGGCTCCAAAACGGACAGGTGCACGAGCGGTATGGACCCCAGTTGCTTCCCACCAAAGAGGTTATTTCAGCACTCGCCCCGGGTCCGGACGGAGCGCTCTGGATCGGGACCTATGGCGACGGCCTTTTCCGCTTGCGCGCCGGCTTGTTCGAACATTACGGCAAGGAGCAAGGTCTCTCGAACAATGCGATTTTCTGCCTGCTGGCCGAAAACGATGGCAGTCTCTGGGTGGGTACCAACGCCGGCGGTATGAACCTCCTGCGCCCCCAGGCCATCCGCCAGATTGGGGCTCCCGAGGGGCTTTCCGATACCGATGCCGACGCGGTCTTTGAGGCTCATGACGGCTCCCTCTGGATTGCTACCGAGGGACGAGGCCTCAACCATTACACCGATGGGCGGATGTCCACCTACACTACCCGCGATGGACTAACCAGCAATGTAGTCATGGCGATCAGCGAGGTCAAACACACCATATGGGCCGGCACCATGGAAGGAGGGCTCAACTGGCTGGAGAATAACCGCTTCCGCCATATGAGCTTGGGTGCGGGAGTGAAGGTCGCGGTAATCCTGGAGGCGCGGAACGGATCGCTTTGGGTGGGCACATCCGCCGGTCTCTACCGCATCGAAAACGGTGCGATAGCCAAGCTGTACACCACCGCCGATGGGCTGCCCAACAACCGCGTATTCGCCGTTACGGAAGCTCGCGACGGATCCCTCTGGCTGGGCACCACCAGAGGTTTCAGCCACTTCCATGGCGGGGTATTTACAAATTACGCCACCGAAACCCCGGGCCAGTCCGGCACACGAGTGCTGTGCTTTCACGAGGATAAAGACGGCGTTCTCTGGTTGGGCACGCACGGCCGCGGCGTGGGCCGGCTGAAAGACGGAGGGCTCTCCTGGTTCGGCATGGATCAAGGGTTGAATGACGACGTGGCGTATTCGATCCTGGACGATGACCGGGGCTACCTTTGGGTCACCACCAATCGCGGCATCTGCCGGATTGCCAAGCAGCAACTCGATGACTTGGCCAGCGGGAAAATCCCCCGCGTGGTTCCCCGAGTCTTCGGACCGGGGGACGGATTGCGGAGCGGCGAGTGCTACGGAGGCACCCAACCTTCCGGTTGGAAACGGCGGAACGGGCAACTGCTTTTCGCCTGCATCGGCGGGGCGGTGGTGATCGACGTATCCAAAGTGCCCGCCCCGGTGTCGGCTCTCCCGGTGTTTGTCGAGGAAGCGCGGCTGAACGGCCGGGCGAGTTCGCCCAGCGCCTCCGCCATTCGCATCCCGCCGGGCGATGGCAGCCTGGAGTTCGTCTATACCGCCATCGATTTTGTGGCGCCGCGGCAGGTGCGGTTTCGCTACCGCCTGGACACCGTAGACACGGATTGGGTGGATGCCGATGGAAGGCGGACCGCGTTCTACACCAAGATTCCTCCCGGCACCTACCAGTTTCAGGTCCGGGCGCAGAACGCGGCCGGCGTCTGGAATGCCACCAGCATGCGCTTCGTGCTGGAGCCGCATTATTATCAGACCGTCTGGTTTCTGATCGCCTTGGCGGGTCTGGTGGCCGGGATAGTATTCGGCCTCATCCGTTGGAAGACCACGGTCGTCCGAACACGCCAGCAAGAGCTGGAACGGATCGTTGCGGTCCGCACGCAGCAGATGCTGGCAGCCAAGGAAGACGCGGAGTCCGCCAACCGCGCCAAGAGCCAATTCGTGGCCAACATCAGTCATGAAATTCGCACGCCCATGAGCGGCGTGATCGGGCTGATTGGCCTGACACTCGATACCGATGTCTCGACCGAGCAGCGGCAGTACCTGGACATGGCGCGCTCGTCGGCGGAATCCCTTCTCGGCATCATCAACGATATTCTCGATTTCTCGAAAATCGAAGTAGGCAAAATCGATATCGAGCCCGTTGAGTTTCAAGTCGAAGAGCTCCTGGAGGAGGCCGTCCGTCAACACGCCATTCGCGCGTCCGAGGTAGGCATCGAGCTAGTCGTCGAGATGGACCCGGACACCCCGGCGCTCATTTTGGCGGATCGCATACGGCTCGGGCAGGTGCTGGCCAATCTGGTCGGCAACGCTTCGAAATTCACGGCGCAAGGCGAAGTCGTGGTTCGGGCCGATGTCGAATCGCGGCAAGGGCGCGATGTGGTTCTCCGTTTTTCCGTGCGCGACACCGGAATAGGGATCCCGCCCGACCGCCTGGAGCGGATCTTCTTACCGTTCACGCAGGCCGACAGTTCCACTACGCGCCGTTATGGCGGTACAGGTCTGGGGCTGACGATTTCGGCGACCCTGGTCAAGTTGATGGGCGGTCGAATCTGGGTCGAGAGCCGGCCGGGAGCCGGGAGCACTTTCTATTTCACCATCCGCGCCACCGCCGTTGACGATCGGACGGTGGGGGCTACGCCGGCCATGGAGACCGAGGACCGCCGGGTGCTGGTGGCGGACGATAACGAATCCTGCCGCAAAGCCGTGGCGGCCATCTTGCGCCGCCGCGGGCTCGAACCGGTGGAAGCCGCCGCGGGCGAACCAGCCTTGGCACTTTTGCGCGCCGCCGGCGCTCATCCGTTTCCCGTGGCTATACTGGACGCCGGCATGCTCGACCTCAGCGGGTGGCAGGTGGCCGAAGCGGCCGAAGCGGAGCGGATTGCGACCCGCATCATCGTGCTGGCTCCGCTGCGGTTCCGGCACCGCAACTCGCCTGCCGTCGCCGCCGTCCTCACCAAACCCGTGGTTGCCGCCAGTTTGTGGAACGCACTCGCGCCGGATTCGGCGGCCACACCGGCCGCCTCTCCCAGCGGACCGGTCAAGTCGCGTGGATTGCGTATCCTGGTTGCCGAAGACAATGTGGTCAATCAGACCGTCGCCAAACGCATCCTCGAAAAACAAGGCCACCAGGTGAGCATCGCCGGAGATGGCGCCGCAGCTGTCGCCGCCGTCGAGACCCAGCCGTTCGATCTGGTGCTCATGGATGTACAGATGCCCGTGATGGATGGCTTGGAAGCAACCCGGGCGATCCGCCAGCGGGAGAGCGGCAAGGGCTCCCACATTCCGATCATCGCCATGACCGCCAACGCGATGAAGGAAGATCGTAAGATCTGTCTCGAAGCCGGTATGGATTCCTACGTAACCAAACCAGTAGCCATCGAGGAGCTCACGGCCGCGATTGAAGCGGCCGCATCCACTTCCGACGCATCCTAAGTACGCCTTTTCGCAAATATGGCTTCGCATTCCGGCAGGACCGGCCGGCGCCCTTCAGGCCGCGGCGAGATCCTTCTCGAGAGCCAAATAGGCGCAGCCGGCCACCACGAGAAACATAGTGAGCACCTCGGTATCGCCCAAATTGACTTCGACGCAGCCTTCCACCATGGCTGCCAGAACCACCGCGATGGCGCCGTGAAGGAGGAATCGCCGATCGCCGCGCTCCGCAGGCAATCGCCGAATTCCGCGCCCGCAATCGATCAGGATCTGGATCAGCACAGCCACCAGGGCCAACATGGTGGGGATGCCGCGGTCGGCGGCGTATTGCAGATACACGTTGTGCAGATGCTGGTAGAAGCCGTCGGGCAGCGGGCGCGGAAAATCGGCGGGGATGTATTCCCGGAAGTGATATTTCGGCCCATCGGGCCCCAAGCCGAGAAGCGGATGCTGTTCGATCATGTTAATCCCCGTGCGCCAGGCCATGATGCGAAACGTGTTCGAGTCTTCGCGGTGCGGTTTGACGATGGATTCGAAGCGCTCGCGGACTTGAGCGGGGGAAACCAGAAAAGCCAGTAGAATGGCTGCGGGAACCAGCAGCACGAACTTCTTGTGCCAGCACCATACCAGGTACAAGCCCGCCACGGCCGTGGCGATCCACACACCGCGGGTCTCAGCCAGTAGTACCGCAACGCTTGAAAACGCGGCGCAGGCAATCCAGATCCAGCGCCGTTTCTCGAGGGGAGCGAAGAAAAGCAAGGCGGCCAGCATCAGCAGCGCGAACATCTCTTCACCGGAAAACGTGTTCCAATGGCTGGTCAAGCCCTTGATTCGTTCGGCGACGTAGCCTTCATTGGTGAACGCGTGACCATGCGCATGGGCTTGCATGATTTTGCCGGCGAACTGGACGAAGCCGATAAGCGCGGTGATGGCGGCAAATCCTCCCCAGGTGAGAAACAGCCAGCGAATGATCCGCAGGTTCCGCAAACAGGAAAACACCACCAGCAGCTCCGCGAACACGTAGAACTTCTTCACCTGCGAAAGTCCTTCCCACGGGTGAGGGTCAAACGCCAGCGAGATCAGGGTTCCCAGCATGAAAAGCGCCAGCGCCCATTTGATGCGCGGCAGCCGCAATTGCTCGCGGGAAAGCAGCAAAGCAGCCAGCGCCATGCCCAGAAGGATCTGCGATATGGCGATGGAGAAAATAATTGCCGCGGCGGACCCGAACGTCAGCCACTGCGCGGCCTGCGCGAAACGAAGTCGGGAAGGGTTCATGGAATGAACATTCTCGCTTACTGTTGCGGCCGGTCGTAGCCTGCCAACCGGCGGATCCAGATGTTGCGGTAGCGCACGGGATTGTGGTGGTCCTGCAAGCAGAGCGGCTCTTCGGGATCGTGGGGCGTGTAGTGCGCCACCTGGCGGTAGACCATGGGTCCCATGGACTCCTTGTGATGGTGCACCAGCACCCCGTTGTAAAACACCGTCACATAGGCCGGTTTAAGCATTTGTCCGTTTTCAAAGCGCGGCGCTTCCCACACGATGTCATAGGTGTTCCACTCGCCCGGCCGGCGCGCCGGATTCACCAGCGGCGGCCACTGGCCGTAGATGGCGGCGGCCTGGCCATCGGCATAGGTTGGATTATCCCAGGCATCCAGCACTTGGATTTCATAGCGTCCCATAAGCAGCACGCCGCTGTTGCCGCGTCCCTGGCTGTTCCCGCGGACCTCGGCGGGCGCAGCCCACTCCACGTGAAGCTGGCAATCGCCGAATTTCTCGCGCGTATAAAGGTTGCCGGCGCCGTCCACGACCTCGAACCAGCCATCGCCCAGCTTCCAGCGCGCGTCGAAAATCTTGCCGGCATCGGCGCCCCGGCCGTGCTGGGCCCATTGGGAGAGATCCTTGCCATCGAACAGCACGATCGCATCGGAGGGCGGTGCTCCCGCCGTAGCACCGGGCGTGACCACGGCCGGATGCGGCCGGTTCGGATCGTGGACATGCCACGGCAATCCCGGCAGCATGGGCGTATCGGTAAATCCCAGGTCCGGATTGGGTTTGGCCGGTTGCGTTTGAGCCGGCGCGGCGGCGGCGAGCGTGGCCGCCAGCGATAGTTTCAGGAATTCCTCGCGTGTCATTGCGTTCACCAGCATATGCGCGAGCGCCCGCGATGGCAACTCAGGCCAGGTGTTTCGCCAGAAACGGCAGGCCGCGCTTGCCCCAAAAACCGTGGGGGCCGTCGAATACTTCGAGCTCTATGTTCTCCGCGCTTCCGAATACGTCATAGACCTTTCGGGCGCGTTCGACGCTCTCGCGAGTGGCGGCGGTGGGAAAGATGGTATCGCGCAAGCCGGATTCCGCGAACAAAGGACGCGGCGCGACGAGGCCGGCGATATCGTACATTTCGGCCCAATTGAGAATCCCGGGCACGTAGTTGTCGATGCAGTGGGAAACCCGCATGATGCTCTCGCGGAACGTGTTGAGCGCGGAACTGACCAGGGCGGCGCGAATGCGTGTATCGAGCGCGGCCGCGAACAACGTGCACGTGCCGCCGCCGGAGCATCCCAGGCAGCCCACCCGAGCGGCATCCAGTTCCTTGCGGCCGGCGATCCAATCGATGGTGCGCAACGTGTCATAGACCCGCCATCCCAGCATGGTTTGGCCGAGCAGCAGGGCGGAGCCGGCGGCGGGCTGGCAAGCGGTTGCGCTTAGACCGTGGGCTTTGGTGAGCGGGTCGCGGCGGCAACCGAAAGCCATCGGCTCGATGGCCACCGCGGCCATGCCGTGCTCCACAATCTGGATGGCATAGTCGTATGCGTAGCCGACTTTCACCGTACGGTCTTGGCCTTTCTCATCGATGCCCACGATATCGTCCACGCCGCGGCCGTGGCCGGGCATGGCAATCACGGCGGCGAAGGGCGCGCGGCCGGCCTTGGGGGTGAGCAGGTAGCCCAACACCCACACGCCGGGACGGCTCTCGAAAACGAATTTCTCGCGGCGGTACGCGGGGTAATCTTTGGTCTCCAGGGTCTGGGAAGCGAGCGGGAAATGTTCCGCGGGAAAGCCGCCGATGAGATCGAGCAATTTGGCGCGGAGGGCCTCCTGCCAGGCGAGGGCATCGGCGCGGTTGCCGGCATGGAACGTGAGGCGCAGGGGCGCGGCATCGTGGAGCTTCTGGGTATAGAGCACGGGATCGAAGCCGGCCATATCGACCTTGCCTTCAAAGCCATCGAGGGCGCCGGTATATTTAGAGGGTTCAGACGGCGCCGCCGCGCATTCGCCCAGAACCGAAGTTGCCAGCGCCAGTTTTCCGAGATCGCGTCGTGTCATGCGCCAATCATAACTCCGTGACGTTCGTTACACCGCGGACTCACTTCAGCGGCAACAAGCGGGCGCGCGGACGGTCGGACCAGTCTATCGTAAGAACTGCTCCGGACTCTAGTTCAACGGCGCATTCCGTGATTGCTCCAAGGAGTGCGACGCCCCGTATCTCGGGGACCAGCGGCTCACCGCGTAGCAAAATGACGCTCGGCTTGCCCGCCGAGGTGTGAGCCAGGATTCGCGGAAAATCAAGATCGTTCGTGATCAACACAAAGCCGTGCCTGCGCGCGTAATCGCATATTGCCGGATCTGATGCACCGTTCGGCCCCACCTCCGACCAGTGGATCGCGTCATGGCCCGCCGTAAGGAGCGCTGGGACCCAGCGCGGGGTCAGGTTCATGTCGATCAGAAACCGCATCGGCTAACTGGCCAGGCGGACCTCGCGTCCCTGGGCGAGGCTGGCAGCGTACGCAAGCGCCTCTCGGATGTCTTCCGCCTCAAGATACGGAAAATCGGCCAGGAGATCTTCGACGGTGCGGCCCTCCGCGATAGATTCCACGATCATGCCTACCGTCACCCGCATGCCTCGAATACACGGCTTGCCACCCATCACATCCGAATCGATGGTAATACGCTGCAATTGCTGCATGTGGTCATGATACCGCGGCTTTGACGGCTCGCGGCTTGAGAGTGGAAGTCACGAGCGCGAACGCCAGGCCGGCGGCTACGAAGAGTGCATAAGCCGCTAGAGCGCGAACCACGAAGCTCACCATCTGCCAACCGAAGCCCTCGAAATGCGGCACCCAACCTAAGAGCTTCAGCGGGAGCCATAGGGCGCACAGCAAGAGCAGCGGCGTTTCCAGCCAGTAGAGCCATTTGCGCTCGAGGGCGCTTACAGCGCGGAAACCGCGCCAGCCGGCGGCCGCGACGGCGGAGAACAAGGGCGCCAGCAGCACCGGGACGATTACCCATCGCACCAGCCATAGCACGGTGTTAAAGATCCCGAAAATAGTCGAGGGGCGCACCGGCTTCCGGAATTTCAGGGTCAGATACGATGCAACCTTGTGGGCGGGCGTCGAGCTATAGCCCGCCCAAGCGTCCAACAGAAGATAGACGATCAGGCCAGCCGCGGCCACCACGATCGCCGGCAGAAAATTGCGCAGAACGGTCTGCCACGGGCGCTTTCCGAGACGAAACCAGGCGAATGCCACGCCATACTGCACCGAGGCCAGCGAGACAGCTACCAGCGCCACCAGGAAGCTCCACACCAGCGTGAGAGCCCGCGATTCGCCCAGGCCCAGCCAGTAATAGCCGAGCCAGAGCAAGAGTGCATTCAACACCGCGTGAGTGAGTGTGAGCCTGCGCATTTACTTCACCTCCAGGCGGCGGCTTTCGGTAGTCGCCATGATATCGGTCTGGTACATGGGGCTGACGCGAGCCGGGCTGATCTGAAAGACACCCGGGTTCACTACCTTCAATAAGTAGAAGTAGTCGCGCTGGCCGATTGGGAAGTATGTCTGGAAAATCGCCAGACGGTCATCGTGCAATTCGCGCCGCGAGAACCAATATTGCCACCAGGGCGGGGCGTGGCGCAGGTCGTAGACGTTATCGCGCTCGATGAATTCCGTGCCGGCGGGAATAGGGTCTTCAATCATCACGTATTTCCATTCCGAGCCGGTGACAGTGAGGCGCACGGCGAGAATATCGCCGGCCGCTGCCGGGCCGTTGAGCGGGACGGTGTCATAGACCACTCGTTCGCCATCGCGCGCCGGCACCAGGCGGAAATAATCGCGCAACAAGTTGAGAGACACCGTGCCTTTCTTCTCGAAGCGGGCCTCGGTGGAGTAATATTCGGCGCGCGCCGAATAATAGAGGCGGCCATCGCCGGACGCAGTCACCTTGATATGGTTGACACCGGGCGAAAGCTTGGATTCATCCAACGCCAAGGCGGGCGGATTCAGGCTGGTGGATTGATCGATTTTGCGAGTGAGGGCTAACCGATCGTTCACGAACACGGTGGCCGTGAAGTTGGGCTTCAATTCGTTAGTGACCTTCAAATAGTCGGCCAGGCCATAGATCACCATGGCGGTCTGTTTGGTGGAATCCCACCAGTAGCCTTCGTTGCGGTGGTTCATCAGCCACAAGGCGGCCTTGGGGAGCAGGGGGCTATCGCGGCGTTGGTGGGCCAGGAATTTGGCGGCAAACGCGGTGGCTTCGGGAGTAGCGTCTTCGGAGAAATCAAGCAACTGATCGCGCGTGGCAGGCCACCAGGCTTGCTCCGGATCCTGCTTGGCGGCGCGTTCAAGGTCGGAGGCAATGCCGGGGGCGCGGGCGTCCTTGGCCTGTTCGAGCGCCAGGCCCAGCAGTGCGAGACCGTACGGCGAAAGGCTAGTGCGGCGCTCATAGACCTGGCTGAGAGCGGCAGGGTCGATCTGGCCGGCCACGGTCATGGCGTAGACCAGATAAGCCCGGAGATCGGGGGCCAGTTTGGGTTCCGCCGCGAACTCCTTTTTCACCCAGTCCACACCTTTCTGAATGGCTTCCGGCTTCACTTCCGTGCCGGCGGACTGTGCCTGCACCAGGCCGGCAACTACGTAGGCCGTCATAAACGGATGGCTCTCGTCCGTCTCCCACCAGCCCCAACCGCCGTCTTCGTGCTGGAAGTTGTAAAGGCGGTCGAGACCGGCGCGGATCTTCTGGCGCAGAGCAGCTTCATCGATATCCACTTTCAGACCGAGATCGCGGACGGCTTGCTGGACGACTATGTTCGGCAGGAAGCTGGACATAGTCTGTTCGACGCAGCCGTACGGGAAAGAGGTGAGATAGTCGAGTGCGCCGAAGAGAGACCCGGCAATCGAGGGCGAAAGACTCAGAGACAGCGACCGCGACCCGGGCTGCACATTGGCCGGGTAAGTCAGGTCGAAAGCCGCGGAATTGCCGGCGGGGATGGAACCGCCGCGGGCCGCGGATAACTTCACGCCGGGGATGTTCACGGGGAGATCGAGCTGGAGCGCGTCGGATTCTTCGTCGGTGAGTGCCTGGCCGGTGAGGGAGGCGGCGCGGACCTGCTGCGCGCGCACGCGCCAATCGACCTTCGCCTCGCCACGGCTGGGGATCTGGACGTCGCGGGTGGCCCCTTCGAGGATATCGAGCCCCTTCACTGCGAGCGACACGCGGGCCGTTTTGGCGTCGGCCAGGTAGTTGTGGACCAGGGCGGAAATCACAACTTCGTCCCCTTGCACAAAGAAGCGCGGCGTGGAGAGACGCAGGATGAGGTTCTTGCGGACGATGGTTTTCAAGGCCGCGGAGCCGACTTTGGTTTCCGGCGTGGCGCCGCGCGCGGTGGCTCGCCAGGTGGTGAGGGAATCGGGAAATTCGACTTTCGCGCGCACCCGGCCGGAGCCGTCCGTCACCAGGTCCGTGGTCCAGAATGCGGTATCGGGGAACGCTTTGCGCACCTTAGCTTCGACCAGGCGTTCGGGCTTCAATTGCGCCAGGCGGGAAGGGGGCCGCAACTCGGCGAGACGCATGCGGCGCTTGCCGGCCTCACCGTTAAAAAAGTAATCGAGCGAAGTATCGGTATTGACGTGGTTCCAGGCGCGCTCGAAAAAGAACGTGAGAATGTCCTGCGCGGTGTCTTTGCGGATGGCGTAGATGGCTTCGTCCACCACGCCCAGGCTGAATGCCGCGCGCGGCACGGGTTTGCCATCCGCGCCCGAAACATCGATGCTGTATTCGGCCGTCTGGCCGGGCAGATATTGCGGCTTATCGGTCGAAAGCTTGACGTTCAACTGGTGCTCCACGGGCGGAACGCGAACGTATTTCGTGCCGCTATAGAATGCGCCTTTGCGGATGAAGCCGGCGCTCACGGTGATGCCCGGCTCATCGTTGGCGGTGACCGGAAGATCGAACGCGGCAGTCTCGCCGGGATCGCGGATCAACTTGTACTGACGCAGATCGCGGCCTTCCACGCTGACGTAGACGGGAGTATTGAGGCGGCCGGTCACGATCATCAATTTCGCGGTTTCGCCGGCGCGGTAGGTTTTCTTGTCGGATACGATCTGGATAGTCTGCTGCTGACCGGCGCCGAACTCCCAACTGCCCGCTCCGGAGATCCACAACCAGGATTCGTCTTCGACGGAGCGTCCGGAAGGCGTGGGCGCGGTGACCCGCACGCGATAACTGCCGCCGGTGTTCGGAATATCGAGGACGGCCTTGGCGGAACCGTCGGGGCCGAGATCCACGTCGGTGGCGGCGCTAACTTCGGCGTTCTCCATTACACGGTTCTTCCACCTCAGGAGTTCCACGTGAACGCGCGCGCTGACGGGCTGGCTATCGTAGTCGCGGGCCTGAACGACGAACACTCCTTTACTGCCGGGTGTGTAGAAGTAGTTTTCCGGCTCGACATTGAGGACGAAATTGCCATAGGTGGCAACGATCCAGCCTTTCCCGGTGATTTCGCGATTGGCGGCATCGGTAACGCGCGCCTCGATGCGGTAGACATAGTCGAATTTGTGCTCCGAGAGGGTGGTGGGAACGGAAATAGTGAGCTTGCCATCGGCATCGAGCTGGCCTTCCTGCTCGTTCAGTTGATTGCCGCCTTCGTCGTCTTGGTCGCCGGGCGCCGGCGCCGCGATTTCATCTTCCATGTCGTACCAAAGCGGGAACCAATAACGGTCGCGGTAGAAGGCGTACTTCACCTTGGCGCCGTTGACCGGCTCGCCGAAATAGTAACGGGCATCGATCACAGCCTGCACGGTCTCGCCCTGTAAAACGCGGGCTTGTTGCGGTGCCACGCGAACTTCGTATTCGGGCTTCTTATATTCCTCCACGTCGAAGTTAGCGCTCATCAGCTCTTCGCCGGCCTTGACCTGGATGAAGTAACTGCCCAGCGAGGCATCCGTGGCGAGTGTGAATTCGTCGTGAACGGAGCCGCTGGGGCTGACGTTCAAGCTCTTTCGATAGACCGGCTTTTGTTCGGAATCCTGGATTTCGACGGAGAGACTTTTGCCGGCGGGGATCTCGTAACCGCCGGGAATGCGCGTGCGCACGATGCCGTTGAAATGCACGGTATGGCCAGGACGGTATACGGGCCGATCGGTGTAGAAATAGCCTACCCATTGGTCCATGGGAACCGGAGTGGCCGCCACGGTATTGACGGCAAAATCGCGGCCGTTGTGGGCCACCAGGCGGAGATCGCTATCCCTCGTGCCAGTGGTGTGGATTTCAGCGATGCCGTCGGCATCGGTAACGGCGGAGCCCGCTGACGCATCGCGCATCAGGGCGTCGATTTTCACGTTGGGCAACGGCTGGCCGCTCGAGCGATCGACCACCATGTTGACGATGCGGCCGCCGGCCGTCTTGGTGACCATTGCCATGTCGGAGACCATCAGAATGGTGTAGGCGCGCAAATCGCCGTGCACGGCTTCCACCAGGTAAATGCCTTTATCCGTAATGCCGATGGGAACGGTTTCGCGCTCCCACCGGGAGTGGCCGCGCACCGGCTGCTGAAACGAGAGCACCAACTGCTGGGAATTGAGCAACGGCGCTTCCGCATAATGGGTTCCCGGGGCGGCGTTGGCCGGCGTGGATTCCTTCGGGAACAGACTGGCAAAGTGGGCGCTCGGCGATTCCGTGAATTGCGCCCGCAGGGAGCGCCGGATATCGGCGCGCAGGGCACGCTTCCACAGATGAATGCGTTCGAGCAGGGTGCGCTGCCGCGGCGGCTTCGGGGTTTGCGCTCCGAATTGATGGGGATCTTCGATCTGCTCGAAAAACTTCAAGGGATCTTCCACCCGGTAGACGCGGAATTCCAGCGAATCCACGTTCCAGGCGCTGAGGCCGATGCTGGGTTTGCTGTTCGAGGCGAAGGTGCGGTTGCTCGAGAGAGCGAAGTAAGGCTCGTTCTCGCTTTGGCCCAGCACCGCGGCCGCCGCCGCGAGAAGCAGGAACAGGCGAAAAAGAGCGCCGGCACGGAGCTGCGGCGGACTAACGTTGCGCATCGGGTTCATCTCCATCCTTTCGGATAATGTTCCAGCGGGCCACGCCCAGGAAACTCGGGTTGCTCGCCAGCGGCCGCCATTCGGCCTGGGGAAACTGCACGATTTCTTCCACGCTCAGACGGCGTATCTCGCCGGGACTGGTTCCTTGTGGGCCGGTGTGGTAGAGGACGTAGCGGCGCCCATCGGGGCGGATCTGGCTCGCTCCAAGATAGATCATGCTGTGGAATTCCAGACGCGCGGTGTGGTGCCGGAAGAACAGAAGATCTCCGGGCGCGGCACTCGCCAGGCTGCGTCCGGCCGGATGCGTATTGCACTTCCAAAGCGTTTCGGCATCGGCGAATTCGAGGAACGAGCCATCGGTGAGGTCCGAAGTACGGAACGGACCCGGGCGTACGCGGTACAGAGTAGCACCTAGAGGCGTGTACGGGTACTGATATTTGGCCACGGAATCGAAAGCCGGCACCACGGCCAAAGCGGCGGCATCGGCCCAAGCGGTATCGTGGTTGCGCAGCGCTTCGCGATAGGCGTAGCGGATGAGCGCGGCGCAATCGCCGATCTCGGCCGGACGGGCTTCCGGTTTCTGAAAATACTGCAATTCGGCGAGGTAGGTGAACCAGCGGCGAAAGGCCAGAATATCGTGCTGGTCGTCTAACCGCAAGGCATCCGGCGTGCCGTCTTCGGCGCTGTCGCGGGTATCGGGAAGCAAAGTCAGCGCGGCGGTAGCGGCGAGGTAGCCGGGGAATTCGATACGAAACCCGACGCGCCCGGAAAGCACGCCGGCGCGGATGCGAACCTGCCAATGGCCGGCACTGCCCGAGATCTCCTCGATGGTGGCGCCGTGGGAATTGGGCGCAAGGGAGATCCGCGGCGGCTGGGCGGCGGGAGTCTCGAGGGAGAGAATGGCGGTATCGTAGCCATCGGCCAGGAGGCTGTCCGGGTGCAACGAAACGCGAGGAGGAACACGCGGTTTGCCGCGAACGAGCGATCCGGCCAGGACGAGACCGGCGAGGCCGGCCACCACGGTGAGAGCAGCCGCGCGGCCTCGAGGCACGCGCACATCCAAATGAGACGATTATACGGGTTCAGCGTCCCGCGGACAAACGGTCGGCCAGAATGGCTGGTAGTCCCGAAGCGCGGATGCTCTTCTGGGCGGCCTCGATGTCGTATTCGACGCGGTAGTAGGCGACCATCGCGGCATCGGAATCGTAGATGGCATAGGCGGCGCGGGGGTCGCCATCGCGCGGCTGGCCGACGGAGCCGGGATTGATGAGATAGGCGCAGGCGGGATCGATTTCGAGGAGTTCGCGGCGGCAGCGCAAGGAGACGCGCGAGATGGTCTCCACGCGCGAACGGTTCCAGATGAACCCGCCCTGCAAATGGGTGTGGCCGAAAAACGCCAACCGGCATTCGAGATACTCGAACGCCTGGCTCGCCTCGTCGGCGCCGATCACGTATTCGTCTTCATCGTGGGGCGAGCCATGGGCCAATTGGAAGCCTTCAATGTCGAGGGGGCCTTTGGCCAGCGCGCGGACATATTCGGTATTCTCCGGGGTTAGGGCCTGTTGGGTCCAGAGCGCGGCCTGGCGGGCCACGGGGTTGAACCACTCCAGGTCTTCCTGGCCGGTCGAGGCGCGGTCGTGATTGCCGCGCACCACGGCGGAGCAGTTGTCGCGCACCCACTCGATCACCGGGTTAGGGTCGGCGCAGTAGCCTATGAGATCGCCGCAACAAAGGGCGCGGTCATAGCGGCCGGCGGATTCGCGCGCCACGGCTTCGAGCGCCTGCCGGTTGGCATGGAGATCGCTGACGACCAGGTAGCGCACTACGCTCTTCTCAACCGCAGCAGGGAGATCTCGGGTGGCGCACCGAGGCGGGCGGGAAGACCGATGGTCCCAATCCCGCGCGTGACATAGCCGGTGGCTGCGCCCTCGCGGTACACGCCATAAACATACGGCGTGAAGAAGCGGGCGGCACTGATAGATTGATCCAGAATCTCGACGGTCACCTGTCCACCATGAGTATGGCCTGACAGCATGAGATTATAGCCCTGCTGGGCCGCAACTGGAAATACATCGGGATTGTGGGAGAGCAGCACGTTGCAGGCGCCGGGAACGAGCAGTTGCTCCACGCCGCGTAAATAGTGGTACCGATGTCCGAACGGCTGGTAATCGATGCCGGCCAGGTTGAGAACGGAATTACCGAAGCGAAGAGCGCAAGCCTCATGGCGCAGGAACCGGATGCCCACGCGCCCGCAGGCGCGAGCGGTGTAGCCTTCCACGCCGGCATATAACTCGTGGTTACCATTGCAGCCGAACACGCCCGCATCGGCTTTGATGCGCGTGAGCTGGCGGATGCAGGCGTCGAGCGGATCGCCATGCGTGGAGATGAGATCTCCGGTGATGACGGCAACGTGCGCACGGAGGCCGGCGGCCTCATCGATAACCCGTTCCAACTCCGCTTCGCTGAGGAACGCGCTGAGGTGAATGTCGCTCAATTGCAATATCCGGAGGCCTTCGAGATCGGGCGCCATGCCGGGGACGGGTAGATCGATTTCGCGCACGTGAAAATTGGAGCGCTCGATGAAGGTGCCATATCCCAGGGCGGCGAAGGGAGCGGCCATGAGGATTGTGCCGGTGGCCTGGATGGCGCGCCGCCGCGCGGGGTCGGTATCGGCATCGAAATGCCGGGCGATTCTTTTCTTTATTTCATAGATCACCAAGACCGAGGCGCCGACCAGGATGTAGGCTAATCCCGCGGCGCCCAGCAGGGTGGCGATCTGGGCCGGTACATGCAGCCGGCCGCTGACACGCGAAAAAGAGCAGAGGTACCCGGCTGCGAAGAGCAGGCCGAACAGCAGGATGGCGCAGTAGGCCGCGAGCCGGGTCCAGCCCGACCAGCGGCGGCGGGCGGCGCGCGCCCAGAGCATCGAGAAGCCGCACTGAACCAGAATAAAGGATAGAAACAAAAGGCGATCGAGAGTCACGAGCGGGGTTCAAGGTCCTTCAGTTTATTGTACCGATTCGGACACGAGCCACGCATTCAGGACCACGGCGAGAGCCGCCAGAGTGGCTGTTTCCGCACGCAAGATCTGCGGACCGAGCGACACCGGGGTCCAGAGCGCGGCAATGGCGGCCTGACGCTCGGCATCGGTCCATCCACCTTCCGGGCCGGCCAGCAGGGCGATGGCCGCGCCTGGGGGCCGGTGTTGAGGGAGCACCGCAAGCAAGGGCACGGCGGCGGAATCATCGAGGAAATAGCGGTAATCGGCGGTTAACGCGAGACAGGATTCAAAGGGAACAGCGGGCAGAATTTCGGGCGGGCGCAGGCGGCGCGACTGCTGGCCGGCTTCGTGGGCGATGCGCATCCAGCGCGCGGCGCGCTTGCGCGAGGCTTCCATAAGCCCTTTTTCGCTGCGAGTTGCCGCGACCGGAAGGATGCGAGCGACACCCAATTCAGTGGCCTTTTCGACGAGCCATTCGAAACGGTCGAACTTGATGAGGGAGGCCGCCAGAATAATCGACGCGGGAAGCGCGGCGGTAGGGATGGGTTCGAGAACACGGAAGACGACGCGTTCGCCGCGGGCTTCGACAATTTCGGCGAGATAGGCGCAGCGGGTGTCGGAGATCTCGTAACGCTGGCCGGGCTCGGCGCGAAGGACGCGGGTGAGATGGCGGGCATCCTCGCCATGGAGCTCGGCGGCGCCGGCATGAACGGCTTCGACAAAGAATCTTCTGCGGGCCAAAGAAATATTGTAGGCGGAAGCGAAGCGCCGGTTTCACGCCGCAGCCGTAGGGCCAGTCACAAGACCAGCAAATTTCCCGCTCCGATCAGTTATCACGGGACTTATTGCTGTTGGGAGTCTCGGGTGCGCGGCCTCGCGCGGACCTTCTCAGTCTATGATCACAGCAGAAACAGCTATCCCACGGGCCGCGTGTCTATGTTGGCCCGATCAATTTCAAGCCAAAGGTTAATTAATGCAGCCTGCCAGTCATCCGAATGTCCATGAACCGTGGCGCGCGTGGTCCGAGAATGCAACGCTCTACGTCGCCACGGCTTACGCCAATCCCGTCCGTTGGCGGTCGCGCCGTACACTGCTCAACGATTTCCGCCAGCACATGGCGGCCAGCAAAAACGTGGTTCTCCACATGGGCGAAATCCAGTACGGTGAGCGCCCCTTCGAAATTACCGATTCCCAGAATTTGAGCGATCTGCAATTGCGCACGCGGGACGAACTGTGGCACAAGGAGAACCTGCTGAACCTGGTCATACAGACCTTTCCAGCGGATTGGAAGTACGGTGCCGTGATCGACGGCGACTTCCAAATGACGCGGCCGGACTGGGCTCTGGAAGCCATCCACCAGTTGCAGCTTTACGATTTCGTCCAGCTATTCAGCAGTTATTCGCCGCTTTCGGGCGACCATCGGCCCACTTCCGTGACGCCGGGGTTTGCGTACTCGTATCTCAGCACCCGTCGCGCGCCCTCGCCCAACCTGCCTTCGCACGTCGGGGCGCCCGGCGGCGCCTGGGCGTTCCGCCGGGAAGCTTTCGACCAGGTGGGCGGCCTGCTCGACACCTGCATCCTGGGCTCGGCCGATTGGCACATGGCCATGGCGCTGGCGGGCGAGCCCGACCGTCACTGGGAAGTCCGCGAATGCCCCGATCCGTACGTGCGTAAAATCAACGCGTGGGCCAAACGCGCCGAGGCGCTAAAGGGCAACATGGGCTATGTGCAGAACCACGCCATTCACCATTTCCACGGACCCATGTCGAAGCGCGGCTATAGTTCGCGCTCGCGCATTCTCCGCGACCATCGCTTCGATCCGGATGTGGATCTGCGCCGCGACTGGCAGGGATTGTGGCAGTTTGCCGGCAACAAGCCGCGGCTGCGCGACGATATCCGCGCCTATTTCCGCGAGCGCAATGAAGATTCCGTGGACCTGGGTCCGCGCGACCGGCTCATGGTCTGAACTACTGCACAATGGCCTGCATCACGGCATTCTCAAAATCCCGCTGGCATTGAGTGACCTGCTCCTGGAGCATGATGATGGTGACCATCTGCTCCTTGGGGTCGATCCAGGTCTGCGTGCCAAAGGCTCCATCCCAACCGAAGCTTCCTTTTGAAAGCCGCATACGGGCCGCCACCGGATCCTCAATCACCGCCATCAGAAACCCGAAGCCCATGCCGTGCGCCGGCCGGCCCAGTTTTCCGTTGAACATATCGCCCACATGGTTCGATGCCATCAATTCCACGGTCCTTGGGCCGAGGAAGCGGCGGCCGTTCAGCACGCCGCCGTTCAATAGCATTTGCGCGAATTGCAGATAATCTTCCGCCGTGGACATCAGCCCCGCCGCGCCCGAACAGTAGGTTTTGGTTGAAAAGCCATCCTGGTTCGGGGCCTTTTTCAGCCCGTTTTTGAGGTAGAGCGTCGGCATTCTCGGCCGGCGATCGTCGGGCGGGTAGAAGAACGTGTCCTTCATCCCCAAAGGCTCGAATAGGCGCGTCCGCAAATATACGTCATAGGTCTGGCCGGAGACGATCTCGACGATTCGCGAGAGCACGTCCGGACCGGCCAAACCGCTATAGGCCCACTGGGTTCCCGGCTGGAAATCGAGGGGCACCTGGCCCAAGCGAGGGATGAAAGTCGCCAGGGTGTCCTCGTCGGGATTCCTGGGCGCCAGCCGGTTAGCTTCCGCTTGCGCGATCCCGTTGCTCATTAGACCCGAGGTGTGGGTCAGCAGATCCAGGATGGTAATCTCGCGGTCCACGGGTATGGTGTAGATCTCCGGCGGCGCTCCCGGGCGCGCGGGGACGTTCCGGAGCATCGCCACTTTCGTGTCTTTGAATTCCGGGATGAAGCGCGAAACTGGATCGCTCAGCCGGATTTTGCCCTCTTCGACCAGCATCATGACGGCGACGCTGGTGACCGGTTTGGACATGGAAGCCAGACGAAAAATGGCGTCCTTCGCCATCGGCTTTTTCGATTCGAGATCCATCAGCCCATGCGCTTCGAAGTGAACAACACGGCCGCGGCGCGCGACCAGCGTCACCGCGCCTGAAATCTCTCCCGCATCGATATGCCGTTCGATGGCCTGGTGGATTCTTTGCAAGCGTTCGGACGACATCCCGGCATCTTCGGGCTTGCCGGCAGGCACACTGGCGGCCGCCAGAGGCAACGCGAGAACAATCGAAAATAGGATTACCTTCTTGTAACGGAACATGGCTCTATCTATACCAGATTGCCCGGCCCGCCGCCGTGCTAGACTCGCAAATTCATGGACGAGTGTGCCCTTTACCAGGACCCAGAACTTTACGATTTGATGTTTTCCGCCGGGCAGAGAGAGCGCGCCATTGCCGCGGAGCGCTTCTACGTGGAGGAAGCCGGACGTAACCGCGGACGGGTTCTGGAATTGGCCTGCGGCACGGGCCGTTTGACGATTCCGATTGCCCAAAGCGGAGTCGAAATCGTGGGCGCGGACCTTTCGTCCTCGATGCTCGCCCAAGCGCGTGAGAAAGCCGCCGCCGCTGGTGTTGCGATACAGTTTGTGGAGGCCGACATGCGCCGCTCGAACCTCGCCGGGCGATTCGCAACCATCCTCATCGCGGGCAATTCCCTCCTGCATATGCTGACGATCGAAGAACTGCGGTGCTGTTTAGGTGGCGTCCGGCGGCACCTCGCGCCGGGTGGCCGGCTGGTGTTCGATGTTTCCAAATGGGACTTGACCCGGCTGGCGCGCGATCCAGACGAGCGTCACCCTGTGTTCCGGGCCCAGCACCCGTCGCGCGGCGAAATCGCCATCGAGGAAACGGCGGCTTACGATTCCGCCGCGCAGATCCGCTACATGAGGTGGTATCTTTCCGCGCCGGGGGCGGCGGACTTCCGCGTTATCGAGTACAGCCTGCGTGTGATCTTTCCCCAGGAATTACCGCTGCTTCTTGAGAGCGCGGGTTTTCGCCTGGAAGAACGCTACGGCGAATTCCCGCGGCAGCCCTTCGATGCATCCAGCCCGCGCCAGGTCTGCATCTGCGCGGCTATGCCTCGGTGACGTTGAGCCTACTCGATCACCAGCAGCAAATCCTTCGCCTCCACATGCTGCCCCGGTTTGACCAGCATCTGCAGCACCGTCCCACCCAGCGGCGAATACACGGTGCTCTGCATTTTCATGGCTTCCATCACTAGCAGCCGGTCGCCTTTCTGGACGGCCTGATTCAATTCCACCGCAACCGTCGAGACCACCCCCGGAATCGGCGCGCCGATCTGGCCGGGCTGCGCGGGATCGGCCTTGGGTTTGGGTGCCTCTTTCACTTGCAGTTTGCGGTCGCGGACAGTGACTTCCCTGGGCTGCCCGTTTAATTCGAAAAATACCGTGCGCGTGCCATCCGGATGCGGCTCGCCGACCGTCAGGAACTTGACGATCAGCGCCTTGCCGGGCTCCAACTCCACGTTGATGTCGGTGCCGCGCTCCATGCCGTAATAGAATTGCGGCGTGGGGAGCACATCCACATCGCCCCAGGCGTGGCGGTTGTGCGCGAACTTCACGAACACCTCGGGGTACATCAGGTAGCTCAGCACTTCGTCCCGGTCGGGCCGGCGGCCGATTTTCTTTTCGACGGCGGCGGCCGTCTCTTCCAGGTCGATCTTCGGCAAGTGCGCGCCGGGCCGGCCCTTTTGCGGTTTGGCGCCGCGCAGAACGATCTTCTGTAAGGGCTTCGGCCAGCCGCCCTCCGGCTCGCCCAGTGCTCCCATGAACATATCGATCACCGAGGCCGGCAGTGTCAGGTTGTGATCGGGCGTTAGGCGCGAGAACTGTTCCATGGTCATCTCGTGGTTCACCAGGAAAATGGCCATATCGCCCACCACCTTGCTCGAAGGAGTCACTTTCACAATGTCGCCGAACGCCATATTGACATCGGCGTAAGCGCGCGCGATGGCGTGCCAGCGCGTGCCCAGGCCCATCGCTTCGGCCTGTTCCTTGAGATTGGTGTATTGCCCGCCGGGCATCTCGTGCAGGTAGACCTCGGCCGTTCCCGATTTGGGACCGGTGTCGAATGCGGCGTAGTATTCGCGCACGGTTTCCCAATAATCGGCGCATTCGTTCAGCGCGTCCAGGTCGAGCCCGGTCTCGCGGCGGGTGTGCGCCAGCGCCGCCACAATCGAATTCAAATTCGGTTGGCTGGTCTGCCCGCTCATGCTGGCGATGGCGGCGTCCGCCACATGCACGCCCGCATCCGCCGCACGCAGCACGGAACTGGCATTAATGCCGCTGGTATCGTGCGTATGGAAATGGATGGGAATGCCAACTTCCCGCCGCAGCGCTTTCACCAGCTTCTCGGCGGCGTAGGGGCGGCACAACCCTGCCATGTCTTTGATGGCGAGCATGTGCGCACCCATGCGCTCCAGCTCCTTGGCCATGCGAACGTAATATTCCAGCGAATACTTATCGCGCTTGGGATCGAGGATGTCGCCCGTATAGCAGATCGCGGCCTCGCAAACCGCATGCGTTTTGCGCACCGCCTCCATCGACCCCTTCATGTTGGGAAGCCAGTTGAGGGAATCGAAGATGCGGAAGATATCGATGCCCTGCGCCGCGGCCTCATAGATAAACTCGGCCACCACATTATCGGGATAGGCCGTGTAGCCCACGGCGTTCGAAGCGCGCAGCAGCATCTGGAAACAGATGTTGGGGATGGCCTCGCGCAGCCGCCGGAGGCGTACGAACGGGTCCTCGTGGAGGAACCGCATGGTCACGTCGAAGGTGGCGCCGCCCCACATTTCCAGGCTGAACAGGTTGTGCAGCCGGTGCGAAATGAAATTGGCAATCGCCAGCATGTCATAGGTGCGGACGCGCGTGGCGACGAGCGATTGGTGGGCATCGCGAAACGTGGTATCGGTCATGAGCAGGGCGCGATGCGAATGCACCCAATTCGCCAGCCCTTCGGGTCCGTGCTTCTGCAAGAGTTGGCGCGTGCCATCGGGCGGCGCGCTGGAATCGTGCGGCGCAACCGCGGGAGCGTCCAGGTGCCCGGGCCGCGGCTTGCCGGCCACCGCCGGATTGCCGTTGACGATCACGTCCGCCAGGTAGGAGAGCAGCCGCGTGGCGCGGTCGCGGCGCGCCGCGAAACGGAACAGCTCGGGCGTCTGCTCGAGCCATTGCGTAGTGACCCGCCCTTCCCGGAAATCCGCGTGGTTCACCACGTTTTCCAGAAACGGGATGTTGGTCTTCACGCCGCGCACGCGGAATTCGCGTAGCCCGCGGTCCATGCGTTTGGTGGCATCGTGGAACTCGCGGCCCCACGCGGCCATTTTCACCAGCAAAGAATCGTAATAGGGCGTGATGACCGCGCCGCCGTAAGCCGAACCGCCGTCCAGGCGGATGCCGAAGCCGGCCGGAGAGCGGTAGGTCGAGAGCTTGCCGTAATCGGGAACGAAATTCTTGGCCGGATCCTCGGTGGTGATGCGGCACTGCAAAGCGTAGCCATAGAGCGGAATCTTCTCCTGCCGGGGCACGTTCATCTCCGCGCCGAACAGTTCCAGCCCCTGTGCCACCTGGATCTGGCAGCGCACCAGGTCGATGCCCGTCACCATCTCGGTGACGGTATGTTCCACCTGGATGCGCGGATTGACCTCGATGAAATACCAATCGCCGGAATCGGCATCCACCAGGAACTCGACGGTGCCGGCGTTGTAATAGCCCGCCGCCCGCGCGAGGGCGACCGCCGCATCGGCTAGAGCGCCGCGGATGGCCGGATCGAGCCCCACCGCCGGCGCCACTTCAACCACTTTTTGATGGCGGCGCTGCACCGAGCAATCGCGCTCGTACAAGTGCACGATATTGCCGTGCCGGTCGCCCAAAACCTGCACTTCGATGTGGCGCGCGCGGCCGACATAGCGCTCGATGAAAACGGCATCGTTGCCGAACGCGGCCCCCGCTTCGCGCCGCGCTTCCTCCAGACGCTCGCCGAAATCGGCGGCTTTTTCGACCACCCGCATGCCGCGTCCGCCGCCGCCGAAGGCCGCCTTCACGATCAACGGAAACCCGATCTCGTGCGCGATCTTCTCGGCCTGGCGGGCGCTCTCGACCGGCTCCTCGGTCCCGGGCACTACCGGAATGCCGGCCTTCTGTGCCAGGCGGCGCGCCGCGGTTTTATCGCCCAACAACTCCAGCAGCTCGGCGCTGGGACCTACGAACGTGATGCCGGCGCGTTCGCAGGCGCGGGGCAGGGCCGGGTTTTCGGAGAGAAAGCCGTAGCCCGGATGAATGGCATCGACGTCTTTTTCCTTGGCGAGCGCCACGATGCCTTCGACATCCAGGTAGGCTTCCACCGGCCCCTTGCCGGCGCCGATCAGGTAGGCTTCATCGGCTTTAAAACGATGCAGCGCCAGCCGGTCTTCCTGGGAGTAAATGGCCACCGTGCGCAGGCCCAACTCATCGGCCGCGCGCAGAATGCGGATCGCGATTTCACTGCGATTCAGTGCAAGAAGCTTCTTCATTGTTTTGGGATAGGACAGGCGGGGCGTCGTGGGGGGTCCGCCACCCTTACACTACCAGATGGAGAATGGGGGGTTCGAGTTGCGGGATTTGTGGAGAGAGAAAATGCGGTGGGGCAGGCTTCAGCCTGACGCCGGCGCGGGGCCGGCTTGCGCCAAACTGCCCCACCCGGTTAGTTGTAGTGGGCTGCGTTGTCCTCGGCGAAATGGGCCAGTTCCGCCGGCAATTCTTCGAGCGTATAGATCGAATTGGTCGGACAGACAGGAACGCACGCGCCGCAGTCGATGCAATCGACCGGATTGACATAGAGATGCGGGACATCGGCGAAGCCCGCCTCATCCTGCTTGGGATGGATGCAGTCCACCGGGCAAGCCTGGATGCACAGTTCATCCTTGGTGCAAGTATCGGTAATGACGTATGCCATATACTCGCAGGGGTGCAATCCGGCTGCCACCGTTCGCTGACGCTAAGCTAAAGAAAACAAGACGTGAAACTCTACAGTAACCGAGCGCCGGGGTGGGTCAAGGCACGCAGTCCCATCCAGCTTGTGGTGTTATCACCCGGCGGTGGCGATCCTGCAAATCGGGGGCGGGCTGAGGGGGGTTGGTGGCGGCTGCGCGGAGCGGTGCGCAGTCAGTGAGTTCCGCGCCGGGATTCGCGGCGGCGGCGGTCTGCAAATCTCGGCCATTGTCGTTTGGGCTCGAACCGAGTTCAGGCTGTGAACACAAATCGGTCGCAGATCGTTGATTTGCGACGCCTCATTCGCTTCGGGATAATCTGGATGATATGCTTGCTTTTCTTTGGGTCGGTCTCATATTAGCAATGCCGGGATGGAGCCAGCAGGGTACTGCTATATGCGACGGAAACACAGCAGAAACAACTGCCTGCCTTGTCGGGCAGTATCAGAAATCCGACGCTGATCTAAATGCCGTATACCGCGAGGCCATAGAGTCTGCGACCACGTATGGGCCAAACGACCTAGCCAACCTCAGAGCCGCCCAAAGGAGATGGATTGCATATCGCGATGCAGCCTGTGAAGCCGAGTTTTCGCTGTACCATGGCGGCACGGGTGGCGGGCCGGCAAAGTTCGCATGCCTCGGGCGGATCACCGACCAACGCATTCAGGAGCTCAAGCTTGCTTACCTTTGATTCCTCGTTCCCGGCCAATGTTGTGGCGGCCACCTAACAGAGTGATGGGACCGATTCTTGTTTTCGGCTCGACACGTCTCGTCATTCTAGTCGGTGTCGCGGGTTCGCCACGCAGCCCTTTCGGAGACGCTATTTTTGGTCCACGTGCGTCTGCAAACCCGCCGTTTCGGTAGAGGTCGAAAGGTATTATTGTGATGTGCATGTTTCCATTCAAGGATTGGATGCTCAGTTCCCGCCGCTCGCGGGCCGGGGCGGGAGTCACCATTGCATTCGTCTTGCTGTCAACAAACGGAACTGCGCAGCCTGCAACCACCCGAACTCCTGCGGCGGTTGCGAAGCGTTTAAACTCGCCAGGACTTTTGAAGAAGTTCATGCAAGATCACATCCGGCAGATCGATCCCAACATTGACGAAACGACGATGTTTTCGTATGCCTTCGTCGATCTAAATGGCGACGGCAAAGATGAAGCGATAGTCTATCTGACGGGCCGCTCGTGGTGCGGGACGGGGGGATGCGTTACATATGTCCTCACGCCAGATGGGGAAAGCTACAGGTTCGTGGCGAGAGTTCCCGCAACCCGAACGCCGATACGCGTATTAGACAGGGGGAGTCATGGCTGGCACAGCATTACCACGATCGTTCGGCAAGATGCCACTCATATCTACGAAGGAGAACTTCGATTCAATGGGCAAAAGTATCCGCTCGGTGAGAGACCTCCAGCCGGACGACTTCCTGGAAGAATCGTAATCCCCGAAAACCCGCAACAGGTACCGCTGTTTCCATGAACGAGCCGATACCGCTGTTCAACGGGTATCCGCCACGTCCGCGGCGAACGCATATACGGCTGCAAAGTCTTCCCTCTCGAAACCCGGGTGCTCTTCCAGAATCTCTTCTTCGGTCATGCCGTGGGCCAACCAGCCGAGAACGTCATTCACCGTAATCCGCATCCCGCGAATGCAGGGTTTACCGTCGCGCTTATCGGGCTCGATGGTAATGCGCGGATGTACCGACATCATGCCTCGATTATCGCGCAAACAGACGATTTGCGAATGCGGCGTTATTCGTAACGTAGAGCGACCATCGGGTCCACTCGCATGGCGCGGCGTGCCGGAATCCACGCGGCGGCCAGCGCGACTCCCAACAAGACCAGCGCCACCGCCGCGAAGGTCAGTGGATCGACCGGCTTCACGCCGAACAATAAGGTGGCCAGCGCCCGCGTGGCGGCGACGGCCGCAACAACGCCGGCAAGCACGCCCACGCCCGCTACCAGCGCGGCTTCGCGCAAGATCGAAGCCAGCACGCCGGCCGCGGACGCGCCCAGCGCCATACGAATGCCGATTTCGCGCCGCCGCTGCGCCACCGAGTAGGCGATCACGCCATAGATACCGACTCCCGCCAGCGCCAGCGCCAACCCGGCGAATGCCGCGATCAGCACCATGTGGAAGCGCGGCGTGGCGAACTCGCGAGCAATCACATCGTCCATGGTGGCGATGCGCTCGAGCGGGACATCGCGATCCACCGCCAGCACCGCGTCGCGCAGGCTCCGCGCGATCCGCGATGGCGGCTGAGAAGTGCGCACCACCAGCGCCAGCCCGGCGGGCAGGAAATTCTCGGTATACGGAAGGTAGATCTCGGCGCTGGGTTCCGAACGCACGCCGGCGAACTTAATATCGCCCACCACCCCCACAATCTCCCGCCACGGCTGATCGACTTTCAGCCGGCGCCCGAGCGGCTCCGGTGAATCCGCGCGCAAGCCGGGCCAGTAGCGGCGAACGAAGGCCTCGTTCACCAGCACCGTGCCTCCTTTGCTGTCAGCCTCCGTGAAGAGCCGGCCGCGTTTCAGCGGAATCCCCATGATGCGGAAATAATCGGGAGTCGCTGTGCGGTAGTATGCCGCGGCATCGTCCGTCACTCCCTCGATGGCAAATCCGCTCACCCCCACAACCGAGGCAGGGGAAACAGGAATCGAATTCGTAACCGCCACGGCATCCACTCCGGGAATATGCCGCGCGTTCTCCACCACCTGTTCGATGAACTCGCCGCGCTGCTGGCTATTGGCGTACCTGGTTTGAGGCAGCATGATTCCGGCGGTTAGCACGTGCTCCGCCCGAATGCCCAAATCGACCCCGCGCAGGCTGAGGAAACTGCGGATCAGAAGCCCCGCGCCCGTCAACAGCACGAGCGCCAACGACATTTCGACCACCACTAGCGCGTTGCGCAGCCTTCGTCCACGGCCGCTGGCGCCCACGCCGCCGCCCTCCTTCATGCTTTCCGAAAGCCCGCGCTTGGCCGCCCGCGCCGCTTCGAGTGCCGGCATCGCGCCGAACAGCAGACCGGTGAGCAGTGACAGAAGGAACGCGAAACCGAACACGCGCGCATCCACCGCGATTTGTTCCATGCGCGGCAGCGTATCGGGGGGGATAGCGGCTACCAGCAGTTTCACGCCACAGTATGCCAGCAGCATGCCGATCACGCCGCCGGCCACCGCCAGCAGCAAGCTCTCGGTAAGCAACTGCCGCACCAGCCGTGCGCTGCCCGCGCCCAGCACCGCGCGGATCGAGATTTCGCGCTGCCTTCCGGTGGCGCGAGCCAGCAGCAGGTTTGCCACATTGGCGCAGCAAATTAGCAAAACGCAGCCCACCGCGCCCAGCAGGACCAGCATCGCTGGACGGGCGTCATGCGCGAGCTCCTCGCTCAGCGGCACCAACTCGATGCTATGACCCCGGTAGTATCGCGGATTCTCTTTCTGTAACCCGGCTTCCACAGCGGCGATATCAGCCTGCGCCTGCGCGATCGAGACGCCTGGCCGCATCCGCCCAGCGGCGGTGAAAAGGGTGAACCGGCCCCGCCCTGTTCCGTGCAACGTGTGAGACATGGTCAGGTAGCAATCGGGGTTGGCCGGAAACAGCGGCAGAACAGGCTGGAAACTCGGTTCCAGAACGCCGATCACGATGTGCGGAATGCTGTCGATCATGACTGTCCGGCCAACTATCGCCGGGTCCGAACCAAAACCTCGCTGCCACAGACCGTGGCTGAGCACCACCACGCGGTCATCGCCCTCGTGATCCTCGCTTGGCAGGATCGTGCGGCCCAGCATGGTCTGCCCGTGGAACATCCGGAAGAAATCCGGCGTAACGGCCGCGCCCACGATTCGCCGCGCTTCGCCTTGCCCGCTGAGAGTTACCTCGTATCGGCGCCAGCCGGCGAGAATATCCAAGGTACGCGTGTGCTCGGTCCAACGGCGGAAGGTTTTGTCCAGGGGCTGCGAGTGGCGTATTGCCTGAGCGGAACTAGGATCCGGGAACTGACTCGCATTCGCGTAGTGCACGGTCTCCCACACCATGACCATGCGCGAGCTATCGGGATAGGGGAGCGGCCGGAACATCACCGCGTCCACCACGCTGAAGATCGCGGTATTGGCGCCCAGACCCAGCGCCAGCGCGGCCACCGCCGCGATGGTGAAGGTCCAGTTCGTCCGGAGGCTCCGGACGGCGAAACGCACATCCTGCACGAGCATCTGCATCATGGATGGCTCCTGTTGCAACAGTATAGGATAAACAGGTCCGCAAGACTTACACAGACCGCCGCGAGTGAATTGCCCGGTAACCGGACGGCGCCCGCAACCGCCATAAAAAGGGCTGTGTTGAAATTCGAGACAGCAGGGCCTAATAATGAGCTATGTCGCTGGCCTTTTTAGGTGTTTGAATGACGGCAAATACGCAATCCTCTGAATCCACCGTGCCGGAAGTGCTTGCGCCCGGCCAAACCGGACCAACGCCGCCCCGGTCCGGCAAATCCAAGAAACGCGGGCTGATCTGGATTTTTTTCCTCCTAATCATCGCCGGTGTCGCGGGGTACGCGGTCTGGCGTGCCGGCCATCCCGCCGCCGCCCCGCGAGGCCAGGGCGGCGGATACGGTGGCTTTGGAGGTGGCGGACGCGGCGGCGGACGGGGCGCGGGGCTGGGCCCGGTGCCTGTAGTGGTGACCAAGGTGGCGCGCTCCAGCATCCCGGTCTATCTGAACGGGCTGGGCAACGTGAGCGCTTTCTACACGGTGACGGTCAAATCGCGGGTGGACGGCCAGTTGATGAAAGTCGATTTCAACGAAGGCGATCTGGTCAAGGAGGGCCAGACGCTGATCGAGATCGACCCTCGTCCCTACCAGGTGCAACTCGACCTGGCGGAAGCTACCCTGGCGCGCGACCAGGCCATACTGGCCAACGCGAAGGTGGATCTTGAGCGGTACAACCTCCTGACCAAAACCAACTCCATTCCGCGCCAGCAACTGGATACGCAGGTCGCGCTGGTGGCGCAAGACGAAGCCACCGTCAAGCAGGATCTGGCCACCATCGCGAACGCGAAACTGCAACTGGTCTATGCCAAGATCACGGCGCCGATCACGGGGGTGGTGGGCCTGCGGCTGGTCGATCCGGGCAACATCGTCCATGCCGCCGATACCACCGGCATGGTCATGATCACGCAACTCCAGCCCATCTCCGTTCTGTTCACCATCCCCGAGGACAGCCTCCCACAGGTCACGCGGAAGCTGCGGGCGGGCGCGCATCTGCCGGCCGAGGCCTATAACCGGGACAATTCGAAGAAGCTGGCATCCGGGATGTTGGTGACGCTCGACAACCAGATTGACAGCACCACCGGCACCTCGAAGCTGAAGGCGGTTTTCGACAACCGGGACAGCACGCTTTTCCCGCAGCAATTCGTCAACATACGGCTGCTGGTGGACACCCTGACCAATCAACTGGTGGTTCCCAACGTGGCGGTCCAGAACGGCCAGCAGGGTACGTTCGTCTATGTGGTGGACGAAGATTCCCGCGTGCACCTGAGGACCGTGCAGGTGGGAACCACCACGGCGGAATCGTCCGACATTTTGAGCGGCATCTCGGATGGGGACCGGGTGGTCATCGACGGCACCGACCGGCTGATTGAAGGAGCCGCGGTCAGAGTGCGCAAAGCCGGCGAGCTGGAAAATCCGGCGGGTTACGAAGGCGGCGCAGGCGGAGCCGGCCGTGGAGGGCGCGGAGGCCGCGGCGGATTCCATAAGGGCGGCGGCGAAGGATCCAAGCAGGGCGATCACAAAGGCGATGGCGAGTGGAAGGGCCGTCGCGGAGGCCCTGGCCGGTGAGCCCCTCGCGGATCTTCATCCTCAGGCCGGTGGCAACATCGCTGATGATGGGTGGGGTGGTGCTGGTGGGCATCACGGCTTTCCGGCAACTGCCGGTCTCGGCGCTGCCGCAGGTCGATTACCCTACCATCCAAGTCCAGACGTTTTACCCGGGCGCCAGCCCGGAGGTGGTGACCTCTTCGATTACCGCGCCGCTCGAAAAACAATTCGGCCAGGTGCCCGGGCTGACGCAGATGACCTCCATCAGCTCCTTTTCGAGTTCGCTGATTACTCTGCAGTTTTCGCTCGATCTCAGCATCGACGTAGCCGAGCAGGAGGTGCAGGCCGCCATTAGTGCAGCCTCGACTTTTCTTCCCACCAATCTCCCGTTTCCACCCATTTATAGCAAGACGAATCCCGCCGACGCGCCCATTCTGACGCTGGCTGTTACCTCCACCACGCTGCCGTTGCCGCGAGTAGAGGAACTGGCGGAAACGCGCATGGCGCAGCGGATTTCGCAGCTCAAAGGCGTGGGCCTGGTGAGCATCAGCGGCGGCCAGCGCCCGGCGGTGCGGGTGCAGGCGAATCCCACGGCGCTGGCATCCTATGGGTTGAGCCTGGAGGCTCTGCGGACCGCGCTCGGCAGCGCCAACGTGAACCAGGCCAAGGGCAGTTTCGATGGACCCGACCAGGCCTGGACAATTAACGATAACGACCAGCTTCAGGCCGGCGCGCAATACGGGCCGATCATCGTGGCTTACCGCAATGGGGCGCCGGTGCGGATTCGGGATGTCGCCACGGTGATCGACGGCGCCGAAAACACCAAGCTGGCCGCTTGGGTGAATGCCGATCCCGCCATCGTGCTGAACATTCAGCGGCAGCCGGGAACCAACATCATCAGCGTGGTCGATACGGTGCAGGGGCTGCTGCCGCAAATCGAAGCGTCGCTGCCGGAGGGCATTCGGGTGCAGGTCATTACCGACCGCACCACCACCATCCGCGCGTCGGTGAGGGATGTCGAATTCGAGCTGCTGCTCACCACCGCGCTGGTGGTGATGGTCATCTTTCTTTTCCTGCGCAGCGCTTCGGCCACCATCATCCCCGGTATCGCGGTGCCGCTTTCGCTGGTGGGCACCTTCGCTGTGATGTACCTGCTGGGGTACAGCCTGGATAACCTTTCGCTCATGGCGCTCACGATTTCCACCGGTTTTGTGGTGGATGACGCCATCGTGATGATCGAAAACATCTCGCGCTATATCGAGAAGGGCGAGTCCGCCATGCAGGCGGCGCTCAAGGGATCGGCGGAAATCGGATTTACCATCGTGTCGTTAACCGTCTCACTGATCGCCGTGCTGATTCCCCTGCTGTTCATGGCGGATATCGTGGGCCGATTGTTCCGCGAATTCGCGGTGACGCTGGCGGTCACCATCATGTTCTCGGCGTTCGTTTCCCTGACGCTAACGCCCATGATGTCGGCCCGCATTCTGCGGCACCATCCGCCATCCGAGCAGGGCGCGCTGTACCGGTGGTCGGAGTGGTGTTTTACCAAAACCATCGAAGGCTACGGCCGGATGGTTCGGGTCGTGCTGCGGCATCAGCCGCTGACGCTGTTCGTGGCGGTGGGCACGCTCGGCCTCACGATTTATCTTTACATCATCGCGCCCAAAGGTTTCTTTCCAGTGCAGGACACGGGCGTGGTGTTGGGCATTTCGCAGGCGCCCGAAACCGTATCCTTCCCTGCCATGTCCCGGCGCCAGCAGGAGCTGGTGCGGGTAATTCGGCAGGATCCGGCGGTTGAGAATCTGACCTCGTTCATCGGCGCCGATGGCGTGAACACGACCATGAATAGCGGCCGTATCCAGATCACGCTGCGGCCGCTCGAGGAACGCGCCGGCGTTTCGGCGGTGGATGTGATCCGGCGGCTTGCGCCGCGTGTCGAACAGGTGCCGGGAATCCAGCTTTTCATGCAGCCGGTGCAGGATCTGACGGTGGAAGACCGCATCAGCCGCACGCAATATCAGTATGCCCTCGATGCGCCCGATAAGGCGCTGTTGGATCTGTGGGTGCCGCGCCTGGTGGACCGCATGAAACAGATCCCCGAACTGCGCGATCTGGCGAGCGATCAGCAGAACAACGGCCTCGGATTGCTGGTCAGTATCGATCGCGATACGGCGGGCAGGCTGGGCATCACCCCGCAGAACATCGACGACGCGCTTTACGATTCGTTCGGCCAGCGGCAGGTATCGACCATTTATACGCAGACCAACCAGTTCCACGTGATTCTGGAAGTGGCGCCGCATTATCAGCAGGATGCTTCGGCCCTGGCAGATATGTACGTGCCCATCGGATCGGCCTCCGCCAACCTTGCCACCACCATCGCGCTGGCGGGGACCAACAGCGCTCTCACCGGTGCGGCGGCGTTGGCGCCGGCTCCTCTCCGCTCGCTGGTGCGGGCATCCACCATTCCTTCGCCCATCACGATTAACCACCAAAGCCAATTTCCGGTGGTGACGCTTTCCTTCAACCTGGCGCCGGGCGCGTCGCTGGGTGCGGCCGTGGAGCATATCAAGCAGGTCACGAAGGATTTGGGTATGCCGGCCAGCATCGAACCCAGTTTTCAGGGAACGGCGCACGCCTTCGAATCGTCGCTCGCCAACGAACCGATCCTGATCCTGGCAGCCATGGTCACGGTCTACCTGGTGCTGGGGATGCTGTATGAAAGCTTTATCCATCCCATCACGATTCTTTCCACGCTGCCCTCGGCCGGAGTCGGCGCCATCCTGGCGCTGATTCTGTTCAAGAAGGATCTGGACGTGATTGCGCTGATCGGCATTATTCTTCTGATCGGCATTGTGAAGAAGAACGCCATCATGATGATCGATTTCGCGCTGGAGGCGGAGCGCGTGGAAGGAAAACGGCCCGAGGAAGCCATCTACCAGGCGTGTCTGCTGCGTTTCCGGCCCATCATGATGACCACCATGGCCGCGCTGCTGGGCGCGGTTCCGCTGGCCTTCGGCAGCGGCGTGGGTTCCGAACTGCGAAAACCGCTGGGCATTTGCATTATCGGCGGACTGCTGTTGAGCCAGGTGCTGACGCTGTTCACCACGCCGGTGATCTACTTGTATTTCGGGCGGATCGGAGCCTGGGTGGCGCGGTTCCGCGGTTCCGGCCGGAGTGAAATGCATCCCGCAGGAGTCGAACCGGTTTAACAGGCGCCCATGAGCATCTCCACGCCATTCATTCGCAGACCGGTGGCCACCACCCTGTTCATGGTGATGGTGACGCTGGCGGGCGCCATCGGCTACACGCTCCTGCCGGTTGCGGCGCTGCCGGAAGTGGATTTCCCCACCATCATGGTTTTTGCCGGCCTGCCGGGAGCGAGCCCGGACGTGATGGCAGCATCCGTCGCGACCCCGCTCGAAAAGCAATTTACGCGCATCGCGGGTGTGACGGAGATGACCTCCCGCAGCTCGGTGGGATCGGCCATGGTCATTCTGCAATTCGATCTGAGCCGCGACATCAACGGGGCGGCGCGGGAAGTGCAAGCGGCCATCAATTCCGCGGCCGGATACCTTCCGGCCAATCTTCCCTCCGCTCCCCGGTACCGCAAAATCAATCCCGCCGATCAGCCGATTGTGCTGATGACGCTCGAATCGGATGTGGTGCCGAGACCGCAGTTGTATGACATCGCCTCCTCGGTATTCGCCCAGAAGCTGGCGCAGATCAGCGGCGTGGGCCAGGTTTATGTGGGTGGAAGTTCGCTGCCCGCGGTGCGCGTGGAAGTGAATCCGCAGCCGCTCTCGAAATACAACGTGGGCCTCGACCAGGTCGGCACGTTCCTTCAGGGAGCCAATGCCAATAAACCGAAAGGCGCGCTGGCGAACGCCGATGTGGAAGTTCCGATTTACGCCACCGACCAGCTCTTCCTCGCCAAAGAGTACAAGGACCTGGTGGTGGTCTATCGCGGCGGCGCGCCGGTCCGCCTGTCCGACCTCGGGCGTGTGGTGGATGCCAATGAAGATGTGCGGAATTTCGGCGTGGTAAACGGCAATCCGATGGTGCAGATCCAGATCAATCGCCAGCCCGGTGCCAATATCGTGGACACGGTGGCGCGGATCAAGGCCCTGATGCCGCAGTTCCAGGCGCAGCTTCCGCCCACCGTCCGTTTCAAGATCGCCAGCGACCGCACCATCACCACGCAGGAATCGTTGCGGGATGCGCAGCGGAACGTGATCGTCTCGATCTCCCTGGTGATTCTGGTGGTGTTCCTGTTCCTGCGCAGCGGCTGGTCCACGTTTATTCCCAGCGTATCGGTGCCGGTCTCCATCATCGCCACATTCGGCGCGATGTATCTGATCGGGTACACCCTCGACAATCTTTCGCTGATGGCGCTGACCATCGCCACGGGGTTCGTGGTGGATGACGCGATTGTGGTGATCGAAAACATTACGCGCCATCTGGAAAGCGGCATGAAACCCATGCAGGCCGCTCTCAAAGGGGCCGAAGAGATCGGGTTCACCGTTTTATCGATGAGCATCTCGCTGATCGCCGTCTTCATTCCCATCCTGATGATGAGCGGCGTGGTGGGGCGGTTGTTCCGGGAATTCGCGGTGATTCTGGCCGCTTCCATCGGCATATCCATGGTGGTGGCCCTGACCCTGATCCCCATGATGTGCGCGTGGCTCCTCAAGGAAGACCAGGGGCATGGATTCCTCTATCTGCAGAGCGAGAAATTCTACAAGTGGGTCATCTCCACGTACGGCTCGGCGCTCGAAGTAGTGCTGAATCATCCGGCGTCCGTATTGCTCACCCTGCTGGTTACGGTGGGGATCAACATCTATCTCTACGACAAGATCCCCAAGGGATTTTTCCCGCAGCAGGATACGGGGCGGCTGCAAGGCGCCGTCGTGGGCCAGCAGCACATCTCCTATCAGGCGCTGGTGGCCAAGTCGAAATGGTTCGAGGAGAAGATCCACAACGATCCGGATGTGGAAGCGGTCACCATGGTGGCCGGCACCAGCGGCGGCGGGTTCGGCGGGAACATGGCCTCGATCAACGTGCAGCTCAAGCCGACGGGAGTTCGCAAATCCACCTCGGACCAGGTGGTTGCCCGCCTGCGCCGTCAGACTTCGGGCGTGCCGGGCGCCAGTTTGTTCCTGCAAAACTCGCAGGACGTGCGCGTGGGCGGGCGGCAGGGCAACGCTCAGTACCAATACACGCTGCAAGCGCCCGATTTCGACGCGCTGGCGCTGTGGGGGCCGAAAGTTCTCGATCGGCTCTCGGCGCTGCCGGAAATCGCGGACGTCAGCTCCGACCAGCAGAATTCCGGCTTGTCGTCCAACGTGACGATCGATCGCGACACCTCATCGCGCCTCGGTTTGACGGCGCAGGCAGTGGATTCGGCGCTGTACGATGCGTTCGGCCAGCGCCAGGTCTCGGTGATGTACAAATCGATCAATCAGTATCACGTTGTGCTGGCCTTGCAGCAGCAATGGTGGGAATCCCCGGACTTCCTGAATACGATTTACGTGCAGACCCCCCGCGGCACCGACGTTCCGCTTTCGACCTTCGCGCACTTCACGCAGGGGATCACGCCCATTTCGCTGCCCCACCAGGGCCAGTTCCCGGCCGCGACGTTTTCGTTCAACCTGGCCGAAAATGTGGCGTTGAGCGATGCCGTGACCGCTATCAACAAGGCGGAATTGGAAATGGGCCTGCCCGCCAACATCACCGGCAAGTTCGCCGGGACCGCGCAGACCTATCTGGAAGCGCTGCACAATCAGCCCATCCTGATCGCCACGGCCCTGATCGCGGTGTATATCGTGCTGGGCATGCTGTACGAAAGCCTGGTGCACCCGTTGACCATCATTTCGACGCTGCCCTCGGCCGGCGTGGGAGCGCTGGTGGCCATGGTCCTGTTCAAAAGCAATCTGGATATCGTGGGGATGATCGGCATCATCCTGCTGATCGGCATTGTGAAAAAGAATGCCATCATGATGATCGATTTCGCGCTGGCCGCGGAACGGAACGAGGGGATGAATGCGCGCGATGCCATCTACCAGGCCTGTCTGCTGCGGTTCCGGCCTATCATGATGACCACCATGTGCGCGCTGCTAGGTGGATTGCCGATGGCGCTCGGCTGGGGCGCCGGAGCGGAATTGCGCAGACCTCTCGGGATTTCCATTGTGGGCGGTCTGATAGTCAGCCAGATGCTGACCTTGTTCACCACACCCGTGATTTACTTGTATTTCGACCGGCTACGCGTTCGCTTCTCAAGGCGCAAGCCGGCTTTCCGCCATCGTCCCGGGTTTCTGATTCCAGGCGGGGTCGAATAGAGCCTTCACTCCTTGGGCTCGTCCGGATCCTGGTCGGCGTACTCCGGGGGCAAATCGTCTTCCGATCTTCTACGCGGCCGCAATGGGCCGGCTTCAGCCTCGGGCGCGTTCTCCACGGCATCCACCACCGAAGCTTCGTAGAACTGGCCCTCTTCGATCAACTCTTGAACGCTCTCATTTTCCTCTTCCCTGCCCGACAATCCCTGGAGATCGCCGGATTGCCCGGCCGCGTCGGTGCCGGTTCCGGGCGGTGGCTGTTTGCCGGCCGGCGTCACCGGTTCGATAGGCGTGGATTTTGTGCGTGCCAATTTTGTGCGTGCCATGTCAATGTTCTTACTATGCTACTTTTCACTTGCATTTGCGGGGCCACTCGCCGCGTATGTACTAGTTAAGTAACCTTTTCCTAAAACCAGAGTAATAGTTGGGGAGGCAGGCTTTCCTTTCTTGCTTGATCATGCATAAATCGCTTGCAATTCTGCGCTATACCTTGCGGCAGTTCCGGTTGTCGCCGGTATTTACGTCATCCGCCATCCTGACGCTGGCCTTGGGAATTGGCGGAACCACCGCCATCTGCACACTGATCCACACCGTCATGCTGCGCTCTTTGCCGGTCGCGAATCCGGCGCTTCTGTATCGCATCGGCGATGGCGACGATTGCTGCGTGGAAGGCTCGCCGCAAGACCGCTGGGGAATGTTTTCCTATCCTCTTTACGAGCGTCTGAAGGCGGCCACGCCGGAATTCGAGGAAGTGGCTGCCTTTCAAGCCGGCGGCAACCGTCTGAGCGTGCGGCGGGAAGGTGGCGGGATTGCCGCTAAGCCGTTGCGCTCCGAATACGTCACGGGTAATTACTTCTCGACCCTGGGGGTGAGGCCGTTCGGCGGGCGCGTGTTTACGCCGGAGGACGACCGGGCCTCCGCCCCGCCGGTGGCCGTGATGAGCCATCACACCTGGCAGTCCAGCTATGGAGCCGATCCTTCCGTGGTGGGCGCCAGCTTCGTGGTGGAAGGGCATCCTTTTACCGTGATCGGCGTGACACCGCCGGGATTCTTCGGCGAGACCTTGCGTGCCGATCCGCCCGATATCTGGATCCCGGTCCGGCAGGAGCCCTTGATCTCGGGTGATGGCGCGCTGATGCGACTATCTGTCCCCGCGTGGCTGCGGGTCATCGGCCGCTTGCGTCCGGGCGCTTCCACGGCGGGTATGGCGCCGCGCCTGACCGGAATTTTGCGCGGCTGGATGCAGCACGATTCCGGATATCCCTCCAACTGGATGCCGGACGTAATTCGCGACCTTCCCAAACAATTTATCAACGTGGTTCCGGCCGGCGCCGGCGTGGCGGTGATGAAGGAAGAGTACGGCCGGAGTCTGCGGATCCTGCTGGCTGTTTGCGTGATGGTGCTGTTGATCGCATCGAGCAACGTGGCCAACCTGTTGTTGGCCCGCGCCGTGGCGCGCCGCCGGCAAACGGCCCTGCGCCTGGCCATCGGAGCCAGCCGGCGGCAGATCGTTGTGCAGGCGTTGATTGAGAGCGTGCTGCTGGCCATCGCCGGCGGCCTTGCCGGCCTGGTGGTTGCGGCGGGGGCCACGCGGCTGCTGCTCGCCCTGGCATTCAGCAGAGCGCACTTTCTCCCCATCGGCATTCTGCCTTCGCCGCTCGTGCTGGCGTTTGCCTTCGCACTGGCCATACTCACTGGGATCGTCTTCGGCGCCGCCCCGGCGTGGTTCGCTACGCGAACCGATCCGGTGGAAGCCTTGCGCGGTTCGGGACGCAGTTCCACGGACAGTTCGGGTTTCACCCGCAAGGCGCTGCTCATTGTGCAGGCCGCTTTATCGGTCGTATTGGTGGCCGGCGCTACCATGCTGGCGCGCAGTCTCGACAAGCTCGAGCATCAGAATCTGGGATACCTGACAGAGGGCCGAGTGGTGGTTTCCTTGAACGCTCCGCCGTCGACATACACGCTGCCGCAGCTGGCGGCGCTTTATCGCCAGATCGAGGCATCGCTGGACCGGCTGCCAGGAGTCAAGGGATCGGGCCTGGCCTTGTATAATCCGCTAACGAACAATTGGGGCGAATTCATTCTGGTTTCCGGGCATCCCGCGCCAAAGATGAGCGGGGACACAGACGCCTCCTGGGACCGGGTGAGCGCCGATTATCTTCAGAACCTCGGCATGACGGTGCTGCGCGGGCGGAACTTTTCCCGCGCCGATAACGAAACCACGGCGCCGGTGGCGATCGTCAATGAGACGTTCGTAAAGCGCTTCTTTAAGCCGGGCGAAGATCCGCTGGGGCAGCACTTCGGCCTCGATCTGCCGCAGAATGACAGCACCTTCCGCATAGTCGGGGTGGTGCGCGACGCGAAGTTTGCAAGCTGGGGTCTGTCCCGGCCCGCCCGACCGATGTTCTACGTACCGCTCGCGCAAAACGTCGATTACAAAGACGACCTCATGAAACCAGTGGAGCTGCAGTCCCATTTCATCGGCGGAATGATGCTGGTGACCCATGTCCCGCCTGGCGCGCTCGAGCCGCAACTGACCCGCATGTTGGCGGAACTCGATCCCAATCTGACGATCAACAGCGTCAGGACCATGCCACAGCAAGTGGCCCTGACCTTCGATCAGGAGCGTGCCGTGGCCAGCCTCGCCGGACTCTTTGGCGCCGTGGCCCTGCTGCTGGCCGCCATCGGGCTCTACGGCGTGACGGCTTACACAGTTGCGCAGCGCACCAATGAGATCGGCATCCGCATGGCGCTGGGCGCGGACCGCGGGGAGGTGGTTCGACACGTGTTGCGCGGAGCTTTTGTGCGCGTGGCAATCGGGCTGGGGCTGGGCCTACCGTTGGCCATCGGCGCCGGGCGCCTGATTTCGAGCCAGTTGTATGGCGTTTCTTTCTGGGACCCGCTGGCATTGGCGGTGGCGATGGGCGCCCTGGCGATCTGCGCGCTGGTGGCGGCGCTGGTTCCGGCCACTGTGGCCGCATCCATTTCTCCCATGACCGCGCTCCGAATCGAGTAGTCTCAAAACAGGAAATACCGCTGGGCCATGGGCAGTGTCGCCGCGGGCTCGCACGTGAGCAGCTCACCATCCACTCGGACTTCGTAGGTTTCGGGATCCACTTCGATATGCGGCATGGCTCCGTTATGAACCATGTCCTTTTTGCCGATGCGGCGCGTGTTGCGCACCGCGTAAGCCTTCTTTCGCAGCCCCAGCCGTTCCGGGACGCCGGCCTTGAGCGCGGCTTGTGAGACAAACGTTACGGCCGTGGAACGCGGGGCGCCGCCGAAGGCGCCGAACATGGGTCGATAGAGCGCCGGCTGCGGCGTGGGAATGGAAGCGTTGGCGTCGCCCATCACGCTCCATGCGATGAAACCGCCCTTCACCACCAGTTCCGGTTTCACTCCGAAGAACGCCGGCTTCCAGAGCACCAGGTCGGCCAGCTTGCCCGGCTCGATCGATCCCGCGATCCCCGCGATGCCATGCGTAATGGCGGGGTTGATGGTGTATTTGGCGATGTAGCGTTTCACGCGGCGGTTGTCGTTGCGGTTGGAATCCCCATCGAGCGGCCCTCGCTGCACTTTCATCTTGTGGGCTGTCTGCCAGGTTCGCAGGACGACCTCGCCCACCCTCCCCATCGCCTGTGAGTCGCTCGAAATCATGCTCAAGACCCCCAGGTCGTGCAGGATGTCTTCCGCCGCGATGGTTTCGGGACGGATGCGGCTTTCGGCGAAGGCCACGTCTTCGGGCACCTGCGGGTTGAGATGGTGGCAGACCATCAACATGTCCAGGTGTTCGGCGAGCGTGTTCACCGTGAAGGGGCGCGTCGGATTGGTGGAAGAAGGCAGCACGTTGGGGTGTGCCGCGATGCGCAGAATGTCCGGCGCGTGTCCGCCGCCGGCGCCCTCGGTGTGGTAGGTGTGGATGGCCCGGCCGGCGATGGCCGCGATGGTATCTTCCACGAAGCCGGCCTCGTTGATGGTGTCGGTATGAATCGCCACCTGCACATCGTATTCGTCGGCGGCGCGCAGGCAGGCATCGATGGCGGCCGGCGTGGTTCCCCAATCTTCGTGCAGCTTCAGTCCGGCCGCGCCGGCTTCGATCTGCTCGGCCAGGGGCGCCACGGCGGCGGAATTCCCCTTGCCGAGGAAGCCGAAGTTGATGGGCCAGGCTTCGGCGGCTTGGAGCATGCGCGCCAGGTTGAACGCTCCCGGTGTGCAAGTGGTAGCCGCGGTGCCTGTCGCGGGCCCGGTGCCGCCGCCGATCATGGTGGTGATCCCATTCGAGAGCGCCGCCTCCACCTGCTGCGGACAAATGAAATGGATGTGGCTGTCCACTCCGCCGGCGGTCACGATGAGGTTCTCGCCGGCGATGACCTCGGTGGACGCGCCCACCACGAGCTCCGGATCGACGTCCTCCATGACATCGGGATTGCCCGCCTTGCCGACCTTGACGATGCGGCCGTCCTTGATGCCGATATCGCCTTTGACGATGCCCCAATGATCGACGATCAGAGCATTCGTGATCACCAGGTCGAGCGCGCCGGGCGCGGAGTTTCGCACCGCGGTGGCGGATTGGCCCATGCCGTCGCGAATCACTTTCCCGCCGCCGAAAGCGATCTCGTCGCCATAGGTGGTGAAATCGCGCTCCACTTCCACGATCAGTTCGGTATCGGCCAGCCGCACCCGGTCGCCGGTGGTCGGGCCGTAAAGATCCGCGTATGTGCGGCGCGGAATCTCGAGACTCATGGCCGGTCCTCCTCGAGCGGACCATTCACCAGGCCGCGGAATCCAAAGACTACGCGTGCGCCGGCAAAGGCGGTTAATTCGACTTCCTTGGTTTCGCCCGGCTCGAAACGGACAGCCGTTCCCGCCGGAATGTTCAGACGCATGCCGCGCGCCCGGGCGCGATCGAACTCAAGCGCGGAATTCACTTCGTGGAAGTGAAAGTGGCTGCCCACCTGCACAGGCCGGTCGCCGGTGTGGCGGACCAGTATCCGCACGGTTGAGCGGCCAATGTTGGCGTGAATGGGTGTCGGCTCGAGAAAATATTCTCCGGGTTCCATGGCAGGCTCCTTTACCGTATGGGATCGTGAACGGTCACCAGCTTGGTCCCGTCCGGAAATGTGGCTTCCACCTGCACTTCGTGGATCATTCCGGCCACGCCCTCCATCACCTGATCGCGGTTGAGGATGCGCGTACCGAGGGTCATGATTTCGGCGACCGGTTTGCCATCGCGCGCCGCTTCCAGGATTTCGGCCGAAAGGATGGCCATGGCTTCAGGGTAGTTCAGTTTCAAGCCGCGAGCCTGCCGCCGCCGGGCGACCTCGGCGGCCACGAAGATCAGCAGCTTTTCTTGTTCCCGAGGAGTCAAGTGCATACCATCTCCTTCAATTCACCTTTCGTGGAAGAACCGGTTCCCGTCCGTATAATCGCAGTTTCGCAGCACGCCAGAAGCCGGCGAGACCGCGGGGAATTTCAAGCCCATTGCGCGCCACAACCCGCAAGGCCACTCCGCCGCGTGCCAGTGCACTGGCCGCCCAGAGCGTTTCGCCCGCGCGGGAAAGGCGATTGGCCAGTTCGGCCAGTTCCGTTTCCAACTCACGCCAGCGCGCCTGATCCACGCCGGCGCGGCACACGTAGAATGTGGCCCAATAGCGAAACGTGCCGAGTCTTGCGGGCGACGAGGGCGGGCGCAGCGACGGTTCAATTCGCAAACGTTCCAATGCGAGCGGCGTTCCCGAGGCGCCGAGCTCGAAATGGAATTCCAACAGCTCGTACGCGAACACTTCCCCGCGCGCTTCGCGGCCCGGCGCGCAGATCTCCCACCAGAACAGCCCGGCCCCCGGAGCCAACTCGATCACGGTCCGCTGCACGTAGCGCGCCCGAGCATACGGGATGATCGGGTCGGGAATATATTCCAGCAAGCCGTCCTCGCCGATGGCAATCTGTGTGACGGCAGTGGCTGGCGCGGCGCCCCGATGGCGGTAGATTCGGGTTGCCCCGGTCGAGGTGACTTGCGCTTCCGCGCCGGCCCCAACCTCGATAAGGGTCTCCAACCGGTCGCCTCCCAGCACGCCGCCTGAAAGATTGTGCAGGTGCACCAGCGCGCCGCCCTCGCTGGGAAAGGCGCGCACCACCTGCAGGGGCGGCGCGTGCTCCGAGGACGCCAGAAGCGTGGCGCCGTTCCGCCGCTCGAAGTGCAATCGCAGCATGCCCATCAGCTTATGAACAGCCGTGTGGCGAGCGCGGGATGGCGCATACTGGCCGAATCCACCAGCGGTATCCAGCAAAATGGTTCCGCGCGCCGTGCCGCCTCCGTTATCGCGGGTTTCAAATTCCAGAGAATGCCGGCCGCCTGGGTTTGCCCGATCGGCAGTAATCTCTGGCAGGCGGAAACCAACCCCGCCAGTGATTGGTGCAGATACGCCTCGGCGGCGGTCTCCGGGTCGATGTCGAGCACTCCGGCGGCGAGTCCGAATGCCGTCGCATGATGAACTTCGGAAGTCTCCGCTGCGATCACAACCGGGCTCCGCGCGAGGCCCGCCGCCAAACGCAGCAAACGTCCACCCAAAGCCAGGCTCGCCGAGCGGCTCTCGCGCGCCGGCTTACATGCGCTGAGTTGCTCGTTGAGTTGCCGCCACGCGCCACGGTCGAAGGCCAAAGCCATCGCGTGCGCCGCCCGGCAGTAATACGCTTCGAGCGCGCCGGTCTCGGCCAGGTAATCGCTCAGAAACGCCTCCAGCCCTGTCGCAGTCAGCAGGCCCTCGGCCGCCAGCGTTTCGAGCCCGAATGAATGCGCCATGGACCCGATCGGCAGCGCGCTATCGGCGATCTGTAGCAGTTGCAGTATAATCATGGCGCGATGTCCCGAGCTTTCCGTGTGGGTGTGGCCGGGCCGGTGGGATGCGGCAAAACCGCGCTGGTAGACCGCGCCAGCCGCAGTCTCTCTTCGCGGTATCGCCTGGCGGCCATAACTAACGATATTTACACAAAAGAAGACGCCGAGTTCCTGATTCGCAACGGGGCGCTGCCGGCCGAGCGGGTGCGCGGCGTGGAAACCGGCGGCTGCCCGCACGCGGCAATCCGCGAAGACGCTTCCATGAACCTGGAGGCGATCCGCGAGTTGGAAGACGCGCTTCCCGGCTTGGAACTGATTTTCATTGAAAGCGGCGGAGACAATCTGGCCGCGGCCTTCAGTCCGGAACTGGTGGATGTTTGGATTTACGTGATCGATGTCGCCGGCGGGGATAAGATCCCGCGCAAGGGCGGACCCGGTATCACGCGCTCGGATCTGCTGGTGATCAATAAGATCGATTTGGCGCCTTACGTTGGGGCTTCGCTCGAAGTGATGGAGCGCGATGCGCGGCGGATGCGCGGGGAACGTCCTTTTATGTTTACCAACTTGCGGGAAGGCGCCGGGTTTGAACCCGTGGCCGTCTGGATTGAAGCACAGATCGCGCGTGGAACAAGAGCCGAGGTCAACGTCGGAGCGAGTCTGGTTCCTGGCCACGGCCACAGCCATGGGTAGTGAGAATTGAGGCTGGATGGGGAGCCTACGATGCGAGGGCCAGGTGTTCCGATGGCAGATGTTTGATCCAGTCGAGTTGGGCGGGAGTCTCCGGTATGGTCAGCCCGCGCGCGGCGCTGACCACGCCAATGGCGTTGTCTGGAGCGACCCCGGATGTCACCAGTAGTCCGGCAGCCAGCATCCCGGAACGCCCGATGCCTTGGCGGCAATGCACGGCCACACTCTTTCCTTCTTCGAGCGCAGCCACGGTTTTGGTCAGCAGTACAAGGGCTTCTCGTGTTGAAGCTGGCACCCCGCGATCCGGAATGGGAAAAGAGACAAACTCAATGCCCTTAGACTTTGCGACATCGGCCTCATGATCCAGTTCCAGTTGCGCGGCCTCGTCTTTCTCCAGCAGCGAAATGACGATGTCAAGCCCAGCTCGGCGCCAGCCGCTCACTTCGTCTTCGAGCCAATCTCCGCCTCGAGGGCGAGTGACCACGGCCAGCGTGCCTCGCCACGACGCGGGTATCCGGAACAGGTCAGGAGTCATGATTCTTTTTCTATTATCTCTCGAGGAAGCCGGTCGATATCTTCGCCACGCTCAAGCAGGATACTTAACCTGTGATGTCCGTCCAGAACTGTTCCATCCGGGCGAACCTTCAGAGAACCTCGCTGGCCTGGAAGGAGCGAGCTTCTCAACTCCTCGGTCGGGAGGCCGCGAAACAGGTCGAGCTTAACGCGGTTCAGGACGTCCGCGGAGTGTAAGAATTTGAGCCTCGGTCCGGGCACAATGTCCACCGTCTACTCCTCTTCCACCATCGCCCGCAATCTCTCCAGTGCCCGGTCCCACTGTCCCGCGATGCGCTCCAGGCAGCGGCGCGCTTCCAGCAACTGGGCCGGCGTCAATTCCCACAATTGTTCCCTCCCTTGCCGAATCCCACGCAATACTCCCGCCTCCGCCAGCACGTGCAGGTGCTTGGTGATGGCCTGCCGCGTCACGGCCGTGCCGGAGGCGAGCTCGGTGATGGAGAGCGGCTCGCCCTCGCTCAGGCGAGCCACCAACTCCAAACGCGTTTCGTCTCCCAGGGCCGCAAACAGCGGCGCCAGCCTTTTCACCGCGCTACGCCTTCTCCGCGGCATACCGCTCCAAAGACGCCATCTGGATCTTCCAGCCCTCTTCGTTCTGGGCCAACACTTTCGCCCGGCGGGCCAGCGAAACGCGGTCGAAACCGGATTCGGTCACTGTCACTAACGTCCCGCCTTCGGAATCCCGCAGGCGGAGCTCCACGAGAGTGGTCGCCGGGTTCGGATCGCCCGCCGCATCCGAGCCCGGAATCCAGCGCCACGCAAAGCACTCTTCGGGCTGGATCGTCTCCACGGTTACGAAGAACTTCACGCCCTCATAGCCGGGGTGAGTCGAAGTCATCTGCAGACGTTGGCCGGCCGCAAACTCGCCAACCGCCTCTACGCCGAACCATTTCGAGAATTCATCGAGGTTCGTCAGCGCGCGCCACACGCGGCTGCGCGCGGCCTTGATCCAGACGCTACGCTCGATCTTCACGTTTTCGGAAGCTGTCATGTGCAACCCTCAGGTTGCATACTAGCGCAGCGGCGGCGGAAATGCAACCAAAAAGTTGCTCAATCGCTGATCTCGATTTTGGGCCCTTCCTGCTTTTCCACTTCCTCGGTCCGCGCCACCGTCTGGCGCGCCAGTTCCAGAAACGGAGCGTTTTCACCGGGCCGCAAGGCTACCGGATTGCCGGTATCGCCGCCGATTCGCACCGCCGGGTCGAGCGGCAGCTCCGCCAGAAAGTGCACGCCCATTTGCTCCGCCGTACGACGCCCGCCGCCATGGCTGAACACGTCGATCCGTTCGTGGCAATGCGGACAGTTCAGGAAGCTCATGTTCTCCACGATTCCAAGAATCGGCACCCGCACCTGGTGGAACATGAAGACCGCTTTGCGCGCGTCTTCGAGCGAAACGTCCGAGGGCGTGGTCACCACGATGGCGCCCGTGATCGGCGCCGTCTGGATCAGCGAAAGCTGCACGTCGCCCGTCCCCGGCGGCAAGTCGATTATCAGGTAATCGAGGTCACCCCACTCCACCCCGCGCAGAAACTGCTGGATCACCGAGTGCAGCATGGGGCCGCGCCACACCAGCGGCTTGTCTCCGGGATTCAAAAACCCCATGGACATGAGCTTCACGCCGTATTGATCGAGCGGCTCAATCCGCTCCCCGTATGCCATGGGCGTGCGGCTGATCCCCATCATTAACGGCACATTGGGACCGTACACATCGGCGTCCATCAAGCCGGTTTTGTAGCCCAACTGCGCCAGCGCCACCGACAGATTGACCGCCACCGTGGTTTTTCCCACGCCGCCTTTTCCGGAACCCACGGCAACCAGGTATTTCACGCCAGGAATCGGCAGCTTGGGCATTTGCCCAGGTTGATTGGGAGTCATCGCTTTTCTATCCTAGCAGCTAACCTAACACCCGCCGGGGAGCTTCGGCTATGCTGTAACCGATGCTCCCCATCGCTCTCACCGTCGCCGGGTCCGACCCCAGCGGCGGCGCGGGCTTGCAGGCCGATCTCAAAACATTCCACCAGTTCGGCGTTTACGGCGAAGCCGTCGTCACCCTGGTCACCGTCCAGAACAGCGTACGCTTCTCGCGCGTGGAGGTTCTGGACGCCGGCCTAGTGGCCGATCAGATCGCCGCCGTGCTCGAAGATATGCCGCCCGCCGCCGCTAAAACCGGCGCGCTGGGCTCGGCGGAAATCGTGCGCGCCGTGGCGCGCGCCTTCGAGCATTCGAGTTTTCCCCTGGTTGTCGATCCTGTCCTCATTGGCAAGCACGGGTTGCGGCTGCTCGCGGAAACCGCCATCGCAGTTGTCCGCGATGAGCTGATGCCGCGGGCCGCGCTCTTCACCCCCAACATTCCGGAAGCCGAAGCCATCGCGGGCCTTTCCATCCGCGCGCCCGAAGACATGCGTTCCGCCGCGGCACGCCTGGTGACCATGGGCGCGCGCGCCGTGCTGCTGAAAGGCGGCCATCTGGCCGGCGAGGCCGCGGACCTGCTCTACGACGGCGCTCATTGGTTCGAATTTCCCGCCCCGCGCCTCGCCACCATGCATACCCATGGAACCGGCTGCACGTACTCCGCGGCCATCGCCGCGTGCCTGGCGCGGGGCGAATCGCTGCCCGATGCCGTGGCGCGCGCCAAGCGATTCATCCACGAAGCCATCCGCACCAACCCCGGCCTCGGCCGCGGCTCCGGCCCGGTCAACCATCACGCTGCTATTCTATAAGGAACCGAACATGACCAAAGTGCAGATTCGTTTCCGCCTCTCCAAGCCTCTCGACGACACTCTGCTCGGGCGCATCTCGGACGCTCACTCGATCTACGGCATCCAGCGCATCCGCCTTTCGCCCGCCATGGACACCGTCACTGTCGAATACGATGCCACCCGTTTGCGGCCGGCCGAAGTGGAATCCGCGCTCGCCGGCGCCGGCATCGCCGTCGAACAAGCATGACACGCTATGCCGGCTGACACTCTCTATCGCCGCCTGCAGCGGCATCTCGACCGCATGCCGGTTGGCTTTCCGGCCAGCGAGTCCGGCGTCGAGATCCGCATATTACAGCAACTGTTTTCTCCCGAGCAGGCTGCGGTTGCGCTGGAATTGAGCGCCATCCCCGAGCCGCCGGCCACCATTCACAAGCGCCTCAAATCCAAAATGACGCTCCCCCAACTGATCGAAATGTTGGAGCAGATGGCCTCAAAAGGGATTCTGCTGCGGCTCGGGGGCAGGGGAGGTTTCCTGTATGGCAAGCTGATGTTCGCCGTGGGCATGTACGAGCGCCAGTTGCCGCGTCTGACGGCCGAGTTTCAACGCGACTCCGTCCAGTACCTGCATGGGGAATTCGCGCGCGCCTTTCACAACAAGAAGACCACGCAGATGCGCGTTGTCCCGGTGAACAAGATCATCCCCGTGGAGCGCAACACGGCGACCTACGACGACATACGAGCCTATGTCGAAAGCACCCCCGGTCCCTTCGCCACGATGAAGTGCATCTGCCGGCACGGCATGGATCTGCTGGGCGAAAAATGCCGGCAGACCGATCTGCGCGAAAACTGCCTGACATTCGGCCACGCCGCCAAATGGATGGCGGCCGAAGGCATGGGGCGTTTGATCGGCCGCGAACAGATGCTTGGCCTGCTGGATGCGGCCGATAAGGAAGGTCTCGTATTGCAGCCGGAAAACACCCGGCATCCGCTCTTCGTCTGCTGCTGTTGTCACTGTTGCTGCGGCGTGCTCAACTCGGCCAAAAAGTTCCCCCGGCCGGCGGATTATTTCAGCTCCAACTTCACCGCCAAAGTGGATGCGTCCCAGTGCCAATCCTGCGGCACCTGCGAAACGCGCTGCCAGATGGAGGCCATCGTCACCTCCGAAGACGGCACCTCCGCGGTGGATGAGTCCCGTTGCATCGGCTGCGCATTATGCATCACGACGTGTCCCTCCGAGGCTGTGCGCATGGAGCCCAAGACCGCACGAAAAGAAACGCCGGACGATACGCGGGCCCTCTATCTGAAGTTGCTCCAGGAACGCTATGGCCCGTGGGGAATGGCCGCATTGGCCGCGCGCAAGATACTCGGAATGAAGATCTGATCGGGCCGGTTACGCTTTGCGGCCTGCCGCTTCCCGCGCTTTGCGCCGCCGGCGGTATTTGCAGTCGGGATGGGCGCCGTCCCGCACCAGGCAGCGCTGGTTCAAATAGATGGCGCACTGCAAACACATCTCTTCGGGCTTGGTCCTTCCGCTTACGATGCCCCTGGTGATCTTCTCCAGGAATGCCGCCGTCTGCCGGACTTCCCGCGCATCGAGATTGGCAAACACCGCTCCCAGAATGCGGTCCCTGGCCGCATCGTATTGCGCCACGGCTTTGCGGCCGGCCGCGGAAAGGAAGATCTCGCTGTTTCGCCGGTCCAGCCGTGCCTCGCTGCGCCGTAACAATTTCTGCCGCACCAGGCGATCCACGGCTTTGCTGGCCGCCGCGTCGCTCACATGAAGAAACGCGCCCACGTCTCCCACCGAGTGAGACCCCCCCAGTTGGATCAGCTTCAGGATCTTCATTTGAGAAAAGGTCAGACGCGCGCCGGTTTCGCTGAGGATTGCATTCTTCACGCACAGCACCGCCGCTACCAATACGTGCGCGCTTCCGATGAGTTCGTTGGCCAGTTGTTCCGCCTCGCGGGGTTCCATACGACACCCATGGTAGCGAATATCGGAGTATTGTGACCCTGACGTCTAATTCTCCGTCTGAGTGCTCTCCACGTGATCGATCACGATCACTTCAGGCTTTCTACTCGTACCTCAACGCGTCCATCGGGCTCACACGGGCCGCGCGCCGCGCCGGCAGAAAGCCCGCGGCCAACGAAGTCAAACACAACAGCACTACCACTGTGGCAATCACCATCGGATCGTTCACCCGCACCTCGTAGAGCTGGCTCTGGACATATCGCGCCAACGCCAGGGCCGCCGGAACTCCGGCCGCCAGACCGGCCGCCAGAATCCACAACAGCTCGCGCAGCACCATCAGCCGAATGCGAACCGGAGCGGCGCCCATCGCCATGCGGATGCCGATCTCGCGTTTGCGCCGCGCCACGCTGTGCGCCATCACGGCATAGAGGCCCAGCATCGCCAGCGCGGCCGCCAAGGCCGCGAACACCGCGGAGAGCTGCAAAACCATGCGGTCGTTCTGAATATTGAGCTTGATCTGATCGTCCAGCGTGCGCAGGTTTTCGGGAGGTAGGTCGGAATCGATACGAGCCAGCACGCGCCGGATCTGCGGCATCATCTGCTTGGACGGCAATGCCGAGCGCACATAGAACTGAAGCGAGTTGATTTCTTTATCCTGCCGCCAGGGCGTGTAATACACCGGCGGAGGCTCCTGTTTCACATCCGAGTAGTGGCTGTCCTTCACCACTCCGACGATGATCGTGTCGGGCTTGGGGCCGCCGCCACTGAACCTCACACCCAGCGGATTGCGGCCATCCAGAAACTGCTTGACGAACGTCTCATTCACCACCCCGACTAGAGGGCCCGCCAGGTTGTCGTTCTCGGTGAATTCGCGACCCATTCTGAGCGGAATTCCCATCTTTCCGAAAAAGCCCGGCCCGATTTCGTTCATGCGCGAGTTCCAATACTGTTGGTGCGGCTTGGCGCCTTCGACGCTCACGTCGTTGCCCCAGTTCTCGCCCGCGATCAGCGGCACCTCGGCCGCCGCCACGCCGCGCGCGCCCGGGATCGCCGCCATTTTGCTTTCGATCTGTTCGAACAACGCGCGCGTCCGCTCGGGCGAGTACCCATTCAGTGCCGGCGATACCGAAAACCCAATCACGTTTTCCGTCCGCAGGCCCAGGTCCAGATGCAGCAATTTGACCAGGCTCTTCAGAAACAGCCCGGTCGGGATCAACAGCGCAACCGAGACCAGCACTTGCGCGCACACCAGCCCCTGGCGAATGCGCGCCGTGCCGCGCGTGCCGGAGGATTGGTTCGATTCGCTTTTCAGCGTGTCCGCCAGCGAAACGCGCGTCGCTTCCCACGCCGGGTACATCCCGAAGATTAGCCCCGTGACCGTGGAAAGACCCAAGCCGAAAAGCAGAACGGGCAGTTGCAGGTCGGCCGTCAGGTAATGGATCGGCGTATCGCCGGCCAGTTCGGCCACAAGCAATTGCAGGGTCACGTTGGCAAACAGCAATCCGGCAACGCCGCCCGCCGCGGCCAGCAGCAAGGACTCTACCAGCATCTGGCCCATGAGCGCGCCACGGCCTCCGCCCATGGCCGAGCGGATGGCCATCTCCCTTCGCCGTTCGGCCGATCGCGCCAGCAGCAGGTTGGCGGCATTGGTCACGGCGATCAGCAGCACCAGCAGGCTGGCCGCCAGCAGGATCAGCAATGGGGTCCGGCTTGCTTCCCGCATGCTGCTTTGGCCCTGGCCGCCATCCTTGAGTGTGAGCCGCGCCTTGCGGAAGCGCTCAATCTGGCTGCTATAGTGGAACCGCGGCATCCTGGTCTGCTGCTCCATCAGGCCGCCGAAGACCGTGTTCAACGCGGTCTGGGCCTCGATCCTGCTCAATCCCGGCTGCGGCCGCGTCAGCAGGTAGAGCCAGTAGTCGTCCCAGCGGTCCGTGCCGTTCCAGTTGGGTGTCAGTTGCGGCTTGAAAGCCAGCGGTACATAGGCATCCGGTTCATCCCCCAGCGTGGTCCCGGTGAAATCCTTGGGAGCCACGCCGACCACCGTGAAGATCTGGCCGTTCACCCGCAACGGCTGGTTCAACACTCCCGCCTCACCGCCCAGCCGGTCGCGCCAGTACCCGTAGCCGATCACCGCCGCCGCGTTTCCGGCGCCGGCATCGTCTTCCCGGTCGATCGTCCGGCCCAACAGCGGCTTCACTCCCAGCAACGGGAAGTAGCCGCCGGAAACCACCAGCACCGAGCCCGGCACCGTTTGTTGCCGAAACGAGAGGTTCGCACCGATGTTGCGGAAGGCCGCCACCCCGGCGACACCCAGTGGGTGCTTTTCCAGTTCCCGAAAAACCGGATAGCTGAAAATCGAATTCATGTCGCCGGAGTTGTCTGTCGAGTTGCGCCCGCCCTTGAACTCATCGGGCGATGTCAAAACCGCCAACTCCGCCGGCCGCTCTACGGGCAGCGACCGCAGAATGACCTGGTCGAGGAGCGAGAAGATCGCCGTATTGGCGCCGATCCCCAATCCCACGGAAAGCACTACCACCAGGCTCACCAGCGGAGCCTTCAGCAGGCTGCGTATAGCGAAACGAATCCGTCCCATATCATGATTCTGACGGCCGAGACCGCCGAAGGGAAGGCTACTTGTGGAAGAAAAGCGACACGGCCATACCGAATCCGATGGCGATCACCGTGCGCCGTACGGCTTTCTGCCCCAGCTTGCGCGCCGTTCCGGCTCCCAGGAAACCGCCCAAGATGGCCGCCACCGCCATCAGCACCACATACGGCCAGTACACCATGCGCGCCCACACAAAATACGCCGCGGCAATGCCATTCACGCTGCCTCCGAAAACCACTTTGAGGCTGTTCATTTCGTGGATATCCTGGAGCCCCAGAATGCTCAGCGCCGCCAGCATCAGGATGCCGATGCCCGCCCCGAAATAGCCGCCGTAAAGTCCTACACCCAGTTGAAAAAGCATGCCGCCGACGAACCATTTCGTGGAACGGTGCGCCGCCGCATCCGCGGTTTTCAGCAGCCGTTGCACCGGGTCTTGCGCCATGAACAGCAAGGTGGCGAAAAGAATCAGGAAGGGCACCAGCCGGTCGAAGGTTTGCGTCGGTGTATAGCGCAGGAGCAGGGCTCCCGCCAAGCCGCCCACCAGGCTGGGCAGGATCATCGCCAGGAAACGCGGTTCCGCGCCGCGCAGTTCCCGGCGATAGCCCCAGGCGCTGCCCACCGTCCCCGGCCAGATGGCCACGGTGCTGGTGGCGTTGGCGCCGACCGAGTTGAGACCCAACCAGATCAGGGTGGGAAACGAGACCAGCGTCCCACCGCCGGCCACTGAATTGATGGCGCCGGCCAGAAACGCCGCGGTGAACGCCACGGCGGCATGGGGAAAATCCAAAACCGTAGTCAAATCAGAGGATATCGCGCCCGGAGGGTCCCGCGCCACGGTGCGATTCAGCCCCATTCAGCCCCCAAAAGCACCCGTACGACCCAGATGATTCGCACTTTAGTGTCTGATTATGGTTTTGCGGCTACGGTCTCCTTACAATAACCAGTCATGGCGCTATTTCAGGTATTGCAGCCGGAAACTACCTTTGCGGGTTCGCCCATTCAACCCCTTGCTAAGGGGCTTCCCAAGAAGACCCAGTCGCTGTGCCCCGAATGCACGCAACTGATAGAAGCGACCATCTTCGAGCAAAACGGCAAGGTCGTCATGGAGAAGCATTGCCCCGAGCATGGCGATTTTCACGACATCGTCTACTCGGACGTCAAGCTTTACCTGAAGATGGAGCAATGGGAATTCGGCGATAACCGCGGCCTGGAAAACCCCCTGGTCGGCAATGCCACCAAATGCCCCGACGATTGCGGCCTTTGCAATCTGCACACCAGCCACACCGGCTTGGCCAATCTGGATCTGACGAATCGCTGTAATTTGACTTGCCCGGTTTGTTTCGCCAATGCCAACGCCTCGGGCTATGTCTACGAGCCGGATTTCGAAACCGTGCGCAAGATGTTGCAGGCGCTGCGCGACGAAAAACCGGTGGCGTGCCGCATCGTGCAGTTCTCCGGAGGCGAGCCCACTATTTATCCGCGCTTCCTGGACGTGCTGCGCATGGCCCGGGAAATGGGCTTTTCGCATACGCAAGTGGCCACCAACGGTATCAAGTTCACCGACCTGGGATTCGCCGAGCAGTGCAAGGAAGCCGGCCTGCACACGCTCTATCTGCAATTCGACGGCGTCTGCGACGATGTCTACCGCCGCACGCGCGGCGCATCGCTGTGGGAAAAGAAGCTGCAATGCATTGAGAACGTCAAAAAAGCCGGCCTCAAGATCGTTTACGTTCCGACTATTGTGAAGGGCGTGAACGAGCACCAGATCGGCGACATCATCCGCCTGGCGCTCGAATACATCGAATGCTCGAGCGGCATCAGTTTCCAGCCGGTGGCCTTCACCGGACGCATCGCGCGCCATGAGCTCGAAGCCAAGCGCTACACGCTTTCCGATTTTGCGCATGACGTCGAAGAGCAGACCGGGATTTGCAATACCTACGAGGATTGGTTCCCGCTCTCGTTTGTGGCGCCGTTCTCGAAGCTGCTGGGCGCCGTGCGCGGCGCGGAAACCACCACCTTGAGCTGCCATCCGCACTGCTCGCTGGGCACCTATCTGTTCGTCGATAAGAACCGCAAGGCCATACCCGTGACGCGCTTTATCGATGTGGGCCCCATGTTGCAGGAGATGGACCTGTTGGCCCGCAAAGCCGGCAAACGCCGCGTCCAGTTCTTCACCAAGATCTCCGCCTGGAACAGCTTGCGCAAGTTCTTCCATGAAGAGAAAGCGCCGGAGGGTCTGACGTTCAAGAAATTCCTCCAGACCCTGCAAGGTTTCACGGACAAAGAATATGGCCGTGGCAAATGCGAACAGGACGGGTTCACGTATCGTACGCTGATGGTCGCCGGCATGCATTTCATGGATTCGTACAACTACGACGTGGAGCGCGTGAAGCGGTGCGTGATTCATTACGCCGCGCCCAACGGCAAAATCTACCCGTTCTGCGCCTACAACTCCGGCCCGGTTTACCGCGAGCGCATCGAGCGCGAGTATTCCGTGCCGCTCGAAGAGCAGACCGAGGAGATGCGCAAGATCACGCTCAAGGGCAAGAAGAGCTGCGGCTCCTGCGTGAATGAACCGGAACTGGTAGGCTGAGCCTAGACGCCTAAGTTACAACACGCCTTTATTCCCATTACAACTCCGCTACTTACCGCCGTTTTTATCGAATCTTCATCGAATCTTCTTCGGTTCCCGCCGATAACGAAGATGTAGATGAGTGTCAGGTTTCCGGGCCGGCGGTTGCTGGTCTTGTGCGCCGCCGCGGGCGGGCTAGGCGCACTCATCAACTGCACCAACATCAGTATCTTGCCCGATGTCCGGCTGTTCTTCGGCGGCATCGTTTATCTGGCGGTCGCTCTCCGCTATGGTCCTTTCTACGGCGCCGCCGCGGCGCTTGCTGCTTGTGTGCCCGTAGCCGCGGCGCTGGGCCCGTTCGGCGCCGCCATGCTTGCCGGAGAAGCATTAGCCGTGGGCAGCCTGGCGCGCAAGAACGTTCAGCCGGCGCTGGCGGAGATCTTCTATTGGGCCGTGCTCGGCACGCCTCTTTCGATCGCCGTGTACGTGCTGTGGCTGCACTATCCTTCTCCTATCTGCTGGGTGTTGATCGTCACCTATCCGCTCAACGGGTTTCTGAACGTGATCCTGGCCCAATTCGTCGACACCCTGGTGCTCGCCAAAGGCCGGCGGCGGCTGACACTCCGTGCCCACCTCTCGCAACGCTTCGTGCTCGTCGCAACAATCCCTTTGATGCTGCTCACTATCGCTACCGGGCGGCTCTTCGTGGCGCGCCAGTCGTCTGATATCCGCCAGCGCATGGAAGAAGCGGCGCAAGGTGTGCGGGAGGATATCGATGCCGTGGTGATGCGCCACCAATCCGGTGTGGTCGCGCTGGCGGGAGTTTTAGGGCCGGCCGAAACGCGCGATCGCACTTCCCTGGAACATCACCTGATTATGGTCCACGCCGCCTACCCGGACTTCCAGAGCCTGACGGTAATCACCAGGCCGGGGATCGTGACCGGCACTTCGCCGCCGGTCGGCGACGACCGCACCATTTTCGGCATGGGCCGCATTCAGGACCGCGACTATTACCGCCGCACTATCTTGAGCGGCAAGCCCGTGATCTCCGGCGTGATGTGGGACCGTTTCCATGGCGAGCCCGTCATCTATGTGACGGCTCCGTGGTTCGGGCCCACGGGCGCCGTGTCCGGAGCCGTCATCGGCGCGCTGCGCATCTCCGCGTTTCACTTCGCGCACCACCACGGGTTGAACCGCTGGTCCGGCATCGTGGTCGATGAGCTGGGGCAGGTGGTCCACGCCGCTGGCGAGCAACGGTACACGCCGCTCCAATCGTTGCAGGATTCGCCCTTGCTCAATGCCGCCGGCGAGACGCACGGGCCCGCCACGTTCCAACTCGACGATGCCGATGCCAGCGGAGCCAAGACGCGCTATATAGCGGCGAGCGATGGTTCGGCGCTGACCGGGTGGCGCATCTTTCTCAAGGAGCCGGCCGCGGAAGTCTATTTGCAAACCGAAGTAGCCTATCTGCTGGCCGCGCTTTGCCTGCTGGCGGTGTTTGGCTTGTCGTTACTGCTGGCGCGCGTCCTCAGCTTGAGCGTCACCCGCCCGCTCGAAACCCTGCTCACCGCCTTCGAGCGGTTCTCTCAGGACAGCAGCCGGGAATTGCAGATTACCGTGCCGCGGGATGCCCCGCACGAGGTCGAGGCAGTAGTCGCGGATTTTACCAAGGTGGCCGCGCGCCTTGCGGAATCCTACACGCAACTGCAATCGGCGCTGGCGGATCGCGAGCAGTTGAACGGCGAACTGAAGAACCTGATGGCGGGGCTGGACCGCAAAGTGGCGGAGCGCACCGCCGAGCTGCGCATGGCCAAGGCCCGCGCCGAAGAGGCCAACCGCGCCAAGAGCGAGTTCCTGGCCAACATGAGTCACGAGATCCGCACACCCATCAACGGCGTGCTGGGCATGCTGCACCTGCTCTCGGACTCCGGCCTGGCCGGCCAGCAGGCAGCGGACCTGAAGGTGGCCACCACTTCCGCCGAAGCGCTGCTTTCCGTCATCAACACCATTCTCGATTTCTCCAAGGTGGAGGCGGGCGGCGTGGAACTCGAGCACGCCCGATTCTCGCTGCGCGAATGCGCGCGCAATGTGATCGCGATTACCGAGCTATCCGCCTTGAAAAAGGGATTACGGCTCACCTGCGCCATCGCCGATCGGGTCCCCGAAGCCCTGCTGGGGGATCGCAGCCGCTTGCAGCAGGTGCTGCTGAACCTGACCAACAACGCCATCAAGTTCACGGCCGAGGGCGGGGTTCACCTCTCGATCGAAGCCATTCCGGCGCCCGCAGGGAATTGCACGGTCTCTTTCTCCGTGGCCGATAGCGGCATCGGCATCTCGCCCGAGCAGCAAGCCATCATCTTCGAGCCTTTCCGCCAGGCGGATGGCTCGGTCAATCGCAAATACGGCGGCACCGGCCTGGGCCTGGCCATCTGCTCGCGGCTGATCCGGCTCATGGGCGGCGAACTGACCGTCGAGAGCGAACCCGGCCGCGGCAGTACCTTCTCGTTTGTTCTTTCGTTTTCTTTGGCCCCGGCCGCTCCGGCGGAGATGCGGCCCGAAACCACCCGGCCGCCGGAGCCCGAGCGTATCGAGGGGTTGCAAGTCCTGGTGGCCGAGGACAATCGCGTGAACCAGCTAGTTGTGATCCGCCTTCTGGCGAAGCGCGGCGTGCGGCCCGTCATCGCCAACAACGGGTTGGAAGCCGTGGCGCTGGTCAAAGAGCGGCCCTTCGACCTGGTTCTCATGGATATGCAGATGCCCGAAATGGATGGTCTGGAAGCTACCCGGCAGATTCGCAAGCTGGAGGCCGATACATCCAGGCACCTGCCGGTGATCGCGGTGACGGCCAATGCCATGACCGATCATCGCGATCAATGTCTCGAAGCCGGCATGGACGGTTTCTTGTCCAAGCCGATCGAGCCCGCCGCTTTGTTTGCCGAGGTGGAATCGGTACTGCGGCGGCTGGAGAAAGGCGCCGCGCGCGACGCCCGGAAAGATGCCCGTACATAAAGGAGTCTATATGCCGACTAGAATCGCGACCGTGCTTGCGGTCATGGCTTTGCTGGCGCACACCTTCGCGGGCCAGTCCGTCAACGGAGGCGGCGCCACCTTCCCGTATCCGATCTACGCCCAGTGGTTCGATGCCTATCAGAAGCTTCACCCCGGGGTGGAGATCAACTACGCCCCCATCGGATCCGGCGAGGGCATCCGGCGCCTGGTGGCGGGCGAACTGGATTTCGGCGCCTCCGATGGGCCCATGAACGAGGAGCAGCTCGCCCAGGCACAAGCCAAACTGCATACCGAAGTTCTGCACTTTCCCACCGTATTGGGCGCCGCCGTCCCCGCGTACAACATTCCCTCGATTCGCGAGGAACTCAAGTTTACGCCGGAAGCCCTCAGCGGGATCTTCCTGGGCACGGTGAAGAACTGGAACGACCCCGCCATCGCGCGCTACAACCCGCAAGTCCGCCTGCCCTCCAACCCCATTGTTGTGGTGCATCGGCAGGAGGGCAGCGGCACCACGTATTGTTGGACCGATTACCTCAGCAAGATCAGCCCCGAATGGCAGAAACGCGTGGGCAAAGGGACGAACGTGCCGTGGCCCACCGGCCTGGCCGCCAAAGGCAACGACGGCGTCTCGGGCCTGATCAAGCAGACTCCCTATTCGATCGGCTACGTCGAGCTCACCTACGCCATCCAGAACGATATTCCGTTCGGGTGGGTCAGGAACTCCGGCGGAGCCTTCGTGAAGGCCAACCTGGCCAGCGTGACGGCGGCGGCTGCCAGCGTGGCCAGGAACATCCCGGACCATTTCCGCGTCTCCATCACCGACCCGCCCGGCGCGGCCGCCTACCCCATCGCCACATTCACGTGGCTGCTGATCCCCGCCAAGCTGCACACCGCCGACCAACAAAAGGTGCTGGTCGGTTTCCTGCGCTGGGCGTTGACAGACGGTCAGAAAATGGTGGAAAGCTTGGGTTACGCTCCAATCCCCCGAGAAATCGCCGCGCGGGAAATTAAGGCGCTGGCGCTGGTGAAGTAGGGAAATAAGCGATCAGCATTCAGCGTTCGAGTCGGGTCGGGGACAGGCAGCACTGTCCACGCGGCGCAAAGTCGGCGCCTTGGGACAGTGTTGCCTGTCCCCAACACTTGCATTATATATCTGAAAGATATATCTTCGAGATAGGTGGAGCGCGACAACCAGACCGCGTACTTGATCCTCGGCATGCTGTCGGTGGGGTATAACCTCTCCGGCTACGACATTCGGAAAGCCGTCGAATCCAGCGTAAATTACTTCTGGGGCGAGAGCTACGGGCAGATCTATCCGACTTTGAAACGGCTGGCGGCGCAAGGTCTGATCGTTCCTGTTCCGGAGCCGTCCTCGTCCCCGGACGGGCGCCCGCGCCAGAAGTATTCCATCACAGCGGCCGGGCACGCGCGTCTGCGCGCGTGGCTTGCCAAGCCATACCGCGATCACCCGCTCCGCGACGAGTTCCTGCTCAAGCTTTTCTTTAGCCGGGAGGCCGCGCCCGGCGTCGCTATCGCTCAGGTTCGCGCCTTTCAGGAACGTACCCGGCGTCTGCTCGCCACGTTGCTTGAAATCGAGACCCTCGCGCACCAGCCGCCACGGGAAAACAATCCGCATCTGCCGTTCTTCATGCTCACGCTCTCGTACGGGGTTGCGCAGATCCGGGCGGCGCTCGAGTGGAGCGAATCGGCGCTGCGGCTGCTTGAAACATTGGAGGCTGCTCATGACTAACAATGAAGTGTCCGCCCCGCGCTGGATACAGATCGCCGCGTGGGTCGCTGCCGCGGTGTTTATCGCCGGCTTCTTTCTCCCTGTGTTGGGAGCGTGGACCGGAGCCGTGCTGGCAGCCTGGTTTATTGGCACGCAAAGGCCCCTGCGCGGATTTCTCTGGCTGGTGGCCTTCACCTTCGTTCCCGGCATCATCTTCAACTGGCGCCGGTTCCCGCTGACTGACGCCGGCTGGATGCTCCTCATCGCGCTGCTGAGCGCCGCGCCCTTTCTGTTCCATCGATTGGTTGGTCCGCGTCTGCCGGGGTTTGGCGCTACGCTTCCGCTGCCGTTCGCGGGCGCCATGCTGCAATCGATCGCGCTGGCGTGGCTTCCGGCCGGGGTTTTCAGTCTCTATTCGATCGCCCAGAGCCAACTGGCGAATGCGCCGCTATTGCAGATCGGCGGCATCGCCTTTCTGATCTACTGGTTCGGGGCGACGCTGGCGTGGATGTGGACGCGCGAATTTCGCGGCGTCGGACTCGGGGGCTCTCTTTTCGCGGTGGTCTTTGCGATTGCCGCCGCGTTCGGCCTTCTACACCGCGGAGGCATGGCCGCCGCGTCCACAGGAGCGGTTTTTGCGTGGATCTCGTTTGCCGGATGCGTGGCGTTGGCTGGCTGGGCGCTTTTCCGCCCAAAGGACGACCGGACGTGGGCCGGCCGATCGCGAACGATGAGTATGCTGCGGAGCCCCTATTCCGGAAGTTCTTTGCAGGTGGCCGTGGAGCAGAATCGCGAAGTGCTGGTCAGCGCCAGCGGAGAGCGGTTTCCGATCCGCGATGGCATTCCAGTGTTCCTCAAACCCGGCGAGATCACCGGCGCAAATCTCAAATACAACCACCTTTACGAGACCATCGGCGGCTTCTACGACGACACCCAGCGAGTCTGGTGCGGCCTCAGAGGCGTGGATCGCGACGCGCACTTCCGCAGTTATCTTCGTCTGCTCGAAATCAAGCCCGGAGATGCCGTGCTGGAAACTTCCGTGGGCACCGGTTTGAACTTCAAGTACCTGCCCCGCAGTGTTCGTTTGTACGGCCTCGATCTTTCGGCCGAGATGCTGGCCAACTGCCAGGTCAACCTGCGGCGCTGGGACCTGGATGCCGAACTGTTCCTGGGCAATGCCGAGAGTCTGCCCTTCGCCGATGGAAGCCTCGATGTCGTATTCCATGTGGGGGGCATCAACTTCTTCAGCGACCGGGCGGCGGCGATTCGCGAAATGATCCGCGTGGCCAAACCGGGCAGTCTGATTCTGATTGCCGATGAAACCGAGAAACACGTCCAGAGCGTTTACCAGAACATGCCGGTGGCATCGGGTTATTTCAAGGACCGGCCGGAGGCGGTCAGCGCCCCGGTCGATCTGGTCCCGCCGGAGATGCTGGAACTCCGGCTGACAACGCTGTTCGACGGCCAGTTCTACGCCTTGACGTTCCGCAAGCCCGAATAAATAACCTACGCCCTAGCCGGCCATCAGTTGCGCCAGCGCCTGCTCGAGTGCGCTTTCATCATCCGGCGTAACCGCGATCGCGTTTACCCGCCGGCGAATCCCGAACGGTCCTTCCGCATCGATTGGCGCGCATAGCTCGATCGACACCCTGGGTTTGCTCTTGCGAGGCACCGCATACCGTTGGTCGCCGGCTCCGGCGCGGCGCACCAGCGCAATCATGGCTTTCGGCACGCGCGCCTGGAACAGCAAGCCGTAGCGAACATGCACATAGTCCGGCGCCACCAGAACCGGGCGCAGCCGGAACGCTCGCGCCAGCCCGATCAGCCAAACGATGCTATACAGGCCGATGCCTGTTACGACCCACGCCGCCACCGGACTCCAATGTCTCAGAATGAAATGCATGGGCCCGATTTCCAACAGGCAGATAATCGGTAGGGCGGCCAGCAGATCCGCCTGGCCAACACGCTTGTGGATGGAAAAAGCTTGTGCGCCCTGCGCAACATGCGGCTTGGCGCGCCACGAGAACAGCGCGTAATAGAGAACGCTCAGTTCCGCCGTTATCGAATTGACCAAGACGCGCGCGGCCAATACGCCCGCCAAGGCGCCCCGGATGACCTCCACGGGATCGCTTTCCCCCTGAAGCTTGCGCCGGGTGCCGCGGCGAACCTGGACAATCACGAATCCAATCAGCCCGGCTTCACACAACCCGGCCACGATGGCCCTGACGATCATCGCGTGGGGATAAAAGTAGGTGGCGTGCAGCCCACCGGCGAGCGCGATGGCAACCACGCTGCCTCGAGCCCGGATGCCCGGCCGTACCAGCATCCAATAGTAGAGCGCCGAGACCACCGCGACCACGTCGAAGGTGGCGCCCACGGCCATGATCGATCGCCGCGCCGGGTCCGCAATCGAGCGCATAATCAGGCCATCGATCAGGTTGATCGAGAGCATGAGCAAAATAAAGCCGGCATAGCGGGCGCGCCGATCGTCGATTGCGGTGAGCATTGCTTTCGATTCTAACGTAGGATGCAAAAGGGTGCTTATCTTTCCTGCGGCAGAATCTTGATGTTCCCCGGCAGCGAAAACAGCTCGTCGCCCAGGCTCTTGTTTATCTCCACCGATTCCGAGAACATCTCGTAAATTTTGTCCCCGTTGCGCTCGCGGCGCACGTCATAGGGCCACTGGACGCCACCCACCTCGCGGTACTTGCCGAAGATCGTCACTTCCGTATCGAAATCGTTGTACGTCGGATTCCGCCGGCGAAACGACTGGCGGATCGGAAGCTTGGTCATCTGATTGAAATACACCGTCACCGTATTGGTATTGGCGTCGGTGATATCGACGATCTCCACCGGCTGGTTCTCGAAACGATCCGAGCCTTGCGAGTAGTACATCAAGCCGGGTTCGTCCATGCGGGAATGCAGGATATAGAAGATGTTACGCAGGGTGCTGTCCAGGTAGTTCTTGACGCGCTGGTCCTCGAGCGGCCGCGCGCCGCGAAAACTGATGTCCCAGGCGCCGTCTTCGGTGAATAGCACGGCACCCTCATCGCGGTTCTTGCCGAAAACCTCGCGTTCGCGGACCTCCGGCTTGCCCGGCACCGGCGCCAGGTATCGGGTGTAAATGGTGGCTACCGAGAGCCCGGATAGCTGTTCGCGGTAAAACGAATAGGCGCGGCCGGTTTCGACGCGATCCTCGATGCCCAGAAACGCGTTGCCGCCGAGCGCTTGCAAGGCTTCGTCCACCACTCGTTTTCCCCGTTGCTGGTGGGTTTCCTGCGCCGCGGCGAACCCCGCGGCCCAGAAAATCGAACCCGCCGCCAATATCGGCCACAATTTCTTCATGGGCGTTTTTCCAATGTTGCGATATCGATTCCGCTGTTGATCTTGTATTCGTTGACCGCGGTTTCCGCGAATTTCTTCCCGCCTTGCAATAGGACGGTATGGAAGGGAATCCGGATACCGCCGACTTCCCGGAAATCGGAGAATTCTTCTTCCACCGGCTGCGGCGGTCCTTTTACCGCGGTGGAGTCATAAGCCAGCCTTTGCGGCAGTCCGCTGTCGGGGTCGAAGCCCAACTGGTAATGCCGGCCGCTATCGGTGATTTCGATGGTGGAATCGTCCACCGCGTTCACGGTCCAGCCGGGCTGGCGGTCGGCCAGAAGGGCGCGGAAGTAGATGCGCCCGATGGCACCGAGAAATTGGTCCAGTTGCGGCGGGGACATCCCCCCGGAGTTCTGCGCGTTGCCAATCCACCCGAATTTACCATCGCAAAACGCGCTGATCAGGCGGCCTTGTACCTGGGTGTCCTCCCGGTAATAAGTAGGCGCAATCCACCGGTACGTCTCGTTCGACGCCGCTCCACCGGCGGAAGGATCGAACTGGAATCTGGCGGTCGCGGTATAGTCCTTCACCGCGGCCAGTTTGTCCGCGCCGCCCACTGCTTTTTGCGCCCGCTCCAGAAGCTGCTTGGCCGCCGCTATGGAATTGGCGTCGGGCTTTACGGTTTCCGCCTTGAGGGGCGGGATGGTGAGGTCGATCGGGGTCACCGGCCCCAGCGTATCCAGGGGTTTGGCGAAGTGCTGCGGATTGCCTACCGCCACCATCGTGAATTTTTCGGGTGCGAGCCGTTCTTTGGCGGCGCGCAAAATATCGGCGCGCGTTACGGCGGCCAGCGCCTTCTGGTATTGCTGGATGAAATCCTTCGGATAGCCGTAATACTCGTACATCAGCATGCGGCCCAGCGTCTTGGTGCGCGTATCGAAGGCGAATACCAGGCCGTTCAGCGCCGTTTCCCGCGCGGTCTCGAGCTCGGCATCGCTCACCTCGGCGGTACGGATGCGCTCCACCTCCCGCCGGATGGTCTCGATAGTCTCCACGGTGGCCAGCGACTTGGTGCTACCCGAGATTTCGAACAGGCCGGGATGATCGTAGTTCGCGCCCCAACTGGCTCCGATATCGTAGGCATTGCCCATGCGCGTGCGGACCTCCTGGAAAAGCCGGCTTTGAAAGCCACCGCCCAGGATGTCACTCATGATCTGGAGAGCCGGATAATCCTTATCTTTCAGTTCGCCTCCCAGTTGTCCCACGGTGAAGAAGGTCTGGCTGACATCGTCCTTCTTGGCCAGGTAGGCACCCGCCGCCGGGTTCGGTTCGACCTTCGGAAAGGGCGGCACGGGCGTTTGGGCCACGGTCCAATCGGCAAACAGCTTTTCCAGACGGGCTTTCATCTCCGCCGTCTGGAAATCGCCCCACACCGCCAGCATCACGTTGGCCGGGAAAAAATAGCGCTGATAGAAAGTGCGTAAATCCTGCCGCGTGATGCGGGCAATGGTATCGTATTGTTCTTCCCACCCGTAGGGCGTGTTCTTGCCGTAGACGATCGAGGCGAATTCGCGATCGGCAATATCGCGCGCGTCGTCATTGCGGCGGGCGATGCCGCTGTTCATCTGGGTCTTGGCGAGATCGATCTTGTCGGGGCGAAAAGCGGGCGCGGTCACCAAGTCATGGAATATGCCGAGTACCTGCCCGGTGTTCTCTTTCAAGGCGCCAAAACTCACCGAGCCCGAGCTTTCCCCGATCTCGCTTTCCACGCTGGCGGCCACGTCTTCCAGTTCCTGGTCGATCTGATCGCCGGATTGCGTTTTGGTACCGCCGGTGCGCAGTACCATCCCGGCCATCGTCGCCAGGCCGATCTTGTCCGGTGGATCGAACAGGTTACCGGTACGCACCAGCGCCATCCCGTGGACCAGGGGCAGCTCGTGGTCCTCCAGCAGGAACAACTTCATGCCGTTCGGGAGAGTGAAGGTCTCGACAGCCGGGATCTCGATGGGCTTCAGCGGCGGATATTTCAACTGTTCGGGCGAAGGGGGAGCCGGGGTCACGGGTTTCGGCGCCGGGGCGCGGCGCGCGGGTGCGGGTTGCGCCGGCGCGGGTTGCGCCGGTGGGTTGGGCGATGGGAACTGGGCCGCGGCGGTCAGGGCGGTTAGCAGAATCAGGGCGGGCGGTTTTATCATGGGCGGCCTCCGGGAGCGCCAGCGGGCCGCGCGGCGGCGGGCGACGGGGCGGCAATGTAGCAATCCGTGCGGTTCTGGGCCACAAAATACTGAAATGCCAGCCGTTGCACGTCGGCGGCAGTTACCTGGTTATATTCCTCCACGGAGCGAAACAGCTTCCGCCAATCGCCATAGTTGGCGTAATAGGTATTGAGCAGCGAAGCCAGGCCGGCGTTGTTATCCAGCCGGCGAATCACGTGGGCGCGGAGCTTCGTCTTGGCGCGTGCCAGCGTTTCCTCATCCACCGGCTTGGCTTCAAACCGGGTCAACAGATCGGCCAGCGCGTTGCGATCTTCCTCAATGGTGCGGCCCACAACGGGAGCCAGGAAAAACAGAAACAGGTTGGGGTAACGCCCGTCGGGGTAGGTCGCAACCGCTTCGGCGGCCAAGGCGAGTCTCTTCTGCTCCACCAGTTCCCGGTAGAGTACCGCGGTGCGGCCGCTCGAAAGAATGACGCTCAGAACATCGAGTGCCGGATCGTCCTTATCGTATTGATCCGGCCGTTTATACCCGATGACGATCAGCGGTTGGCTGGGTGAACCCACCACCGCGGTGGCCGGTCCGGGTTGGGGTGGTTCCTCGGTGTGGATGGCACGGGGAAGCGGCCGCGACGGCATCGGACCGAAGTAGCGTTCGGCCAGCCCCTGGGCTTCCTGTGGGTCCACATCGCCTACGATCGCCATGCTGATATTGCCCGGAACGTAATATTTGGCGAAGAACTCCTCCGCCTCGGAGCGCCTCAGGTTGGCGATGTCGCTGGGCCATCCGCCGGGAGGGTTTCTGTAGGGGAACGCTTCGAATGCAGCGGCGAGGAACGTCTGCAACAGCATGCCTTGCGGGTTCGACTCCACGCGCATGCGATGTTCCTCCGCCACCACCTCGCGTTCCTTGTAAAATTCCCGAAACACGGGATGGAGGAACCTTTGAGACTCCATCAGGAACCAGAGCTCCATGCGGTTGGAAGGTAGGCTGTAGAAATACTCGGTGCCCGTCAGGCCGGTGCTGGCATTCAAGCCCACCCCGCCGTTCTCTTCGATAATCCGGCTGTATTCGTTGGGCTTGACATAACTTTGGGCATCATCGATGGCCAATTTCAGCTTCGTCTCGAGCAGATGAACGCGGCCTTGGTCGGCCCTCGGCCCCTTGTTGCGTTCGGCCTCGAGCTGATCGTAGATGCTCTCGACGGTTTCCATGGCGGCCTTTTCCGCCGCCCAGTCCTTGCTACCGATGGTCTCGGTGCCTTTGAAGGCCATATGCTCGAACATGTGAGCCAAGCCGGTTTCTCCGGCGGGGTCGTCAATCGATCCCGCATTCACATACGTGTGGAAAGAAACCACGGGCGCTTCATGACGTTCCACGACGACGAAGTGGAGCCCGTTGGCCAGCGTGAACTCCTTCACTTTCTTCTCGAATTCTTTGAGATCCTGCGACTCGACAAGTGCGGCCGCAGCGATCAGCAGGACGGCAAATCGGCAAAAGGTTTTCACAAATTGCTCGGCTCCCGTGTGCGGGGCAAGCCAGGTGGCAGGAAAACGCCTCGCCCCACAATCTGAGCATATCAAGCACTCGGGGGTTACGTATTACTAGAGTTATCAGCCGATTGGCGATAGAACCGCGAGTACTGGCAGGGTACTGCAATAACTTTCTTTGCTAACCTGGCAACCTGCATAATGGATTCGTCGAGCCAGAGACGAAATATGAACAGCATGATGGCCTTGGATACCCTCCCGACTGAATTAGACGCCATAGCCGGCGACCGCCGCCGCGACCGGCGGTATGACATTCAACTGGAATTGCGCTGGAAGCTGATCCGGCGCCGCCGTCTCATCGAGGCCGGGGCTGGCGTTACGATGGACCTTTCAAGCGGCGGAATACTTTTCGATGCCGGCCGGCAACTGCCTGCCGGGCTGAACGTGGAGCTGGCGATCTCATGGCCGGTTATGCTGCACAACTTGGCGCCTCTGCAATTGATAGTTTCGGGCCGGATTGTGCGGTCCAGTGGGAACCGCGCCGGGGTTCGAATGACGCAGCACGAATTCAGGACTATAGGCGCCAGCTCGGAACTGCGCGTCGCGGCGGCTGCAAACGGAAGAAACGGTGGGCCGTTTCCTCAACCGCTAAGCTTCACCAAGCCGCCTGCGCGATAGAGAAGCCTGCCGGTTTGGCTCCAGGCGCCTTCTACGTTCCTGGTTGTCTGGTTAATCGGGCTCATCACGGGGCGCCGCAGAATCTGACGTCTGTCTTATCATCGAGAGGTGGCCACCGCACTGGTGTTCTCCGCCGGCGCCCTATATGGCGCCTGGGAGGTTGGCGTCTGGAAAGCTCTGCGCGAACGCATCCCGGTCGAAATGGTGGTGGGCGCGTCGGCGGGGGCCTGGAACGCGTGGGCAATTGCCGGCGGCGCCACGCCGGAAGATCTTGCCGGCGAGTGGCTGGATCCGCTGACCGCGCACCTCTTGCAACCCGGCCTGAACGCCCGCAGCATTATTAAGCCCGATGCGTTGCACGCGAAAGCGCGGGAGCTTTTCGAGCGCTACCGGCCGAAGATGCCTTTCGGGCTCACGGTGGTGGAGGTCCCGCGCATGCGCGCGTGTTTGTTTCGCGGCCCGGAAATCACCTGGCGCCACTTGGCCGCGACCGCCAGCATCCCCTTGGGCTTTCCGCCGGTGCGCATCGGGGAGCGGGATTACGTTGACGGCGGCTTGCTTGGGGCGCTCCCGCTATGGGCAGCGGAAGAGATGGGCGCCACGCGCGCAATCGGGATCAATGCTCTGATCAATCCGCCGTTTCGTATTCTGCATTCCGTGATAGCGCCGTTGCGCCCGCGTCAACGGCTGAAAGCCTTCCTCATTGAGCCTTCGACGCCGCTGGGCAGTTTGCGCGACGCGGTGGTATGGTCGCCCGCCAACATCAAAGAATGGATCCAACAGGGCGAAGACGATGGGAATCGCGCGCTCGATCGATTACAATGTTGGGTCTATGGTCTACCGGATCCACCGAATGAAGGATAATCCCCGCCAGCAGTTCCGGTGGGCTCCTCACGTGGGCGGGAGTGTTTCGGTCAAGCCGAAGGATTACGAACAGCGCGGAGAAATCGACGCGCTCAACGAGTATGACGCATGGCGGAAGCTGCGCGAATCGCCGGCTGCGCTGCTCGTTGGCGATGTGCTCGAGGCCCCGGACGGCCAATTGCGCATCTGCAAGTATGTTGGATTCGAACCGGCCCAATGGGCGCTGCCGGAGCCGAAACAGGCTCCCGAACCAGACGCGCTCGGACAGCCCATTGCGCCGCCGGCCCCACAGGAGGTCCCTTATGCGTGAGCCGCGACTGGGCGACGATATCGACGATTATTGCGTTCGCTGCAAACGCATCATGAACCACGCGGTGGTGTCCGTGTTGAGCGGCACGCCGGCCAAGGTCCGTTGCCGGACCTGCCACAGCGACCACGATTTCCGTCACGAGCAGGCTCCACCGCCCAAGGTGGATTTGCGCAAACAAGCGCTCTTCAAAGAAGTCCTGAAGAAGGTCAGTCCGGATGCTGCCACCGCCGTGGATCAGGAAGTCGAAGCGATCCCCGAGGCCGCCGCCATCCTGGAGTCCGATCCCATCCTCGAAGAAGAAGCGCCCATCCCCGCGCCTCCGCCTCCCGCGCCGAAAGCCAAAGCCCGGGCCAAGGGCCGGAGGTAAGGCACCGCTCCCTCACGGTCGCGGCTCTGTAGGGTTTCTGAGCCGCGACCGTGAGGGAGCGGTTGGCAACCGGCCGCACACCTGAATCCAGCGGCGCGCGCCAGCGCCCTTCCGCCCGCTGTTATGCTGTGACTGGTGTTCTGGTATTGGTTGCTGGCAGGCCCGGCGATTGTGTTGGCGCTCTTCTCGCTGGTTGGCGAGCGGCGGCGCGCGCGGTACGTCCGGGAACGCCTGGCGGCGGCGCCCTCCTGGCTGCCGCCGGCCACCGTAATCGTGCCGGTCAAAGGCGAAGATCAAGGGCTCCGCGAAAACCTGGCGGCTCTGGCCTCGCTCGACTATCCCGATTACGAACTCATCGTGGCGGCGCGCACCGCCGCCGATATTCCCGCGGGAGTGCTGCCGCCGCGAGCTAAGATCGTGCTGGCGCACGGCGACGACACCGGCTCGAGCGAGAAAGTGCAGAACCAGTCAGCGGCGGTGCGCGCCTCTCGCACGTCGAGCCAAGTGTTTGCCTTCGCCGACTCGGATGGCCGCGTTACGCGGGGATGGCTGCGGGCGCTGGTGGCTCCCCTCGCCGACCCGGATGTGGGCGTCTCCACGGGCTATCGTTGGTTTCTGCCGAAGCCCGCCACGTTTTGGCCGCTCCTGCGTAGCGTGTGGGACGCCGTCGCGGCCGGTCTGTTCGGACCGGATAACAATCCCTTCCCCTGGGGCGGTTCCATGGCCATGCGCAAAGAAACGTTTTTCGGGGTCCGTGTTTTGGACTATTGGAAGCACGCGGTGAGCGACGATTACGCGGTTTCGGCCGCCATTGGCGCCGCCCGTCTGCGCATCGCGTTCGCTCCCGGAGCTCTGGTACCCAGCCTGGAGCACATCTCCGGCAAACAGTTCCGCGAGTGGTCGCTCCGGCAAATGGTCATCACACGATTTTACCATCCGGGCCTCTGGCGAAAGGGGCTGGCGGCGCACATTGTGTATTGCGCGGGCATGGCCGCGGCCGTCACGGCGTGCTTCCGGGGGCATCCCGTTGCGATGGCCGCCCTGGCAGCGGTGCTTCTCCCGGGTTTCTGGAAAGGATTCATGCGCGCCCGCCTGGCCCGCGCCGCGCTGCCCGAATACGCGGATTGGTTCCGGCGATGGGGCTGGGCCCACACTCTCCTGGTGCCCGTGGCCACGTGGCTGTGGCTCGGCGTGCTCGTGGGCGCCAGATTTCGGAGTTCCATCGAATGGCGCGGCTATCGATACGAATTCAAGCGTCAGGCATCCGGATAGCGGTTATAATCTCAATCATAAGGGAGGATCAACAATGGCCAAGGACAAGAGTCCGAAGAAGGAAGTCAAGAAGCCTAAAAAGAAGAAATAACGGAAAAGGGCCGGGAACAACCCGGCCCGTCCGCGGCCATCAGGAGCCATCATGCGCACAGAGTGGGTAGCCAAACGCAAGAACGACCGGATCCGCACGCAAATGCACTATGCCCGGCAGGGCGTCGTCACCGAAGAGATCGACTATGTCGCGCGGCGTGAGAACCTCTCTCCGGAATTGGTCCGCTCGGAGGTGGCCCGCGGCCGGTTGATCGTTCCCGCCAATATTAACCATCCCAACCTGGAGCCGATGGCCATCGGGGTGGCTTCCAAATGCAAGATCAACGCCAATATCGGCAACTCTTCCGTTCTATCGGATACCGAAGGAGAGCTGGAAAAACTGCGCTACTCCGTGAAGTACGGGGCCGACACGGTGATGGATCTCTCGACCGGCGGCGATATTCCAGCCATCCGCAAAGCCATCATCGACGCCTCGCCGGTGCCGGTCGGAACCGTGCCCATCTATGAGGCGCTCTCCCGCGTGCGGCGCGTCGAGGATCTCAATGCGCGCATCATGCTGGAGGTGATCGAGGAGCAGGCCGAGCAGGGCGTGGACTACATGACCATCCACGCGGGCGTGCTGGTGCAGTACATTCCCATGACCACGCGGCGCATCACCGGCATCGTCAGCCGCGGCGGTTCCATCCTGGCGGAATGGATGGTCAAGAACCACAAACAGAACTTCCTGTACGAATGCTTCGAAGACATCTGCAAGGTTTTCCAGAAGCACGACGTCAGTTTCTCGCTGGGAGACGGTCTGCGGCCCGGCAGCGTGGCCGATGCCAGCGATGAAGCGCAGTTCGCGGAGCTCGAGACGCTCGGCGAGTTGACGAAAAAGGCGTGGGAGTACGACGTTCAGGTGATGATCGAAGGCCCCGGCCACATTCCCATGGACCAGATCGAGCTGCAGGTCCAGAAGGAAAACGAGATGTGCTACGAGGCGCCGTTCTACACCTTGGGACCGCTGGTGACGGACATCGCGCCCGGTTACGATCACATCACTTCCGCCATCGGCGCCGCCATGATCGGCTGGTACGGCGCTTCCATGTTGTGTTACGTCACGCCCAAGGAGCATCTGGGGCTGCCTAATCGCGACGATGTCAAGGCCGGCATCATTGCGTACAAAATCGCCGCGCATGCCGCCGACATCGCCCGGCGGCGCCCCGGCGCTCGCGACCGCGACGATGAGCTTTCGCGGGCCCGTTATCGCTTCGACTGGAACCGCCAGTTCGATCTCTCGCTCGATCCGGAGACCGCGCGCGCCATGCACGATGAGACGCTGCCGGAAGAGGGTTTCAAGGACGCGCATTTCTGCTCCATGTGCGGCCCCAAGTTCTGCTCGATGAACATTTCGGCGAAAATCGAGAGCTTCACCCCGGAAGATGCCGACGCCGTGCTGAATAGCGCGGCACCGGAGGATTTCGTGCAGATTGCGGGCGACGATTAGGTAGATCGGCTCCGAAGGTCCCGGCCAAGCGCTTTTATTGCGCGCTGGAGGCGACCCAATATCCGGGCCGCGCCTGCACGCGCCGGGCAAGCTGAGAAGACACGTAAACGCTGATCTCGTGGAAGCCGCCCTCGTCCTTGTTATTCGGGCTGTAACTGACGGTGTATTCGGCGTGCAGTTGTTCGCCGATCCTCTCGATGGCATCTTCCAGGCCGTGATGCAGATAGTAACTGAACTCGCTGCCGCCCGTTCCCAGGGTGAAAACTTCCACCGCGTTGCGCTTGAAGATCCCTTTCGCGTCCCGGTAGATCTCGATCAGCACCGGCATGAACTCCGCGCGCGATCCTTCCGTCAAGCCGGCCTGCATCATCGTGGTGGGCGTCGCGGGCACACCCCCCGGCATCGGGTGCGAGGCGGGCAGAGAGTTGTCGGGCCTTGGATCCGGGGTGGGCGAGTTTAAAGTGGCCATCAGGCGCGACATGTCCACGGCATAATACTGCACGTTGGCGAATTGCATGTTGATCAGCACCTCGCGCCCGCGCGCCTCGCTGCCCATATCGCGTGTTTCGCCGATCATCAGGATGATTCGCCGGCGGTTCTGCGGACGGCTCTTGAGCATGCGCGTGGCTTCCTCGGCGGCATCCACCATGCGGCTGGAGGTGCTGCCCCCGTAAGGTGAGATCTTCTTCACCGCGGCCGTAATCTTATCCGGATCGGAAGTGAAATCCTGGAGCGTGCGGATGCGCGCATCGTACGCAATCACCGCGGCTTCCCCTTGCTCGCCCAACACCAGGGGGCCGAGCAGATTGCCGACTTTGTTTACCGCCGGCAACATATGCTCCACGGCTGCGTTGGCCTGAATGATCACCACCATCGAGATCGGTACAAAAGACACATCCACGTGGATATTCTGCTCTTTGCTGTTATCGAAGAGGTGGAATTGCTCCGGCTTTAACCCGTTCACGTAGTTGCCGTCCTTGTCATACACCACCACCGGCGTCACGATGTTGATAACCGGGATGACGATCCGCAAATCGTCCGGGTTCGGCGCGGACGACTGTGGCGCGGCCTGCGGCTGCGCCGGCGCGTCCTGTTTCTGGGCGAAAACCAACCCGCCGGCGAGCGTCAGGCAGCCGAGAGCCGTCGTAAGAAGAAATTTGTGCATGCTAATCCACCTTGGTGCCGGCATGTTCCGTCTGTCCTCCGAGCAATTCGAGCACGTGGGGCACCAATTCCACGATAGCATTCAGCGATTCCACCGCACCTTTCGGCGACCCGGGAAGATTCACAATCAACACCTGGCCGCGCGTTCCGGCGGTCGATCGCGAAAGCACGGCGTGGGGCGTGGCGGCCATTCCGCGGGCGCGCATCAATTCTCCGAAGCCTGGAATTTCGCGGTCCAAAACGGCGCGGGTGGCTTCCGGCGTGACGTCTCGCGGCGCCACTCCCGTGCCGCCCGTGGTGAAAATCGCCGATACCTGGCCGCCATCGGCCAGGGCCGCGAGGCGCCCGCTGATTTCGGCGGGTTCGTCCGGCACCACTTCGGTCACTGAGACAATCCAGCCCAGTTGTTCCAATCGGGCACGCACGGCTGGGCCTGAGCGGTCCAGGCGCGTGCCGGCTTTCACGGAATCGCTGATGGTGAGAACGGCGGCGGCAATCATCGCTTCCCCTTGCGGCGGTACACACCGCTTTTGCCGCCGGTCTTTTCCACCAGATAAAGGTCTTGAATCGCAATGTTCTTGTCGAGCGCTTTCGTCATGTCATACACCGTCAGGGCAGCTACCGCGGCGGCGGTCAGCGCCTCCATTTCCACACCCGTGCGCCCCGTGGTGGCGGCGGCGGTTTGGATGCGTACTCCGTTCTCTTCGAGCGCCACATCCACGTCCACATGGGTCAGCATCAGGGGGTGACAGAGGGGAATCAGCTCCCAGGTTCGCTTGGCCGCGGAGATGCCGGCGATGCGCGCGATTTCCAGAGGATTGCCCTTGGGATTGTGCGGGAGGGTTCGCAGCACCGCGGGCGCGATGTTGACGAACGCATGGGCGCGCGCCGTGCGGCGGGTTTCGTTCTTCCCGCCCACGTCCACCATGCGGATTCTGGCGGTGGGATCGTAATGCGAAAGTTTCTTCATTGGGGCTTCATTTGAGCAAAACGCGGATCCACTCGCCGCGCGAATATGCCGCGCGATCGGGATCGGCTACCAGATACGCATTGGCGCGCGTGAGAGCGGGAATATCGCCCGAGCCGTGCCATTCCACCGGCGTGATTTCCGCACCGTCAGCGCTCAGCCGCGCGGGAAGAAAGCGGGTCAGGCCCGGCCGGTGATGAAATTCGCGTGTCAGCCGGGCATACGGCATCGCGAGCGCCACGTCTTCCTGCCCCGCCAGCAATTCCAGCGCGGCGCGCGCGAAGATCTCGAAAGTCACCATGGTGGAAGAAGGATTACCCGGCAGGCCGAAAAAGAGTTTTCCGTGGGCCTCGCCGAACACCAGCGGCTGCCCCGGCTGAATGAGCACACGATCGAAGTAAAACGTTGCGCCCAAGCCCGCAAGCACTTCTTCGACTACATCGTACTTGCCGGCCGAAACGCCGCCCGAGAGCAGCAGCAGATCGGATTGGAGGCCTCGGCAGACGATCTCGCGAGTGTGCGCGACAGTATCGCGCGCCAGCGGCAGGATGCGGGGAATACCGCCGGCGCGGCTCACCTGCGCCGCCAGCGACCACGCGTTGGAATTGCGAACCTGAAATTCGCGCGGCTCTTCGTTAACTTCCACGATCTCATCGCCGGTGGCGACGATAGCGACCTCCGGCGCGCGGTAGACCTTGATCTGAGAATGTCCGAAGGCGGCGAGCGCGGCGATATCGGTGTAGTCGAGGCGCTTTCCTGGCTCGAGCACGACTTCCCCGGCGGCGGTTTCGCACGCGCGCGGGTTGATGAATTGTTGCGAGGCGGCAGCGCCATCGATGCGCACTCGACCGTCTTCGGCGCGAGCGTGTTCCACCATCACCACCGCATCGGCGCCCTCCGGAATGGGTGCGCCGGTCATGATTTCCACGGCTTGACCCGGTCCCACAGTTCCGGCGAAGCGCTCGCCGGCGCGCACTTCACCGATGATGACGAGCTCGCCCGGAACATCGACTGAGCGGACGCCATATCCATCGCGCACCGAACGCGAGACGGCCGGCGCATCGCGGTCGGCGGCGATCGCTTCCGCGAGCACGCGTCCCAGTGCAGCGCCAAGCCCGATTTCGTCCGTTGCTGGAAGGCGGCGCGCGGCGCGCACCGTGCGGTTCACGGTTTCGCGTGCTTCGGCAAACGTCAGCGGCGCCACAGAACTATTGTAAGCACGGCGACTCGATCCCAGCGCCGCGACCGCGAGCGGTTTGGGTTCACAATGGAGTTGATGGTCACTAAATGGTTACTCCTGGCTTCCACGCTTGCGATCGCCTTCGCGGCGCAAGAGCCAAACAGAATTTTCCCTTACACCTACTCGCAGGAAGATCTGCCGAACGGGTTGCGCCTGATTACCGTGCCCACCGATTACCCCAACATCGTGGCCACCTACATCGTGGTCGAAACCGGTTCGCGCAATGAGGTGGAACCGGGGCTGACCGGCTTCGCCCATCTCTTCGAGCACCTGATGTTCAAAGGCACCGAGAAGTTTCCATCGGCCCGCTATGACGAAACGCTGGGCCGGATCGGCGCCGCCTCCAACGCCTACACCACCGAAGATTACACCTGCTTCCATACCGTGTTTTCCAAGGAAGATCTGGAAACGGTGCTGATGATGGAGGCCGATCGCTTCCAGAATCTGAAATATACCTTGCCCGAGTTCCAGACCGAAACCCTGGCGGTGTTGGGCGAATATAACAAGAATTCCTCCAACCCGCTCTCCAAGCTGGAAGAAGTTCTCGCCGACACCGCCTTCACCACCAGCACATACAAGCACACTACCATGGGCTTTTTAAAAGATATTCAGGATATGCCCAACCAATACGAGTACAGCCGCAAATTCTTCGACCGCTACTACCGGCCCGAATATACGACGATCCTTGTGGTGGGCGATGTGAAGCCCAAAGCCACGCGGCTCCTCGTGGACAAATACTGGGGGCAATGGCAGCGCGGGAGCTTCAAGCCCGAGATCCCCGTCGAGCCGCCGCAGGACGGGCCGCGCGCCGGCCACGTGGATTGGGCCGGGCCCACTCTGCCCATCCTGACCGTGGCCTTCAAAGCGCCGGCCTATAACGATTCCACCAAAGACACGGCGGCGCTCGATGCCCTGGCGTTTCTGGCGTTCTCTCCCACTTCGGAGTTATACCAGAAGCTGGTTGTCGAAGAGCAGAAAGTGGCTTCGCTGCGCGCCAACGCGCCCTCCAATGTGGATGCATCGCTATTCGAGATCACGGCGCGCGTGAAGAAGGCCGCGGACCTGGATTATGTCCGCGACCGGATTCTGGAGACCGTAAAGAATTTTCAGGAGAAGCCCGTGGATGCCGCGCGCCTCGAAGCCGTCAAGAAGCACCTGCGGTACTCGGCGGCACTGGGGATGGATGCCAGCGATCGAGTGGCGCAGATATTGGCGGAATTTGTCGCCCTGCGCCGCACACCCGAGACCCTGAACAAGTTGTATGACGAGTACGCGCAGTTGCAGCCCGCCGATGTACAACAAGCCGGCGCCACCTACCTGGTGGAGCGCTCGCGTACCGTGATTACCCTCACGGCGAAAGGAGGCGCGCAATGAAGTTCGCGGCCGCATTGCTCCTCGTCGCATCCGCCGGCTCGGCGCAGATGCGCGTGACGGCCCTGCCCGGCAAGTCTCCCCTGGTTACGTTTCGCATCGTGTTTACCACTGGTTCCGCGGCCGATCCCGCGGGCAAACCGGGGCTCGCCTATCTCACGGCTTCCATGCTGGCGTCGAGCGGTTCGAGAGACATGACCTACCGTCAGATCACGGACGCGCTGTTCCCCATGGCGGCATCGGTGAACGTCACCGTGGATAAGGAAATGTGCGCGTTCTACGGCACCACGCACGTGGATAACCTGGATGCGTATTACCAGATCCTGCGCGCCATGCTGCTCGAGCCAGGCTGGCGCGAAGACGATTTCAAGCGCGTCAAAGACGACGCGATCAACAATCTGCGGGTGGGCCTGCGCAGCAACGACGAGGAACTCGCCAAGGAAGTTCTGTATCGGAACATCTACGCCGGCACACCGTACGAGCATTACGCCGGGGGCACGGTGAGTTCGCTCCAGGCCATGACGCTCGATGACGTGCGCGGCTTTTACAAGAGCCAGTACAGCCAGTCGCAGCTCATCCTGGGCCTCGCCGGCGGCTACACGCCGGCGTTTCTGGAGCGGGTGAAGCATGATTTTCGCGCGCTTCCCGAGGGCCCGGGCTTCCGGCCGCGTATGCAGGCGCCGTCGCCGATCCAGACCGATCGCGCCGTGATCGTGGATAAGGATACGCGCTCGGTCGCCTATTCCATCGGATTCCCGATTTCCGTTACGCGCGAAAGTCCGGCCTATCCGGCCCTGCTGTTGGCCGCTTCCTACCTGGGCCAACACCGCATGAGCAGCGGCCTGCTTTACCAGGAAATGCGCGAAAAACGCGGGTTGAATTACGGCGACTACGCCTACGTGGAATACTTTCCGCGCGGCATGTACCTGTTCGAGCCGCAGCCCAACCTGGCGCGCCACTACCAGATCTTCCAGCTTTGGATTCGCCCCGTGGAACCGCCCACCGCCAAGTTCGCCCTGCGCCTGGCGCTGTTCGAATTGGACCGGCTGATCCAGGAGGGTATACCCGAAGACGGCTTCGCGCGCACCCGTGACTTCCTGATCAAGTACCTCAACGTACTCACCCGCACGCAAAGCGCGAACCTGGGCTATGCCATAGACGCGATGTACTACGACCGGCCGAATTTCACGGCGGAGCTCAAGGCCGCGCTCGCCAAACTTACTCGCGACGATATTAACCGGGCAATCAGAGCCCACCTGCGAACCGATCGCCTGGTGGTAACGGCGGTGACGCGCGACGGCGAGGGACTGAAGCAGCAGCTTGCCAGCCCGGACCCATCGCCGATCAAGTACAATTCGCCGAAACCCGCGGGAATCCTCGAGGAGGATAAGACCGTGGAGAAGCGGCCGCTGGGGTTGACCGCCGCCGATATCACGGTAGTGCCGGTAGCCAGCGTATTTCAGTAACTTCGGGAGCGGTCAGCGGCCAGCGCTTGAATTTGGCTCATGTTCCATTATCGCTGTATGCTGGGGATTCCTATGGAACTGAAGACCGTCCCGCTCGAAATACCCGAGGGCGTGAATCTGATCCTCGGGCAGACCCATTTCATCAAGACCGTCGAAGACGTTTACGAAGCCATCGTCAACACCGTCCCGCAGATGAAATTCGGGATTGCGTTCAATGAGGCGTCGGGGCCCTGTCTGACGCGGGTCGATGGCAACGACGACGCTTTGAAGGCGCTGGCGGCGCGCAATGCCACCGCGCTCGCCGCCGGCCACATTTTCGTGGTAGTGATGCGCGAGGGCTACCCCATCAATGTGCTGGGACGCATCAAAGACGTTCCGGAAGTGTGTTCCATCCACTGCGCCACGGCCAACCCGGCCGAGGTGATTGTGGCCGAGACCGCGCAAGGCCGCGGCGTGTTGGGCGTCATCGATGGCGAAAGGCCCAAGGGCGTGGAAACCGCCGAAGATGTGGAGAAGAGGCGCGGCTTTCTGCGGATGATCGGCTATAAGCGATAGGTCAAATAAGCGCTCAGCAGTGCGACCGTCTGCGTCTCTACCGGGACAGATCGATGCCCAGTTTCTTGAGCTCTTCGGAGTAATACCGCCGGTGCAGCAGGTCCCACTCCTCCGAGCCTTCCGGGATCTCGCGCTTTTGGCTGCGGATTTTCTGCCGTGATGCGCGGTCCACTTTGTCTTCCGCCATCAGCAGATCGGTCATGACGCGCACAATCTCCAGCCGCACGGCGTTGCTGTCCTTGTTCTTGAGGCGCAGGTCGTGGTTCCGGCGCAGCATATCGACCAGCTTATGTGAAATGTCGCTCACTTTATCGCGCGAAAGCTTCATGGCATCGCCCGTATCGCGCCCGGATGCGCGAATCACTTTGCGCTGCGTGATCAGGGTGTTCTTGATGCGGCGGAACATCTCCTGGTAACTCACGCCCTCGCGCCGCATATACTCGCTGTATTGATTGAGCAGGTCGCGGACCTCATCGTTCAGACGGTCTTCGACGGCCAACTCGTCGCCGATCACTTCGGCGATTTTGTCCGCAACGGCGTCCGGATCGGGGGTTTCGATTGTGCCGGGGATGAGCCGCTTCACCAATTGACGGGAAAGATAAGCGACGAATTCTCTGGCAAGCAGCATTCTTGAAGGGCGAAAGTGTAGTGTATCACGTGTGGTACGGCGCGTGTGTTTGCAAGATCCCGTGTGGTTCCTAACAATTCCGAAAAGAATCCGGAGCCGGCGGTCTTCCGCAAGCCGCCGCTGATGTACGCTAACAAGGTGCATGCCGGGGGGGAGTATGCTGCCATCACATAGCGAAGATCCACTAACCTATCTGCCGCGAAAGCCGCTGGTCGAGTATGCCAAGGGCCGGGAGATCTACAATTCGCGGCGGAAGAATACTTATCTCTTCGTGGTCATCAAGGGACGGGTCAAGGTCAGCGCGGCTTCCGATGAGGGGTGCCAGACCATCGGCCGCATCGTGACCGCGGAAGGGCTGTTCGGCGAATCGTGCCTGGTCGAACAGGCCGCCGCTCACGACGAACTGGCGCTGGCGCTGGACCCCGTGGCCCTCATGGCTTGGAGTGCCGGCGAAGTCCTACAGCAGATCGAACGCGAGCCATGGCTGGGAGTAGCGCTCGCTCAATACCTGGCCCGGCAGTGTCAGGAAATGCAGGATCGCATCGAGAGCATGGCGGTCCACAAAACCCCGGAGCGCGTCATGCTGGCGCTGTTGCAGTTGGCCGGCGGCCTGGGCGCCGCAACCGGCGATACCGGTATCGCGCGGCTGGCCTCGTTGACTCACCAGACCATCGCGGAATTTGTGGGCACTTCGCGCGAAATCGTGACGTTTCAGATGAATCGGCTGCGGCGCGCGGGGTTCATCCACTATTCGCGGCAGTATCTGGACATCGGCACCGAGGCCATCGAAAACCACCTGCGCGAGAAAGGCGTGCGGGTCCCCGCGCGGCAGTCCGCTCCCGCGCGGCGCGCCGCGGGTTAGCCCGTGACGCCCAACTCGACATTGCTCAGCGTTACGATCGCCCCTGGGTGCACCGTCACTGCCACCGAATCTCCCTCGGCCGGAGGCGCGGATGTCACGGCATTCTCCCATTGCGGATCGGCCACTTCCTTATAGCGGAATCTCACTCCCGGCCACGTTACCGTGACCTTCTGATGCGCCGTGGTGCGGTTCATGAGGACTACCGTCGCCGCCCCTCCGCTCCCGCCGAACGCAGTCGCCAGGACGTCCGGGTTGGAGCTGCTGGCTTCCACCCGCCGCATTCCTTCGCGCACCCGCCGCGACCAGGCGCCGAATACGCGCAACTGATGGCTCGAAGCGGCGGGCACGAACCCGTGTTCCGCATCCGGCACCAGTAACGAGCGCGTCCAGCCATAGGATGGTTGTGTCACATTGAGCAGCGTCCAGCAATACATCACGCCGCAGGCATCGAGCGCCGTCAGCACCTTGTGATAGAGCTGGCCCATGGCGAAAGCCGTGCGGTAGCTCCGGCTCTGGAAGTCGGTATTGTTGACGCACAACTCGACTGCCAGAAACATCTTCCCGCCGATGGCTTCCCGCATTTCCCGCAGCCGCGAATCGAAGCCGTCCGGGTCGTAGAAGAAACCCTGGTAGTCGTATATGTTCGACGCGGCATAGTCGATGGTCTTCCACACCGCCGGATCTTCCCGAAACGCCTTGGCGGCTTCGATGCCGCCGGCCAGGAACGGCGGATTGTGCATGTGGATCTTCACGGCGCCGAAACCCGCGTCGTCCAGCGCTTTGCGCAGCGCCAGCGCCATTTCCCGCCACACCTCCGGCGGCTGCTTGACCTCGTTCTGGATGCCCACGATATCGGGCGGCGCGCCGGTCTTCTCCCGCGCGACCTGGCAATAGCGCACCATGGCTTTTGTATAGGCGTCGATCACGGGCAGGCCGGCCAATTTTCCGCCGGCGTCCCGCCGCTGGGCCCACACCGGCAACTCCCAGAATTCGAAGATCACCTTACCGCCCATACGGCGGATGCGTCGAATGTACTCGAAATCGCTGATCTCGCAGTTGGGGAAATTGTCGCCGTAGTAATGCGGCGAAGCGTCCGCCGCGCGGTCCCAATTGGTCATCTCCGGATTGAGCAAAGCGCCGATAGGATATTCGCGGTGCACCAGCAGGTTGTACTCGGCAACCTTCCGCCACCACTCCCGCTGGCCGTCCTCGCTCAATTCGGCGTAGGCCGGCGGCGTAGTGGTGCCGCCCCAGCCCAGCATTTCCTGAGAGCGGATCGCCGGATCGACCCGCACCGCAGCCGTCTCCTCGGGCCTCGGCAGCAGACGCCCGCGCGCACCGCCTTCTTCTCCCACCAGCGCCAATTGGTGCCGGTTGACGTCCAGCGGGCAATGCCGCGCCAGCGCTTCTTTCCCGTTCAGCAAGACGCGGACGCCCAGCCGATGATCCATGATCACCGTGATGGCGCGCAGCCCGCCCGTGTACTCCACGGTCGATTCTTCGGTCAGCTTTTCCGGATGCCGCGGCCCGCCAGGCCCGGGCTTGCCCAGGCCCGCCGAATCGTAGTAGCGCTCGACCAGCCGCAGTTTGCCATCGCCGGCTTCCACTGTGAACCCGCCCAGCGGGCCGGTGAAGATCCACGCGATTCGCGTCTGGGCGGCCTTCCACTCGTCGATGGCGAGGGTCCGCTCGAACAGTGCCGGCAGCCACTCCGCGAAGTACTTGCGCGGCAGGCCGGGCACTTTCCAGCGGCTTCGCAGCGTAGGTGCGGCGGGAAGCTCGAACGCCTCGCCCGACCCCTCTGGACTGTTCCAGGTTGGCAATTCCAGTTTGTTCTGTTCGGTGCTTTGTGCCGCGGCTGCCGCCGCAAGCAATGTGCCGTGAAACGCGCGCCTCGAAAAGTCCATGAGGCCTCCTCGCCCATACGATAACAGCAGGCAAGAAGGCACAAAAAAACCGGCGGTGCCGGACAGGATTCTCGAACCCCAATCCGGGCCGCCGGTTCGCGCCACTTCAACTGTCTATTACTACTGCAACCTCGGGACCAAGGCGCGCTATCACACCGAAACAGGAGTTAAACGGCGTAATGTGGCGAACCTTACACGATTTTGCGTGGTAGGAATTACACTGGCTGCATCTATTCCTCGCGTAACGCCGTCGCCGGGTCGAGCGCCGAGGCGCGGCGTGCCGGCAGCCACGAAGCCAAAGCCGCGATCAGCAGAAACAAAATCACCATGAAGGCGAAGGTGGTGGGGTCGGTCGCTCGGATGCCGACCAGCATGGTGCGCATGACTTGTGTCAGATTGTAGGCGGCCAGCAATCCCAAAGCGATTCCCGCCGCAGTGAGACGCAACCCGTGCCCAACCACCAGGCCAAAGACGCGCGCCGGGGCCGCGCCCAGGGCCATGCGCACCCCGATCTCCGCCGTCCTCTGCCGAACCACCGTCGAAAGAACGCCATACAGGCCGACGGCGGCGAGAACCGTCGCCACCGCCGCGAACAGGCCGATCAAAAGCAGGGAAAACCGAGTGTGCGATTGCGCACGTTCCACCAGCGTGTCCATGGTGTCCAGCCGGTTCACGGACAGGCGCGACCCGAAGGCCGCGATTTCCGCCCGCACTTTGCCCGCATATTTCGCCGGATCGCCGGGGACGCGGATGGCCCACCATGGCAAAAGCACGTGGCCCAGATATCCAGCGGTGAAATAGATTTGCTCCCGGCCGGGTTCGGCCAGGGACACGTCGCGCTGGTGTGCCACCACGCCAAGCACCTCAACCCACACCGGTTGCGGCGTCTGAATGCGGGTCAGCAACCGCTGGCCAACGGCGTTCTGGTTGGGGAAAGCCTTGGCGGCCAAGTCCTGGTCGATGATCACGCCGTTGCGGTCGGGGGAGTTATCCGCATCGGTGAACGTGCGGCCGGCGAGGAGCGGCAGACGCATCGCTTCGAAGTAACCGGGCAGCACGATTTGAAAATCGACGGCGCGGAACTTGGTGGCATCGGAAAGTGCATCGGCCAACCCCCAGCGAATGGGAGAGAAATTGCCCGTGAGTGGGAACGGAAACGACGCCGCGACGCCCTGGACACCGGGGATCGCGCGCAAGCGGCCGGCGATTTCGCGCTGGAAGGCGGCGCGCTGCTCCGGTTGATTGCCGGTGACTCGGAAACCGCTCAAGAGTTGAAAAGCCAGCACCCCGTGCGAATCGAAGCCGGGGTTGATGTGCTCGAGCGCGAGGAAGCTGCGGAACATCAGTCCGCTGCCGATCAACAGCACAAAGCAGAGCGCCACTTGGGCCACCACCACCACGCTGCGCACCACGCCGGCGGATGCCAGACCGGCGGCGCGGCCTCCGGCGCGCAGGACTTGCGCCACATCCGGGCGGGATGCGCGCCAGGCGGGAAAAATACCGAAGAACGCCGCCGCCAGCAGCGCGGCCAGCGTAGCGAAAGCAATCACCGTGGGATCGATGGCCACGGCATCCAGGCGCGGCAGGTTCTCCGGAGCGATAGAGTGCAGCGCGCGGATGCCGAGAGCCGCCAGCGCGAGTCCTAAGGCGGCTCCGGCAGCGGCCAAGATCAGAGCTTCCGCGAAACTCTGGCGCGCCAGGCGCCACCAGTTGCCTCCCAGAGCCGTGCGAATGGCCAGTTCGCGCTCTTTGAGCGACGCGCGCACCAGCATCAGGTTGGCGATATTGGCGCAGGCAATCAGAAGCAGGAAGATGACGGCACCCATCAGGGCGATCAGCGCGGGGCGGACATCCTCCACGATGTGGCGGTGCATGGGCTCGGCGCGGAGATAATAGCCGGCAGTGTTTTCGATAAGAAACTGGCGGCGGGCATCGGTCGCGACAGCATCGAGCGCGGCTTGTGCGCGCTCCAGCTGGACGCCCGGTTTGAGGCGGCCGATGGCGCGGAAGGAGACGTTATTGCGGTTGGCGGCATCGTAGCGCATGCGCGCGGAGAAGAACATGTCGGGGGTCGTTTCCACGTCGGCGGATGGCGGAAACAGCAGTTCGAACCCGGGCGCCAGCACGCCCACAACAATAGTGAAACCGGGAGGCGTGCCGGGCATGTCATGCCCGATGATGGACGGGTCGCCGCCAAAACGGCGCTGGAAGTATTCGTAACTCAGGATGGTGGGTTGCGGCGCGGCGGGCGGCGGGTTGGGTTGGCCGGCGGCCACGGGCGGCGGCGGGGGCAGCGGTTGGCCATCGGCCTCGTTGAAGTCGCGGCCGTAGGCGATGCGCGCTCCCAGGGTGCGGAACAGATTGACGCTGACGACGGCCTGGCGAGTCTCCTCGAGCGACCCATCCTGCCGGGGAGTGGCGTCACGGAAGGTGAACAGGCCGGCGATCTCATCGAACATGCGGCCGGCGCCGTTGCGAATGTCCAGGAAGCCGGCGTCGGAGAGCGGGAAATCCTGGACGCCGCGGTTGCGCAGATCGGAAATAATAAAAGCCAGCCGATCGGGATCTTTGTATGGCAGCGGCTTGAGCAGAACCGCGTGAGTGACGCTGAAAATGGCGGTTGCCGCGCCGATGCCGAGCGCTATGGTGATCACGGCCGTGACTGTGAATACCGGAGTCTTGCGCAAGGTGCGAATGGCGTACAGAAAATCACGCAACATGAGATCCCCTTCCATTGACAGACGTGTTCGCTGGCTATAAGGATAGCTTACAGAATGAGACCGGAATCGCGGGGGCCGGTCGGCCACACGCACTCACCGCCTATATAACACGCAACAGCCGTTTCGCGTCCGAAGAAGTAGGGGAGATCGCGGTAGTCGGCGCAATCGTGGATGACGAAATCGGCCGATTTCCCACGTTCGAGTGAGCCCAGCTCATCGCCCCGGCCCAAGCTATAAGCCGGGTTTACGGTGGCTGCGGTAATGGCCTCGGCGGGCGTCATCCGCATGTGGGTACAGGCCAGCGAAAGCACCAGCGGCATGGATGTGGTAGGCGAGGAGCCGGGGTTGAAATCGGTGGCGAGCGTGACGGGCAAACCGCCATCGATTATGGCGCGCGCGGCGGGGTAGCGGCTGGCACCGAGAGCGTAGACCGAAGCGGGCAGCAACACCGGCATCACGCTCTTGACGCGCAGGGCTTCGAAGACCGCTGGGGTAGTGAATTCGAGGTGATCGGCGGTCGCGGCGCCCAGTTCGGCGGCGAGCGGGGTGGCGTAATCGGCTGTGAACTGATCGGCGTGGATGCGGATGCCGAAGCCCAGCCCCTGGGCGGCGCGAAGATAGGGGCGCGCGAGATCCACCGGGAAAACCGAAGGCTCGCAAAAAACATCGCAATACTCTGCTAGGTGTTCGGCGGCGACTTGGGGGAGCGCTTCGCCGATCAGATAATCGACGTAATCCCCCGCGCGGCCGCGGAACTCGTCGGGAATCTCGTGCGCGCCAAGAAAAGTCGGGACGGTGCGCAGGCTGCCTTCTTCGCCCAGGCGGCGAATGACGCGCAGGATCTTCAATTCGGATTCGAGCGCCAGGCCGTAGCCGGATTTGGCTTCGATGGTGGTGGTGCCTCCACGGAGAAACCACTGGCGATAGCGGCGCGCCTGCTGGAGCAAATCGTCTTCGGAAGCTTCGCGGGTGAGGCGCACGGTGGAGCGGATGCCGCCGCCCGCCGCGGCGATTTCGGCATAAGTGGCTCCCGCAATACGCTGTTCGAACTCGGCGGCGCGGTTTCCGGCGAAGACGGGGTGAGTGTGGGCGTCCACGAAACCTGGCAGAACGATGCGGCCGCCCGCATCGATAATCCGCGTGATGGATGTGCAGAGCGGCTCGACCTGCGAGCGCGGGCCGCCGGCGGCAATACGCCCTTCGCGCACCAGCAGGACGCCATCTTCGACGATGCCCAGATCTCGCATTTCCGCTCCCACGCGCGGGCGTGGAGGGCCGGCCAGTGTAATAAGCTGGCGGCAGTTGACCACCGCGAATTCCGTCATAAGGCGCGCAGGCGGGCTTCGATCGAAGCCTTGAAAGCTTCGTCGTGAATGCTCTCGAGGTTGATGCGGACGTTTTCGAGGGCCCCGGTTTTAGCGGCGCCGGCGAGTGCCTGGGCCACCGCGAGATCGGACGCAAAACGCGCGGGAATCGCCAAAGTGTTGAGGCGGGATTCGAGAGCCGCGGCCCGTTCCAGAACTTCGAGCGGGACTTCGGCGGCGCCGTGGAGAGCGTCTTCCACGTAGGGAGCGCGCTCGTCTTTGGGACGCTTGTAGGCCAGCATGACGCATTCGAAGGCGGCGGCGTCGCGATCGACCGCCTCGGTGAAGAAGCGGCGGTCGTCCTCGAAAGCGGCGGAATCCTGTTTCGCCAGGCGCGTGACCATGGCGCCGAGGGCGGCGGACATGGCGGCGGCGGCGGCCGACGCGCTGCCTCCTCCGGGCGCGGCGGTGGGCGCGGCGAGAGCGTCGAGGAACTCGGGCAAGCCGCCGCGCGCAGTCATGGCTTCGGCGATGCGGTTCTCAAGCACCAGCTCCGGACGGAAGTTCTCGTAGCGCAGGAAATATTCAGCGGAACCCTCGATGGCCTTCTTGGGGATGAGGCCGACGATTTCGCTGCCTACCACGGGGACGCCATAGCGTTCGGCTTCGCGGCGCACGGTCTCGAAGACCAGGTGCATGGGGGTCTGCTCGAAATCGGTGAGGTTGATGGAAACCTGGGCGAGGTTGCGGGAGGCTAACAAAACGCCCATCGATTTGACGAAGCGAAAACCGCCGCTCGAGAAGCGAATGGTCTTGGCGATGCGCTTGGCGATGGCCACGTCGGGCGTGCCGAGATTGATGTTGTACGCGATCAGAAATTTGCGCGCCCCGACCACGGTGGCGCCGGCGGTGGGATGACAAATCGGGTCGCCCACGTCGGGCCGGCGCGCGGGATTGCCGGCCATTTCCGCCAGCAGCGCTTCGAATTGCCCGCGGCGAATGTTCTCCAGGTTGACGCGGTCGGGCTGGCGGGCGGCAGCTTCATAGAGATAGACGGGGACGCGGAGCCTGCTCCAGATTTCACCGGCCACGCGTTCGGCCAGTTTCACGCAGTCTTCGAGGGTGACGCCCTCAATGGGAATGAAAGGGACGACATCGGCGGCGCCGATGCGTGGGTGCGCGCCCTGGTGACGGGTGAGGTCGATCGAGGCGACCGCTTTTTCGACCCCCTGCAGGGCCGCGTCGGCGACCGCCGCAGGCGGCCCGGCGAAAGTGATCACGGAGCGGTTATGGTCGGCGTCCGCTTCGCGGTCGAGCAGGACCACGTCCGGGACGGAAAGAATGGCCTGGACGATGGCGTCGATTTTGCCGGCATCGCGGCCTTCGGAGAAGTTGGGGACACACTCGATGAGTTGGCGGGGCATAGTGTTACATCATCGGAACTTTCAACCCGTGTTCTTTCGCGAAGCGCACAGCTTCTTCGTACCCGGCGTCCACATGGCGGATGACGCCGGTGCCGGGGTCGGTGGTGAGGACGCGCTCCAGGCGGCGCGCGGATTCATCGGAACCGTCCGCCACCACAACCATGCCGGCGTGTTGCGCATACCCGATGCCGACGCCGCCGCCGTTGTGAATGGAAACCCAGGAAGCGCCTGCGGCGGTGTTGACCAGGGCGTTCAGCAGCGGCCAATCGGCAATCGCATCGGAGCCGTCGCGCATGCCTTCGGTTTCGCGGAAGGGCGAAGCTACCGATCCGGCATCGAGATGGTCGCGGCCGATCACGATGGGTGCGCGCAGCTCGCCCGTGCGCACCAGGCGGTTCATGGCGAGTCCGAATTCGGCGCGCTCGCCGTAACCCAGCCAGCAGATGCGCGCCGGCAGGCCTTGAAAGTGAATGCGCTGGCGAGCCAGCGGAAGCCAGCGAGCGAGGGTTTCATCGTGCGGGAACAGCTCCGCGGCCAGGCGGTCCGTGCGGTAGATATCTTCGGGGTCGCCCGAGAGCGCTACCCAGCGGAATGGGCCGCGGCCTTCGCAAAACAGCGGACGGATGTACTCGGGCACGAAGCCGGGAATATCGAAAGCGCGCTCCACGCCGGCCTTCTTGGCGTGGGTGCGAATGTTATTGCCGTAATCGAAGGTCACGGCGCCCTGACGTTGCAAGTCGAGCATGGCGGCCACATGCATCCCCATGGCGCCGGTGGAGCGTTTGACGTACTCGGCGGGATCGGCGGCGCGCAGGGCGCGGGCCTCTTCGAGGGTCATGCCGTTGGGGACGTAGCCGTTAAGGGGATCGTGCGCGCTGGTCTGATCGGTGAGCACGTCGGGAACAATCGCGCGGCGGGCCAGCTCGGGAATTACGTCCGCGCAGTTGCCCACCAGGGCCACGGAAATGGCTAGGCGCTGGGCTTGGGCTTCGCGGAGCATGGCCAGGGCACCATCGAGGGTGTCGGCCATGCGATCGCAATAGCCGGTTTCGAGACGCCGGCGAATGCGCAGCGGATCGACCTCGATACCCAGGAAGCAGGCGCCGTTCATGGTGGCCGCCAGCGGCTGCGCGCCGCCCATGCCACCCATGCCGCCGGAGACGATAAGCTTGCCCATCAGCGATCCGCCGAAATGCTTGCGGGCCAGGGCGGCGAACGTCTCATACGTTCCTTGCACGATGCCCTGGCTGCCGATATAGATCCACGAGCCGGCGGTCATCTGGCCGAACATGGTGAGGCCGGCGCGTTCCAGGCGATTGAATTCGTCCCAGTTGGACCAATGGCCCACCAGGTTGGAGTTGGCGATCAGGACGCGCGGGGATTCCGGATGCGTGCGAAAGATGCCGACCGGCTTGCCGGACTGCACGAGCAGGGTTTCGTCGTTGGCGAGCGCGCGCAGGGAGCGGACGATGGCATGGAACGATTCCCAATTGCGCGCCGCGCGGCCTGTGCCGCCGTAGACAATGAGCTTATCGGGATTCTCGGCGACTTCGGGATCGAGATTGTTGTGCAGCATGCGCAGGGCGGCTTCCTGGTGCCAGCCCTGGCAGGTTATGGCGGTGCCGCGCGGGGCGCGGATGGTGGTAGCGACAGGCATTCCAGACAAATGATAGCGCTACTACAGATGCCCCGCGCCTCATTCGTGGCGGATGGCCTCGAGCGGATCGATGCGCGAGGCGCGGCGAGCCGGGAAATAACCCGCCAGCGCGGCCGAGGCGCCTACAACAACAGCAGCACCCACTACGATCGCCGAGCCCGAACCGGCGATGCCGGCCATCAGCTTCGCCAGAAGATGGCCCGCCGCCCAGGTGGCCGGGAGCGCCAGCGAGACCGCGATCGCGGCCATGCGCAGGGCATCGCCGATCACCATCGAGGCGATGGCCCAAGGCCGCGCACCCATCGCCATGCGGACGCCGATCTCGCGCGTGCGCTGCGCCACCGAATAGTGCATCACGGCATAAACGCCGGCGGCGCACAACACCAGCGCCAGCAGAGCGAACGTGCCGATGAGCGCGGCGATCACGCCCACGCCGCCGGCCATCTCGGAAAAGGAGCGGCTGACGCTTGCGAAAGCGTAAACCGGCTGGCCGCGGTCCACGGATGCCACGGCGGCGCGCACCGCGGAACCGGTCCGCTCCAATCCGGCGGCAGGTCGCAGAACCACATTCAACGCCCGCACCGGGTATTGCAGGTAGCACACGTAGACCACCGGGCGGATCTCGCTATCCAGGAAGAAATGATTCACATCCCCGGCCACGCCGGCTACGGTGAGCCATTCCGCCCGCAGGCCGGCGGCGTCTATCCGCAAGCGCCGCCCGATGGCGTCCTGCCGGGGCCAGAAGCGGCGCGCGGCCTCGCGGCTCACCACGGCCACGGGCACGCTCGTTTCGTCGTCATGGGCCTCCAGCGCGCGGCCCGCGGCGATGGGGATGCGGAAGGTGCGGAAATAGTCCGGGGTGGCGATCCGCACTTCGGCGAGCAGCGGTTTTTCAGGCGGAGGCGCGGGCCGTCCCTCAATCACCACGGAGCCGGGCCGCGAATCGGCCAGCGCGGGCAACTCCGAGATGGCCGCCACCGTGGATACTTCGGGCAAGGCGGCCAGGCGGCGCAATGTCTCCCGGTACAGGTTCGCGACCTCGCGGTCGCCGGCGTACTGAAACTCCGGCGCGCGCATGCCGAAGGTGTACACATTGGCCGGGTTGAAGCCCTGCCGGGTGGGCGCCAGATTCTGCACCGTGAGGAAAATGGAGCCGGCGCCGGAAAGCAGCACCAGGGCGAAGGCGATTTCGCAAACGACCAGGATGGATCGCATACGGCGCCCGGTTGCGCCCATGGCTCCACGGCCCGCGTCCTTGAATCCCTCGATCAGGCGGCGGGTCGAGACCTGCAGCATCGCGGGCAAAGTGAACGCGATCCCAACGGCCAGCGCGGCCACCAGCGTCCACAACAGCATTCGCGAATCGAGCGCCGCATAGGGCAGGCCCGGCAAATGACGCAGCACCAGCGGCGGAATGCTTTTCTTGATCAGCGCCAGATACTCGAAGGCGAGCGGCAGTCCTAACGCCGCGCCCGCCAGCGACAATGCCATGCCCTCGAGCAGAACCTGACGCGCGATCCTGCCGCGGCCGGCGCCCAAGGCCGCGCGCAGCGCCAGTTCGGGACGGCGTACGGAGCATCGCACCAATTGCAGATTGGCCACGTTGGCGCACGCCAGAATCAACAGGAACACGACGGCCGCGGCGACCACCGTGACATAGCGGCCCGCGTAGGGATCGGCCGACTGGCTGAGCGGCATCACATCGATGCCCCGGCCCGCGTCGGTAGCGGGGTATTGGCGCGCCAAGTCTTCCGCCAAGGAGGCCATCTCGACGCGCGCACGCCGCGGCGAGATGCCGGGCGCGAGACGTCCGATGACGCTCAGCGTGCCGGCGGCCCGTTCGGCGTGGGCCTCGCGCGGCGTGGCAATCCAGGGCGCCCAGAGTTCGGTGAAAGACGGGTAATCGAATTTTTGCGGCATCACGCCGGCAATCGTATACGTCAGACCATTGAGTTGGATCGAGCGGCCTACCGCGGCCGGATCGGAACTCAAACGCTGCCGCCAGAAGCCGTAGCTGACCACCACGTGGTAGCGCTCGTCTTCGCCAATCGCGGCGCCGAACGCGCGGCCCTCGAGCGGCGCGATCCCGATGGCGGGGAAAAATCCGGGCGAGACCAGCGCGGCGCGAACCCGCTCCGGCTCTCGGCCGCCGGTCATACGGGCGTCCCAATATTTGTAAGCCGCCAGGTGCGCGAACACGCGATTGCGGGCCACCCAATCGGTATAGTCGGCCGGCGAGACGTGATAGCGCGCGGAACCGGACCGGGGAATGGTCGTGGCCACGTCCATTACGCGCGGCAGTTGCGGAAATGCGAACGGGCGATTGACAATCGCGTCCGCCATGCTGAAGATGGCCGTGCCCGCGCCCATGCTGAGCGCCAGCGTGAGAATGGCAACGGCCGTATAGCCGCGGCTCCGGAAGAGCGTGCGCAGCGCGTAGCGGGTTTCGCCGGCGATTCCGTTCATATTCTTTTCCCTCCCGTATTCGGTTCTGGGCCGATAGATGGGGCGCCGATGCCGCGCAGGTTGAACGCGGCGACGGCGTCCGCCAGGTGTTCCGGGGACATACGTTCCGTGGCGGGCTCCTCCAGCCAGCGGAATACAGCTTCATATGCGGCGCCCACCCAGCACCTGGCCGTCACGGAGATATCCATGGGCGGCAGGCGGTCCGCGATGATCGCCAGGGCGTGTTCCACGCCGCGGGTGTGGCTTTCGATGACGCGGCGACGGACTTCTTCCAGCCGCTTGCCGAGTCCGGACGATTCCACCAGCAGAATGCGCGCCTCGCCCGGGTTGGCGGCCAGAAAACCGACCATGGCGGTCACCGCCGCCCGCATGTGCGAAAGCACGCTTGGGCCGGCGTTGGCGGCCGCCCCGTCAATGGCGGCGCAGATGCGCCGGTCCAGGGCTTCCATGGCGGCGGCGAACACATCCTCTTTGTTGTGGAAATGCAGGTAGAAAGCGCCGGTGGATTTGCCGGCGGCGGCCACGATCATGGGGACGGTGGTCTGGTGGAAGCCCAACTCGCCGAAGAGGCGAGTGGCCTCGTCGAGGAACCGCCGGCGGGAAGACTCTTTGCGCTCAATCATCTTGGGAGTCTGGCGGTATACCATATGTCCATCCTGCAAACAAAGAATGACACGTCATTCATTACTTGTCAAGAGGATTTAAGCTGGTAAGGGAGCGTTCACAGCCGGCTGCGCGGCGGTGACGCGGTGCATCTCGCGAAACAGTTCGGCGGTGTCCACGGGTTTCGAAACATAGCCATCCATGCCGGACATGAGGCATTTGGCGCGATCGTCCTGCATGGCGTGGGCGGTCAAGGCGATGATGGGCAGGTGCCGGACGCGCGCGTTTTCCGACGAACGGATAGCGGCGGTTGCCTGGATACCGTCCCATTCGGGCATCTGCACATCCATCAGCACGATATCGAACCCGCCCTGCTCCGCCAAACGTGCCGCCTCGCGTCCGTTGGGGGCAATGGCGACCTGGTGGCCGGCTTTGGTCAGGAGCCGCGAAATCAGCTTCTGGTTGACGGGATGGTCCTCCGCCAGCAGGACATGAAGGAGATGGGAGGGTCCTTCCGGTATGGCGGACTCGGCAACGGGGCGCGGTTCGGGGTTGCGTCCGGGACGAATCGGGAAAGTGAACTCGAAGCGGCTGCCCGCTCCGGGCGTGCTGTGGACGGAAATCGTGCCACCGGCGAGCTCCACGATCTTCGAACAGATCGCGAGGCCCAGGCCGGTGCCGCCGTACTTGCGCGTGACGGAGCCATCGGCCTGGGTGAATGCGTCGAAAATGCTCGTTTGGCGTTCGGGCGGGATGCCAATCCCGGTGTCTTCCACGGCGAAGCGTGCCAGCATGCCCGCTTCCCGGGATTCGACCGAGACCCGGCACACGATGCGGCCGGAGGGCGTGAACTTCATGGCGTTTCCAATGAGGTTGACCAGCACCTGGCGAAGCCGGTCCGGATCGGCCTGGACCCATTGCGGAATTCCGGTAGGGATTTCGCATTCGAGCGCCAATCCCTTACGGCGTGCATCCGGCTCGAACAGCTTCACGGCGGCGCGGACGGTTTCCGGCAGGTCGAAATCGACGGGCGCGAGCGAGAGCCGCTTGGCCTCGATTTTCGAGAAATCGAGGATGTCATTGATGATGCGCAGCAGACTATGGGCGGATTGGGTGGCCGTCAGGAGAAACTCGCGTTGCTCGGGATCCTCCGCCTTTTCGAGCGCGAGCCTCACAAATCCGAGAACCCCGTTCATGGGTGTGCGGATCTCGTGGCTCATGTTGGCCAGGAAGGAGCTTTTGGCGCGATTGGCCGACTCGGCCGCGTCTTTGAGCGCGCCTTCCAACGCCAGTTTGTGGCGGATGACCGCGGTTTGCGAACGGACCTTTTGGCGGAGCGCCATGACCCACACCAGGGCGGCGAGCGAGAATACGGCGGTGACCAACACCATGCGCAGCCCGCGCTCGGCGGTCCACCAGGGAGCGCCGGCCAGGACTGAAACATCGCGCGGCGATCGCAGGAAAAGCACGAAGCTCTTGGGAATTCCCCATTGCATGGCCTCGCTATCGAGCCCGCACAGTCCGCTCAGCCGCAGTTTGGAGCCCGGTTCGACCTGCAACCGCTCGAGGGGGCTGGTGCGGAGATGGGCCTGAAACACTACGCCGGCGGATTGGATGAATAATGTCTGCTGGACAGGATCGGAGACCTGGTCGATCAGAAGGCCATCGATTTCGACTAAGCGCGCGTCAAAACGGCCGTCGGTGAGGTCTTGCGCGGTAGCGGTGACGGGAGCGAACTCGCGGGTGTGCCCGAGCTTCCACACGGTGGCATCTTCCAGCACCGGACTGGAGTTGCCGGGCGAAGGATAGCCCACGGCCGCGGCCACATCTCCCGCCCCGAGAGGAGGGATGCCGACGCCTTGTACGCGGATGGCGGCGGTCGCATCCTGGATGAATACGGTGTTCTCATCGAGCCGGTGCGTGACCACCCCTTCCAGCCGTATGCGGTGGCCCAAGTGTTGGCGCGAGGCATACTGCAGGGTACTTTCCGCCGCGGTTCTGGCCAGCGATTCGACCGGAACCGGCGGTTCCGTCACGGTCATGAACTCCGGCGAGGGGACGAAGATCTGTATCCCGATGGCCTGCCGCCGGGCGTTGAACAGGGTGCCTAGAACTCCGCGCAGGGTCACGCGCGCGTCGATGAACCGCTCCGGCTGGGTGAGGTTAAGAACATGGGCGCGAAACCGATGGCCCGTGCTGACCAGCTCCAGCGTGGGTTGATGAATCTCTTCTCCGGTGCGGCGCACCACGCCTTCCATTTCCACCCATTGGCTATCCGGCGCGGCCGCGAGCAGGGCTTCCATGGAAGCCGCGGCGGGCCGGGGCATGGCGGCGCGTCCCACGGCCCTCAAGCGCCCGTTGGCGACGATAGGGGCAAAGTCGCCGGCGTTGGTCACCCCCTCGACATCGGCCAGATCGCCCGTCTTGACGTTCGGCTGCGGCCCTCCATGCACGCTGACATAGATGCCTCCGGTGCGGTCCTCGACAAACAGCGTGTAAGCCAGCGGGTCATAGTAAGTCACGGCGGCGCGCAGCTTGACCGGGAACCGCCGGGACGCGGCGTCCGGGCTCAGAGCGCGGATGGCGGCAACGGTACCGAAAGTCGCCGCTGGGGTATTCGTCTTGGAGACATTGCCGATCTCGGTGTTTGCCAGAATCGGGCCTGCCGCATCGTGGCTTAGATAGCCGGCAACTTCCATGTTGGTTCCCGTAGCCACGGCGCCGTTGGGCGCGAACTGCAGGCGCATGGTGCCGGTCGGGTCCTCGATCTTGTAAGGCGCTCCATCCAGACCCGCGCTGATGCGCCCCTCGAGCCGGACGCGATGCTCGGGCGGGTCCTTAAACTCCGCGGCCGCGCGTGCTGAGAGGAGCGGCGCGCCGGACCACGGCCGCTGAGCCTCGAGAAAAGTCAAATCGTCCAGGTTCTGCGAGAGAATCTGAAAGTGCACCGGCCGGCGGTCCAAGTCCCTCGCCACCACCGCGATGCCGAGCAGGCGGACCCGCCGGTCCACGATGCTCTCCGGCCGGAAGTGGGCATATTCCCTGACCCAGGCTTCCACCGGTCCGTCTTTGGTCTGCAACTCGACGGACACGCGGCGCGTGTAGTCGAAACTGGTGCATTCGACGATGCCCTCCACCGCCACCAGCTTTCCTTCTATCGAGGGGCGCACGAACTCCGGCGGCCGCACCAGCGGGACATCGGGCCGGGCCACCCAGCCGCGAAGCTCGAAATGGGGGTTCACCACGAGAAGCGTAACCTGGCCTTCGGTCGCCACACCGGTGACCGTAAACTTCTGGTTCGGCTGAAACGTCGTGCCCTCCGTCATATCCACGCGGATGCCACCCGTTTGGTCCTCGATGTACATGACCCTCGAACCGGGATCCACATACGTGATCGTGCCGGTAAGGCGAACGGGGATGCCGGCCCTGATCTGTTCGGGGGAAGAGGCACGCACTTCGGCGATCGTGGTGACCGGCCCGGAACGGTGCGGTTGAGGCGCGGTGCAAGCGGCGAGAACCAGCACCGATGAAATAATAACGGCAATCCAACCGCCGGCGCGCCGTCGCGTCAAACGCCCAGCCTTTGCGAAGCTGGTCCTTCCCCCGCTGGGGCACGGTGCCGGGGCGCGGAAAGACGGCGTTCGCCCAATCATACTTTTCTTATCGGTTGAAAACTGGATGAATTCGCCCCTAAAAGAAAGCCAGATATTGTTGTGAAAACCAACAGGTGGGGCAGGCTGCCGCTAAACCTTACGCAATTGCTTGGCTGCCAGGCGGCTCCAACGCGCGGTGTAACGGCGCCGGTAGCGGGGCGCGCTGCGATCGGCCTCGGTGGCGCGTCGATAGGCCTCGCGGGCCGCGGCGCTGTCGCCCAAATTCTCCAGCGCCTGGCCGAAATAATACAGGCCTTCGCAATCGTAGGGACGGCGCTCGATATAGACCGCCAGCTCATTGCGCGCGTCCTGATATTGCCGCGCCGCCAGATACACCGCGCCCAGTTCCTTGAGGACCTCGCTCAAGTTGTGGGCTTCATTCTGATCGACCACGGTCTGGAAGTGCGTCAACGCATCGCGCGGCCGGCCTTGTTCGCGGGCGATGCGGCCCAGTTGAAAGTGAGCGTCGGTCAGGGTGGGGTCGATGGCCACGGCTTTCTGAAAGCGGGCGACGGCTTCGGTGTAGCGGCGCCGCTGCTGCGCGATGAGGCCGAGCTGGTATTGCGCTTCCCCATCGTGGGGGTTGATGGCGGCGGCTTCCATCATCCGGCGAAAATGCTGGCCGCGGCGGAAACCTTCCCCCAACCGCGAGACATCGCCCGCCAGGTAGTAATACGCCAGAAACAAGAACCACGGCGTGGCCAGCCAGCCAAGCAGAAACTGCAAGGGAATCCAAATGAAAGGCAACGCCGCGAGCGGAATCCAGGAAAGCAACACCACGGCGGCGGCCGTTCCGCTGCCGGTGCCAAAAACCGTGCGCACGGCGAAGAACATGAGTACTGCAAAATAAAGCGCGGCCAGCGCGGCGAGAATCAGAAAAGCGGGCAGCGGGGCGGTCCAGGCAGCCAGGATCAAGGGGATCTCGACGGCGGAGAAGGCCATGGCGGCGCAGGTGAGCAGCGGCGAATAGTCGCGCTGGAAGACCAGTCCCAGGCTGCCCAACCGGCCCACCAGAGCGCCCGCTGCCAGCGTTCCGGGAACGTATGCCACCGCCAGAAGGAGCAGCGGCATATAAAAGCCGCCCAAGCGCACCGTGCCGGCCATGCCCATCTTCAGAAGCGCCGTGGTAGCCAGCGTGGCGAGGCAGGCGAACAGCAGGCTGCCGCGGTCGAGGATGCTATTCATGGCGCCGGCCGGGTCCCACCAAAGCCGCAGCAGCAGGTTAAGATTGGGCAGCAAACCCGAGGATATCAACTTCAGTGGTAAGGTGAGGAACATGGCGATTGATCCGCAAGCAGGGAAGCCGCCGGCGCAATCGATGCTGGTGAATGTGCCGCGATTGATCACGGCATATTACACGGAGAAACCGGATCCGGGAGTCGCGGTCCAAAGAGTGAGTTTCGGAACGTCGGGCCACCGCGGCTCGGCGTTTGAGACGTCGTTCAACGAGAACCATATTCTGGCGATTACGCAAGCCATAGTGGAATTCCGCGAAGCCGAGGGAACCGGCGGACCGCTGTTTGTGGCGAAGGATACGCACGCGCTCTCCGAGCCGGCGTTCGCCACGGCGCTCGAGGTCCTGGCGGCCAACGGCGTGACCGCGATGGTGGATTGCGAATTGGGATATACCCCGACGCCGGCGCTCTCGCACGCCATTCTGACTTACAATCGCGGACGCAAAGACGGTCTGGCGGATGGGATCGTGATCACGCCCTCGCACAATCCGCCCGAGGATGGCGGGTTCAAATACAATCCCCCAAACGGCGGGCCGGCCGGCACCGAGGCTACTCAGAGAATTCAGGACCGCGCCAACCAGATCCTGGCCGGCGGCCTGGGCATCGTGCGGCGCATACCGTACAAGCGGGCGCTGGCGGCCGCTACTACGCACAAACACGATTATGTTTCGGCCTACGTGAACGATCTGGAAGCCGTGGTGGACCTGGAGGCGGTGCGCGCGGCGAAGCTCTCGTTGTGCGCCGATCCGCTAGGGGGCGCCGGCGTGGCCTACTGGGGGCGCATCGCGGAGCGCTACGGCCTGACCATGGCGGTGGAACACGATTGGGCCGACCCCACGTTCCGCTTCATGCGCCTCGATTGGGATGGTAAGATCCGCATGGATTGTTCGTCGCCTTACGCCATGGCCGGTCTGATCGCGCTCAAAGATAAGTTCGATGTGGCGTTCGCCTGCGATACCGACCACGACCGGCACGGGGTGGTGACGCGCAGCGCCGGGCTGCTCAATCCGAACCACTACCTGGCGGCGGCGATTTCCTATCTCTTCACCAACCGGCCCGGATGGAGCCAGAGCGCGGGCGTGGGCAAGACGCTGGTCTCGAGCAGCATCATCGATCGCGTGGCGCAGCACCTGGGGCGGCGGCTGGTGGAAGTGCCGGTTGGATTCAAGTGGTTCGTGGACGGGCTGGTAGATGGATCGTTGGGGTTCGGCGGAGAAGAAAGCGCCGGAGCCTCGTTCCTGCGGCGTGACGGAACGGTGTGGACCACCGATAAAGACGGATTGATCATGGGGCTGCTGGCGGCCGAGATGCTGGCGCGAACCGGGCGCGATCCGGGAGAGATTTACCGCGGCCTGACGGAGCAGTTTGGCGCACCGGTATACGAGAGGATCGACGCGCCGGCCACGCCCGAGCAGAAGGCGAGACTGGCCAAACTATCGCCGGAACAGTTGCCGGCGCGGGAATTCGCCGGCGATCCCATCGAAGCCGTGCTCACCAAGGCGCCCGGGAACGGAGCCCCTATCGGCGGCTTGAAAGTCATCACGCGGCGCGGGTGGTTCGCGGCGCGGCCTTCGGGAACGGAAGACGTGTACAAGATTTACGCCGAGAGCTTCGCCGGAGAGGAACATTTGCGCGAGATCCAGAGAGCAGCGCGGGATTTGGTGGCGGCGGCGGCGGGGTAGGCGGGACAACGACGAAGTGCTCATCCGGCCTGTCAGCGCCCGCTATATGCACAAGAAGGAGATCCAAGCGTATGAAGAGGAGAATCCCGACCTTCAAGACCGACCGCGCGGCCGCGGCCTTCGTTGATAAAGCCGACCTGACTCAGTACGACCTTTCAGGCGCGCAGTTGACGCGTTTCGAGATCAAGCCGAAAGACAAATCCATCAACCTGCGTTTGTCCGAGGAGCTTTACAGCGCCGTCCGCGAGCGTGCCGCCCGCGCCGGCGTCCCCTATCAGCGTTTCATTCGCTTGGCGCTGGAACAAGTCATAGGCGCTCCGAAATGAACAGACTTCCTGCAGATCGGCTCCTGATCATGCCGACATATTGACGGCACTCATGCCCTGTCCGCTTCGGGAAACGTCCGATCGCGCCCAGCCCCCTTCTTACATATACATGCCGCCATTGACCGCGAGCACGTGCCCAGTGATATAAGAGGCATCCTCGCTGGCCAGAAACTTCACGGCCGCGGCGACATCGTCGGGCGTGCCCATGCGGGCCAGCGGAATCGAAGCCAGCATTTTCTGTTTCAATTCCTCGGGAAGGTTCTTGGTCATATCGGTAGCGATATAACCGGGGGCGATGGCGTTGACCGTGATGCCGCGGCTTCCCATTTCTTGTGCCAAAGCCTTGGTGAAGCCGATCAGACCCGCCTTCGAAGCGGCGTAGTTGACCTGCCCGGGACTGCCGGCTTGGCCCACCACCGACGCAATATTAATGATGCGGCCCCAGCGGTTGCGCATCATGCTGGGAAGCACCTGCTGCGAGCAGAGAAACGCGCCTTCCAGATTGATCTTGAGCACCAGGTCCCAATCGGCGCGTTTCATGCGGACGGCCAGGCCATCGCGCGCGATGCCCGCATTGTTGACCAGCACGTCGATGCAGCCCTTGTCCTTGAGTATCTTCGAGAAGCCCTCCTTGACGGAGTCGGAGGAGGTGACATCCAGGTCCAAGGTAATGGCTTCTCCGGTCGACGCGCGAATCTCCGCGGCGACCAACTCGTTGTTTTCGATTTCGGGGGATGCGATAACGATCTCGAAACCGGCGCGGGACAGCGTCAGTGCGATCGCCCGGCCGATTCCACGGCTTCCCCCGGTCACGAAGGCTACACGATTCGACATGAGTTCTCCTGGGATTGCGATTATTAAAGCTCAATCATAACCGATGGCTGCCCGGTCCCGGTGGCATACTCTAACTGATGGCTTATCAGGATCTGCGCGAGTATATCGCCGCACTCGAAACGAACCGGGAGCTGCGGCGGATTGCGGTGGAGGTGGACCCCATACTGGAGATCGCCGAGTTCGCCGACCGCGCGGTCAAGCGGGGAGGGCCCGCGCTGCTGTTCGAAAATTCCAAGGGGTACCGCATTCCGGTGCTGATCAATGCTTTCGCCTCTACGCGCAAGATGGAGTTGGCGCTCGAGGTGGGCTCGGTCGAGGAAGTGGCCGCGCGCATCGTGGAGTTTCTCGAGATGCGCATGCCGGAAGGGCTGATCGGCAAACTCAAGATGCTTCCCAAGCTGGCCGAGGTGGGCGCGTTCTTTCCGCGCATGGTCTCTAAAGGCGCCTGCCAGGAGGTGGTGAAGACGGAAGGGTTTTCGCTGTTCGATTACCCGGTGCTGCAATGCTGGCCCGAGGATGCCGGCCGCTTCATTACTTTGCCGCTGGTGTTTTCGCGCAACCCCGATACCGGCAAGCGCAATTGCGGCATGTATCGCATGCAGCTATACGACGCGCGCACCGCCGGCATGCACTGGCAGACCCACAAACAAGGCGCGGAACATTACCGGCGCGCGCGCCACCACGGACACACGCGCATGGATGTGGCGGTGGCCGTGGGCGCCGATCCGGCCACCATGTACTCGGCGATTCTTCCGCTGCCGCCGGACCTGGATGAGATGCTGATGGCGGGGTTTCTGCGCCAGAGCCCGGTGGAAATGGTGAAGTGCCAAACCAACGATTTGGAAGTGCCGGCCAACGCCGAGATCGTGCTCGAAGGCTACGTAGAGCTGGGCGAAGTGCGGCGCGAGGGCCCGTTCGGCGACCACACCGGCTTTTATTCGCTGGCGGACGATTACCCGGTGTTCCATGTCACCTGCGTGACCCAGCGCCAGGAGCCGATCTACGCCACCACCATCGTGGGGCCGCCGCCCATGGAGGATTACTACATGGGCAAAGCCATCGAGCGCATTTTCCTGCCGCTGATGCGCCTGCAATTGCCGGAAGTGCGCGACATTTCGATGCCGGCCGAGGGCGTATTTCACAACCTGATCCTGGTGGCGATTCGCAAATCCTACCCCGGCCACGCGCGCAAAGTGATGCATTCCATCTGGGGGACGGGGCAGGCCATGTTTTCCAAGGTAATCGTGGTGGTGGATGAGGATGTGGATGTGCAGAACCATCGCGAAGTGGTATGGAAGGCATTGAACAACATCGACCCCCAGCGCGACATTGAATTCGTGATGGGACCGGTGGATTCCCTGGACCATGCCAGCCGCCTGGCGGACTACGGTTCGAAAATGGGGATCGATGCGACCCGGAAATGGACCGGGGAAGGCTTCACGAGGCCGTGGCCGGGTGTAATCGGCATGACGGCGGAAGTGAAGCGGCGCGTGGACGAGCTATGGGAGCGGGCCGGTTTGTAAAACGATTGCAGGCTCGTGGCCGCGCTTGATAGGATAGAAGAGTCCCTCCCACACGGTGGGTGTAGCTCAGCTGGTAGCAGCGTCGGATTGTGGTTCCGAAAGTCGTGGGTTCGAATCCCACCACCCACCCCAGAAAAAATCAATACTCTCGACCGTCCAGCACCTCTCGAACCTTCCATGCAAGTGCAACCGGGCTGAAAGGCTTATGCAGGAGCATTACATTCCCATCCGATACACCGTGTTGAGCCACTACGTCGGCCGTGTACCCGGATACAAACAGCACTTTCAAGTTCGGACGCATATTCCTCAGGCGTTCGGACGACTCCTTGCCGCTGATTCCGGGCATGACCACATCCGTCAGCAACAAATGGATTTCTCCCGCATATTTCTCGGCGACAGAAATCGCTTCGCCCCCATCGGATGCCTCGATCACCCGATAGCCACATTCCTGCAACGAAGCTACGGCGAACCCTCGAACAGCCGTCTGATCTTCGACCACCAGTATCGTCTCACTGCCCCTTGCGACGGGTGCATCGATTCCGTTCCGCTGTGGCGCTGGAGCGGCATCGATGCGGGGAAGATATACCTTGAACGATGTCCCATTTCCCACTTCACTCTGCACGTCAATCCATCCGCCGCTCTGCCGGATGATGCCGTAGGCGGTTGACAGCCCAAGGCCGGTTCCTTTGCCGGTTTCTTTTGTGGTGAAGAATGGCTCAAAGATCTGTTGGCGGACCGGCTCTTCCATGCCGTAGCCGTTGTCCGTCACATCCATCAACACGTATCGTCCGGGACTGACATGCGGATGAATGGCGGTACCGTCTTCGGCGCCAAGATCGACATTCAAGGTCTTAATTTCGAGCCGCCCACCATCGGGCATTGCGTCACGAGCATTTACCGCAAGATTCATGATGACCTGATGGATCTGGTCCGGGTCCGCCATCACCTGGCCCAGGGAATCGTCCAAATGGGTGTCCAGTGCAACGTCCTCACCGATCAAACGTTGCAGCATGGGCGCAGACTCGCGAATCGTGCTGTTCAAGTCAAGCACTCTCGGCTCGATGATCTGCTTTCTACTGAAAGCCAGTAGCTGCTTTGTGAGACTGGCCGCGCGTTCACCGGCAGTCTTGATCTCATCGGCGTAGGACCGCAGCGGGTCACCCACTTCCAATCTCTTGAGCATAAACCCGCTATAGCCGTTGATTACGGTGAGAAGGTTGTTAAAGTCGTGGGCCACGCCGCCCGCCAGCCTGCCCACGCTTTCGAGTTTTTGAGCCTGACGCAACTGTTCTTCGAGCTGTGCCTTTGCGGTTGCAGCCGCCTTCCGTTCGGTAATATCCCGCACGCAGGAAATCATCGTGGGCAAACCGTTCAGGTCAAAGAGATGACAGTTGATCTCTACCGGAATGCGTCGCCCGTCCTTCGCTACCATTTCTCCTTCCCAAATCGATTGGCCGTTCGCAAGCAGTCTCTGGCCGATGGCGGGCACAAGGGGGTGCTCTTCGGGAGGGATAATCTCCAACACTCGCATGCGCAGCAGTTCTTCTCGTGTATAGCCCAGGTAGCGGCAGCCATTGTCATTCACCTCCAGGAACGGTCCCGGCAATCCGTCTTCGCCAAGCTGGTGGACGAAGACAACATCCGAGCCGCTGTTGAAAATGCGCCGGTAGTGGCGTTCCGCCTGGGCGACAGCCTCGTTTGCCTGCCTGAGCGCCTCCTCCGCGCGCTTCCGCTCCGTGATGTCCCTGCTTATTCCAAGAATGTGGCGAATGGGTCGCCGCTCGTCCGAGATCAGCTTCGTGACAGTTTCGGTGGTGACCGATGTGCCGTCCTTGCGGAGAAAGTCGATTTCGTTCGTCCCGATGCGTGCCGCTTCGTCACCGGCCTCTACCGCGGCGCTGCGCCTCTGCAATCTAGCCATGACCATCCGGTACGTGTCCGGCGGCATCGCCTGTTCCATCGGCTGCGCCATGATCTCTTCGGGCGAGAATCCCCTCAAGTGCCGCGCCGAGGGACTGACATAAACACACCGTTCTTCGGCAAGATCCCACAGCCAGATCACATCAGCGGCGTTTTCGGAAATGAGCTTGTAGCTTTCTTCGGTTTTCTTCTGCTCGGTTACATCGAAGAATATGGTCGCGAACGTATCCTCTCCCATGGGTGCGACGGAGATGAGAAAATGCCTGTCCATCGGGGGAAAATACGTCTCGAACTGAAATGCCGTTCCCGTTTCAAACACGGACGAAAACTCTCTCAGGTACGGAGGAGTTTCGGTCCCATACACGTCGGTAGCCCACTTGTTCACCACCTGCTCACGCTTCACGCCAAGGATTTCCTCGTAGCGCCGATTCACGTCGAGCAGCATATAGTTGTGCGCCGCACCGTTGGAATAGAACAGCTTGTGGATTGCAACCCCTTCGCGCATCGAGTCGAACAGCGACCTGTACCGTTGCTCTGTATGCCGCCTTTCTTCGTCGGCTGTTTTCTGGTCGCTGATGTCAATGATGAAGCCCTCGACACCGATCACCCGGCCGCCATCGAGCACGGGATTGACCGAAAAGCGATGGTAGCCGGTTGTCCCGTCCCGGCGAAGTCTGGAAAACTCGCCGATCCCCGGCGATTCAGCCCGCATCAGAGCCTCGACAACCTCTTCTGCCTTGGCTGCATCCTCGGGAATCTGGACCGCGGAAAAGTGCAAGCCGATGGCTTCCTCACGGCGGGTGAATCCGTACATCCGCAGCCAGGCAGGATTCACATCCTCGAAGCAGCCGTTCATTCCGATGCGGAAGTACCCGGCGTCGGTGTTCTCGATAATTTTCTGAAATCTCTCGTTCTGGGTCTTTACTCGTGCCTCCGCGGCCTTCCTTTCCGTGATGTCGGTGATGAATCCTTCCAAAGCTTCCAGGTCAGTCCCGGAGTAAACTCCCCCGCCCTGTTCCCAAACCCACTTTTCTCGCCCATCCGCTGCGATGATGCGATACGTCAGCCGATACGGAAGCCCCCGTTTCAAGGCCTCTTGCACTTCGTTCCAGATTCGCTCCCGGTCGTCGGGATGAATAAGCGAGTTGAAACTCCGAGCGTCCGCTCCCACCAGGTCGGCGGCTTTGTAGCCAGTCAGGGCTTCACATCCGTCGCTGACGAATTCCATCGTCCGGTCCCTATCGTTCTTGCAACGATAGGCCATGCCCGGGAGATTCGAGAGTAGTGTCGCCAGGCGACGCTCGTTCTCTCGCAGACACCGTTCAGCTTCAGACTGCTGTCCGGCATTGGGTTCTTGGCCGTTCATCCCACCTCTGAACTGATAGTGTAGCGTCCTGCCCCCCGGTTGGGGCGGGCCTGGGCCCTTCGTCAGCAGGATCGCAGATACTTGTGCTGATCCCTTGAGTCAGGCCCGTTGCGCTCTTCGCGGTTGGTCGGTTGGTGCAAGAAATGAAACACACGGGCCAGAAGGTCGGTTTCTTGGAACGGTTTCAGCAGCACCGCCGCGGGCGATTTTCGCGCAATACATTCTATGGCGATGGAGTTCACGTATCCAGACACGTACAGAATCTTCAGCTCCGGTACACGTCGTTCAAGTTCGGCGGCGAGATCTAATCCACTGCGGCCCGGCAGCATCATGTCGATGATGGCCACGTGGATTGTGCCCTGGTACTCCTCGAAAAGCCGGAGCCCTTCTTCCGTGCTCCGAGCGTTCAGCACCGCCAGGCCGTTCGGTTCTAATGATGCTGCGATAAAACTCCGCACTGCGTCGTCGTCGTCCACGACTAGAATCGTATGGGCTCGTTCTTGTGCACCTGCACACCGGGTGGCCACAAGGTTGGAGTTGGCAAGCTCCGCTTGTTGCTCCAAAGAGCGATCGGTTGTTCCACCTGCCAGTAACATGTACACGAGCTTAAGTTGAATCTGTATAAGTGAAACAGCTCTTAAAGGGTATTCATCTGTAATAAATGGGGGTGTCGTAGTACGTCCGGGCTATCCGTTTGTTCTAGGAGAACTACTCCCATTCGCGGACAACCGCACCATGTAGCGTTCGGCTTCGAGCAATCGCTCCGCGATCCGCCGGCGCAGCGCGATCGCGTTCACCGGATTGCATTTGGTAAAACGCTTCAGAATGGAAAGGTTCATACGCAGCGGATCGCCCTCCGAGCAGGCCGCGATCACCGCTCGTCCGGCGCTTTCCACCGTCTCCATCGCCTCGCGCACAAAGACGGCAGTCATGTCGGCCGCCAGCGGGCTCGCGCACTTCCGCGCGCGCAGAATGCACGACTCCATGGCGAACGCGTTCATGGCGATATCCGTGATGGCGGCCAGCACCTCCTGCTGATCCCCGTCGAATAACTTCTGGTACGCTACGCCGAGCGCGAACAGCGCGGTCTTCCTGGCGTTCGCGGCCGCGCTCATCTCCTCGCTTGCCTCGGCGGCCGCGGCCGGCGTCCTCAGCAACTCGTTCTGCAGGCGTTGCAACGCCTCCACCAGCGGCAACTGGCCGCGCTGCGCGCGCTTCAGCAGCATGCCGGTGGACTGCAGCCGGTTGATCTCGTTGGTGCCTTCGAAGATGCGATTGACACGCGCATCGCGGTAGGCGCGTTCGACAGCGTAGTCCTGATGGTAGCCGTAGCCGCCGTGAATCTGGACCCCTTCGTCCGCCACATAATCGAGCATCTCGGAGGCGAAGATCTTCACATATGAGCACTCCGCAGTGAACTCCTCGGACGCCTGCGTGAGGCCCTCCGGCTGCTGTGCGATCATGCCCACCACGCGCCACGTCATCGACTCGGCCGCGTAGAGGCGAATCGCCATCTCCGCCAGCTTATGGCGGATCAAGCCAAAATCGGCGATCGCGTGACCGAACGCTCTGCGCTCCCGGGCATAGCGGAGCGCGTCTCGAAGGACCCCCTTCGCCGCGCCCAGCACCCCCGCGCCGATCTGCAGCCGTCCGAAGTTGAGGATGTTGAACGCGATGATGTGGCCGCGCCCGATCTCGCCTAGAACGTTCTCCACCGGAACCGGCACATTGTCGAAGTACACCGCGGTGGTCGAGCTGCCCTTCAACCCCATCTTGCGTTCCTCGGCGCCGGGCTTCACGCCGGGATACGCACGCTCCACCAGAAACGCCGTGAGCTTCTCGCCGCCCACCTTGGCGAACACGGTGTACAGGTCCGCGCACCCGCCGTTTGTGATCCACATCTTCTGGCCGTTCAGCGTGTAGTGGGTTCCGTCGGAGCTCAGTTCGGCGTGGGTCTTGGCGGCCAAGACATCGGAGCCGCCGTGCGGTTCGGTAACGCAGAAGGCGCCCACCATCTCGACGGCTGCCAGCCTGGGCAGGTATCGCCGCTTCTGCTCGCCGGTGCCGAACAGCAACAGGGGCAGCGTGCCGATGCCCGCGTGCGCGCTATGCAGAACGGCATAGGAACCGTCGCGGCCCAGCCCTTCGGCGACAATCATCGCCGACGCCAGGTCCATCTCCATCCCACCGTACTGTTCGGGCACCAGCACCGCCGGCAGACCGAGCGCGGCGGACTTCCGCAGGATGGACACGGCCACGCCGGGCTCCTGACGCAGGATGGCCTGCAGGCTCCCGGCCACTTCGCCATCGAAGAACTCCTCGGTGGTCCGCGCGATCGCCCGGTGTTCGTCGGTGAAATCCTCCGGAGTGAAGATGTCTTCGGGCCTCGCGGCTCCCAGCAGGAAGCCGCCGCCGACATTGTTTGGGGGGGCTGCGGTGGTAGCCATATCGGTGACTCAATTCGAAGATTCAAGCGGCCGGCACACATAGTACCATCCCATACTTCGCGCCGGCGATCCATCTCGCGGGCTCTCCGTCTCTGGCCGGCGGAAACGCCGCCTAACCCTATCATTGCGGCGGTGAGGATGTTATGATCGGGCTTCCGGCAGAGGACAGACGCGTCGTACGCTGGCACATTCGGCCGATAGGAACACGGCCGATCACCTCTCGCGGGTGGGTCGCGTGGTTCTTCGAACGCTTATCGTGTTGGGCTGGGCCGCGCAGGCGCCTGCCAGCGCCGCTGGGCTCACTATTTTGGAAGCGGTACAGTCGACCGTTTCCAACCACCCATTGGTGAAAGCCGGGGAGCAGGACGTCGCGGCCGCCCGCGCGCGCCAACTCCAAGCCAGCGGCACTTTCGACCTCCAGTTTAACTGGAGCGGAGTCCAGGATCGCACCTACACTCCGCTTACCGATTACGATCGCGCTTTGGCGCTTTCAGCCGGTATCGATACCTCTAGCCAGGCGTTGAATAACACTACGCTCGCCGGAGGAGCGCAGATGTTGTTCCGCTCCGGCATCCGAATCCAGGACACCGAGTCACTCAACCGGCAGGACGACAATCTGACCAGCATCGGCGGAATCAGCCGGGCGCAGCAGCGCTTCGAAATCACCCTGCCGCTGCGGCGCGGCAAGGGACGCGAGGTGGTGACGGCCCCTGAACGGTCGGCGCAGATGGCCGTCGATGCGGCGGTCTACGACTTCGACGAGACTCTCGCCGGGTTGGTGTACTCCACCGCGGGGAGCTATTGGGACTATGTGGCGGCATTGCGGACGTTCGAGATCCACCGCGCCTCGGAGCGGCGCGCCGAAGGATTCCTCGAGAGCGTGCACACCCTCATTCAGGCGGATCGCATGCCGGCCAGCGAGTTGCACCAGGCCATGGCCAACCTGTCCGCGCAGGTTGCCGCGCGGATAGCGGCCGCCGAGCGAGTGGTGGAGGCGCGCCAGAGCCTCGGGCTGGCGATGGGGATCGGCGCGGCCGACGCGCTCGAGATCTCCTTTGCCGCGGACCCGTTTCCCGAGGGCGGCCCGGATCTCGCCGCACTCACGTCGCCCGCCGGCATGCGGAATTTCGTGGAACGGGCCCTTCAGTTGCGGCAGGGCTACCTGGCAAGCCTGAAGCGAACTCAGGCCGCCGGCCTGCTGCGCACCGCCGCGCGCAACCGGCTGCTGCCGCAGATGGATCTGATGGTCGCCGGCGGTTACTCGGGCCTCTATGCCGGCCGCCGCCCGGACGAATTTCTGCACTCGCTGTTCGGCCGCGTGCAGGGGCCGGATCTTTCGGCGGGCATCAACTACACCTTCGCCCCCTCGAACCGCGTGGCTGTCGGCCAGATGGCGGAGGCGGAAGCCAACTACCGGAAATCGGCGCTGCTCGATTCCGAAGCGGCCCGGCAGATCGCCTCCGAGGTGATGGTGGCGCTTTCGGCGGTGGAGGCCAGCGCCGGTAGCCTGGCGAAGGCCCGGGAATCGGCGGTAAGTTACGATCTGGCGCTCGCCGGCGAGCGCGATAAGCTGCGCCTGGGAGTGGGGTCGCTAATCGACCTGATCACCATGGAATCGCGATTGACCGACGCCCAGTTGACACTGGTGGGCGCCCAGCACGATTACGCGGTGGCGCTGGTCCGCCTGCGATTCGCCACCGGCACGCTGCTGGGGGCCGATCCCATGCATCCGGCGGTGGATCGCGATGTTTTCTTCCACGCGCCACCGGCGCTCGGGAGGGAATAAGGTGTCCGCCAATCTACGTATTTTCCGCAAAGTGGCGCTCGACCGGCTGGCTTCGCCCGAGCAGCTCGACGACATGCTGCAGGTTACTTCGGCCCGCTGGTGGGTGGGCCTTGCCGCTCTGTGGGTAATGCTCGGCGGCGCGATCGGGTGGGGCTACCTCGGCAGCGTCACCACCAAGGCGGTCGGACAAGGCGTGGTGATTCGCACGGGAGGAGTGCAGAACGTGGCGACCTTGGGCGCGGGCCAGGTCATGGAGGTCCGCGCAGCCATAGGCGCGCACATTCAAGCGGGAACCGTGGTGGCCACCGTGGCGCAGCCCGCCATGGCGGACCGCATCCACGCGGCGGAAGCACAGATTCGCGATCTGGACGCGCAGCGGAGCGAACTGGGCAAGGTCCGCGCCACCAGCAGCCAGCTTCAGATTGTTTCCCTCGAGCGGCAGCGGGTCACGTTGGAAGGCGAGATACAGGACTTGGAGCAGCAGGCCAAACTGCTCCGCGAACAGGTTCCCGTCGATCAGGAACTCCTTGCCAAAGGCCTGATCACCCGCCAGCAGACGTTTGCGACACAGCAGAAGCTGGCCGGGCTCGAGACCACCATCCAGGACCGGCGCGCGCAGATCACCCAGCTCGAATCGGCGCGGTTCCGCGCGCAGAACGAAGGCGTGGATCAGGACCTGCAGCTTCGCGACCGCATTGCCGATTACCGAAGGGAGTTACAGACCCTCGAGCGGGAGATGGAGTCCCAATCCAACGTGCGCAGCCCCTACTCCGGCCAGGTGGTGGAATTGAAGGTGGCGCCGGGGGCGCTGGTGCAGAGCGGTACGCCGATTCTCAGCTTGCAAGCCGACGTCATCGGCCTCGAGGCGCTGTTGTACATTCCGGCGGACAAGGCCAAGCAGATTCGCTCCGGCATGGCGGCGGAGATCTCGCCGGCCAGCCTCAAGCGCGAGGAGTTCGGCTTCATCCGCGGCAAGGTTTCTTTCGTCCCGGACTATCCCGCTACCCCTGCCGCACTGATGAGAGTGCTCGAGAACGCGCCGCTGGTGCAGTCTATCGAAGCCGCCGGGCCTGTGACTGAAGTGCAAGTGGAAATGGAAACGGATGCGGCCACTCCCAGTGGGTTCCGCTGGTCGTCGCCGCGCGGGGCTCCCGTCAAGCTGAGCGGGGGAACCATAATTTCGGGCGAGGTCGTCACAGAGGACCGCCGGCCCATCACCCTGGTCATCCCGTATCTGCGGGAGAAGCTGGGAATCCGGTAGCGCCATGTTTGGCCGCGCGCGCGTTCATACTCCCACGGTGATCCAGATGGAGGCCGTGGAATGCGGCGCCGCGGCGCTGGCCATGGTGCTCGGTTACTTCGGCCGGTACGAGCCGCTGGAACGCCTGCGCATCGCCTGCGGGGTTTCGCGCGACGGCAGCAAAGCCAGCAACGTCGTCAAGGCAGCGCGGCAGTACGGGCTGCTGGCGAAGGGATACAAGAAGGAACCCGAAGCGTTGCGCAGCATGCCGCTGCCCTTGATCGTGTTCTGGAACTTCAACCATTTTGTAGTGGTGGAGGGCTTCGGCCGCGGCAAGGTCTACCTCAACGACCCGGCCAGCGGTCCGCGGACGGTGAGCGATGCAGAGTTCGACCAGTCCTTCACCGGCGTAGTTCTGGCGTTCGAAAAAGGCCCGCAATTCAAAAAGGGCGGCGACAAGCAGCGCGTGTGGAAGGCGTTGGCCCGGCGGCTGCCCGGAGCCAAAACGGGCCTTCTCTACCTGGGCCTGGCCACGCTGGGTCTGGCCTTGCCCGGCCTAGTGATCCCGGCGTTTTCGCGGGTTTTCATCGATGACATCCTGATCGGCTTGCAACAGCACTGGATGCGCCCCCTGCTGGTGGCCATGGCGGCCACCGCGCTCGTCCGCGGGTTGCTCACCTGGTTGCAGCAGCGCAACCTGCTGCGCTTGGAAGCCAAGCTGTCGTTGAGCTCCTCCGGCAAGTTTCTGTGGCACGTGCTCGGGCTCCCCATGGAATTCTTCGCGCAACGCTATAGCGGAGACGTCAGCACGCGGGTCGGCATCAACGACCAGATTGCCGCCCTGCTGGCGGGCGAGGTGGCCACCAACTGTGTGAACGCCCTGATGGCGGCCTTCTATGCGGCGCTGATGTTCCGCTACGACTCGACACTGGCTCTGTTGAGCGTGGCGCTGGCAGCCACCAACCTGACCGTGTTGCGCCTGGTGGCGCGGAAACGCAAAGACGCCAACCGCCGCCTCAGCCAGGAATCCGGGAAGCTGATGGGCGTTTCCATGGCCGGGTTACAGATGATTGAAACCTACAAGGCCACCGGCGCCGAAGCGGAGTTTTTCACCACGTTTGCGGGGGTCCAGGCCAGGGTGCTCAACGCGCAGCAGCAAACCGGCGCCTCCGCCCTCACGCTCGCTCTGGCGCCGTCCTTGTTGACCGGTCTGAACGCCGTCGCCATCCTGTGGGTGGGCGGGCATCGCGTAATGGATGGTTTCCTCACCATGGGCATGCTGATTGCCTTTCAGAGCCTGATGGGGCTTTTCATCGATCCCGTGAACAAGGTGGTGGGGCTGGGCGGAAAGTTGCAAGACATCGACGCCGGCATGAAACGCGTCGATGACGTGCTGCGTTACCCCACCGTGGCCAGACAGGGCGCGGCCCCCGAAGAAGGCCCGGAGCCGAAGCTGGAGGGCTACCTGGAGCTGCGCAACGTGTCCTTCGGATACAGCCGCCTGGACCCGCCGTTGATCGAGGGTTTCAACCTCAGCCTCAAGCCGGCCGAGCGGGTGGCGCTGGTGGGCGGCTCGGGCAGCGGGAAGTCCACCGTCGCCAAGCTGGTGTGCGGCCTGTACGAGCCGTGGGAGGGCGAGATCCTGTTCGATGGCAAGCGCCGCGCGGAGCTGAGCCCGTCGGTGCTGGCCCGCTCGATGACTTTCGTCGATCAGGACATCGTGCTCTTCGAAGGCAGCATTCGCGACAATCTGACGTTGTGGGACGACACCATCGAGGAGCCCACCGTGCTGCGCGCCGCCGAGCACGCCTCGATTCACGACGACATCACCGACCGGCCCGGCGGCTATGACTGCCTGGTGGAAGAGCAGGGCCGCAATTTCAGCGGCGGCCAGCGGCAGCGGCTGGAAATCGCCCGCGCCTTGACCTCGGAGCCGCGCATCCTGGTGCTGGACGAAGCCACCAGCGCGCTCGATCCGCTTACCGAGAAACGCATCGAAGACGCCCTGCGCACGCGCGCCTGCACGTGCCTGATTGTGGCGCACCGGCTGAGCGCGGTGCGGGACTGCGACGAGATCATCGTGCTGGAGCGCGGCAAGGTGGTGGAGCGCGGCACGCACGACGAGCTCATCGGGCGGAATGGAGCGTACGCGCGCCTGATTCAAGCGGCCTGAGAATCCCATGCAACCCGCCCTGGCGACAACCCGCTTCCTCATCCACGACCCGGACACGGTGTGGTTCGTCGAGTCGGGCACCGTGGACCTGTTTCTGGCCGCCGGCGAGGGTGACGGCGGCGGACCCCGGCGGCACCTGTTGCGGGTGACGCAGGGCGGGGCGGTATTCGGCATGCCTCGGGGAGGCTGCCGGATACTGGCGATTCCCGGGCCGGAGACCATCGTGCGCGAAACGCCGCGCCAGGGATTCGACGATTGGGATGCGCTGGACCGTTGGGTGACCGAGCTGACCGAAGCGGTGGTGGGCGCCATGCCGCCCAAACGATACGAGCCGCTCGAAGCCGGCGCCGTCACGGCCGTGGATCGCCGGCCGGTCTCGCCGCGCCATGGCCTGGTCTGGGCGGAGCCGGTGGAGGGTTGCGCGCATTTCCTGGGCGATCGGTCAACCGCCGGCATCGTGCCCGGCTGCCTGTTTCCAGTTTCGTCGAAGGGGTGGCTGGAGCCGGTCGAGGCCATGCAGTTCGGGGTCTACGGCACCGCCGAATTTGTCTTGCGCGATCCCGCCTGGAGCGGATTGCGGCAGTTTCACGAATGCGTCCTGGCGCTTCTAGAGCGCGGCGCCGCCGAGGACAGCGCCAAGGAGTTAGCCCGCGCGGAACGCCGCGCGCGTTCCGACAACCGGCGTTTGAACCTGGCCCTGCGCCGTCTGGCCGCGCCGCTCGGCGGGCGTGCCGCGGCTGCGGAGGATCGCCCCACGGACGATCCCTGGCTGGCCGCGTGCCAAGCCCTGGGCGAACAGCTCAAAGTCGATTTCGTGGCGGGTTCCGCGCGCCGCGACGGCGGTCCCGCGGCCGATCCCGTGGAATCTATCGCCCGCGCTTCGGGAGTTCGCTACCGTACAGTGCTGCTGGCGGAGGGTTGGTGGGCCCACGAACACGGCCCCATGCTGGCGCGGCGCGAGGCCGACAGGGCGCCGGTGGCGCTGGTGCCCGCCGCCCGCGGCTACGAGTGGTTCGATCCCTCGAGCGGCGCGCGGCATCGCGTGAACGCGCAGTTTGCCGCCACGCTGGAACCCTTCGGTTGGTTTTTCTACCGGCCCTTTCCGGCGCGGCCCATCGGCGTCGCGGAGCTGATGCGTTTCGGCCTGCTGGGCGCGAAACCCGAGCTGCTCACCATCCTGCTGGCGGGCGTGGGAGCGGCCCTGATCGCCATGGTGCTGCCTTTCGCCACCGGCTACGTGTTCGACTCCGTGATCCCCGGCGCCAAGCGGGGAAGCCTTGCCACCGTGGCGCTGATACTGGTGGTGGCGGCGGTGTGCGGTGCGCTGTTCGAGCTCATGCGGGGGTTCGCGCTGCTCCGCCTCGAGGGACGGATGGATGCGGCCGTTCAAGCCGCCGTGTGGGACCGCTTGCTGGAAGCGCCGGTGGCGTTTTTCCGGCGCTACTCGGCGGGGGATCTGGCCTCGCGCGGGTTAGGCATTCAGGCCATGCGCCAGATTCTCACGGGCTCGGCGGTCACTTCCCTGTTGTCCGGAATTTTTTCCCTCACCAGCTTTATCCTGCTGTTCCACTACAACTCGAAGCTGGCGGTGGTGGCGGCGGGCCTCACCCTGGTGGCGTTCCTTTTTGTGGGCGGCTGCGGCTATGCGGGGGTGCGCGCCCAGCGCCGGATGGCGGAGATGGAGGGCCACCTGGCCGGGACCACGCTGCAAATCGTCAACGGCATCGCCAAGATCCGCGTCTCAGGCGCGGAATCGCGGGCCTTCGCCGTATGGGCGCGCGAGTTTGCCGGCCTGAAAACCGTGGCGGTGAGGAACCGCGCGCTGGCCAATCGTGTCGGCGTGTTCACCGCCGCCTGGCCGGTGCTGTGTTCGCTGGCGATTTTCTCCATCTACGCCGGATCGCTGCTCACCGCCGCCAAAAGCGCCGCCGCAGCGCCCATGACCACCGGTGAGTTTGTGGGCTTCACGGCGGCGTTCGCGCAAATGTTGCAGGGCAGCCTGGGGTTCGCCTCCGCGCTGCTCGCGGTGCTGGGCGTGGCCCCCATCTACGAGCGCTCCAAGCCGATTCTGGAAGCCGTCCCCGAGGCCGGTCCCAATACCAGCCAGCCGGGCGAACTGAGCGGCGATATCGAAGTGCGCCACGTCACGTTCCACTACCGCGCGGACTTGCCGGCGGTGTTGCAGGATGTGTCGCTGCGCATCGCCCCCGGCCAATTCGTGGCCGTCGTGGGACCGTCCGGAAGCGGTAAATCCACGCTCTTCCGCATGCTGCTCCGTTTCGAGACGCCGCAATCCGGATCGATCTACTACGACCGCCGCGATTTGGCGACCCTGGACGTGCAGGCCCTGCGACAGCAGATCGGCGTGGTGCTGCAGAACGGCCGCATCCGCGCGGGGTCGATTCACAAGAACATCGTGGGGACGGCCAATCTCACGGTCGAGGAAGCTTGGGAGGCCGCTCGCATGGCCGGCCTGGATGCCGACATCGAAGCCATGCCGATGGGTATGCAGACGGTTCTGGGCGAGGGCGGCGGCAGCCTCTCGGGCGGGCAGCGCCAGCGCCTGTTGATCGCCCGCGCGCTGGTGCGGCGTCCGCGCATCGTGCTGTTCGACGAGGCCACCAGCGCGCTCGACAACGCCACCCAGTCCATCGTGAGCCGCAGCATGGACAATCTCCGCGCCACGCGCGTGGTGATCGCGCACCGGCTCAGCACCATCGAGAGGGCGGATTGGATTTATGTGATGGAAAAGGGCCAGGTGGTGCAACAAGGCACGTACAGCGAGCTGATGGCGCAGGGCGGGCCGTTTGCGGAGCTGGCCAGGCGGCAATTGACATGAGGTGACACAACCGATGAGGAAAGCGCTATTCTTCTTGGGAATTCTGTCCGACACCGATATCGAGTGGATCATCCGCAACGGCTCGAAGGCGCGCGTATCGGCGGGCGCCACCGTGATCCAGGAGGGCCAGCCGACCGATTCGTTGTTTTTCGTGCTGGACGGCGAATTTGTGGTCTCCACCAAGGCGGCCCCGCGCATCGCCGTGCTCCAGGCGGGCGAGGTTTTGGGCGAGATTTCCTTCGTGGATTCGCGCCCTCCCACCGCCTCGGTAACGGCCACCCGCCTTTCGCTGGTCGGGGCGATTGCCAGCAAGCAACTCAGCGCCAAACTGCGCGAGGATGCCGGCTTTGCCTCCCGCTTCTACCGCGCGCTGGCGACTTTCCTGGCGGACCGTTTGCGCACGACGGTCGGCGGCCTCGGCTCGAAGGAGCTCGAACTCGATGAAAACATCGAGGACTTGGACGAGCTGGCGCCGCATCTGATGGACAATCTATCGCTTGCCGGCACGCGGTTCTCGGAAATGCAGCGCCGCAACTGGGGCGTGTAGCGGAAGGGACACGCGGCGCAGCCGCGTTCTCGGTACGCAATCCGCATGTCAAAGTCGATTTACCTGATCAATCCGCGGCCCGATGCTCCCACCTACTTCGGCGCCCAGGCCTATGCCGCATACGGGTTTGCACCCGCCGTGTATCTGGCCGACGTCGTCCTCGTCACAGTTGCCGCTGCGATTCCATCCGGCTTCGATGTCCGGATCTGCGACGAGGAGATTTCACCGGTGGATTTCGATATGCCTGCGGATTTCGTCGGCATCACCGGCAAAATCAATCAGGAAAAACGCATGATCGAATTGGCCCGCGAGTTTCGCCGCCGCGGTAAGATCGTGATCTTCGGAGGTTGCCGCGCCAGCCTTTCCCCCGATCGGCTCGGCCCCGAGTGCGACATCCTGGTGCGCGGCGAAATCGAGAACATCGCCGATAGATTGTTCGGGGATTTGCAGCGCGGAACCTGGCAGCACGAATATCTCGGAGACAAGCCCGATCTCCGCAAATTGCCGCTTCCCCGCTGGGACCTCTATCCCAATCACCGAGCTCTTCTCGCCAGCATGCAGACCTCCCGCGGCTGCCCCTTCGAGTGTGAATTTTGCGAGGTCGCTCAATACCTCGGACGCACCCCGCGCCACAAGGAGCCCGGCCATGTCATCGCCGAATTGGATGAGTTGTACCGCTACGGCTATCGCCTCGTCTTTCTCTGCGACGACAACTTCACCGCATTTCGCGCCCGCGCCAAAGAACTGCTCGCAGCCCTGCGGGACTGGAACGATGCGCGCACCCAGGGGCGGGTCTGGTTCAGCGCTCAGATTTCCGCCGATTGCGCCAAGGACCCCGGGTTGCTGCGCCTCTGCTCCGATGCCGGGCTGACCTACGCCTTCGTCGGCATCGAAACCCCCAATCAGGCTAGTCTGAAGGCGGCTGGGAAGCGGCAGAATCTGGGCGATATCGCGGCCCAGCTGGAGATGCTTCTCGCCCACGGCATCATGGTCACCGGCGGAATGATGGTGGGCTTTGACGCCGATACGAAGGACATTTTCGAGCAGCAGTACGAGCTTTCCATGACCATTCCCGTTCCCATCTTCAC
>Ga0326728_10000626_pt1 | contig 135928 bp, 117 predicted proteins | sample MB3enrmetagenome_FD_207602 | JGI IMG/M metagenome (GOLD analysis project Ga0326728, IMG submission 207602) | Lab enriched peat soil microbial communities from McLean, Ithaca, NY, United States - MB31MN | ecosystem: Environmental > Terrestrial > Soil > Wetlands > Peat | place: USA: New York...
TGCCAAACGCCAACTGGGTCTCAATCAAAGCACGTTCCTGAAGATCAAGGTGCTGGTAGCTCTTCGCCATATGCAACTATCTCCTGTTTGGGAAATGTTGCACTTGCACCTTGAATCCGCCCACCCAGTTCCTCGCGCCTGACGGCGCTTTCCTCGTACAATCAAGGGTTGGAGGGGCCGCGCCATGCGGCTCCGGCAGGGGGTCTCCGTTGATCGACCGCTATACTCGCCCGGCGATGGGCCGCATCTGGACCGATGAGAACAAGTACCGCTGCTGGCTCAAGGTGGAGTCGGCGGCAAGCACCGTGCTGGCTGAGGACGGCGTGATTCCCGCCTCGGCAGCCGAGGCCATTGCCGGCAAGGCCGGCTTCACCGTCGCCCGCATTCAGGAGATCGAGGCAGAGGTCAAGCACGACGTCATCGCCTTCACCACTGCTGTTGCCGAAACTCTCAAAGAACAGGGGTTCGACGCCGAATCGCGCTGGCTGCACTATGGGCTGACCTCGAACGACATCGTCGATACGGCGCAGGCGCTACAGGTTGCCGAGGCATCCGCGCTGATTCATTCCGGCATCGCCGCCCTGCTCGAAGTGCTCAAGCGCCGCGCCATCGAGTTCAAGCACACGCCCACCATCGGCCGCACCCACGGCATTCATGCCGAGCCCACCACCTTCGGCCTCAAGCTGCTCAACTGGTATGCCGAGATGGAGCGCAACGCGAGCAGATTTGCCGCGGCGGCCGAGGATATGCGCGTAGGCAAGCTCAGCGGCGCGGTGGGCACCTTCGGCCACTTGAAGCCCGAGCACGAGGAGCGCATCTGCGCGCGGCTCGGCCTCAAGCCTGCGCCGGTGGCCACGCAGGTCATCCAGCGCGACCGGCATGCGGCCTACATCTCCGCGCTGGCCATTCTCGGCAGCACGCTCGACAAAATCGCCCTGGAGGTGCGCCACCTGCAGCGCACCGAGGTGCGCGAAGCGCAGGAGTACTTCAGCGAGTTGCAGAAGGGATCCTCGTCGATGCCGCACAAGAAGAACCCCATCACTGCCGAGCAGATCAGCGGCCTGGCGCGCGTGCTGCGCGGCAATGCGCAGGCGGCCTTCGAGAACGTCGCCCTGTGGCACGAGCGCGACATTTCGCACTCGTCTGTCGAGCGGGTGATCTTTCCCGACTCGACCATTTTGGCGGATTATCTGCTGGCCAAAACCACCGGCCTGATCGACCGCCTGCTGGTCTATCCCGAGCGCATGAAGCGCAATCTGGAAAGCACCGGCGGCCTGATCTTCAGCGGCCAGTTGCTGCTCGACCTGGCCGAAGCCGGAATGCTGCGCGAGGACGCCTACCGGCTGGTGCAGTCGCATGCCACGCGCGCCTGGAAAGAGGAGCTGGTCTTCCGCGATGAGGTTGCGCGGGATGCGACGATTGCCGCGCTGCTCAGCCCGGAAAAGCTGGCTCGGACCTTCGATTGCACACGTCAGTTGGGCAATGTGGATGCTATCTTTAGGCGGGTGCTGGGAGAGTGAGGGACGAAGATACTCCGCACCAGGTTGTCGATCAGCGCGAATCGTCGGCCGCAACCGCGTGCGGCCAGGAACCCGCGCCGTAGGCGCAATGTTTGTTAGCCCCGCGCTTCAGCGTGGGGTAGGGAGTCGTTGTTATAAACCGGGAGTCCCGTAGGGACGGTGTACCATGGCGCATACGTACGCGAGCAATTTCATTCATTGCGTCTTCAGCACCAAAGAGCGTCGTCCGCTGATACCAGCCGCCCGCACCACCGAACTCTATGCCTACCTGGGCGGCATTGCGCGCGGCGAGAGTCTCTCGCTTCTGGCCGCGGGCGGGACCGCCAATCATGTTCATTTGCTATTTGTCCTGCCGGCGACCTGCTCCCTTGCCCACGCGGTTCAGAAGCTCAAGGGAAGCTCTTCCCGGTGGATGGGGGATGGCTTTTTCTGGCAGGAGGGATACGGAGCGTTCAGCGTCAGCCCTTCGCAGGTTGAGGTCGTCAAGGGGTACATACATAACCAGGAAGAGCATCACCGCAAACGCGATTTTGAGCAGGAATTTGTCGCTCTTCTACGCAACTGTGGAATCGCATACGACGAGCGTTACGTCTTCGGGTGATCGAAAATGGCGTCGTCCCTACGGGACTCAATTGGATCGGACATTGCAGCGGACCCCACGCTGAAGCGCGGGGCTAACAAACATCGCGCCTACGGCGCGGTCGCTGCTGTTTTCAAATCTGCGCGGTCGAAAAGAAGAGCAGAACAATTCCTCGGAGGGGACAGTGACCGAATCTGAGATTCAGTGCCTTAAAGACAATATCGACAAAACAGTTGGAATCGAGACAAGCGAAGGCGAACAACTTATCGCAAAGGTACTATTTGTCACCTACGATAAAGAGTACGAAGAGCACGAGCTGCTATATCAAGTAGTCTCCTCAAGCACGCCTGAGTTTTATTCGCAATATGAAAACTCGGGAGGCTATGTCTTGGATTTTGACAAAATCGTGTCGGTAAGACCACTCAGTTGAAGTCGGCCAGGAATCCGCGCCGTAGGCGCAGTGGTTATTAGCCCCGCGCTTCAGCGTGGGGTGAGGGAACGCAATAATAAACGGGGAGTCCCGTAGGGACGGTGCTCATTCATGAACGTCACAGTTGCAATCACCGGCGCATCCGGCGCGGTCTTTGGCCGCGAGATGCTGCGCGCGCTCGAAGCGGACGAGCGCGTGGCCCGCGTCCACTTTGTGGCTTCGGAAAACTCGTTGCGCGTGCTGGCCGAGGAACTGGGCGTGAGCGGCCGCAACGACCTGTTGGAAAAGCTGCTTGGCGCAACGCCCCGGAAGACCGTCCAGCACTCCGATGCGGACATCGGCGCGGCCATAGCCAGCGGCAGCCATCCCTCGGCCGGAATGATCGTTCTGCCCTGCTCGATGGGCACGCTGGCGGCCATCGCCCACGGGCTGGCCAACTCGCTCATCGCCCGCGCCGCCGACGTCACCCTCAAGGAGCGCCGGCCGCTGCTGCTGTGCGTGCGTGAGACGCCCTTCAACCGCATTCATCTGCGCAATATGGCGCTGGCCGCCGAGGCCGGCGCGGTGATCTTCCCCTGCATTCCCGCCTTCTACAATCACCCCGTCGATTCGACCGAGATGGCGCGGCAGTTTGTCTATCGTGTGCTGGCCCACATCGGTTTGCCGCAGCCGGGAGCCTATGTCTGGAAGGCGGAAGAGTGAAGAGCAGGGATCAGGGATCAGGGGTCAGAGCACTGCCTGCTTCGACATTTTGCTTCACCTTCGATGTGCGCCGGGGCGTTCCGGCCGCAACTCAGATTTGACACGGGTCCCCGCTTCAACGATACTTCCTTTAATGCCGAACTCAAGGGAACACGGAATTGCGGTCATGGCCATGTGCATGTGTATGGCGTGCGGACCCCTCCGTGCGGCTCTTGAGAGGCGAATGCGCTAGGCGCAACCGATCTTGAAGCCAGGCGGCCCGGGTCCCGGAGAGGATTCGGGCCGATTTGTTTTTGGGGTGGCTCGATTCCCACCCTAGCCGCAAAGACAAGAACGCGGTGCCCAAAGGGCGCCCAGGTGGGGCACCCAAAATCCAGCATCACAACAATCCCGTCCTCGCAAAAATGGTTGAAAATCAAAAGAAAGCAGAAGGAGTCCACCATGTCCGAATCGAAGCAACGCCAGTTTGCCACCCTTGCCGTCCACGCCGGCCAATCGCCCGACCCGGCGACTGGTTCGCGCGCCGTGCCCATCTACCAGACCACCTCGTACGAGTTCCAGGACGCGGACCACGCCGGGCGGCTGTTTGCGCTCAAGGAGTTCGGCAATATCTACACGCGCATCATGAACCCGACCACCGATGTCTTCGAGAAGCGCGTCGCGGCGCTTGAGGGAGGCGCGGCGGGGCTGGCCACGGCCTCGGGCCAGGCGGCGGAGACGCTTACCCTGACCACGCTGGCCTCGGCGGGAGAGGAGATCGTCTCCACCACCTCGCTCTATGGCGGCACCTACAACCTCTTCCACTACACATTCCCGCGGCTGGGCATCACGGTCAAATTCGTGGACGCGGACGACTTCGACGGGCTGCGCGCGGCCATCAACGAGAAGACGCGGGCCGTCTACACCGAGACCCTGGGCAACCCCAAGCTGGATGTGGTGGACATCGAGCGGATCGCCGCCATCGCGCACAAGCACAAGCTGCCGCTGGTCATCGATAACACCTCGGCCTCGCCGGCGCTGGTGCGGCCCATCGAGTGGGGCGCGGACATCGTGGTCAACTCGGCCACCAAGTTTCTGGGCGGCCACGGCACCACCATCGGCGGCGTGATTGTGGATGCGGGCAAGTTCGACTGGGCGGCGTCAGGGCGCTTCAGGAACTTCACCGAGCCGGACCCGTCTTATCACGCCCTCTCCTACACGCAGGCTTTCGGCCCCTTGGCGTTCATCCTCAAGGCGCGCGTGCAGGGGCTGCGCGACACCGGCGCGGCGCTCTCGCCCTTCAATGCGTTTTTGTTGCTTCAGGGGATCGAGACGCTGCACCTGCGCCTGGAGCGCCACTCGGAGAATGCTCTGGCCGTGGCTAGGCATCTGGAGCAACATCCCGGCGTGGAGTGGGTCAACTATCCGGGCCTGGAGTCCAGCCCCTATTACGCGCGGGCGCGGAAGTATCTGCCCAACGGCAAGGGGGGACTGGTCGCCTTCGGCATCAAGGGCGGCTATGAGGCGGGAAAGAAGCTGATCGACTCGCTGGAACTCTTCTCGCTGGTGGCCAACATCGGCGACGCCAAGTCGCTGGTGATCCATCCAGCCTCGACCACTCATCAGCAGCTTTCCGTCGAGGAGCAGGCCACGACCGGCGTAACTCCCGAGCTGGTGCGGCTGTCGGTGGGCATCGAGGATATTCGCGACATTCTGGCGGATCTGGACCAGGCGATCGAGGCGGCGAACGGGCATTCGTTCCTGGGCGCAACCGCAACCGCGGGTCATGCTGCACAATAAAGGTGATGACTGAAACCGGAACCCCGGCCGTGGCCGGGCCTCAAGTAAAGGGAGCCAGAACGAAAGTTCTGGAGCCCACCTACGAGGGGGACTATGTACTTGACGAGCGTCTGTTGTTGGAGTGCGGCCGCACCCTGGCCGGCGTAACACTGCACTATGCGGTGTATGGCCGGCTGAATGCGGCGCGCGACAACGCCGTGCTCGTGTGCCATGCGCTCTCCGGTTCGGCGCTGGTGGGATCCTGGTGGCCTGAGATCTTTGCGCCGGGAGCGGTCTTGTCGCTGGAACACGACTTTGTGATTTGCATCAATATGCTGGGTTCCTGTTATGGTTCCACGGGGCCCGGCTCGGTGGACCCGGAGACGGGCGCGATCTACGGCCCGGACTTTCCGCTGGTCTCGATCCGGGACAACGTGCGGGCGCAGGCGCGGCTGCTGGATTCCATGGGCATCCGGCGGCTGCGGCTGGTTTTGGGCGGCTCCATCGGAGCCATGCAAGCCCTGGACTGGGCCATTCTCAATCCCGAGCGCGTGGCGCGGGGGCTCATCATAGGCGCGACGCCGGTTTCAGCCATGGGGCTGGCGCTCAATCATCTCCAGCGCCAAGCCATTCTGCACGACCCGGAGTGGGCGGGCGGCCGCTATCTGCCGCAGCGTCCTCCGCGGCGGGGGCTAGCGCTGGCCCGCCAGATCGGTATGCTCAGCTACAAGTCCGCGGCGCTCTTCGAAGAGCGCTATGGGCGCAATCCCAATCGCAACGGCGAGGACCCCTGGGGCCTCGACGACCAGGGCGGCGGACTCATTGGCGGGCGCTTCGACATCGCCGGCTATCTGGACCTTCAGGGACAGCGATTCATCGACCGCTTCGACGCCAATGCCTACCTGGCCCTGCTGCGCACCATGGATACCTGGGATCCGATGCGCGGCTTCGCCTCGGCGACGGAAGCCTACAGCCGCATCCGCGCCCGCCTCAGCTTCGTCGGCATCAGTTCGGATTGGCTGTTCCCGGCCCAGGAGGTGCGCCGCTTTGCCGAGACCATTCGCGCCGCGGGCGTCCAGGCCGACTACCGGGAGATGATCAGCGACCACGGCCACGATGCCTTTCTGGCCGAACAGGCCGAATTGGTGCGGCTGCTGCAATGAGCGGGCCGCACGCCATCCCATCCTAGCCGCAACAACAGAGACGCGGCGAGGGTGGGGCACCCGCCGCCCAGCATTGGAACCCAGGAACAGTTTCTCCCCGTCCGGTGTCTAAGCCGATATGCGCTGGAGCGACCGGCAGTCCGGAGCGTCGGGTCGGGACCGGACCGGAGGCCTGTTTTTCTTCCCGCCACAACTGTTATTCCGGCAGAAATGGACTTTGGACCAGACGCCGGCTCAGCGCCCAAGGACCGCGCCGCGCAACTTCCCAAACAATTATTTCTTCCCATCACATCTTCCCTTGTCACAATGGGCACGGCTTTCTATAATCCTTCCAACACCGCATTGGGAGCCGTGGTATGGTTTACCCATGCCCCGGTACTCAACCGCCAGACTGAACGGTTGCAACTTCCGCGAGCGAGTGCTTGAGTATCGATCTCCATTTCGGCAATTCCCAGGAGCACTGAATGAAAAAGTTTGTCTTTGCGTCTGTGATGGCATTGGCGAGCATTAGCCTCGTTTCCGCGCCCACGCTACGAGCACAGGATTCGGACCAGATCACCATCAAGGATCCGGCCGAGTACAACGCCTATCAATTGGCAACCACCCAGAGCGATCTCAAGGCCAAGACCGCTGCCCTCGAGACCTTTCTGCAAACCTATCCCCAGAGCGTGGTCAAGAGCGCCGTCCTCGACATGCTGTTGGATACCTACCAGCAACTGAACGACCCGGACCATGCGCTCAGCGCGGCCAAGCGCCTGCTCCAGTTGGACCCCAACAACATGAAGGCCATCTTCATTTCGGTGCTGCTCGAGAAAGCGCAGTGCCAGAAGACCAGCGATCCGCAGGTCTGCGACGATGCCGCGGCGATGGCCGATAAGGGCCTTGCGACTCCCAAGCCCGCCAAGACCTCCGAAACCGACTGGAAGAAACAGACGGACGCGACCCGGCCGATCTTCCGCTCCGCCAAAGCCTTGGATGACATTCTCTCCAAGAAGGACGTCAAGGCCGGCGTCGCCGAGTACACACAGGAGCTGATGCTGTTCCCGCCCGATCAGACCACGAGCGGCCAGGGACTGGTTGACACCCTGAACATCGCCGAGGCCTATGCCAAGGAAACTCCGGCGGACGCGGTGGACGCGGTGTGGTTCTATGCCCGCGCGCTCGACTTCGCTCCCGACAGCTACAAGCCCGTGATCGAAAAGAAGCTCGAGTACTGGTACAAGAAGTACCATGGCGGGCTGGATGGACTGGACGACCTGAAGGCCCAGGCGGCGAAGACCGTTTTCCCGTCGAACTTTGTCCTCAAGCCCGCGCCGACCCCGGCGGAGAGAATCCACGACCTGCTTGCCAACACCCCCGATCTGACGAAGCTGGCTCTTGCCGACAAGGAGACCATTCTGGCTCTTGGCAGCAAGGAGGATGCCGACAGATTGTGGGCGCTGATGAAGGATCAGGCGACCCCGGTTCCGGGAGTTGTCATCGAGGCCACCGCCTCGGTCATCAAGCTCGCCGTGACCGCGGACGCCAAGGATGCCAAGGTTCCCGATTTTATCGTCAACATGAAGACGCCGCTGGCCGAAAAGGCCATTCCTGCCGTGGGTTTCACGTTTGGCGACCATACCAAGGGGGAGGCCGAGCTGGATGGAACCTACGACACTTACACCCAGGTTCCGGCTACGGCAACCACGGCGCAGTCGGCGCAGATCGTGCTTCGCGACGGAGCCATTATCCCCAAGAAGGTGGTGCCGGTGCACAAGCCGACCCCGGCGCACAAGCCTGCGGGGCACTGATTCGCCGCTCGCTCGCGCCACCTCCCGCTCCTGGGAGCATGAGGGATCATGAAGGGCAGCCCGCATAGGGCTGCCCTTTCTGTGCCCGCGGAGCCTTCATCCAGAGCCCCGCTCCACCGGGCGGTGGTAATCTGGGGGCACGATGGCGCAACTGAGAATCCCGCCCCTGCTCCTGGCCGTTCTGTCCATCGCCGCTCTCTGCGCCTTGGCCCGGGCCCAGACGGAACCAGCTCAGGATACTTCCGCGACCCATCTCAAGGTCACTCCCGTGCCCGCTGCCGTGCCTCCCGTGCCGTTTCCTCCCGGCAGTGAGACTCCGGGGCCGGTGGCGCCGGTCGAGTACCGCTCCGCCGGCCAGATGTCCAGGGAGGACCTCGACCTGGAGGCGGATGCAGAGTCTTCGATCGCCGAACACGCCGCGCGCATCGGCCTGGAGTTCAGTCACGGCGCATGGAGTTACCGGCAACTGGTCTGCCCGGCGCTGCCCAACCACCTCTTCCTGCGCTTCCTGCGCAACGCCGGCACGGGCGACGTGAGCGTGTTCACGGCCTCGATTCCGCGCAACGGCGAGGGCCGGGTGCGCATCATCCCTATTCGCCTTCGCGGTTATTCGCTCTTCTCGCCCGCGCCCATCAATGCGCTCACCATCTCGGCCTTCAACCACATCCGGGTTGAGGAACACCCCGGCAAGACGCCCGACTGGCTGGGAACCGCCCTGTGCTACGCCGCCCTGGCGGGAGCGCATCCCCAGGTTGCGAATCTGGTTGACGACCTGGAGAGCCAGAAGTTCCTCACCGCCGTCCCGGCCAGGCTGGAGATTCCGGTCCAGGGCGGCGCCATCGTTTCGTTTACGGATGTGGCTGCCTCTCCCCGGCCCATGGAGTGGACCATGACCTTCGACAGAAGAGGCAGACTGCTGAAGGCCGCGCATTTGCCCGTGGGCCAGCTTACGGTTCATCCCGTTCCGCCCGGCGCGGGAGAGCCCAAAGGCGCGCCCTGGCCACCGACGGTCGATGTCGATTCGGTGGGCAGCACGGTCAAGTAGACGAACCCTTGTCAGCGCCGGGAAAACTAACCCCTGACCCCTAATCCCTAACCCCTGTTTTTCCGTCACTCTCCCAGCATGATCCGCTGAATGCCCGTGGCGCGCCCCGTGAGCGGGTAGCATGTGACCAGGGCCGCGCACATCTTGGGGTTGCCTTTCGCGGCCTCGAACTTGCCCGGCATTCCGGTCAGGAACTTGTGCAGCACCAGGTCCTTGTCCACGCCGATGATGCTGTCGTAGGGGCCGCTCATGCCCACATCGGTCTGATAGGCGGTTCCGCCGGGCAGCACGCGCTCATCGGCGGTGGGAACGTGGGTGTGCGTGCCCAGCACCGCGGTCACGCGCCCATCCAGATGCCAGCCCATCGCCGCCTTCTCGCTGGTGGCCTCGGCGTGAAAATCCACCACGATCACCTTGGCCTTGACGCCGGCCAGCAGAGCGTCGGCCGCGTGGAAGGGGTCGTTGGTGGTGTTCATGAAGACGCAGCCCTGCAACTGGATCACCGCGTAGGCCACGCCGCTCTCCGTGGTTCCCTCATAGACGCCGTAGCCGGGCAGGCCCGGTTGCAGATTGGCGGGCCGCAGCACGCGCCGGGCGCGCTCATGGCTGCCGGCCGGGACCGACTTGAGGTAATCGATCAGCTCGCGCTTGTCCCAGACGTGGTTGCCGGTGGTCAGCACGTCCGCGCCCATGTCGAAGATCTCCTCGGCGAGCGGCGGGGTCACGCCGAAGCCGCCGGCGGCGTTCTCGGCGTTGATAACGACCAGATCGACCCCGTGCGCCTGGCGCACATGGCCGATGTGCTCGCGCACGATCTTGCGTCCCGCGCTGCCGAAGATGTCGCCGACGAAAAGAAGGTTCAAGAAGACTCCAGGGGTTAGGGATCAGGGATCAGAGATCAGAGATCAGGAATGACCTGTTCAACATAGTGTATTGCCCGCCCTAGGCTTACGACCAACCGCACCCTTGTGGGTAGTCTCCTAGTTTGCTTTGGCCGATTCACGATAGACACGATTCAACTCATCGATCCACATGCGGTCTCGGTCCCTGATATCCCGCCCCAGATCGGCAGCAAGTTCGAAAAAGCCTTTACCGGGTTGTTGATCACCTTCCTTATGGACCACAATGACTGACAGCATCCCACGCCCACAGGCGTCCTCTTCCTCCGAGATTTGCCCAAGCATCGCACCCATTGCGTTGTCGTGAGGCCCTATTTGAATGGAGGTTAGCTTGGAGGAGAGCTCGCCATAGGCAATCGTTCGTTCTTGAGAGGCCCGCTGCCGGAGAATTCCTAACATTTCTCTCTTACCATTCTCCCATTGGAGTTCCGAATAACCGTATCTGGTCGGCATATCATTCCTCGTGAACTGCATTTCCGCCCTGTTTCTCATCAGTGGAAACAGGATTACATCGCGGATGGACTTCGAGCCGGTCAGCAGCATCACGAGCCGGTCTACGCCCAGGCCTTCACCGGCAGTGGGAGGCAGCCCGTAGGCCAGCGCCCGCACATAGTCCTCGTCCATCCGGTGGGCTTCTTCGTCGCCGCGAGCGCGTTCGGCAAGCTGCTGGGCAAAACGTTTGTGCTGCTCCACCGGATCGTTCAGCTCGCTGAAGGCGTTGCCCAGCTCGAAGCCGCCGCAATAAATTTCAAACCGTTCAACCCAATCCGGGTTGTCTGGGTCTTGCTTCGACAGCGGCGAGACGGCTGTCGGAAACTCGTAGATGATTGTAGGCTGGATGAGGTGCTGTTCGGCGACAGCTTCAAACAATTCAGCGACGTGTTTTCCCCATGGTTCCGTGGCGAACGCAGGCTCTTTCATCGTCATGTTCATATGGACAGCAAGAGCAAAATGGTCCTCGTGACGCTCCTCGCTTATGTCAGCAGCGAGGGGATTCATACGCTCTCGGGCTTGCTTGAACCACCGGCGAAAATCGTTTTCATTGGAAAGGTCATCTAGGGCGGGACGTGAAGCATCATCCGGCCACCATTTCCGAATCGCCCCCCGCATCGTCAGCCGCCGCCATGTAGCGAAATCGACGGGGTTGCCGTTGAGGTCGAGACGTGGAATTGAATTTCCATCCGCATCAATCGCGCCAGAAGGAAGAATAGTGGTCCCGTTCACCTCCCGCGCCACAAACGCAAGCAACTCCTCGGTCATGTCCATCAGGTCTTTGTAGTTCGCGTAGGCCTGGTAGAACTCCAGCATCGTGAATTCGGGATTGTGCTGCGTGCTCACGCCCTCGTTGCGGAAGTTGCGGTTGATCTCGTAGACGCGGTCCAGGCCGCCCACCACCAGCCGCTTCAGGTACAGCTCCGGCGCAATGCGCAGAAACAGGTCCATGTCGAGCGCGTTGTGGTGCGTCGTGAAGGGCCGCGCCGCCGCTCCGCCGGCGATCTGCTGCATCATCGGCGTCTCCACTTCCAGATACCCGCGCTCGTCGAAGAACCTCCGTATCGCCTTCAGCACCTTGGCGCGCTTGACGAAGACCTCGCGGCTGTCGAGGTTGGCGAACAGGTCCACATAGCGCTGGCGGTAGCGCAGCTCCACGTCGGCCAGGCCGTGAAACTTCTCGGGCAGCGCCAGCATGGCCTTGGCCAGGAAGGTCAGCCGCTCCACGTGAATGGTCAGCTCGCCGGTGCGCGTGCGGAAAAGATAACCTGCCGCCCCGATGTGGTCGCCCAGGTCGAGCAGCTTGTAGAGGGCAAAGCCCTGCTCGCCCACCGCGTCGAGGCGGACGTAGATCTGCAACCGCTCGCCGCCCTGCTGGAGGGTGGCGAAGCCGGCCTTGCCCTGGGCGCGGATGGCCATGATCCGCCCGGCGACGGCGACCGTCACGCGGCTGGCTTCGAGAGCCTGGCCCGTCGCCTCGCCCCACTTCGCCCGCACCTCGGGGACGGTATGCGAGGCAGGGAACTGGTTGGGATAGGCGGGCTGCCCCAGCTTCTCGATCTTTGCCAATTTTGACTTGCGCAGGTCGAAGAGACTGCGCTCGAACTCCGAATCGAACACGGTGATTCCTTTGCGCGAACCAGGTCACTGGTGCAAGAGCCAGTATATCGTTCGTCGCGTGCAGGGCGGGCTGAGCCCAGGAATGCGGCGAAGTATCCTGAAAGATAGCCTAACTGAGACGCTTGAACGGGCGTCCAATACTTGGGAGAACCCCTATGAAGCCACGATTTAGCGCGTTCTTTCTTTGTGTTCCCCTCGTCTTTTCCCTGCAAGCCCGGGCCACCATCCTGCCGGACGCCTGCGGCGACGACAAGGTCAAATTCGAAGTCTCCACAAAGAGCCATCAGCCGCCGCCGGCCCCTCCGGCAGACGGCAAGGCGCAGATCGTTTTTATCCAAAATGAAAACCTGATGATCGGCCCATTCATGCATGCTACGGTCCGCTTCGGTTTGGATGGCGCCTGGGCGGGCGCCAACAATAACAACTCCTACTTCGCGGTGAACGTGGACCCGGGGGTTCATCACCTCTGCGTCAGTTGGCAATCGGCCCTGCCCCTGCTGAAAAAGAGCATCGACGTGGCCAGCTTCACCGCCGATCCGGGCAGGGTCTACTACTTCGCGGCCAACGTCAAGGTGATTCCCGTCGGCGACAACAACGCCACCTATGATTTCAGTCTTACCCAGTTGGATGACGATGAGGGCAAGTACCGGGTCAAGGCGTGGAAGGTTGCCACCTCAACACCCAACAAGTAGGTCCTCCCCTTTCGTGCGGAAGGGCGCTGGTCGTGTATAACCACGGTAGATGCCCTTTATCCGCCCCATTCCGGAGTCCCAGCCGGTACGCAAGGCTTCCCCTGCCGTCGATGCCTGGGTGCAGGCTGAGAAGCTGATGCAGATTGCGATTCTGCTGCCGGCCGCGGCGCTTATCGGCTGGCTGGCCGGCGCCTGGCTTGACAACCGTCTGCATCAGGAGTGGATCGCGATCTTCGGCGTTGTCTTTGGAAGCATCTCCGGGCTGGTGGGCGTGGTGCGGATGGCGATGGCGGCGGAGAGAAATTCCCGTCCGGGAAGCGATAGCCAAAATGGGACCTGAGAGGGAAGTTCCAGCCTGAAACCATGAAAGAAGAAGCTCACCCTATCGTCGATGTCAGCGAAGAGGACCAGCAGGCGATGCTCCTACGGGCCTTGCGCAAGACGCTGATTCTAGGCCTGTTGTCTTCTCTTGCGGTGCTCGTTGGCGCCGGCTGGCGCAGCGCCGCCATGCTGCTGACCGGTACTCTGATCTCGGCGGCCAGCATTCTGGAGTGGCGGCGTCTGCTGCGGGTGATCAACGCCAAGCTCAACCACCGGCAGACTCCCAGGAGCGCCCCCGCGGTGGTCCTCTTCTTTGTGCTCAGGCTCACCGTTTATGCGGTGGTCATCTATGGTAGCCTGAAATGTTTCCACGGTTCGGTAGTGGCGCTTCTCTGCGGCCTGGGTCTGGCGGCCTTGACCATCGGCTGGGAGGTGATTGCGCTGCTGAGGGACTGACAAGCCTGCCGGCGGATGCCGTGAGTCCGCCCCGGAGGCAGAAAGACTTAAGTTTTCATGCCGGAATCGTTTGCGCTGGTCCGCTTGCTGAACGCCCTCTTCATGGGCCTCGAGGTCAAGGCTTTTCGATCCATCGGGCTTCTCCCTGCCGATGCCGCGCAGAGGGCCGTCACGGTCAACCGGGCGCTGGGGCTGGAACTGCTGGTGGTCGGCGGTTTCATTGTCTTTTTCCTGATCGTGCGGCTGACGCTCTCGGTGGAAAAACCGAACCCGGCGCAGCAGATCGCCGAGATGATCCACGAACTGGGCGGCGGGCTGGCGGACCAGATCATCGGCCACGGCTACCAGCGCTTCCAGGCCTTCGTGACCTGCATCTTTCTGTTTGTGCTCTCGTGCAACCTGCTGGGGCTGATCCCCGGCCTCAGTGCGCCCACGACTTTTCCGTCGGTGCCGCTGGGTCTGGCCTTGACCACCTTCGTCTATTACAACTTCAACGGCATCCGCGCGAATGGGATTCTCGGCTATCTGAAGCAGATTGCCGGACCGATCTGGTGGATCGCCTGGCTGATCTTCCCCATTGAGCTGATCTCGCACCTGGCGCGCATCCTGTCGCTCACCATCCGTCTCTACGCCAACATGTTTGCCAGCGACATGGTGTCGCTGGGCTTCTTCTCGCTGGTCCCGATCGGCGTTCCGGTTATCTTTCTGGGCCTGCACATCTTCGTCTCGGTCATTCAGGCTTTCGTGTTCATGCTCCTGACCATGATTTATCTCTCCCTGGCGGTTTCGCACGAGCACTAGAGCCTTCGGTTGCAATAGTCTCGTCCATGACGAGAAGGATTCCGCCGGGGAGCGCTTCCGCCCCGGACCAGCGGACGGCCGCAAGCGTGAGGGGGCCAAAAGCATTTTCGGAGCTGCATTTTCCGAAGATGCCGGCACGGTGAGCCTCAACCACCCACTGGCGGCCAATTTCAGGGAAGCAGGAGAAATATGCGCATACTTCAATCTGTGTTCATGGTGCTGGCGGTTCTCTGTTTCGCCATTCCGTCCTTTGCGGCGGATGGCGGCTCAGCCGCGGTAAGCCTGGTGCCCATCGGCGCCGGTGTAGGCATGGCGCTGGCCGCCGGTCTCTGCGGCCTGGGTCAGGGCCGGGCGACCGCTTCGGCCTGCGAAGCGCTGGCCCGCAATCCCGGAGCTCGTGGCGGCCTGATGATCTTCCTGGTTCTCGGCCTCGCCCTCATCGAATCCCTCACCCTCTTCACCCTGGTCATTATCCTGATCAAGGTGTAGTAACGTTGATTCCAAGACAACGAGGCGGCCCTGCCTGAGCGGGCGGGGCCGCTTTGTTTCGTGCGCCCGGCAGGGCGCAGTTACGGGCCAATGGATGCAAAGCCCGATGCTCGCACGGAACGCCGTGCCGCAGATCCGGCAGGCTGTAGGACGCCATACGCTCGACCTTCATCCTAAACGGCTTGCCGCAATCCGGCGGCGTTGTGGCTCTTTCGCTTACGCGCCTCAGTCGGCTTCAGTTCGGATGCCTTGAGGTTCGGAACTCCCATCGTCTCGCCCAGATGCGCCCGCGCCAGTTCCAGGTCTCCGTGGGCCGCAATCAATTCCTCCTTACGGGCTGCCAGGTTTACCTGGGCAGACATGCGCTCCGACTCCACCGCCAGGCCGGCCTTGACGTGATCCTCAACCGATGTCAGCAACGCCGCCGCCATGGCGAGCGGATAGCTGGGGCTGCCAGAACTTGTCTCCGGCTGATCGCCAAGGGGTGGATACTTCGGCGCCGGCTGGGGGGATTCCCCGAGACGGCAACCGGAAGAGTCCCGAAGTGGTCGCGGTAAGGCCTGTTGAGGGACCACCTCGCGTTGTAGACGGCGCCGGTGCCAGTTACGTCGAGCGTGGAAACAGCCATGGTGTACGCCGCCATCTTCAGAAAGCCAGTGTGCCGGAACATCTCGTTGAGCACCACTGCGTAAGCAAGATCGGCCTTGAGGCTTCCGACTCCGTAACCGTATTCGTCGATGGGCAGAAAGATCTTCTTGTCGAGCATGGCCGGGGAACGCTTCACGCACTCCTGCCATTCTTCAGCACCGCGGCAGCTCCAGTTGCGATTCGGTGCAGGCGTCTACTCGATTGCCGGTTGGCATCTCCGAGGAGTGCCCTGCGCAGAGCGTCCTTCTTTTCGGCCGCAAGCGCCGGCTTTTTCCCCGCCAGGGTTCCTTTGGTCTTGGGGCTGCGTCGGGGGCGATATACTTTCCTGGAACCGGCGCTGAAAAAGGAGATTCCGGTTAAATTCGCGGAAGACGCTTTCACAGCCAAGGAGGTGGAACGTATGAGCCGTTCTGCTGCCCGGCTGCTCTTCTGGTCGCCAAGAATCCTGGCAATGGCCTTAGCCATCTTCTTAAGCCTCTTCGCGCTGGATGCCTTCCGCGAGTTTCATGGATTTTGGGTTTCGGCGCTCGCATTTTGTATCCATCTGATTCCGGCACTGATCGTTATTGCCGTGTTGGTTGCCGCCTGGAAGTGGGAATGGATAGGAGCGGTGGTGTTCGCGCTGCTGGCGGTGATCTATTCATGGACCGCGCTGCACAGACACTTGCATTGGCTGGTCTTCCTGGCGATCTCTTTGCCTCTGCTCGTAATTGCCAGGCTGTTTCTGGCCAACTGGATCGAGCGCGCGAAGCTGCGCACGGCCCACTGAGCGCCTGCATCGAGGGAGCCGCGCGGCGGCCGCGCGATGCAGCCTGCCGAAGAGCGGAACCCGGCGATCCCGCGTGTGCGAGAGTTAAGATGGGATGAGAAGGCGCGCTACCACCGCTCACTCCATTTCTACGAAGCCTTCTTCCACATCCCCTGCTTCATGATCGTCCTCAGAAGGTTATGAAACAGCTTCCAGGAGTTCTATGTCGCGATTGAATCCGTACGTCGTCCTGCTGACCATCATCGCCACGTTGGGCGGATTGCTTTTTGGATATGACACGGCCGTAATCAACGGCGCGGTGAAAAGTCTGGAGGCTTATTTCATCGATCCGCGATTTGCGAATCTGGCCAACCCCGCCCAAGCCAACGCCGCGCATTCGTTGCATGGCTTTGTAGTTTCGAGCGCGCTCATCGGCTGCATCTTCGGAGGGCTGATTGGCGGCTGGGTGAGCACCAACATCGGCCGCAAGCGCGGATTGATCATTGCCGCCGTGCTCTTCCTGATTTCAGCCCTGGGCGCGGCCGCGCCGGAATTCCCATTTGCCCCCATCGGCCACGGCGGACCGGGATATATGGTGAATTTCATTGTTTACCGCATCCTCGGCGGCATCGGCGTGGGGTTGGCTTCCATGTTGTCGCCCATGTATATCGCGGAGATCGCGCCGCCCAAGGTGAGGGGAAACCTGGTGGGCTGGAACCAGTTCGCCATCATCTTCGGCATGCTGGTGATTTACTTTGTCAACTTCGGAATCTCCAAAGCGGGAAGCGGGGATGCCTGGCTCAATTCCATCGGCTGGCGCTACATGTTCCTTTCCGGCAGCATTCCCGCCATCCTCTTTCTGATCCTCCTGTTCCTTGTGCCTGAGACCCCGCGTTACCTGATGCTGAAGGGGAACGAGAGCGGCGCGCGCGCGGTGCTGGCCAAACTGGTGACGCCCGAGGAAGCCGAACAGGAGATCTCCGAAATCCGCGCCTCCCTGAGCGAGCATCACTCCGGCAAATTGTTTTCCTTCGGCGTGCTCCTCATTTTCATCGGCGTCACGCTGTCGGTCTTCCAGCAATTTGTCGGCATCAATGTCGTGCTCTATTATGCGACGGATATCTTCCAAGGCATGGGCATGACCACCAATGCCTCGCTGCTGCAAACGATCATTGTGGGCGCGGTCAACCTTGCTTTCACCGTGGTTGCCGTTCTGAGTGTGGATCGATTCGGCCGCAAGCCGCTGCAGATCATCGGAGCGCTGGTCATGGCGGTGAGCATGATTTCGTTGGGCGTCGACTTCTGGCTCGGCGGCAAGGGCATGGTCGCGCTGCTGTGCATGCTGGTGTATATTGCCGGTTTTGCGGTTTCCTGGGGGCCGGTGACCTGGGTGCTCTTGAGCGAGATCTTCCCCAACCAGATTCGCGGCAAGGCCATGGCCGTGGCGGTGGCGGCGCAGTGGATCGCCAATTGGCTCGTCAGCTGGTCGTTCCCCATTCTGGATGAGAATCCCTATCTGGTGGAGCATTTCAAGCATGGGTTCGCCTATTGGATCTACGGTGTGATGGGCATTCTCGCCGCCTTGTTCATGTGGGCGGTTGTGCCGGAGACCAAAGGCCGTTCGCTGGAGCAGATGGAAGGTTTGTGGCAGGGGGCTGGTAAAAAATCGCCGCAGGCGAGATAGGAAGCCGAACGGAGCAGCTGGCTAGAGCGAAACCAGAGATGGTGCGCCCTGGCGAGTTCAGTGCCGGGTCGCCGGTCCCTGCTGGTCGCGTCGACTTGAGGGTTGCGGTTTCGCGGTACAGTCACTTTGGTTTCGCTATAGGCGGCGAAACTTGAGCCGGTCGAAGCCCATGCGCGGCGCTTCCATTGCCCGCATCGGCAACGGCGGTTGACCTCGCCGCCGCCCGGTCCCTATCGTAACCACAGCGCCAGTGCACCGCCCAGAGGAGGATCCCCATGAGTCTTGCGGACCAATCCGTCCCCACCGCACCCATCGCCGCGCCGCTCAAGAAGACGCCCCTCAACGCCATCCATCGCGCCCTCAAAGCCAGAATGGTGGACTTCGGCGGCTGGGAGATGCCGGTCGAGTACCCAGGTTCCGGCGGCGGACTCATCGCCGAGCACATGGCTGTGCGCACCGCAGTTGGCCTTTTCGACGTCAGCCACATGGGAGAGATCCAGTTCCGCGGTCCCGGCGCACTGGCGGCCATCCGGCACATCACCATGAACGATGCCTCGCGCCTCCGGGACGGGCAGATCCAGTACTCGGCGCTGCTCACCCCCGAAGGCACATTCGTGGACGACATTCTCGTCCACCGCCTCAGCCCCAACGACTACCTTCTGGTGGTCAACTCGACCACCAAGGACAAGGACTGCGCCTGGATTCGCAAGCAGGTGGGCTCGTGGCCCTCGATACATATCGCCGATTACTCCAGCTATTACTCGCAGCTGGCCCTGCAAGGCCCGCGCGCCCTTGAAACGCTGCAAAAGCTGACCAAGGCAGACCTGGCCGCCATAAGGAACTACTGGTTTGCGTGGGGCGCGGTGGCCGGCGTTCCCAACGTGCTGATCGCCCGCACAGGTTACTCCGGCGAAGACGGCTTTGAACTCTACCTGCCCGCCGATGAGCCCCCCAGCGCGAAGATGTGGAACGCGCTGATGGAAGCGGGTGCGGAGTTCGGCATCCGCCCCTGCGGCCTGGGCGCGCGCAACACGCTGCGCCTGGAGGCCGGCATGAGCCTCTACGGCCACGAAATCTCCGACTCCATCAACGTCTTCGAGGCCGGCCTGGAGCGCTTTCTCAAGCTCGACAAGGGCGAGTTCATCGGCCGCGAGGCCCTGCTGGCGGTCGAGGCCGCCGGCGGTCCCAGGCGCAGGCTTGTGGGCCTGGAGATGGTCGAAAGGGGCATTGGCCGCGACGGCTACGCGGTGCTCGACCTCGCCGGCAACAAGATCGGCGTCATCACCTCCGGCTCGCCCGCGCCCTTCCTCAGGACCAACATCGCGCTGGCTCTTGTGCCCGCATCCGCGGCTGCCTCCGGCGAGGATTTTCTGGTCCAGGTCCGCGCCAACCGCGTCAGGGCAAAGCAGGTTTCACTGCCGTTCTACAAGCGGCCGAAGGGATAACCGGCGTGCTTCGGGCTATTCCAAGCGGAAGCGTCTTGTTTGAACCTGCCCCGATTCGCTCCGTGCGCGCCATCCCCTGATCTCTGGTCTCTGATCTCTGACCCATGATCTCTGTTCCGTTACAATCGAATCAACATGATTCGTTTCTCCACCGCCGGCGAATCTCACGGAGAAGCTCTGGTCGCCGTGGTCTCCGGTCTCCCCGCCGGCGTGCTTGTCGATCTCGACTTCGTGAACCGCGAACTCTGGCGCCGCCAGCAGGGCTACGGGCGCGGCGGGCGCATGAAGATCGAATCCGACAAGGCCCACATCCTCTCCGGCGTGCGCCACGGCCAGACCATCGGCTCGCCCATCGCCATCGAGATCGTCAACCGCGACTGGAAGAACTGGGAAGAGAAGCTGCCCGTCGAAGCCGGCGACCCCGCCAGGCACCAGGCGGTGGCCTCGCCGCGGCCCGGCCACGCCGACCTGGCCGGCGCGCTCAAGTACAACTTCTCCGAAGCTCGCTATGTGCTGGAGCGCGCCTCGGCCCGCGAGTCCACCGCCCGCGTGGCCGCCGGAGCCTTCGCCAAGCTGATGCTGCGCATCCTGGGCATCGAGGTTGCCAGCCACGTCATCCGCGTGGGCCGCGTCGGGCTCGACCGCGCCGCCGCGTGGGAGGAGATTGCAGCCGTCGCGGCCAAAGATGAAATCTTGCTCAGTTGCGTCGATCCCGCCACCGAAGCCCGCATGAAGGAAGAAGTCGAGGAGGTCTCGCGCACCGGCGACACCGTGGGCGGCGTCTTTGAGGTGGTGGTTCGCGGCGTCCCCGCCGGGCTGGGCACCTACGCCAACTGGGACGAGCGTCTCGACGGCCTGCTGGCCTGGGCGGTGATGAGCCTCCAGGCCGTCAAAGCAGTCGAAATCGGCCGCGGCGTCACGGCCGCCGAGTCCTTCGGCTCCGCCGTTCACGACCCCATTCAATACGCCGCGCAGCCGACCGGCAGGCCCACCCGCTTTACCCGTCCTCAGAACAATGCCGGCGGCATCGAGGGGGGCGTCTCCAACGGCGAGGACATCGTGGTCCGCGGCTACCTCAAGCCCATCTCCACGCTGCGCCGGCCGCTCGAATCGGTGCGCTTCGACACCCGCGAGGCAACCACAGCCAGCTACGAGCGCAGCGACATTTGCGTCGTCCCGGCCGCCGGCGTGGCCGCCGAGGCCATGGTCGCCCTCACCGTCGCCGATCTGGCCCAGCGCAAGTTCGGCGGCGACTCGGCGCTGGAAATGAAACGAAATTTCGATGGATACATCGAACAGATACGGAGCTTTTGACGCGCAGAGATGATTCTCAAGATTCTCAAGTATCCCGAACCGGTGCTCTCCGAGCCCGGCGAGCCGGTCAGCGAATTCGACAACGAGCTGCGCAAGCTGGTTGCCGATATGTTCGAGACCACCTACGCCTCGAAGGGCATCGGCCTGGCCGCGCCCCAGGTGGGCGTGTCGAAGCGCCTGGCCGTTATCGACCTCAGCCTGGGTCAGGACCCCAAACAGAAGCTGGTCCTTGTCAATCCCGAGATTATCTTCCGCGATGGCAAGGTCTACGAAGAGGAGGGCTGCCTCAGCTTTCCCGAGATCCGCGAGAAGGTCGTCCGCGCCGCCAAGGTGCGCATCCGCGCCCAGGATGAGCATGGCAAATGGTCCGAGATGGACGGCGACGACCTGCTTTCGCGCTGCTTCCAGCATGAGATCGACCACGTCGACGGCATGTTGTTCATCTTCCGCATGAGCGCCCTCAAGCGCGACCTGAACCTGCGCAAGATCCGCAAGCTGCAGCGCGAAGGCAAGTGGTAAGGCTGTGAAACTCGTCTTCTGCGGCACGCCCGGCTTCGCCGTTCCCACCTTGGACGCCTTGCTCGCGGCGGGCCACGAGATCGCGCTGGTGGTCTCGCAGCCCGACCGCCCCGTGGGCCGCAGCCAGCAGCTCACCGCTCCGCCAGTCAAGGAAGCGGCCCAAGCAGCAGGGTTGCCCGTCGCGCAGCCCGACAAGATTCGCAGTAACCCGGAGTTCCGCGCCCAGCTCGAGGCCATCGCCCCCGACGCCATTGTCGTCGTCGCCTACGGCCGCCTGATTCCCCCGTGGATGCTGGCGCTGCCGCGCCTGGGCTGCATCAACCTGCACGGGTCGCTGCTGCCCAAGTTCCGCGGAGCGGCGCCCATTCAGTGGGCCATAGCCATGGGTGACGCTTTCACGGGCAACACCACTATGCTCCTGGAAGAGGGCCTTGACACCGGCCCCATCCTCCTCCAGCAGGCCGTCGAAATCGCTCCCGAACAGACCGCCGTGGAGCTGTCCAGCGTGCTTGCCAAGGACGGCGCGAAGCTGATGGTTGAAACCCTGGCCGGCCTCGCCGCCGGAACCATCCACCCGCGGCCGCAGAACCACAGTTTCGCCACCTTCGCCCCGCTGCTCGACCGCGAAGACGGCCGCATGGACTTTGCCGCGCGTACCGCCCACGAGCTCAAGAACCGCTGGCGCGGCTTTCAACCCTGGCCGGGCGCCTTCACCACGCTCGACGGCAGGAAGCTCATCGTTCACCGCCTGGAAGTCGCCGCGGCTCCGTCTTCTGGCGAACCGGTTCCAGAGGAAGCAAATCCCGTCGAGACAGGCCCTGCGGAGCCCGGCCGGATTCGCATCGAGAACCATCGCCTCATCGTCCGCTGTGCTGGAAATAGCTGGCTCGAACTACTCGAAGTGCAACTCGAAGGCAAGAAGCGCCTTTCGGCGGCCGAGTTCCTGCGCGGCAACCCGCTCGCTCCCGGCGCGCGGCTCGGGGCCCCGGTCCGATGACTGCTGCCCGGCAATCCGGCGTCGCGAGGACCGCGCCGAAGAGTCGTCAAGCGGAAATCTCTCCGGCTCGCAAAACCGCCTTCGACGTCCTCATGGGCGTGGTGCGCGGCCCATCCCATTCCGACGACCTGCTGCGCGGCAAGGCTGTCAATGCGCTATCCGCTCCCGATCGCAACCTGGCCACTGCGCTGGTCCTCGGCGTGCTTCGCTGGCAGATTCGCCTCGACCACGAGTTGCGGGCGCTGCTCAAGCGGCCCGACGCCAGGCTCGACCCGGAGATCGGCATTGCCCTGCGGCTGGGCGCATTCCAGATTTTGCACATGTACCGCATTCCCGCCCGCGCCGCTATCGACGAAAGCGTGGAGTTGGCCAAGCAGGCCGGCCATCGCTTCGCCTCCGGCATGGTCAACGCCGTCCTGCGCAAGCTGGCCGGGGCTCCACCGCTCAGCTTCTCAGAAGAATCCCCCGCCGAGTTGGCGCTGGCTTACGCTCACCCAGCCTGGATGGTCGAGCGCTGGGCCGGCTCTTATGGCATCGAAGCCGCCCGCGCTGTCTGCCGCCACGGCCAGAGCCAGCCCTTACTCACCCTCCGCATCGATGACCCCGCGGTCGAAGACGAACTCGCCGCTTCCGGCATCCATCTTCAGCCAGGCGAGTTGCTCACCGCCGCGCGCAGCGTAATCTCCGGCGACCTCACCGCCAGTGCCGCCTTTCGCGAAGGCCGCCTGTGCCTTCAGGATGAGGGATCGCAGTTGATCGCCGAACTGGCCTGCGCTGCCAATGCGGATCCCGACCGAAGCGAGAAGAGAATTCTCGATGCCTGCGCTGCTCCCGGCAACAAGACGCTCATCCTCGCCCAGCGCAACCCCACGGCCCGCATTGTAGCCTGCGAGTCCAGTCCCCAGCGCTTCGAGCCGCTGCGGCGGCGTCTCGCCCCGCTCGGCGGCCGGGTCGAATGCCGCCTCGTCGACTCGACCTCCCTCGCCGAAGACTCCGCCTTCGACGTCGCCCTGGCCGACGCGCCGTGCAGCGGCACCGGCACGCTGGGCCGCAATCCGGAGATTCGCCACCGGCTGCGGCTCGAAGATCTCACCCGCCAGGCCGAGCGCCAGCGCGCACTTCTTCGGGCTGCCCTGCGCGCCGTCCGCCCCGGCGGCCGCGTGGTCTACTCCACCTGCTCGCTGGAACCGGAGGAGAACGAGCAGGTTGTCGCCGCGGTCCTCACTGATGCCCCGGACACCCGCCAGGTTTCGCTGGAACCCCGCATTCAGGATTTGCTCGACCAAGCCATCCTCACACCCTCCGGCGCGGACCGGCTCAAAGCCGTACTCACGCCCGACGGCGCGCTCCGCCTGCTCCCCGGCGCGTTACCCACCGACGGCTTCTTCGTCTGCCTGCTCGAGCGCGCGTCCCATTCGAGCGCAATGCGGTTGCCGGTGCGAATGACCTCCGCGATCGGGCGCTGACAGGCTAGGCTTGCCGTTCCATGGAGCTTCTTCCGGTTACGGGGTAATCACCTGGAGAGCGTGGTTGCCGTGCGGAACCGAGGCCAGGGCAGTGGGACTTGCGCCGGCAGGATAGGGCGTGGCCTGAGTGGCGGTTATGGCGCCTGTATCCGGGTTCATTATGAAGCCCGACACCGAGTCTCCCAGGCGGTTGGCGGTGTAAACGAAGCGGCCCAGCGCCGGATCCACGATGACGGCAACCGGCTGTGTGTCGGTGGAGTTGATCTGACTTCCGACGACGTTGACTATGCCCGAGGGTGTTCCCGTAGCGAGGTCGAGGGTATAGCCGGAGACCGAGTTGTCCAGCTCGTTGGAGACGTACATGTACTTGCCCCGCGGATCGATGGTCACGGCGGAGGGCTCGTTACCGGTCCTGAAGGGGCCGTTGATGAGGAAGTCGAGGACGCCGCCGGACTGAATCGTGTATCCGATCACCTGGCTGGAGGCGAAATCGGTTGCATAGAGAAAGCGGCTGGCGGGGTCGGTGGCGAGGGCGGTGGGCTTGACACCTGCCTTCCATGGGCTGCCGGCGACCTGAGTCAAGGCCCCGCCCGAGCCAATGCTGTAGCCGAAGATCCAGCCGGGGTTGGCGGTGCTGGTGGTGATTCCGCCGGGATTGTAAGCGGACTGATCGTAGGCCGTGACATAGACGGCGCTGCCATTGGCCAGAACATTGACCCCGGTGGGGACGATCGTGTCGCCCGCATAGCCGGGAACAATGAGAGGCACCTGGACGCTCGTGGTTCCGATGGCGCCCGATGAAAGCGGATAGGCCGTGAGGCTGGCGGAAGCGGGGCCGGAGACAACAAATAAATAGGTAATGGCGGCGTTGACCGCGATGGAGACGGGCGTGCCGCCGGCGGTGACTGTATCCTTCTGGGTCAGCACGCCATTGCCGTCGAGGGCGAAGTGGACTACAGATTTGTTGCCGGCATTTGCCACGTAGAGATTCGCAAAGTCGGAGCTGACGGCCAGGGAAACCGGATTGGATCCGCCGGACGCGACGGCCGGCGGCCCGATGCGCAGCGCGCCGGTCTCGGAGTCCGCATCGTAGGTTTGGATCTGTCCAGCGCTGCTGGATCCCGAGCCCGATGAACTGGCCACGAAGACATAGTCGATGGTGACGATCTCACAGCCCGTCAAGAGGGTGGCCACCACAAGGCCGATCATAGAGACCAGAAACAACTGGCTCAGTTTGCTGAACTTCATGCGCTTCCTTCGTCGTGGGCCGTCCCGTTCAAGCCCCAAGAAAACTCGTTTAGGTTGCCCCGCAATCATTGTAGAAGCTCCTTGCGGGGTGTTGCGACTCATGCCGTTCTTGGACCGGCGGCCAGGGCGCCGGCTCTTACTTTTGCGTGCCAGCCCCCGCGCCATTATGCGGAACCGCGGCGACCGCCGTCGGCAGAGCGTTGGCCGTGTACGGAGAACCCTGCGAATTGACGAGGGCGCCGGAGGTGGAACTCAACTCAAAGCCTGAGACCGTGCCGTCGACCGTTGTGCCCAGATAGTTGGCGGTGTAAAGGAAGTGGTTCGTCGAGGGATCGATGCCGATAGCCACCGGCTGCAGGCCCGTGGCGTAGGAGCTGAGGCGGGTGAGCGTTCCACTGCTCATCGAGTAAGCCGAAACTGTGGAGTCCAGCATGTTGGCGACGTAGAGATAGGGGTACACGGGATCGACCACGATCGCCGAGGGCTGCCCTCCGGCCGGGAACGGGCTGCCGCTGAGCGGAGTCAGCAGGCCGGCGTTAACGGAGTAGCCGAGGACGTTGCCGTTCTTTGTGTCGGTGACGTAAACGTAGCTGCTGGACGGATCGCTGGTGATCGCGGAGGGATACGTCCCCGCGGCAAAGGGCACGCCGCCGTTCATCGGGGCGAGGACGCCGCCGGAACTGGTCGAGAAGGCAAAGATGTAGCCAGCGTTGGCGGTGGAATCATAGGCGGAGACAAAGACCTCCGCGCCCGAGGCCAGAATCTTGATGCCGGTCGGCAGCAGAATATCGTTGGGCTTGCCGGGCAGAGACAAGGGCCAGTAATTCAGGCTCCCGTTGGCGACGGGCGATCCGAGCGTGTCGCTGGGAGGAGTGGTGGAGGAGGCTGTAATGGGATAGACGGCAATGGAGCCCGAGCACGGGGCCGCTGTGGAGCAGGAAGGCAGCGGCTGGTAGGTATCCAGAACATAGAGGTTCGATCCGCTGACGGCGACGGCGAGGGGATAGATTCCAGGCGTGTTCACGGTGTTCTGCGGATAGAGTTTGCCGTCGTTGCCGATGATGAACTGGACGATGGTGTTGTCGTCCTGATTGACGACATAGAGGTTGGTGTTGTCTGAGGAGATGGCTTCGGCCACCGGGTCGCGACCGCCGGAAGGGAAGGGCGACGTGGGAATCTGGCGCATAAAGCCGGACTCCGAATTGACCTCGAAGACGTCAATCTCGCCGTAGTTGTTGCTTCCCGCGGCCTTGGAACTGGTCACGAAGACAAAATCCACGGTAAGCGTGCCACAAGCGGTCACAAGCGTAGCCACCAGAAGGCTGGCCGCGGAGACCAGCGCGAGCTGGCCGGATTTGTTGAACTTCATGCGCATCTTTCGTCAGCGGACCAGAACCTCAGACCCGCAAAGAATCTGTTGTGGAATCGAACCCCGCGCGCCTGAGCAAAAGCCGCGCCCGGAGTCCGGCTACGTTCCTGAAGATTCGGAGCATCCCGAAGTTCGGGGCCGAAATCCGAAGCTGAAACCTGAGGCGCGAGCCAGCCAGCGAACTGACGCCCACCTCAGTGAACACTGCCACGCCGCCGCTCTAGTCGGTACGCCCGTCAACCAGGCACCACGCGGCCGGGCCGCTGAGCGGATAGCTGTTCGTCACGCGCATATTGGTGAGCACGCCTGAGTTTGGATCGACCACGCGGCCGGTCACGGTGGAATCGTTGAAGTTGGCCGTATAAATGAACTGGTTGGAAGGATCTTCGACCAGGCACTGCGGGCCGGCGCCCGTGCCGAACGGCTCACCGGCGATGTAGCTGAGCTGGTGAGTGGTGGGGTCGATCACATAGCCGGCCAGGCCGCTCTGGGCGTTGGTGGTGCTGGTGTTGTTCCCCTGGTTGGCTACGTAAAGGAACTTGCCCTTGGATTCGACCAGCAGGTAGCCGGGGTTGGAGAGCGTTGGATCGTCGGGGACGATTCCGCCGGTCTGGGGCTGCAGGGAGCCGCCGGCTCCCATCGTGAAGGGAAGAATCTGGCTGGGAGAAGTGGTGCCGTTGGCAACGATAGGTTCGTTGTCGAGCACGTAGATGTACGAGCTGCCGCTCACGATAGCCGTACCCTGCGCAATGTTCAGCGGCTGCGCAGTGTTCTGGGTGACCGTCAACTGCCCGGTGGCGGCGGCCTCGGCGTAGGGGAAGACCGAGTCGCCCGTGGCGGGCGTTCCACTGAGCGTAAAGATAGTGCTGCCCGCCAGCACGAAGTCGATGGGATTGGCGGGGACCGGGAAGTAGGTAAGCTCCGCGCCATTTGCCGCCGTAACCTGAGCGTTCACCACCAGTTGCAGGCGGCCCGTGGAGGAGTTGATGGAGAAGACCGTAATGTCGCCGCAGCTGGTGGCCGAGCTGCCCAGAGCCAGGGCGCAGGCGGCGTTCGACGGAGCGTCGTGGTCAAGCACGAAAAGAAACTGGCCCGAGGCGTCGGCGAATATCCGCATGGGGTTGACGCCCTGCGTGTAGAAGGTCTGCTGCGGGGTGAGAATACCGTTCCCGCCAACCGCGAACTGGGTGATATTGGAGTTCTGGCAGGGGTTGGCCGTGGTGCATTCGGAACCGCCGGAGGCGTTTGTGCCGCGGTTGAGCACATAAAGAAAGCGGCTGCCTGAAACAAGGGTGGCGCGGCCGGGGTTGGCGCCGCCGGAGGAAATCGGCAGTCCATTCACCGCTGTGAGCAGGCCGGTATTGTGATCGATCTTGAAGCCGCTGATGATGCCGCTGCCGGAAGACTGCGCTGTCGCCGTCCCCGTCACGTACAAATAGCCGACCGAATAAGTCTCGACGCAAGACGTGACGCTGAGGACGATGCCCACTGAGACGGCGCCCATCAGAAGTGCCTTGCCGAATTTCGTAAACTTCATGCGATTCCTTCATCCTGGTCGGGCGTGCGCCGACAGGTTTGCTAGTTCCACAGCAGAGCTGGGTTGGGACGGGTCCCTGCTGCATTGTAAAAGGCGAGGGCACGTTGTGCCTAGTTTCGGCACGAAACGGGGCATTTTTCGAGATTGTCCGGCCGCGAACGCCACCCAACCCGGCTTCCGGCCGATTTGAAACAACGGTTTTGGATACGGCTGCGGATTGGACGCCGGGATGCCGGGAAGCGTCAACGCGCAAGCGCCGGCGAAGGTTCAATCCAGTCGGCGCGACCCCGGCGAACGTGGGACCGCGTCGCAACCGCCGCCAAGGCCGGAGCCATTACCGGGTGCGGCCACGGCTCGAGAGCCTGACGATTCTCACCAGACCCGGCAGGAGCTGACCGGAGCCATCGGCTGGCCCGTCGCGCAGCCGAAGGCCTTGCCGAACCCCTCGAAGTTCTCGACCGAGCCGTTCACGCGCCAGCGGCCGGGCGAGTGGGGATCTATTAATGCCAATCGGCGGGCCGACTCTTCGGTCAGGTTCTGGCACCAGACCTGGGCGAAGCCGATAAAGTAGCGCTGCGCCTCTGTGTAGCCGTCGATCCTGTCGTGGACGCTCTTGCCCTCGGCCGCCAGCGTATCGAGCAGCGCCATGTAAGCAATGCGCAGGCCGCCGTTGTCGGCCGTGTTTTCACCCAGGGTGAGCCTGCCGTTCAGCTTTTGCGCCGCCACGCTGCCGTGCGCTGGCGCCGCTTCGAAGCCGCTGTACTCGTCCGCCACGCAGCCGGTCCGCTCGCTAAAGGCCTTGCGGTCTTCGGGGGTTTGCCACTCGCGCAGGTTGCCTTTTCCGTCGTACTTCGAGCCCTGGTCGTCGAACCCATGGGTCATCTCGTGGCCGATCACGACGCCGATGCCGCCGAAGTTGACCGCCGGGTCGATGGTGAAGTCGAAGAACGGCGGCTGCAGGATGCCGGCGGGGAAGTTGATGTCGTTCAAGTTGTCGTTGTAGTAGGCGTTGACGGTGGGCGGCGTCATGCCCCACTCCTTCTCGTCCACCGGCTTGCCCAGATGATTCAGGTTCCATTGATCCTCGAAGGCCTCGCTGCGGCGCAGGTTGCCGAGCAGGTCGCCGCGCTTCACCTTGAGGGCCGAATAGTCGCGCCACTTCTCCGGGTAGCCGATCTTGTTGCGGAACATGGCCAGCTTCTCTTCAGCCGCCTTCTTGGTGGCGTCGCTCATCCAGGGCAGCGTCTGGATGTCGTCGCCGAGAGACTTCTCCAGGGCCGCGACCAGCTTGTCCACGCTCTCCTTGGCGGCGGGAGGAAAGTTCCGCTTGACCCAATCCTGTCCGACGGCCTCGCCCAGCGCTTGGTCGGTCGCCAGGGTGCATTGCCTCCAGCGCGGCGTGGGTTCGTTCTGCCCCGTCAGCGTCTTGCCAAAGAACGCGAAGTCCTCGTCGAAGTAGGCCTTGGGCAGGTTCGGGGCGGCGTTGTGCAGCGTGTGCCAGCGGAAGTAGGACCTCCAGGCCTCCACTGGCTCCTTGGAAATCAGCTCGTTCACAGCCTTGAAGAAGTCCGGCGTGGCCACGTTGAGAGTGTCGAAATGACCCACCTTCACGGCCTTGAAATAGACGGTGAAATCGAACTCCGGCGCCAGCTTCTCAAAGTCGGAGACGGTGTAGATGTGATAGCGGTTCTCCGGCTGGCGCATATCGGTGCGGCTGGTCGAGGCTTTGGCCAGCGCGGTTTCAATCTCCAGCACCGCGGCCGCTTCCTTCGCGGCCTGTTCGGGCGCGTCGCCGGCCAGGGTGAAGATTCTGGTCATGTGCTCCAGGTATTGCTTGCGAATCTCCTGGAAGTGCGTGCTGTCCACAATGTAATAGTCGCGGTCGGGCAGCGAGAGGCCGCTCTGGCTGATGACGGGTATCTGCCGCGAGGAGTCCTTCTCGTCCTGCTCGACGTCAAAGTAGAACAAGGTCACCGAACTGCCCTCGGCCTCCAGTTCACCAATGAGCGAACCCAGCTTGTGCGCGTCCTTGAGGGCGTCGATCTGCCTGAAGGCCGTCTCCAGCGGTTTCAGGCCTTTCTGTTCAATCAAATCGGTGTTCATGCAGGCGGCAAAGTAGTCGCCGTACTGCTTCTGAAGCGGGCTCTTGGGGGCTTTCGCGGCGGCGTCCAGCTCCTGCCAGAGCAGGTAGCGGTTGCGCTCGCGGAGCAGCGAGAACGACCGCGCCCACACCACCTGATCGGACGGAACGGGGTTGTTCTTCACCCAGTTCCCGCAGGCGTACTGGTAGAAGTCCGTGCACGGATCGGCGTTCCTGTCGATGGCCGAGAGATCGAAACTCCTGATGGCCGCGGGCGGCGTTGGCGCCTGCTGGGAGGCGTTGGCGTGCGCGGCCGCGGGCGCCTGGGCCAGCGCGGTTCCGCCCCAGACCAGCAGAAGGCAAGTGAGTCGAAGGCAGTTCATGAGAGGTCCTCTTGAAAGCAGAGTCAACCGGCCGCCATCCACGGCGCATCGGGCGCTTCGCGATGAGGGTCGGGACCGAGTCTGCGGCAGCCCGTTCAATGCGTGCCGCACTGCATAGGAGGCTATCACGGCGCGCGGATGGCCGGTTTGACTCGAAAAATGAGCAAGCGAGTTGAGCGGGTTGCCGTCTTCCATCCGCTGGACTAAGCTCCATATTCCTCGTCGCTCACCTGCTCCATCCAATCGACGGTTTTGCCATCGAGCTTTTCCTGAATGGCAATATGCGTCATGGCCGTCGTGGGCGCCGCTCCGTGCCAGTGCTTTTCGCCCGGCGCAAACCAGATCACATCGCCGGGCCGGATCTCCTCGACTGGACCTCCCCAGCGCCGCGCGCGGCCGCAGCCCGACACAACAATCAGAGTCTGGCCGAGCGGATGCGTGTGCCAGGCGGTGCGCGCGCCGGGCTCGAAGGTGACGCTGGCGCCGGCGACGCGCGCCGGATCGGGCGCGTCAAATAACATGTCGACCCGGACTGCGCCCGTGAAATAATCCGCCGGGCCCTTGCCCGAAGGCTGAGAACCGATTCGCTTGATCTCCATTTGTGAGTCTCCTCCAGTGGTGTTTTTCAGTTTGGCCATTCGCTTGCCCTAACCGTTTGAAGCGGCGAGCCTGGTCCCGGCCTTCTACAGCGCCTTACCCATCTCATACGCTTGTTCCATCGCGCGGCTGGTCAGGATATCGCCCATCTTCCACGCGCCCGCGCCATACACGACGCCTCTTTCCCTGGCCCCTGGCAGACAGGAAGTGAACCCCCGGAAACCTTCAATGGTTCGCTCCAGAGCTGCCTTGTTGCTGTCCGCCGCGGTCACGATGAAATAGAAATCCTTGTTGGCGATCTCCGTATACCGTGCCACAGTCCGGTCGATCGCGGTCTTCATCTGGGCGCACATCGTGTAGAAGTACACCGGCGTCGCCAGAACGATCGCGTTGGCCGCAATCATGCTTTCCAGAACCTGCGCCATGTCATCCTTCTGCGCGCACCGTCCGGTCCTCTCGCAAGCACCACAACCCGTGCAGTAATTGATTTTCTTCTCCGCCAGCACGACTTTCTCGGCCTGATGGCCGGCTTCGATTGCGCCATTCATGAACCGGTCGCACAAGGCGTTCGAGTTTCCATGCTTTCTGGGACTCGATGAAAGGATCAAAACTCTTTTGCTCATTTCATTTCCTTCGACACTTGCAAGCTCTCACTTCGAGCATTCTCCTGCGCTCTGCGGCGGCAAGTAGCGATCGTTACTCTTCCTGCCGCCTCAGCCGCAAAATGAGGTTCCCGCTAGCGGTTGGTCGTCTTCTCGAGGTGCTCCGGATAACGCGCGCCCTGCACCTCGATCTGCGCAGCGGCGCTCTCGATCCCGGCAATGTCCCCGGCCGTCAGTTCAAGCGCGGCTGCTCCGATATTCTCTTCCAGCCGATGCAGCTTGGTCGTCCCCGGTATGGGCACAATCCACGGCTTCTTGGCCAGCAGCCAGGCCAGCGCGATCTGGGCCGGCGTCGCCTTCTTCTCCGCTCCGATCCTGCCCAGCAGATCGACAAGCCTCTGGTTTGCAATCCGGGCCTCCGGCGTGAAGCGCGGGATGATGCTGCGGATGTCGGTCTTGTCGAACGTGGTGTTCTCATCCATTTTTCCCGTCAGAAAGCCCTTTCCCAAAGGGCTGAAGGGCACAAAGCCGATCCCGAGTTCCTCCAGCGTGGGAATGATCTCGGCCTCGGGAGTGCGGTACCAGAGCGAGTACTCGCTCTGGAGGGCGGTTACCGGTTGGACGGCGTGGGCGCGGCGGATGGTCTTGGGAGCGGCCTCCGACATGCCGAAGTGCTTCACCTTGCCCTCCTGAATCAACTCCTTCACCGCTCCCGCTACGTCTTCAATCGGCACTTCGGGGTCGACGCGGTGCTGGTAGTAAAGATCGATGACGTCGGTCTTCAGGCGCTTGAGCGAGCCTTCTACCGCTTGCTTGATGTGCTCAGGCTGGCTGTTCACTGGCCTGGGCCCGCGGCTTCCGTCGGGGTTGATATCGAAGCCGAACTTGGTGGCGATGACCACCTGTCCGCGGAAGGGCTCAAGAGCTTCGCCTACAAGCTCTTCGTTGTTGAACGGGCCGTAGACCTCGGCCGTGTCGAAGAAGGTGACGCCGTGTTCGACGGCAGCGCGAAGCAGAGCGATCGAATCCTTCTTCTCCGGAAACGGGGCATAGGAAAAGGTCATTCCCATGCAGCCCAGGCCGATCGCCGATACTTCCAGATTGCTGTTTCCAAGTTTCCGTTTTTGCATTTTCTCTCCTTCTGTAGAAAGTTTCATGTGGGCAGTCGCAAAGACCGCCGTGCAGTAATGTTCTCAGGTGACGGACCAGTGTTCATCTTGCCGGGACGACCCAATGATCAGATGGCCATCTCCTGTGAATTGGTAAACGCGAGGAAGGTCCTTGCCGAAGAGGTGATCCCTCATTTCACGCTGTTATACTCCTTATCGCTGACAGGCTCCAACCAGATTGTCTTTCCCTTTTGTGTCGGTGTTACCGCCACATAAGCAAAGCTGCTTCCCGGTGCTGCCCCGTGCCAGTGCTCTACGCCCGGAGCGCATTTGATTACATCTCCCTTGTGGACCACACGGATCGGCTTTCCCCGTTCCTGATAATAGCCGGTGCCTTCGGTGATCAGCAGAACCTGACCACCGGGATGAATGTGCCAATCCAGCTTTGCACCGGGGCCATAAACTGCTTGAGCAATACTGGGATCGAAGGTGCTGTCTCCAACATTGAGCTCATTCAGCCAGATATCCCCCGTGTGGTTTTTTGCGGTGGACAGCTCACCCCTCGGGAAAGTCGGCTCCGCAGTTTGTGCGTGGAGCCGAGAGGCGAATAGCAGGCTCACTGCGAGAGCGACGACGAAAAGTTTTGTTCTCATGTGCTTATCTTCTCTTTTGATTCATTCCATTCGGTGCGCGCTGCCAATCCGATATCACTGAGACATCTCAGCAAGTTTCGGTTAAGATTACTTGCTCGGCTTCGTCAGCCCGTGAGCTTCCAGCCACCAGTAAAATTCGTCGAGCCAGTGATCGCTTGTTGTGCCTTGCTTGCGCATGCTCCAGCCATGACCGCCGTGTTCATAGAGGTGAAGCTCCGGCTTGTATCCGGCCGCCTTGAGTGCTTCGTAGAACTTGATGATTTGGGGACCGGCGAGAGTGTCGTCCTGCGCCATCTCCATGAAGAAGGGCGGCACGTCCTTCGGTATCGGAGGCACGGTAGGGAAATAGGCGCCATAGATCGGAGCGGCGAAGTTCGGTCGCGCGCTCACATCCGGCTGGATGGCCGTATACTCCGTGATCATTCCGCCAGCGGAGAATCCCATGAAGACGACGCGATCCGGAGAGATGCCCCATTCGGCGGCGTGGGCACGCACGACTTTAATGGCCTGAACGCCGTCGTCAAGAGCATACTTTCCATCCTCTGCGATCAAGGCGTAGTTGCGAATCTGAGCTCCGAAGCGTGCGCCGGCGGCCTGGCCTAACTGCGCTTCGTTCTCGCCCTCGACCTGAGCCGTCCGGTACTTCAGGTCGAATGCCGCGATGCCTCTGGCTGCCAGCCATTCCGCGACATCTTTATCTGGACCAAGAAAAAGAAAGCCTCCGCCGGGGGCGATGATGACTGCAGTGCCTGTCGCCTTGGCCGGATCAGGCAGGTAGGCTGTCAGCGTTGGCGTCGTCACATTGACGATGCTCTCCATCGGGCCCATATGAAGCGTCGCTTCCTTCTGCTTCCACTGCTCAGAGCCTGGCGCGACTCCCGGCCAGATGTTGATGACCTTCGGTGCTGCTGCCTGTTCAGACTTGCTGTTGTTCGTCTCCTGCGCGGCGGCTGCGGTCAGATACAAGGCGACCGTCAACGAGAATGCGATGAACGATCTCCAACGCTTCTGACTTATGGCATCGATTCTGATGATTTTCATGTTCCCCTTCTCTCTCACTGCAAGTTCACACTCAGCGTCCGGTCATCTTCAGCATAGCTTCAGGAAGGCGGGCTCCTTCGAGTTTCAGCCTGGAAGCTTCTTCGTCGATCTGCCTGAGATCATTCACAGTCAGTTCGACGTTCACCGCGCCGAGGTTCTCCTCCAGCCGATGCAGCTTGGTGGTTCCGGGAATCGGCGCGATCCACGGCTTCTCCGCCAGCAGCCAGGCGAGTGCGACTTGCGCCGGCGTCGCGCCCTTGCTTTCCGCGACGGTCTTGACCAGTTCGACCAGAAGCATGTTGGCCTTGCGCGCCTCGGGCGAAAAACGAGGCACGATGTTGCGAAAGTCGGTGGGATCGAACCTCGTGTTCTCGTCGATCTTGCCCGTGAGGAACCCTGCGCCGAGCGGGCTGAACGGAACGAACCCGATACCGAGCTCCTCCAGGGCCGGCAGAAGCTCGGCCTCCGGACCGCGCCAGAAGAGCGAGTACTCGCTTTGCACGGCGGTGACCGGCTGGACGGCGTGCGCCCGGCGAATCGTCTGCACCCCGGCCTCCGAGAGGCCGAAGTGTCTGACCTTACCCTCGGCAATCAACTCCTTGACCGCTCCTGCCACGTCTTCGATCGGCACAGCGGGATCGACACGGTGCTGATAGAAGAGATCGATGTACCCAGTCCGCAGACGCTTCAGGCAAGCATCAGCCACGCGCTTAATGTGCTCGGGCCGGCTATTGGTTCCGCCAGTGCGCTTGCCTGTCTCGAGATCGATGTCGAAGCCGAACTTTGTGGCAATCACAACCTTGCCGCGAATCGGCTGGAGCGCCTCGCCCACCAGCTCTTCGTTCACGAATGGCCCATAGGCTTCGGCCGTGTCGAAGTGGGTCACGCCAAGGTCATAGGCGGCTCGAATAAGCTGGATCATCTCGCCCTTGCCGGCTGCCGGGCCATAAGCCGAGCTCATTCCCATGCAGCCAAGGCCGATGGCCGAAACTTCCAGGTTGCTGTTTCCGAGTTTGCGTTTCTGCATTGACCTTCCTCCTCAGGGTCTTGGACTGGCTAGCTTGGGAACGAATCCTGAGCGCGTTGATCTGGCCGCCCCGTCATAGCAAGTCAGCGTTCTACCCAATTCAGAGAGTAGCGGAGAGTCCAGCTCAGGTGGTATCCCGATCCTTCCGATTGATTGCCTATTCCTGTCGATTCAAGATTCTTTTATGCATCTGGACCAGAATGGCGGTAGCCTGAATCCGAAGGAGTTTTACGGATTGCAGATGCTGATGGAGAAGAACGCAGGGCAAGAAACGCGGGCGGAAGTCTCGGAGTTGCGCGCCGATCTGGCGCGCAAGATCGCCGCTCATACCCCTTTGGAGGGTCCGGTGACCACCGCTGTGCCGGGCCTTGGCCTCTCCCGCAGAAGTGCGACAACAGAATGCTTCTCCGCCGCTTACGAGCCCGAGCTGGTCGTTTTTGCTCAGGGTGAAAAGCGCATCACGGTCGGCGGAACCACGCATGTGTGCGACGGGTCCAACTTTCTTGTGACCTCAATCGATTTGCCGGTAGTGGGCCAGTTCACAAAGGCATCAAAAAGCGAGCCGTTTCTAGGCTTAGTTCTCAAGCTTGAAATGCCGGCAGTCCGGGAGATCCTCAGCCAGGAGGAGTTTCTCACGCCAGACGCCTCATTCGGTGCTCGCGGCCTGGCCGTCGGCCAAACCCCGCCTGGGCTTTTGAGCGCCTGCTGCCGGCTGCTGGACCTTCTGGACACGCCCCGCGACATTCCCTTTCTGGGCAGCCTTCTACAGCGGGAGATTGTCTACCGCGTGCTGCGCACGCCGCTGGGCAGGAACCTGCGCGCCATTGCCACCCTGGGCGACCAGAGCAACCGGACGGCGAAGGCCGTGGGGTGGCTCAAGGCGAATTATTTTAAGCCGCTGCGCGTGGAAGAGCTGGCCTCCGTGGCGCAGATGGGCGTCTCCACCTTTCATCATCACTTCCGTTCTATGACCGCGATGAGTCCTTTGCAATACCAGAAGCGGTTGCGTCTGCACGTCGCGCGCGGCCGCATGTTGACCGGGGGTCTGGATGCCGCCAGCGCGGCCTTCGAGGTCGGCTATGAAAGCGCAAGCCAATTCAATCGCGAGTACAGCAGGTTCTTTGGCCAGCCGCCAATAAGGGATGTCAAGGAGCGCCGGCTCGCCGGTTACGCGGCGGCCCGCGACTGACCACAACCCAATCGACCGCAGTTCCACTGGAGCGTGCGAGTTAGTCCGAGCCTGCTATGGTCCGGCCACGATCCCATCGGCAGGTTCCTATCCAATCCCATGCGCGCCGCCCGCGAACTCCTTTGGCGCCTCGCCGTTCCGGGCTCGATCATGACCTCGAAGGCGCGTATCCCAGGCCGAACTCGGGAACAGCCGCAACTCACGCGGACTGGAAACGGGCTTGGACTGTCTCCACAAGCCTGGAAGTGGCGCCGATGATGCGGTTTTCCTTCCGACCGGTGGACCGCAAGCCGATGGAACACTCGAAATGAAAGCGGTTCTCTGTGAGAAAAAACCCCGCATTCGGTGCTTGAGCCTCTATTATGTTGCCAGCGCATCCATGCCCCCCACAATCTTCATTTCGGCAGGCGAGGCCAGCGGCGAGCATTATGGCGCGGCGCTGATTGGCACGCTCAAGAAGCGACTGACGGCCTCCGGGCAGGCGGGGCGGTTCTTCGGGATGGGCGGAGCGCGGATGGCCGAGGCCGGTCTGGAACCCGTGGTCCGCTCTGAAGACATGGCGGTGATGGGTCTGACCGAGGTTCTGCGCCACCTGCCGCGCATCTGGTGGGAGTTCCGCAAGCTGAAGCGGGCCGTCCGCGATCCGGAGCGCCGGCCGGATGTGGCCGTGCTCATCGACTTTCCCGAGATTCACTTCCGGCTGGCCAGGCAGCTTCACCGGCTGGACATTCCGGTCGTCTTCTTCGTCAGCCCGCAGTTGTGGGCCTGGAAGAAGCACCGCATCAAGCTGGTGCGGAGATATGTCAGCCGGATGCTGGTGATCTTTCCATTCGAAGAGCCGTTTTACCGGGAGCTGGGCGTGGAGGCGGAGTTTGTGGGCCATCCACTGGCGGAGTTGCCGCTGCCGGCCATCAGCCGCGAGCAGTTCGCCGCGGCCAATGGGCTGGACGCCGGAAAGGGCTGGATCGGCCTGTTGCCGGGCAGCAGGCCGAAGGAGATTCGCGCCAATCTGCCGGAGATGCTGCAGGCGGCGCGGGGGCTGGTGGAGACCGGCTTCCAGTTCCCTGTTCCGCTGGCCGCAACCCTGAACGCCGCGCAGCGGGACGAGGTGAAGCAGCTGGTGGAAACCATCGGCGGCGGCCTGGAGATACGGCTGGTCGACGATGCCCGCGCCACGCTCCTGCACGCCCGCGCTTCGGTGGTGGCCAGCGGCACGGCCACGGTGGAAGCGGCGCTGATGGGCAATCCGTTTGTTGTGGTCTACCGGGTTTCGCCCCTGACCTATGCCATCGCCAAACGGGTGGTGAAGGTGCCTCATGTGGCCATGGTCAACCTGGTCGCCGGCAAGCGGATTGTGCCCGAACTGATTCAAAGTGACTTCACGGCGGCAAATATCGTCCAACAGGTCGAGCCTCTGCTACCGGATGGGGCTCTTCGCCAGTCCATGATGCAGGAGCTGGCGCAGATTCGGAGCTTGCTGAACTCCGGGTCGGCTGGACGGGACGCGGAGAGCGGCGGCGCCATCGGTCGGGTGGCGGCGATCGCTCTGGAGACGGCCGGCCTTGCTTCGCCGGCGCGGACCGAAGAAGCTGTGCATGGGTGAAGGAACGCGTCGCCAATGAAGATTTGTGGTCTCCCATCCTTTGCGATCCGGGGGATCATGCCGATGGAGATTTGTGGCTTCCCGGCACCCAAGGACGAGAGCTGAGGCAACCGCCGTTGCCGGTAGGAAAGTAGACCAGGGCTGCGAGAATGACTGCTATGAGTAAACAAGAGCGGAGTTTACGGCTTGGATTTCCTCTTCTCCAGGGCGCGCTCCTCATGCTGGCGGCGTGGCTGGCGATGGCGACGCCGCTTGCTGCCCAGCGCCCCGAGCGGCCCGCGCTGGCCATCACCGGCTACGCGATCGACGCCGAACTGGATACGGCCACGCACCACCTGGCGGCAAAGGCGGTGGTCAGCTTTACCGCACCCGAGAACGCCGAGGTGGTCAGCTTCGGCTTTCATCCGGCGCTCAAGGTAACCAAAATCACGGATGAGACCGGAAAGCTGCTCACCGGCGAGCGGACGGCGGACGGGACCATCCGCGTGACTCCGGCCGCGCCCTTTGTCCAAGGCCAGGTATCGCACTGGACATTCGAGTACGAGGGCAAGATAACCGGCAACGAGGACGGCCCTGTCGAGGGGCTCAGGTTGGCCGCCATCCAGGAGCCGATCAGTTACCTTCTCTATCCGGCGCGCTGGTTTCCCACGACCGGCTACCTGACCGACCGCTTCACCGCCGAGATGCATATCCGCGTCCCGCAGGGGATGCGGGTCTTCGCCAGCGGCAGCCTGGGAGCATCCAAGCCGGTAACCCTGGCCAACGGCAAACCGGGCGACCAGTACGACTTCAACTGGAGCAAGCCGGGGTTTCCCGGCACGGTGATTGCCGGCCGCTTTGTGGGTCCGGTGTCGGCCGGCGCAGGCAACGTGAAGGTATACCTCACCATCAGCCACCAGGCCTCGGGCAGCGAACTGGCGCAGACGGCGGCCAGGGAGTTCGACTTCTTTACCGAAAACTTCGGCGAGCCGGAGAGCACGCATTTGAACGTTCTGGAACTGCCCAACGATACGCTGCCCGCTGTCTGGGCGCCGGAGCTGGCGGCGATTCAAGGCTCGCGCGTGGGCGACAAGAGCAGCGTGCGATTGCTCGCCAACACCATTGCCCACCAGTGGTGGGGTTCCGAGGTCAGCCCGCGCACGCTCAACGACGCCTGGATCACCAACGGCATGGCCCGCTACGGCGAACTGATGTACGTGGAGGACGAAAGCGGCAAAGGCGCCATGCGGTCGGCGCTGCTGGACGTGGCCGCCGGAGCCCTGGCCTACGACACCATCCCGCTCTCCAGCGATGCGCGGCTCAGCCCCTTCTCGCCTGAGTTCCAGTCGGCGACCCTGGAAAAGGGAGCCATGGTCTTCCACATGCTCCGCTGGGAGGTGGGCGACAAGGCCTTTCTGGCCACGCTCAAGGGAGTCTTGAGCCAGTACACCGACAGCGGCCTGCGTACCGCGGACTTCATCAAAGTGGCCGAGGCGCAGAGCCAGCAGGAGCTGACTCCCTTCTTCGCGCAGTGGATCGACGGCACCGGGGCGCCCCAGTTTACCAACAAGTACGCCGTCTACCGGCTGGGAAACAACAAGGGCTTCCGCACCATCGGCGAGATTCAGCAGGATCTCGACCTGTTCCGGATGCCGGTCGAGCTGCGCGTCGAAACCGACGGCAAGACCGAAACCAAAAAGGTGGATGTGGTGGGCACCGACACGCAGTACATAACGGACACCTTTGGCCGGCCGAGGCGCATCGCCATCGATCCCGACAACTGGGTGCTCAAGGCCACGCCCGACCTGCAGGTCCGCATCGCCATCCTCAAAGGCCAGCAACTGGTGGCTCAGGGAGACCTGATCGGCGCCCTGGCCGAGTACCAGAAGGCCCTGGAAGCCAATTCGGCCAGTTCCCTGGCCAACTATCGCATCGGCGAGCTGCTGTTTGCCCAGCGCAACTACCAGGCCAGCGTCAACGCCTACCGCGACGCGCTGCGCGGCGACGGCGAGCCGCGCTGGACCGAGGTCTGGAGCCACATCCAGCTGGGCAAGATATTCGATATTACCGGCCAGCGCGACCGCGCGGTGACCGAGTACCGGCTGGCGGTGCAGACCAACGACAACACCCAGGGCGCGGTCAACGAGGCGCGGCAATGGCTGCAGAAGCCCTACAAGCTGCCTGACAGCGAGTAGAGACGCCGCCGCGTATTTGGGAGCCGTCGCTCACCCATGCCTGCCCCAGGATGTAGGTAAATCTTTTCCACGTTTGACCGCAAGGAGTTGCACTTTGCCCACACGATGACGAAGGCAACTGGATTGCTGTGAATGCTTTGTGAATGGACCTCAAATTGCATGAAGAAAAAAACACGAATCCCGCTTCCCCTACTGTCGCGGCTTCTCGATAGCGGTACCAGCATGCGCCAGGTGTAAACGAACCCGTCCGCTAAGATGGGGGTTCCGGTAATGAAGACATCGCTCGGTCTCAGTGCGGCAGTCACCATGAAGAATCGCTTCAAGATGGCAGCCCTGCCCCTCCCAATCGTCCTAGCCGCAATCTTTCTTGCGGCCCCGCAGGCGAAGGCCGATGGCCTGACTTTCTGCGGGCTAAATGGCGGCACCAACAGCGTGACCATAACTGCGCAGGCTCCCTGCGTGCTTACTACCGGCGCAACCGTGAGTGGGACGGCAACTGCGGTGGTGACCCCAACCTCTGACACAATAACCTTGACAAACCTGGTGATTTCGGACCCGACAAAGCAGGCAATTAGCGGCACATATCTGATCGCATCGAACACGTACAACTTCGTCGGAGGGGGGCAGGGAACTCTCTATGTGGAATACTCGGGAAGATCTTCAAGTGCGACCTGGCCGCCAGCAAAAGCAAGTGGGTCCATAGGCTTCGATGCGTTTGCGAGCACCTTCAACAACAATGACGCGGCAGCTGGACCCACCACAATTCCGACCATTGTTAACGGCAAGAAGGTGCGAGAATTCCCAATAGCCAAGAAGGAGAACACGAAGCAAGGCAAGTATTCTGCTGGCAAAGGCGATTTGGACTTGTACGTCACGTACGCCTTATATCCCGGCGAAACGCTAACTCTAGATGCCAAGGCGATCGCCGCGACGCCCGAAAGCCCGGCCTGGATCTATCTGTTGCTGGGTGTCATCGCGATTTGCGGAGCGACCCTCCTCCGGTCCCGAAGCATATTCGGAAGAGGCGTGACGGCCTGACCGTCCCGGCTTCTCCTCCGCCTAGACCAACGGCGCACCTTCCCTCGCCAGCAGGGGATTCGTCCGCAATCCCAGGCTCGTTCCGCTCTCATGCAAAACTGCCGGCCTTCGGGCTGGCCGTTGTTGTCTGCAACCGGGTTGGCCGATCGGCCCCGCCCGGAGACGAGGTGGTGTCTCGCGGGGGAAGACCGTTGCCGCGCGGCGCTGGACTCCGAGCACTCCAGCCGGGAATGCACAAGTCCAATCGTCACAAAAGAGTGTGATCTGAGGCACATCCGAAGGATTCCCGGAAGTATCATCGTTCCAACGGACATTCTCTGGGGAGAAGTTTCCGCGGATGGCGCTCGAACGTGAAGCGCGGGGTTCTCTTTCGCCAGCTATTCGAAGCGTTGTCGGCGATTGCCTTCTTCCTTTCTCCTTCCTCTCCCCGGGAGATGGTCCAGGAGCGAGGAGGGTCCGGCTCATGTCGCCCTCTCATTTTCGCGTGGGGCGCGCTGAACTGCGATCCGTTGCGGAGCGGAACCGGGGCGCGCGTCGGGCGTGGAGGATTGCTGTCTTGCGCCGGCCGCCCGGCCTGAGAGGAAGAGCGGTCGGCGTCGCGGGACCGTATGCCGGCCTCGCCGTATCCGGAGGGGAGGAATCATGCCGACTGTTGCCCATGAAGTCCTGAACGCTCATGAAAAGCTGCTGATCGACCAGGCGGTCGCGGAGTTTGGAGACCGGCCTGGGGCGATGCTGGGGATCCTGGCGGCGGTTCAATCCGCCAATGCGCACAAGTATCTTTCCATGGAGGCGTTGCGCTACATCGCCGCCGAGGCCGGCGTTCCTCCGGCCAGGGTCTATAGCGCGGCGACGTTTTATGCGCTCTTCAATCTCGACCCGCAAGGCGACAATGTGATCTGCGTCTGCCGCGGGACGGCCTGCCACACCCGCGGCTCCCGCGACCTGTTGGAAAAGGCGTGCCTGGACCTGGGGCTGAGCGAACACGCCTTGGAAGATGCCAACGATGCCGATAAGGTGGCGCTGACTACGGCCGACCGGAAGTTCACGATTCGCACCGTCGCCTGCTTTGGCCAGTGCGCCATGGCCCCGGTGGTGGAAGTGAACCACCACATCCTGAGCCACGTGAAAGAGCGCACGCTGCAGCGGGAGATAAAGGCGCTGAGACAGGGGAGGAAATAATGCCGCGCATTCTGGATATAGGTGTATTCAACGCGGTTCGCGAGTCCGGGCTCGCCAAGCTGATGCCGGCCATTCCGCGCATTACCGTGGGAATGGGAACCTGCGGCCGCGGCAATGGCGCCGAAGAGCTCTATCACGCATTGAATGAGGCCATCCAGCGCAGCGGGCTCGATGTGCTGCTCGCCGGCGTGGGCTGCTTCGGCTCCTGCTTTCAGGAACCCCTGGTGAGCGTCCGGCTGCCTGGGCGCCCGCTGCTGATCCTGCGGCGCGTGCAGGCCAACGATGCCGCGCACATTCTGGAAGGCCTCACCACGGGGACTGTCCCGCCGGATCTTGTCTACTGCAAGATCGAGGAATGGGACCACGTTACCGGCCACGTGCGCTACGGCCAGGGCTATCCCGATGTCTTGCCGTGGAACGCGATTCCATTTTTCAAAGGGCAAAAGAAGATCGTTCTCCGGAATTGCGGGCTGATCAATCCCTCCGACATCGAGGAATACATCGCGGTGGGCGGCTACCAGGCGCTCTACAAGGTGCTGATTGACGGGCGCGGCGAGAGCGTGATCGAGCAGATGAAGGCCTCCCGGCTGCGCGGGCGCGGCGGCGCCGGCTTCCTCACCGGCAACAAGTGGGATTTTCTGGCCAAGGCCAAGGCGGACCACAAGTACATCATCTGCAACGCCGACGAGGGCGACCCCGGCGCCTACATGAACCGCAACGAGATCGAAGGCGACCCGCATGCGCTGCTGGAGGGAATGATCATCGGCGCATACGCCATGGGCGCGACCGACGGCATCGTCTACGTGCGCGCCGAATATCCGCTGGCGGTCCGCCGCCTGACCCGGGCTATCGAACAGGCGCGCGAGTACGGATTGCTGGGCGCCAACATTCTGGACCGCGGATTCAACTTCAACATCGAGATCGTGCAGGGAGCGGGCGCCTTTGTCTGTGGCGAAGAGACGGCGCTGATCGCTTCTCTGGAGGGCTTTGCCGGCCGTCCGCGTCCCCGTCCGCCGTACCCCGCGCAGAGAGGCTTGTGGGGCAAGCCGACCAGCATCAACAACGTGGAGACGTGGTACAACGTCGCCCCCATCGTCACCCGCGGCCCGGCTTGGTTCGCGGAGACCGGCAGCGTCAAGAGCCCTGGAACCAAGGTCTTCTCGCTGGTGGGCAAGATCCAGAACACCGGCCTGGTGGAGATGCCGCTGGGAACCCCGCTCAAGAATTTCATCTACGACATCGGCGAGGGAGCGACCGCCGGCCGCCGCGTAAAGGCGGTGCAGACGGGCGGCCCGTCCGGCGGGTGCATTCCGCTGGAGATGCTGGATACGCCGGTGGACTACGAAAGCCTGGCGCAGATCGGCTCCATCATGGGCTCCGGCGGCATGGTGGTCATGGACGAAGACAATTGCATGGTGGATGTGGCCCGCTACTTTGTCGAGTTCACCCATTCGGAGTCTTGCGGCAAGTGCGTCCCCTGCCGGGTGGGACTGAACAAGGCGCTGCGCACTCTAAATTCGATCACGGAAGGCAGTGGAAGCGCCGATCACCTGGGCCTGCTGGATGAGCTGGGGCGGATGATCCGCGAGTGCTCATTATGCGCGCTGGGCCAGTCGGCGCCCAACCCCGTGCTCACCACCATCCGGCACTTCCGCGACGAGTACGAGGATCACATCCTGGCCCGGCGCTGCCGCGCCGGCGTCTGCCAGGAACTGGCCCTGTCGCCGTGTGAGAACAGTTGCCCGCTGCGCATGAACATCCCGCGCTTCCTGGAACTTTACCAGGAGGGCCGGCTTGAGGATGCCTTCGAGTCTGTCGTGCTGGACAATCCGCTGCCCGCATCGACGGGGCGGGTTTGCCAGCACCCCTGCGACAACCGCTGCCGGCGTCAGTCCTTCGATGAGGTGGTGAACATGCGCGAGGTGCATCGCTTCCTCGCCGACGCCATCTATCAATCCGATCTCTACCAGCCGATGCTGGAACGGATCAAGGCGCGCAGGCTCAAGCCGACCGGGCGCAAGGTGGCCGTGGCCGGCGCGGGGCCGACGGGTCTGACCGCGGCCTTCTATCTGGCCATGCTGGGCCACGACGTGACCATCTTTGAAGAGCGCGGCGAGGCGGGCGGCATGTTGCGCTTTGCCATTCCCGAGTACCGGCTGCCCAAGTCCGTGCTGCGGCGGGAGCTGGATCTCATCGAGGGCGTGGGCGTGAAGATGGTCTTCAATACCAGGGTCGGCTTCGATCTTCCGCTGAACGAGCTGGCCGGCAGCTACGATGCGGTCTTTCTTTCCATCGGCACCTGGAAGGAGTCGTGGCTCTACCTGCCGGGAACGGAGCTGAAGAATGTGCATCCGGCTCTGCCCTTCCTGGAGTCGGTGGCCCGGCACGACAAGGTTGCGATGGGATCGAGAGTGGCGGTGATCGGCGGCGGCAACGCGGCCATCGATTCGGCGCGGACCGTGCTCCGCATGGGCGGCAAGGCCACGATCCTCTACCGCCGCGAGCGCAAGGACATGCCGGCCATCGACGAGGAGATTCAGGCGGCCGAGGAAGAGGGCGTGAAATTCGTCTTTCTGGCCGCGCCGCACCGCATCCTGGGCGGCGCGGACGGCAACGTGAAGGCCATCGAGATCGTCAAGACGCGGCTGGGCGAATACGACAAGTCCGGGCGCAGAAGGCCGATTCCCACCGACGAGGTGCAGCGCTACGAGTGCGACAGCGTGATTCTGGCCGTGGGCGAGACCTTCGACGTGGACTTCTGCCGGGCTTCCGGCCTGGCGCTCAAGGAGGAAGGCACGATCGAGGTGGATCGCTTCACGCTGGAGACCAGCCGCCCCGGTTTCTATGCCGGCGGCGATGTGATCACCGGCGCCTCCAACATGTCCAACGCCATGGGCGGCGGCAAGCAGGCGGCGCGCAAGATCGACGAGCGCCTGATGGGAGAGCAGCGCTGGGAGCAGCTCTTCCCGCAGTTTGAATACAGCCGCCAGGTTCCCGGCGAACCGAGCCTCAGCCGCCGCCACACGGCGCACTTGCTGCCCGCGGCCGCCAGGGCTCGCTCACAGGAAGAAGTTGTTTCCGGCCTCACTCCGAAGGAAGCGCTGGAAGAATGCCGCCGCTGCCTGCGTTGCGATTTGAAAACCGCTGTGAGCGCCCACTGAGAAAGGAGTGCCGCTTTGGCCGCCAAAACGATTTCCGTCCGCATCGACGGCGAACTTGTGACCGCACAGGAGGGTCAGACGATCCTGGAAGCGGCCCGCGCCCATGGCAAGCAGATTCCCACGCTCTGCTATCTGAAGGGCCTGAGCGCGGTGGGAGCCTGCCGCGTGTGCATGGTGGAACTGGCCGGGACCGACCGGCTGCTGCCGGCCTGCACCACTCCCATCCAGGACGGGATGTCCATCAAGACCGCCTCGGACAAGCTGACGCTCTACCGGCGGATGGCCGTCGAGCTGCTGCTCGTGGAGCGCAACCACATCTGCTCGGCCTGCGTCTCCAACGGCCATTGCGAACTCCAGTCGCTGGCCCAGTCCCTGGGCATCACTCACGTGCGCTACTCCTACAACAATCCGCGGCTGCCGGTCGATTCCACGCACCACCGCTTCGTCCTCGATCACAATCGCTGCATCCTGTGCACACGCTGCGTGCGTGTGTGCGCCGAGCTGGAGGGAGCGAATGTGTGGGAGGTTTCATCGCGCGGCATTCACTCGCGCATCGTCAGCGACTTGCAGGATGCGTGGGGACAGGCGAAGAGCTGCACCGGCTGCGGCAAATGCGTCCAGGCCTGCCCCACGGGAGCGCTGGCGGAAAAGGGCTACTCGGTGCATGAGATGGTGAAGGACGCAGACCAGGTAACCCGGCTGGCCGCGCAAAGAGCGCATCAGGTTGTGGGGGCGCGATAGCGGACCGGCATTGCTCGACGAGAGAACCGTTGCATGAAACGGGGAAAGAGGTTAGACTGTTTCATGAAACGGAGGTCTTCTTGTGCAGGCTGAGGTGACGGACCGTGTACGCAAGCATCGTGAATCCCGGCGCGCGGCGGGGCTGAAGCCGGTGCAAATCTGGGTTCCCGATACCAGATCGGAGAGTTTCCGTCAGCAGTGCGAACGGGAGTCGCTGTCGCTGGCCGCCGACCCGCACGAGGCGGAGATCCTCAACTGGACCGCGGAAGTTGCGGACACGGACGGCTGGGTATGAGGCGGGGCGATCTTGTGCCGGTGATTCTGACCGGAGCCTACGGCAAGCCCCGGCCCGCCTTGATCGTTCAATCGGACCTTTTTGCCAAGCACCCCTCGGTTACGATTCTGCCCGTTACCAGCGAGTTGCGGCCCATCGAGACCTTTCGCATTGCCGTGGAGCCGACCGCGGAAAACGGCTTGCGCACAAGGTCGCAGATCATGGTGGACAAGGCGCACATCATCCCGCGCGAAAAGGCAGGCGCGCCCTTCGGCAAACTGGAAGCCCGGACAATGACCGCTGTCGATCGGGCGCTGGCTGTGTTTCTGGGGCTTGGCTGAGGTCAGACATTTCCGTTTGGCTCCGCATTCGGCCGGAGATCAATCAGGGGCTGAGCAGCTCATAAGCTGATCGAATCCAAGCCTCGGCTTTCCAAATTTGTCCCAACCGCTTGCGACCCGTAGAATTGCAGCAGGGCCGGCGGTGACGTTGCCCGGAGCGGCGCCAAGTACCGATGAGCGAACAGGAAACAGGGATTTCCATCCAGGCGGAGGCGGCTTCGCCGGCATGGGCTAGAATTGAGCGGGCGCGGCATCCACAGCGGCCCTACCCCATGGACTTTATCGAGCGGGTCTTCACGGATTTCAGCGAGATTCACGGGGATCGCGCTTTTGGCGACGACGAGGCCGTGGCCTGCGGGATGGCGCGGCTGGGGAATGAAGAGGTGATGGTCATCGGCAACCGCAAGGGCGGCAGCACCAGGGAGCGGGTGCGGCGCAACTTCGGCATGCCCCACCCCGAGGGTTACCGCAAGGCGTTGCGCTGCATGAGGATCGCGGAGAAGTTCGGCCGGCCCGTGATCAGCTTTATCGACCTGCCGGGCGCTTATCCCGGCCTGGGCGCGGAGGAGCGGGGCCAGGCCGAGGCCATCGCCCGCAACCTGCTGGAGATGTCGCGCCTGCGCGTGCCCACGATCTCCGTCATCACCGGCGAGGGCGGATCGGGCGGAGCCCTGGCGCTGGCCGTCAGCGACCGGGTGCTGATCCTTGAAAACGCGCTCTATTTTGTGATTACGCCGGAGAGTTGCGCGGCCATCATGTGGCGCGACTCGGCGCACAAGCAGTTGGCGGCTGAAGCCATGCGCATCTCCGCGCCGGAGGTGGCGGCGCTGGGCTGCGTGGACGAGATTGTCTCCGAGCCTCCCGAGGGCGCGCATACCGATCGCGAGGCGGGGGCCGGGTTGGTGGCCGGCATGCTGAAGAAGCATCTGGCGGAGTTGAAGGCGACGCCGGTGGAGAACCTGGTTGCCGCGCGGCAGGCGAAGTTTCGCAATATCGCGCAGTTTTATACGGAAGGTTAGCTTTGTTGGCGCATCGGCTGGGGAGAGAGATTCTTAGGTTGGGCGCGCGGGTGAGGCCGCGCCATGCGGCGAGCGCGGCTGAGCGCATCCGAGCCGCGGCTGGAGGATGCGCATGAGCACAGCCGAGACTGGCGGCGGCCGGCTGCGCGCCTACGCGCGATTCCTGGCCGCGGTCCTCTACTTCTTCCTTGCCCGGTCGCTCGCCCGTCGCGGCGCGTTCGGTCTGGCCACCGAACCATGGCGCCCTTTGGTGGAACAGGCCATGCTGGTCTTCCTGCTGCTGCTGGGCTATGCGGGCATGGGATTCTGGCTGGACCGGCAGATGCGGCCGGTGAGCGCGCAGGGGTTGCCGCTGCGGCAGGGCTGGCCAACCGAGGCGGGATTGGGCCTGGCTGTGGGCTGGTCGCTGGCCGTGGCTTGCGTGCTGCCGATGGTGGTGGGCGGCGGCATCGCCATCGTTCTCGTCCTCCAACCCTCCGCCTGGGGATGGCTGGCGGCCGATGCGGCCTTTTTTGCCTTGGCTGCGCTGGCCGAAGAGATTGCCTTTCGCGGTTACGGGTTTCAGCGCTTTGAGCACGCGGTGGGGCCGCTGGGGGCAGCGCTGGGGTTTGCGGCCTTCTACGCCATCGTGCAGGCTCAGCTGCAGGGGTCGAACCGCGCCAGCGTCGGCGTCTCTGTGGCGCTGGGGCTGGTGCTCTCCACGGCCTATCTGCGCACGCGGGCTCTGTGGCTGAGCTGGGGGCTCAACTTCGGCTGGAAGGCCAGCCGCGCCCTCATCTTCGGACTCGCCGTGAGCGGGGTCAACATCCATTCGCCCGTGGTGCAGGGCGATCCCATGGGGCCGTTCTGGCTCACCGGCGGAGGCTTTGGCCTGGACGGCAGCTGGGTTACCTTCGCGGTGCTCGTTGCCGCGCTGCCGGTGGTCTTCCGCGTCACCCGGGACCTGGACTATCGCTACAACGCGCCGGTGATTGTGCCGGGAGGGATTCCAGTGGATCTGGATGCGGCGGCGCGCAGCCAGCATGAGGCCGCAATGGGTCCAGCGGAGCCCGCCGCACCCGCGCTGGTGCAGATTCTGCCGGCAGCTTCGCTTGCGCCAGAGCGCCGGGAAGAACCTCCGGTAAGCCCCACCAGCTAAGCTGAGTAGTGCGAGTGTCGCATCCTTATGCCATCTTCTTGCGGGTATGGCAATAATGGCCCATGTACATTCGTCTTGACCGCACCCACAGATTTCTCCCCGCGATCCTTGGCGTGATCGCGTTAGCAGGCGTGGGAGCGCTCGTCGCATGGGACGCCTTTCCCCGGCTGTTTCCGGCCAGAGCTCATGACGTTCTCGCCGCGTTCCCGCTGGCCATGATCGCTCTTGCCTACCTCGTTTATCAGGCCGCGCACCGGCCTGCCCGCTTGGAAGCGGTGAAAGCGATCCTGCTGGCAGCCGCCTTTCTGTTTTGGGCTGCCAATCAACTGTGGCCCGGTTCGCGCCAAGCCACGCTCTTCAACGACGTTGCCATCGCTCTTTTTGTCCTCGATGTGTTCTTGGTCCTTATCGGATGGCCTGGGACATCGCCGGACGAGTCCTTCGCCGAGAGCTACGCGGCATCGCCTCAGGCAACGAGGACCTGAGCCCGCCGGCAATGCGTGGCAACCGGGCTTGTTCGACCAGCCGCGACCGCAATAAGCTTAATCCTGATCGACGTTCCTCTTGCCGCTGATCTCCTCGATGAGAATCTCGACTACGGCGCACCCGGCGGCGTGTTGTTCCTCCACTGGTTGAAAAGCTTTGCCGGCGGCGTACTTCTCCACCAGCAGATTGAGCAGCGCTGTCTTCTCGGCGCCATCGGGAACGACCCGCGCGGCGCCAAACGCCAGCACGGAGCTATATCTGGTTGCGCAGCCGCAGGGGCGATCGTTCGAGACAGAGATCTTCCTGGCCTCACTTACCTCAAAGCAGACCCGGTTGTTTTCGGCCAGGTTGTCGAGCTTGCGCCCCGTCAGCTTGCTGTGGAAGTAGATTCTTCCATCGCGATACAGGTAATTGAGCGGAGTGATGTAAGGCTGCCCGGCGCCGTCGCACGTAGCCAGGCGGCCCTCGGTCTGCTCGGCAAGAAAGCGATGTGCTTCTTCTTCGCTCATCCAGCGAATGGGCATGGCGGCCGGTCCCCCGAATTTCCAGTATATGCAGCGGGCAGGCGCGCGGATTTGCATTTTCTTCCGGTTCGGGGCTATCTTTTGCGTGAATGCAGTTCGCATGCATGGGAGGCTCCCATGATCGGACAATTCCTGCCCCAGAGAACGCGGTCAGTTCCAGTCCCGCCCGCCGCCGCAAGCGCCAACTGCGGGAACCGTTTCTGGCGAGTAGCGTGCGGTTGCGCCGTTGCGGCGCTGCTGGCTGCCGGGGCGGCCACGGCCCAGGTCACCATCAATACGAAGACCGGCACCGTGACCAACGGCACCACGGGCCAGACCATCAATACCATCGACCGGCGCTATCAGCAGATCGAGCCCACCCGCGTTCCGCTGACGAAATCCGAGCTGGACGCCAAGACCCGCCTGGAGCTGATCCGGCTGCTTGCTTCGGAGCAGGGATTCGCCATGCGCCCGTTTCCGCGCGGGCGCAAGGGCCTGACCCTCGTGGCCAACGGCAAACTGGAGCCGTTTGGGGAAGCCTATCTGGATATGGTTACCGCCGAGGGGCTGTCGGCCAAGCCCGGCGACCGGGTGGTGCTGACCGACGTGAAGATCGATCGCTCGCGGATCGTCTTCGAGTTGAACGGCGGGCCTGACCGGAAGCACCGCTTCCTGCGCCACATCCAGATCGGCGTGGGGCCGGTGATGGATCCCGTGGTGCAGCAGGACGATCAGGAGCCCGTGGGCGCGCGCCTTACGCTCACCTTCGAGAATCATGTTCCCGAACTGACCGGCGCCGAGGTGAAGGCGCTGCTGGCGCCGCTGATCTCGTTCGACGTGAAAACGCCCGTCCAGGCTTTCACGGACACGCTGCCGGCCAAGCTGAAGGATGCCATTCTCAACCATCGTGTGCTGGTGGGCATGAGCACGGAGATGGTGCTGTTTGCCAAGGGGCAGCCGGACGGCAAGTCGCGCGAGGTAGAGGGGCAGATGCCGTTCGAGGAGTGGATCTACGGCAAGCCGCCCCAGGATGTGGAGTTTGTCCGCATCAACGGCAACCACGTGATTCGCCTGGAGATCGCCAAGATGGGCGAGACGCCGGTCATCTTCACCAAGGACGAGGTGACGGGGCTGATGCGCACCGACGGCACGCCGCTGGAGCCGAATGGCGACGCGAACACCCGCATTGCCAAGGTGGGCGACGTGCAGACCAACCCCGATACGGAGGCTCCGGCCACGCCGCCCAGCCTGCGCAAGCCGGGCGAGACAGGCCCCATCGGTACGGCGACGGACGAATCGGATCCAAGCGGCCGCACCGGGGTGATGAGGCCGGTGCAGTTCCCCAAGGAGAAGCCGCAGACTCAGCCGGATGCGAATCCCGACGCGAGCGCTCCGCCGCCGGCCAATACGCAGCCTCCGCTGCCGGACGCCTCGCAGCCCGGCCCGCCCAGGCCGCAGCCGGCGCCGCCCGCGGGAGCCGATCAGCCGGACTGAGGCGGTCAAGCCGGCCTTCATGTAAACTGGAGGCAGCGAGTCCGGCTCCCTCCAGTCAATTCCGTGGCCCATTCTTTGAGGCAATCCCTTGATGCCCTGAGGTTTGGCCGGCGGGCGAGTTGAGGACCGCGCCGTTGAAGCCGTCCGCTGTGGCGGATGTGTGCAGAGACAACCGCAAAAGGAGAAACACCCCACCGATGGCCAAGATTGCAAAAACAGGCGACCGCAAGAAGATGATGGACACGACGAAGTCGACCGACTGTCCGAAGTGCAGCAAGCCGACGCGCATCGTCAAGCGCGTGAAGGACCGCGAGCGCGGCGTTCCGGGCGGCGTCTACATCTCGTGCTCGGTGTGCGATTTCTACGAGAAGCTTTAGGCGTTGAAGAAACTTCGGCCCATGAAGAAGCCCGGCGGATCGCCGGGCTTTTTCGATTGATGCGTGCCGATTTCGTTGCCAAGAGCGGGCTCGGCGCGGGGCGTTCGGCCTTGGTTTAGCGGGCCTTGGCCTTGGCGGCCGGTTTGGCGGTCGTGCTGTTGTGCTTCTCGTTGTAGATCTGCTTGGAGCTCTTGTTCTGTTCCTTGTTGACCTGCTTCTTCTGCTGGGCGTTGAGCGCGCCGCCGTTGGCGGCGCGGTCGTTGTGGACCTGCTGGGCGATGCCGGCCTGGGTCTGGTTGGTGCGGGCCGCCTCGCCGGAGGTCATCTGGCCGCTGCGCAGGCCGTTGGCGGTGCGCTGCTGCTGGTTGGCTTCGCGATTGTTGACGGCGTTCGGCGTGACGGTGGCTCCGTTGTGTTTCTCGTTGTAGATCTGACGGCTGGCGGCGTTCTGCTCGCGGTTGATCTGCTGGCGCTCCTGGCCGGTGAGATGGCCGCCGTTGGCGGCGCGATCGTTGTGAACCTGCTGATCGATGTTAGACTCCGTGGTTTCAGCGCGCGCGGCTTCGCCGGAGGTCATCTGGCCGCTGCGCAGGCCGTTGGCGATGCGCTGGTCCTGGTTGGCCTCGCGGCCATTGACTTCGTTCGGCGCGGTGGTGACCCCGTTGTGATTCTCGTTGTAGATCTGGCGGCTGTTGGCGTTCTGCTCGCCGTTGACCTGCTGCCGCTCCTGGCCGGTGAGCGCGCCGCCGTTGGCGGTGCGTTCGTCGTGAACCTGCTGGGCGACGCCGGCCTGGTTCTGGTTGGTGCGGGCGGCCTCGCCTGAGGTCATCTGGCCGCTGCGCAGGCCGTTGGCGGTGCGCTGCTGCTGATTGGCTTCGCGGTTGTCTACCGCGTTCGGCGCGATGGTGGCCCCATTGTGTTTCTCGTCGTAGATCTGACGGCTGGCGGCGTTCTGCTCGCTGTTGATCTGCTGCCGCTCCTGGCCGGTGAGCGTACCGCCGTTGGCGACGCGATCGTTGTGCACCTGTTGATCGATGGCGGACTGCGTGCGCTCGGCTTGCGCGGCTTCGCCGGAGGTCATCTGGCCGCTGCGCAGGCCGTTGGCGATGCGCTGGTCCTGGTTGGCCTCGCGGCCATTGACTTCGTTCGGCGCGGTGGTGACCCCGTTGTGATTCTCGTTGTAGATCTGGCGGCTGTTGGCGTTCTGCTCGCCGTTGACCTGCTGCCGCTCCTGGCCGGTGAGCGCGCCGCCGTTGGCGGTGCGTTCGTCGTGAACCTGCTGGGCGACGCCGGCCTGGTTCTGGTTGGTGCGGGCGGCCTCGCCTGAGGTCATCTGGCCGCTGCGCAGGCCGTTGGCGGTGCGCTGCTGCTGATTGGCTTCCCGGTTGTCTACTGCGTTCGGCGCGATAGTGGCCCCGTTGTGTTTCTCGTCGTAGATCTGACGGCTGGCGGCGTTCTGCTCGCTGTTGATCTGCTGCCGCTCCTGGCCGGTGAGATGGCCGCCGTTGGCGACGCGATCGTTGTGCACCTGCTGGTCGATGGCGGACTGCGTGCGCTCAGCGCGGGCGGCTTCGCCGGAGGTCATCTGGCCGCTGCGGAGGCCGTTGGCAATGCGCTGGTCCTGGTTGGCCTCGCGGGTGTTGGGGTTGTAGTTCCGGCCCACGGAACGGTCGGCGGCCGAGATGGGCTGGGATTGAACATGCTGCTGGGCGACCTGATGGTACTGGTTTATGTTGGAGGACGCCGGGGTTCCAGGGTTGCCATGGTTGACTGAGGCCAACTGGGAACGGTCCTGGGCGGCAGAATTCTCATGCATTTGCTGGCGGGGCGTGGCCTGGATGTGATTCTCATTGGCCGCCTGCATCTCTCCGGGGGTGGGACGAGCCTGGATGCCCGCGCCGCCGTTGAAGCTGGCGTGGCCCTCGTTGACGACGGTGTTCTGGGCGATGATGGCGCGATTCTCGTAGACATTGGTTACGTGCACGCCGCCGAAGTTCGCCACGGCGCTGTTGTAAGCAAATACGCCACCGCGCCATTCGCCGCCGACGAAGCCGATGCCGCCATAGCCGAAGCCGTAGTTGACGCCCCCGTAGAAGCCGACATGCGGCCCCCAATAGCCGCCATGCCATCCGTATACGCCGCCCTCAAAGCCCCAGTAGCCCGGCGTCCAGAGAAGGCCGACGGCAGGAGGGTGCACCCATACGCCGGGAACCCAATAGTAGCCCGCGTCGCCGTAGGCCCAGTAGCCGGGTGTCCAGATAAAGCCCGGAGCGGGCAGCGGGGGTTGCTCGTAAACGGGCAACGCCGGCGGAGCAATGCTGACGGAGACAAGAACGCCGGCATGAGCCGGCGCGGCGGACAGGATGAGCATCGATGCGGCGATCAATGCGGCAGATGACAGACTGCGGAGTCTTGCTTGCAAAAACATGTTCATTCCCCCTCGTTCCGGACGCAGGAAGCCTCAAGACCACCTCGGCTGCCCGGGCTATTTTGGATACGAATATTGGAACACAGAGTCGAGAGATTTGTTGCTGAAAAATTTTGACGGAGCGCAGGGGAAGATTTGCGCGCAGGGTCAAGGAACCTCTTGAGAGGGTAGATTTGAGGAGAGGATTCTGCCCCCAGGGGCCAAAGCCAAGAGGTTTTGTGGCCCGTTTACGGCACCCTTCGACGGGCTCACGACAGGCTTTGAAGTCGCGCCCTGTTACGGTGTGCAGTTGTGAAGTCCTGCCCTGGCACAATGCGGGGTTGCGCGGAGGTCCCCCTAAGGCGCTTCGGCCATCTCCTCGAGGATGGCGTCGGCGGCTTCGGCGGGGTCGGGAGCCTGGGTGATGGGGCGGCCCACGACCCGATAGCTGGCGCCCTGGCGCAGGGCTTCGGCGGGCGTGGCGATGCGGGCAATGAGATTCCGGGCCTTGCAGGCTGCGGAAGAAGCCCCTGTCCGATAGTGGTCACAGCTTTCTGCCGGATACTGATTCATCCAAGCAGCATGCGTGGAGACGATCGGAAGCGCGCGGCGATCTTCAGCGATCTTGATCTGGGCGCAGCGGATTCCGGTCCGTCATCCGGCGCGGCCCTCGATCTTGATCGGAGGCGTCTCGGATCCTGCCTCTGCCGGACTCCGGAGTCAAGCGGAGATTCCAGAATCAGCGTCCCAATTTCCGGTACGCGAACCGCTGCCAGCCCGGGTTCGTCTGGCCCGCATCCACACCCTTCGCAAGCGGCATTCTTTTCAGCGGATTACAGAACGACTCCCGGCACGGTTCGCTGAAGTCTCGCGCCTGCATACGGTTACGGAACGGTGCGCGGCTGCTATATTGACTCTTCGGGGTTTCCCGCCTCGGAGTTGAGATTTACCCAAAATCCATTTTTGTACACAAACTGTGTGACCGCCAACACAGCTGGCGCATCCAAAAACAAGTGACCGGCATCACCGCGGGCGCATCCAAGACGAGTGACCGCCGTACGGCGGGCTCACCCAAAGCGAAAATCGAGCAAGGTAAGTATTCATGGCGCAGATATTCGATCGCAGCTCCAATGCTCTGGCTCGTGCGAGCCTGGTGCTGACGGGGCTCATCGTGATCGCGCTGGGAGTGGCGCTGGACCTGCTCCAGCGCTCGCCGTGGGTGACGCGCCAGGGCCAGCGCCCCGATCAGCCGGTGCCTTTCAGCCATAAGCACCATGTGCAGGGGCTGGGGCTGCAATGCCAGTACTGCCACGTCACGGTGGAGACGTCGAGCTACGCCGGAATCCCGCCCACCAAGACCTGCATGAACTGCCACGCGCAGATCTGGACCAACGCGCAACTGCTGGAGCCGGTTCGCTCCAGCTGGGCGACGGGCCAGTCCCTGGCGTGGACCAAGGTTCACGACCTGCCCGATTTCGTTTATTTCAGCCACGAGATTCACGCCAGCAAGGGGGTGGGCTGCGCGACCTGCCACGGGCGCGTGGATCAGATGCCGCTGATGTACGCGCAGAACACCTTGCAGATGGAGTGGTGCCTGGATTGCCACCGCAATCCGGCGAAGTATCTGCGGCCGACCAGCGAGATTTACAACAACGCGTGGGAGGAGCCGACCGGGGACAGGCCGGTGTGGTGCACGGCGGGCGATGATAAGCCGGGCGTGCCGACGGCGCAGAGCGTGAGTTGCGTGACGAAGGAGCCGGGCGGCGTCGAGTTGGCCGCGCTGAGCCTGCCGGCTGCCCCTGCATACCGCAAGTTCACCAGCCAGGAGGAACTGGGGCGATTTCTGGTTCACCAGTACAAGATTCGCACCCCGAGAGATTTGACCAGTTGCGAGGTCTGCCACCGATGAGCGGACAACGTATAGATGGGATCGTGAATTTGATTGGCGCAGAGGCCGCGGAAGATGGTGGAAGGATGAGCCAGGTCCACGAAGAGCAGTCCACAGGGGCCAAAGCCCACGATCTTTCTGTGAGCATTTCGGCACGACTGAAGTCGTGCCCTGATACAAAGGCCAGGACTGTGGATGCCCCGCCGATGACACCGGCTGAAGTGCCGGCGGCACGCCTTGTAAAAGGGCACGACTTCAGTCGGGCCGAAATCGATCCCAAATCGGTGCGGGCTTTAGCCCCTGAGGGATGCTCTTCACCCGCATCGGCAATCACTGCCCCGGCCACGCCGATGACGCTGGCCCAGGTGCGCGAGGAGTTGAAGGCCGTGAAAGGCAAGCGATACTGGCGGTCGGTGGACGAACTGGCGGATTCGGCGGAGTTCCAGGCGGCGGTGGAGCGGGAGTTCCCTCACTCGGCGCAGGAGTGGGTCGATCCGGTCTCGCGGCGCGGCTTCCTCAAGCTGATGGGCGCTTCGCTGGCGCTGGCCGGTCTGGCCGGATGCACCAAGCAGCCCGACGAGCCCATCTACCCCTACGTCAAGCAGCCGGAAGACCTGATCCTGGGCAAGCCGATGTACTTTGCCACGGCGCATCCGTTTGTGACGGGCGCGGTGCCGCTGCTGGTCAAGAGCGACCAGTTCCGCCCCATCAAGATCGACGGCAACCCCGAGCATCCTTACAACCGGGGCTCGTCGGACCCGTTCACGCAGGCGACGCTGCTGGAGCTTTACGATCCGGACCGTTCGCAGCAGGTGACCTGGCGCGGCGAGAACCGCGAGTGGGCGGAGTTTGCCGAAGGCTTGCGCGTAAAGATGGCCGAGAGCAAGGACGGCACGGGGATGTACTTCCTGAGCTCGACCATCACTTCGCCCACGCTGGCGCGGCAGTGGAAGGAAGTGCAAGCGGCGTATCCGAAGGCGACGCTGGTGCAGTATGACCCGGCTGTTGCAGGAACGATGTTGGAATATGGAGCCAGCCTTCAGTACGATCTGAGCCAAGCCGACGTGATCGTATCGCTGGATGCGGATTTTCTCTCGGGAGCGGGCTATCCGGGCTTCCACAAGCTGGTGCGCGATTATGCCGATCGGCGCAAGGATCCCGAGAAACTGAACCGTTTGTATGTGATTGAAAGCACGCCGACGGCAACCGGCATGAAGGCAGAGCATCGGCTGGGGCTGCGAGTAAGCGAGATTCCGGCATTTGCGGCGGAACTGGCGAGGGCTTTGGATGTGCAGGAGGCGAACACGTCTGCTTACGCCCCGCCTGCTTACGCATGGACCGATGAGCAGAGGAAGTTTCTTGCTGCGTTGGCAAAGGACCTGAAAGCGCACGCCGGTCGATGTGTGGTGATTCCGGGGCTCTATCAGGACCCGTGCGTTGTAGACCTTGCAGCCTCCATGAACATCACGCTTGACAAGTTCAATTCGACTGTTTCAAGCGGCTACCATACGGCGATCCCGCTGCTCAGCGATCAACTTGGCAGTCTCAAGTCGCTGGTCGCCGATCTCAACGCGGGCAAGGTCGATTGGCTGGTGATACTCAATGCCAATCCGATTTACACCGCGCCTGCCGATCTTGACTTTGATGCGGCTTTCGAGAAGGCGAAGACAGTCGCACATCTCGGCTCACATTTGGACGAGACCGGGCAGATTTCTCACTGGCATATTCCGGCGGCGCATTATCTGGAGTCGTGGTCGGATGCACGCGCCTATGACGGAACGGCTTCGATCATTCAGCCGATGATCGACCCACTCTACGGCGGTAAGACTGCGCATCATTTCTTCCAGGCGTTGCTCAATGAGCCAGGCTTGAGTCCCTATGAAGCCGTGCGCGAGACATGGCGACCTGTGATCAAGGGCGACTTTGAAACCGGCTGGCGCAAGGCCCTGCACGAGGGCTGGATTGAGGGTAGCGCCGACGAGTGGGATCTTGCCGCGAAGTTGACCACACTGGCTCCCGCGTTTGCCGATAACAGTGGGATCAAGATCGCGCCTCCCACGACCAGGATCACACCTCCCGCGCCGAGAGACTCGCTGGAGATCATCTTCCGCCCCGACCCGAGTATCTATGACGGGCGCTGGTCGAATGTCGGCTGGCTTCAGGAGCTTCCCAAGCCGGTGACCAGCCTCAGCTGGGACAATGCTGCGCTGGTTTCCGGCGCGACGCTGACCAGGCTTGGCCTGGAAGAGGATGACATCGTCGAGCTTACCGTGCAAGGCCGCAAGGTCAATGCGCCGGTGATTGTTGCGCCGGGGCATCCCGATAACTCGGTGACGGTGCATCTGGGCTATGGACGCCAGTTTGCCGGCCGCGTAGGCTCGGGCGCGGGCTTCAACGCCTACTCGATTCGGACCTCGGACGCGCCGTTTTACACGGTTGGCTCGATCCGGAAAGTCGAAGGAAAATGGGGAGTCGCGATCACCAAAAGCCACTATCAGGACCAGCGTGGAAAAGCCTTCGGCCAGCAGGGCAACGGCAACAACTCGCTCGAGGCCGGTGAGGCCATCGGCGAGCGCGGCATCGTTCGCTACGCCACCCTCGACGAGTTCAAGGCCAATCCGGGCTTCGCCAACGAGGGCGAGACCCATACCAGGACAAATAAGGACAACTCGCTCTTCCCCAATTGGGAGTACAAGGACAATGCCTGGGGCATGTCCATCGACATGAACAGTTGCACGGGCTGCAACGCGTGCATCGTGAGCTGTTATGCCGAGAACAACATCGCGGTGGTGGGCAAGCAGCAGGTGCGCATCGGGCGCAACATGCAGTGGCTGCGCATCGACACTTATTTCGAAGGCGACCTGGCCGCGCCGCGCGCCCACTTCCAGCCCATGGCCTGCCAGCACTGCGAGAACGCGCCCTGCGAGCAGGTTTGCCCGGTGGGCGCGACGGTGCATACGCCCGAGGGGCTGAACGCGATGGTTTACAACCGCTGCGTCGGCACGCGCTATTGCTCCAACAACTGCCCCTACAAGGTGCGGCGCTTCAACTTCCTGCTCTACTCGGACTACGAAACGGAGAGCCTGAAGCTCCTGCGCAACCCCGATGTGTCGGTGCGTTCGCGCGGCGTAATGGAGAAGTGCACTTACTGCGTGCAGCGGATTTCGGCGGCGAAGATCGAGGCCGACAAGGAGAATCGCCCGGTCCGCGACGGGGAGATTGTGACCGCGTGCCAGCAGGCCTGCCCGGCCGCGGCCATCACCTTCGGCAACATCAACGACAAGGCCAGCCGGGTAGCAAGACTGCAAGCCGACCAGCGCAGCTACCAGGTGCTGGCCGATCAGAATACGCGTCCGCGGACCAGGTATGTGGCCGCGGTGCTGAATTTGAATCCGGAGTTGGAGGCTTCCTTGGTGGAGCACGGGGTTAAGGGTTGAGGGATTTGCTGGGCGGTTGGAACAAATGCGGCGTGTTAGCCTCCGCTGCGCGGAGATGGCGAGTTAGCAAGTTGGCGATTGGGCAAGTTAGCGAGTTGGCGGGTTAGCGGAGCCAGGATGGCAGTCGAATTGAAAGACAACCCGGGGATCGATCCCGCCACCGGCGAATACCGGGTGATTGCGCCGGGGCAGACCTTCAGGTCGGTCACCGAGAAGATCGCGCGCATTGTGCTCACGCCGCGCACGCCGCTGGGCTGGTTTGCCTTTTTCAGCGCCGCCGGCGCCGGGGCGACCATGCTGCTGGTGGCGATCACCTGGCTGTTCCTGGAGGGCGTCGGCATTTGGGCCGTTTCGCAGCCGGTGGCGTGGGGATTCGCCATCATCAACTTCGTCTGGTGGATCGGCATCGGCCACGCGGGCACGCTGATCTCGGCGATTCTGCTGCTCTTCAAGCAGGGATGGCGCAACTCCATCAGCCGCTTCGCCGAGGCCATGACCATCTTTGCCGTGGTCTGCGCCGGCATGTTCCCGGTGATTCACCTGGGCCGTCCCTGGCTGGGTTACTGGCTGTTTCCCTATCCCAGCACCATGACGGTCTGGCCGCAGTTCCGCTCGCCGCTGATGTGGGATGTCTTCGCGGTCTCGACTTACGCCACCATCTCCATCGTCTTCTGGTACATCGGCATGATTCCGGACCTGGGCACGTTTCGCGATCGCTCCCAGTCGAAGATCGCCCAGTATTTCTACGGCATCCTGTCCATGGGCTGGCGCGGATCGGTGCGCCACTGGATGCGCTACGAGACGGCCGCTCTGCTGCTATCCGGGCTGGCCACGCCGCTGGTGCTCTCCGTGCACACGGTCATCAGCTTCGACTTCGCCGTCGCGGTGCTGCCCGGCTGGCACACGACCATCTTCCCGCCTTACTTTGTGGCGGGCGCCATCTATTCGGGCTTTGCCATGGTGCTGACGCTGGCCATTCCGCTGCGCAAGTTCTACCACCTCGAGGGCCTGGTCACCGAGCGGCACATCGACAACATGGGCAAGGTGATGCTGGCCACGGGATTCATCGTGGCCTACGGGTACGGGATGGAAGTCTTCATGGCCTGGTACTCGGCCTCGCACTGGGAAGCTTTCATGATGTGGAACCGCATGTTCGGACCCATGGGCTGGGCCTACTGGGTGCTCATCACATGCAACCTGGCGATTCCGCTGACGACACTATGGTCGCGCAAGCTGCGCACCTCGATTCCGTATATGTTCTTCATCTCCATCCTGGTCAACACGGGCATGTGGTTTGAGCGCTTCGTGATTGTGGTTACAAGCCTCTACCGCGACTTTCTGCCCTCGGCGTGGGGAACTTATCGCGCCACCAGGTGGGACTATATGACCTTTGTGGGCACGCTGGGACTGTTCACGACGCTGTTCCTGCTGTTCGTGCGCTTCCTGCCCATGATTCCCATGAACGAGGTCCGCATGTTGCTGCCGCAGGCGAAGATCGCGCCCAAGGCCAGAGCGGAGGCTGGCGACTGATGCCCCCACGCGAAGGAACCTACGGCCTGCTGGCCGAATTCGATACGCCGGGCGACCTGGTGAGAGCTGCCCGGCAGGCGCGGCTGGACGGCTGGCGGCGCATGGACTGCTATACGCCTTATCCGGTCGAGGAGGCGGCCGAAGCTATCGGCTTCCACCGCAACAGGGTGCCGCTGATCACGCTGATTGGCGGGCTGATGGGCCTGGTGGCGATGTTCGCGCTGGAAACCTGGATCTCGGTGTGGGCCTATCCGTTGAATATAGGCGGGCGTCCGACGTACTCCTGGCCGGCATTCATTGTGCCCGCCTACGAGTGGACGATTCTCTTTGCCGGGCTTTCGGCCGGCTTCGGAATGGTGGCGCTGAACGGGCTGCCGGCGCTCTATCATCCGTTGTTCAACGCGCCGAACTTTCGCGACGGAGCTACGACGGACAAGTTCTTCCTGTGCCTGGAGGCGCTGGACCCCAAGTTCGATCTGCTGGAAACAAGGGCCTACCTGGAAGGCTTTGGGCCGGTTTCCGTTGTGGAGGTGGAGTACTGATGACCAGGAATCAGAGAGCCACTCAGCCTCCGTGCCACATCCTATTCGCGGTCGCCGCGGCGGCCAAAAAGGATGGGAGATCGCAAAAGCTCGCCGCTATCGCAGGCCTAGCCGCGCTGATGCTCATCGCCGGCTGCCGGCAGGACATGCAGGACCAGCCGAAGCTCATTTCGCAGCGCGGATCGGAGTTCTTCGCCGACCACCGGGGCGCGCGTCCGCAGGTGGCCAATACTGTGGCGCGCGGGCAGTTGCGTGAAGACAGCTACTTCTATACCGGCGTTGTTCAGGCCGCAAACGGCTATCGCGAAGAGCGGAACGAGATGCCTTTTCCGGTGACGATGGAGGTGCTCAAGCGCGGCCAGGAGCGCTTCAACATCTACTGTTCGCCATGCCACTCGCGGGTGGGCAACGGACGGGGCGCGATTGTGGAACGCGGTTACAAGCCGGCCGGTAATTATCACGACCAGGTGCGCCTGTCGCAGCCCATCTCGCACTACTTCTACGTGATGACGCACGGCTACGGGGCTATGCCGGACTACTCAGCGCAGTTGACGCCCGTCGACCGCTGGGCGGTCGCGGCTTACATTCGCGCCTTGCAGCGCAGCCAGGCGGCCACGGTGAAGGATGTGCCCGCGGGGGTGCGCGTCGAAAGCCTTCAGGAACTTGCCGCCAGGACCGGCCACCCGGAGTATGCGAATCCGTGGACGCTGCCGGTGATCCAGACCTATCCGCACGATGCCGTGCAGGGAACGCCGGCGCTGGCTCCGGCCAATCCCGAGACCGCAATTCCCGCCAGCAAACCGGGGGCGCGGTAGGGACTAGGGACTAAGGGACTAGGGACTAGGACTAGGGACTAAGGGACTAGGGACTAGGGACTAGGACTAGCGACTAAGGGACTAGGGACTAAGGGACTAGGGACTAGGGACTAGGGACTAAGGGACTAAGGGACTAAGGACGAACGGAATGGCTCACGAGACTCACGCCAACACGCTCCCCGCCGATCTGGGCGCACCGGCCTTTGTGGACGGCTGGCAGCAGCGCGCGCTGGCCATCGGGTCGATCTCTGCGGTTGTCGCCGTTGGGTTGGCCGTCGCCGAGCGGTCCGTCGATCACGTGCTGCGCGCCTGGCTGCTGGGCCTGATGCTCACCTTCGGCTTTGCGGTGGGCGGGTTGGCGCTGCTGATGGTGCAATACTGTTCGGGCGGCAAGTGGGGCCTGCTCCTGCGCCGGCCTCTGGAGGCCATGAGCCGCACCCTGCCGCTGGTCTTCGCCTATTGGCTTGTGATTGCGTTCAACCTCAAGAGGCTTTACCTGTGGGCGAGCCCGGCGATGGTGGACGACGGCGTGAAGCGCGGCCTGATCAGTCAGGAGCAACTGGAGACCATCCGGCACGCGATCCGCTTCAAGCAGCCCATGCTGAATCCCGCGGCCTTTGTGTGGGTGAGCCTGCTGTGCTTCGCCATCTGGGGTTACTACACCTGGAGACTCAACTCTCTGGGCCTGCAAAGAGATGCCGACGGGCCCGCCTCCACGCCCGGATGGATCAAGCGGCTGGAAAACATCAGCGGGCCCGGCATCGTCGTGTATGCCATCACCATGTCCGCGGCCGCCATCTACTGGGTCATGTCGCTCGATCCCACCTGGTACTCATCGGTCTACGGGCTGCTGTTCCTGGTCGCCCAGGGATACGCGGTGCTGGCGCTCTCCATCATCGTCGCCGGTTCGCTCTCGAGGGGCGAGCCCTTCCGCACCATCCTGCGCTCGACCGAGCAGCACGACCTGGGCAAGTTCGCATTTGCGTTTGTGATGCTGAATATCTACCTGGCCTTTTCGCAGTTTCTCATCATCTGGTCGGGGAACCTGCCGGAGGAGATTCCGTGGTACCTGGACCGCTTTATGGGCGGCTGGGGCGTGATTATCACGCTGGATTTTGTTTTTCACTGGCTGATTCCCTTCACGCTGCTCCTGTCGCGCGATCTGAAACGCAACAAGAAGCGGCTGGTGCGGGTGTGCCAGTGGATGATCTTCGCCCGGGCCTTCGATCTATTCTGGCTGATCGAGCCGAACTTCAAGGATGCGGCGCGCAACCTGCACTTCAGCTGGGGAATTCTTGAGTACATCGCCGTGCCGGTGGCGATGACATCTTTCTGGGTTGCCTTTTACTGCACGCGGCTGAAGGCGCGGCCGCTGGTGCAGACCAACGATCCGCATGTGGCGGAGATTCTGGAGCCTGAGCATGTCCACGCATGATCATGACGGCGGCCGCGAGCCGGACGATTTCGAGCCAGACGAGCAGGAGCGGGAGCAGCCCGACGCCTCCGCCGGCTTCGAGCGCTCCGACGTGCGCGTCTCGGGAGTTCTGGTCTTTCTGACCGCGCTGAGCATCTTTGTAGTAGTGACGGCGGTGCTTTGCTACGGGGTCGGCAAGGTCCTGTTTGCTCACATGGCGAAGGAAGACCAGCCGAAAAACAAGTGGTCGACAACGGTGGACCTCAAGCCGCTGGGCAACATGCCCTCCAATCCGGAGATGCAGAGCAAGCTCGATCAGATGACGCAGCAGTTCCCGGCGCCGCGCCTGCAGAACGACGACGGCAGCCAGGAGACCGCCAATCTGCATGCCAGGGAGGATCTGCTGCTGGAGCATTACAGCTGGATCGACCAGTCGCAGGGCAAGGTAAGGATTCCCATCGAGCGGGCGATGGAGTTGATTGCGCAGAGCGGACTGCCGGTGGCGCCCAAGGTGGAAGAAGCCCCGCTGCTGACCGGGGACAGCCGGCCGGTGGTGGCCGTTCCCCTGACCAACGGGTTTGCGCGCACCGGGTATGAGCAGGACGAGGCGCAGTTGCAGGCCACGACGGGCGGGCGGAAGTAAAGGGCGCTGGCCAGCGCGCCGGATTGGGGTTTGCAGCTTCCCACCCTTTCCGGTCGCCGCAGCGACAACGCGAAAAGGATGGGGCACCCGAGATTTGTTTTGGATAGGAAGTGAGAAGGATGCGGAGTAAAGGCAAGATACGGAGAAGTTGGCAAAGCGCGGCACGGCGCGCAGCGATTGCGGCGGCATTCTGCGCGGCGGTGCTGGCGCCGCCTCTGATTGCGCAGGTCTCCGGCTACGGCGACAAGCAGATAGGCCCGGTCAACGACAAGCCGCCGGCGATTCTGAACGGCGTGGGCATTGCGCAGAATCTGAACCAGCAACTGCCGCTGGATCTCACCTTCACCGACGACGCCGGCCGGCAGGTGCAACTGGCCAGCTACTTCGGCAAGCGCCCGGCGATTCTGGCGCTGGTTTACTATCAGTGCCCCATGCTGTGCTCGGAGGAGCTGAATGGCCTGACGGGCGCATTGCAGATGGTGAAGTTCGTTCCCGGCAGGGACTTCGATGTGATTGTGGTGAGCATCGATCCCACCGAGGGGCCGGAGCTGGCCGCGGCCAAGAAGCGAACCTACCTGAAGCGCTACGGCCATCCGGAGACGGCGGCGGGCTGGCATTTTTTGACCGGCACGCAGCCTAACATCGACGCGCTGACCAAGGCGGTGGGCTTCGGCTACGTGAGGATTCCGGGGCCGGATGGCAAGCTTACCCAGTTTGCCCACGCCAGCGCCATTCAGATTGTCACGCCCGAAGGCAAGCTGGCGCAGTATTACATGGGCGTGGAGTATTCGCCCAAGGATCTGCGGCTGGGATTGGTGGATGCTTCGGCCAACCGCATCGGCTCGCCCGTGGATAACATACTGACTTACTGCTACCACTACGATCCCAAAACCAACAAGCACTCGCTGATCGTGGCGCGGGTGGTGCAGCTGGGCGGGCTGGTGACCGTGTTCGGTTTGGGCGGATTCATGCTGGCGATGTTCCGCCGCGACGCGCGGCGGGAGGGCCAGCCGGAGACGGGCAAGGCGGAGACAGGAACGAAGGGGAACGGATAACGGAATGGACCACATCAGCCCAGTACTGTGGCAGTTTCTCGTCAAGTGGACGAAGAACTTCCCGCTGTTTCCGCCGGAGGCGTCGCGCATTGCGCCGCAGATGGACGCGCTGCTGTTTTTCATGGTGCTGGTGAGCCTGATCGGGCTGACGGTGGTGGTGCTGCTGGTGACTAGCTTTTCCATTCTTTACAGCAAGAAGCGGCATCCGGTCGCGGTGCAGGTGGAAGGCTCGACGCTGCTCGAGGCCACCTGGACCATCATTCCGCTGGGGCTGTTTCTGGTGATGTTCGTGTGGGGCGCGCTCATTTATTTCCGCGTCTACACGCCGCCGGCCAACGCCATGAACATTTATGTGGTGGGCAAGCAGTGGATGTGGAAGGCGGAGCATCCGGGCGGGCAGCATGAGATCAACGCGCTGCATGTGCCCACGGGCCGCGCGGTGCAGTTGACGCTGATTTCGCAGGATGTCTTTCACAGCTTTTCGATTCCCGCCTTCCGCGTGAAGCGCGAGGCGATTCCGGGCCGCTACACCACCGTCTGGTTCGAGGCCACCGAGCCGGGAACCTACCACCTCTTCTGCACGCAATACTGCGGGACGAACCACTCGCAGATGGTGGGCGACGTGGTGGTGATGACGCCGGAGGGTTACAAGCAGTGGCTGGCCGAATCGACCAGCGGCATTTCGCTGGCGCAGAACGGCGAACGGCTGTTTGCGAGCCTGAGTTGCGCGGCCTGCCACAATGCGCGGCCCGATGCGCGCGGGCCGAATCTGGCCAACGTCTACGGATCGAAGCTGCCTTTGGCAAGCGGAGGCGCGGTGACCGCCGACGAAGGCTATCTGCGCGAGTCCATTTTGAACCCATCGCAGCATGTGACCCAGGGCTATGCGCCCATCATGCCCACCTATCAGGGGCAGATCAGCGAAGAGGGCGTGATCGCGCTGGTGGAGTACATCAAGAATCTCGACTCCGGCTATCGCATTCAGCAGACGGAGAACACAACCAGTCTGCCGCCCGGCAGCGAAGCGCCGCCGCGGCGGCCCGCGCGGGCGGCTGCCGGAATTGCCGGCCAAAGGTCCGCCGTACAGCAGCCCGCTACCCGAGGGATGGTGAAGCAATGAGCGCCACAATCGTCAGTCTTCCCGACCAATCCACAGCCAGGATTCCCAGGGTGAACTATCTCACCAAGGAGAACGGAATCCTGAGCTGGCTGCTGACCGGCGACCACAAGCGGATTGCGATTCTCTACCTGATCTCGATCACGTTCTTCTTCTTCATCGGCGGGGCGCTGGCCGGGCTGATCCGCCTTGAACTGCTGACGCCGCAGGCCGATCTGATGGCCACCGACACCTATAACAAAGTGTTCACCATGCACGGCGTCATCATGATCTTTTTCTTCCTGGTGCCGTCGGTGCCGGCCACGCTGGGCAATTTCCTGATCCCGATGATGATCGGAGCCAAGGACCTGGCGCTGCCCAAGATCAACCTGCTTAGCTGGTATCTCTACATGGCCGGCGGCATTCTGGCCATTTACACCATGGCCACCGGTGGCGTGGATACCGGCTGGACCTTCACCACGCCGCTCTCCACGCACTACGTGAATACCAACGTGGTGACTACCGGGCTGGCCGCGTTCATCGCGGGGTTCAGTTCCATCTTGACCGGGTTGAACTTCATTGTGACCATCCACAAGATGCGTGCGCCCGGCATGACCTGGTTCCGGCTGCCCTTGTTCGTGTGGGCGCATTACGCGGCCAGCATCCTGATGGTCCTGGCCACGCCGGTGGTGGCCATCTCCATGATTCTGATCATTCTGGAACGCACCCTGGGCATCGGCATCTTCGATCCCACCAAGGGCGGCGATCCGCTGCTCTTCCAGCATTTGTTCTGGTTCTACTCGCACCCGGCGGTTTACATCATGATTCTGCCCGGCATGGGAGTCATCTCCGAGACCATCTCGACCTTCAGCCGCAAGCGGGTCTTCGGTTATACGGCGGTGGCCTTCTCGTCGGTGGCCATCGCGGTCTTCGGATTCTTTGTCTGGGCCCACCACATGTTCATCATGGGCATCTCGAACTACGCGGTGCTGGTCTTCTCGCTGTTGACCATGCTGGTGGCCGTGCCCTCGGCCATCAAGATATTCAACTGGACCTTCACGCTCTACAAGGGCTCGATCACCTTCGAGACGCCGTTGCTCTACACCTTCGGCTTCATGGGGTTGTTCACCATCGGCGGACTCACCGGCGTATTCCTGGGCACGTCGGGAACCGACATTCACCTCACGGAAACCTACTTCATCGTGGCGCACTTTCATTTCGTCATGGTGGGCGGCATGCTGATGGCGTTTCTGGCCGGCATTCACTTCTGGTGGCCCAAGATCACGGGGCGCATGTATCCGGAGAAGCTGTCGCAGTTGGCAGCCGTGGTCACCTTCATCGGCTTCGTCTTCACCTTCTTCCCGCAGTTCATTCTGGGAGTTCTGGGCATGCCGCGCCGCTACGCTTCTTACCCGCCGGAGTTTCAGGTCCTGAATGTCTTCTCCACCGCGGGCGCGACCATCCTGGGCGTCGGCTACCTGCTGCCGGTGCTTTATCTGGTCTGGTCGCTGAAGTACGGCGCAATCGCCGGCGACAATCCCTGGCGGGCGACAGGCCTGGAATGGCAGACCCAATCTCCGCCGCTGACCGAGAACTTTGCCGTGATGCCGGTCATGGACCATGAAGCCTACGACTACGAGTGGCTGGAGGCCCAACAGGAGAAGCGCCGGAAAGAGGTGGCCAGTGCCGGATAACACAGCGATTGCCCATGGCGCGCCGGAGCCCGCTCACCAGGAGCACCCGCCCTATCTGCGCCATCACTTCAATTCCGTCGAGCAGCAGGCGGATGCGGCCGGCTTTGGCATGTGGGTCTTCCTGGTGCAGGAGGTCATGTTCTTCGGCGGCCTGTTTACCGCTTACCTCGTCTATCGCAACTGGTATTACCCGGCGTTCGTGGCCGGCTCCCACCAACTGAATGTCTATTGGGGCACGCTGAACACGCTGGTCCTGATCGTCTCCAGCTTCACCATGGCCATGGGCCTGTGGTGCGCGGAGACCCGGCGCAAGAACGGGCTGGTGCTTTACCTGACGCTGACGTTTCTTCTTGGCCTGGGATTCCTGGGCATCAAGAGCATCGAGTACGGGGAGAAGATCGAGAAGCACCACGTTCCCGGCTTTCATTACAGGTTGCAGTCGTTTGTCGATCCGCAATCGGAGCGCGAAGTATTCAAGGAGTACCACGACAAGCCGCTGGCGCCCGATATGGCGCGCCACACCGAGCTTTACTTCTCGCTCTACTTCCTCATGACCGGCATGCACGCGCTGCACATGGTCGTCGGCATCGGGGTGCTGGGATTCATGATCCTGCGCGCCCGGGCCGGGGCTTACACCTCGGGGCACTCGACCTTCGTGTTGAACTTCGGCCTCTACTGGCACTTCATCGACATTGTCTGGATCTATCTCTTCGCGCTGCTCTATCTGATCAGCAGGCATCAATAGGGGCTAGGGATTAAGGGTTAGGGGTTAGCGGTAAGTGAACAGCCGCAACAAGGACAAACGGCATGAGCGGACACAACCAACTCGCGCATCGCATCATCGGCCCCAGGGTCTACGTGGCGATCCTCTTCGCGCTGCTCGTGGGCACCGCGCTCACGGTCTGGGCGTCGTTCATCGACCTGGGCGTCTGGAATCCCGTCATCGCGCTGGCCATCGCCACCACCAAGGCCGTCCTGGTGGTGCTCTACTTCATGCACGTCCGATACAGCACAAAGCTGACCATGCTCACCGTCGGCGCGGGCGTCTTCATGTTTCTCACCCTGATCAGCCTCACGTTGGCCGACTACATCAGCCGGGCGTGGGGGAACTGGTAGAAGAGCAGGGGTCAGGGATCAGTGGGTCAGGGATCAACTCGCAGGGGTAAGAGATGTTAAATAAACCGTGGCGATCTGAATTCAACCGTCTCTGGAAGGAGTTGGTCCCACCCCAAGGGCAGGCCAAGACCGTTCAAGGTGAGTTGATTCGCGCTGTAGGTAGGTTGGCCGATGAGGCATATCGAAACGGCAATATCAATTTCGGAACGGGCCACAAGATTTTATGCGAGTACATCCGTTTGAATTTGAAGGATCCTGCGATTTTTGATGCAGACGAAATTCAGGAAATAGATCGGTGCATTGACGAGATTCTTGATGCGGAGCACGCGGACTTACGCGGATCGGCATCCTGCCATTATCGCCTTACGGAGAAGGTCGTAAAGTGGTGTGAGTCGAAGCCAGATCCGATTCCGCATCAGCAGAATCCCGCTCTCAATATGTAGTCTGCGCAAACGAATTGCCCAGCTTGGCGCCCCAAATTCAGCTTGGTTAGCCAAATACTGTGCGCTCCATTCACAGAAGAGGGGCTGCCCGACGCGCAGCCCCTTCTTGCGAAAGTCCGGTAGTTGCAGCAAGCAGTTTCTCGGGCCTTCCGGGCTCTGGAGCGTATTCGCGAATGCACTAAAAACTAACCGTGACGGCGATTGGAATGTCCGGGTAATTGCGGTCATAGAGGTAGTACCCGTCGCCGGTGTTGTCAAGATACACATTGTCGGTTTCGTACCAGTTCGGCCCCCACGACTCCGGCCAGGGATCGACGATCGTGACCCAGTATCCGTCGTACTGGAAGCGCGGCATCCCACCTACGAAGACCAGTGGAAGACCGTAGATGCGGAAGAAGTGGTCGCGGCCAAAGTAGAGTCTGAAGCGGGAGTCGGGAATCCGGTAGCCGTTATAGCCGCCGCGCTGGGTCCAGTTTTGGTGCTCGTCCTTCCACGATCTCGCGCGTGACTGAACAAAGCCGGAGCGCACCTGTCCCTGGTGTTGTGGAACGCCGCTCGGGTGGACGCCGCCGTTTGTGGGGCCGTTGTACTGCACGCCGCCGTGATAAGCGCCGCCATAGGTCTGATGCGGTGCTGGCTGATGTTGCGCCGGCGCAGGGCCCGGCTGCTGATGGGTTTGCTGTGTGGGCCGCGCCTGTTGCGGTTGCTGCGCTGGTCTTCCTTGGCCTTTGTCGTTCCCCTTCTCATCGTGCTGGGCCATGGCGATAGGCATGGCTGCAAAGAGCAAAGACAGAATCGTTGCACCGATAACCGTTATTCGCTTCATGTGGCGTGTCTCCTTCCGTGTGCGGTTGATGTGTACGGTTGGCGCTTTGACGCGCAGGCTCCTTGTTCCCAGGTTTCCATCATAGACCTCCCGAGCGCAAATGGTGAAGACCTAGAGTGAGTGGGTTTTCCGGCCAAATCTCCCTTTGAAGATGAAGAGAGGAGAGGCCAGAATCAGATTCCGGACACATGTCCATGCGCATGTTTCTGCGGACTTCCTGTGAACCTGCCTCCAGCGACGGGGCGGGGCTGAGTGTTTCTCCAGCCGGACAGGCCAGTTACCGCGCCGAATGGGCCGGCGAGATGCCGGCGGCGCTGGCGCTCGCCATCCTTCTGCCCGCGGTAGCGAAGCCGGCACAAGACCCCTTGGAGGCTGTCAACGTGCGGATTTGCTCAGAGTCTCCCCGACTAGCATTCCGCAGGTTCCCGTGCCGGGAGCCGGGCGGCTGTGGTATACGTTTTCGCATGAGCTTCCGCAGAGTTTTCTTTCTCGCTGTTCTTGCCGTTCCGGCATTGTTCGCCATTTCCATCCGCGCCCAGAACCCCGCTCCCTCGCCGCCCATGGGCTGGAACAGTTGGGATGCCTATGGGCTGACCATCGACGAGGCCGACTACCGGGCCAACGCCACCGTGCTGAAGGGGCTGAGGCAGTACGGCTGGCAGTATGCGGTGATCGACGAGGGGTGGTACATGGAGAATCCCTTCGGCGACAAGCTGGAGACGCGCAAGTATGTGTGGAACGGCAACGGGATTTTGATTCCGGTGGTGAGCCGGTTCCCGTCGTCGGCCGGGGGAGCGGGATTCAAGCCGCTGGCTGACTGGGTTCATGCGCAGGGGCTGAAGTTCGGCATCCATATTGTGCGCGGGATCCCGCGCCAGGTGGTGGAGGCAAACCTGCCCATCGCGGGGTCGGGCTTTCATGCCGCCGACGCGGCCGACAAGAGCTCGCCGTGCCCCTGGGACGACGGCAACTGGGGCGTGGCCGACAATGCCGCCGGCCAGGCTTACTACGATTCCATGCTGAAGCTCTACGCCGGATGGGGCCTGGACTACATCAAAGTGGATTGCATCAGCGACCATCCTTACCGGCCGACGGAGATCAAGCAGATTGCGGCGGCCATTCGAAAGACGGGGCGGCCCATCGTGCTGAGCCTTTCGCCGGGGCCGACGCAACTGGAGCACGCGGCCGAGGTGGGCGAATACGCGCAGATGTGGCGCATCACGAACGACCACTGGGATGCCTGGAGCTTCGCGCGCAGACCCGGCGACGACGAGTTTCCCTTTGGCCTGCGCGGCGAATTCGACAGGCTGGCCAAGTGGTTCCCCTATGTGAAGTCGGGCAACTGGCCCGATGCGGATATGCTGCCGTGGGGCTGGCTGGGACCGCATCCGGGCTGGGGCGAGCCAAGGCAGTCGCGCCTGACTCCGGACGAGCAGAAGACTGAGTTTGCGCTGTGGGCCATCGCGCGCTCGCCGCTGATTCTGGGAGCTAACCTGACCAAGATGGACGATCTTACTCGGAGCCTCGTCACCAACCAGGCGATACTGTTCATGAATCAGAACGTGACTTACAGCCATCCGCTCGATTCCGCCGGCCTGCCGGCCGGCTTTGAGCACGCCCGGGTCTGGCGGGCGACGATCGACTCGCCGGGCGCGCGAAACTATGCGGAGTTCTTTGCCTTCTTCAACCTGGACGACCAGCCGGTGACGCTGCGCGCCACCTGGAAGCAGCTTGGCCTGGACGGCGCCAGGCACCGGGCCGTGAATCTCTGGACCGACAGCGCGGGCAGGGAATCGAAGGAAATCACCGTAACTTTGCCGGCTCACGGCAGCGCTGTCTTCCAAGTCAAATAGGTAAAAGAGGCCTTAAAGGGACTCAAGGAGGAACTGCAAGAATGCGCTGAGAACTATAAGTGAAGAAGAGTATTGCCCTGCGATGTAGAGACGAAGGAGAAGATGGAATGAAAGTATATGAAGTGGATTTCGACCTGAACTATCAAACATTCTTTCTGTCTAACCACGACAGCAAGATATGGAAGGCGTGGGTATTGAATAGTGGCAGATTAGAGCAGGAATGGGTACGGGTGTCACTCAAAAAGTCTCGGGAAAGGCATCCGCAGGGGAATTTCGCATATTGCTGGATCGGTTGCTATCGTTTCCTTATGGATGCTCGCGCACATAGCATCTTGGCGCCGATATTAGATCAAGATTTTGAAATTCTTCCGATTGAGCCGTTTCGCGGCGTGGAATACCACTTTGTAAACCCACTCAAGGAAGTAGATTGTCTTGATCGGGAAAACACGAAAAGGAAACCTGGATCTCCTAACACTATTTACCAGTTTATTCCTGAAAGGTTGACGGATTCCACAATCTTTTGGGTTAAATGGGCCGGCGGTTTATTTACTGTTGTTGGCCGGCCCGGCGCCGAAGTTGAATTTAAGACCGTGGTCGAGCAGGCTGGCCTCACCGGCCTGAAGTTTGAAGAGGTCTGGTCGGATGGTATTCCTGTAACTCGAAGCAAGGGTTTTGTTGAAAGTGTAATCTTTCCTGGAATGTCGCAATTCACCGCTGTTGCCTCTGATCGCGAGAAAGTCGATTCCGAGGTTTCCAATGCCAAGCCGTTCGTGGCGTGGGCGAAAGAAGCCGATGAGGCGGAAGATTGGGACGAAGAGCAGCCCGCACCCAGCCTGGGCATCGGCGATCGTGAAGAGGCCGTCGAAGCAATCCGCAACTCGGCGTTTTCCGCGCAACCGAATACGGTTGCAACTGCTCTCCGGCCCTCGGCGCGGATCTTCATCTGCAACAAGGACGGATCGGAGAGAGTCGCCGGCGCGCGTTTGACCGTCTCCCGCTTCGGCGGCCGGCCCGCGCTGCCGGAGAACCTGGCCTGGCCAACCTGGAACAAGAGCGCGCATATTCAGGACGAGATCGACGGATTGAAGAGGATCTACGAGTGCGCCCGGAAGAAAGCAGGAGACTCCTCTGAGGAGTTAAAGAAGAATTATCAAGACAAGATCGCGGAGATGCGCAAGGAAATGTTGGCCGGAGAGACTCCGCTGGCGTTTCTCGGCCAGTTGTCTCTGCGCGAGATTCAGGCCGTGGCGCCGCTGCCCGGCTGGCCCAAGGAGGGGATTCTGGCCTTCTTTTATTCCCCGGAGCAGGCCTGGGGAGGCAGCCCGCAAGATCGCGGGCATTGCCGGATTCTCTTCTTTCCCGAGGGCGCGCCGCTGCGGCAACGGGATTACCCGGAACTGCTCGGCGAAGAGGGAAGGTATCGTGAGCGAGCGTTGACCGCCCGCTGCGAGTGGACTCTGGAAAGATACCTCAAATCAAAAAGTGACGGCACTCAATATTGGACGAAGCAAGAGTACCTGGAGTTACTGGAGAAACTGAACGCGGATGGAGGCAATGCGGTGGGTCCGGTGCATCGCTGCGGCGGATATGCGCAGGAACTTCAGAAAAAATTGCGCGTGCAATGTCAGATGGTGACCAACGGCCTCAATTGGGGCGCTCCTGGAGTATTGAAAGATCCGCGCGTGGCCGAATTGGACAAAGGCGTGATGGATTGGCAGTTGGTGATGCAATTCGACTCCGAGATGAGCCTGAACTGGGAGTGGGGTTCCGCGGGGCGAGTCTACTTCATGGCCCGCCGGCAGGATATCGAGGCCGGCGACTTTTCCAACTGCTGGGCGGTCTTGCAGTGCGATTGACTTACGTGGGTCGTCAGAATCTTATCCGGGCGGAATGAAGGCATAGGCGGGTTGCGGACGAGGGACAGAACGGTGCGGAGGCGAAGCTTTCTTGGCGGTTTGGCGGCGGTTTGGATTGCCGGCGGACCATTTCCTCTTCGATCATGGCGGGCATTCGGCGAGCCTAGGGCGGACACCGGGCGGGCTGCCGCCACCAGCGGCCAGCGGCTGGCCGATGCGGCGCGGGCGCAGGTGGGCGTGACGGTGGGTTACGACCCCACGTGGTCGCATCTGAGCTATCCCGGCGGGGACGTGCCGCGGTCGACGGGCGTATGCGCGGACGTGGTGATTCGCGCCGCGCGCGACGGGCTGGGGCTGGACCTGCAAAAGCTGGTGCATGAGGACATGGTGAAGCACTTCGCCGCTTACCCGGCGCGCCAGGCGTGGGGATCGCGCGCGCCGGACGCCAATATCGACCATCGTCGCGTGCTGAACCTGGAAACCTATTGGACACGGGCCGGAGCGCGGCTTTGGGCGGCCTCGGGGCCGGTGCCGGGCGACGGCTTTCCTCCGCCGCTGGAGGTGGGCGACATCGTGACCTGGCTCCTGGATGCCCGGCTGCCGCACGTGGGGATTGTGGTCAGCGCCGGAGCGCGCGCGCGGGTGGTGCATAACATTGGCCGCGGAGCCGAAGAGAGCCCCATCGAGGAGTTTTTCATTCACCGCGCGGTTGCCCATTATCGCTGGCCGGTGAGCGCGTAGAGACTGCCCTCTTCTCTCCGATGGAGCGTGCCAGGATGTTGCGTTCCGCCTCCAGCCGATTGGCTCCGAATCGCCGATTTCATGAAGACTGCCCGCCCGGTGAGCGCAACGGTTCCCGGCCAAGGTTTTTGCCTGCCTTTAACATCCATTCCGCGGTGGGTCCTGTATGGATTGCCTGATGGGGAGTTTTTCATCAGGCGCAAACTCGTGTGCCGGGAGCGGGGGAAATCCTGTAGACTGCCAACACGGCGCGCTGGACGATTTCAATGGCCCGAACCACAACGAAACAGAAGCTGTTTAACGGCCGGGACCACTCCTGGATGCAGTTCAACCGGCGTGTGCTTGAAGAGGCCCAGGATGCGACCAACCCGCTGCTGGAGCGGGTGAAGTTTCTGGCCATCACGGCCAACAACCTGGACGAGTACGTTGAGGTGCGCCAGGCCGGGCTGATGCAGCGCATCGAGGACGGCTACCGGGAGCCGGGCTTCGACGGACTGCGACCGGACGAGTCGCTGGCCGTGCTGACCGCCGAGATTCACAGTTTTGTGGCCGCCCAATACGAGTGCTGGAACGAGAAGCTGCTTCCCGAGCTGCGGGCGCAGGGCATCCGGCTGCTGGAGTGGAACGAGCTGGACGAAGAGGCGCGGGCGTATGCGCAGGGGTACTTTCAGCGCGAGGTCGATCCGCTGCTCACGCCCATCTCGATCGATCCGGCGCACCCGTTTCCGCGCGTGCTGAACAAGGCGCTCTGCCTGGCGCTGCTGCTCCGGGCCAAGCGGCGCAGCTCCGGGCCGCAGGTGCTGGGGGTGGTGACGGTGCCGCGCGCTCTGCCCAGGTTTGTCCGGCTGCCCGCGGCGGAAGGCGCGTTCGACTATGTGCTGCTTCAGGATCTGATCGCGCAGAACCTGGCCGGCATGTACCGCGGGTACGAGGTCCAGGCTCACGCCGCCTTTCGCGTTACCCGCAACTCGAACCTTTACGTCGAGGAGGAAGAGGCGCGCTCGCTCCTGGAGAGTATTCGCGTGGAGCTGCACAACCGCCGCAAAGGGGATGCGGTGCGGCTGGAGATCGAAACCGGCGCCGACGCGGAGATTGTCGAGCGGCTGCGCGTGAACTTCGAACTCGACGAGGATCAGGTCTTCCGCGGCGATGGTCCGGTGAACCTCTCGCGCCTGATGTTCTTTTACGGCGACGTGAAGCGGCCGGATCTGAAGTTCCGGCCCTTCACTCCCAAGCCGCTGCACCTGAGCCGCAAATCGACAAACATCTTTGACGAACTGCGCCAGCGCGACATCCTGCTCCACCACCCCTTCGACTCCTACGATCCGGTGGTGGACTTCATTCAGCAGGGCGCCAACGACCCCGCCGTGGTCTCGATGAAGCAGACGCTCTACCGCACCAGCGAGGACTCGCCCATGTTCGAGGCGCTGACCGAAGCGGCGGCCAGCAAGGAAGCCACGCTGGTGGTGGAGCTGATGGCGCGCTTCGACGAGGCCTCGAACATTCGCTGGGCGCGCAACATGGAGGACGCCGGGGTGCAGGTCTTCCACGGTGTGGTGGGGCTGAAGACGCACTGCAAGCTGGCCATGCTGGTCCGCCGCGACGAAGACGGCGCGACCCGCCGCTACTGCCACCTGGGCACCGGCAACTACAACCCCGTGACCGCCCGCTTCTACACCGACCTGAGCCTGCTGACCAGCGATCCGCAGATCACTGAGCGGGTGCACATGGTCTTCAATTACCTCACTGCGCACGCCGAGATCGACGACTACCGGCCGCTGCTGGTGGCGCCTTTGACCATGGCCGAGAGCTTCCTGGGCCTCATCCGCCGCGAGCAGGAGCACGCCCAGGCAGGGCGGCCGGCGCACATCGTGGCCAAGATGAACTCCCTGCTCGAACCCAGCGTCATCGAGGCCCTCTACAAAGCCTCGCAAGCCGGGGTCGAGGTCGATCTGATCGTCCGCGGCCTCTCCATTGCGCGCCCCGGCGTCAAGGGCCTTTCGGAGCGGATTCGTGTGCGCTCCATCGTGGGCCGGTTCCTCGAGCACTCGCGCATCTTCCACTTCGCCAACGGGGGCAACGACGAAATCTACCTGGGCTCGGCCGACTGGATGCCGCGCAACCTCTTCGAGCGCTGCGAGGTGGTCTTCCCGGTCCGCGATGCGGCCGCCCTGGCCCGCATTCACGACGAAATTCTGCCCGCGTACCTGGCCGACACGGTCAAGGCGCGCATGCAGCAGCCCGACGGCAGTTACCTGCGCGCCGCCAAGCCGCTCAAGGATGCAAAGCCGTTTTCCAGCCAGGACTTTCTCATCCAGCTGGCCGAGGGCAAAACGGATCTGAGCGCCATCCCCAGACCCAGCGCGGCAAGGCCGCCTGTAAGGGCTGCAAACAGGCCTGCCCGTGTCACCCGCGCAGCGTCCGTCGCGAGATGAAGCCCGCTTTCATTCTGCCCTTGCGGCAGAGCTGAAGCCGGCCCCTGACGCCTTGCCATGCCGTGTTCATCGTCTTCTTAAGAGATGGCTGAGCCGACTGGATATTCATCGGGTTGAAACGCCATTCCATCCATTTTGGCTCACCGCATCCCCGTTTTGGGCACCGGCTTCAGAGCGCTCTCCGGAGTTGGGCCGCGGCCTTGCAGGAGTTGGTACGATGAGCCGATCTCACGATTAGAGCCGGGCGGCCCCCAGCCAAGGGTGGACTGCGCGAAACCGCCGCAGAGTCCCAAGAGGAGGAAATCATCAAGAGACGAATGCGATTGGGAGACCTGCTGATCCAGGCCAAGCTGGTCTCCGTCAAGGATGTGGCCAAGGCGCTGGAAGCTCAGGCTGAGCTGGGCGGGCACCTGGGCGACCGTCTGGTGGCCACGGGAGCCCTCGCCCACGAGGCGCTGGACTCCTTTCTCAATCGCATGCCGACGGAGCCGGCCGATATGGCGGCCACCGGAATCGACGCCACGGAGTTTCTCAGCCTGCTGATGAAGCTGATCTACGTGGATCATCTGGAATCGGCCCGCCAGTATGTGGATGCCATCAAGCTGCCTTATAACCTGGTGTTCGACCTGGTGCGGATGGCCATCGACCGTCAACTTCTGCGCAACCTGGGAACGCGGGACTCCGGCAACCCGCTGGACCTGAAATACGCGTTCACCGACGAGGGCCGGCGCTGGACGGTCGACGCTCTGGAACAGATGCGCTATACCGGGCCGGCGCCGGTCACTCTGGATGAGTTCGCTCACCAGGTCAACCTGCAGAGAATTACCAACGAGCGCGTAACTTTCGATCGTTTGCGGAAGTCCCTGGGCGACCTGGTCTTCGATGACAGCATCGTGGAAAGTGTCGGCCCGGCGCTGAACTCGGGCCGCGCCATGCTGCTCTATGGCCCGCCCGGCAATGGGAAGACTTCGGTCGCGCTCAGCTTTGCCGGCGTATTCAGCGACGTGATCTACGTGCCTTACGCGGTCATTGTCGAGGGCCAGATCATCCGCGTCTACGATCCCAGCCTTCACTCACTGCTGAGCCCCGACCCCTCGATCGAGGACAATCATCTCTCCTTTATCCGCAGCGACGAATACGACGCGCGCTGGGTTCCCTGCCGGCGGCCCTTCGTCGTCACCGGCGGCGAACTGACGCTGGAGATGCTCGATCTCCGCTTCGACCCCTCGTCAAACTTCTACGAGGCTCCGCTGCATGTGAAAGCCCTGGGCGGCTGTTTCGTCATCGACGACTTCGGCCGCCAGCTGGTCAGCCCGAAGAATCTGCTGAACCGGTGGATCGTGCCGCTGGAGGGCCGGTTCGACTGCCTGAAACTGCATTCGGGCAAAAGCTTCACCATTCCTTTCGAAGAGTTGGTGATCTTGTCCACCAACCTGGAGCCCGAAGACCTGATGGACCCCGCTTTCCTGCGCCGCATTCCCTACAAGATCGAGTTAGCGGGGCCCAGCGTCGAGCTGTACAAGCGCATCTTCGCGCAGGAGTGCGCGCGCCAGGGATTGACGGCGCCCGGCGACTTGCTCGACTTTATCGTGGACAAAATCACCACCGGCAAAGGGCTCGAACTGGCCGCTTATCAGCCGCGATTCATCGTCGATCAGGTGGTTGCAACATGCCGGTTCGTGGGCCAGCCGGCCCACTTCGAGCCGCGGTTCATCAGCTATGCGCTGGCCAATCTGCGGGTGCGGCGCCACTCGCCAGTCAAGCCTTCTGCTTCGCCGTCCGCTCCGGTCGAGGGAGATTCGATGGACTGAAATGGCGGGCAATGAAAAACACGGGCGTGCCCACAGTGTCTTGAGGTATATTGACTCGTAGCCCGGAAAGCAGGATCTGAAGACCGGACGAGAATTCAACCAGAAGGAGATCATCGTGGCTAGCTACTGTGGTAAGTGTGGAGCGGAAGTACCCCCCAATCAGCAATCCTGTAGTTTGTGCGGGACGCCCATGGCAGGCGCTGGCGCAGCCTATACGCCTGTTCAACCTGTGCCTGGGCAACCCATGGCCGCCCCGGCCAGTTCCGGCCCCAGCGCGCTCAAGATCGTCCTGATCGTCGTGGCCATCATCGTGGGGCTGGGCGTTCTGGGAGTGGGAATCGTCGGCTACACTTTCTACCGGGCTGTGCATGGGATGCACGTCACAACCTCCGGCTCGGGCGAGAACGCGAAGATGACGATGAGTCTCCCGGGCGGCACCATCAGCGCCAACACGGCCGAGACCTTCACAGCCTCCGATCTGGGCACGGACATCTATCCCGGAGCAACGGCCGGCAAGGGCAGCATGAGGATGACCATGCCCACCGGTTCCTGGGTTACCGCGATATTTGTCACGCCGGACTCGAAGGACCAGGTGGTCAGCTTCTACAAGGCCAGGCTGGGCAGCGAGGTCTCGGTGTACGACAGCGCCGACAGCGCCGTGATCAGCGTCCAGAAGGGCAAGCAGGAATCCATCATCGTTACCGTTACCGCCAACAAGGCGGAGTATAACGGCAAGACGCAGATCGCCATCGTGCACACCGTCAGCAACAAGGTCCAATGATGGATTTGCTGCGCGGGGTTCGGACCGCCTCAACGGTCCGGCCCCGCAGCTGCCTTGCCCCTCTCCTGCCTGTCCGGCCAAACGCCGTCCGCCGCCGGTGTGCGCCGGTCACAGAAGCTCCGGGATGCGCAGCGCGTCCATATCCGAGTAGACCTGGTTCTCTCCGCCCATGCCCCAGCAGAAGGAGTAGCTGGCGGTACCCACGCCGGCGTGGATCGACCAGCCGGGAGAGATAGCCACCTGCTTGCTGGCAACCACCAGGTGGCGAGTCTCCGTAGCCGGTCCCATCAGGTGGACGACCCGATGATCGGCGGGAATGTCGAAGTAGAGATAGATCTCAGAGCGGCGCATGTGCGTGTGGGGCGGCATGGTGTTCCACACGCTGCCCTCCACCAGCTCGGTGAACCCCATCACCAGCTGGCAGCTCCTTGCGCCCTCCAGGTGGATGAGCTTGTTGATGGTGCGGCGATTGGCCGTGGCGGGCGAGCCGAGCGCGGTGGGCATCCGGTCGGATGCACGCACAATCGCCGTGGGATAAACGGCGTGAGCCGGATAACTCAAGAGATAGAACTCGGCGGGATGGCCCGGGTTGGCGCTGGAAAAAGAGATGCTGTACCCGCCCTTGCCGATGTAAAGCGCATCGCGATTGCCCAGCGCGTAGATCTTTCCCTCCACCTCGACGGCCCCATCGCCGCCGATATTGAAGACGCCCAGCTCACGCCTCTCGGTAAACCAGTTGGCGCGCAGCTCCGCCGGGCAGGGCAGCGCCAGGGCTGTATCCAGTGGCACGGCCGAGCCGATGACGGCGCGGTCCAGATCCACATAGACAAGCTGAATCTGGCCCGGCGCGAAGAGGTCGTCAACGAGAAATGACGCGCGCAGCTCCGCCGTGGACATGTGGGGATAGCGGACCTGATCCGCCATTTGCATCAGTTTCATAAGATCACCTTCCGTTCCGCCTGTTACTAGTCTAAGCCGCCTCCTTGGACGCGCCGGTCGGCCGGCAGCCGCCGAACTGGCTCCAGGCCGCCGCTCGCCGGTGCCCAACTCGGCGCGAAGGGACGGGTTTCGAGGCGCGGGATTCCTGAAATCGATTCAGCAGTTCAGCATGACCGTCGAGCAGCCGGGCTTGACGGGCCTCCACTGCACCAGAAACCGGGTCACCTCCGACGACTCCATGTGGCGCATGGGGGAGAACTCGCCGCTTTTCTGGCTGTACAGCAACTTGCCGTTCTCGCTGAGTACGGCTAGGGCTGGGACACCGCGGCCCAGGGATATTTGGTACTTCTGGGCGATGTCCAGATTCTTATCCTTGTATCCGATATTGACATGGACGTGGACGAAGTTGGCCTCCAGGATGGGCAGATTTGTGGCGTCGTGGAGGTAGATGTCCAGCGCCTGGCAGTCGGGGCACCAGTTACCGCCAAAGTTTAGCAGGATGCGTTTGTGTGTGGCGGCCGCAGTTTTGAGGGCGGCGGCGATGTCGGCCTTGGCCTGCGCCGGGTCGGGGTATATTTCGTGCGTGGCGGACCGGGCTGGGCCGGCGGCAAAGGCCAGCAAAACGGCCAGGGAGAGGAGCTTGACGGTCTTCAACTTGGGGCCTCCACTGCTGCTCCCAGTCTGCCACAAAGATGCGGCGCGGTTCCATCTTACCGCTCCTGGGCGGGCGTGCGGGCATGTACTCTGGAGTGTGGCGAGCGACCTGCGCAAACGGCTGGAAGCGGCTGTCTATCCCGACCTGGGAGCGATGATGGAGGGCTACGCGCGGGCGGCGGCGGAGGTGGCCAGGCGCGAATTCCACCGGAGGCTGGACTTCACCTCGGAATCGATCGACAGCCTGGACGAGATTATGGTGCTGGTGGGCGAGAGCCCGGAGCTCGACCTGGACTTCGAGGTGCGGCTCTGGGGCAGCTACCTGGGCGAAGTGCTGCGGCGGCGCTACGCGGGCAGCTGGGAGATGACGCCGTATCCCGGCGCCGCGGTCGCGGTTCCAGCGGTCGAGGTGCGGGCCTCCAGGCTGTTTCCGCTGCTGAAGGTCTACCGCAGGCTGACGATGGGCGAAGAGGAGGATCTGCACGCCTTCTACGCCATGGTGACGGATCGGCTGGGCAAGCCGGCGCAAGTGAATTGAGGCTCGCCGCGGGGTGCATCGGCGGGTGCGGCTTGCGAATCTCTCGCCGGAAGAGTCGCAACGCGGATTCCCTTCGGCCTCGCCTGCCTCCGCCCAGAATGACGGGCCGGATGGAACACTTGCATTTGTGCGACAATAGCAATGGATGGAGCGCCTCAGCTCAATGCGGCGCGGGAGGGTGAGCGATGGAGTTTCAACCGTGGCACATCGTGGTGGTCGCCATTGTTGCATTGCTTCTATTCGGCACCAAGCGGTTGCCGGAGATGGGCAAGGGGTTGGGTGAGGCGCTGAGGGGTTTCAAGGAAGGCATCAAGGGCGTGAGCGAACCGCCTGCGCCCAGCACGCAGCAGAATACGGCTTCGGCGCCAACCAGTTCGACCCCCATCGAGCCTAAGTAAGGCGCTGCCGGCCCCAAGGCTCAGGGGCGGGGATTCGAGTCCTGCCGGACTGCCCGTGGCGCGGCCGTGCGAGTTGATGAGCGAGCGTGAGAGGGCCTGTGCGAATGCGCAGGCCTTTGCTGCGTTCGGGGCCAGTTCTCCCGGCAGCGCGTTTGCGCTTGGGAAGGGGGGATGCGAGGCGTTTCTATAGATGGCATCTTCCAATTGGCCGGTGCTCAAACGGCTGACGGATTATGAAGGAGATAATCCGCGCGATCACTGGCCTTCATTGCGCGCTGAGCATCACGACGGCGGCCAGGGCCAGGGCTATGCCGGCCATCTGGCGGCGGGTGGGGCGCTCGCGCAAGACCAGCGCGGCCAGCAGGATGGTGCCGGCGGGGTAGAGCGAGCAGACCAGCGCGGAGACATCCAGCCGTCCAAAGCGGGTGGCCTGGAGATAGAAGAGATTGCCAACCGTGTCCAGCGCGCCGGCGGCGATGCCGGTGAGCCAGAAGCCCCGCCAGGGCGCTTTGGGCGGCATGGCGAAGAGCACCAGGAACATGGCCAGGGAGCCGGCGGCGCGAGCCGAGGTCATCACCCACAGCATCCCGCCTCCGCTGGCCATCTTGAAGAGAATCAGCTGTGCGCCGAAGCCGCACCCCGCCAGCATTCCCAGCAGCAGCGCGGCCGGCGGCGTGGGCACGGCCTTCACTCCGGAGCCCTTCTCGGCGGGCGCGTGGGTAATCATCCAGATGGCCGCCAGGCCAATCGCCAGCCCCAGCCCGGTCAATGGGCGGGGCAGGCCTTCATGAAAGAAAGAAAACGCCACCGGAACCAGAGCGGTGAGCAGGCCGGTGAGGGCAGCGGTCAGGCCCATGGCGCCCATGGCCAGGGCGCGATAGAAGACGGCCAGCGCCAGCGAGCCCTCGAAGCCGCCCAAAGCGGCATAGAAGAGAAAATGCGGGCCGGGCGCGGCCAGCCGGAGTCCCAGGCAGACGGCCAGGAGTACGAGAAAGGAAAACACGTGGCCTGAAACGACCACCAGCAGGGCGGGAGCGCGGCGCGCTCCCACGCCGCCCACAAAGTCCGAGCCGCCCCAGCTGGCTGCCGACAGCAATCCCAGCCCCGCGGCGGCTCCCGACGAAGTCACGGGCTAGTAACTATCCTGCCCGGAGGGGTAGTAGCCCTTCTTGGCGATCACCTCCACGCCGGGCCGCTCCACGCGCACCTCGATGGGGCGGTACTTGCCGTCGATGAAAGGCTCCTTGCTGTAGTAGCCCAGCGTGTACTGGGTGCGCGCCTCTTCGGCGATCTTGGCGTAGCTCATTTCAATGCCGTCCGTGCCGCGCTCGGAGTCCAGGGTTCCTCCGGTGGCCAGGGTGTACTTGTACAGAATGTTGTCGTACATGGTAAACGGCAGGTGGAAGCGGCTCACGAAGCCTTCGCCCCATAGCGCGGAGGTGCCCACGGCCGTGCCGTAGACGGCGATCTTGTTGGTATAAAGGTAGCGCAGCACCTCCTTTTCGGTAGCCTTGCTGCCGTACTCCTTGCCGTCCGAGATGACATAGATGATGCGCCGGTAGCCCTTGGGGCGGGTAGACAGCTCCTTGGCCGCGGCCAGAATGGCGTCGTTGAGGGTATGAATCTCCTTGGGGATGGTGATGACCCCCGCGGAACTTCCGGTCGAACGGCCGGGCTGAAGGTTGGGATCGACGCAGTTGCCGTTTTCGCGGATGTTGCAGCCGGAGAGCGGACCGCTATTGACCGGAACCAGCTCCTCGGTGCCGATAGCCTTGGCCAGGGCCAGCACCGCGGGCACGCGGTTGGTCTGAGCGCCGGTGAAACCGGTCCATTCATGGGATCCGTTGCTGTAAGAAAAGATCGCAACTTCGTCATAGGGAGTGAGCGCTCCCTGGATGGCGCCCAGGGAGTTGTTCACCTTGGCCATCACATCCGAGGTCAGGCTCTGATCGATGACGAAGGCGATGGAAAGCGGTGCCGGATCGACGGTGAACAGCGCCAACGGCTCCCGCGTATTGTTCTCATAGACCTTGAAGTCGCGGAAGGTGAGGCCGGCCACCAGCTTGCCTTTTGAGTCCTTGACGGTGACCGGAACCTCGACGAAATTCACGTTGATAGAAAGCCGCGTGAGTGACGCCATTCCTGCTCCGGCCGCGGGCAACTCGGGAGGAGCGGTCTGCACCTCATCCTTGGTCTTGGCGGGGGGCGCCGGGGCCGCGGGCGCTGGAGCGGCAGAGGACGAAGTGGGCGCCTCCTGCTCAGTTCCCGCGCCTTTGCCGGGCGTAATCGGGCCGCCGTCCGCACCGGTGAGCGGCGGGTGCGCCTGGGGCGTAGGGGCGTCCGGCACCGCGGGTTGCTGCTGTTGGGCCCGAGCCGCCGGACTGAGAATCGCGCTCAAGTTCAGAAGCGTCGCCAGCGCCATTACTGTCAAACCATGCTTCACAGGTATTCTCCACCGACGAAAATCATCGCCAAGAAAGGCTCCATCCGTCAGAGTATCAGACGCGGCAGAGCCGCGCAGGTTGCCTGCCAGCCCGGAAAGAGTTCAGGTATGCTCTCTTCGGGGCTCAAATTCCGTCTAAGGGACCAGTATGGGCGTGCGAACGGGAATTGCCGCATTGCTGTTTGGCCTGTCGGCGTTGTGCGCGGCGGGATGGGCGCAGCTTGCTCCTTCGCCGGACGAGGCTCCGGTAAGCACCGCGCCGGCCCCGCCCGAGGAACAATCGGTGGCCACGTTCAAACTCAGTGTCAACCTGGTGGACGTGTTCTTCACCGTCAAGAACAAGGCGGGGAACCTGGTTCCGCACCTGACCAGGGACGACTGCACCATCACGGAAGACAAGGAACCGCAGAAGCTGAAGAGCTTTGTGGCTGAAACCCAGCAGCCGCTGACGCTGGGGATTCTGCTCGACACTTCGGGCAGCCAATACCGTGTGCTGCCGCTGGAGCAGGAGGTGGGCAGCCAGTTTCTGGAACGTGTGCTGCGGCAGAAGGACGAGGCGTTTCTTATCTCCTTCGATGTAGACGTGGACCTGATGCAGGACTTCACCAACAGCGCCCGTCTGCTGACGCGGGCCATGAACAAGGCGGAGATCAACACCGCCGGCGGCAATGGAGCGGGCGGCATTCCGGGAGCCGGCGGGGGCACCGTTCCCACCATCGGAACGCCCAAGGGAACGGTGCTCTACGATGCCGTTTACCTGGCCGCCAACGTCAAGCTGAACCAGGAGTCCGGCCGCAAGGCGATGATCCTGCTGACCGACGGCGAGGACGAAGGCAGCAACCACAAGATCGGCGAGGCGATCGCCGCGGCGCAAAAGTCGAATGTGCTGGTCTACGTGATCTTGATCGCCGACCGGGGCTTCTACGGGGGCTTCGGCTATACCGGGTACTCGGCCATGAAAAGGATGACCGAGGAGACCGGCGGCCGGCTGATCGACGTGGGCAACAACGGCAAGAAGCTGGAAGCGGCCTTCCAGCAGATCGAAGATGAGCTGCGCACCCAGTATGTGGCCAGCTACACGCCCAGCAACACCAAGCTGGACGGCAGCTTCCGGAAGATCGGGGTGGAATGCCGCGGGGATGGGATGAAGGTGCAGGTGCGCAAGGGCTACTACGCAACGCCGCCGCAGGACTAGGTCTCTGAACGCTTGTTTCCGTACCGAGATCGGGTGCCCCACCCTCGCCGCGTTGTTGTTTTTGCGGCCAGGGTGGGAGGCACGAAATCACACGGTCAGAAACCTTACGAAAAACACAAGCTCAAGAATGGGATAAGTTGTGCAAAAGGCGCTTACAAGGCGCATGAGTGTCCTGTTTTCGGACAGCAAGTTACGTTCGATTCGCCCGACCGTAATCTGGCGCCAACAATAAGTCTTCTCTAATGTAACGGGAGTTCCCCCGGCTCTGCCGGGGTGGCAGCAGCAGTTTGACATTTACGGGAGTCGGTTTTTAGGTCGGCTCCTGTCGATGCAGTCGCACGCCGAATGATGATCGGGCTTTTGCTTTTGTTCTTGCTTTTGCTTTTCAACGGTTGCGATCAGGCCCCTTTGAGGGGCCAGCAACCGTAAAGCCACCGGCTCTGCCGGTGGATACTTACTATCGGCACAAGCGGAAAAAACTTGAGGCCGCTCATGAAAAAATCTTGGCCTCAGGAATCCCGGCCCCGAGGAGCCTGCCATGATCACCAACTGCGCCGCCAACGAAGGCTTTGAAATCAGTCCCCGGTTTCAGCGCACCGTGGAGGAGCGGATCGCCCGGCTGGAGCGGGATGCCGAGCATGACGAGGCTCAGGTGGCGAAACTCGAAGACGGCGACCATATCCGCAGGCAGATGCGGCTGGTGGCCGTGCAGCGTTCCGAGGCTTTGCGCATGAGGCTGTTCCTGGACCGCTCGAAGACGCGTCTGCCGCGGCCTCTGATCGAGATCTGACGCCAATCCGCATTCCACCGTTCGCATCCGTAACCGGACAGAATGGCGGCAAGACAAAGGGCCACGCATGATCCTGGGAGGCGCGGCCCTCTTGTTTTGCGGGTCAAAAGACCGGCGCGCCGGACGGCAAATACCGCCGGGAATCTCGCGAGAGCTTGAGAACCGCCCCAACGAACTTCTCGATGCTTTGCATTGCCGGTCAACGCGAGTGTGTTCGCGGAGGCGCCGTCAGCAGAGCGCTGCGTTCACCCACCGGGGTTGGCTCGAAGGAGATCTGAGTCCGGGATTCGGAACCGCCCAACTGGGTTGCGCCTGGACTGCCTGACTGGAGACAGGCCGCGCGCACTCGATGCCGCCCTTGACAACGGGGTATCCTCTCTTGTTTATTGTGAATGTCTAATCTCCAGGAGGGAACCCTGTGTCCACTCCGTTCTCCGTCCCAATCGGTTCGCGCATTCCTTCTTCTGCCAGCGGATTTCAACTCTCCGAGAGGGAGTGGGATAAGTTCATCAACATCATTCTCGAAGGCTTCGTGGTGCCTGTGATCGGGCAGGAGTTACTGATCGCGGACCAGGATGGACAGAGCGAGCCGCTTTATGACGTCTGGGGACGCGCCCTCGCGGAACAGGCCGGCCTGGCTCTGCAGGAACGCGACGATTCGCCGGTTCTCTATCAGGTAACCAACCAGCTGAGCCAGAGCCAGAACAGCAACGACCTTGCCATCGATGTCGATTATGTGATCCGGCGGCAGCCTTGGCCGGTGCCGGAAAGCCTGCGGAAGCTAGCCCAGATCCGCAGTTTCTCCCTCTATGTAACCACTACCGTCGACCATTTGATGAAAGGCGCGCTGGATGAGTTCCGGCCCGAGTGGAAGGGCCTGCAACAGGACATCGGCTTCGCGCTTCACGGCGACAAGTCGCGCAACGATCTGCCGGATGACTTCGATTATCAGTCAGCCCCGGCGCTCTTCCACCTTTTTGGCGCTACCAGCCCTTTCCCTAACTCATTCGCCAAGACCGAGGACGACCTCATCGATTTCAGCGCGTCCCTGCTGGATCCGCATTACGCTCCCGAACGCTTCTACGACTATCTGCAGAAGAAGACAGTTCTTTTGCTGGGCTGCAGTTTCCCCGATTGGCTGGGACGCTTCTTCATTCGCGCGCTCAATGCCAACCGCGATGTTGAGACCATTAACATTTATTACGTGAGCGCCCGGCGGGAACTGGGGCTGGAAAACTACCTGCGCCGGAAGCGGGCCAAGGTGTTGGCTCCGGTATCTCCGGTGGCGTTTGTAGAGGAACTGTTCCGGCGCTGGCAGGAGCGCCAGGTCGGGAGCCAGGCTTCTCCCGGCGCGCCGGCTCCGGGAAGCGCGCCCGCGCTCAAACGGGGAGCTGTTTTTCTTAGCTACGCCAGTGAAGACCGCGCCACGGTAGCGCGCATCCGGGCTCAGCTTGAAGCCGCCAACATCGATACCTGGATGGACGAGAGCGGATTGGAGCCTGGTGTGGATTACCAGTACGTCATCCGGGAGAATATCCGCAACGCGTCGTTCTTTCTCGCCTTCATCTCGCAGTCTCTCTCCAGCAAGGGGGAACGCTTCCTGTTTCGAGAGTGGAAGTGGGCCGAAGACGCAAATCTGGAGCGGCGGAAAGACCAGCGGTTCCTGCAGCCGGTAGTGATCGACAACACGCCCCCCGGCGCGTCGTTTGTCGATCCCCCTTACCGTGATCTGCAATGGGCCAAGTCGCGGGATGGACAACTGGCGCCGGAGTTCATCCAGTTTCTCAGCCAGGGTATCCGTTCCTTCAGGAGAGGAAAATGAGCGCCGGAAATCCCGCATACACTCTTCATGGAGTTACGGCGGAAGTTAGCGCGGAGCCCACGAATCCGTGGCTTGGCCTGGCCTCCTACACCGAGCAGGATTACGCCAGATTCTTTGGCCGCGACCGGGAGATCGCCGAGGTGCGCCGCCTGATCGAGCGCGAGGCCCTCACGGTAGTCTTTGGACGCTCGGGCCTGGGAAAGACATCCTTGTTGCGGGCCGGCGTGATACCCCAGTTGCGGGAGTCGCTGTACTTTCCCATTGCCTTGCGCCTGGATTATTCGGGCCAGGGTCTGTCGCCTGTCCAGCAACTGAAAGCACTGGCGCGGGAGGCCGCGCTGGTGGCCGGCGTACAACTCGAGAACGATCCCCAGGACGATCCCGACGCCACGCTCTGGGAGTTCTTCCATACCGCCGAATTCTGGAGTCCGCGCAACGACCAGCTCACACCCATTCTGCTCATCGATCAGTTTGAGGAGGTCTTCACCATCGGGCGCAATGTGCGGGCGGCGGGTGAATTCCTTGAGGAACTTGGCGACCTGATCGAGAACCGCATTCCTCGCCCGGTGCAGGAACATGTGGAGCGCTCCGGCCAGCCGCTCGGCATCGATGCCGGCACCCGTAATTACAAGGTGGTGCTCTCCCTCCGCGAGGACTTCGTATCCAAACTCGATTCCCTGCGTTCGGGAATGCCCTCCGTCATGCGCAATCGCTTTTCCCTGGATCCGCTTTCGGGCGAGCGCGCGCTGGCGGTGATCCTTCAGGGCGGCGCGGGCGGGGTCGCCGAAGACGTGGCCCGCGACATCGTCGCCGCGGTGGCTGGCGGCGCCGAGGGCAACGTCCTGTCCCCGGAGTTTGCCGCTCACGCGGAGATTGAACCGGCCTACCTGAGCGTGATGTGCCACGAACTCTTCCAGCGCATGGTTGCCCTGGGGCGCAGCACAATAACTCGCGATCTCGTTCAGCAGGAACATGGCGGCATTCTGGAAGGGCTCTATGAGCGCAGCTTTGAAGGGTTGGGTCCCAAGGCGCGCCTGTTTGTGGAAGACCGCCTGCTTACCGCGGGCGGATTTCGCGCCGCCGTCCCGGTTGCCGAAGCGCTCCACGAGGGAATGACGGAACAAACGCTCGACACCCTGGTCGATCGCCGCCTGTTGCGCTTTGAAGATCGCCTGGGTGTCAGCCACGTCGAACTCTCGCATGATCTGCTCACCGGCGTGGTGCTGCGCAGCCGCGACCAAAGACGCTCTCGCGAAAGTTTGGAGAGAGAGGCCAGGCGGCAAGCGGAGTTGCGCCGGGCCTTCCGCGCCAGGGTCAGAACCGCGCTTGCGGGCGCCGTGGCCGCCGCCCTGGTGCTGGGCGGACTGGGATACTGGGCTCTGCATGAACAGAAGATTGCAATTCTAGCCACCAAAGAAGCAGCAGCGAAGACGGTGGAAGCAGCCGCCACTTCGGCGGCGGCGGAGAAAGAGAAGAAGCAGGCTGACGATGCGACTCAAAAGGCCGCAGTTCAGATAAAAGATGCCCAGACGGAGATGCTCCGCGCCGACGACGAAATGAAGGCGCTCAAGGTCAAGACAACGGGATTGCTCAGCGGCATGGGGCAACAATATGAGAAATCCAGTTCGGCAGTCCTCCAGGCTGGCTTGAAAGAACTTGATACCTGGCGTTCGACTACGGAGAAGAGTGACAAAGACAAGCTCAGTTCAAGTTTGGGGCAAGACAAGAAGAACCTGCAGGACTACCTGGATTCGGTCGAGGGAGGGCTCAAGGTCGAGCCGGATAACCAGTTTCTGCGCAGCGCCAAGATCAGCCTGCTTTATGCCCTTGCGGATTTTGAAGCCCAAGTTTACGGCTACGACGACGATAAATACCGCGCCTTCATAAGCTACGCCCAGGCAATGTTGAACGAGAAGGATCCGTGGCTGCAGGTAAAGGCTTTGCGAGGGATTGGTGAGGCGGCAGGGATCATGGCCCGCAAGCCCGATCCCGCCGCGGCCAAGACTCTGCTCGATGAAGTCCGGCTGAGAGGCGGCCAGTTGCAAAGCGGCGCCGGCGGCCGCGGCTTGTCGGCCGAGATGTGGGATGTATTGGAAGACGCTTATGAGGATTGCGCCACACTGCAAGAGAACCGCGATCCAAAGGATGCAAGCGCCTGGTACCTTCTCGCCGTGCAAGCGGAAACCAAGGCGACTGAACTGGATAAGAAGTATTCGAGGGACGTGGCTCGAATATCCCAGCTGTCTGCGGACTTTGAAAAGGGGCAAGGGAATTATGACGCCGCCATCCGGGAGTATACCGCGACCATCAAAGCCTACAAGGACAGCATCCCCGTCGAGAATGCCGGCAAACCGGACCGGGAGTCGATAACCCCCCTGATCGACCGGGGCGATGCCGAGTATCAGGCATTTCAGGCCGACAAGACCCGCAAGGACTATGCCGACGCGGCCCGCAAGGACTATGAAGAGTCCGCGGCCCTGGTTGACAAGCTGGACGCTTCATCGGATAACCGCTATCAGAAGCTGGTGGTTTCAGAGCGGCTGGGTGACCTGATCAAGGCCGACGATCCTAAGAAGGCGCTGGATTTGTTCAGGCAGGAGAAGCAGATTGCCCTGGATCTGGCCAGCGGCGATACTTCTCGCCGAATGACCGTTGCGGCTGCATACGCCAGAATATCGAATGCGCTGCTGGCGCTCGGGGATACGAAGGGAGCGAGGGCGGAGCTGGAGGAGCAGGTCTCCAAGTGGCAAGATTGGACCCAGGGATCCCTTGTCGAGTCCGACGAACAGGCGTATCTCAAAGCGCGATTGGCGCTGGGCGAATTCGATTTCCAGCAAAAGGACTACGAGGCCGCGCAGAAGTCTTTTGATTCCGCCTCCACTACGGCGGTGCTGCTTGTCATCAAGTGGACCAATTCGGCCAACATGACGCTGCTTGTCCGCAATAGCACTGAGCTTGCCCAAGTCTACGAGCAACTGAAGCAGCCGGACAGCGCACTCAAGACCTATCAAGATGCAAAGCCCTTTGCCAAGGACACTATCGCCGAGGATTGCGAAGGAAGCATCGATCAGTTCAACTCTTTTGTAACTATGGGAACCCAGTCGCTCATTGACTTGAAACGGTTCGACGATGCGCTTGCCGAAGGGAAGGATGCGATGCAACTCGTCGAGCAGAAGTGCACTTCCATCGGCGCGAACTCCAGCCCCGAGGTGAAGACGACCATGGCTCAGTTCTGGGGGAATCTGTCCTGGGGCTTCGTGCGCAGCGGCGGGTACGATCTTGCCATCACCTGCGCTCAGCGAGGGCTTGCACTGGACGCCACACAAACCTGGATCGATGTGAACCTGGCGCATGCATATCTGTTCTCCGGCCGCGTCAGCGATGCCGAAAACCTGTACAGCGAGATCAAGGATAAGCCCTGGGGGGACCATCTCTTGCGGCAGGACATTCGCAACGACTTCAAGGAATTGAGCGGCCTGGGCAAGCATCTCCCCGCCATGGATACCATTCTCGACTCGCTCGGGCCAGATCATCCGTGAGGGCCGGTCAGACTCTTCAAGACGCCGCGCATCGCGCTTGCCCGGAAAGACATAGGGCGGCGCAAGCCGGATTGACCTGCCGCTCCCGCCTCTGCGAATCTTCACGGTGAGCCGCATGATCCGGCCATCGCAAGGCGGAGAAATTCGCCGCGGAACGGTACATTCGCCGGTACCGCGCAAGAGGGGGACCAGCCGCTGCTCTGGCGGGGTTCGACTCTGCGGGCAAGGCCTTGCGGCGCCGGAATAAATCCCGGCACAGTCACCCGTGCCGTTTTCGTACTATAATCGGAGCCTATTCCCAAACCCGGAGATTGCGTGTTTCGCGCTTCCAAATCCCTTGGGTTCCGGCCATATCTCCCTCCGAAGATGAAGAGAGGAGAGGCCGGAATCGGATTCCGGACGTGTGTCCATGCGCGCATTTCGGTGGATTTCCGGCGAGCCTGCCCCCGGCGGCGGGGCCGGACTGGGTGTCTCTCCAGCCTGGGAGGCGGGTTACTGCGGCAGATGGGCCGGCGGAATGCTGGCGCTTGCGATCCTTCTGGCCGCGGTTGCGGCGCAGGCGCTGGGCGCAGCGGCGCAGCCCGCTTCCGCGCGGACGAATCTGCCTCCCCGGGTAATGCAGGCACAAAGGTTTCTGGCTGAGCGGGGCTGGGCGCAGGGACGCAGGCGCCTCGGGAGTGGCGCCGGGCCGGTCAATTTGCTGCCAGGCAGGTTGCGTCCGGCCGGGCCGGGAGCCGATGCGGTTCGACCGCGACCACAGACGGCGGCCACGGCGACCTGGACGCCGCTGGGCCCCAACGCCGTGCTGACCCCGAATTACGGCCTGGTGACGGGCAGGATCTCCGCGCTGGCGCTGGACCCCTCGGACTCGACCGGCAACTGCCTCTACCTGGGAACGACCGGGGGAGGGGTGTGGCTGGCGCAAAATGCCGGCACTGCCAGCGCGTCTTCGATCGTCTTCACGCCGCTCACCGACAGCGTGGCGGCCCTGAGCGGCGCGCAGGACGCCTCCATCAGCATCGGCGCATTGACGGTGCAGCCGGAGACGGTCGCGGGATGCGGGACGGGAGCCGGCGGAGGCGGCGTGATCCTGGCCGGCACCGGCGACCCCAACGACGCGCTCGACTCCTACTATGGGGCGGGAATCCTGCGCTCGGCCGACGGGGGAGACAGTTGGAGCCTGATCGTCGCGACCACCGACCGCGAGCAGGGCCTGAGCAGCATCGACTACAACTTTGCCGGGGAGGGCTTCGCCGGCTTTGCGTGGAGCACGGTCAATCCGCAACGGGTGGTGGCCGCGGTCTCGCAGGCTTACGAAGGAACACTGGTGGATGCGGGCCGCCCCGGGCAGAGCTACGAGGGCCTGTACTACTCCTCCGATGCCGGCGTGAGTTGGCACCTTGCGACCATTACAGACGGAGCGGGCGCGGAGGTGCAGGGGCCGGGCGGTCTGTTTGCGAAGCCCGACGGCAACGCCGCCACATCGGTGGTTTGGAACCCGGCGCGGCATTTGTTTCTGGCGGCGGTGCGCTACCACGGGTATTACCAGTCGGCGGACGGCGTGACCTGGACACGGCTGGCCGCGCAGCCGGGCGCCGGGCTGACAACGATCTTCTGCCCCACCAGCTACGGCGTCACGGGCTCCATCGCCTGCCCCATCTTTCGCGGAACCCTGGCGGTGAATCCGCAGACCGGAGACACCTTTGCCTGGACGGTGGATGCATTCAACCAGGATCAGGGAATCTGGCAGGACCAGTGCGCCATGAGCGGGGGCGCTTGCACCAACCAGACCATCGCCTTTCAGCAGCAATGGAGCACGGCGGCGCTCCAGACGAGCACCATCGACGGGCCGGCGACCATTGCCAACGGCGACTACAACCTGGCGCTGGCCGCCGTGCCCTCCGGACAGGAAACGATGTTACTGGCCGGGGCCAACGACCTGTGGAAGGCCAACTGCCCTCTGGCGCAGGGCTGCCAGTGGCGCAACACCACTAATTCAACGGTCGGCTTCTGCGCCCAGGTGGGCGAGTTTCAGCACGCGTTGGAGTGGAACACGGCCAACCCGCTGGAGATATTCGTGGGCAACGACAGCGGGCTGTGGCGCTCCATGGACGCGATCGCCGAGACGGGGCAGGTTTGCGCGGCGAGCGATGCCAGTCACTTCCAGAATCTGAACGGGGGGCTGGGATCGCTGGCCGAGGTGGTGAGCATCTCGCAAACCGGCCTCACTCCCTATACGATGATGGCCGGGCTGGGGATGAACGGCACCGCGGGCGTGACCGGCGCGACGGGGCCGACAGCGGACTGGCCGCAGATTCTGAGCGGTGAGGGCGGACCGGTCGAGATCGACCCCAAAGCCGCTACCAATTGGTATGTGAACAACGAGGCCGGTGTTTCCATCTACCTGTGCGATGAGACGGCGCCTTGCACTCCGGCCGCGTTCGGCGCCAGCGCCGTGGTCAACGATGCGGACGTGGACGGGGATGGTTATACCATGACTCAGCCGGCTGCCTTTCTGGTGGACCCGCTGGATGATTCTCAGTTGCTGATCGCAACCTGCCGGGTGTGGCGCGGGCGTGTCGCCGGCATCGGCTGGAGCGCGGCCAACGCGGTCAGCCCCATCCTCGACAACCCGGCCTCCAACGGCTCCTGCAACGGCGATGCGCTGATTCGCTCCGTGGCGGCCGGGCCGCTTATTTCCTCGCCCGCGCTTCCAGATGGCGGCGAAGTGGTCTACGTGGGCATGTTCGGCTCGGCGGATGGCGGCTCGGTCTTGCCGGGCCATGTTCTGAGCGCGACCTACAACGCCGCCGCGGGAAGCTGGTCCGCGTGGAACGATCTGACGCTGAATCCGGTGACCAACGACAGCAACGCCATGAATGCTTACGGCCTGGACATCTCCAGCATCTTCATCGACCCTCACGACAACACCGGAAACACGGTCTACCTGACGGTGGAGGGAGCGCCGAACTCGTTGCAGGCGGTGCGGCCGATTTATGGCTCGACCGACGGAGGGGCGCACTGGGCGTATCTGTCGGCAGGTCTTCCCACGGCTCCGGCCAGCAGCGTGGTTGTGGACCCGCAGGACGCCAATACGGTCTATGTGGCCACCGACGCCGGGGTCTACTTCACCACCCGGGTTGCGACCTGCGCAAATGCGCAATCTGCCTGCTGGTCGGCATTTGGAAGCGGACTGCCGGACGCGCCGGCGGTGCAGCTGAGCGCCTCTCCACTGAACTCTCCCGCGCAGGTGCTGGTGGCGGCCACTTACGGCCGCGGCATCTGGCAGACTCCGTTGTGGACCGCGGGCGCCGGGTTGACCACCGCCACCGCCAGCCCCGCAACGCTCACCTTTGCCAGCCAGGTCTTCGGAACCGCCAGCAGCGCGCAGACGGTAACCCTGGAGAACACGGGCCTCCTTGCCCTGACGCCGGCTGCCGTCACCATGAGCGGGGACTTCAGCGAGACGGATGACTGCGTGAATACGGCCATAGCCACGGGAGCGAGCTGCGCCATTCAAGTGACGTTCACGCCAGCCGCGACAGGCAGCCGGACGGGCCAGATGACGATCACCGCCAACGTCTCCAGCGGGCAACTGACGGTGGCGCTCAGCGGGACCGGCGCTGCCGCGGGAACCGTGAGCCTGACTCCCGCCTCGGTAGACTTCGGCCTGGTGGAGTTGGGCAGCATCTCCGCTCCGCTGCAAGTCGAGGCCAGCAACACCGACGCAACTTCGATTTCCATCACGAGCATCGCGATCACCGCGCCCTTCGCCATCTCCAGCAACGCGTGCGGAACCGCTATCCTGGCGACGGGGAGCGCTTGCCAGGTGCTGGTAACGTTCACGCCCACCGAATCCGGAGCTGCGGCCGGCACGCTGACGCTTACCGATGGGGCGGGAACGCAAACCGTGGCCCTGAGCGGAACCGGAGCAGCCGCGCCCACCGATATCCTGAACCCGCTTTCGCTCACCTTTCCCGGAACGGTGGTGGGGCAGCTCTCGACCGCGCAGATTACGACCTTGACCAACACCGGAGGCGAGCCGCTGGCTTCGATCTCGATGGCGGTGAGCGGGCCATTTCAAACCACGAGCGGCTGCGGCACGCAACTGGCCGGGCCGGCAAGCTGCACCTTCAGCGTGGTCTATGCTCCCGGCCAACTGGGCTCCCAGACGGGCACGCTGACGGTCTCCGATGCGCTGCGCACGCAGACCGTGGCACTAAGCGGCACGGGCGTGCAACCGCCGGCGATCAGCGTAAGCCCGTCGAGTTTGAGCTTCGCGGCGCAGCAGGTGGGCGTAGCCAGTTCGGCTTTGACGCTGACGGTGACCAACACCGGCGGAGCGCCGATGGCCAATGTGGGGTTCCAGATTACAGGCCAGGCCGCCGCCAGCTTTACGACCGGCGTCACCACCTGCGGGGCGACACTTGCCAATGGGAGCAGTTGCACGGTGCAGGTGATCTTTACACCGGCCGCGGCGGGCGGCAGCGCGGCCACGCTGACAGTCTCCTCTTCGTCTCCGGGCGTGGCGCCGGCGATTGTGCCGCTGACGGGCACAGGGCAGGTCTGGTCGGGGCTGAATGTAAACCCGGCGCAGTTGACCTTTGCGCCTACCAGCGCTGGGCAGTCCAGCGCGGTGCAAACGGTGACCGTCAGCAATACCAGCAGCGTTTCCATCGGCACGCCGGCGTTTTCGGCTCCCGCTCAGTTCAGCGTGACGCAGAACAACTGCACCGCCAGCCTGGCCGCCGGGGCGAGCTGCACGGTTGGGGTAATCTTTCAGCCCAGCGCGGTCGGGGCTGCGAGCGGAGTATTGACCGTCACCTCGGCTTCGGTGGCGACTCCGGCCACCGTGCTACTGAGCGGCACGGGCGCGGCTGGAGCGGCGATCCAGGTGGCGCCTTCGACCATCGTCTTTGCAACCACGGCTCCCAACGCGATCAGCAGCCCAACCACTGTGACCGTGACCAACACGGGGATATCCGCCAGCCTGAGCAACCTCGCACTGGCGGTTACGGCGGGCTTCCAGATCGTGAGCAACACCTGCACTGCCGCTCTCGGCCCGGGGCTGAGCTGCACGGCAAGCGTGGAGTTCGCTCCCACCGGCGCGGGCGCGCAGACGGGAACCCTCTCGGTGACCAGCAGCGCGGCGACTGGTGCGTCCGTGCCGCTTTCCGGGATGAGTCTCGACTTCACTTTTTGCTTCGGAAACGGCGGTCCGCCTTGCGTAGCTACCTCCAGCCAGACCGTGGCCGCCGGCCAAACCGCCGACTCCATGCTGGCTATCACTCCGTTGAATGGCTCGGGAGGAACGTTCACCTTCGCGTGCGGCACGCTTCCCGCCAATGCCCTCTGCCTCTTCAACCCGGCGACAGAGACGCTCAACGGGGTCAACGGAAACGTAACGGTGGAGATCTCGACCACGGCGGCGACCGGCCGCTCCACGGCGCCTGCGTTGTGGCGCATTCTTCCCCTGGCCTGCGGACTGGTGTTGCTGCCGTTCGGATGGAGGCGGCGGCGCAAGGCCCTTCTGCTTGTGGGACTGCTTTCGATCCTGGTGGGCGGCGTCTCCAGTTGCACCGGCTCCGGGGGCGGCTCGGGCGGGCAAGGCGGCTCCGGCGGAACCCCGGCGGGGACGTATTCGATCCCCGTAACCGCGGCCGCGGCCGGAGTGCAGCACAGCGTGACTTTGACGCTTACGGTGGACTGAGGCGATGCGCCGGCTCCGCAGCGGTGAGCAAACCGGGACGGGCTATACTCTATCTTCGGGATCTTGCCGGGAGAGCCCGGAATGGAATCGCGGGCGGGGCCGGGGACGCGGAGACGAAGAACGAGGAACGGCAGGAATGACAGCCAAGGTAACCGTGGAAGACGTGGAGCGCGTAGCCGAACTGGCGCACCTGGAGCTGGCGCCGGACGAGACCCCGCGCATGTTGCATGACTTGAACGCCATTCTCGACTACGTGGCCGAGTTGAACGAACTGGACACTTCCGGGGTGGCGCCGCTGGCCCAGGTGAGTGAGCTTGGGGACGCGGCGGGCGCCGGAGCGTTGCGCGCCGATCTGCCGCTGCCCTCGCTGAATCGGGCTGTCGTGCTGGCGCAAGCGCCGGAGACCGACCAGGTCTTTTTCAAGGTGCCCAAGGTGATTGAGCGGTAAGCGCGCTGCTCGAACGGAATCGGCAGCCGGCGAGGCGTGCGGTGGGGCCGCGGAAAGAGTGCAAGAAGGCCGCGACAAGGCCGGAAAAGGGAAGGTTAGATTGTCCAGCGAAGCCAAAGCAGCGGAAAACAACCCCGCGGAAACCTATGTCCAGAAGCCCAGAACTCTGGCCGAATTGCGCGCGGACCTGGTTGCCGGCCGCATCAGGGCCGTTGATCTGGCCGCCGGCTACTATGAGCGCATCGCGCAGGTGAATCCGCGGCTGAATGTTTATCTGAGCCTGACCAAAGAGCGGGCGATGGAGCAGGCCGAGCGCATGGACGCGCTGGCGTCCAAGGGCGATCCGCTCCCCGCGCTGGCCGGCGTGCCGGTGGGCATCAAGGACGTGCTGGTGATGCGCGGGGCTCCGGCCACGGCAGGGTCGAAGATTCTCGCGGGCTACCGGCCTCCGTACGACGCCACGGCGGTCCAGAGGCTGGAAGCGGCGGGCGCGGTGCTGCTGGGCAAGCTGAACTGCGACGAGTTTGCCATGGGTTCGTCGAATGAGAACTCGGCCTACGGGCCGGTGCGCAACCCGGTGGATACGGAGCGGGTTCCGGGGGGTTCGAGCGGCGGAGCGGCGGCAGCGGTGGCGGCTAACCTGGCCGTGGCCACGCTGGGCTCCGATACCGGCGGATCGATTCGCCAGCCGGCCAGCTTTTGCGGAGTGGTGGGCGTGCTGCCGACCTATGGGCGCGTCTCGCGCTACGGGCTGATCGCCTTTGCCTCGTCGCTGGACCGGGTGGGACCGCTGGCCGCCAACGTGCGCGACGCGGCCACGCTGCTGGGAGTGATTGCGGGCCACGATCCCAAGGACGCCACCAGCTCGGCGGCTCCGGTGCCCGACTATGCCGCAGAGTGCGAGAAGCCGGAGGAGGGGTTGCGCATCGGCGTGCCCGCCGAGTACTTTGCCGAGGGGCTCGACGCGGAGGTGCGCGCGGCCATTGAAGCTGGAATCGGCGCGCTGGAGGCGGCGGGTTGCGTTCTGAAGAAGGTCGCCTTGCCGCATACGAAGTATGCAGTTCCAACCTATTACCTGATCGCCACGGCGGAGGCCAGCGCCAACCTGGCCCGCTTCGACGGCGTGCGCTACGGGCCGCGCTCCAAGGACTCCCAGACTCTCTCCGACATGTACCGGCACTCGCGCGACGAGGGCTTCGGCGCCGAGGTCAAGCGCCGCATTCTGCTGGGAACCTACGCGCTCAGCGCCGGCTACTACGACGCCTACTACCTGAAGGCCCAACAGGTGCGGCGCCTGCTGGCCGAGGAGTTTCTGCGCGCTTTCGATTCGGTAGACGCGATCGTAACCCCCACCGCGCCCACGCCGGCCTTCAAGCTGGGCGAGAAGACGGGCGATCCGCTGGCCATGTACCTGGCCGACATCTACACGGTTACGGCCAGCCTGGCGGGCATCTGCGGCGTGACGGTGCCTTGCGGCGCGACCCGGGCCGGCCTGCCGGTGGGGATGCAGGTGCTTGCCCGCCATTTGAACGAGGGAACCTCGTTCCGGGTGGCGCGGGCCGTGGAGGCGGCACAGGTTTAGAAGCTTGCTGAACGAGGAGCGGGGATGGTGAAAGCCCGCCCTCCGGAGGTCACGGCCCCATTGATTTTGAAGTATTTGCATGCGGCCGAAAGACCGTATTCCTTGTTTTCCGACAGATCTGCGCCAATATCTCAGGAGCGAGCAGCATGAGAGTCGGCGGACGAATTGCGGTTTTGGCGATGGCGGCGTTGCTTGCCGCAGTGCCGGCGGGTTCAGCGCCGGCACGCAAGACACACTTGGTGGTTCTGGGGGCGGTGCGGCATGTGCCGTACTCCAAGGCTGGCGACCCGGCGGGCGCGCTTGCCGGTGAGAGCGAGTTGAAGATCCGCGCGCTGCTGGTGGATGGCGCGCTGAAGGAATGGACCACCGGAGACGCCCACGACGTGACCGACCGCAGCTTTGTGGTCCGGCGGGCGATCAAGCTGAACGATGCCTTGCCCAGCGACAAGCCTGTGTCCAGCGACAAATCCGATCAGAAGCTCGCCCCGGCGGCCGGCCGCTGGGTCTGGCAGCGGGGTCCGTGGCTGCTGGTGGACCGCGAGACCGGTCATGTCGTGGCCCTGAAGCTGCCGGATTACGATCCCGGCGTGAGCCAGGTGAGCTGGTTTCGCGACTATGCCGCTTATTGCGGCGTGACGGCCAGCGGCAAGAGCCTGTATGCCGTGGTGGCCCAGGTGGCCGCGCGCAAGCCGGTGCTGGCCAAGAGGCTGGCCGCGTTCGATCCGGAGAACCATCCGGAGCCGGCCTGCAGCGCGGCGGAGTGGCAGCGCGAGCCGCTGCGGATCACCTTCCACGCGGCGGGCAGGGATGCGCTCAGCTTCGACGTCGTTCCCGGCTCGGCGGTGCTGGTGGAGGATGCGGGGGACGAGGCGGAGACGCCGGCGGCAGCGCCGAAGTAGCCAGCCGAAAAGCAAGCGCCAAACCATCTGCCGCGATCGTGACCGGCTGAACGCGGGCAACTGAAAAACTGAAAACTGACGGCTGAGAACCGGCAGACGCCTTGACACGCACCCCCTCGCGCGTTTCTTATCATCTATAGGTATTCTCCTGGAATTCGGGCGGGAGGAGCGCGGGGTGAACTGTGCGTCCTCCGGAGCCGGAGCTCCGGACCGGGGTTCCGGGGGAAGATCTCGTCGAGCAGGAAGCAGACCGAGGTTGGATTCCGGGGATGGATGCGGACGCGGGATGATGATTCTTTCTTAGAGGCCCGCGGCAACCGGACGATCCGGCTTGAGGTCTGGCAAGAGCCTGGGCCGGCCGCAACCGGAGGCCCGGATCAAGCTAAGTCCGTTCCCGTAGACAGGTTTCTTCCATAGGCTGCCGGCTCAATGCCCGGGGGCGAGTAAAGGATGAGTGTGGCGACGAGTTTGGCATTGTTGGCGGCGGTGCCCGCCGGAGCGGGTGGGGGCGCCATCGGGCTTCTGCCCATATTTCTGTTGATCCCGGTGCTGTACTTCGTGATGATCCGCCCGCAGCAGAAACGGCAAAGACAGTGGCAGGAGATGCTGGGCTCGATCAAGACGGGCGACCGGGTGACGACGGCCGGAGGCATCCGTGGCATCATTGTTTCCATCAAGGACGATACGATCGTGATTCGCGTGGCGCCGGACAGCGTCAAACTGGAAGTGGCCAAGAGCGCGATCGCTTCCGTGATAACGCCGGACGCACCTTCGGGCTCTTAAGTTTTTTGGGATAGGATTCTTGGTCTTCTGGACTAGAGAAACGGGACGATGAAGAAAGATCTCACTGGCAAAACTCTGCTGATTGTTGTGGTCCTTGTGATCTGCGTCTGGGGCATCATCGGAGTGCCCTCGGGGCTGAGCGGCAAGGCCCTTATGGAGGCCATCGGCAATCGGATCCACCTGGGATTGGACCTGCGCGGCGGCGCTCACCTGATCCTGCAGGTGGTGGTCAAGGAGGCGGTCGGCGCGGAAACGGACAATACCGTGACGCGCATCCAGCAGGACATGAGGGCGGCCAACCTGAGCTTTACGCAGGTATTCAAGCCCGATCCGGACAAGCCCGAGGCCATCCGCATTGAAGGCACCGCGCCGGGAAGCTCCAGCGCCGTCCGGGCCCTTCTGGAAGGTACAAAATACTCCAATGAATACGATCTGAACAGCGGGGATGAAAACACCTGGACGCTGACCATGAAGCCGCTGGTCGAGAAGGCTCTGGAAGAGAAGACGGTCCAGCAGGCCATCGAGGCCATCCGCGACCGCGTGGATGCGCTGGGCGTGAGCGAGCCGCAGATTCAGGAGTACAACCTTGGCGCCAACCAGATTCTGGTGGACCTGCCGGGAGTGGAAAACGAAAGCCAGATCGAGTCCATTATCCAGGGCACGAACCGCCTTGAGATTCACGCCGTGATCGGCGGCCCCTACCGGGATGAGCAGGAAGCGATAGCCAGCCAGGGAGGCGGCATTCCGCCGGACGAGGAGCTGAAGAGTTTCTCCGGCGTGATGGAGGGCGGCTCCAGCCCGGAGGGACAGCAGAGCGTCTATGTACTGCAGCGGGAATCGATTGTGGCGGGAAGCGACTTCCGCTCCGCCGATCCCGGTACGGATTCGAACACCGGGCAGCGGAATGTCCGCTTTACGCTGACCAACGAGGCCGGCGACCGCTTTTACGACTACACCAGCAAGAACGTGGGCCAGAGGATGGCGGTGGTCATGAACGACCAGGTCCGCGAGGTGGCCACCATCGAGAGCGCCATTCGCGATACGGGCGAAATCAGGGGCAGCTTCTCTCCCAATGAAGTCGCCGCGCTGTCGAAGCTGCTGCGCACCGGCGCTCTTCCGGCCTCGCTGAAACAGCTCGAGAAGCGTTTTGTGGGCGCGTCGCTGGGCGCCGATTCCATCAAGAAGGGCGTGACGGCGGCCATCGTCGGCATGCTGGTGGTCATGGCCTTCATGCTCATCTATTACCGGGGTTCGGGCATCAATGCCGACCTGGCGCTGATTATGAACCTGGTGATTCTGCTGGGCTTCATGGGCGTGTCCAGTTCGACGCTCACCCTGCCCGGAATTGCTGGAGTGATTCTGACCATAGGCATGGGCGTAGACTCCAACGTGCTGATCTTCGAGCGCGTCCGCGAGGAAGTGCGCGCCGGCAAGGCGGCGGCGGCGGCCGTGGACCAGGGCTTTCGCCATGCGTGGGTCACCATCGTCGATACCCACGTGACCACCATCGTATCGGCGGCCATCCTGTTCCTCTTTGGCACCGGGCCGGTGAGAGGATTTGCGACCACCCTGACCGTCGGTCTGGCGGCCAACCTCTTCACGGCGGTCTTCGTTTCGCGCGTGATCTTCGATGCCCATTTGAACAAGATGAAGCCGGGGGAAGCGGTGTCCATTTAGGGACTAGGGACTAGGGATTAGGGACTAGGGATTAGGGACTAGGGATTAGGGACTAGGGATTAGGGACTAGGGATTAGGGACTAGGGATTAGGGATTAGGGGATAGTTGGTCGCGGGCGGAGCGCTCACGGCGGAAGAACACAAGAACGCTGGCAGCCGTGGCGGTTTCAGCGTTTCCAGGAAGGGAAGAGAACCAGTGGAACTGTTTCGCGGCGTAAATGTGGACTGGCTGAGGCTGAAGTGGCACTTCCTCGCCTTTTCTATGATCTTCAGCGTGGCCGGCATCGTCTCGATGACCATGCACATGCGCAGCATTCACAGCCCGGTGCCGCTGGGCGTGGACTTCCAAGGCGGCACGCAGGTGCGGGTGCAGTTTACCCACCCCCCCGACGCGGACCGGATTCGCAAGGCAATGGACGCGGCGGCCATCAAGGATGCCAGCATTCAGACCATCAAGGCCGTCGATGAGCCCAGCAGCAACGAGGTGCTTATCAGCCTGCCGGAGCAGCAGAACGAAGCCGCGCTCGATGTCGGCCGCCAGCAGATCGTCGATGCCCTCCAGGCGCACTACGACAACCCCTTCACCGTGCGCAACGTGGACGTTGTGGGTCCGACGGTGGGCAAGCAGTTGGAAAAGCAAGCTTTGCTGGCCACGCTGTACTCCATGCTGGGCATGCTGGTCTACCTCTGGTTCCGTTTCCAGCTGATCTACGGCGTGGCCGCGGTGGTGGCCTGCTTCCACGACACGCTCATCACCGTGGGCGCCTTTGCGCTCACCAATCAGGAGATCAGCCTGACCGTGATCGCGGCCATTCTGACCCTGGTGGGCTACTCGATGAACGACACCATCGTGGTCTTCGACCGCATCCGCGAGAATCTGCGCCTGAGCCGGCGCGAGTCGCTGCCGGATGTGGTGAATCGCAGCATCAACCAGACGCTGAGCCGGACCGTGCTGACTTCGGGCCTGACCTTCCTGACGGTGCTTTCGCTGTACATCTTCGGGGGGCAGGTCTTGCGCGGCTTTTCATTTGCGCTTGTGGTCGGTATACTTATCGGTACATACTCATCCATAGCCATTGCCGCGCCCATGCTGGTGGCCTGGCAGGATTGGCGGGCAAGCAAAGGCAAGGTCACGGCCCTGCCCGCGGCGAGGCGCGCGAGAGTATAGTGGATTTTGGACGGCCGGTTTCGCCTGTTTTGCAGTATCCTTGGCAAGTGAGGCATGGCTCTGGCAAGGTGGAAGACGGTTCTGCTCTGGAGTTTTTTTGTTTGGGAACATTTCAAGTTCTTGCGGTGTCTAATTTAGAGGTAACCAACACCAGATTCGAGGCTGGCCATGTTTGAAGATGCAACGTTTGAGTCCGGAGGCAGGATCAAAAGCAAGAGCGGACGCTGGATGATTGTGACAGGCGCAATCAACCTGTCGATTCTCGTTGTGATGGTTCTGATTCCGCTGATCTATCCGGAGGCACTGCCCAAGGCCATGATGCTGACGCAGTTGACCGTGCCGCCGCCGCCGCCGCCGCCCCCGCCCCCGCCCCCGCCGCCGGAGGCGGTACACCCGGTTAAGGTGCAGACGGAGATGATGAACAATCAGTTGACGGCTCCCACCCGGATCCCGCACGACATCAAGATGATTGCCGAGAAGGAAGCGCCGCCTACCTCGGGCTTTGGCGTGGCCGGCATGGAAGGCCTGGGAGGCAGCTCCAGCGGCGTCACCGACAGCTTGTTCGGGCAGAGCGGTCCCAAGGTCCAAGCCGCGGCTCCCAAGAAGGTGGCGATCTCGGCCGGCGTGGCGGTCGGCATGCTGATTTCGAAGACCCCGCCCATTTATCCGCCTATCGCCAAGGCGGCCCGCATCTCGGGCACGGTGGTGCTGCAAGCCACCATTTCCAAGACCGGATCGATCGAGAATCTGCACGTTGTCAGCGGGCCGGCGATGTTGCAACAGTCCGCTCTGGATGCCGTCAAGACCTGGCGCTACAGGCCCTACCTTTTGAACAACGAACCGGTGGAGGTGGAGACCACCGTGAATGTGATCTTCACCCTCGGCGGATGACCTGCCCTTCGGTTCCTTCCCTCATTTTTGGGCGGGGGCCTCGCTTTTGACCGGAATGCGAATCGGCAAGATTCCGCATTCTCAGCAACCGTCCGCCGCGGCGGACAATCGCAATTCACAAGAAACTCCTTAGGAGGAATGATTCAGTGATTCTCGCTCAGCTCGCTCATTTCGCTTCGCACACGGTCAGCAGCCTTGCCCTCTTCCAGGAAGAGCAGACAGTTGGCTTCAGCCTCCCACAGCTGTGGGAACACATGGGATGGTTGGTGCGCGGTGTCGCCTTCGTCCTTTTCATCGAGTCGATCTGGTCGCTGGCCGTGATGATCGACCGCTACCTGTACTTCCGCCAAGCCCGCAGACAGTCGCGCGAATTTGCGCCCAAGGTTGCCGGCGCGCTGAAGGACAGCAAGTTGGAAGAAGCAATCAAGATCGCCGACCGCAACAAGAAATCTCACCTGGCCGAGGTTGTAACCGCCGGCCTTCAGGAGTTCCGCGCCTCAGCCGGCCTGCCGACCGAGGAGACCATCGAGAGCTCCGGCCGCGCCTTGGAGCGGGCCGAGGCCATCGTGCACGCCAAGCTGAAGAGGGGTCTTGCCGTGCTGGCCACCATCGGCGCCACGGCTCCGTTCGTCGGACTGCTCGGCACCGTCATCGGCATTCTGCACGCCTTCCAGCAGATCGCCACCCAGAAGACCTCGGGCATCGGCGCCGTCGCCGGCGGTATCTCGGAGGCGCTGGTAACCACGGCCTTCGGCTTGTTTGTGGCCATCCCCGCCGTGATGGCGTTCAACTACTTCACCGGGCGTGTCGAAGCCTTCGACGTGGAGATGGACAACTCCTCGAGCGAGCTGGTCGACTACTTCATCAAGCAGGGCCACAGGCGCTAAGCGAAGGGGCTGTGAGCAAGAGCGGGAATCTTTTGGGAGGGCGGAGGAGTCAGGTTCTCTTCCGCCCAACCGTTTGAATCTCGCGCCGGTCGGGCGATAGGCGGCAACGCCCGAAGCCATCCAGAATAAAAATCCACCAGGCACGGAGCCTCACAATGGGAATCACGGTTCGCGACGAAGGCAGTAAGGTCAACTCGAATATCAACGTCACCCCCATGGTTGACGTCATGCTGGTGCTGCTCATCATCTTCATGGTGATCACGCCCATGCTCCAGAACAAGGTGTCCATCGACATGGCCAGGGTCGACAATACGACCAACATGCCGGACGCCGACAAGGAAGACGCCGTGGTCGTCGCGGTTACGCGCAGCGGAGACGTCTTTCTGGGGCAGAACCATGTCTCGGTCGCTGAACTCGGCGCCCTGGTTCGCGACAAGCTGTCCGACAAGAACAGTAAGACGATCTACGTGCGAGCGGATGCGCGCGCGCAGTTCAAGGCGGTTGAAGACGCCATCGACGCGGTGCGCGCGGTGGGCGTGGACGACGTGGGCTTGCTGACGCAGAAGCGCGAAGCCGGCGGGCCGGCAGGTCCGTAATCCCGCCCGTGGGCCGGCTCATTAACGATTTCTAGGAAACGAGGAGTTTTAAGCCATGTCAATGACAGTGGGAAGCGGGGGAGGTTACTCGTCCGACATCAACGTTACGCCCATGATCGACATTCTGCTGGTGCTGCTGATCATCTTCATGGTCATTGTGCCCACGGTGCCCAAGGGCCTGGATGCGCTGGTGCCCCAGCCGCCCAAGACGCCTCAGCCGCAGACCCAGGACCAGCGCACCATCGTGGTGCAGATTATCTGTCCGGATACTTCCCGCGCCTGTCCGGTCCCAAAGTATAAGATCAACGAAACCGACGTGGACAAGAGGGAGTTGCTGCCGAGACTGACCGACATCTATGCCAACCGCGCGGAGCGGGTCATGTTCGTCAGAGGCGACGACAACGTGGACTTCCGCTATGTGGCCGAGGTTATCGATATCGGCAAATCGGCCAACGTGGATCATATTGGACTGATGACGCCAAGGATCATGGCTGGCCAATAGACAGCCGCTCAGGGGCAGTCTCTGCCTGAGCGGGAACGCTTGCGGAGGCCATCGGCATCGGCAAGGCCTCCGGTTTATGCCAGCGTCGGCAGCTCCGTCCGGTGTCAGTTCATGCGGGCGGACAACTGGAGTAGAATTCTTTCATCCTGGCTTCGGAGCCTCCCTCCCGCGGCCAGCTTCATAAGTTTCCAGGCGTGCGATCGTTAGGCGCCCGCCTCAAGGAGAAGGATACGAACATGAATGGACCCGCACGTATTACGGCACTTGCGGTTGCCCTGGCCGGCATGGTGATTTCCATGAGCGGGTGCGACAAACTTAGAGCCCGCGACCAGTTGAACAAAGGAGTGGACGCTTACAAGGTCCAGCGGTACGAAGAGGCGATCGGACACTTCCAGAAGGCTACGCAGCTCGATCCGGATCTGCCCATGGCAAAGAGCTATCTGGCCACGGCGTTGGCCCAGGACGTGATCCCGGGGCTGGATACGCCGGACAACCTGAAGACCGCGCAGCAGGCAATCAGCATCTTTCAGGAGGTTCTCGACAAGGACCCGAGCGATGTGAACAGCCTGAAGCAAATTGCCGGTATCTATTTCAGCATCAAGAAGTTCGAGGATGCAAAGGCATGGCAGAAGAGGGTGCTGGCCGTGGACCCCAAGGATCCCGAGGCGGCCTACACGATCGGCGTGATCGACTGGACCGAGGCCCACGAGAACACGCTGAAGGCGCTGGTGCCGGCCGGCATCACCGACGACGGCGAGGGCAACGTCAAGGCCCCCAAGCAGGTGATGGAGCCTCTGAAGGCGCAGAACGGTCCGCTGGTGGAAGAGGGCCTGCAGTATCTGAACCAGGCGGTGGCCAACCGGCCCAATTATGACGATGCCATGGCCTACCTGAACCTGATTTACCGGCGCAAGGCGGATGTGGACTACGGCGATCCAGCCGCGGTCAAAGCCGATGTGGCGGCGGCGGATGAGTGGCGCCAGAAGGCGATGGGTACGCGCAAAGCCAACGAAGAGAAGAAGAATGCGGGGCCGGGCGGCATCACCATCGATTCCAGCGGCAACCTGAAGTAGATTCAGACGTACAGCGGCGCAAGACGACGGCCTCCGACCTGCTCGGGGGCCGTCGTTTTATGTGTCGGTCATCGCGGGTTCTGCAACGGGGGATGCGCCCTGAAGGTTGGGGCGATGGGCGCCGCATTGAGCTTGCGCCGCGCACGGCGATAGACTCGGCACGCAACGGCTGAAGGTTTCGCTCACGGTCCGAAGACGAAACAGCGGTGAGGAATCGGAGATTGGCGCCAGCGGCAGAGCCGGGTGCGGCTGGCTGTGCTCTGAAGGATCTCGAGGCCGCGCAGCGGCGCGCTCTACTTTGCGCCTTCCTTGAGAATCTGGTCGGCCAGGTAGTTGTGTATCTTGGCCTCGTCGTGGAGCATCTCGAAGTAGGCGTTCTTGAGCAGTTGCGCGTGACCCTCGTGCAGCAACTGATGAATGCCCTGCTGCACGCGCGGGTCGTTCAAATCACGCTGGCCCGCCGGCTCGCGCCCGATCAGCTTGTAGATCGCGTATCCCACCGTCCGGCGCCCTGGGCCGGCGCTGTCGTAAATGGGGAGAATCTCGCTGATTTGACCCGGCTTGAGCTTGCTGATGGCATTGAAGGCGTCCGGCTCGGTGCGCAGCGCCGACTCCGCCACAAAGCCCATATCGCCGCCATTCGAAGCGTTGTTGGCATTCTCCGAGAAGTTCATGGCCACGGCGCCAAAGTCGTCTCCGTTTTGCAGCTTGCTCAGCAGGGTCTGGATCTTCTTCTTGGCATCGGCGTCCCCGGAGGCTTTGTTGTTTTGCAGGTTGCCGGCCTGCTGCGAGGGCCCGCCGGTGACCACGATCTGCGCCAGATGGTATTGCGGCTCAATGAAATTGAACTCGGCCTTGTGGCTGTTATAGAAGCTGGCGATCTCCGCATCCGTGATGTTGATCTTGGACTCGATCTCCTTGTTCAGCAGCTTGCTCTCCGTAAGTTGGTTGCGGATGTCGCGCTTGAGATCGTCCAGCGTCTGGTTGCGCAGCTTGAGCTGTTTGTCGAAGTCCTCCTGGGTGTAAGGCGCCTTGATCTCCGTGAGCTTGGCGTTGACGTCCTCGTCAGAAGCGGTGACGTTCAACTTGGCGGCCCGCTGCTGCAAAACCTCCTCATCGATCATCTGGCGCAGGACCGCGAGCCGAACGATCTCCGTCTGTTCCTCGGAAGGCTCCTGCGGAGTCTCTCCCCGGCTGAGCTTGTAGTCCTGGTACTTTCTCTCCAGTTCGGAGCGCAGGATTTCCTTGCCGTTCACGGTGGCCATCACGTCGGGCGCGGGCGAACGGTGGCAGCCTGCGACTGGGGCCAGCAGGGCGCCTCCGCAAAGCATGAGGACGGCAAACCGGAAACGGGTCGGGAAAAACGATTCGACTTGCAACTTGGTGTCTCCTATGGGGCCAGCAAGGCCCCGGCATTCAAGGATAAATCCACAGACCGCCGCGGCGATAGAACAAATTCAGAGTTGCCGCCATGCGGGGTTGATGAACTCAGCCAGCTTCTTACTCACGAAAGACCGCTCTTCCGAATGTTTGCTGCGGCGCATTGACCCCGAGTTACATAAAAGCATGAAAACCTATCTTCCAGTTCCGGCGGATGGAGACGTGTTGGCCGGCACCGCCGGGGGAGCAACGCCGGCTGCGCTCAGGGCGCGGTCTATAACCAGCCAGACCTGCTCTTGCGGGACTGCGCCGTCGATGCGTTCGGCGTCGACGAAGACCGCCGGAGCTCCGTCGAGCCTGAGCACTTCCGCTTCATGGAGCGAGGCGCGCACCTGGGTCTCGTCCTGCGCCGCGATGCAGGCGTCCAGCTTGCCTGCATCCAGCTTGCCCAGCGCCGCCTCCTGGCGGGCAATGCGATTCAGAGCGTCAAAGCTCCTGGCCGGGTCGCGGTCCTGGCCGCTGATCTCGTCGCCGTGGGCGTGGACGTAATCGACATAAGCCCAATAGACCTCGCCGTTCTGCGCGGCCAGGCAGTTGGCGTCCACGGCCGCGTGCATGGCCCAGGGGTGCAGTTCGGTCAGGGGATTGTCTTTGTAGACGAAACGAACCTTGTCCTTGTAGCGCTCGAGGGTGGAGGGAAAGAGCGAATGGTGCATACGGGCGCAGTAGGGGCATTCCAGGTCGTCGAAGTTGATCACGGTGACCTTGGCGGCCGGATTGCCGCGAATGGGACGGCCGGCGATGTCGATGGCGAAGACCGGATCCTTGACCAGGTCGAAGGTATCCAGGCGGGCCAGTGTCTTGCCGTCCGTCGAGATCAGGAAGTCGACCACCTCCTGCTTCTTGGAGTTGGAAAGCGTGATGGGAAGCTTGTCATAACCCGGAATCTGGCTGGGCTGGCGCGCGCCGAGGGTCACAGAAACGTCCTCCGGGACATTGAACTGAGCGCGGACCATGACCTCGATGTGACGAGCGAGGATGGGATCGGGCGGAGGGGTCGGGGCGGATTGAGCTTTGCAACCCGCGGTCATCCAGAGCGTAAGCAGGCCAGCCAGCAAAAAAATGCGCGACAAGTTGAGTTCCTCTCCAGAAAGAATACTCCACCGGGGGTAAGGCAGCCGGTGAAGGAGGCGATCGGCCTGGCGATAAGTAAGTTGACGCGCCAGAAATGGAAAGGCAAGCATCGGTGGGCGGAATCCCGCCCAGGAGCCGAAAAGATAGCGCATGAACCTCTTGCAAAACTGCCTTCAGGCTAAAGATTGCGTCAGGGCACGGCTTTAGTCGTGCCGCAAATGGCCAATCTAGCTTCCGGCTTCAGCCGCTGCGAAATTGCAAATTGCTGAAAACAAAACCGCAGGGGCTAAAGCCCGACATTGTTTTGTTGCTCTTTCGGCACGACTGAAGTCGTGCCCTGACACATTTTGCAGTCTCTATGGAATTCTGCGGGAGTCTCGCATGACGGGAAAACCCGGCATCTGCGGAATGGCACTTCCGGGAGTCTCTCACGGAAGCGGGGAGAACGCTCTGCGGCCGGTCCTTCCTGGCGCAGACCGGCTCGTGGTTCTCTAACGAGGCGCCGCCGTCCCGGCCTGTGCCTGTGCCTGTGAACCGGCAAACTCGTCGATCGCCCTGTAGGTTTCCTCATTGCGCAGAATCGCCTCGACGTACTCGCGGGTCTCGGTGAAGGGAATGGATTCGACAAACTCGTCGATGCCGCTGTAAGGGCCTGCGGACTGCCAGTCGACCACGCGCTCGTCGCCCGCGTTGTAGGCGGCCAGGGCGTACTCCTGCACCCCGCCGAACTTGTCCAGCATCTGGCGCAGGTAGCGGGTGCCGAGGCGGATATTCATCGCCGGATCGAGCAACTGGAAGGTCTCGATATGGCCGATTCCCTCCTCGCGCGCCAACTGCTTGCCCACCGAGGGCAGCAACTGCATCAGGCCGTAGGCGTTGGCATGGGAGATCGCCCTGGGGTCGAACTCCGACTCCTGGCGAATCAGCGAGGCCACCAGGTAGGGATCGAGGTTATTCTTTGCCGACTCCGCCTTGATCGTCTCCCACCATGGCTCGGGGAAGAGAATGCGCCAATAAGCGAGCGGTATGGACCTTATCGAAGCCGTGGCGGCGTAGGGCAAAGCCTTCTTGAGGGAATGCAAGGCACGATAGTTCTCGCCATAGGAGGCGTAAATCTGCGCCTCGGCCAGTGCGCTCCAGGAAGCGGATTCGGGATCGGCGGCAATCTCCAGCGCGATGTAGTCGTTCAACCCCGCGTTGGCCAGCAGCCGCGCCTTGGCCAGATGCGGGCTGTCGATGGGGAAACTCTCCGCAAGCTGCGGCACCGGGACCGGCTGCAAACGATCCAGTTGCGGCTGCGGCGCCGGCTGTGTGCTGCCCAGCGCGGCCAGCCGCTGCCTGGCCATCTGGGCGTAAAAGTAGTGCTGGTAAGCGCGGATCAGCGCGCGGTAGTTGGCCGCCGCACTGGCCGGCTTGTGGTCCTGCGTCTCATAGAGGCGTCCGCGCCAGTAGATGGCCGAAGCGGTCTCCTTGGCGCTGGGGTAGAGCTTGATCTGCTCGTCGAAGAGGCGCGCGGCGTCGGCGTAGAGCCCCTGCCGGTAGCTGAGCCAGCCCGCCCGCCAATGCGCGGCCGCGGCATTCGTGTTATCGGGAAAGTGCGTAGCCAGATAGCTGTAGTAATTCACCGCGGCCGGATAGTCGCGGCGCAGCAGGTACATATTCCCGCTGGAGAAGAGCGCCTCCGCCAGCCACGGACTGTGGGGAAAGCTGGACTCCATGCGCTCCACAATCCGCTTCTGATCTTCCACGGCGTCGCGGCTACGGGCCAGCTCCATCAGCAGATAGAGCCGGCGCGCGCCGTTCTCGTCCTTGGTGTCGGGCAGCGCCTCCGCTTTGGCGGTGGTCAGCCGTTTCAGCTTCAGGTCGCAGGCAGCCTCAGCCACGGCAAAGCCGATGCGGGCCTGGGCATTCAACCCCGGCGAGCGGGCCAGCGCGCGATATTGCTCCGCGGCTTCCTCGTAGCGGCCGGCGTTGTAATAGGCATCGCCCAGGCCGCGCAACTCGGTTGCAGTCAGGCTCGACTCAACGCCCATCGCCGTCAGCTTGGCGCGGGCAATCTGCGCCTCCTGGGTCAGTGGATGGCCGAGCAGCGCGCGCTTGAAGATGCGCTCGGCATCCTCGGTCTGTCCCAGCGCGAGCGCCACCTGGCCCTGGGCAAGCTGGAAGCCTGGACGGCTGGCGGCGGCTGTGCCGGCGGCTTGCGCCAGCACCTGCTGAGCGGCTGCCGCCTTGCCCGTGGCCAGCAGCACACCGGCTTCCAGTTCCGGCGCCTGGGCGTTGAAGATGCTGTCGGGATAGCGGGTCGTGAACCCCCGCAGCAAAGCTTCGGCGGCGGATTCGTTCCCGGCTTCGTGCTCGGCTTCGGCGCCCAGAAAATCGGCGTAGTCGGCCAGCTCCTGGCCCGCCTGGCGAGCCTGGCGGAAGTTGGCTTCAGCCTCGGCATAGCGCTTGTCCAGTAAATAAGCGTGGCCCAGCGCCAGATAGGCCGCCGCCGCCGCTTCGCCGCTGTGCTGATGCGCATACTTGCTCACGCCTTCGTAAGCCGCGGGCGTGCGCAGCGTGGCCAGTTGCTGGGCCATAGGGCGCAGCTCCGTCGAAGCCACAAAGGCCTGCTTAATGCGCGCGGTTCGGGCGCGCCGCGCGGCCCTGGTGGAGCGGCTTGCGGGCTTCTTGGTCTTGCCGGCTGTCGTGCTTGCGGGCTTCGAGGTCTTCGCACCCGCCGGGGCAGGCTTCTTTTTGGTGTTCTGCGCAGGCTTCGCGGCGGCCTTCTTCGCCGTGGTAGAGGCGGAGCCTGCCGGCGCGGCTGCCGTTCCGCCACTTGTCGATCCGCTCGTCGATTGCGGACCAACCGGCAGGACAATCATCGACCAGGACAACAGAACGGCCAGGCAGCGGGAAGCCAGCCGCGGAGCGGGAGTTAAAGACCTCATGGACCTCATCTCTTCACTCTAAGCTGCTTTCGCCCGGCTGTGGCCCGCGCGAACCAGTGCCGTTACCGCCAAAAGCGCGCGAACGGGCGGCGCGGCGCCCGTTCCCATATTCCGAATGCAGATGGCCCCGGTCTTGGTTCCCCGCCCCGCCGTCCGTTACACTCATCTTATTGGGACTTTGGCGATCAACCTCGGCAGAACCCAGCGAATTCCCGCATCCAACCACCATGGCCGCCATCCAACCTATTGCAGGAGAACTCGAACCGCATCCCGACGTGGCCCTGGTTGAGAGGGCGCGCGCAGGTGATGTCTCGGCCTACGATGCCCTGGTCCGCAAATACGACCGGCAGATCTTCCGCATTGCGCAGCACGTGACGCAAAACCGCGAGGATGCTGAAGACGCGATGCAGGACGCGTTCCTGAAAGCGTACGAGAAGCTCGACCAGTTTCAGGGGAATTCGAAGTTTTACACATGGTTGGTACGCATTGCAGTAAACGAAAGCCTGATGCGGCTGCGCAAGCGGCGCACGGGCAGGATGGTCTCGATCGACGAGGACGTCGAGACCGAGGAAGGCAGCGTCCCGCGCGACCTGGCCGACTGGGCGCCCGACCCGGAGCAGAACTATACCCAGGCGGAACTGGGCATGATTCTGGAAAAAACCATCAAGGGGCTCCCGCCCGGTTTCAAGATTGTATTCGAGCTGCGCGATGTGCAGGGACTTTCCACCGAGGACACAGCCGAAGCTCTCGGCCTGAGCATCCCGGCCGTAAAGTCGCGCCTGCTGCGCGCCCGGCTGCAACTGCGCGAACGCCTGAGCCGTTACTTCCGCAGGAGAAGAGGGGGTGAGAAATGACCTGTACTGAGTTTCTCGCCCGCCTCGACGACCTGATCGACGACTCGGTGACCCCCGAGATCCGCGCCGAGTTGCAAACCCATCTGCACCGCTGCGGCCATTGCGAGGTAATTCTCAATACCACCCGCAAGACCATCGAAATCTACCGGTCGCACGAGATCTACGACCTTCCCGCCAGCCTCCGCGACCGCCTGCATGCCGCCATCATGGCCCGCTGCAAGAAAGGCTTTTGAGCGGAAGTTGAGCCGCTTGCCTTTATGATGGAAAGCATGCGGGCCCTCATGCGATAGAAAGGACCGGAGCGCTTCCTCCGGGGCAAGGTCAAGTGAGCGATCCATCCCTTAGACCGTCTTTCCCCTCATTCAACTTTTCCCGGAAGGCAGGCTTCCGGGGCTTGCCGGCAATCCCGCCTGCGCATATGGCATCTCGTCCCCGTTCGCGGAAGGACTCGTGAGAGACGCGAGGAGCGGACGCCATGGGAAGGACGCGGAGAGATGACGCTCGACATTCGCCCATTCTGGCTGATTGGAGCGCTCGCCGCTACCGGTTTCGGCTTGTTGGTGCTTCTGGTCAAGAAGACCTACCCGGATCACCTGGCTCGTGTGCTGTCGCTCTGGGGTGTTGCGAACCTTTGCCTCGGGGCCGGCTACGCCGTCAGGCTGGGGCCCTCCTGGGAGGGGCAGTTCGTCTTCCACATCCTGAGCAATACGCTGGTCACGGCCTGCCTCAGCCTGGAGTATGGAGCGATGCGGAAACTCAGGCGCCAACCGTCATCGACAGGCTGGATTGCCGGGCCGCCGTTCCTGGTCTTCGCGGTTTGCACATGGTTCACCTTTGTGCGGCGAAACATCTCCATCGAGCTTCTCGTTTTCGACTTCATCAACATGGCAATAATGATTCTCATCGCCCGCTGCCTGTGGCGGAAGGAAGACGGGCGGTGGCTGTTCGCCGATGTTGTGGCAGCTTCGTTTTATGTCTTGCTTGGCATCGCAACCTGCGCCGTAATTGCCGACTTCTTCCGCGACGGCCGATTCCCTCCGGAGTACGACTTCAATATCCCGCGCGCCGTCTTCAACTGCATCGCCGCGGTTCTCACCGAGGGGATCGTTTTCCCGTTGTTTCTGCTGATGGTGTCAGAGAGATTGAACAGGGATCTCATGGTCAAGGCTCTGCGCGATTCGTTGACCGGCCTTTATAACCGCCGGGCATTCGAGGAAATCGCCTTCCGCGAGATCGCCTGAGCCTCTCGAACCGGGATGGGACTCTCTGTCGCGATGTTCGATATCGACCATTTCAAGCAAATCAACGACCGGCATGGGCACGAGGCAGGCGATGCCGTACTCAGTGCCGTCGCTGCCGCGCTGCGCCGCAATCTGCGCGATGAGGATTTTGTCTGCCGATGGGGAGGTGACGAGTTTTGCGCCCTGCTGCCACGGGCCAGGCAGGAGCAGGCGCAGAGGGTGGCCGAGCGCATATTTCAGGCTCTCGAAGAACTCGATATCCGGTTCGAAGAAAGAACCATGCAGGTGGCAGTCTGCATCGGCGTGGTGACAGATGAAGGCCGCGCAAAGGACATTTCCGCGCTCGTTGGGCGGGCCGATGCCGCACTCTATCGGGCCAAGAACGAGGGCCGCAAACGGATCGCTTTCGATTTGGGTTTCAATCCGGAGCAAAGCGAGAGCGCTCCTTGCTGAAGACGCCACAGCGCCCATGCCCGCGGCTGGCCGCGGGGTACTATAATCGTCCGTAATGAAGGCCCATGTTTATGTCACGCTGAAGTCGTCGGTCCTCGATCCGCAGGGCCAGACCATCCACAACGCTCTGCGCAAGATTGGATTTGCGGAGGTGACCGCCGTGCGCCAGGGCAAGTACTTTGCCCTCTCGCTCGCCGACGGCTTGACTGCCGAAGCGACCAAGGTCCAGGTGGAGCGCATCGCCCGCGAGGTGCTCACCAACCCGGTGATCGAAGAGTACACCTACCGCATAGAGGGATAGTGCGCCGCGCGCCGGGATGCTGCTCCGATCGCCAGGGCAGATGCCAGCCGCCCCCCGGTGACGAGCCAGTCTCCGGGTGGCGGGCGGGGCAAGAGTTGCTCGTTTCGCTGGTGCAATCGCGATGAGTTCTGAGTGAAAGAAACGGGCGGTTGGCAGTAACTGAGCTTCATCCGTGGACAATTCGATGAACAGAATCCGACTTTCACGGGATCAAGTGCCTCGACGAATAAATCAGGCATGATTCACAGACTTCAGAGAGCCTCCCCGGAGTCCCCGCTGAGATCGATGGCACTGATGGCTTGTGCTAGGAGACCCCAAAACGGGACAGAACAAGCGCTTTGTCGAAGGCTACAATTAAGGGTGCTCGTCAGAAGAGACATGGTTACGCGCCAAAGTTCCGCGAAATGCGACGAATCGATCGTGCAAGACACTTTGTGCGCTGCTTTCTGCGGAAACCCCATTCTTCTCGAAGCGCTAGAATTCCTTTTCCCCAGTGCAGCAGAAAGCATGTCCTTTCAGGGTTTGCAATTTCAACCTTCCATCGCGGAACATCACAACCTTGTTAGCATGGAACCTTTCGTGTTGCCTAAGGAACGATTCGGAGGGTCCCAAGACGTTGCGCTGGTATCATTGGTCCGCCATGTTGTGGATGAGGCTCTTCGTTCTTACGCGTACGGGAGCCCACACCTTTTGGAATATGTGGGGAAAACGCCAATTTCCCCATACGGAAGCATGGGCCTGAGCGTCAGCCGCTGGGGGCGCGTGGATTGGGATTACATACGCGATCTGGATTGGCGAATCTTTTTGCCTCCTGAGGTCGGCCATCTTTCTGGCTTCAAGTCAGAACTGGAGCGGAACCTGACGCAAGAGCTCCATAAATACAAGCTTTGTCCGCTGTTGTTCGGGAAGGATGCGCAAGGACTCCCCCAGGTGCAACTCCGTGACAACCGGACTGCGCTCGTCCATGGGTTTCACTTCTTTCTGATAGCTATGAAGCCCGGGTTTGTCCGGGGTAATATTCATCATGATGGCGGCTACTCTCCCCATTTCGCCTATTTTCCTGAAGGCTCCATGGACGAACACCTGGAATCGGCCAATCTGCTGTGGTCTGATGTGAGCGCACAGCTGCGGGCAGACTATATCGAGATTTTCAACCAACTGAGCTTCAATATCTTCGGTGAAGGTTCAGAGCAGTACCGTCTCTTCAAGACACGCGGCTGGTACCTGCACAAAGCATTCAAGTGGTATGCCACCCTCGCACGGGCCCGGGGGCTCGCGGCGCTTGAAGAAGATCTCCTCTATCAATATGAGCATTTTCGAGGATCGGAGGCGGAGCTTTCCTATTTGGCCAGATATCGATACTATGCTCGCATGACCCCCAGCCCGCAACACCTCGATGACATTGATCGTGATCTAGCCCGCGCCGCAAGCATCGCATACGCGCAGGCGAGGAACTCCCGGGACCCCTTGATCGGGAAACGTATCAACGCCGATAACCGCGAAATCATACTTTTGGAAACCGTTCCCGAGAGTTTCGCAGTGGCGGCGCAGAAGCTTCTCGAACAGGTTGACTCCTCCTTGCCCGATCAGTTGAGGTGTTCCCCGGTTACGGGGCGAATGCGTTTCGCGGACAATCTTCCTGCACCTTCCATCGTGCACCTCGACGGTCACGGGCAAGCCACCTTGATACCAGCCGAGTGGTCAATGGTCTTTTGTGATTCTAATGTGCGTCAAGTCGCGAAGAAGGCCGCGGAAGAAAAGCCGTCCATCGCAGAGGAGAACCTCCGCCAGGCCCTGGTGGTGCGGCTTGCGTCGCTCCTCAGGCAGGCCTCGCGATTCTCGTTCTTGTGACTTTCGAGCGAACTGCGAATCAGTAAATCAGTGCTATGGTTCCAAGCTGCTCGTACCCACTGGATTACGTGCCAATGGAAGGACTACTCGCGATAAACGCCTATGTCGCCAGGAGGCAGCCTCGGCTATCCCAAGGTCGCCTTCGCCTGGATTGAAGCGCCAGCGAACGAGGCGTTCTGTCGTCTCGGCGCTTCGCGCCTGCTGGCTCATTGCAGATGGATGGCGAAGGACCGGGGAATCGGCCCGCTGCCCTGCCTGCCGTCACATCGTCTCATGCTGCGCGTCGCTTAGAATCGTTCTATGTGCGGAATTGTCGGTTATGTTGGCAAGAAACGGGTCGTTCCACTCATCATCGAGGGGCTGCGGCGCCTCGAGTACCGCGGCTACGACTCGGCGGGCATCGCCGTGGGCAGCCCTTCGAGCTCCACCCTTGAGGTCAGGCGCGCTTCGGGCAAGCTGTGCAACCTGGAAGAGGCGCTCGCCCAGCATCCGATCGAAGGCAGCTTCGGCATCGGCCATACGCGCTGGGCCACGCACGGACGGCCCACGGAAGAGAATGCCCACCCGCATCGCGACTGCACGGGCCGCATCGTGGTGGTCCACAACGGCATTGTGGAAAACTATCTCGACCTGAAGCACGAGCTCATCGGCCACGGCCACAGGTTCGTCACCGAGACGGACACCGAGATCATCGCCCACCTCATCGAGCAGGTGCAGTTGGACGCGGAAGCCGCCGGTGAAGCGCTTCCGCTGGAGGAGGCGGTGCGCCGCGCGGTCAAGCGGCTCACCGGGGCGTTTGCGCTGGGCGTTCTTTCGGCCGCGGAGCCGGACAAGATTGTAGCCGCGCGGCTGGGTCCGCCGGTGGTGATCGGAGTGGGCGAGGGCGAGTCGTTTGTGGCCTCGGATGTGCCCGGCATCCTGCACCACACGCGCAATATGTACTTCCTGGCCGACGGCGATATGGCCATCCTCACGCTGGCCGGGGTGGAGCTGACGGACTTTGACGGCCAGCCGATCCAGCGGCCCATCACGCGCATTCTCTGGGATCCGGTCCAGGCGGAAAAGGGCGGCTACAAGCACTTCATGCTCAAGGAGATATGGGAGCAGCCGCGGGCCATTTTGGACACCACGCTGGGCCGGGTCTCGCTGGACTCGGGCAAGGTCTTCCTGGGCGAGATGAAGATTGCCGACGAAGAGCTGGCCGCGGCCAAGAGCATCAGCATCGCCGCCTGCGGCACCAGTTGGCACGCCGCCCTCACCGGCAAGTACATGATCGAGCGGCTGGCGCGCCTGCCCGTGGACGTGGACTATGCCAGCGAATATCGCTACCGGGATCCCATCGCCGGACCGGATGCGCTGGGGCTGCTGATTACGCAGTCCGGCGAGACCGCCGACACCCTGGCAGCGCAGCGGGAGATGAAGGCGCTGGGCTCGAAGACCGTGGCCATTTGCAACGTGGTGGGCGCCATGGTGGCGCGCGAGGCGCACGGCTCCATCTATACGCACGCCGGCCCGGAGATCGGCGTCGCCTCCACCAAGGCCTTCACAGCGCAACTGACCGCGCTGTTCCTGCTGGCGCTCAAGCTGGGGCAACTGCGGGGCAGGCTGGACGCGGCCCGGTCGGTGGCGTTGATCGAGCAGTTGACCCGCATCCCGGCCAAGGTCGAGGAGGTACTGCGCCAGTGCACTCCCCAGTGCGAACAACTGGCCAGGGAGTTCTCGACGGCGCCCGACTTTCTCTATCTGGGCCGCGGCATCCACTTCCCCATCGCGCTGGAGGGCGCACTGAAGCTGAAGGAAATCTCCTACATCCACGCCGAGGGCTATCCGGCCGGCGAGATGAAGCACGGGCCGAACGCGCTGATCGACGAGACCCTTCCGGTGGTGGTGCTGGCCACGCGCGATGAGTCCGATCCCGCGTCACGGCTGCGCTATGAGAAGACCCTCTCCAATATCCAGGAGGTCACGGCTCGCTCGGGGCGCGTGATCGCCGTGGCCACCGCGGGCGATACGACGATCGGCAGCCTGGTGGAGCATGTGATCGCCATTCCGCCGGCCATCGAGCTGCTGTCGCCGCTGATCGAAATCGTGCCGCTACAGCTGCTGGCCTACTACATCGCCGTCCGCCGCGGCTGCGACGTGGACCAGCCACGCAATCTGGCCAAATCGGTGACGGTGGAGTAGGGAACTGGCCGAGAATGCAGATGATTGCCGGCGAGCGCCATACCGTCGACGGCAAGGTGAAACTGTTGCGTGTTGCCGGTCGCCTTCATGCAATCAATTGCAATCGGCAACAGCGCTTGCGGCACACGCACGGTAGCCTGTCCGCTATACCAAATGTCGCAGCGGTCCTGGTTGCTCAGCAGGTAGAAGAGCGCATCATTCACCAGCGCCTGGTCATCCGTCGAAGGCTCACTTCGATTCAACGCACTGAGCTACCAGTGCCGTTGTCTTCAACTCGCCTGCATGACGATCATCAAAACTTCAACTTCTTATTTCGCCTGCGCTAGCCCCGCAACAACTGCTGCGAATTTATCGAGTATCTGGTTCATGCCTTCTACTTGACCGCTACTTATTGCGCTCTCCATAGATTCATTTCCAATGAAGGTGAGTTTCGTCTGGCCGTTTCCAAGATCCTCAAAGGTAATCACATCGTGCGCATCGTCCATGGCCTCATGTTCGATTCCATATTGCGCAGGCCCAACCTTGTTTCCCTCCGCGTCAGCAAAGTACATCGAGTAAACAATCTTCTCGTGCAGAACAATCTCGAAGTACTCGCCGCCACTCCAGACCTCCTGCCCATCCGGCGCTCTCATGCACAAAAGAAACTTTCCTCCAACGCGAAAATCCATCTCGCAAAAAGGCGCAGTAAAACCCTTCGGCCCCCACCACTGCACCACATACTTTGGGCCAGTCCACGCCTTCCAAACCAACTCGCGTGGGGCATCAAGAACCCTTGTGACAACCATCCGCTCCGTCTCGTTAAACGTGTTTTTTGTCATCTCTGACCTCCGTTTTTTTCATTTGATTCACAACCACATCCAATTTGTCGAAACTCTCTTCCCAGAATCGGCGATAATAAGCCGCCCAGTCGCTGACTGTCTTTATCGCCTCTGGCCTCAGCGTGCACACGCTCTCTCGTCCACGCTTCGTCTTCACCACAATCCGCGCCCGCACCAGGTAGGCAATATGCTTTGAAATCATCTGCTGCGAGAGTGCAAACGGCTCCGTCAGTCCATGCACGGACGCAGGTCCGTGTGAGAGCCGCTCGATCATCCTCCGCCGGGTCGGATCGGACAAAGCCGCAAATGTTGTACCCAATTTATCCACAACCATATGGTAGTTGATTTTCTGTCAATGTCAAGTGTGAGTTTTGCGATTCCTGATTTCCGATTGCGCTCAGGCCCTTCCCGCGAACTCCCGCGTCTCGGTGTACACCTTCACCTTGACCCCTTGCTGAATGAAGAGGGGAACCTTGATTTCGAGGCCGGTCTCGAGCCTGGCCAGCTTGGTCACGCTGCCGCTGGTGTCGCCGCGCGCGCCCGGCTCGGTATAGGCGACCTCCAGCTCCACCTTGTCCGGCAGTTGCAGGCTGATCGGGTTTCCGTTGAACTTGTCCAGCTTCACGATCGCGCCCTCCACAAGAAACTGAAGCGCGTCTCCGATCATCTCCTCCCGCAAGGTGAGCGTGTCGAAGGTCTCCTGATCAAGAAAGTACGATCCATCCGCGTCGCTGTACAGATACGACGCCTCGACCGTCTCCAGGTCCGGCTCCTTGAACTTGTCGCTGGCCTTGAAGGTCTTGTCGAAGACCGCGCGGGTGAGCAGGTTGCGCATCTTCAGGCGCACAAGCGTCTGGCCGCCGCGCGCCGTGGGGGTGGAGACCTCCACTTCCAGGCAGTAGTAAGGAACGTTTTCAAACTCAAAAACCATCTTGCGCTTGACGCTGATGGCATCGATCAAAGCAGCCATGGATTCCTCAAGAGAAAGGGCTTGAAGGCGAAGAAGCCAACGGAGAACTTCATCCGGCTCCCCGTCAATTATAGGTGGGACGCGCGCCTCGCCGTGCTTGGTCCCTTTTCCCGCGCGCCGCATCAAAGAAATGAGCCCGCCTTGCGGGCTTCATCTCTTCCCCAGCGAGAACTGCCTTGGCGCGACCACTCTATACCGCACGTTTGGAACAGAAAGACTGCATCTCCGAAGTGGCGCAGTGCTACCACTTTGTCTTTGTCATCGACGGCGTGGAGAACTTCCCCTACGCCGCCGGCCAGTTTGTCTCCGCCGTGGCCGAAGACGCCAACGGCAAGCTGCAAACCCGCGCCTACTCGATCGCTTCGGCGGCCAACGGCAACCGCTTCGAGTTGTGCGTGAACCGGGTTGAGGAGGGGTTCTTCTCCAATCACCTGGCCGACCTACCCGACCTGCCGCTGGGGGCGACAATTCAGATTCACGGGCCCCACGGCCACTTTCTGTTGAAGGAGCCGATCACCGACTCCATCCTGATCGCCACCGGCACGGGCGTGGCGCCCATGCGCGCCTATTTGCAAAGCCTGTTTCCCGCCGGCGGCCCGGATCGCAGCGGGGGCAAGGAGATCTGGCTGGTCTACGGCACGCGCTACGAGAGCGATATCTACTACCGCGAGGAGTTCGAGGCGCTCAGCATGAGCAAGCCGAACTTCCACTACCTGCCCACGCTGAGCCGCGCCGAGGAGAGCTGGGGCGGCCTGCGCGGCTACGTGCAGGATCATGTGGCAAGGATCATCGAGGAGCGCGCCGCCCGCCTGGGCCAACCGCTGCCCGTGCCCCCGCCCGATCCAACCCTGCTGGCGTCGGAGCTGAACTTCGACATCTATGCCTACATCTGCGGGCTGAACTTCATGGTCGCCAGCGTGCGCGAGCGGCTGGCCGGCTTCGGATGGCATCGCAAGCAGATTGTCTTCGAGAGGTACGACTGAGGCTGGCGGTTGCGAAGCGTCCCCGTTTTCGCGGTCGTTCGCCTCGTTTCGGTTCTACTCACCGGAAGAGGCCGAACTTCTTCTTCTTTTCCGCGACTTCCGGAGCCCCGCAAACGACTCTGGCCATCTGCCGGATGGCGCGCGAGATGGACGAGTCTTCGAGCGCCAGCGGAGTGGATGTGTCCTGCATCCGCCGCACGGCGGCAAAGTTGTTGGGAACCTTCCAGTCAGCCGCCCGGGTGAGCGCCTTGGTCACGTGCTCTTCACGGAATCCCGGCGAATCGGGATTATAGCGGTTGATTACGACTTCGAGTTTGGGGCCGCCGCGGTGGCTGAACTGTCCGATCATCCGGTTTGCGTTGCGCAGTTCGGCAATGCCGACCTGGGTAACCAGGTAGAGGGTGGCCGATTCACTGAACAAGGCCGTCTTCTCCAGGTCGAGTCTCGATCCCGCATCCACCACCACGTAATCGAACTGCTGGCGGGCGGCAGCCAGCAGCTTGTCGATGGCCTCATCGGAAGCGTGGAACGGGGTCACTGCACTTGGCGCCGCGAGCAACGACAGGCCGGTGCTATGACGAACGACCATCGTGGATAGAAAACTCGCATCGAGCCGCCCGGAGTTCTTCAGCGCGTCCGCTGTGGAGTATTGGGCCTTGATCCCCAGGTCCATCGCCGCGTCTCCAAAGGGGAGATTGAGGTCGATCAGAAGGGTGCTCTTGAGCGACTCCTGGGCCAGCGATACGGCAAAGTTCAAGGCCACGGTGGTCACGCCGGAACCGCCCTTCGAGCCCAGGAATACGAACAGGGCGCCCTCGGTCTTTGGCAGGGCGCGAGTCGCCGGACGGTGGGCTGAAGCCCGAACCAGGGCCTCGGCCATGGCGCCGGTGGTCAGGGGCAGGCGGAGAAACTCGCGCGCGCCGGCGCGCATGCACCGGACCATCAGATCCGGAGTGGACCGCTCCGAATAGACCATGACGATCGCCGCGCCATGCGCGCAGATGCTTTCGATCAGGTCCAGGGCAAACTCCGGATCGCTGTCCAGGTCGACGATCACGATGTTGTAGTTCCGCATCAGCGTCTGCGGCACATCGCCGAGGCTGGCTGGATAAGCTTTGAACTCCTGGATGGGGCCATCCTGGCATTCCGCCAGAGCGCTTGCCACCGCGCCGCGCCGGCGCGCGTCCGGACCGATCACCGCAATCGACAGGGCAGTAGCGCTAAGGCCATCGGGAATGTGGTAAGCGGTGGTCATGGGGCCCTCCGAAAACTTGGCAATCGCTCATTCCCATAATCGGCAGTTGGGAACCCGGCATTAGCGCCTTTTTAAAAACAATACCACATTCGTAGGATACGCTCTCCCCTGAGGGTAATCTGATTACTGTTCAGCGGTCATGTGACTTTGGTAAGGTACAAGGCGTGAAAGATGCGGCGGAGGGGCGGGTTCCAGAGCAGAAGCCGCGACTGTTGCCAGGGCTGGCGGTCGGCGATGGGTATATGCGGCATCCCTTCGACCTGGAGTTTGGGGTGCGGACCAGTGGGCTGATTGCGGGCCGGCACCTGAAGAGCGGGCACCGGCACGACCGGCACAACACGGCCTACTACGGGGTCGCTCCTTCGGTCTTCAAGGCGCTCCTTGCACGCTGGCAGCGCGGCCGGCCCATGGCGCCGATCGACGAGTTTACGTTTGTGGATGTGGGCGCGGGAATGGGGCGGGCGATGCTGCTGGCCTCGAAGTTGCCCTTTCGCGAGGTGGTGGGAGTGGAGCTGAATCCCACCTTGGCGCGGATTGCGCGCCGGAACGCTGCGGCATGGCGGGCGGCAGGCCGGGCGCACGCGCCTATGCGAATGGTCTGCGGGGATGCGGTCGAGTTCCGCTTTCCCCAAGGGCCCTGCGTGGCGTTTCTCTTCAATCCATTTGGCGCGCCGGTGATGCGGCGGCTGTTGAAGGCGCTCAAGAAGGGCTTTGCCGGGCGGGCCGGGCAATTGGATCTTCTGTATGTGAACAACGAGCAGGAGCGCGTGCTGGAAGCGCAGGCGGGATTCGTGAGGCTGTTCAAGGGCGAGGTGAGGCGGTCGCGGGCGGATGCGATTACGGACCACAAGATATTGGCCAACCAGCCGGAGGGCGAGTATACGTCGTCGAATGCCGAGGATTGCTCGATTTGGCGGTGGGTGGGGAAAGGCAGGGAGTAGGGAGCAGGGAATAGGGAGCCGGGGGTGCGACTTTGAGTGAACTGCATCTGATTCTGGGATTGGGCGAGCTGCTGTGGGACCTACTGCCGGAAGGGGCATTGCTGGGCGGCGCTCCGGCCAACTTCAGCGTGATGGCGGGGCGGTTGGGCAATCACGCGGCCATTTTGAGCCGTATTGGAGGCGACGATCTGGGGCGGAAGGCGATGGACCGGCTGGAAGCGCTGCCCGCGGACGCGAGCTCGGTGCAGGTCGATCCGGCGCATGAAACGGGCCGGGTAACGGTGAAGTTCGAGGGCGGGCAGCCGCATTACACCATCCACCAGCCGGCGGCGTGGGACTTTCTGGAGCTGTCGGATGAGTGGGTTCGGCTGGCGGAGCGGGCGGACGCCATCTGCTTCGGTTCGCTGGCGCAGCGCTCGCTGGAGTCGCGTCAAACCATCCAGACGCTGGTGGCTCAGACCCCGTCGGCGTGCGCCCGCGTCTTCGACGTAAACCTGCGCGCGCCGTTCTACTCCGCCGAGGTGATTCAGGAGTCGCTGGAGCTGGCGACGGTGGTAAAGATGAACGACGCCGAGCTTCCGCAGGTCCTGGGGCTTCTGGGATGGCCGCCGGACGAGGGGCCGGCTGAGGACGGGTTGCGGCTGGGCGCGTTGCGGCTGCTGGGTGAGTTTCCAGCGCTGGAGATGGCGGCCATCACCCGCGGCGAGCATGGCAGTCTGCTGGTGAAGCGGAACGAATTCCACGAGCACCCAGGCATTCGAGTGACCGTGGCCGACACCGTCGGGGCGGGGGATGCGTTTACTGCCGCTCTGACGCACTACCTGCTGCGCGGCGCTGACCTGGCTACGCTGAACGAGGCCGGAAACCGCTGGGGCGCGTGGGTGGCCTCGCAGCCGGGGGCCATGCCCGCGCTGCCGGACGAGGTAATAGCCAGGATCGCGGCGGAGATCGAGGGCTGAAGGCTGGGGATAACCGGTTGCAAACAGACCCGGTTGTAGATCAGCTTCCAGTTTGCCGGTTATTTGTTCATAGACTCGGACTAACCCCGGAGCGAAGTAAACCAAACTCAATGGATCCTGTTAGTATCGGAAGGCTCTTGCCGTCTTCGGATTTTTCGGCTTAATTCAGCGCTGAAATCGTCGATTCTCCTCGTTCGAAGCCAAACAGCCAGCGGAATTCCTTGTATCTATAATGAACGAGAGCAGCCGCCTGATCAAAAGCAACATCGCTTAACGCTCCAAGCGCAAGTTCATTCACTGCGAGATCGTTATCGATAAAGTAAATCCCATCTACAATCAGGTGTGGACTATCCCCCGCGGTCAATTTGGCTTTCAGGTCAATTGTCTTTTTATCTCCGCGGAATTCGCTCAGACGCCAAGCCAACACATGATAGAGCTGGCCTCGCATCGTAATCTCGTCGGTTCCGCGTATTGTTGCTTTCGCGATTCTCTCTGAATGATCATTCCCGAAGATACCAAGGGATTGACTGACAGAATAGGGATCTACCTTTGTGTAGTAGTTTGGGAGTTCTGCTACTCCAAGAGCCCAAGCAAGCACAGCCATTCTTTCGATAAGCCAACTGGCCTCTGATCGATTGAAACCGCTCAAGGTACCAAACGGTGCATTGATAAAGCGCTCTTCCGTCGCATCGAGTACAAGACCGTCAAGCCAGCTTTGTTTGAGAATCTCCTGAATGCGCCGCACAGTTGACCGTGCTTTCGGGGACTGATCCCCATCAATCATCCCGCGACATGCCATATAGGCATAAAATAGCGCACTGCGGTACATACACTGTGGTGAGTGGGCAAATGGACCATTACTCTCTTCACACATATCCAATAAACCACCCCACGACTAAAGCAATACAGGGATCACATCGACTCTTCCGGCGCTCCATGCGCGCGGATGAATTGGACGTCAAGTTTTGTGGCTACTTTGAGCTACTTTAACACAGGATTTGGGATCACGGTCGGTTGGTCGCCTCTCCGGAAGCTGACTAATACAAAGACCCGGTCCCGCTTGCCAGCGAAAGGTGCGATCTCATAATCTGGCCTTCATCATGAGTAAACGAATCCTCGCCCTCGCTCTGCTGTCCGCCCTCACCCTGCCGTTCAGCCTATCGGCCCAGGCGCCTTCGCTCTCCATACAGGTGGATCGCCCCACCGCCACGGTCAGTCCGATGCTCTACGGGCTGATGACCGAGGAGATCAACTTCTCTTACGACGGCGGGCTCTATGCGGAGCTGGTCCGCGACCGCACCGTGGGACGCGGATGGGGCGCGCTGCAACACTGGACGCTGGTGGAGCGCGGGAACTCCTCGGCCACAATTTCACTGGACGAGACGACCGGCCCCAGCGCAGCCCTGCCGCGCAGCTTGCAGGTGAGCGTGGCGGCGGCGACGGACGCCGCGCCGGCCGGCATCCAGAACGACGGCTATTGGGGCATCGCGGCGCGACCGCGGACCACTTACAGCGGCTCGTTCTACGCGAAGAGCGACAACGGTCGAGTCCCGGTGACCGTGAGCCTGGTCAACGATCAGACGGGCGCGGTTGCGGCCAGCGCAACAGTCGCGGCGGTGTTTGGCGATTGGAGGCAGTACAGCTTTACGCTACGGACCGAAGATCTTCCCGCAACCGCGAACAACCACCTGATTCTGACCATTCCGCGGCCGGCGACGGTCTGGTTCGACCTGGTTTCGCTCTTTCCGCCCACCTATCTCGACCGCCCCCACGGCAACCGCATCGACTTGATGGAGAAGCTCGCGGCCATGCATCCCAAATTCCTGCGCCTGCCGGGCGGCAACTACCTGGAAGGCGACCACATAGCCGAGCGCTTCGAGTGGAAGAGGACCATCGGCCCCTGGGTTGACCGGCCCACGCATCCCAGCCCATGGCATTACCGCTCGTCGGACGGCATGGGGTTGCTGGAGTTTCTGGAGTGGTGCGAGGACCTGAAGATCGAGCCGGTACTGGCAGTATATGCTGGCTACTCCATGGCCCAGGAGCACGTGGAGCCGGGTCCGGCGCTGGAGCCTTACATTCAGGATGCGCTCGACGAGATCGAGTATGCGACCGGCGGCGCAGACACCTGGTGGGGCGCCGAGCGGGCCAGGGACGGGCACGCCGAGCCGTTTCCCCTGCACTATGTTGAGATCGGCAACGAGGACTGGTTCGACAGGTCAGGCTCCTACGACGGCCGCTTCGCGCAGTACTTCAAGGCCATCAAGCAGCGTTACCCGAATCTGCAATTGATTGCCACCACGCCGGTAAAGAGCGTGAAGCCGGATGTGGTGGATGAACACTTCTATATGTCGGCTGAGCAGTCGCTGGGCGACGCCCATCATTACGACAAGACCGACCGCACCGGACCGAAGATCTTTGTCGGCGAGTGGGCCACGCGCGAGGGTGAGCCGACCCCCAACCTTCAGGCGGCGCTGGGCGACGCGGCCTGGATGACGGGCATGGAGCGCAACAGCGATCTGGTCATCATGGCCAGCTACGCGCCGCTGTTTGTGAATGTCAATCCCGGCGGCATGCAGTGGGCCACGGACCTGATCGGCTACGACGCGCTCTCGAGCTACGGGTCGCCCAGCTACTGGGCGCAGGTGATGTTCGGGAGCTACCTGGGCACGGAGGTGGTGGCCTCAACCCTGACCGATGCCGGGCCGCGGATGTATGCATCGGTGACGCGCGACGACAAGCTGCGCAAGCTCTTCGTCAAGGTGGTCAATGCGTCGTCGGAGACGGAGCCGGTGACCATCGCGCTGACCGGCGTGGAGAAGGTGCAGCCGGATGCGAAGCTGGTTACCCTGAGCGGCAAGACGCCCAATGCGACCAACACCATCGCCAACCCCGAGGCCATCGTTCCGGTCGAGCAGAAGATCACGGTGGATGGACCGAAGTTCGAGCAGAGCTTCGCGCCCTACTCGATCAATGTGCTGGAAGTCAGCTACTGAACAGAGATCAGAGATCAGGGATCACGGAATAGTCGGCGGTGCAGCGGCCGGCGGCGGGGCGGGCCGGTGTTTGGCGCGCAGATAGGCGACGAGCTGGGCGATCTCTGGATCGGTGAGGGCATCGCTGAAGGGCGGCATCTTCTGGCCGCCGTTGAGAATCTGATGGGTGATCTTGGCCGGAGTCCAAAGCTTGTCCTTGGGCAGGTTGGCGAGGTCGGGGCCTTTCTTGCCTCCGGAGCCGCCGGGCCCGTGGCAGTGGGCGCAACCCTTGTCCTGAAAGAGGAATGCCCCGGCCTGTTCGTCGGCCCTCGCTTTTGCACTGTCCAGGGCGCAGGCCGGGAGCGTGGCGAAGAGCAACAGGGCTGGCAGCAGTGCGAGGCACTTCGGGCGAGGAATCACGGAAGCCATTCTCGCATCCCGGCGCGTAGGCGCGCCTCCACCTTTCGGTGGTATGCGCCGATGCTGCTACGCGAACCCTTGAGATGCCTGGTGAGCACCGCGGCGCGCGCCGAGCCCGACCAGGTCGACGCAGGTCCTCAGTGCCGGAAGTGCCGGATCCCGGTGAAGACCATGGCCATGCCCAGCTTGTCGGCGGCGGCGATCACCTCTTCGTCGCGCACCGAGCCGCCGGGCTGGATGACGGCGGTGGCTCCGGCTGCGGCCACGGCTTCCAGTCCATCCGGGAACGGAAAGAAGGCGTCGGAGGCGGCCACGCAGCCCTGGAGCGGCAGCGCGGCCTTCATGGCCCCAAAACGGGCGGCGTCCACGCGGCTCATCTGCCCCGCGCCCACGCCGAGGGTTTGGCCGTCGCGCGCATAAACGATGGCGTTCGACTTGACGTGCTTGCAGACGCGCCAGGCGAAGAGCAGGCTGCGCAGCTCCTCGGCCGTCGGCGGACGCCAGGTGACCACCTTCAATTCGGACTCGGCGACCCGGCCGGTGTCGGCATCCTGCAACAGCAATCCGCCGGAAACGTGCTTGACCACCGGGCGCGGCGGCGCTGCTTGCACTTCGACCAACCGTAAGTTCTTCCTGGCGGCAAAGCGCTCGCGGGCTTCGGCGGTGAAGGCCGGAGCGGCGATGGCCTCGACAAACAGCTTGGCAATCTCCGCCGCCGCGTCCCCATCCACCGCCCGATTGATGCCGATGACCCCGCCGTAGGCCGAGACCGGGTCGCAGGCCAAGGCCTTTCGATAGGCTTCGAGGATAGTCTCGCCCGTGGCCGCGCCGCAAGGGTTGGTGTGCTTGACGATGATCACGGCGGGCTCGTCGAACTCCTGAGCAAGTTCCCAGCAGGCGTCCAGATCGACCAGGTTGTTGAAGCTGAGTTCCTTGCCCTGGAGCTGGCGAGCGCCGGCGATGCCGAGACCGGAGCCGTCTGCATAGAGCGCGGCGCGCTGGTGGGGGTTTTCGCCGTAGCGCAGCGACTGCGCCAGCGGGAGGTTGATGCGCAGAGTCGTGGGCAGGCTGGACGTGTCGAGCGCGGCCGCTGCATCCGGCGCGGGCGCCTCGGCAATCCTGTCCAGCGTATTGGCGATCGCCGCATCGTAGGCCGCGGTGGTGGCGAAGGCCTGCCGCGCCAGCCGCCAGCGGGTCTCCCGGCTCAGTGCCCCGTGGGCGCTCTTCAATTCTTCGATGAGAGCGGGATAGTCGGCAACGCGGGTTACGATGGCCACATCCTCGAAGTTCTTGGCGGCGGAACGCACCATCGACGGCCCGCCAATATCGATGTTTTCAATCAGGTGGCCGAATGCCACGCCGGGTTGCGCCGCTGTCTTTTCAAACGCGTACAGGTTCACCACCACCATATCGATAGGCTCGATGCCGTGGGCGGCCACGGCGGCCTCGTGCTCCCGGTTGCCGCGGATATAGAGCAGCCCGCCGTGAACGCGGGGGTGCAGCGTCTTCACGCGGCCGTCCAGCATCTCCGGAAAGCCAGTCAGGTCGCTGATGTCCTTGACCCCCAGGCCGGCCTCGCGCAGCGCCCGCGCCGTTCCGCCGGTGGAGACCAGTTCCACCCCAAAGCCGGCCAGCGCCTGGGCAAACTCCACCAGGCCGGTCTTGTCCGTAACGCTCAGCAAAGCCCGCCGAATTGGCTTCTCCACACTCACTTGCTTGCTCCTTGTCCGGCCCCGCTCATCCACGCGCAGGTTGCAGGCACAGCGGCAGCCGCGGCGTGGCGCGCAAAGACCAAACTCCAGATTACATCGCAGGATTGCCCCAGGATTTCAAATCCCGGGTTCGCAACCCGCTTCGCGCGCCGCCGGATCTCAGCCCCATCCAACAACAATTCCAAAAATGCATTAGAGTTAAGTCATGGGAAGTTATCCCACCCCACCTTCGCCCCATGGACAAGGAACCGTCCACGAGGACTCCGATTTTTCGCCAGCGATTCTTCCGCCGGAAGCGGGTTATATGCCGCCGCCAGTTCGCCGGCCGCGGCCGTTGTGGGCGGTCGCTCCGGCTACGTATTTGCTGGTGGGCATCAACTGCGTGGTCTTTCTGGCCATGTTGGCCAACCATGCCGGCTTCTGGAGCCCATCGCCGGATCTCCTGATGCGCTGGGGAGCCAACAACGCCGGCGCGGTGCTGGTCCAAGGCCAGTGGTGGCGAATTGTCACCGCGATGTTCGTGCATGTTGGAATCATTCATCTGGCCACGAACATGTGGTGCCTTTGGAACCTGGGCCTGCTGGCGGAGCCTCTGCTGGGGTCGGCGGGGGTGGTGGAGGTCTATATCCTCACAGGCGCGGCCGGCAACCTGCTGTCGACCCTCTACAACTGGTTGACGAACTACGGTGACTGGACGAGATACCACGCCGAATGGGCTGGCCACCACGCCTTGGGCGAGGTATTTGACCCCACCTTTGTCTTTCCGCCCGGCGCGGGAGCTTCTGGCGCCGTCTTCGGCATAGCCGGAGCGCTGATCATTCTGCTCAAATCGAAACTGCTGCCCGTGCCGCGCCTGGAGCTGAAAAGACTGCGCAGGTCGGTCATCTATTTTGCCGCCATAAACCTCGTGATCCCCTTTACCTTCAACTTTGGCGCGGCGGCCATGCACGCCGGGTTGCGTATCGACAACATGGCCCACCTGGGCGGCTTCACCTGCGGGTTGCTCTTCGCGGCTCCGCTGGTTCCCCGGCTTGGCTCACCCAGGCCCGTCTTCCGGGAGCGCCTGCGCATCGCCGTGGCGATGGTGGTGGGAATCCTGGTGCTCTTCGGCTTTTATCTGACCAAATTGCCGGGATAGGAGGTTTCCCCCGACCCGCGAAGCGGCGCAACTTCCTCTCGCGGCCCGGCTTCCGGCTGTAAGTCCCGCAGCAGACACCTACGCCGTCGACGGCGGTTCCCCATGCCGGGCGCCGTTGTCGGGGAACTTCGATCCAACAGACCCGCTCCGGCCCCCGAAAGCCCCGGCCAAGGCCACTTTATCTCTATTGAAACGTTAAAGGCGTGTTACCATTGAACCTCAAGGAGCTGGCAGATCCCAGCAAGACCCCGCCGGAACCAACCCCATGAACCTCTATCTCATGCGCCACGCCAATGCCGGACTAGCCCGCGGAAACCCGGCTCTCGACGCCAAGCGGGCCCTTATCAAGGAAGGCAAGGAGCAGTGCATGTTGATGGCCCGCGTCTTGAGCGCGCTCAAAGTGCAGGTGGATGTGATCGTCTCCAGCCCCCTCAAGCGCGCCCTGCAAACGGCGCAGTTCGTGGGCACGGAGCTGGGCTACGATGCCAAGGTCGAGGTCAGCCCGGCTCTCGCGCCCGGCGCCGAATTCGCCGAGTTCCAGCAGTTGCTGGCCAAATACGCCGACCGCGAGGGCGTGCTGGCTGTCGGCCACAACCCCAACGTCTTCCAGTTCCTCGGCCGCCTGATCAGCGGCAACGGCGCTGCCGCCATCCGCATGAGAAAGGGCTCGGTGGCCCGCGTCGACCTCGATCGCCATCCGCCCCTCTTGCAGTGGCTCATCGATCCCCGCACGGCCCGTTCCATCTACTCGAGCGTGCCAAAGAGCTCCCGCCCCAAGACCTAGCGGAAGTAGTCCGCCTCCTTGCGCAGACTCCAAGGCTCCGGTTCGACGCCTAGGCCAGCGCCCTCAACGGGTGCGCCACAACCTTGCCGATCTTCAACCGGTGCCGCAGGTCTTTCGACTCCTCTGCGATTTGCTCAAGATGGCAAAGCGCTGGTTAGAGTTGGGGCCTCGGTGGCCTCGGAAGCAAGGCGGCTTTGCCGGGTCTTGTAACTCGCCGCAATAAACTCCCGGAACAGCGGATGCGGCTCGAGGGGCTTGGATTTGAATTCAGGGTGGAACTGGCAGCCCAGGAAGTACGGATGCCCGGGCAGCTCGACGATCTCGACATAAGTCGCGTCGGGCGTGGCGCCGCTGATGCGCAGGCCGGCGCTGGTCAGCAGAGCTTCGTAATCGCGGTTGAACTCGTAGCGATGGCGGTGGCGCTCGCTGATCTCGGTGGCGCCGTATGCCCTGGCGGCCAGCGAATCCTCCTGCAGAATGCAGGTCCACGCGCCCAGCCGCATCGTCCCTCCCATCTCTTCCACGCCCAGCAGCTCGCGCAGCTTGTAGATGATGCGGTACTGGCTGGCGGGATCGAATTCGGTCGAGTTGGCGTTCTCCAGGCCGCAGACGTTGCGGGCATATTCGACGCAGGCGCACTGCATGCCCAGGCAGATTCCGAAGTAGGGCACCTGCTTCTCGCGGGCGTAGCGGATGGCGTTCAGCATGCCCTCGATGCCGCGCTTGCCGAAGCCTCCGGGGACCAGGATGCCGTCGAATCCAGCTAACTTCGACTCATAACTCCGGTCTTCGGGAGTCTTGGACTCGAGCTTCTCGGCCTCGATCCACTTCACATCCAGCTTGAGGTTGCCGGCCAGCGCTCCATGGGTCAGCGCTTCCTTCAGCGACTTGTAACTGTCCTCGTACTCCACGTACTTGCCCACGATGGCGATGGAGACTTCGTCCCGGGGGTGATAGACGCGCTCGACCAGTTCCCTCCACCTGGTAAGGTCGGCCTCCGGCGCTTCTTTGTGCAGATACTTGAGGATGAGCGCGTCCACGCCCTCCGACGCAAAGCGAAGCGGCACCTCGTAGATGGAGGGAACGTCCTCGGCCCCGATCACGGCGCGCTCCTCGACGTTGCAGAAGGCTGCAATCTTCCGTTTCATCTCGGGCTCAATCCTGCGGCTGGAGCGGCAGAGCAGCACGTCGGCCTGGATGCCGATGGAGAGCAGTTCCTTGACCGAGTGCTGCGTGGGTTTGGTCTTCAACTCCTGGGCGGCGGCAATCCAGGGCACCAGCGTCAGGTGGACAAAGACGGTGTTTTCGCGGCCCAGTTCCTGCCGCATCTGGCGGATGGCCTCAAGAAACGGCAGCGACTCGATATCGCCAACCGTGCCGCCGATCTCCACGATGGTCACGTCCGCGCCGTTCGATGCCACCTTGCGCATGGCGTTCTTGATCTCGTTGGTTACGTGCGGAATCACCTGCACAGTTTTGCCCAGGTAGTCGCCGCGCCGCTCCTTAAGGATGATCTGCTCGTAGACGCGTCCCGTGGTCCAGTTGTTGTCGCGCGAGAGCGGCGCGTGGGTGAAGCGTTCGTAGTGGCCCAGGTCCAGGTCGGTCTCCGCGCCGTCGTCGGTGACGAAGACCTCGCCATGCTGGAAGGGCGAGAGCGTGCCTGGATCGACATTGAGGTAGGGGTCGAACTTCATCATGTTCACGCGCAGGCCGCGGCTCTCCAGCAAACAGCCGATCGAGGCTGCCGCCAGCCCCTTGCCTAAACTGGACACAACTCCGCCCGT